>Ga0208414_1000013_pt1 | contig 224999 bp, 216 predicted proteins | sample AntAceMetag02UKE_FD_184770 | JGI IMG/M metagenome (GOLD analysis project Ga0208414, IMG submission 184770) | Saline lake microbial communities from Ace Lake, Antarctica - Antarctic Ace Lake Metagenome 02UKE (SPAdes) (version 2) | ecosystem: Environmental > Aquatic > Non-marine Saline and... | reverse complement strand
TCCTCGACGACCGTGGTGCAGCGCTTCAGCGAGATCTCGCCGGTGCGCCGGTCAATCGTCGCCCGGATGTCGTGATCGGGGCCGTATTTCGAGCGGCCGGCCTTCTGAATCGCCTGCTCCATGGCGATCAGGACCTCCTCGCGGTCGATGCCCTTGTCGCGGGCGACCACGTCGGCGACCTGGATCAGCTCCAGCTTCGGTTGCGTCGCGATGTCCATCGTCTCGTCGTCCTCCTAAGGAGCCGCCCTTACGCGTCGTCGTCGCGCTGGGCCGGCGCGCTCGCCGCCACCAACGCGTCGGTCAGGACCAGCTTGGCACGCGCGATGCCCTCGAACGGCAGGGCCCACTGCACCCCCGGCTCGGTCTCCACCAACACCCGGTCCATCTCGTCGAGACCGACCAGCTGGCCGCTGAAGCGCTTGCGACCATCGATCGGCTCCGCCATGTCGACGCGGGCCTCAAAACCGGCATAGCGCCGGAAATCCTTGACCCGGGTCAGCGGCCGGTCGATGCCGGGCGAACTGACCTCGAGCGTGTATTCGCCGGAAATTGGGTCTTCGACATCGAGCACCGCGGATATCGTGCGGCTGATCCCGGCACAGTCGTCGACGCTCATTCCAGAGCCGTCGGGCTTTTCGGCCATGATCTGGAGCGTCGGGCGCCGGCCGCCAGTGACCATGACACGCACCAACTCGTATCCCATGGCCTCGATCGGCGGGCCGACGATCGCCTCGAGCCGCCGGCTCGGCACTCCGCTTGTCTCTGCGTCCGTCACGCCGCCCTGGCTTCCCTCCGGGGGCGGTAACCGCCAACAAAAAAGTGGGCCGTTGGCCCACCCCCGATCGTAACTCCGATTAAGGAAACCGGGATATAGCCCAGGCTGGCCCGACTCGCAAGGGTGGAGAGTGCCGTTGCGCGGCCGAGCGATCCAGCCGACGTTATTCCTTCACGAAACGCAGATAGGCTGGTGGGCGACCTTCGCGCCGAGCCTTGGCCTCGTAGCGGGTCTCCGGCCAGTCATCGGGGCGGGTGCGCCAGTCGGCCATGCGACGGCCGGTCCATCGCAGCCCAGGGTGCGCCGTCACCCGCGCCAGGATCCAGCGCAGATAGGCCGGGTCGTCGGTGGCAATCCGGAGTTCGCCGCCGGCCACCAGCAGGTCGTGGAACCGGGCGATCGAGGCATGCTGGATCAGCCGCCGGAAGTGGTGGCGGCGCTTCGGCCAGGGGTCGGGATGCAGCACGAACACGCGTTCCAGCGAGCCGTCCGGGAGGGCGTCGATCAGCGGGCGGGCGTCGTCTGCCAGGACGCGGACGTTACCGCCGCCGCCATCATCCTCGAGATGCCGAAGCAGCGACGCCACCCCGTTCAGGAACGGCTCACCGCCGATGATACCGACATCGGGATTGCTGCGCGCCTGCCAGGCCAGATGCTCGCCGCCGCCAAAGCCGACCTCCAGCCAAACCGCCCCCACCGTCCGGTCGAACCAGGTTCGCGGGTCGGGCGATTCCGGGGCCGAGGGGACGGCGAGGCCGGGAAGCCGCTCGTCGAGAAGCGCCTGCATCCCGACGCGCAGGGGCCGTCCCTTGCGGCGCCCGAAGAACAGCCGGTCGCCGGGGACCCGGCCGGGATCAAGGGGCTGAGGCACGCGTCACCGACCGGCGGCGACGGCCGTTCGGTGGCGATCAGGCGAAGGCGGACTTCAGGTCGTCAACCAGATCCAGCTTCTCCCAGGTGAATCCGCCCGTCGCGTCGGGCGCGCGACCGAAATGGCCGTAGGCCGAGGTGCGGGCGTAGATCGGGTTGCTGAGCGACAGACGCGTGCGGATGCCGCGCGGCGACAGGTCGACCATCTCGCCGATGACGCTTGACAGGCGCGCTTCGTCGACCCGGCCGGTACCGTAGGTCTCGATGAAGATCGAGAGCGGGTGTGACACCCCGATGGCGTAGGACACCTGGATCGTGCACTTGTCGGCCAGCCCGGCGGCGACGATGTTCTTGGCGACCCAGCGCGCCGCGTAGGCGGCCGACCGGTCGACCTTCGTCGGATCCTTGCCGGAGAACGCGCCGCCGCCGTGCGGAGCCGCGCCACCGTAGGTGTCGACGATGATCTTGCGGCCGGTCAGGCCGCAATCGCCGTCCGGACCACCGATGACGAAGCGGCCGGTCGGGTTGATGTAGTAGACGGTGTCGTCGTCGAGCCAGCCGTCCGGCAGAGTGTCGCGGATGAACGGCAGAACCAGCGCGTGCACCTGCTCCTGCGACAGGTCGGCGTGGTGCTGGGTCGAGACCACCACCGAGGTCGCCTTGACCGGCTTGCCGTTCTCGTAGCGCAGCGTGACCTGGCTCTTGCTGTCGGGGCCGAGGCCCTTGACGCTGCCGGCATGGCGCGCCTGGGCCATGCGCCGCAGGATCTCATGGCTGTAGTGGATCGGCGCCGGCATCAACGCGTCAGTCTCGGTGCAGGCGAACCCGAACATGATGCCCTGGTCGCCGGCGCCCTCGTCCTTGTTGCCCGAGGCGTCGACGCCCATGGCAATGTCAGTGGACTGCTCGTGCAGGAGAATGTCGACGTTGGCGGTCTTCCAGTGGAAACCGTCCTGCTCGTAGCCGATGTCCTTGACTGCCTGGCGGACACCCTCTTCCATCAAGGCGTGGGTCACGCTGGACGGGCCGCGCACCTCACCGGCGAGAACGATCTTGTTGGTGGTGGCAAGCGTCTCGCACGCCACCCGACTGGACGGGTCGGCCGCCAGAAACAGATCGACGATGGTATCGGAGATACGGTCGCACACCTTGTCGGGATGACCCTCCGACACCGACTCGCTGGTAAACAGGTAGCTCGACTGGCTCAACGGATCCTCCGCGCGGCAGACCAGGGGCCCAGGCTCCCGTGGAACCGGGAATCGACGAAGGCCGGACAATACGCGTCCGGTCCTGGTCGTTGGCCGCGGCGTTGTGACCCGAATGCCGGACGCGGTCAAGAGCGTAGCCATCTGCGGTCGGCGCTAGCTTTCGCTGCCGTCCATGGAGTCGGCGATCGAACGGGTGAGTTCGTAAAGCCGGCGGCGCGCGGTCGGATCCTGGATGCGGTAGAACGCGCGCACCAGTTCAATGGTCTCGCGCCACTGCATCGGGTCGTCGTTCGGCGTTGCGACCACCGGCGGGGCGCCGCTCGCCATGGCGTCAGGCAGATCGTCGAAGAAAAAGCCAATCGGAACCTGCAGCGCCCGGGCGAGGTCGAACAACCGGCTGGCACCGATGCGGTTGGCGCCCCTCTCGTATTTTTGCACCTGCTGAAAGGTCAAGCCCAGCGCCTCACCGAGCCGCTCCTGGCTCATCCCGAGGAGGGTGCGCCGAAGGCGGACCCTGGCACCGACATGGACGTCGATCGGATTAGGGTTTCCAGCGGTTGGCGGTCGACCGACTCGCCTGCGACCCGGTCGCTCACTCAACATGCCGCCCTCATGATTCGTTAACCAAAAAGCGGCGCATTATTCCATACTCTTGTATGCAGTCAACGTGCGTTAACGATTATACTTCATAAAAATCAATCAATTCGCCGCCGCTATTCACCGCATCGGGCACGTCCTATTCGAGCGCCTGCGAGAATTAGCGCAATCATGAGAAGAACTGGCAGATCACCGCTGCGGGAATACAGGGTCGGCGGCAGCGCCGCGGGCAACGGGGCATCGAGGCTGCCGGTGACGCCAAGAGCAAGTTCGGCCAGGGTACGGCCGAAGGGGTCGGCCACGAACGAGATCCCGGTGTTGGCCGCCCGCACGATCGGCAACCCCTCCTCGACGGCCCGCATCCGGGTGATCGCCTGATGCTGGTAGGGGCCGCTCGACCGCCCGTACCACGCATCGTTGGTCAGGTTCAGCAGCCAGCCCGGCCGCTCGCCCGCGTCGACGACGCCGCCCGGGAAGATCGCCTCGTAGCAGACCAGGGGCGATACCGGCGGGGCGCCGGGCAGCGCCAGCGTGGCGGGCCCGGAGCCCGGGCTGAAATCGCGGGAGCCCTGGACGATGGGATCGATCGGCAGAATGCCCCGGAACGGGACGTATTCGCCGAACGGCACCAGATGGGCCTTGTCGAATGCCCAGCGCACCGTGCCGTCCCCGGCCAGCGCCAGCACGCTGTTGTACACCCGGTCACCCTCCGCGCGCGCCGCTCCGAACAGCAGCGTGCCACCCTCCGGCACCGCGCCCGCCAAGCCAGGCATCGCGATGCCGGCGTCCAGCAGATAGGCGACAGCGGTCTCCGGCCAGACCACCACCGTGGGGGCCGCGGCTGGCGCGACGCCCTCGGCTCGCACGGTCGGCACGGTCGCGGCCGCGCTCAGCGACAGGTAGCGCAGCACGTGCCGGGGCTTCAGGGTCGGATCCCACTTGTCGCGCTGCTCGACATTGCCCTGAACCACCCGGACAACGACGCCGTCGACGACCGGGGCCGCCGCGTCCGGCAGCCGGGCCCATCCCCACGACGCCAGCCCGCAGAGCAGCAGCCCACAACCGGCCGTCGCCAGGATCCGTCCCCTCCGACCGGCCGCCGGATCAAGCCAGAGCGCCGGCACCGCCGCGGCCAACAGGGTGACCAGCGTCAGGCCGTAGGCGCCAATCAACGCCGCGGGCTGCAGCATCGCCGGCACCGGATCCCACACATAGGCCGGCAGGTTCCAGGGAAACCCGGTCAGGACATGGCCGCGCAGCCATTCGGCGGCGCTCAGGCAACCGACCAGGGCCAGCCAGAAGGCAACCCCGGACGGAGCCAACCGGCGGGCGCACCAAGCCGCCGTCGCGGTGAACAGCCCGAGCACCGCCGGCAGCCCGGCCACGGCGAACGGAATCAGCCAGCCATGGCGCGCGCCGTCAACCAGCAGGGCGTTGGCGATCCAGTAGAGCCCGGCAACGTGAAATCCGAATCCCCACAGCCAACCGGCGAGAGCCGCGGCGCGGTCGGTGGCGGCGACGCGCACCGCCCAAGCCAGGACCGCGACGGCAAACACCGCCGGAATCAGGCCGACCGGCGGAAACGCCGCCGCGGTCGCGGCACCGGACAGCAGCACGCAGCCGGCGCGCACCCATGGACGGGCAAGGGTGATGCCGATCCGGGCGGCGACGCTACTCGGCGGCACGCTCGACCGTCGCCGGCCGACGGCGTACCCGCAACGTGCGAAGGCGTCGCGGATCCGCCGCCACCACCTCGAAATCCAGTCCCGACGGGTGGCGGATCACCTCGCCCCGGGTCGCCACCCGGCCGGCGAGGCTGAACACCAGACCGCCCAGCGTGTCGATCTCCTCGCGCTCATCCTCGGTTAGCACCGGGCCGACCAGCGCCTCGAACTCTTCCACCGTGGCCCGCGCGTCGGCGACAATCGTGCCATCCGGCTTCTCCTCCAGCTTCGGGCCGACGTCGACGTCGTGTTCGTCGCTGATCTCGCCGACGATCTCCTCGACCAGATCCTCGATGGTGATCAGCCCGTCGATGCCTCCGTACTCGTCGACCACCAGCGCCAGATGCCGCCGGGTCATCCGCATCTCCTGCAGCAGATCGAGCGCCCGCGACGACGGCGCGACGAACAGAACCTCGCGCGCCAGCTGCGACACCGGCACGTCCTCGCCGCGGTTCAGGTGGCCGATCACGTCCTTGATGTGGACCATGCCGATGACGTCGTCGAGCGTGCTGCGGTAGATCGGCATCCGCGAGTGCGCCGCCCCGCCCATCAGCTTGGCGACCTCCGACAGCGCCACCGACTGCTCGACCGCCATGATGTCGGCGCGCGGCACCATCACGTCGTAGGCGGTGATGTCGCGCAGCCCCAGCACGTTGCGGATGATCGCGCCCTCGTGCGGGTCGATCGGCGAGGCGTCCTCGGCGTTCTCCTCGATCAGTTCCTCGAGCGAAGCGCGCACACCCGTGCTGCCATTCCGCACGAGGCCGACGGCTCTCAGCAGGCCACGCACCGCCTCGGCGACCGCACCGCGCTCCGCCGCCGGGCCGGTGCCGTTGCCGTTGCCGTTGTCGGTCATGCCGCCCTCCCGCCACCGAGCGCGTCGACCGCCAGCTCGGCGTAGGGATCGGCGACCCCGAGGCGGGCCAGGACCTCGCGCTCGAGCGCCTCCATCTCCTCGGCCTCGGCGTCGGTCTCATGGTCGTAACCGGACAGGTGCAGGACGCCGTGCACCACCAGGTGGCGCAGGTGGTCGGCAGCGGACTTGCCCTGCTCGACGGCCTCGCGCTGCACGGTCTCCAGCGCCAGGATGACGTCGCCGAGCGGTCGCGGTCCTTCCGGTGGCACGAACGCCGGCGCGAACGACAGCACGTTGGTCGGTGCGTCCTTGCCGCGGTGGCGGATGTTCAGCGCGCGAACCGACGCGTCATCCGACAGCACCACGCAAAGCTCTACCGCCTCGGGCTCGAAGGCGGCAAGAGCGGCGGCAGCCGCCTCGCCGACCACCGCCTCGGGGGCGGCGACCAGGGCGGTCCAGCCGGGATCGTCCACCCGGACACCCAAATCCACGGTGGCGGAGGCGGGACTAGATCGAGGTCGGTCGTCGGCGTCGTTGTCGTCGTCGGTCATCGCTTGTTGCCGGTGGTCAGGAGAGACCCCTCCCGACGGTTGTAGGCGTGCACGATGCGCGTCACCAGAGGGTGCCGCACCACGTCCGCCGCGGTGAATTCGATAAAGGAGACGCCCTCAACGGAATCAAGGGCCTCGACCGCGTCGCGCAGGCCGGACTTGGCGCCGAGCGGCAGGTCGACCTGCGACAGATCCCCGGTGATCGCCATGCGGGAACGCTCGCCGAGCCGGGTGAGGAACATCTTCATCTGGGTCGGGGTGGTGTTCTGCGCCTCGTCCAGGATGACGAAGGCGTTGGCCAGCGTTCGGCCACGCATGAAGGCGAGCGGCGCCACCTCGATCTCGCCGGCCGCCAAACGGCGTTCGACCTGCTCGCCCGGCATCATGTCGTAGAGGGCGTCGTAGAGCGGCCGCAGGTACGGATCGACCTTGTCCTTCATATCGCCCGGCAGGAAGCCAAGCCGCTCGCCGGCCTCGACGGCGGGGCGCGACAGGATGATGCGGTCCACCCTCTTGGCCTTCAGCATCGCCGCCGCGACGGCGACCGCGAGGTAGGTTTTGCCGGTACCGGCAGGGCCGAGGCCGAACACCAGTTCGTGATCCAGCAGCGCCTTCACGTAGACCTGCTGGTTGGCCGAGCGGGCGTGAATCGGGCGCTTCCAGGTCTCCAGCACGGCCTCGCCGGCGGCGAACCGCCGGACCTCGTCGGCACCGTCGACCGAGGCCACCAGGGCCATCGCCGCGTCGACGTCGCCGATCTCGAGCGCCCAGGGCTCGCGGCCCTTGCTGCGGGTCTTTTCCAGCCGCCGGTACAGCGCCTCCAGGGTCTTCTGGGCGACCGGCGCGGACTCGCCGTCGCCGGAGATCCGGAGCGTGTTGCCGAACGGGGCCAGCGAGACCTTCAGCTTCTGCTCGATGCGGGTCAGGTTGCGATCGTGCTCCCCGAACAGCAGCGGCAGCAGCGAATGGTCGTGGAATTCGAGCTGGATCGAGGCGGTGTCCGAGCTCAAGCGATGACCCTTTCGATTGCGGGTGGTGCCGGCTCCGGACCGGCGATCGTCACGACGGCCCCGGACAGGCTGTTGGCATGGCCGTCGATGATCCGCACCGGCACGACGCGGCCGAGCAGGCGGTCCGGTGCGTCGGCGTGCACCGACTGCATCCAGGGGCCACGGCCGATCAGTTGACCGGGGCGAGCGCCGCGCCGTTCGAACAGCACCGGCTGCACCGACCCGATCGCCGCCTTGTTGAAGGCGACCTGCTGGGCGCCGATGAGCTGTTGCAGTGCCGACAGCCGGTCCGCCTTGACCGCTTCCGGGACCGCGTCCCCCATGTCCGCGGCCGGGGTTCCGGGGCGGGCGCTGTACTTGAACGTGTACGCCTGGGCAAAGCCGACCTCACGCACCAGGCGGAGGGTGTCGGCGAAGTCCTGATCGGTCTCGCCGGGGAAGCCGACGATGAAGTCCGAGCTCAGCGCGAGGTCGGGACGGGCGTCCCGGAGCCGGTCAACGATCCGCCGATAAAAATCGGCGGTGTGCTTGCGGTTCATCGCGGTCAGCAAGCGATCCGAGCCGGACTGCACCGGCAGGTGCAGGTACGGCATCAGCGCCGCGACATCGCGGTGGGCGGCGATCAGCTCGTCGTCGACGTCGCGCGGATGGGACGTGGTGTAGCGCAGCCGCTGAAGCCCCGGGATGTCCGCCAGCGCCCGGATCAGCCGGCCGAGGCCGCAGGTCGCGCCCTCCGGGCCGACGCCGTGATAGGCGTTGACGTTCTGGCCGAGCAGGGTGATTTCGGCGGAGCCGCCCGCTACCAGCCGACGGGCCTCCGCCAAAACGTCCGCCGCCGGACGGGAGAATTCCGCGCCGCGCGTATACGGCACCACGCAGAACGTGCAGAACTTGTCGCAGCCCTCCTGAACGGACAGGAAGGCGGTCGCGCCCCGGTTGCCGCTCGCCTCCGGGAGATGGTCGAACTTGGCCTCGGCCGGAAAGTCGGTGTCGACCACCCGGGCGCCACCCGGGGAGTCGCGATCGAGCGCACGGACCAGCATCTCCGGCAGCCGGTGGTAGGTCTGCGGGCCGAACACGAGGTCGACCACCGGCGCCCGACGGGCGATCTCCTCGCCCTCCGCCTGGGCGACGCACCCGGCAACGCCGATCAGCATCCGTCGACCCTGGCGCGCCGCCTCGTCCTTGAGCGCGCGGAGTCGGCCGAGTTCCGAGTAGACCTTCTCGGTGGCCTTTTCCCGGATATGGCAGGTGTTGAGAATAACGAGGTCGGCGCCCTCGGGAGTATCGGAGGACTCGTAACCGTGTGGCGCCAGGACATCCGCCATCCGGTCGGAGTCGTAGACGTTCATCTGGCAGCCGTAGGTCTTGACGAAGAGCTTTTTGGCCAAGGTTCGCCGCCTAACGCCCTTCGACAGTCGCAGCGGCCGATGCACCGTATGCGGGCGACTTCAAGTCGGTCTCGATCCCTCGTGGCACGATCACCGTCGATCCTGGCGGGCGCGCCGAGCGCACCCTTCTGAATTTGAACCTACGAGTTGCGGGCGCCCTGTCAAGCGACACTCTTGCGACGAAGCCCCGCCAACCGCCTCAACGACCGGCGTTGGCCCGCGAAACCCCGGCCGCCACCCGACGATGACAGAGCGTCGCCAGGGCCTTGCGGGACCCGGTCTCGGCGAGCGAGGTCGGCTCGTGAAACTCCACCACCACCGTCACCCGTCCAAGCGCCACCACTTCCCAGAGATGCGGCGCCAGATCCATGTCGCCGTACCAGGCGAGGAACGGCCGCAACCCACGTCCCAGCGGAATGCCGTTCAACCTGGTGTAGGCGATCGAGACCGGCTGCACGGTCAGCGCCCGGCCGTCGACCTCGCGGTCGGCAGCCGCCAGCAGCCCGCTCTTGAAGGGCAACACCCGCGTGCCGTCGCTGCTGGTGCCCTCGGCGAACAGCACCAGGTTGTCGCGCGCCTTCAGGCGGTCGGCGATGGCGTCGCCGTGCCGGGCGACGGCGCTACGGCGGCGCTCGACGAAGACCGTGCGCTGGAGCTTCGCCAAGGTTCCGAAGCCGGGCCAGCCGGCAACCTCCGTCTTGGCGACGAAGCAGCCGGTGATCAGCGAGCCGAGGACCATGATGTCGAGGTAGGATACGTGGTTGCTGACGAACAGCACCGGGCGCTCGGCCAGCCGCTCACCGCGGACCTCGACCCGGAAGCCCAGCAGCGGCAGGCAGAGTCGGTGGTAGAGCCGCGGCAGCCGCTCGCGCAACCGCAGCCCGAGCGCCACCGCGACCGCCTGCACCGGCAGCAGCGACAGCGTCAGCAAGGCGTACGCCGCGAGGCGGAGCACGCCCCGCAGCCGCGAGCGGATCATCCCGCCGTCCAGGTCGATCAGCCGACGCTCCTCGGCCTCGTCGACGCGCACCGGCGGCGGCCGCCGACGCATCCCGCCATCCCGTGGGCCGAGGCCGGCGAGCCGTTTACCCAAGGTTCCCGGACTCACGTCGGCCGCGCCTCGCGCTCGTAGTGGCGGTAGTACTTGTCGGTCACGGCGTCGGTCTGAACGATCACGCAGACGTCGGTGGTGTTGAATTGCGGGTCGATCACCGCGCCATCACCCACGAACCCGCCCAATCGAAGATAGCCCTTGATCAGCGGCGGCAGCGCAGCGAGCGCCGACCGGGCATCGATCTGCCCGGGCGGTCGACGGTTCATTTCAACGTGCAGGTCGGGCAGCGCCCTGGCGCGCAGGCGCTCCGGTGCCAGGTGATGGTGGTAGAGGTAGGAGAGCTGGTCGCCGAGCGCCTCGACGTCGGTCCCCGGAAGCGAGGCGCAGCCGAACATCAAGGTGATGTCGTAGCGGAAGACGAACGCCGCGATTCCCTTCCAGAGCAATTGCATGGTAGGGCGGTTCCGGTGCTCGGCGTCGACGCACGACCGGCCGAGCTCAAGGATCTCTCCCGGGAACCCGACCAGCTTGGCGATGTCGTACTCGCTGGCGGTGTAGAACCCGCCATGGGCGTCCGCCCGGCTGCGGCGGATCAACCGGTAGGTTCCGACCACCGCTTTCAGGCCGTTGCCGCGGGAATGGTCGAGGACCAGCAGGTGATCGGCGTAGGCGTCGTACTGATCCACGTCGCGCTGCCGAGCTGCCATGTCACCGATCGGCCTGGCCGACCGCTCCTCGTAGAATACCCGGTACCGGAGCGCCTGGGCGGCGTCAACCTCGGCCTCGTCGGCCGCCAGCCGAACCTCCATCGTGCCGGACACGGCCAGACCGAGACCGCGGTCCGAGGGGGAGCCGATCGAGGGGGTCGGGTGCGAGGCGCTCTCGTCGGTCATCGGTCACATTGACATGACGTCATCGGAACCGGTCGCAACCCGGTCGCCGAAAGTGGGCGGACCCTACATGCGGAGGCGGCCCCCGACAACCCGATACGCCGCGACCGCCGGGCCGCTCATCGAAGAGTGCGACGCCGAACTTCAGCGTCGACCGGCTCGGCGCGACCGATCCGATAGTAGCCTTGCCGCCGCGCAATCACGGCGTATCCGGCGGTGTCGTAGAGACGTTTCGCGGCCGGATCGTCCTCGGCGACCTCCAGCACCACCGATGCGGCGCCCTGTCCGGCCGCCAGCCCCTCGAAAGCCGCCAGCAGCTGGCGTCCGACGCCGCGGCGCCGCGCCGTCTCGGCGACCGCGAGCGAATGGATCTCGGCCTCGTCGGTGATCACCTGGCCGATCAGGTACCCGACCGGCGTCGCGTCGGCCGCGCGCTCCGCCATCAGCACGACCGCCCCCGCCAGCCCGGCCAGCCGGCGGATCGCGTCGACCGTCCAGCGGTCCGCGAAGGCCGTCATCTGGAGACTGGCGACCGACACCATGTCGTCGGCGGTGGCCGGCCGCACCCGGACGCCCTCGAAACCGGTCATCGCGGCGGGGTCACGTCGGGGGCCCGCAGGTAGAGCGGCGTCAGCCGCCCGGCCCCGCCACCCGCCAGCCGCCGGATCGCCACCGCCGCCACCGCCTGCGCGTCCGGCCCGGAATCGCCGGCCGGCAGGATCGCGAGCGAGGGATCGACCGGCAGCCCAAGCACCAGCGCGGCGGCGTCGCCGGCGACCCGCACCCGCCGCCCGGCCCCGGTCGGGCGTGCCGCCATCAGCGCCTCCACGGGTGCCGCGCAAGGCGCGTCGAGCGTGGCGCCGGTGGGCCCGAACCACTGGCCGTAGAGTTCGTGCCGCTTGGCGTCGAGCACCACCAGCAGCGGCTCGGCCGCAGGCCCCACGGCCTCGGCGACCGCCTCCAAGGTGGTGACCGGAACCGTCGGCAGGCCGGCGGCCAGGGCGACGCCGCGAGCCGCGGCGAGCCCGATTCGCAGCCCCGTGAAGCTGCCCGGGCCGACGGTGGCGGCAACGGCGTCGAGTTGGTCGAACGCCGTCCCGGCCTTCGACATGACGCGTGCCAGCATCGGTATAAGCGCCTCGGCGTGGCCGCGGTCCATGGCTATCCGCTCGGCCGCGAGCAGGCGGTCGCCGTCGCGCACCGCCACCGAGCAGGCGCCGGCGGCGCAGTCGAGCGCCAGCACCCGGGTCACCGCGGCACCCGCGTCGACGGCGTAGACCGGCGACATCTTCGTTTCCCGCCGGCCATCGGGTACTCTTCTCCTGCCATGAGCCGACCACCCTTCCGTCCCCGGGTTTTTCTCGCCGGCCTCCTGTTGGGAGCCGCCGGAATCCTCGCTGCCGTCCCGGCTGCTGGCGCCGATTGGGCAGTGATTTTCATGTACCATCGTTTCGGCGAATCGGAGTGGCCAGCGACCAACATACGCCTTGATCAGTTCGAGTCGCATCTCGAGGAGATACGCGCCGGCGGTTACACTGTCCTACCACTCCCGGAGATCCTGGCGCGGATGCGCGTCGCCGCCGATCTGCCGGACCGCACCATCGCCATAACCATCGACGACGCCTACGCCTCGGTCTACGCCCAAGCTTGGCCGCGCCTGAAGAAGGCCGGTCTTCCGTTCACGCTGTTCGTCTCGACTGATTCCGTGGACCGAGCCAACACCGGCTACATGACCTGGGATCAGATTCGCGACTTGAAGGCCGGCGGGGTCACGATCGGCAGCCAGACCGCGTCGCACCCACACCTGCCCGACATCGAGATCGAGCAGGTCAAGATCGAGCTGGACCGCGCCGCCCAGCGGATCGCCGACGAGACCGGCGAGCGGCCGACCCTGATCGCCTATCCCTACGGGGAGTATGGCAGCGAGATCCAGCGCGTGGTGGCGGGCCGCGGCTACACCGCCGCGCTCGGCCAGCATTCCGGTGTCGCCCACGCCGGCGGCGATCGCTTCGGGCTGCCGCGATTCGCGCTGAACGAGTCCTACGGGGGCGTCGACCGGTTCCGGCTGACGGCCGGGGCGCTGCCCCTGCCGGTGCGAGACCGGGTGCCCGCCGACCTGATCCTGCAGCAAAATCCGCCGGCCTTCGGGTTCACGGTCGATCCCTCGATCCCCGACCTCGATCGCCTCGACTGCTACGCCTCGGGCCAGGGCCGGACGCGCGTCGAGGCCCTCGGCTCGCGCGTCGAGGTCCGCCTCGCCGAGCCGTTTCCCCCGGGGCGTTCGCGGATCAACTGCACGATGCCGGGACCGGATGGTCGCTGGCGCTGGTACGGCGTGCAGTTCTACATTCCGCGTTGATCACCGCCCGCGCACTCAGCCATCGAAACCCTCGGCCGACAGCGATTCGACGTCGGCGACGCGGACGCCGTCCAGCGTCGCGTCGTCCAGCGTCGCGTCGTCCAGCGTCGCGTCGTCCAGCGTCTGCAGGCGGTTCTGGCGAATCACCGTGCGGATCTCCTCGACATACGCCCCGCCGCGCTCGCTGTAAGGGGTCAGCCTGCCGGCCAGCGCGCTGCCGGACGGCAATTCGCCGGAGCGCGCCCGGACGGCGGCACGAGCCTCACGGAACCCCGCGTAGGCCGGATGGGTGTTGAGGTTGAACAGGTAGGCGCGCGCCGAATCCGCCAGACTGTCGAAGGCACGAACGCTGTGATTGCGGCCGGCGGCGCGCGCGGCGGGGACAATTCCCGAAGCGTCGTCCCAGGTCCACTGTCCGAACAGGGCGTTGCCGGTCTGGGCGAACCGGGAGGTTCCCCACCCGCTCTCGAGAATTGCCTGGGCGATGGCCAGCGACACGGGCACGGCGTCGACCCGGTCGAGCACTTCGCCCAGGCTCTCGGCGTCGACGGCGATCTCGGAGAGGCCGTGGCGCTCGGCAAGCTCGACCAGCCACTCCCGTTCGTCCGCCGCCAGAGCGCTTGCGGCCTTCAGCCGATCCAGATTGGCCAGAAGCCGCGCGCGCTCGTCCAGGACCACGGCGTTGGCGTGCAGCACGATCGGCAGCACAGCTCGAATGAACAGGTGCTTGCGGCGGTCGACCGGGGCGACGTCTGACAAATCCCATGGCAGGGCGACAAGTCCCACCGCGGGCACCGCGGCGGCCGCCTCGCCGACCACCGCCTCCAGGCGATAGCCCAGCCGGTCGAAAAGGCTGGCGAGTCGCTCGGCCGAGGCGACGTGGATCGGCGATGGCGGGTCCGCTAGGCCGGCGGCTTCAGCGCTGCCCGTAAGCGCGGCGTCGGGGTCGAACACCGCCGGCACGCTGGCCTGGATCGCCAGCAACACCCCGAGCGCGCCAACGATCAGCCACCGGCGCAACGATGGAAGCCGGCGCAGCGTCGGGCGCGCATCGGCGGTCGAGGCCTCGGTGGGCTGGGTGGACGGTTCTGCAGCGCTCTGTATCATCCGGGTCGGCAACCGCCGACCCGGATCAATGGTTCCAGCCGCCCGGAGAACGCCCTATTGCGGCTGGAATCGCCATCAATAGGGAGACGCCGCCCGAACCTCCCGGACCTCGGGGATGTAGTGACGCAGCATATTCTCGATGCCCATCTTCAACGTCGCCGTCGAACTCGGGCAACCCGAGCAGGCGCCTTGCATCTGCAGCGTGACCACCCCGTCCTCGAACCCCTGGAAGGTGATGTCGCCGCCGTCCATCGCCACCGCCGGCCGAACCCGCGTGTCCAGCAGTTCCTTGATCTGCGTGACGATCTCTGAATCTTCGTCGGTCCCAGCGGCCTCGGCGAGCGGCGCGTCGCCCTCGACGAGGGTCGGGCGCCCAGCCACGAAATGCTCCATGATGACGCCGAGCACGCCCGGCTTCATGAGGTACCATTCCTTGCCGTCGCGCTTGCTGACGCTGATGAAGTCGTAGCCGAGGAAAACGCCCGTGACCCCATCGACCTGGAAGAGCGCCTGCGCCAAGGGGGATCGCGCCGACTCGTCCTCCGCCTTGAATTCCGCGGTCCCGGTCGCCATGACCTGCCGGCCAGGCAGAAACTTGAGCGTCGCCGGGTTCGGCGTCTCTTCCGTCTGAATGAACATGCTAACCCTCCAACCGGACCCGAACTTGCCGCGCACGTGCCGAGGCGACGATCCCCGCCGGGTTCGAACGCATACTTGGGAGCCGGCGCGGTGACGTCAAGCGATCCCCGCGCCGACCGTCTTGCCGATCTGTTTCCGGCGACCACCGACCGCGCGATCTTCGACCATCTGCGGATCATGCACGACGGCGGCGACGACGACCCCGAGGACGGTCCGGCGGCGGTGCGGCCCGACGCCTCCAGGCCGCCGATCTCCTGGCTGCTCACCGACGCCAGCCACCACGCCTCCACCCGCACCCTGATCCGCGACCTGGCGGCGTTGCTGTCCGACCGGGGAATGCCGCTGCTGCGGGTCACCTGCTTCGTGCGGACGCTGCACCCACAGGCCAGCGGGTCCTCGGTGGTGTGGCTCCGCGATCGCCCGAATCCCCGCACCGTCCGCGTCCTGCGCGGCATGGAGGACACCCCGGCGTTCCAGGCCAGCCCGTTGCCGTTGATCTTCCAGGGCGCCGCCGCCATCCGGCGCCGCCTCGACGTCCCCGAGCAGGCTCTCGACTTCCCAGTCCTGGCCGACCTGCGCGAGCTTGGCGCCACCGACTACGTCGCGATGCCGCTGGTGTTCTCCGACGGCATGATCAATTTCATGACCTGGGCGACCGACCGGCCCGGAGGCTTCGACACCGAGGAACTCACTGTGCTGTGGGAACTGCTGCCGGCGCTGTCGCTGCGCATCGAGGTGATCGAGCGGCGCGAGCTCACCCGCCAATTGCTGGAGGTCTATCTCGGGCGACAGACCGGGCGGCGCGTTCTGGCGGGCGCCATCGCCCGGGGCGAGACGGCGTCGATGCGGGCCGCCATTTGGTACTCCGACATCAAGGATTTCACGGTGCTGTCGGACCGCCTGCCGCGCCAGGAGATCATCGACCTGTTGAACGATTATTTCGAGGCATCGGTGCAGGCGGTCGAGGAGCGCGGCGGCGAGATCCTGAAGTTCCTCGGCGACGGCATGCTGGCGATCTTCCCGGTCGAGGGCGACGATCGGGCCGCCGCCGACCGCATCGCCTGCAAGGCGGCGATCGGGGCGGCACGCGACACCGTCCAGCTGGTGCGGGCGCTGAACCGGCGCCGCCTCAAGCAGGATCGACCGACCGTCGATTTCGGGATCGCGCTGCACCTCGGCGAAGTCGGCTATGGCAACATCGGCGGCCTCGAGCGGCTCGACTTCACGGTGATCGGCCCGGCGGTCAACCTGGCCAGCCGGATCGAACAGCTGACCCGCAACGTCGGTGTCCGGGTGCTGGCTTCCGCCGATTTCGCGGCGGCTACCGGGGAGACCCTGACGCCGATGGGCCAACACCCCGTCAAGGGTCTGCAGCACCCGGTCGAGGTGTTCGCGCCCTCCGACCTGCTGTGAGCAGGTCCAACCCGGCCTCATCGCCGGCGACGACGCCGGCGATGACGGCCGGCGACGACGACCGGGCGGTGGCGCGGGCCGGGCTGACGATCGGAGCGCTGTCGGTGGTCGCCAAACTCACCGCCTTCGTGCGCGAGGCGGCGATCGCCGCGGTGTACGGGCGCGGGCCGGAGGTCGACGCGTTCTTTCTGGCGCTGGCGGTGCCGGTGTTCCTGCTGGCCCTGGTCGCCGGATCGTTCCAGATCGCGCTGGTACCGGCCTATCTGGAGCGCCGTCGGCAAGGCGGGGACGCCGCCGCCGACGCCCTGTTCGCCGCCGGGCTCGGCCGCATGCTGCTGGCGGTCGGCGTCGCCGCGCTGGTGATGGCGGCGTCCGCGCCAGTGTACCTTCCCTGGCTGGCCCCGTCGCTCACCCCCGCGACCCTGGCCCTCACCGCCGATCTGCTGTGGATCATGACGCTGTTCGTGGTGGTGGGAGCAGGGGCGGTGGCCTGGGGCGGGGTCCTGAACGCCCGGCGCCGGTTCTCGCTGCCGGCGATCGCCCCGGCGTTCACGCCGCTGGTGATGGCGGCGCTGCTGCTGCTGGCGCGCGACCGATTGGGGGTCTCGGCGCTGGCCTGGGGGGCGGTGCTCGGGACCATCGTCGAAGCCGCGCTGGTCGCCGCCGCGCTTCGCCGGCTCGGCGGGCGCCTGGGACCGGCCGTATCAGCCCCCGATCTCGCCCCGCTGCTGCGGCGCTGGGGGCCGATCCTGCTCGCCAACCTGCTGCTGTACGGCGCCGGGCTGCTGGACCAGATGATGGCGGCCATGCTCGGGCCTGGCGCCGCCTCGGCGATCGGCTACGGCGCCAAGCTGGTGCTGGCCGGCCTGCACGTCGCCACCCTGGCGATCGGCGTGGCCGTGCTGCCGGCCTATTCGGAGCAGGCCGCGACCGGCAACGCCGGGGATCTGCGCCGCCGGCTGCGGCGCCACGTGCTGCTGGTCGTCGGGATCTCGGTTCCGGCGGTCGGCCTCGCCGCCTTGGTGGCCGAGCCGGTCATTCGGCTGCTGTATCAGCGTGGCGCCTTCGGGGCCGAGGACACCGCGCTGGTCGCCGATGTGCTGGCCGCCTACGCGGTCCAGCTCCCAGCTTATGCCGCCACGGTGGTTCTGGTGCGCGCCGCGGCGGTGCTGGGCCTCGGACGGGCGCTGGCCGGCGCCGCCGCCGCCAATCTGGCGCTGACCGTGGCGCTCAACGCCGGATTCATGAAGGTCTGGGGCGTGGTTGGCATCGCGCTGGCGACGGCGCCGGCGTTCCTGGCGACCGCGCTCATCCTCTACGTGGCGGTCGACCGGACGCTCGCGAAGCGCTCCTGAGTACCTGCCGGGGCAGGGTCGACGGTTTCGGACGCCAGCGATCCGATTAGCGGTTGATTGATGGAATCTGAAACAGCTTCGCCACCGGATCGAAAGCGAGCCCTCTCGCCGCCTAGCTCAACGAACCAAGCCGCCCGGCGCACAACGCCACCACGGCGGCGCTCACCGCCGGCAGCCCGAACCGGGCCTCGACCCGGGTACGCGCCACCGACCCCATCGCTCGCCGCCGGTCGCCGTCGCCGGCGAGCCTGGCCAGGGCGGCGGCAAGCGCCGGCGGGTCGCGCCACGGAACCAGCAATCCGGTGACCCCGTGCTGCACCGCCTCGCGGCAGCCGGGGACGTCGGAGGCGACCGCCGGCCGGCCGCACGCCGCCGCTTCCAGGATGCTCATTCCCAGCCCCTCGCGGTGGGACGGCAGAACCGCGATGTGGGATTGCCGCCACACCCCCGCGACGTCGTCCGTCGCTCCGGTCCAGTCCAGCACCCCGGAGGCGTTCCAGGCCCGCAGCCGATCCTCTGGTATCGCCGTCGGGCTCTCCGGATCCGGCGCCCCGACCAGTCGAATCCGCACCGGCGAGCCGCCGTCGCGCAGCAGTCGCGCGGCGGCGGCGAGTTCCTCCAGCCCCTTCTCGCCGAGCATCCGGCCGACGAACGCCGCGACCGGCGGCCCCTCGGGCTCCGGCGACGGCGTGAAGCGGTCGAGGTCGACGCCGGTGCCGGGCAGCACTTCGACGTCCGCCAGCGGCCGTCCGGCCAGGCGCGCCACCGCCGCCCGGTCGTCGGCGTTCAGCACCATCGGCGTGACCTCGGCCGGTCCCAGAACCGCGCGCATCAGCCACGACACCCCCGGTCGCAGCAGCCGGGCCTTCGGCGAGGTGCCCGTGAAGACGTGGCCGAGCCCGGGCAGCCAGGCGAGCCGGACCGGCACGCCGGCGCGTGCCGCCGCGAGGGTGCCGTACAGCACCGGTTTCAACGCCACCGACACCACCAGATCGGGGGCCAGGAGCCGGCACAGGGCGGTCAGTTCCCGCACCGCGGCCCAGTCGGCGAAAGGGTCGAGAGCGGTGCGGTCGAGCCGGGCCAGCCGGTGCACCGTCACCCCGGACGCGGTGATCGCGGCCTCGGCCTCGGCCCCTCGCCGGCCGCACCGCGCCGCCAGATGGATTTCGGCGCCGGCCTCGCGCTGGGCCACCGCCAGCGGCAGGTAATGCAGCCGGAAGAACCAGTCCTCGGCGACAATCCAGAGCAGGCGCCGACCGCTCAGCATACGCCGCCCCGGGGCGTCCGAGACCACGCCGTTCCGGTCAGGGCCGCAGGAAACCGACGATGTCGTAGACTTCCCTGACGATCGGGCGGGCGATCTCGGTCGCCCGCTCGCCGCCGCGCCGCAGGATCGCGTCCATGGTCGCCGGATCGTCGGAGAGCCGGCGCATCTCGGCGCCGATCGGCCCCATCACCGACACCGCGACCTCGGCCAGCGCCTTCTTGAAGTCGCCGAAGCCGCGGCCGCCGAATTCCGCCAGCACCCGCTCCGGCGTGCTGTCGGCCAGCGCGGCGTAGATGCCGACCAGGTTGCGCGCCTCCGGCCGCTCCTCCAGTCCGGCAAGCTCGCTCGGCAGCGGCTCGGGGTCGGTCTTGGCCTTGCGGATCTTCTGGGCGATGGCGTCGGCGTCGTCGGTCATGTTGATCCGCGACATGTCGGAGGGATCCGACTTGCTCATCTTCTTGGTGCCGTCGCGCAGGCTCATCACCCGGGTCGCGGCGCCGAAGATCTGCGGCTCCGGCAGCGGAAAGAAATCGACCCCGAACATCGAGTTGAAGGCCTGGGCGATGTCTCGGGTCAGTTCCAGGTGCTGCTTCTGGTCGTCGCCGACCGGCACGTGGGTGCCCTTGTAGGCCAGGATGTCGGCGGCCATCAGGGTCGGGTAGGCGAACAGCCCGACCGTCGCGTTGTCGCGGTCCTTGCCGGCCTTCTCCTTGAACTGGGTCATCCGGCCGAGCCAGCCGACCCGGGCCACGCAGTTGAACACCCACGACAGCATGGCGTGCTCGGGGACGAAGGACTGGTTGAACAGGATGCAGTCGTCGGGATCGACGCCGCCGGCGATCATGCCGGCCGCGACCTCGCGGGTGGCCCGGCGCAGTTCGTTGGGGTCCTGCGGCACCGTGATGGCGTGCTGGTCGACCACGCAGAAGATGCACTCGTAGCTCTTCTCACGCTGCAGGTGTGACCAGTTCCGGATCGCGCCCAGGTAGTTGCCGAGGGTCAGGTTGCCGGAGGGCTGGATGCCGGAGAAGATGCGTCGCATGGGGAACTCGCGATAGGCGTGGTTGATCGGGCTTCGGTTTATCCCTGTCCGGAGGGCCGGAATCAAGCGCGCCAATCAAGCGCGCCAATCAACCCCGCCGGCGCAGCGCCGCCTTCAGCTCGGACGGACGGGCGGCGCCGAGCAGGGTCGCGGCGAGCGCGTAGACGGTCAGCCCGGCCGCGATTACCGCCGCCAGGGCCGCCGCCCCCTCCAGCGTGCCGGCGGTCAGCCAGGGCGCCAGCAGCCGCTCGACCGCCCACACCGCCGCCGCCATCACCGCGACCGCGGCGGCGATCCGCACCGCCCGGCCGCGCAGCCGCGGGTCGGGGCTGAAATGCCCGCGCCTGGCCAGCATCCAGGCCAGCAGGCCGGCGTTGAGCCAGGCCGCCAGCGTGGTCGCGAGCGCGATGCCGACATGGGCGAAAATCGGCATCAGGGCGAGGTTGAAGGCCAGGTTGGCGGCCACCCCGACAATCGCGATCTTGACCGGCGTCGCGGTGTCGCGCCGGGCGAAGAAGCCGGGCTGGAACGCCTTGATCAGCACAAAGGCCGGCAGCCCGGCCGCGAACGCCGCCATGGCCGCCGCCGTGGCGTCGCCGTCGGCGGCGGTGAACCGGCCGCGCTCGAACAGCACCGCGGTCAGCGGGTCGGCGATCACCGCCAGCGCCGCCGCCGCCGGCAGGGTCAGCAGCAATCCCATCTCGATCGCCCGGTTCTGGGTGTTCGCGGCTTCCGTCTCGTTACCGGAACGAACCTGTCGGGCCAGCATCGGCAGCATGGCGGTGCCGATCGCCACCCCGACCACGCCGAGCGGCAACTGCACCACCCGGTCGGCGTAGTACAGGAACGACACCGACCCCGCCGGCAGCAGCGACGCCAGGATCACGTCGATCAGCAGGTTGACCTGGACCACCCCGGCGCCGAGCGCCGCCGGCAGGATCAGGGTCAGCAGCCGCCGCACCTCCGGCGTCAGGCGCGGCCGCCGCAGCCGCGGCAAAACCCCGGCGCGCCGGCAGGTCTCGGCGAGGAACAGCGCCTGGGCGATGCCGGCGACGGCGACACCCCAGGCCAGCGCGTGCCCCGGCGTCGCCATCCGGTCGGCGACCAGGATCAGGGCCGCGATCAAGGTCAGGTTCAGCAGGATCGGCGCCGCCGCCATCGCCCAGAACTTGTCGAGGCTGTTCAGCATGCCGCCCCACAGCGCCACCAGCGAGATCAGCGGCAGATAGACGAAGGTGACGCGGGTCAGCTCGACCGCCAAGCCGAACCGCTCGGGGTCGTCGGCGAAGCCCGGGGCCAGCACCAGCATCACCCACGGCATCAGGATCTGGACCGCCAGCACGAACGCCACCAGGCCGGCCACCAGCACCGCCTGGACCTCGGCGGCGAACGCCAGCGCCGCCTTGCGGCCCTCGGCCTCGAGCGCGCCGGCGAACATCGGCACGAAGGCGACGGTGAGGGCGCCCTCGCCGGTCAGGCGGCGAAAGAAGTTCGGCAGCTTGAAGGCCACGAAGAAGGCGTCGGCCACCGGCCCGGCGCCCAGGATCGCGGCGATCAGGATGTCGCGCCCGAAGCCGGTCACACGGCTGACCAGGGTTAAGCCGCCGACGGTGGCGATGGCGCGGACGAGGGACATGGCGTGGCGTCTACGTGATTCGAGGACGGTCGGATAGCGGGCGATCGGATAGCGGGCGATCGGGGCGGGACCGCGGCGGGGTCACGCCGCCTTGCGGGTCTCCGCCGCCCCCAGCGCCTTCAGCAGGGCATTGCGGATGTCCTCGAGCTTGCTCTTGCTGTCGATCTTCAAGCCGAACACGTCCTTTAGGTAGAACACGTCGACGAAGCGCTCGCCGTAGGTCGAGATCGACGCCGAGTGGATCTGCACGCCGACGCCGGCCAGCGCCCGGGTCATGCGCCAGAGCACCCCCGGCTCGTCGCGGCCGTTCACCTCGACGACGGTGTGGGTCACGCTCGCCTTGTTGTCGATCAGCACCCTTGGCGGGATCCGGAGCGCCCGTGTGCGCCGACCGATCGCCGGCTTGCGCGCCTCGATCGCCTTGTCGACCCGCAGCGTGCCGCCGAGCGCGCGCTCGATCGCCGACACCAGCTTGGCGATGCGGTCGGACCGGTCGAAGGCCCGGCCGTCCTCGTCCTGGATCATGAAGGCGTCCAGCGCCATCCCGTTCGACAACGTGAAGATCCGGGCGTCGACCACGTCGGCGCCGGTGGCGGCCATGGCGCCGGCGATCCGCGAGAACAACCCCGGATGGTCGGTGGCGTAGACCGTCACCTCGGTGACGGCGCGGGCGCCGTCGACCCGGGTGTCGACCGCGAGATGGGCGCCGTCGTGCATCGCCTGCCGCACCAGGCGGGCGTGCCGGGCGTGGGTGGCGCTGTCGAACGCCAGCCAGTAGGCCGGGTACCCCAGCGCGAGATGCTCCTCGACCTCGTCGGCCCGCCATTCCGGCAGGGCGTCGGCCAGGCGGCGCTTGGCCGCCTCGATGCGGGCGGCGGTGCCGCGCCGGACCGAATCCCCCGACAGCGCCTCGTCGGCCCGGTAGTAGAGGTCGCGCAGCAGCTGGGCTTTCCAGCCGTTCCAGACATGCGGGCCGACACCGCGTATGTCGGCGACGGTCAGCACCAGCAACAGCCGCAGACGCTCGGGCGATTGCACGACCTGGATGAAGTCCTCGACCGTCTTCGGGTCGTTGACGTCGCGCTTGAAGGCTGTGTTCGACATGATCAGGTGCCAGCGCACCAGCCAGGCGACGGTGTCGGTCTCCTCCTCGCTCATCCCCAGTCGCGGGCACAGCCGGCGGGCGACGCGCTCGCCAATCACCGAGTGGTCGCCGCCGCGGCCCTTGGCGATGTCGTGCAGCAGCACCGCCACGTAGAGCGCGCGCCGCGACAGCACCTTGTGGACCAATTCGGTGGCGATCGGCGCGATCTCCTTGAGGTCGCCGGCCTCGATGGCGTGCAGCACCGACAGGCAGACCAGGGTGTGCTCGTCGACCGTGTACAGGTGGTACATGTCGAACTGCATCTGCGCGACGACGCGACCGAAATCCGGCACGAACTTGCCGAGCACCCGGGCCTCGTTCATCCGCCGCAGGGTCGGGGCCGGGTCGCGGTGCCCGGTCAGGATCTCCAGGAACAGCCGGTTGGCCTCCGGGTCGCGGCGGAGATCGGCGTCGATGCGGTGCAGGTTCTGGGTGATCAACCGGAGGGCGTGCGGATGCACCATGGCGCTGCGCGCCTGGGCCTCGTGGAACATCCGGATGATGTTGACCGGATCGCGGGCGAACGCCTCGTCGTCGACCACGGTGATCCGGTCAGCCTCGATCTTGAAGTCGCCGAACCGTTCCTCGGACAGCAGCCGGGCCAGCCTGAACCACGGTCGCCGGCGCTTGTGCTGGGCCTCGATGGCGGCGCAGAAGATCCGCGTCAGGTCGCCGACGTCCTTCGCCGTCAGATAATAGTGCTTCATGAAGCGCTCGACCGCGACCGCGCCGGCATGGTCGGTGTAGCCGAGCCGTTCGGCGATCACCGGCTGCATCTCGAAGGTCAGGCGCTCCTCGGCCCGGCCGGCCAGGTAGTGCAGCCAGCAGCGGATGGTCCACAGCAGCTTCTGCGCCTTGGCGAAGCGCCGGGCCTCGCCGACCGTGAGCACGCCGCGGTCGACCAACCGGGTGACGTCCTCGACCCGGTACACGTACTTGCCGATCCAGAACAGCGTGTGCAGGTCGCGCAGCCCGCCCTTGCCGTCCTTGACGTTCGGCTCGACGACGTAGCGCGAATCCCCGAGCCGGCGGTGCCGGCTGTCGGACTCCTCGAGCTTGGCCTCGACGAACGGCAGCGGCGAGCCGGCGCCGACGTCCTTGAAGAACAGCGCGCGCATCTCGTCGTAGAGCGTCTCGTCGCCCCACAGGAAGCGCGATTCCAGCAGGGCGGTGCGGATGGTCACGTCGGCCTTGGCCTGGCGGATGCACTCGTCGCACGAGCGGGTGGAATGGCCGACCTTCAGGCCCAGATCCCACAGCAGGTACAACAGGTACTCGACGATCTGCTCGCCGCGCGGCGTCTGCTTGTAGGGGCGCAGGAACAGCAGGTCGACGTCGGATTCCGGCGCCAGCTCGCTGCGGCCGTAGCCGCCGACGGCGGCGATCGCGATGCGCTCGGCGGTGGTCGGGTTGGTCGCCGGGAACTCGCGCTCGGCGGCCAGCCGTGCCGCCGCCTGGATCAGCCTGTCCATGAGCCAGGCGTTCTGGCGCACGCAGGCGGCGCCGTCGTTGCTGGCCTCGAACCGCCGGCGGATCTCGGCGCTGCCGTCGGCGAGCGCGACCTTGAGCCGCGCCAGCACCGCCGCCCGCCGCCGGACGACGTCGCGCTCGTTCGCGATCGCTTCGATCTCGGCCTGAAGCGCCGGGGCGTCGCAGATCGCCCGGGCGTTCGGCACCCGTTTGCGGACGACGGCGAGGCCGTCGACATGCCCGCGGTCGACGGGTTCGGAATCGACGGGCTCGGGGACGACGTCTTGCAGGCCTGCGTCCTCCGGTGCCGGCTCGGTCGCGGGCATGTCTCCTCCGGCAAATCGGTGCGCCAGCATAGGGCCGCAGCCGGCCGCCGTCACGACCCCCGGCATCGCGTCGCCGGCCGGCGGCGGCGCGCCGAGGCGGCTTGCGGAGCGCCGGAGAATCCCCGACGCTCGCCGCCGGAGGTGACCGGACATGGCGCAGGCGGGCTCGGATCGGGCGGATGTGGTGATCGTTGGCGGCGGTGCGGTCGGCTCGTCGGCCGCCTATTTCCTTGGGGCCGACGCCGGCTTCGGCGGCCGGGTGGTGGTGGTCGAGCGCGACCCGACCTACGCACGGGCCTCGACGCCGCTGTCGGTCGGCGGCATCCGGCAGCAGTTCTCGATCCGCGAGAACGTCGAGATCGGACTGTTCGCGCGCGATTTCATCGGCCGGGCGGGCGACTTGCTGGCGGTCGACGGCGAGGAACCGGACCTCGGTTTCGTGGAAGGCGGCTACCTGTTCCTGGCGACCCCCGAGGGCCGCGCCGTGCTGGCCGAGAACCACGCGGTCCAGACCGGGGCCGGGGCCGCCATCGCCTGGCTGGAGCCGGATGCGCTGGCCGCCCGGTTCCCGTGGCTGAACACCGACGGTCTGGCCGCCGGTACCCTCGGCGAGCGCGGCGAGGGCTGGGTCGACCCGAGCACCTTGCTGCAGGCCTTCAAGCGCAAGGCTCGCGCGCTCGGCGCCGAGTACCGCACCGACGAGGTGGTGGCGATCGAGCACGAAGGCGGCCGGGTCCAGGCGGTGCGGCTGGCCTCGGGGAATCGGATCGCCTGCGGAACGGTGGTGGTCGCAGCCGGCGCCGGATCGGGCGCGGTGGCCCGGCTCGCCGGCGTCGCCCTGCCGGTCGGCCCGCGCATCCGGACGGTCTACCAGATCGACTGCCGCGAGCCGCTGCGCCCGCGGCTGCCGCTGACCATCGACCCGACCGGCGTCTACGTTCGGCCCGAGGGTTCGGGGTATCTCTGCGGGGTGTCGCCGCCCGAGGACCAGGATCCGGAGACCTGGGAGATCGAGGTCGACTGGCGCTGGTTCGAGGAAATCGTGTGGCCGGCGCTGGCGCACCGCATTCCGGCCTTCGAGGCGGTCAAGCTCACCGGCGCCTGGGCGGGACCTTACGACTACAACGCCCTCGACCAGAACGCGGTGATCGGCCGCCATCCCGAGATCGGCAATCTGCTGTTCGCCACCGGATTCTCCGGCCACGGCCTGCAGCAGAGCCCTGCCGCCGGCCGCGCCGTGATGGAGCTGATCGCCCATGGCGGCTTCCGCAGCATCGACCTGGTCCGTTTCGGCATCGAACGGATCCTGGCGAACCGGCCGCTGAAGGAGCGCAACGTGGTGTGACGGCCCGCCGTCGGCGAGCCTCAGGCCTCGGCGAGGTCGAGCCGACGCTCGATGCGCTCGACCCTGCCGTCGAGGCGGTCGAGGCGCCGGTTCACACCGACGAGCCGCTCGTCGACCCCGCTGACCCGGCGGTTGACCGAGACCAGCTCCTCCTCGACGCCGGTCATCCGGCGCTTCAGCTCGGCGACGTCTTCGCGCAACAGCTGCACGCCGGCGTCCAGGCGGCGCAGGTATTCGAGGATCAGGTTTTCGGGCGCACGGGCCATGGGGGCATCCTATCACGAGGGGTCCGTCCACCTCCATGGAAGGCCGTGGGGCGTTTCAGCGTTCCGCCAGACTTGCCTTCAGCGCGTACAGCGTCTCCAGGGCTTGGCGCGGCGTCAGCTCGTCCGGGTTGACCGCGGCCAGCGCCTCCTCGACCGGCGACGGCCCGGCGCGGGTCGAGGCCGGCGGGACCGGTCGGGCCGCCGAGAACAGCGGCAGGTCCTCCATGAGGTCACGCGCGGTCACCGCCTGGTCACCGTTCTCGAGCCGGTTCAGCACCTCCTCCGCGCGCGCCACCACGGCCGCCGGCAGGCCGGCCAGCTTGGCGACGTGGATGCCGTAGGAGCGGTCGGCGGCGCCGGCCACGACCTCGTGCAGGAACACCACGTCGCCCTTCCACTCCTTGACCGCCATGGTGTGGCAGGACAGCGCCGCCAGCCGGTCGGCCAGCGCCGTCAGCTCGTGGTAGTGGGTGGCGAACAGCGCCCGACAGCGGTTGCTTTCGTGCAGGCTCTCCACCGTCGCCCAGGCGATCGACAGCCCGTCGAAGGTGGCGGTGCCGCGGCCGATCTCATCCAGGATCACCAGGGCGCGCGGGCCCGCCTGGTTCAGGATGGCGGCGGTCTCGACCATCTCGACCATGAAGGTCGAGCGGCCGCGCGCCAGGTCGTCGGCGGCCCCGACCCGGCTGAACAGCCGATCGACCACGCCGATGCGGGCGCGTGCCGCCGGCACGTAGCTGCCGATCTGCGCCAGCACCGCGATCAGCGCGTTCTGCCTGAGGAAAGTGGACTTGCCGGCCATGTTCGGCCCGGTGACCAGCCACACCCGGTCGCCCGGGACCAGCCGGCAATCGTTGGCCACGAACGCCGCCGGACCATCCGGCAGGCTGGCCTCGACCACCGGGTGCCGACCGGCCTCGACCTCGAAGCCGAACCCGTCGTCGACCATCGGCCGGCACCAGTCGCGCGCCGTCGCGAGGTCGGCGAGGGCGGCAGCGGCGTCGAGACGGGCCAACGCGGCCGCCGCCAGGCCGATCGGTCCGGCGCGCTCCAGGATCGCCGACACCAGGGTCCGGAAGATCTCCTGCTCGAGCGCCAGCGCCTTGTCGGCGGCGCTCGACACCTCGCGCTCCAGCTCTCCGAGCTCGACGGTGGCGAAGCGCGCCGCACTCGCCATGGTCTGGCGGTGGATGAAGCCGTCCCGCCCCAGCAGCTTGTCGGCGTGGGTGGCGGTGACCTCGATGAAGTAGCCGAGCACGTTGTTGTGCTTGACCTTGAGGGACGCCACCCCGGTCTCGCCCGCGTACCGCGCCTGCAGGGCGGCGATCAGCCGGCGGCTCTGGTCGCGAAGATCCCGCAGCCGGTCCAGCTCCGGCGAAAATCCCGGCGCCACCAGGCCGCCGTCGCGCGCCAGCAGCGGCAGTTCCGGTGCCAGCGCGGCGCCGAGCGTGGCCACCAGGCCGGCGTGCTCGCCGAGGTCGTCGAGCGCCTCGAGCACGGCCGAGGGCGGCGGCTCGAGCGGCCCGGATCCGCCGACCGCGGCGCGCACCGATGCGGTTTCCGCCAGGGCGTCGCGAATCGCGGCGAGGTCGCGCGGCCCGCCGCGGTCGAGGGCGAGACGCGAGAGCGCGCGGTCGACGTCCGGGATCCGCCGCAGGATCTCGCGAAGATCGTTGCGCGATCGTGACGAGCCCGCGAAGAACCCCACCGCGTCGAGCCGCCGCTCGATCGCCGCGGGGTCGGTCAGGGGTGCCGCCAGGCGCGCCGCCAGCAGCCGCGCGCCGGCACCGGTCACGGTGCGATCGATGACCGACAGCAGGCTGCCCTTGCGCTCGCCGCTCAGGGTGCGGCTCAGCTCGAGGTTGCGACGGGTGGCCGCGTCGATCTCCATCAGCCCGCCCGGGGTCCAGCGCCGGAGCTCGGCAAGCCTCGGCAGCCGGCCCTTCTGGGTCAGCTCCAGGTAGTCGACCAGGGCCCCGGCGGCGCCGAGCTCGGGACGCCCGAAGGCGCCGAAGCCGTCGAGGGCGGCGACGCCGTACAGCGCCTCCAGTCGGCGGCGACCGTTCTCGCTGTCGAACCGGCTGCCCGGCAGCGCCGCCGTCACCGACCGCCACTCGGACAGCGCCGGGTCGCGTTCGAGGCGCTCCGGCACCAGCAATTCGGCCGGCCCGAGGCGGGCCAACGCCGCTTCGAGACCGCGCGCGTCGACCGGCTGGGCCTGGAAGTCACCGGTCGACACGTCGACCCAGGCGAGGCCGAGCGTGCCGCCGGCCTCGGCCAGCGCCACCAGGTAATTGTGCCGGCGCGCGTCCAGCAGGCTGTCCTCGGTCAGCGTCCCGGGAGTCACGATCCGCACCACGGCGCGCCGGACCACGGACTTGCCGCCGCGCCGCCGCGCCTCGGCCGGATCCTCGATCTGCTCGCACACCGCCACCCGGTGACCCTGGCGGATCAGCCGCGCCAGGTAGCTCTCGGCCGCGTGGTGCGGGACACCGCACATCGGGATCGGCTCGCCCTGGTGCTGGCCGCGCCGGGTCAGGGTGATGTCGAGGGCCTGGGCGGCGACCACCGCGTCCTCGAAGAACATCTCGTAGAAATCGCCCATCCGGTAGAACAGCAGACAGCCCGGATGCTCGCGCTTGACCTGAAGGAACTGCGCCAGCATCGGGCTCACGCCTTCCGGGCGGGCGACCGGATCGGCGACGCCGGGCGATTCGGCGTCGGCAGCGTCGGCGCCGCGGGTTTCGGCGCCGGGCTCGGCGGCTTCGGTGTCGAGGGCGTGGTCGGTCACGGTCGGCGCGGCATCACGGGCTGTTGGATGGGGTCGGCACCCTACCATGCGGCCAGCGACGGTCACCATCGCTCCCGATCGCGCTTTTCGTCGGCCCGACGGCCCGCTAGGGTTGCTCAGCAGGCGCGCTAGACGCCGGGAGGAGACGTCACCCGATCCCCTTGGGGGCGGGCGACCGCAAGGAGCGATATGGACAACGAAAAGAGTACGATGGCTCGCGACGCTTTGCTGTTCCACTCGTCCGGACGGCCGGGCAAGATCGAGATCACCCCGACCAAGCCGCTGACGACGCAGCGCGAGTTGTCGCTCGCCTATTCGCCCGGCGTGGCGGTGCCGTGCCTCGAGATCGAGAAGAATCCGGCGCTGGCCTATGACTACACCAGCCGCGGCAACCTGGTGGCGGTGATCTCCAACGGCACCGCGGTGCTCGGCCTCGGCGACATCGGCGCCCTGGCGTCGAAGCCGGTGATGGAGGGCAAGGCCGTCCTGTTCAAGCGCTTCGCCGACGTCGACGGCATGGATCTGGAGGTCGATACCCGCGACGTCGACGAGTTCGTGAACTGCGTGCGGTTCCTCGGCCAGACCTTCGGCGGCATCAACCTCGAGGACATCAAGGCCCCGGAATGCTTCATCATCGAGCAGCGCCTGAAGGAGCTGCTCGACATCCCGGTGTTCCACGACGACCAGCACGGCACCGCGATCATCGCCGCCGCCGGGCTGATCAACGCGCTGCACCTGACCGGGCGCAACATCCGTGAAACCAGGCTGGTGGTGAACGGCGCCGGGGCGGCGGCGATCGCCTGTGTCGAGCTGCTCAAGGCCATGGGGATGCCGCACGACCACGTCATGCTGTGCGACACCCGCGGGGTGATCTACCAGGGCCGCCAGCAAGGCATGAACCAGTGGAAGTCGGCGCACGCCGTCATCACCGATCGCCGCACGCTCGCCGAGGCGCTCGACGGCGCCGACGTGTTCTTCGGGCTGTCGGCGAAGGGTGCCGTCACCCAGGACATGGTCCGCTCCATGGGCCCGCAGCCGATCATCTTCGCGATGGCGAACCCCGACCCCGAGATCACCCCGGAGGAGGTCAAGGAGGTCCGCGACGACGCCATCATCGCCACCGGCCGGTCTGACTACCCGAACCAGGTGAACAACGTCCTCGGCTTCCCGTACATATTCCGCGGCGCCCTCGACGTGCGCGCCTCGGAGATCAACGAGGCGATGAAGATCGCCGCCGCCGAGGCGCTGGCCGAGCTGGCCCGGCGCGACGTGCCGGACGAGGTCGACGCCGCCTATTCCGGACGGCGCCTGCATTACGGGCGCGAGTACATCATTCCGGCCCCGTTTGATCCGCGCCTGATCGTCCACGTGTCCGCGGCGGTCGCCCAGGCGGCGATGGACACCGGCGTGGCGCGCAAGCCGATCGAGAACATGAGCGCCTACCGTGCCTCGCTGAGCGCCCGGCTCGACCCGTCGGCCGCCAACCTGCAGCTCATCCTCGACACCATCCGCCAGACCCCGAAGCGCGTGGTGTTCGCCGAGGGCGAGGAGGAGAAAACCATCCGCGCCGCGGTGGCCTTCAGGGACGGCGGCTACGGCATCCCGGTGCTGATCGGCCGCGAGGAGCGCATCCGCGACCGGATCGCCGAAATGGGCATCGCCGGCGCCGACGAGATCGAGATCCACAACGCGCGGCTGTCGCGCTTCAATCAAAAGTACATAGAGTTCCTGTACAAGCGTCTGCAAAGGGACGGCGCGTTGCACCGGGACTGCCAGAGGATGGTCAACCAGGACCGCAACGTGTTCGCCGCCTGCATGGTCGCGACCGGCGACGCCGACGCCCTGGTGACCGGGCTGACGCGCAGCTTCGGCGACGCCATCGAGGATATCAGACGGGTGATCGACGAGCGTCCGAACGAATTGCTGATGGCGCTCACCATGGTGATCGTGCGGGGCCGAACCGTGTTTATCGCCGACACCAACGTGCATGAGTTGCCGACACCCGAGCAGCTCGCCGACATCGCCTGCCAGGCCGCGGGCAAGGCGCGGGCGTTCGGGCACGAGCCGCGGGTGGCGCTGCTGTCGTTCTCGAACTTCGGCAACCCGATGCGCGAGAAGGCGCAGCGCATCCGCACCGCCGTCGAGGTGCTCGACGGCCGCGGCGTCGACTTCGAGTACGACGGCGAGATGTCGGCCGACGTGGCGCTCGATCCCGAGATGCGCAAGCTCTACCCCTTCTGCCGCCTGACCGGCCCGGCCAACGTCCTGGTCATGCCGGCGCTGCACTCGGCCAACATCTCCTACAAGCTGCTGCAACGTTTTGCCGGCGGCTCGGTTATCGGGCCGATCATCATGGGGCTGGAGAAGCCGGCGCAGATCGTCCAGATGGGCGCGACGGTGTCCGATCTCGTCAACGCCGCGGCCATCGCGGCGCACGAGGCAATCATCGCCTGACCTCGCCGGCCGTTAGGGCGGCAGCGGTCAGGCACGCAGGGGAGTGGCCATGACCGAGGTTCGCCCGACGCCGCAATTCGACGGCGGTGACCGTGCCGTCAGGCGTCCGAGCGAAGTGTCGGTGCGGATGGCGACGGCCCGCGCCACCGCCATCCTGACGGTGCCGGCGGCGGCGGTGTTCATCGGCCTGGTCGCCGTCGGGGAGCTGTCGCCCTGGCACGGCCTCGGCGGTATCGCGGTCACGGCGGCGGCGAGCTTCCTGCTGGTTCGCCGGCATCACGCGGATCTGGCGGTGCTGCGCCGCCATCTGGACAGCCGCGCCGGCGCCGACGATCCGCGCACCGCGATCGCCGAGCGCCGGTCCGCGCTTGCCGGGATCGGCGAAGTCGGCGCGGCATCCGAGCTGGCCCTGGCCCTGGAGCGCGCCGACCGGCGGGCTCAGGACTGGATCGATCGGATAACGCAACGCTCGAAAGCACAGGCCCTGGTGATCGAAACGATCCCGGACCCGCTGCTGCTGATCGACCCCCGCGGCCGGGTCGACCAGGCCAATGGGGCGGCCCGGCGCCAATTCGGCCAGCAGATCGTCGACCGCGACCTGTCGACGGTGATCCGCCACCCGGATGTCCTGGCGACCGTGCGGCGGGCGCTGGCCGGCGAGGCCGGCGGCGACGTCGAGATCGCCATCGCCGCCCCGGTCGAGCGGGTGTTCAACGTCCGGATCGAGGCGCTGGCGAGCGATGGCCACGGTGGGGCGGCGGCGTTGATGCTGTTCGTCGACCTGTCGGCGATCCGGCGGGCCGAGCAGATGCGCGTCGACTTCGTCGCCAACGTCAGCCACGAACTGCGCACCCCGCTAGCCACCCTGCTCGGCTTCATCGAGACCCTGCAGGGCCCGGCCCGCGACGACCCCGACGCCCGCGACCGCTTCCTCGATATCATGAAGTCCCAGGGCCATCGGATGAGCCGGCTGGTCCAGGACCTGCTGTCGCTGTCGCGGATCGAGACCAACGAGCACCAGACGCCGTCCGACCGGGTCGCCCTCGAGCCGGTGCTGGAGGGGGTCAAGGCCACTCTCGACCTGGAGGCCCGGCGCAAGGACATGCGTGTCCGGCTGGAGGTCGACGCCGTGCTGCCGGCGGTGATCGGAGCCGAGGACGAACTGGCCCAGGTGGTGCAGAACCTGCTCGACAACGCCATCAAATACGGCCGGCCGGGCACCGAGATCACGCTCTCGGCACGCCGCGCCGACCGGGTCCCGGCCAGCTTTCCCGGCGGGCCGACCGGCAGGGCGGTGGCGATCGCCGTGCGCGACCGCGGCGACGGGATCGCGCCGCAGCACCTGCCGCGCCTGACCGAGCGCTTCTACCGGGTCGACGCCGCGCGCTCCCGCGATCTCGGCGGCACCGGCCTCGGGCTGGCGATCGTCAAGCACATTGTCAGCCGGCACCGCGGGGCGCTCGCCATCCAGTCGACGCCCGGCGAAGGCAGCCTGTTCACGGTCTACATCCCGGCCGCCGAGGGCGCGGCGCCGGCGCGCGGCGCGACCGCCGCCTGAGCCTTCGGCGCCCGGAAAGCGCGGCCACCGGGGCCGTCATAAAACTTTCATCGATCCGACTTAAATCCTTTGGCGCCTGACCGGTACACGTCCGCAGCCAGGACGGATCTCGGATTGCCCAACGGGGCTTACCCGAACCTCCCCAAGCGAAAGTCTGGAGGACCCTATGAAGCTCTCTATCGGTAAGGTGGCCGCGCTCGCCACGCTCAGCATGGTCGCGATGGCCGCGCAGGCCGAGGCCCGCGACCAGATCCGCATCGTCGGTTCGTCGACCGTGTTCCCCTACACCCAGGCCGCCTCGGAGGAATTCTCCAAGTCGAGCGGAGCGAAGGCCCCGGTGGTCGAATCGACCGGCACCGGCGGCGGCATGAAGATCTTCTGCCAGGGCATCGGCACCGAGCATGCCGACATCACCGGCGCCTCGCGCGCCATGAAGAAGTCCGAGTACGACGACTGCGTGAAGAACGGCGTGACCGACATCTCCCAGGCGCTGATCGGCTTCGACGGCCTGTCGTTCGCCGGGTCGCGCAAGGGCACCTCGATGGACGTGACCAAGGGCCAGCTCTTCCTGGCGCTGGCGGCCGAGATCGTTCAGGACGGCAAGGTCGTCGCCAACCCCTACAAGAAATGGTCGGAGATCGACAAGTCGCTCCCCGACATCGCCATCCAGGTGTTCGGCCCGCCGCCGACCTCCGGCACCCGCGACGCCTGGGTCGAGCTGGTGATGGAAGAAGGCTGCCACGAGCTGGCCGGCTACAAGGAACTCGCCAAGGACGTCCAGAAGAACGTCTGCTCGCGGATGCGCCAGGACGGCCCGTTCATCGAGGCCGGCGAGAACGACAACCTGATCGTGCAGCGCCTGGAATCCGACCCCAACGCCTACGGCATCTTCGGCTACTCGTTCCTGTACGAGAACCAGGACAAGCTGGTCGGCTCCAAGGTCGCGGGCGTTGAGCCCAGCCTGGACGCGATCGCCGACGGTTCCTACAAGGTCTCGCGCCCGCTGTTCTTCTACGTGAAGAACGCCCACCGCGGCGTGATCCCGGGCCTGAACGATTTCGTCGCCGAGTACGTCAGCGACGCGGCCCTCGCCCCGGGTGGCTACCTGACCGATCGTGGCCTGGTGCCGCTGTCGGACAAGCGTCGCAAGGAGATGCAGGACTCGGTTGTGAACGGCAAGCACAACCTGGCCGTCGGCAGCTGATCGGGATCCGGCCGGGGACGCGGATTGCCCGCGTTCCCGGCCGCCCACAGCTTGGCCGCCTTCCTGATTGCCTTCACTGTTGCTCGGACCATTCGTTCGTTCCTTTGTTCCGCCACGGCCGTTTGAGGCCACCTCGCCGCTGCCGATCCAGCCCGGAGCCACCGATGTCGGTCTACCTCCTGCTCATCCTGATCGGCCTGCCGCTCGCGGGATTCCTGTTCGCCCGCCGACAGGCCGTTGCCATGGTCGGCGGCGGCTCGTCGCTGCACTCGCTTCCGGACTTCCACGGCGCCTACGTCGCCGCCTGGACCGGCATCCCGGCGACCTTGCTGGTGGTGCTTTGGATCGCCCTTCAGGGCCCGGTCCTCGACCAGGCGGTCTTCGCCAGCCTGCCGGACGACTTCCGCGACGCGGTTGAGAACCAGAGCCTGGTGATCGCCGAGATCCACAGCGTCGCCGACGGCCGGATTTTCGGCGAACCCGCGCCGGAAGTGCGGGCCGCCGCCGAACGGCTGCAGACCTGGCGGTCGATAGCGAGCTGGTCGATGGTGGCGGTCGCCGCCGCCGCGGCGCTCGCCGGTCTGGTGGTGACCCGCAGCCGGCTGGCGCCGGCGTTCCGGGCCCGGCACCGCGTCGAGGACGTGCTGTCCGGCCTGATGGTGGTGTGCAGCGTGATCGCGGTGCTGACCACGCTCGGCATCCTGCTGTCGCTGGTCTTCGAATCGGTCCGCTTCTTCGCCCGGGTGCCCTGGTACGAGTTCCTGTTCGGCCTGAACTGGGAACCGCAGATCGCCATCCGGTCCGACCAGGTCGCCGGCCTCGGCTCGTTCGGCGCCGTGCCGGTGTTCCTCGGGACCGTGGTGATCGCGGTTATCGCCATGCTGGTGGCGACGCCGATCGGCCTGCTCTCGGCGATCTACCTCACGGAATTCGCCTCGCCGCGGTTCCGCGCGATCGCCAAGCCGTCGCTGGAGATTCTGGCCGGCATCCCGACGGTGGTCTACGGCTTTTTCGCGGTGTTGACGGTCGCCCCGGCGCTGCGCATCGCCGGGACCTGGGTCGGCCTCGACGTGGCGCCCAACAGCGCGCTCGCCGCCGGCTCGGTGATGGGTCTGATGATCATCCCGTTCATCTCGTCGCTGTCCGACGACGCGCTGGCCGCGGTTCCGCAGTCCATGCGGGACGGCTCGGCGGCGCTGGGTGCCACCAAGTCCGAGACCATCGTGAAGGTGCTGCTGCCGGCGGCACTTCCCGGGATCATGGGCGGCGTCCTGCTGGCCGTCAGCCGGGCGATCGGCGAGACCATGATCGTGGTGATGGCCGCCGGACTGATCGCCAAGATGACCCTGAACCCGTTCGACTCGGTCACCACCGTGACCGTGCAGATCGTCACCCTCCTGATCGGCGACACCGAGTTCGACAGCCCGAAGACCTTGGCCGCCTTCGGCCTCGGCCTGGTGCTGTTCATCAGCACGCTCTGCCTGAACGTGCTGGCGCTGCGGATCGTCCAGAAATATCGAGAGCAATATGAGTGACACCTCGCCGCAGATCGCGTCGGCACAGCTCGGGACGGCGTCGGTCGCGACGCACGAGCCGCCACGGTTCGACTGGAACGCCCCGGAGACCCGGCGGCGCTTCGCGGCGCGTCACCGCGCCAACCGCCGCCTGCAGATCTACGGACTGTCGGCGATCGGCCTGGCGGCGCTGCTGATCGCGATCCTGGTCGGCTCGCTGGTGGCGACCGGGTACCAGTCCTTCGTCCAGACCCACGTCACCTTCGAGGTGTTCGTCGACCCCGCGAAGGTCGACGCCACCGACCCGTCCAAGGGAAACTTCCGGCTGATCGTGCGCGACAGCTTCGCCGCGCAGTTTCCGGACGTGACCAACCCGCGCGACCAGCGGTCGCTGACCGACGTGATGACCGCCGACGCGCCGTTCATCGTGCGCGACCAAGTGGTCGCCGACCCGTCGCTGATCGGCCAGCGGGTGCGCGTGACGATGCCGGTGTCGGACGCCTTCGACCAGTTGCAGAAGGGCGTCACACCGCGCGACGTTCCGGAAACGCAACGCAAGGTGAACGACAAGCAGATCGCCTGGTTCGACACGCTGGTGGAGCGCGGGCAGATCACCGTCCCGTTCAACACGGCGCTGTTCGTCTCGGCGGATTCCCGGTTTCCGGAACTGGCCGGCCTGGCCGGCGCGATCGTCGGGTCGTTCTACGCCCTGCTGGTGTGCTTCCTGATCAGCTTCCCGGTCGGGATCGCGGCGGCGGTCTACCTCGAGGAGTTCGCGCGCAAGGGCCGCTGGTCCGACATCCTGGAGGTCAACATCAACAATCTGGCGGCGGTGCCCTCGGTGGTGTTCGGCCTGCTCGGCCTGGCGGTGTTCCTCGGCTTTTTCGGCCTGCCGCGCTCGACCCCGCTGGTCGGCGGCATGGTGCTGGCGCTGATGACGCTGCCGACCATCATCATCGCCACACGGTCGGCGCTGAAGGCGGTGCCGCCATCGATCCGCGAGGCGGCACTCGGTGTCGGCGCGTCGAAGCACCAGGTCGTCCTGCACCATGTCCTGCCGCTGGCGATGCCGGGGATCCTGACCGGCACCATCATCGGCATGGCCCAGGCCCTCGGCGAAACCGCGCCGCTGCTGCTGATCGGCATGAACGCCTTCATCACCTCGCCCCCGGGCGGGATCCTCGAATCCGCGACCGCGCTGCCGACCCAGATCTTCATATGGGCCGACAGCCCGGAGCGTGGGTTCGTGTCACGGACGTCGGCCGCCATCCTGGTGCTGATCGGGTTCCTGATCGCCATGAACCTGGTGGCTGTCATCCTGCGCAAGCGCTTCGAACGCCGTTGGTAAGGGAGAGCACGATGCCGAACGCCACCCAGTCAGCCTCGGCGGGACAAATGCCCGATGCCGACGGTCAGCCAAACGCCCCGGACGCCTCGGCCGGCGCCAGCGCGCGGCCGGCGGTTGCGGCCCGCGTCAAGATCCACGCCCGCGACGTCAACGTTCACTACGGCGACAAGCACGCCCTCAAGCACGTCGACCTCGACGTCAATGAGCACGACGTCACCGCGCTGATCGGACCGTCGGGCTGCGGCAAGTCGACGTTCCTGCGCTGCATGAACCGCATGAACGACGTCATCGATAACTGCCAAGTGACCGGCTCGATCACGCTCGACGGCACCGACGTCTACGACCCGTCGCTCGACGTGGTTCAGCTGCGCGCCCGGGTCGGCATGGTTTTCCAGAAGCCCAACCCGTTCCCGAAGTCGATCTACGAGAACGTCGCCTACGGCCCACGCATCCACGGCATCGCGCGCGGCAAGAGCGAGCTCGACGAGATCGTGCACCGCAGCCTGACCCGCGCCGGGCTGCTCAAGGAGGTGAGCGACCGCCTGAATGAGCCGGGAACCGGCCTGTCGGGCGGCCAGCAGCAGCGCCTCTGCATCGCCCGGGCGATCGCGGTCAACCCCGAGGTCATCCTGATGGACGAGCCTTGCTCGGCCCTCGACCCGATCGCCACCGCCAAGATCGAGGAGCTGATCGACGAGCTCCGCGAGAACTACACGATCGTCATCGTGACGCACTCGATGCAGCAGGCCGCCCGGGTGTCGCAGCGCACGGCGTTCTTCCACCTCGGCGACCTGGTCGAGGTCGGCGACACCGAGCAGATCTTCACCAACCCCAAGGATAACCGCACCCAGGGGTACATCACCGGCCGCTTCGGCTGAGCCGGCGGCTCCGGCAGCCTTCGGACCCGGCGCGGCAGCGAGGACAGGAACCATGGTTGACCACCACATCGTCACGCAGTTCGACGAGGAACTGGACGAATTGCGCGCGACGATCGCGCGCATGGGCGGGCTGGTCGAGCAGCAGATGGCCAACGCCATCTCGGCGATCGGCCGGCGCGACGACACCCTGGCCCGGCGCTGCCAGGAGGCGGACGCCGAGATCGACGCCATGGAGGACAGGGTCGAGGCGCTGACGCTGCGCATGCTGGCGCTGCGCCAGCCGGTGGCGTTCGACCTGCGCGCCATTCTGGCGGCGCTGCGGATCGCCCACGATTTGGAGCGCATGGGCGACTACGCCACCAACGTCGCCAAGCGGGCCTCGGCGCTCTCCCAGCTGCCCGAGGTCGGGCCGATCAACGGCATCGTGCGCATGGGTCGGCTGACCCACGCCGTGATCAAGGACGTGCTGGACGCGTATTCCGAGCCGAACGTCGACAAGGCGGTCACGGCCTGGAACCGCGACCAGGAAATCGACCAGATGTACACCAGCCTGTTCCGCGAGCTGTTGACCTACATGATGGAAGACCCCCGCAACATCACGCCGTGCGCGCACCTGCTGTTCGTCGCCAAGAACATCGAGCGCATCGGCGACCACGCCACCAACATCGCCGAGACGGTCTACTTCCAGGAGAAGGGGACCCGGCTCGAGGGCCTGCGGCCGAAGGGCGACCGCACCAGCTACGCGGTCGTCGAGCCGCCGGAGCCCGATGCGGTCACCTGACGACACGCTCCCGAGGATGACCATGAAACCGCTGATCCTGATCGTCGAGGACGAGGCACCGATCGTCACCCTGCTGCGCTACAACCTGGAACGCGAGGGCTTCCGGGTGATCGAGGCGAGCGACGGCGAGGAGGCCCTGCTGCTGTCAACCGAGCGCAAGCCCGACCTGATCCTGCTGGACTGGATGCTGCCGCTGCTGTCGGGCATAGAGGTCTGCCGGCGGCTGCGCCGGTCGGCCGAGGCCAAGACCGTGCCGATCATCATGCTGACGGCCCGCGGCGAGGAGGGCGACCGGGTGCGCGGCCTGAATTCCGGGGCCGACGACTACGTCACCAAGCCGTTCAGCCCGTCCGAGCTGATCGCCCGGGTGCGCGCCGTGCTGCGCCGGGCACGGCCGTCGACCGAGGAGGAGACGCTGCGCTACGGCGACCTGCTGATGGACCTCGCCGCCCACCGGGTGAAGCGCAGCAGCCGCGACGTGCACCTGGGGCCGACCGAGTTCCGGCTGCTGCGGCACTTCCTGGAACACCCGGGGCGGGTGTTCTCGCGCGAGCAGCTCCTGGACACCGTCTGGGGCCCCGACGTCTACGTCGAGCCGCGCACCGTCGACGTCCACATCCGCCGGCTGCGAAAGGCGCTGAACGCCGAGCAGGGCGACGACCTGATCCGCACGGTCCGCTCCGCCGGCTACGCGCTCGACGCCACCGGAGCGGTGGCGTAGCGCGGCCAACCGCCCGTCTCGGGGAGCAGGTCTCGGGGCTTTGGGAAACCGACCGGCCGGATTATCCTCCGCGCAACGGGGCCGAAATGGTCATCTTTGCAACGGGTTGTTTTCCATGACCGACGGCTTCCGCGACTGGCTCGACAGCCTGAGGGTCTATCTCGACCGGCGGATCGCCATCATCATGGTGCTCGGCTTCGCCTCCGGCCTGCCGGCGCCGCTGGTGTTCTCGAACCTGTCGATCTGGCTGCGCGACGTCGGGGTCAGCCGGACCGAGATCGGCCTTTTCGCCCTGGTCGCGACCCCGTACGCCATCAATTTCCTGTGGGCGCCGCTGGTCGACCGGCTGAACCTGCCGTTCTTCACCCGCCGGCTCGGCCGCCGCCGCGGCTGGGCGCTGTTCACCCAGATCCTGCTGGTCGCGGCCCTGGTCGGCCTGTCCCTGACCGATCCCGGCCGCGACCTGTACGCCGTGGCGCTGGCCTGCGTGCTGGTCTCGTTCGTGTCGGCGACCCAGGACGTGGTGATCGACGCCTACCGGATCGACGTCCTGGAGCCCGAGAAGTACGGCGCCGGCTCGGCCGCGGCGATCTGGGGCTGGCACCTCGGCGGAACCCTGGTTGGCGGCGCCGGCGGCCTGTACCTGGCCGCCGCCTTCGGCTGGAACATCGCCTACCTTCTGCTCGCCGGCACCCTGGTGATCGGCATGGCGGCGGTGCTGCTGGCGCCGGAACCGCCGGGGCCAGCGCCGCTGGACCGCGCCGGCGAGCAGCGGGTCGACGACGCGCTGCGCGACCGGGTGGGGTCGCTGGCGGCCGCCGCCGCCTGGCTGTACGGCGCCGCGGTCGCGCCGTTCCTCGACTTCATGAAGCGTCGCGGCTGGCTGCTGATCCTGGTGTTCGTCTTCGTCTTCAAGCTCGGCGACGCCCTGCTGGGCCGGATGTCGGGGGTGTTCTACCGCGAGCTCGGCTTCGAGCTGACGCAGATCGCCGACGTCGCCAAGGTCTACGGGCTGGCCGCCAACGCCGTCGGCATCCTGGTCGGGGGCTTCCTGGTGCACCGGGTCGGCACGCTGAAAGCCCTGTTTGTCGGCGGGCTGGCGGCAGCGGCGACCAACCTGACCTATTCCTGGCTGGCGCTGGCCGGCCAGGACATGGGCGTGTTCACCATCGCGGTGATCGCCGACAGCTTCACCGGCGGTCTCGCCACCGTGGCGTTCGTGGCCTACCTGTCGAATTTGTGCTCGATCGCCTACTCCGCCACCCAGTACGCGCTGCTGTCCTCACTCGGCAACCTGGCGCGGATCTGGTTCTCCGCCTCGGCCGGCATGATGGTCGACGGCCTCGGCGGCGACTGGTCGCTGTTCTTCGCCATCACCGCCGGGGTTGCGCTGCTCGGCCTGCCGCTGCTGCTGGTGCTGATCCGGCTGTTCCCGGAGGGCAGCCGGCCCCGCCGTCCGGAGCCGGCAGCGACCGGCTGACCGTCTCCCACCTTGCCGTCATGAGCGGATCATCGGCCAGCCACCGTCACGGCGTGGGCCCCGGATCCTGTTCGGCGGCTTTCTGGTGCACCGGTTCGGCACGCTGAAGGCGCTGTTCGTCGGCGGACTGGCGGCGGCGGCGGCGCTGGCCGGCCAGGACATGGGCGTGTTCACCATCGCGGTGGTGGCCGACAGCTTCACCGGCGGTCTCGCCACCGTGGCGTTCGTGGCCTACCTGTCGAATTTGCGCTCGATCGCCTACTCCGCCACCCAGTACGCGCTGCTGTCCTCACTCGGCAACCTGGCGCGGCAAAGATGAGAGGGCCAAGCAAGGAACGAGCGCTTCCCCACCCTGTGTCGTAAGGGATCTTTGGTGAGCCACCATCGCCCGCTTCCCCCACCCTGTCGTCATCCCGGCCAAGCGCAGCGCGAGCCGGGACCCACCCGCCGCTCCGTGAAGGAGATCAACGGGAAGCGCCTCATCCCGGCCAAGCGCAACGCCCTCAGCCGAGCCGTTGCGCGACCAGCTTCTTCAGGTCGGCCTCCGGGCGGGCGCCGATGTGCGAGATGATCTCGGCGGCGCACAGGCTGCCGAGCTGACCGCAGATGGCGGCGTCGCGCCCCCGGGTGTAGCCGTGCAGGAACCCGGCGGCGTACAGATCGCCGGCGCCGGTGGTGTCGATCACCCGCTCGGCGGGCTCGGCGTCGAGCACGTGCACCTCGTCGCGGTGCACCACCACCGAGCCGCGCTCGCTGCGGGTGAGCGCCGCGGTCTCGACCTCGAAGCGGACCTTCTGCATCGCCTCGTCGAAGTTTCTGGCCTCGAACAGCGAGACGATCTCGTGCTCGTTGGCGAACAGGATGTCGACGTGGTGGCGCACCAGTTCCTGGAATTCGGTGCGATGACGGTCGACGCAGAAAGGGTCGGACAGGCTGAGAGCGACCTTGCCGCCGCTCTCGTGGGCGATCCGCGCCGCCTTCAGGAAGGCCTCCTTGGCCTTCGGCGGATCCCACAGATAGCCCTCGAGGTAGACCACCTGAGCGTCGCCGATCATCGCCGGGTCGACGTCGTCGGGGGTCAGGTTCACGCAGGCGCCGAGATAGGTGTTCATGGAACGCTGGGCGTCGGGGGTCACCAGGACCAGGCAACGCGCCGTCGGCGGGCCCTCGAGCGCCGGGGCGGTCTCGAAGCGCACCCCCTGGGCGGTGATATCGTGTCGGAACACCTTGCCGAGCACGTCGTCACGGACCTTGCCGACATAGCCGGCGCGCCCGCCCAGCGCCGCCAGCCCGGCGGCGGTGTTGCCGGCCGACCCGCCCGACACCTCGACCCCCGGTGGCATGGCGGCGTACAGCGCCTCGCCACGGTCGGCGTCGATCAGCGTCATCGCGCCGCGCTCGACCGCCTGGGTCTTCAGGAAATCGTCGTCGACGCGGGCGATCACGTCGACGATGGCGTTGCCGATCGCGACGACGTCCAGACTTTTGGGCATGCACTCCCTCCACGGCCTGCGCTTCGCCCCGGGCTGGCGTGGTCGCTGCCAAGGGCGGCGCCAATCTAGCGGGCCGATCCGCCGAGGGAAACCCGGCGGTCCGGATTCTCGGATGCCGATGGCCTCTGCAGCCTTGCGGGCCAACCGCCGGCGGGGGTATTCCAGGCGGCACGCGGCGGGGGCAGCGGCGCGTCGGAGGCCACGGATGTTCGAGTCCGTCTCGAAGACTCTGAATCAGCTCGGCGACCCACGGCTGCGCGGGGTGCTGATCGCCGCCATGCTGGCGACACTCAGCCTGATCGTGCTGCTGTCGATCGGCGTCGGTGTCGGCATCGGCGCGCTCGACGCCACCGGGATCGGCTGGCTGGACGGCACCCTCGGGGTGATCGGGGCGGTCGGCATGGTGATCCTCGCCATCGTCTTCTTCCCGGGCATGGTGCAGGTGATCAGCGGCCTGTTTGCCGACCGCGTCGCCGAGGCCGTGGAGGCCCGGCACTATCCCGGCCTCGGCCCGGCTCGCGCCCAGCCGCTGACCGAGATCGTCGGCGATGCGCTGCGCTTCGCCCTGCTGTCGATCGGCCTCAACCTGCTCGCCCTGCCGCTCTACCTGATTCCAGGCGTCAACTTTTTGCTGTTCTACCTTCTGAACGGCTACCTGCTCGGCCGCGAGTACGCCGAAATGGTCGCGGTCAGACGGATGGGACGGGCCGAGGCCAAGGCATTCCGAAAGCAAAATCAAGGCTCTCTGTTCCTGGCCGGGGTCGCCATCGCGGTGCTCACGACGATTCCCCTCGTCAACCTGGCGACCCCGGTCCTGGCGACCGCGTTCTCCCTGCACGAGCATCACAGGCTTCGACGACGCGCTAACGCGGGCAAGGAAATATGTGCGACGTCGCACTGACCTGTTGCGGTTTGGCACCGTTCAAGGATAATAGTGATGTCCCAGTTGGTTAGGGCGGCGGGTTTCTAAAGGAGATAAACTATGTTCGGGCGCCGTAAACCCTTTGAAACCGCACCGCGAAACGAACCGTCGCCCACCAGCGGCTGGAAAACCGGACAGCCGACGCCGGATGCCAAGGGGCCGACCCTGGTAACCGACAACCCTCAGTCGAAAACCGACGGAACACCGGAAAAGCCCGCACCGGACAACGCGAAAGGCCCCGATATGTCGACCCAACCCTCCTCCAAGCCGCAAAGCGGCGCCTACGTGCCCGAGATTCCGCGCCGCGCGGCGGCGGACAATCTCGCCAGCTCGCAGTCCCGGCGGCCGATGGCGCGCAACAGCATCGAGAGCAAGAGGCTGCTGGTCGGTCGCGACATCTCGCTGTCCGGCGAGATCACCGCGTGCGACGTCCTGGTCGTCGAAGGCACGGTCGAGGCGACGCTCGAGCAGAGCCAGGTGCTGGAGGTGACCGACACCGGCACGTTCCGGGGCAAGGTCCAGATCGAGGAGGCAGTCATCGCCGGCCTGTTCGAGGGCACCCTGACGGCGCGCGAGAAGCTGACCGTGAAGAGCACCGGACGGATCATCGGCACGGTTCGCTTCGGCCAGCTCGAGGTTGAGCTCGGCGGCTCGATCCGCGGCGATACCGCTCCGCTCGATGAGCCGATCGCCGAGGTCAAGGACGCCAAGGACCTGAAGGATCTCAAGGAAACGGGGACCGAATGACCCGATCGCTCGGCGCGCTGTCGGCTGGTTTGCTGGCGCTGGCTCTCGGCGGCTGTGCGACCGCGTCCGGCCCGGGGGCTCTCGAGTCCTCCCGGGCCAGCGCGGGGTCGCCGGTGGCCGGGTCGGGCGACGCCAGGCTCCAGCCGGCCAACGCGCCGAGCGCCGACGAGCGAGACCCGGATCGCTTGCGCGACCTGCAGCCTGAGGCGGTCGCGCGACTGATCGGCACGCCGCACTATGTCCGCCGCGAGGGCGGCGCGACGATCTGGCAGTTCCACGCCGGAGCGTGCGTCATGGACCTGTTCTGGTACCCGGCGGCCGAGGGGCCACGCCTGGTGCACTATGAAGTGCGCGGCGTTCGGCTGGCCAGCGCCGCCGAGGCGGCCGATTGCTTTGGCGACCTGCTGGTGCGTCGGCGCGACGCGGTGACGAGTTGACGCACCCCCAGCCGGCTCACGCGGCGGGCGGCGGCTTGACGGCGAAATTGCAGAACGCGCGGGCCACGCACCGCGGGCAGTCCGGCTTGCGGGCCTTGCAAACGTAACGCCCGTGCAGGATCAGCCAGTGGTGGGCGTGGCGGAGATAGCGCGGCGGCACCCGCCTGAGGAGCGCCACTTCCACCGCCAGCGGCGTCCTGCCAGCGGCCAGGCCGGTTCTGTTGGCCACCCGGAACAAATGCGTATCGACGGCGATCGTCGATTCCCCGAAAGCGATGTTCAGCACGACGTTGGCGGTCTTGCGCCCGACCCCCGGCAGCGCCTCGAGGGCCGCCCGGTCGCGCGGCACCTCGCCGCCGTGCTCGGCGATCAGCTTCGCCGACAGCGCCATAACGTTCCTGGCCTTGGCGTTGAACAGCCCGATCGTCCTGATGCGCTCGCGCACCCCCTCTTCGCCGAGCGCCAACATCGCCTGCGGCGTATCGGCCACCGCGAACAGCTTGCGGGTGGCCTTGTTGACTCCGACGTCGGTAGCCTGCGCCGACAGCACCACCGCCACCAGCAGGGTGTAGGGGCTGCTCCATTCGAGCTCGCCCTCCGGCTCCGGGTTGGCGGCTTCGAGCGCGGCGAAGAAACCCTCGACCGCGGCGTTGGTCATGCGACGGGTCACGGCGTCTGCTCCGCGGTTCGAGGCGCCGGTGCCGCCCCCGGCGGAGAGTAGGAAAGTCGGGGTCGCCGGTCAAAGCTCCGGACCGCGTCCCCATCCCGCGCGGCGCCTTTGACCGGCGACCCCGGCGAGCGCATATCTGCAGCATGAGCGACCCGACCGCCTCCCCGCCCGGCGCCCGATCCGACGCTACGAAGCCCGCGCCGCTGCTCGACCTCGTGGTCTACCCGCACCGCAGCCTTGGCCCGACAGGGTTTTTGGCGCTGATGGCGGTGCTGTGCGGCTGCTCGTTCGCGGTCGGGCTGGGGTTCTTCCTGAGTGGCGCCTGGCCGGTGGTCGGCTTTCTCGGCGTCGACGTGCTGGTGGTCTACCTGGCGTTCCGGCTCAATTACCGCGCGGCGAGAGCCTACGAGACGGTTCGGCTGACGCCGGGCGCGCTGGAGGTCACGAAGGTCGACCCCGGCGGGCGCGGCCGGCGGATCAGCTTCCAGCCCTATTGGCTGGCCGTCGACATGGACGACCCGCCGCGCCGCCACAGCCGGCTTACGCTGCGGTCGCACGGCCGCTGGCTGGAAATCGGCGGATTTCTGACGCCGGAGGAAAAGCTCGACCTGGCGCGGAGGCTGCGCCGGGCGCTCGACGAGGCCCGCCGACCGACGCCCGCCGACGAGGCCGCGGGCACAGCCGTCTGATCCGGACGTCGCCGCAACAACTCCCAGAACGTACATTAGCGAGCGCCCGGTTTTCTCGCCACTGGAGCTAGGGCGCAGCTCGCCAGGGACCCGGGCGCCACGCCGACGGCTCGATCGCCAGGGTGACCCGGCCGTCCTCCTCCTTGGTGCCGCGGAGCGCCCGGGCAAGGCCGTCGGCGAGTGCGATCGGCACCGGCGGGTCGGATGAAACGTCGACCGCGCGCCAGCGCGGCCCTTCGAACATTCGGCCAAGGTCCTTGAGATCGCCGCCGAAGTCCGCCACCAGATGGGGATGCAGCTCAACGATGAACGCGGTCGCGTTGGCGTCGATCAGCCGAGCGGCGCCGGCCAACGCCCGCAATTCCAACCCCTCGACGTCGATCTTGACGAATCGCGGCCGCACCAATTCATCCCCGAACAGGGTGTCGAGCCGCACTGTCGGGATCCAGTCGACGTGGCGGTTCTGCGGCGTAGCATGGTTGTCGCCGATCCGTTCGCCGTGCATCTGCATGCCGGGCGAGCCGCCGAGCCGCAGCATGCTGGTCATGCCGTCGCGATTGGATACCGCCAGTGGCAGGGCATGCAACCGCTCGGCCCCGTTGATCGCGGCGTTGCGCTCGATCACCCGGATCAGGTCGCGTTGCGGCTCGATGGCGTAGGCGACGGCGCCAAGCGAACTGGCGATCAGCGAGAAGTATCCGGCGTGCGCGCCGACATCGGCGAACACGTCGTCCGGCGCGAGGCGCGCCAGCATGTAGCGCATCACGCCCGCCTCGTAAGGCCACTGCGCCACCAGGTTCAACTTGATGAACCGGGCGGCGGCGGGATCGATCACGAAATGGATGCGATGATCGCGGACCCGGATGGAATGAACCGGGGCCGGCGCTCCGAGGGTCGCCTGGACACCGGCATGGGCCCGCGCGATCCGCGTGAAGACGCCTTCGAACCGGCGCACGGTCGCCATATCGCCGAGCAGCGAGCGCGCCCAGCGGGTCATCGGCAGCAGGCGCTCGGCCGGAATCGCGCCGAAATGCTCTCCCAGTATCGTCAGGTAGATCGCCCCGTTCCCCGGATCCGAGGCCGCGGTCAGACGCAGCGAGTCGAAGGTGTGGCTCGCCCGATTGTCGGTCGGTCGGACAGGTGTATGGCGCAACGTCATGGGTCGGCAACATCCTGCGGGTGGCGGTGGCGGCGGATCATAGGCCGCCGCCCGCCGCCGCGTCGATGCGCCGTTACAGAATGAAGCGGCTGAGATCGGCGTCCTTGGCCAGCTTTCCGACCCGCTCGCGCACCAGCTCGGCGTCGATGACGATGGTCTCGCCGGCGCGGTCGGAGGCGGTGAAGCTGATCTCCTCCAGAAGCTTCTCCAGGACGGTGTGCAACCGCCTGGCACCGATGTTCTCGACCGACCGGTTGATCTCCACCGCCATGTCGGCGACCGCGTCGACGGCATCCTCGGCGAAGCTCAGCGTCACCCCCTCGGTCCCCAGCAGGGCGATGTACTGGGTGACCAGGCTCGCCTCCGGCTCGGTCAGGATGCGGCGGAGATCGTCGCGGGTCAGCGCCTGCAGCTCGACCCGGATCGGCAGGCGGCCCTGCAGCTCCGGCAGCAGGTCGGACGGCTTGGCGAGGTGGAACGCGCCGGACGCGATGAACAGCACGAAATCGGTCTTCACCGGTCCATGCTTGGTGGCGACCGTCGTGCCCTCGATCAGCGGCAGCAGGTCGCGCTGCACACCCTCGCGGCTGACGTCGCCGCCCCGGCGCTCCTCGGTGCGGGCGATCTTGTCGATCTCGTCCAGGAACACGATGCCGTTCTGCTCGACGGTCTCGATGGCGTTGCGGGTCACCAGCTCCTGGTCCAGCAGCTTGTCGGCCTCCTCCTTGACCAACAGGTCGTAGGAATCGGAGACCGACATCCGGCGCTTGCGCTTCTGGCCGCCGAACGCCTTGCCGAACACCTCGCCGAGGTCGACCATCCCCATCTGGGCGCCCGGCATCCCCGGGATCTCGAAGGTCGGCATGCCCTGCGACCCGCCGCCGCTCAGCTCGACCTCGATCTCGCGTTCGGCGAGGGTGCCCTCGCGCAGCATCTTGCGGAACTTCTGGCGGGTCTCGGCGCTGGCGTTGCCGCCGACCAGCGCGTCGATCACCCGTTCCTCGGCGGCGAGTTCGGCCTTGGCGTGCACTTCGCGGCGCATGCGCTCGCGGGTCATGCCGATCGCGACTTCCAAAAGATCGCGGATAATCGACTCGACATCCCGCCCGACATACCCGACCTCGGTGAATTTGGTCGCCTCGACCTTCAGGAACGGCGCCTCCGCCAGACGCGCCAGACGACGCGCGATCTCGGTCTTGCCGACCCCGGTCGGACCGATCATCAGGATGTTCTTCGGCAGGATCTCCTGGCGCAGCGCCTCGGGCAGCTGGCGTCGCCGCCAACGGTTGCGCAGGGCGATGGCGACAGCGCGCTTGGCGTCCTTCTGGCCGATGATGAAACGGTCCAGCTCGGAGACGATCTCGCGGGGGGAAAAGGCGGTCATGGGGGATTCCGCGCTCATAAGGATTCCAGGGTGACCCGGTCATTCGTGTAGACGCAGATCTCGGCGGCGATCGCCATGGCGCGCCGGGCGATCGCCTCGGCGTCCATGTCCGGACGGTCGGCGAGCGCGCGGGCGGCCGACAGGGCGTACGCGCCGCCCGACCCGATCCCGATCAGCCCGTCCTCCGGCTCCAGCACGTCGCCGTTGCCGGACAGGATCAGCGAGACGTCCGGGTCGACCACCGCCATCATCGCCTCAAGCCGGCGCAGGTAGCGATCGGTGCGCCAATCCTTGGCGAGTTCGACGCAGGAACGCATCAGCTGCCCCGGATGCTGCTCCAGCTTGGCCTCCAGCCGCTCGAACAGCGTGAAGGCATCGGCGGTCGCGCCGGCGAAGCCGGCGATCACCTGGCCGCCGGCCAGCCGCCGCACCTTGCGGGCACCCGCCTTGATCACGGTCTGGCCGAAAGTGACCTGGCCGTCGCCGGCGACCACCACGCGGCCGTCCTTGCGCACCGACAGGATGGTGGTGCCATGCCAGGACGCGGCGTGGCGGTAGTCGGGGGAATCGGTCATCACGGGCCCTTCGAAAGCGTCAGCGCAATGTAAGGATCGGGAGCCGGGGATCAAGCGCGCTGGAAGCGCGGCCGACAGGCCGACGCTCGGCTCGGGAGGCCGAACCCGTCCCACACCCCTTCCGCCGCTGGCCCGACGCTGGTAAACGTCCGCCGTCTTCTCCCGGCGGCACGCCCCCAGGAGACCGGCATGCAGGAGACCCGCATGAGCCGCACCGCGACCGTCGAGCGCAACACCGTCGAGACCCGGATCGCCGGTACCGTCGACCTGGACGGCACCGGGGCCTACGACGTCAGCACCGGCATCGGCTTCCTGGACCACATGCTGGAGCAGCTGTCGCGACACTCGCTGATCGACCTGACGCTGCGGGCCGAGGGCGATCTTCACATCGACTGCCACCACACCACCGAGGACAGCGGGTACGTGGTCGGCGCCGCGATCGCCAAGGCGCTCGGCGAGCGCAAGGGCATCACCCGCTACGGCTCCTGCCTGCTGCCCATGGACGAGGCGCTGACCCGGGTGGCGATCGACCTGTCGGGCCGGCCTTACCTGTCGTGGGATGTCCGGATGCCGACCCAGAAGCTCGGCGAGATGGACACCGAGCTTTTCAAGGAGTGGTTTCGCGCCTTCGCCCAGGCCGCCGGCGCCACCCTGCACGTCGACAGCCTGAAGGGCGAGAACAGCCACCATATCGTCGAGACCTGCTACAAGGGCTTGGCTCGTGCGCTGCGCGCAGCGATCGAGATCGACCCGCGCAAGGCCGATTCCGTGCCGTCCACCAAGGGCGCGCTGCGCTCCGACTGATCCCGGCCCCCGAGCCGCCGCCGGCGTCCCGGGTCACGAACCAGGCGACCACCATGGGCATCACCGCCATCATCGACTACGGCTCCGGGAACCTGCGGTCGGCCGCCAACGCCTTTGAGCGTGCGGCCCGGGAATCCGGTGCCGATACCGCGATCACGGTGACCGACGACCCGCTTGTGGTGCGCGGTGCCGACCGGGTGGTGCTGCCCGGTGTCGGCGCCTTCGCCGACTGCCGGCGCGGCCTGTTCGCGGTCGACGGCATGGTCGAGGCGATCCGCGGCCGGGCGCTCGCCGACGGCGTGCCGTTCCTCGGCATCTGCGTCGGCATGCAGCTGATGGCCGGCACCGGCTACGAGCACGTCACCTCGGAGGGCCTGGGGTGGATCGACGGCGATGTCGAGCTGGTGCGCCCGGCTCCGGAGGCCGACGGCCGGGCTCGCAAGATCCCGCACATGGGCTGGAACGAGCTGCGGCTGGATCCGAACGGCGCCGGTCACCCGGTGCTCGCCGGACTGGCTGACGGCGACCACGCCTATTTCGTGCACTCCTACCACATGACCCTGCGGACGCCGGCGCAGCGCCTCGCCACCGTCGACTACGGCGGGCCGGTGACCGCCGTAGTCGGACGCGACAACCTGATCGGCACGCAGTTCCACCCGGAGAAGAGCCAGGCCACCGGGCTGCGCCTGATCGCCAACTTTCTCGGATGGAGGCCATGACCGACGGACCCGAGAACGACGCGCCCGCCACGGCAAGCCCGCCCTTGCCGGCGCCGCCGGTGCCCACGGTCGAGCGCGCCGGGACCCTCAACACCAACGACCTGCACGATTTGTGCGACGCCGCCGAGGCCGCGATCATCGACGGCGGCGGCTTCGGGTGGCTGAAGCCGCCGCCGCGCCAGACGCTGGAGGCTTACTGGAAGGGGGTGATGCTGATCCCCGAGCGGATGCTGTTCGTCGCCCGCCTGGACGGCGTGATCGCCGGGTCCTGCCAGATCCAGAAGCCGCCGCGCAACAACGAGGCCCAGGGCTTCGCCTGCAACCTGACCACCAATTTCCTGGCACCCTGGTCGCGCGGCCACGGCCTCGCCCGGCAACTGGTCGAGATCGCCGAAAGCAACGCCCGCGACGCCGGGTTCCGGATCCTGAACCTCGACGTGCGGGAGACCCAGCGCGCCGCCATCCGGCTTTACGAGACGCTCGGCTACAGCAAGTTCGGCGAGCACCCGTTCTACGCCTTTGCGAACGACCGCTACGTGCGCGGCTTCTTCTACTACAAGGAGCTGATCCCGCTGCGCCCGGCCGCGGCGCCTTCGGAGACCCAGTCGTGATCCTGTACCCGGCGATCGATCTCAAGGGCGGGCAGTGCGTCCGCCTGCTGCGTGGCGAGATGGACGCGGCCACCGTCTACAACGACGATCCCGCCGCCCAGGCCCGCGCCTTCGGCGACGCCGGCTGCGCCTGGGTGCACGTCGTGGACCTGGACGGGGCGTTCGCCGGGCGGCCGGTGAACGGCGACGCCGTACGGGCGATCCTGGCCGCCGTCGACGTCCCGGTTCAGCTCGGCGGCGGCATTCGCGACCGCGCCGGCATTGAGGCCTGGCTGGCGGCCGGGGTGGCGCGGGTCGTGCTCGGCACCGTGGCGCTGCGCGACCCGGCGCTGGTGATCGCCGCCTGCCGGGCGCATCCCGGCCGGATCGCCGTCGGCATCGACGCCCGCGACGGCAAGGTCGCGGTCGAGGGATGGGCCGAGACCGCCGAGATCACCGCGCTCGACCTGGCGCTGAAGTTCGAGGACGCCGGGGTGGCGGCGATCGTGTTCACCGACATCGACCGCGACGGCGCGTTGCAGGGCCCCAACCTGGCGGCGACCGCGGCCCTGGCGCGACGGCTGTCGACGCCGGTGATCGCGTCCGGCGGCGTCGCCTCGCTCGACGACCTGAAGGCGATCGCCGGCCTCGCCGGCGACGGCGTGGCGGGCGCGATCGTCGGCCGCGCGCTGTACGACGGCCGGGTCGATGCCACCGAGGCGGCGCGGGTGCTGGCGGAGGCCGCCTGATGCTGAAGGTCCGGGTCATCCCCTGCCTCGACGTCAAGGACGGGCGCGTGGTGAAGGGCGTGAACTTCGTCGACCTGGTGGACGCCGGCGACCCGGTCGAGCAGGCCGCGCTCTACGACGCCGAGGGCGCCGATGAATTGTGCTTCCTCGACATCACCGCCAGCCACGAGAACCGCGAGACCATCTTCGACGTGGTCGGGCGGACCGCCGCGCGCTGCTTCATGCCGCTGACCGTCGGCGGCGGGGTGCGCGCCGTCGAGGACATCCGCCGGCTGCTGCTGGCCGGTGCCGACAAGGTGTCGATCAACACCGCCGCCGTGAAGAACCCGGAGTTCGTGCGCGAAGCCGCCCTGAAGTTCGGCAGCCAGTGCATCACCGTCGCGGTCGACGCCAAGCGGACGGCGCCCGGCCGGTTCGAAGTGTTCACCCACGGCGGCCGGGAGGCGACCGGCCTCGACGCTGTCACCTGGGCGCGCCAGATGGCGGAGTACGGCGCCGGCGAGATCCTGCTGACCTCCATGGACCGCGACGGCACCAAGCAGGGCTTCGACCTGCCGCTGACCCGCGCCATCGCCGACGCGGTGCCGGTGCCGGTGATCGCCTCCGGCGGCGTCGGCACGCTCGACCACCTGGTCGACGGCGTGCGCGAAGGCCACGCCAGCGCGGTGCTGGCCGCCTCGATCTTCCATTTCGGGACCTACCGGATCGCCGAGGCCAAGGCGGCCCTCGCCGCCGCCGGGGTGCCGGTTCGCGAGGGTCGGTGATGGTGGAGCGTGCGGGCCACGTGCTGGACCGGCTGGCGGCGACGGTCGCGGCGCGGCGCGGCGCCGATCCGGCGTCGAGCTACACCGCCAAGCTGCTGGCCGCCGGCCCGGCGAAGGCGGCCCAGAAGCTCGGCGAGGAGGCGGTCGAGGCGGTGATCGAGGCGGTGCGCGGCGACCCGGCCGGCCTCGCCTCGGAGAGCGCCGACCTGCTGTACCATCTCACGGTGCTGTGGGCAGTGGCCGGGGTCGACCCGGCGACGGTGTGGGCGGAGCTGGAGCGGCGCGAGGGCGTCTCCGGCCTCGCGGAGAAGGCGGCGCGCTCGACGCCAGACCAGGAGAGGTGAGGCATGGCTTACGATCCGAACAACATCTTCGCCCGGATCCTGCGCGGCGAAATTCCCAACAAGACGGTGCACGAGGACGAGCACGCGCTCGCCTTCCACGACATCAACCCGCAGACTCCGACCCACGTGCTGGTGATTCCGAAAGGCGCCTACGTCTCGTTCGCGGATTTTTCGGCCAAGGCGAGCGACGCCGAGATCGCCGGCTTCGTGCGGATGGTCGGCAAGGTGGCGCGCGATCTGGGGGTCGAGGAGCCGGGTTACCGGATCCTCTCGAACCACGGCCGCGACGCCCACCAGGAGGTGCCGCACTTCCACGTCCACGTGTTCGCCGGCACCGATCTCGGCCGCATGATCAAGGCGTCGAGCCGGTAGACTGACATCGCGTTTGCGGGGCATAGAACGTCCGACATTTTAGAGAAATGTCGGAAATACTTGATATTATTGACTTTTCGGTTCACTTCATGGCACTCTAATACACAGCAGGGCTGTTGACGATAGGTCGTGGCTGCTGCCGTCCGGGCTACAAGATCTAGCGGACGCTGGGGAACGCGCAGACCGCGCGGTTGGGGACCGCCATGAAGCCGATGCAGGATCTCGACTGGGATGTCGCGGATGCCGTGCGCAAGCACGGTCTTTTCCTGAAGCAATACTCCGGCGGGCAGCAGGCGGATTTTCGCCACAAGACCCTGCGCGGCACCATGCTGGCGGCGGCCGACATGCGGCAGGCGCTGTTCGCTGGCGCCGACCTGCGCGGCTCGAACTTCGCCGGCGGCAATCTCGAACGCTCCCAATTCACCACCGCCAAACTCGAGAAGGTCGATTTCGCCGGCGCCAAGCTGATGGGGGCCAATCTGCGCGGCGCCGATCTGAAGGGCGCCAAGCTGATGGCCGCCGACCTGACCGACGCCGACCTGCGCCCCGCCAAAATCGTCGACATGAACCGCACCATCGAGCAGGTGGCCAACCTGGCGAAAGCGGACGTGTCGAACGCCCAGTTCGTGCGGACCAACCTGTCCGGCGCCAACATGTCCGGGATCATCGCCGTCGGCACCGCGTTCCAGGCGGCGGTGATGCGCGACGTGAATTTGAGCCGGGCGGATCTCTCGAAAAGCTCCTTCAAGGGCTCGGATTTGCGCGGCTCCAACCTGCGCGGGGTGAACTTCGCCGACGCCGTCCTCACCGACACCGACCTGTCCGGATCGGATCTGCGCTCGTGCAACCTCGACGGCGCCGACCTCTCGGGCGCCGACCTCACCGCCTGCACGATCGCCACCGGCCTCGAGAACGCCGCGCCGGAGATCCGCCACAAGGTGGTGGAGCATTTTGCCTGGATCAGTTCCGGCGGCAAGAAGGGCTCGCGGGCGTCGTTCAAGGGCCTCGATCTGAGCGGCATCGACCTGTCCGGCGCCGATCTCTCGGCCGCCGATTTCACCGGCACGAAGCTGGACGGGGCCAATTTGAAGCAGTGCTCGTTCCGGTTCGCCGACCTGTCCGAGGCCAGCCTGGAGCGGGCCGACCTGTCGCGCTGCGACCTGCGCGGCGCCCGGATGAAGGCCGCCCGCCTCGATGGCGCCACCTTGACGCACGCCAGGCTGACACCGATGCAGATCCTCAAGCCGGCCACCCTTGAGCTGTTGCGGGAATGGCCGGCCGACCTTTCGGGGGCCTCGCTGATTGGCGCCAAGGCCGACAAGGCCGACTTTTCGGGCGCCGTCCTTCACCGCACGATTCTCGACCACGCCGATGTCAGCCACGCCGGGTTTTCCGGCACCGACCTGCGCGGGTGCTCGATCCTGGGCACCGTCGGCCTCTCCCCCTCGGTGGCCAACGCCGCCGAGTGACCACGCGATGCGGAGAAACCGCTTTTGCAGTTTCGGGCCCTGTCCGGGGTTTACCCGGACGGTCCCGGGCCCGGCGCGTCGGGAACGACCGGCATCCCGGACGGTCGGACATCCAGAACCAAGTGGTTCTTAACCCATATTAATCAATATTTTAACAGGTCATACTCGTATTTTAAATTAAATTCATGAGACACTCGAGGCGTCTTTTCAGAATTGCCATCTTACTTGATTGTCGATCCTTAACCTCATGCGAAAACGCGATTTTCGTCGCCAGACGGTGCGTCATCGCGGTGACGCGGGAATCCGTCCCTGCCCATTCCTTATCCCGGCCGGTACCGACCAACCGGAGAGCCAACCATGCCCGCCCGCGTGGCCACCGTCGCGTTTCGCGGCATCGAGACCCTGGAGGTGGACGTGCAGGTGCACGTCGGTGGCGGCGGCGGCTGGCCGGGGATCTACGTCGTCGGGCTTCCGGACAAGGCGGTCGGCGAGAGCCGGGAGCGGGTGCACGCCGCGCTGACGGCGCTGGGACTGGCCATCCCGCAAAAGCGGATCGTCGTCAACCTCGCCCCCGCCGACCTGCCCAAGGAGGGCAGCCATTTCGACCTTGCCATCGCGCTCGCCATTCTGACGGCGCTCGGCGCCCTGTCGGTCGAGGATCTTGCCGGCCGGGTGGTGATGGGCGAGCTGGCGCTCGACGGCCGCATCACCCCGGTGGCGGGCGTGCTGCCGGCCGCCATCGCGGCCGCGGCCGCCGGGCGGCGCGGGCTGGTCTGCCCCGAGGCATGCGGGCCGGAGGCGCGATGGGCCGACGGCCTGGAGGTGGTCGCCGCCCCCGACCTGCTGTCGCTCCTCAACCATCTGCGCGGGGTCCAGGTCCTGCCCGAGCCGCCGCGCGGCGCCGCCGGGCCCGAGCCGCGCTACCCGGACCTGCGCGACATCAAGGGGCAGGAATCCGCCAAGCGCGCGCTGGAGGTCGTCGCCGCCGGATCGCACAACCTGTTGATGGTCGGGCCGCCCGGCGCCGGCAAGTCGATGATGGCGGCGCGGCTGCCGGGGCTGCTGCCCGCCCTCACCCCGTCCGAGGCGCTCGAGGTGTCGATGATCCGCTCGGTGGCCGGCGAGCTCAAGGGCGGGCGGATCGACCGGGCCCGGCCGTTCCGCACCCCGCACCATTCGAGCTCGATGCCAGCGCTGATCGGCGGCGGCACCAAGGCGCGGCCGGGCGAGGTGTCGCTCGCCCACCGCGGCGTGCTGTTCCTGGACGAGCTCGCGGAATTCCCGCGCGTCGTGCTCGACGCCCTGCGCCAACCGATCGAGACCGGCGAGGCGGTGATCGCGCGCGCCAACCACCACGTCACCTACCCCGCCCGCTTCCAGCTGGTGGCCGCCATGAACCCCTGCCGCTGCGGCCATCTCGCCGACCCCTCGCGCAGCTGCGGCAAGGCCCCGCGCTGCGCCCAGGACTACCAGGCCCGGCTGTCCGGGCCGCTGCTCGACCGCTTCGACCTGACCGTCCAGGTGCCGGCGGTGTCGGCCGCCGACCTGGCCCTGCCGCCGCCGGCCGAGGGCTCGGCCGAGATCGCCGGCCGGGTCGCCCGCGCCCGGGCCATCCAGGCCGAGCGGTACCGCCGGCTCGACCCGTCGGGGTCGGTGCACACCAACGCCGAGGCCGACGGCGAGGCGCTGGCGACGGTCGCCGAGCCCGACGCCGCTGGCCGCGACCTGCTGCGCCTCGCCGCCGAGCGCCTGAAGCTGTCGGCCCGCGGCTACCACCGGGTGCTGCGGGTGGCGCGCACGCTGGCCGACCTGGAGGGTGCCGACGGCGTCAGCCGGATCCACGTCGCCGAGGCGCTCGGGTATCGGGTCGGGACCGGATAGGGGCGGCTTGGCGCCCGGCGTGGGACTTGCCACTATGGAGGTTGGAGGTCATGGCGACCATGGACGTGCTCAAGGCCCTGGACGAGTTGAAGGACGCCGGCGTCGAGGAGCGGTCGGCGCGGGCGATGTTGCGGCGGCCGCCTACGGGCGCGTCAGCGGAATTCGCTCACGAGATCCACTGCTTTCGGGTCGACGTGCCAAAAGAGATCAAGGCGCTGTTGGACAGCTTTACCGCGTATCTGAGGGCGGCGGTCGCGCTCCACCTCGGCGGCACCGCGTTTCTGCTGGTTGTGTTTCACACGCTGCTGCGCTGATGCGGATCCTGCGCGCCTCCGGCCATCGCACGATGCCGTGGAAGAACGGCGGCGGCTCGACGACCGAGATCGCGGTGTCGCCTGACGGCGCCGGCATCGACGCGTTCCACTGGCGGATCAGCATTGCGGTGGTCGCCGCCGACGGGCCGTTCTCGGAGTTCCCCGGTGTCGACCGGACCTTGTCGATCCTGGACGGCGCCGGGCTGGTGCTGCGCGGGATCGGGGCCGGCCCGGTCCGCCTGGACCGGACGACCCCGCCGCTCGCGTTCGCCGCCGACGCGGCGGTCTCGGCCAGCCTCGTCGACGGCCCGATCACCGACCTCAACGTGATGACGAGGCGCGGCCGCTTCCGCGACCGCACGCGCCGGGTGATCGGCAACGCCGAGCTCGAGATCGCCGATGCTGCGGCGCCGGCGCTGCTGCTGGCCGCCACCGCCTGCCGCGCCGCCGTCGACGGCTTGCCGGCGGTTGACCTCGGACGCCTGGACGCCCTGCTGATCCCGGCTGGGAGCGGTCGCCGCCTGACGGTCGAAGGCGGCGCGCAAGGTGAGGCCTGGCTGGTCGAGCTGCTGGCGGATTCCTCGCTTCGATAAGCTTCAAAGCGTTTGCTGCCAAGGCGTTGTGCGTTTCGCCCGGCTGCCTTGGCCAGCCAACCGTGCTAAACGCTCGCCCTGGGAGAGGGTATCGGGTAAGGCTTGGCGCTCTACGTGCTCGGCGTCACCGGGGCCGGCTACTTCCTCGAACTCGACAGCTCGCGCGAAGTGGTCGAGCCGAACAGCCTGCTCGAAGCCTGCCGCAACCTGACGGCGCGCTGCGAAGGCTGCCTCGCCGACCTGTTCGAGGGCACGGTCTGGCTGATCCGTCGCTACGCCTTGCTGCTGGACCGGGATCCGACGGCGGCCGCAACGATCTGACCGGCCGGCGCCGCGGGCGGGACGCTCAGCGCTTCGCCTCGATCGCGTCCCACAGCATCGCCGCCACGTCGATGCCGTCGAAGCGCGACAGCTCCTGGATGCCGGTCGGCGAGGTCACGTTGATTTCGGTAAGGTAGTCGCCGATCACATCGATCCCGACGAACACCAGGCCGCGCCTCTTGAGCTCCGGGCCGATCGCCTCGCAGATCGCGTGGTCGCGCCTGGTCATCTCGCATTTCACCGCCCGCCCGCCGACGTGCATGTTGGAGCGCGCCTCACCCTGGGCCGGGATTCGGTTGATGGCGCCGACGCCCTTGCCGTCGACCAGGATCACCCGCTTGTCGCCCTGCCGGACCTCCGGCAGGTAGCGTTGCACGATCACCGGCTCGCGGTAGAACTGGGTGAACAGTTCGAGCAGCGAGTTCAGGTTCTCGTCGTCCGGCTTGATATGGAACACGCCGGCGCCGCCGTTGCCGAACAGCGGCTTGACGATGATGTCCTTGTGCTCGTCGCGGAACGCCTTGATCTCCACGGGATCGTGGGCGATCAGCGTCGGCGGCATCAGCCCCTCGAAATGCGTGACGAACAGCTTTTCCGGGGCGTTGCGCACGCTCGCCGGGTCGTTCACCACCAGGGTGCGGGGATGGATGTGCTCGAGCACGTGGGTGGTGGTGATGTAGCTCATGTCGAACGGCGGATCCTGGCGCAGCAGCACCACGTCCATGGTCGACAAATCCACCGATTCGCGCGGCCCGAGGGTGAAGTGGTCGCCCTCGACCCGGCGCACCTCGAGCGCAGCCACCCGCGCGGTCACCTTGCGGTCGCGGAACGTCAGGTGGCGCGGCAGATAATGGTACAGCTTGTGGCCGCGCTTCTGCGCCTCGAGCGCCAGCGCGAAGCTGCTGTCGCCGTTGATCGACACCGTCTCGATGGGATCCATCTGGATCGCGACCTCGAGGGCCATGGGTGGTCTCCCTGACGTTGCTCCCCGCGGCAGCCGCCGCGGTCGTTAGTTGGCGCGCCGACCATCCATCGCGCCCGGCCGGCGCGCAAGGGGGATGCGGGATGGACGCCCGGAACTTTTGTCAGTTGAGCCGGGAACCGATGCCCGCGAGTTGCGCCTCGACGGCGCGGCGGGCGCGCGGGTCGCCGTAGCCGGCGTCGAGCCAGCCGCGCAGGCTTCGGGTCGCCGCCCGCATGGCGCCGCTCGCGGCCAGCAACGCCGCCTGCTCGCCCACCAGCTCGACCGATTCCGGCGCCATGCGTCGCATGCGCGCCAGCACGGCCAGCCCCCCCGACGTGTCGCCGGTGCGCAGCCGGCGGGTCTTGATGTTGTTCTGCAGGCGCAGCAGCACGGCCCGGTCGGGCACCGCCAGCATCGCCGCCGGCGTGTCCTCGGCGCCCGGGCTGACGCGCCGCAGCAGGGCGCGCAGCCCGTCCGGATCGAGCGGCTCGCCGCCGTGGAACGGGTCGAGGGCGAAGCGGCGAGCACCGATCGCGATGCCGATCAGGAAATGCGCCGGCACGTTCAGGCCGGCGGCGGCGTGACCCCTGGCCCGGGCGGCGTGGATGTACAGGATCCCGAGCGCGACGGGCAGGCCGCGGCGGCGCTCGATGACCCGGATCAGGTCGGCGTTGGCGAGGTCGTCGTAGCTGTCGGTGTCGCCGCGGTAGCCGAGGCGGCCGGCGATGCCCGCGGCGAGCGCCGCCGACGGGTCGGCGCCCCGGCTCTCGGCCTCGGCGACGGACGCGACCAGCGCATCGAGCGCCGCCAGGCTGGCGGCGAGATCCGGCGCCGGCAATCCGCCCTCGACCCGCTCGAGCAGCGCCAGGGCGAGCGCGGTCTCGGCGATCGCCAGCGGCGCGTCGCCGGCGCCGGCGACCGCGTCGAGGGCCGCCAGGGCGGAATCGGGGCTCACGCCGGGGGCACGACGCGCACGAAATCCACCACGTTGCGAGCGTAGGGAATGTCGCGCGCGGTCCCGAGCACCCGCTGCAACTCGGTCTCGGAGCGGGCCACGCCCATGATGTAGACGGTCTGGTTCACCACATCGATCGAGTAGTTGATGAACGAGACCTGGTCGTCGACCAGCAGGCGGGTCCGCAACCGGGTGGCGATCGTGATGTCGCGGCCCTTGTCGGTCAGGCCGCTCTCGTCGTCGACCTGGATCTCGTTGATCACCTCGCGCACATCGCGAACGCTCCAGGTGAGTTTGGTTGCGTCGACGCGCGCCTCCGGCTTGGCGACGCGGCCGGTCAGCAGGACGCGGCCCTCCTCCACCGTGAACGACAGGCGCTGGTAGAGATCGGCGTCGGTGCGCAGAAACAGGCCGTTGAGCTCGGCCTTGATGCGGGTGTCATCGACCGACGCGGCGAAGCCCTTCTCCTTCTGCGCGGCGGTCACGCCGGCCGCGCCGGCGCCGACCGCGACGCCGACCGGCGTGCAGCCGGCGGCGGCGACGACGAGCAGGCTGGACAGGCCCAAGGCGAGAAGCGGGTGGCGTGGCGTGCGCGGCATGGGAATCTCCTGCTGGATGCGGTCGCGGTCGCACTCCCTATCTAGAGCGTCACGCCGCCGCCGTCACCGTTGCGGCCGCCAGATGTCGATCAGATGAACCGGCCAGCGCCAGGGCCGGATCGCCACAAGATCGAAGCGCCGGTCGAGCCGGGCAAGGTCGGGACGACCGGCCGCGAAGCTCTCCAGCCCGCGCGCCACCCGCCAGCGCTGGCGCGGCGAGACCGAATCGACCGCCGACTGCAGGCTCGCCCGCGCCTTGACCTCGACGGCCACCAACGTGTCGCCGCGGCGCGCGACCAGGTCCACCTCCCCGGCCGGCGTGCGAAATCGGCGCGCCAGGATCCGGTAGCCCTTCAGGATCAACCACGCCGCCGCCAGGGTCTCGGCACGCAACCCCCGGCGCTCGGCGGCCCGCCGGCGCGCCAGCGGGTCAACCGCCGCGAGGTCCGGGCGCGCCGGCTCGGGACGCGCCGCATTCCCGCCACCGCGACCGCGTTTACTTGACCGTCGGGCTCGATTAGCGTCCGTCACCGTCGACGCCCGTCACCGGAGATTCGACCATGCGCCATCCGACGCTCCGCCCCACCTCGCACCGCCCCACCTCGAACTGCCCCACCTCGAACTGCCCCGCCTCTTACCGCCGCACCGCCACCGCCACCGCCGTGCTGGCGGCCTTGTGGCTCGCCGGCTGTGCCAGCGGTGAGACGGTAGCGCCGCCGGCCGCCACCGGTCCAGCCACCCCGCCGCCGGTCGTCGCCCCGCCGACGCCGGCCGGGCTGCCGCCCACCGGGACCCTGGAACTCGGGGGCGGGTTGCCGGGAGCGCCCGGCGCGATCCGGCCGAGCAACGGGTCAGTAGCTCTGCTGCTGCCGCTGAGCGGCCGGGCCGGCGGGGTTGGCGTCGCGATGCGCAACGCCGCCGAGATGGCGCTGTTCGAGATCGCCGACGACGCCTTCTCGCTGTCGGTCCACGACACCCGGTCGACCCCGGAGGGGGCGGCTGCCGCCGCCGAGACCGCGATCGCGTCCGGCGCCGGCATGATCGTCGGGCCGCTGTTCGCCGCCGAGGTGTCGGCGGTGTCGCCGGCCACCCGCGCCTCCGGCGTGCCGGTGCTGGCGTTCTCCAACGACCGGACGGTTGCCGGCAACGGCGTCTGGGTGTTCGGCCTGCTGCCGGCCCAGCAGGTCGAGCGGGTGGTGCTCTACGCCAGCGCCCGGGGACTGCAGCGCTTCGGGGCCCTGGTGCCCGCCAATCCGTACGGCTCCACCGCCCTGCAGGCGTTGCAGGGCGCCGCCGCGCGCACCGGCGGCTCGGTGGTCGCCACCGACAGCTACCCGGCCGGACGCGGCACGGAGAACGGTCCGCTGGTCGAGCGATTCGCGCGCCGCATCGGCGCGCGCGACGGCGGCGCTCCCTATGTCGACGCCGTGCTGGTGCCTGACGGCGGCGCCGAGATCCGCAACCTCGCCCCGCTGATGGCGTATCACGACATCGACAACACCAAGGTCCGCTACCTCGGCAGCGCCCAGTGGAACGACCCCGAGTTGGGGCGCGAGCCGTCTTTGGCCGGCGGCTGGTTCGCGGCCCCCTCTCCCGAGACCCGGGCGCCGTTCGAGCAACGCTACCGGTCGATTTATGGCAGCGCGCCGGCGGGGCTCGCCTCCCTCGCCTACGACGCGGTATCGCTGGCGGCGGTGCTGGCCCGCCAGCCGGGCGGCCCCGCCTACGACACCGGTTCGCTGACTCAGCCGAGCGGGTTTGCCGGGGTGGACGGGTTGTTCCGGCTGATGCCCGACGGCAGCAACGAGCGCGGACTGGCGGTGCTGCGCCTCACGCCGCGCGGCATCGAGATCGAGGATCCGGCGCCCGCCAGCTTCGAGCCGCTGCTGAACTGACCCCCGGGCTCAGTCGGCCAAGCCGAGGGCGCCGCGCAGCAAGCGGTCGGTCACCGCGTCCAGTCGGGCGCGGCCGGCGGCGGTGGCGCGCATTCCATCGGCGTCCAGAATCAGAAAACCGCCGTCGGACAGAAGCTTGATCGTTGCGGTATCGAACAGTTCCTCGGGGCCGCGTCCGAACAAGGCCCGCCAGCGCTGTCTCGGCATGCCCCCGGCCATTCTCAGGCCGGTCAGGGTGGCTTCGACGAGCACCTCGTCCGGATCCAGGGGCAGGTCGTCGACCAGGGCGTGGCCGTGCCGCTCGACACGATCCAGCCAGATCGACGGGGCCCGGTGGGTGCGCGTGGCGACCTTGCGACCGCCTTCGGACAGCCGGCCGTGCGCGCCGGGGCCGACGCCGAGGTAGTCGCGATAGCTCCAGTAGACCTGGTTGTGCCGACACTCCTCGCCGGGCCGGGCGTGGTTGGAGACCTCGTAGGCCGGCAGGCCGGCAGCCTCCAGCGTTTCCTGGGTGACCTCCCACAGCGCCGCCGCCCCGTCCTCGTCCGGCAGGCTGAAGGCGCCGCGGGCGTGCAGGGCGTGAAACGGCGTGGTCGGCTCGATGGTGAGCTGGTACAGCGACAGATGGCCGGCGGCGTGATCCAGCGCCCGCCCCAGTTCCCGGCGCCAGGACTCCGGGTCCTGTCCCGGCCGCGCGTAGATCAGGTCGAAGCTGACACGCTCGAACCGGTCGCGCGCGACGGCCACCGCCGCCAGGGCCTCGGCGACACCGTGGCTGCGCCCGAGAAATCGCAACACCTCGTCGTCGAGCGCCTGCACCCCGAGCGACACCCGGTTCACCCCGGCAGCGCGGAACCCGTCGAGGCGGCCGGCTTCGACCGATGTCGGGTTGGCCTCGAGCGTGACCTCGAGATCGTTCGCACTTCGGAACAATTTCGTCACGGCGTCGAGCACCGCGGCTACGGTCTCCGGTTCCATCAGCGACGGGGTCCCGCCGCCGAAGAACACGCTCTCGACCCGACGCCGGCCAACCCGCGCGGCCTGGGTCTCGAGCTCACGCACCAAGGCCCGGCGCCAGCGTCCGTGGTCGACCGCGTCAGACACGTGGCTGTTGAAGTCGCAGTAAGGGCATTTCGACCGACAGAACGGCCAGTGGACGTAGACCCCGATGGTCTCGTCCAGCGCGGGGCTGCGGTCCGGCGGGGGGGCCCGGTCAGTCGCGGCCGCCACCATCGAAGCACCGCTCGACCAGCTTCCGGAAAGCAACGGCCCGGTGACTGACAGAATGTTTCCAGTCCGAATCGACCTCGCCGAACGTCTGGTCGTAGCCTTCAGGAACGAACATCGGGTCGTACCCGAAACCGTTGCCGCCGCGCGGCGGCCAGACCGCCGCGCCATCGACCCTGCCCTCGACGGTCTCAACGTGGCCGTCCGGCCACGCCAGAGTCAGGGCGCACATGAACCACGCCCGCCGGTCGCTCGAGCCGCTCGCCGACAGCGCCGACCACACCTTCTCCATGGCGACGCCGAAATCCTTGTCCGGACCCGCCCAGCGCGCCGAATAGATCCCTGGATCACCGCCGAGGGCGGCCAGGCAGAAGCCGGAATCGTCGGCCAGCGCCGGCAGGCCGGAGGCGCGCGTCGCTGCCAAGGCCTTCAGCTCGGCGTTGGCGGTGAAGCTGTCGCCGGTCTCCTCGGGTTCCGGCAGGCCGAGTTCGCCCGCCGACACCACCGTCAGGCCACGCGGCGCCAGCAGCTCGCCGATCTCACGGACCTTGCCGGGATTGTGCGAGGCCACCACCAGCCGCGTTTCGATCAGCCTGCGCGCCGGCATCACCGCCTCTCACTCCACCGCAGCCCGTTGCAGGTCCGTCAGCTCCGACACGCCCTTGCGGGCCAGCCGAAGCAGCACGTCGAACTGCGCCTCCTCGAACGGCTCGGTCTCGGCTGTCGCCTGGATCTCCACGATGCCGCCGCGCCCGGTCAGCACGAAATTGGCATCGGTGGCGCAGCCGGAATCCTCGATGTAGTCGAGGTCGAGCACCGGCTCGCCCTTGTAGAGGCCGCACGAGATTGCGGCGACCGTGTCGGTCAGCGGCAGCGACTTGACGGCGCCGAACCGCAGCAGGGTCGCAAACGCCTGGTGCAGCGCGACCCAAGACCCGGTGATGGCGGCCGTGCGGGTGCCCCCGTCGGCCTGGATGACGTCGCAGTCGATCCGGACCTGGCGCTCGCCGAGCACCGCGAGGTTGGTGACGGCGCGGAGCGACCGCCCGATCAGGCGCTGGATCTCCTGGGTTCGGCCGGACTGCTTGCCGCGCGCCGCCTCGCGATCGGTGCGGGTGTGGGTCGAGCGCGGCAGCATGCCGTATTCGGCTGTCACCCAGCCCTTGCCGCCGCCCTTCAACCACGGCGGCACCCGGTCCTCGACGGTGGCCGTGCACAGCACATGGGTGTCGCCGAACCGCGCCAGGCACGAACCCTCGGCGTGCTTGGCGTAGCCCGGTTCGAGCCGGATCTCGCGCAGCGCGTCCACGGCGCGGCCGGACGGGCGCCCGGAAAACGGATCGGTCATCGCTCGGCTCCTGCCGTAAGCGTCACCATGGCGCGTGGCGCCAGCGACGGGCCGGGAAACTACCGCCCCGCCTCGCCGGCGTCCACCCCGGCGTCTACCCCGGCGGCCACCCCGGCGGCCACCCGGACGGCCGAACCGCGGACTTGGCCGGGTGCCGCCGGCGCGACCGTCGTTGACCGGGGGGCGGCGGCTGCCTAGATATGATCGGTCATGAGCGCAAAGCACCGCGAGACTACGTCCGGCATCCTCGGACAACTGAACGAACGTTCGCGGGAGATCTTCCGCCACATCGTCGACGCCTATGTCGAAACCGGGGAGCCGGTCGGGTCGCGCACGCTGTCGCGCCGTCTGGGATTGGTTCTGTCGCCAGCGACCATCCGCAACGTCATGGCCGACCTCGAGGAGGCCGGCCTGCTGTACGCGCCGCACACGTCGGCCGGGCGGCTGCCCACCGATGCCGGGCTGAGGATTTTCGTCGACGGGCTGCTTGAGATCGGCGGCGACCTCAGCGACGAGGAACGCGCCAGCATCGACGGCAAGTGCGCCGCCGCCGGGCGCACCGTCGGGCAGATGCTCGAGGAGGCATCATCGGCGCTCGCCGGCCTGTCGCGCTGCGCCGGGCTGGTCGTCTCGCCCAAGGCCGAGGCCCCGCTCAAGCACATCGAGTTCGTGCCGCTCGGCAACCAGCGCGCGCTGGTGGTCATGGTTTCGAAGGGCGGGCTTGTCGAGAACCGCATCGTCGAATTGCCGGCGGGTCTGCCGGCCTCGGCCCTGACCGAAGCCAGCAACTACCTGAACTCCCGGCTCAAGGGCCAGATGCTCCAGGATCTGCGACAGCAGGTCGAGACCGAGATCGTCCAACGCCAGGCCGAGCTCGACGAGCTGACCAGCCGGGTCGTGCAGGCCGGCCTCGCCACTCGCGGTGAAGGCCCGCAGGGGCCAGCGCTGATCCTGCGCGGCCACGCGGCGTTGCTGAGCGACGTGTCGGCTGTCGAAGATCTTGAGCGCATCCGGGCCCTGTTCGAGATCCTCGAAGAGAAGGAGAGCACCTTGCGCCTTCTCGACTCGACCGGTGCCGCCGACGGCGTGCAGATCTTTATCGGGGCCGAGAACGCGCTGTTCCGCAACACCGGCTGTTCGATGATCATCGCTCCCTACCACGACCAGCGCCGCACGATCGTCGGCGCGATCGGCGTCATCGGCCCGACCCGGATGAACTACGCGCGCATCATCCCGATGGTCGACTACACCGCCAAGCTGATCGGCCGGCTGCTCGACTGAACGCTTTTCATCGGCGCCGCGGCGTCCTACATAGCGGCCGACCGGGACGGAGTTCGCACACCGAGGACAATCCAGAATGTCGAACGAAACCAGCAAGCCCAACCCCGCCGACGCGCAGCCCATCCCCGACGACGCCGGCCTGGACGTCGGTTACGACTCCGACGGCACGATCGACTCCGACGGCACGATCGACACCGACGGCAGCGACGACCCGCGCGAGGCGCGGATCGCCGAGCTTGAAGGGCAGATCGCGCAGCTTCGCGACCAGACCCTGCGGGCGCTCGCCGAGGCCGAGAACGTGCGTCGGCGGACCGACCGCGACAAGGAACAGACCCGGCTGTACGCCGCCGGCAGCCTTGCCAAGGATCTGCTGAACGCGGTCGACAATCTGCGGCGGGCGCTGGACGCGGCGCCGAAGGATCGCGACGGCCTCGACGAAACTGTCAAGAACCTGATCGTCGGCGTCGAGATGACCGAGCGCGACCTGCTGACGGCGTTCGAGAAAAACGGGATCAAACGGATCGAGCCGCTCGGCCAGCGCTTCGACCCGAATCTGCACCAAGCGATGTTCGAGATCGAGAATTCCGGCAAGCCGGCCGGCACCGTGGTGCAGCTCCTGGCGCCCGGCTACGTGTTGCACGACCGGCTGCTGCGCGCCGCCATGGTCGGGGTCGCCAAGGGTGGTCCGGCACCGTCCGACCAGCCACGAGTCGACACGACGGCGTGATCGTTTGAGCCCGCCCGCGGCGCCAAGGCCGCCGCGGAGCGGTCGGATCGGCGGCTCAAGCGGCTTGCACGGCCCATTCACACCCCTATATACGGGCTAGTTCCAGTCATCATCCCGATCGGGGGTGGCCGACGGTGCCTTCGGGGCCTCCGCCGCCTGCCAGAGAAAGAGGTACGTTCATGAGCAAGGTTATCGGTATCGACCTCGGCACGACCAATTCCTGTGTCGCCGTCATGGATGGATCGTCCGCCAAGATCATCGAGAACGCCGAGGGCGCGCGCACCACGCCGTCCATGGTCGCGTTCAGCGACGGCGACGAGCGCCTTGTCGGACAGGCCGCCAAGCGCCAGGCGGTCACCAATCCCGAGAAGACGCTGTTCGCCATCAAGCGCCTGATCGGACGGCGCGCCGATGATATCACCTCCAAGAAGTTCAACGACCTGGTCCCCTACAAGGTCGTTCCCGGCGACAACGGCGACGCCTGGGTCGAGGTCTCCGGTCGCAAGTACAGCCCGGCCGAGATCTCGGCGATGATCCTCCAGAAGCTGAAGGAGGACGCGGAATCCTACCTCGGCGAGAAGGTCACCCTGGCGGTCATCACCGTCCCGGCGTACTTCAACGACGCCCAGCGCCAGGCGACCAAGGATGCCGGCAAGATCGCCGGCCTTGAGGTTCTGCGGATCATCAACGAGCCGACGGCCGCCTCACTCGCCTACGGCCTCGACAAGAAGCAGTCCGGCACCATCGTGGTGTACGACCTTGGCGGCGGCACCTTCGACGTGTCGGTGCTGGAGATCGGTGATGGCGTGTTCGAGGTGAAGTCGACCAACGGCGACACCTTCCTCGGCGGCGAGGACTTCGACCAGCGCGTCATCGACTACCTTGCCGACGAGTTCAAGAAGGACGCCGGCATCGACCTGCGCAAGGACAAGCTGGCGCTGCAGCGCCTGAAGGAGGCGGCGGAGAAGGCCAAGATCGAGCTGTCGAGCTCGATCCAGACCGAGGTCAACCTGCCGTTCATCACCGCCGACCAGTCCGGGCCTAAGCACCTGAACATCAAGCTGACCCGGTCCAAGCTGGAGGCCCTGGTCGACGATTTGGTGAAGCGCACCGAGGGTCCGTGCCGGGCCGCGCTCAAGGATGCCGGCGTCACCGCCGGTGAGATCGACGAAGTCATCATGGTCGGCGGCATGACCCGCATGCCGAAGATCCTGGAGACGGTGAAGACGTTTTTCGGCAAGGAGCCGCATCGCGGCGTCAACCCGGACGAGGTGGTCGCCGCCGGCGCCGCCATCCAGGCCGGCGTGCTGAAGGGCGAGGTCAAGGACGTCCTGCTGCTCGACGTCACCCCGCTGTCACTCGGCATCGAGACGCTGGGCGGCGTGTTCACCCGCCTGATCGACCGCAACACCACGATCCCGACCAAGAAGAGCCAGGTGTTCTCGACCGCCGAGGACAACCAGACCGCGGTCACCATCCGGGTGTTCCAGGGCGAGCGTGAGATGGCCGCCGACAACAAGATGCTCGGTCAGTTCGACCTGATGGGCATCCCGCCGGCGCCGCGCGGCGTGCCGCAGGTCGAGGTCACCTTCGATATCGACGCCAACGGCATCGTCAACGTCTCTGCCAAGGACAAGGCGACAGGCAAGGAGCAGCAGGTCCGCATCCAGGCCTCGGGCGGCCTGTCCGACGCCGACATCGATCGGATGGTCCGGGAGGCCCAAGACAACTCGGCCGACGACAAGAAGCGCCGTGAGCTGGTCGAGGTCAAGAACCAGGCGGACAACGTTCTGCATACCGCCGAGAAATCGCTCGCCGAGTTCGGTGACAAGGTGCCGGCCTCCGACCGCAAGAAGATCGAGGACGACATCACCGCCCTCAAGGCCGCCGTAGGCGGCGACGATGTTGCCACCATTCGCGCCAAGGTGGAGGCGTTGCAGCAATCGTCCATGCGTCTCGGCGAGGCCATGTACAAGGCCCAGCAGGAGGGCGCCGGCGGGACGGCCGAGACCGGCGCGGGCGACAAGCCGGGCGGCGACACCAAGGGCGCCGACGACGTGGTGGACGCCGACTTCGAGGAAGTCGACGACCAGGACCGCAACAAGTCCGCGTGATTGCGCGGACCGCCGCGACGATGGACAGCCGCGCCCGTTCTCCGCTCTCGCCAGCGGCAGGACGGGCGCGGTGCATTCGACCCCTTCTCGCTCGGTGACGGTCTATGGCGAAACGTGACTACTACGACGTTCTCGGAGTTGCCCGCGGCGCGCCCAAGGACGAATTGAAGCGTGCCTACCGCAAGCTGGCAATGCAGTACCACCCCGACCGCAATCCCGGTGACGAGGAGGCTGAGCAGCGGTTCAAGGAGCTGAACGAGGCCTACGACGTCCTGAAGGATGATGACAAGAAAGCGGCCTACGATCGTTTCGGCCACGCAGCGTTCGAATCAGGCGGCGCCCGGCCCGGCGGAGGCGCCGGGTTCGGGGGCGGATTCGCGGATATCTTCGAGGAAATGTTCGGCGAGTTCATGGGCGGCGCCCGTCGCGGCGGCGGTGGCGGTGGTCGCGGCTCCGACCTTCGCTACAACATGAGCATCACTCTGGAGGACGCCTTCCGCGGCCGCCAGACCGAAATCAGGATCCCGACCTCGACGGCCTGTGAGCCCTGTGGCGGCAGCGGCGCCGAAAAGGGCTCCAAGCCGGTCTCGTGCCCAACTTGCCATGGCGCTGGAAAGGTGCGGGCCCAGCAGGGTTTTTTCACCATTGAACGAACCTGCCCGGCCTGCGGCGGCGCCGGCCAGGTCATCGAGAACCCGTGCCGGACCTGCGGCGGCTCGGGACGGCAGCGCAAGGAAAAGACGCTGTCGGTGAACATTCCGGCCGGTGTCGAGGACGGCACCCGCATCCGACTCGCCGGGGAAGGCGAGGCCGGAATGCGCGGCGCCGCGCCAGGCGACCTCTACCTGTTCCTGTCGATCGATCCGCACGCGATTTTCATGCGCGAGGGCGCGGATATCCATTGCCGGGTGCCGGTCGCCATGGTGACCGCGGCACTGGGCGGCCAGATCGAGGTCCCCACCATCGAAGGCTCCCGCGCCCGGTTGGCGGTGCCGGCCGGCACCCAGTCCGGCCGCCAGTTCCGTCTCAAGGGAAAGGGCATGTCGGTGCTGCGCAGTCCGTCGCGCGGCGATATGTACGTCGAGGTCGCCGTCGAGACGCCGATGAACCTCACCAAGCGGCAACGCGAGCTGCTGGAGGAGTTCACCTCCGAAGCCGGCACCGACACCACCAGCCCCCAGAGCCACAGCTTCTTCGACAAGGTCAAGGAACTCTGGGACGATCTGCGGGACTAGCGGACCGACGCTGCCGGACATACCGCCGGATCCCGGTAGCGCGCCGACGTATTGAGGGTAGTTCCCTTGATTCTATGGCGTTTTTTCTCGGTCGATGGCGTTGACGATCGCTCGACCCTCATGCTCCAGAAAATCGATCGCCGCGGTGATCACAGCCTGCGAATAGCGGATCGTGAAGCGCTGGCCTTCGGTCATGGTTTCGGCCGGCAGGCTGCGCAGCCGTCGCTGCTCGCCGCGCAAACCGGCGAGCCGCTCGTTCATCAGCCGGTGTACGTCGTCCATCTGCAGCAGGTGCGCGAAGAACATTCCCGCCAGGAACCGCGAGCGCACCACCTCGGTGCCGTCGCTGGCTGCCGCAGCGGCTGCCAGATCCGCTCGGCCGATGTCGGTGATCCGGAAAACCCGCTTCTCGAGCGGGGCGTCGGCGGCTCCCACCACCTCGAGCGCGCCGCGCGCGGTAAGCTTCGCCAAAGCCGGGTAGATAGCCCCCAGACTGGCCTGCCCGAAGTGTCGGAACCAATCTTCCACCGCGCGTCTTATACCGTATCCGGATGTCTCGCCGAAGCTGAGGACCCCGAGGCATAGGGTGCCAACGTCCATGCAGAATCTCCGTAGATCGGTCGAGCATATCGAGCCGAAAGTAACATGATATCGAGGATATTAAAGGTCTCTCTTTAGACGATTGTTCAGTGATGCTCCGATCTCTAGCAGGGGCTGGGCGAGGCCGCCCGCCGCCGCATGGGAGGATGTCGCATGAGCGTTCGGATCGGGGTGTTCGGGGCTAACGGCCGAATGGGCCGGATGATCGTCAAGGCGGTCGTCGAGACCGAGGGAGTGACGCTTGCCGCGGCCGGCGTAAGGGACGGTAGTGCCGAATTGGGCGCCGACGCGGGGTCGCTCGCCGGTCTTAGTCCGATCGGCCTGGCAACCTCCGACCGGATCGTCGAGCTGCTCGAGGCCGATGTGGTGATCGACTTCACCCTGCCCGACGCCGCGGTCGCCCACGCCCACGCCGCCGCCGCCGCCGGGACCCCCTTCGTTACCGGCACCACCGGTCTGACGACCGCCCAGGAGGCCGAGCTCGCTTCCGCCGCCACCCGGATCCCGCTGGTGTACGCCCCGAACATGAGCGTTGGCGTAAACCTGCTTATGGCACTGGTCGAGCGGGTCGCCACGACCCTTGGCGAGCCTTGGGATATCGAGATCGTGGAGATGCACCACAACCGCAAGGTCGACGCCCCGTCGGGCACCGCGGTCGGTCTCGGCCGGGCTGCGGCACAGGGCCGAGGCCGGCGCTTCGAAGACGTTGCGGTGCTGTCGCGCGAGGGCCACACGGGTCCCCGAATTCCTGGTCAAATCGGATTCGCAACGATGCGGGGCGGGGATGTGGTCGGCGATCATACCGTGGTGTTTGCCGGACCGGCGGAGCGGATCGAGCTGGGGCACCGGGCCAGCGGCCGCCACATCTTCGCCAATGGAGCCGTGGCCGCCGCACGCTGGGTGGCGGGCCGGGAGCCAGGGCTTTACAGCATGCGCGACGTGCTCGGCCTCTAACGGGCCTGCACGCTCACGGTTCCTCGATCTCGGCCAGCAGGGTGTCGAGGCGGGCGTCGTCGAGCTCTCCGATCCGCTCCGCCAGACGGTTGGCGAGTTCCGTCGCCTTGGGGCTGAGACCGGCGGTATCCAGGACGACCCGCGGGTTGGAGATACCCGCGAGATGCCGCAAATCCTCGGCGTCGTCCCAGCCAAGGTTGAAGTAGCCGTTGATCATCTCGAGGAAGACCGGCCGCGGGACGCCGCGCTTGCCGTGCTCGAGCGCCGACAGATAGGCGGGCGACACGCCGAGCGCGACTGCCATCTTGGCGAGGGTGACCCCGCGCGCCGCGCGCAGTTTCCGCAGTCGGAAACCGAGCGGTGTCACGCTCCGCCGCCCCCGGATTGCCCATCCTCCCGGCGCCGGCGCAGCAGCACGTACCAGGCGCCAGAGCCGCCGTCCTGAGGCATCGCCGGGGCGAAGGCCAGCACCCGCTCCTTGTTCGGATGATCGCCGAGCCATTCGGGTAGGGCGCGTCGGATGACCCCGATCTCGCGCTCCTCGGATCCCCATTCCGGCGTCGGGCGGCCCTTCCCGGTGATCACCAGCACGCAGCGCCGGCCGAGCGCCGCCTGTCGGGCCAGAAACCCGTTCAATCCGACATGGGCGCGCTCCCGGCTCATCCCATGCAGGTCCAGGCGGGCCTCGATCGCGAGCTGGCCGCGCTTGAGCCGAAGCTGGGTGCGTCGATCGATGCCGGGGGCGGTGCCATGGGCGTGCTCGGAGAGATGCGCGGGACCGGCCGGGACCGGCGCGGGTAGGGGCGGGGTCGGAGGCGGGGCAAGCGGGACGGCCGGAGCCAGCAACGGCTTTGTCTGCACCTTGTCCGGCAGTGGAGGCGGGGAGGGCGGCACAGCCTGCTCGACCGGCGCCTTTCCGCGGTGGCGGCGCCTGAGGGGATCAACGTCCGACACCACCCGATCGAACAACTCGATCTCGTCGGGAGAAGGGCGACGCCGGCTCATGGCGGTGGCGGTGCCCGGGACGCTCAGCCGTCGACCACGATCACGTGCATTCGGCGCGGCCCGTGGGCGCCCATCTGGATGCGTTGTTCGATGTCGGCGGTGCGCGATGGCCCGGAGATCAGGTTGACGCTGCGCGGCATGGTGTGGCCATCGCCATCGGCGCGGGCCCGCGCCGCTCGCAGCCGCGACCAGGCGTCCTCAAGCGGCCCGACCACCTGGCTGCGGCGCACAATCGCAATGTGGTTCTCGGGCAGAAAGTTAAGGCCTGTCGGCGTGGTGGCGTCCGACAGCAGCATCAAAGTCCCGGTCTCGGCGATTGCCGCGAAGGCGGGTGTCACGCTGGTGTCCTCGCTGCCGTCGGCAGTGCCCGTCGTCACCTCAAGGGTCGGGGCCGTCGACCAATCGAGGCCATCCTTCAACGCCGGCGCCTGGATCAAGCGGGCCGGCAGGTTCTCGCGCTGCAGCCAAGCGGCGACCCGGGCCGGCACCTCCGACATCGACGCCACGTCGTCGACGGTGCAGGCGCCTTCGCCGAGCTTGATCACCAGGAGGCGCACCATCGCCTCGGCATCGAGGCCGGCGGTCCGGGCCGGGATCAGGTTCTGGGCGGGCCTGGCGAGCCGCTGGTGCAGTTCGGCCGCGGCCTCACCGGACATCGTCTCGCGACCGAGGGATTTGCGGATCGAGCCGAGGATCTGGTCGCGCGCGGTGCTCATCGCCCGCCCCTCCGCTCGGCCCACAGGGCGTGAAAGCTGCGGCCCTCGGGAGCCGGCATGTCCCGTACCCCCGTCCAGCCGCCGGCGAGCGGCAAGCTCTTGAAACGGCCGGTGCGTCGGCCGAGCGCGCCGAGCACCCGCGCAGCCATTCCTGTAACGAAACGATAGAGCGTCGGGCGAGTCGCCAGGAACGCCCACACGGCCAGTCCGCCCTTCGCCATCGGCGGCGCCAGCCCGCGCTCGAACTCGCGGGTCCGATAGTGCCGCATCATCTTCGGCAGCGGTATGCGCATTGGGCACACGCTCTCGCAACGACCGCAGAAGGTCGAGGCGTTCGGCAGATGCCCGGCCTCCTCGACACCGATCAGCGACGGCGTCAGGACGGCTCCCATCGGCCCCGGATAGACCCAGCCATAGGCGTGGCCGCCGACGGCGGCGTAGACTGGGCAATGGTTCATGCAGGCGGCACAGCGGATACACCGCAGCATGTCCTGGAACTGGGTCCCGAGCATCGCCGAGCGGCCGTTGTCGAGCAGCACCACGTGGAATTCCTCGGGGCCATCAAGGTCGTCAGGTCGGCGCGGCCCGGTCGAGAAGGTGGTGTAGACCGACATTTCCTGACCGGTCGCCGAGCGCGCCAACAGCCGCAGGATCGTGGCCGCGTCGTCGAGGGTCGGGACGACCTTCTCCAGACTGGCGACCACCACGTGGCATTTGCCGAGGAGCTGGGTCATGTCCCCGTTGCCCTCGTTGGTGACGATCACGGTGGAGCCGGTTTCGGCGATCAGGAAGTTGGCTCCGGTGATACCGACATCAGCCTCGAAGTAGCGATCGCGCAACTGCGCGCGCGCCTCGTCGGTGAAGTCGCGAGGCTCCTCCAGTCGGCGCGCCGGGTCGAGCTCGGTGTGGTGGCGGCGGAAATCCTCGGCGATCTGCTCGCGCGTCAGGTGAATCGCCGGCGCGATGATGTGGCTCGGCGGCTCGTGGCGAATTTGGATTATGTACTCGCCAAGATCCGTCTCCACCGGCTCGATCGCGTTCGCTTCCAGGAACTCGTTGAGGCCGATCTCCTCGGCCACCATCGACTTGCCCTTGGTGACGGTGCGGGCCTCGCGGCGTCGGCAGATCGCCAGGATGGTCTCACGCGCCTCGGCCGGAGTCCGGCACCAGTGCACCGTCCCGCCGTTGGCGATCACCTTCTCCTCGAACCGTTCGAGGTAGAAGTCGAGATGCGCCAGGGTGTGGTTCTTTATGTCACGCCCGCAGTCGCGCAACGCGTCGAATTCCGGCAGCGCCTCGACGACCTTCCGCCGCTTCTCCTGGAAGCCGGTCTTGATGTTGCCGAGCGCGCGCTGCAGCACGGCGTCGTTGAGCGCCCGGTGGGCGTTCGCCTTGAAGGACCGGCTGGTGGACTGCATGGCGCCTCTCCTCAGTCCTTCGCCGGCTCGCCGATCGCCGGCCCATCGGCCAGACCGGCGAGCACCTCGGCCACGTGACGCACTTTCGTTTGGGCTCGGAGCCGGCTCAGCTTGCCCGCCATGTTGAGCAGACAGCCGAGATCGCCGGCCAGCAGGGTACCGGCCCCGGTGGCGACGACGTCCTGGGCCTTTTCGGTGACCATCTTGTCGGAGATCTCCGGGTACTTGACGCAGAAGGTTCCGCCGAAGCCACAGCAGATCTCGGCGCTCGGCAGTTCCGTCAGCGTCAGGCCTTCCACCGACCCCAGAAGCCGGCGCGGCTGCGCCTTTACCTGCATTTCGCGCAGGCCGGAGCAGGAATCATGGTAGGTGACGGTCCCGGGGAACACCGCGGCGACGCGCTCGACCTTCATGACATCGACCAGGAAGGACATCAGCTCATGGGTGCGCTTGGCGAGTTGCTGGGCGCGCATGGCGGTCTCCGGCTCGTCGGCGAACAGCTCTGGATAATGCTCATGGATCATGCCGGCGCAGGAGCCGGACGGGGCCACTACGTACTCGTAGCTGTCGAACGCGTCGATCACGCCGCGCGCCACCGCCTTGGCATCGACGGTATCGCCCGAGTTGAAAGCCGGCTGCCCGCAGCAGGTCTGCGCAGCCGGCACCTCGACCGTGCAGCCGGCGTCCTCCAACAGCTTGACGGCGGCGAATCCGACAGTCGGCCGGTAAAGATCGACGAGGCAGGTAACGAACAGGCCGACGCGCGGACCAGCACCGGTCATGGTTGGCTCCTCGGCTTCAATTCACAGCGATCCGGCTAGCATGCGCCGGAAGGCGGGGCAAGGCGGGCGTCGTCATAGAGCGTAGTCGGCGAGCGTTAGCCTGCCGCGGCGGTTGGGTCGAGGCCCTTCGGCAGCAGCAGCCAGTAGCGACCCTTGGCGGCCATCGGTCCCGCCAGCGCCTCGGCGGGCTTGCCAGCACCCCAGAACACATCGCCGCGGACCGGACCCCGGATCGCGCCACCAGTGTCCTGGGTCACCATCAGCCGGCGCAAATCGGCGCCGAGTTCCGTCGGATAGGCCAAGTCGACCCACATCGGAGCTCCGAGTGGCAGGTGACGCCGGTCGATCGCCAGGCTACGGCCGGCGGTCAAGGCCACGCCCTGCGCGCCGATGGGCCCTTCGCCGGTCACGTCGCGAAAGAACACGTAGGAGGGGTTCTTGTTCATCACCTCGTCGCGCCGATCCGGGTTTCGGGCCAGCCACTCGCGGATCGCCTGCAATGACATCTTGTCTTTCGGCACTTCGCCGGCTGCGATCAACCAACGGCCGATGGCGTAGTAGACGTGGCCGTTGGTGCCGTCATAGCCGACACGCGTGCGGCTGTCGTCCGGCAGCACCACCAATCCGGAGCCCTGGATATGGAGGAAGAACGTGTCCACCGGATCGGCGAGAAAGATCAGCGGATCAGTCCTGCTGACGAGCCCACCCGCCTCGATCGCCGCACGGTCCTCGTACGGGACCAGTTTGCCGCCGTCGAGACGCCCGGCGATCCTTTCGCCCTTCAAGGTATCGCGGAACGTGCCGAGGTCGACGTCGACCAGATCCGGCGGCCGTTTGTGCAAAGGCACCGGGAAGGCCGATGAGCGGACTCGAGATCCGGCGAGTTCTGGTTCGAAGTAGCCGGTGAAAAGGTCGTCGTCGGCCTTTTGGTCGCGCGCTTGCCACACGGTGAAGTCGTCGGCGAAGAACCGTCGCACGATGGCGGGATCGTTCGTCGCCACGGTGTCGGCGGCGCGACAGACCGGCGCCCAGTCGCCCCGCCGGCCGAAACGTCCATCCGGACCAACCAGCCGGCTCTGGTCACCGCGCAGCAGGCTGGCGCAGGAGCGACGGAAAGCTGCCAACGCAGCGGTTGGGTCATCGTCATTCCAGCCTGGCAGGTCGCGCCACGAGGAGCGCTCGAGGACCAGCTGTTCGATCGGCTCGGGCGACGGCTCGCGGCCGCAGCCAGACAGGATCAGCGCCGCCGCAACACTCAGGATCGCCGCGGCGGAACGAACCGCCTGACGGCGCCCAGGCTCAGTCCTCTGGAACACGGGTGGCGACCAGTTCCCAGTTCGGGTCACGCGACTGAACATCGCGCGCAAAGCTCCACAAGTCCGTCAGAATGTCGATCCGGTCCGGATCGCCATCGATGATCTCTCCGTCAGCGCCGCGCGTGACTTTCACCTGCTCGGTTACGAATTCCACCGTAACCTTCGCGATGTTGTCCTCAAGCGACGCCTCGACGATATCGGTGGAGCGGATCGTGACGATGGTGGTCTCCTGCACCTCGCCAGCTTTCTCGCGGGCTTCGATGGCTGCCGCGAAACTGCCGAAAAGATCCCGAGACAACAGCGGCCGCAACGCATCGACATCGCCCTTGGCGAACGTGTCGACGATCATTCCGAACGCCATCTTGGCGCCGTGCAGGAACTCGCGCTCGTCGAACTGGTCGTCCGCCAGCTTGATCCGCATCACCCCGGCCGCCATCGTTCCGGCGGGAGATTCATCCGCCTCGGCATCCGGGTCGGCAGCTCGATCGGGCAGTCGCACGACGTTGCCGTTGTCGTTGGTCTTCGGCACGTCGGACAGCGGATCCGGTCGGCGCTGCTCGTGGCCGGTACGCCGGCCGAGCACGCTTCGCAGCTTGAAAATGACGAAGCCGGCGACCATCGCCAGCAGAATTATGTCAAGGAACGGCACACCGTTTCCCATTCTGTTCGCGGATCGGCGCCTGGACCGACCCGCACCCCCGCGTTAAATGTTGTCGCACCAGCCGGTACCTCACGGCAGACGGCCACGGCGCCGGAGACGTCTCCGGACGCCCTCGGATAAATAGGGCCTGGACTTCGGAAGGGCAAGCATGGGCTTCCTGGTTTTACTGGTACTGCTCGGACTGCCTGTCGCCGAGATCTGGCTGATGATCGAAATCGGTGGCGAGATCGGTGCGTTGCCAACGGTGGCGCTGATCCTCGGGACCGCGGCGCTCGGAGCGCTGCTGTTTCGGGTGCAGGGGCTGGCGACGCTGGCACGGGTCCGGACCGACCTCGATCGAGGGGTCACGCCGGTTGGTGAGCTGCTGTCCGGGCTGGGCCTCCTGTTCGCCGGTCTGCTGTTGCTGATACCGGGCTTCTTGACCGACGCGTTCGGCTTGATTCTGTTCATCCCGCCCGCCCGACGTTTCCTGATCGGGGCGCTGCTGGCGTGGGTTATGGCGCGCGGCGGAACCCGGATCTGGACGGTTCGTCCAGGCCCGGGTCCTGGACCCAATGCCGGTCCGAGGCCACCGCACGGACAGCCTCCGGTGATCGAAGGCGAGTTCCAGGACGTATCGGATGGGGATTCAGACCGCATCGACGACAAAAGGCGATAACGACGTGTACCTGCTGCGCCACGGCCAGAGCGAATTCAACGTGCATTTCGCGCGCAACCGGATCGATCCGGGCATCGAGGACCCGGCCCTGACCGAGATCGGCCGCGCCCAGGCGCGGGCCGCCGCCGAGGCGCTGGCGCCCCGCGGGCTGACGCGGATCGTCGCGAGCCCCTACCGGCGGACCCTGGAGACCGCCGCGATCGTCGCGGAGACCCTGGGGCTGGCGATTGAGATCGACTCCCTGGTTCGTGAGCGTTGCTGGTTCGTCTGTGACGTCGGCACATCGGCTTCGGCGCTTCGAACGCTCTGGCCCGACATCGATTTCGACCGGCTTGGCGAGCGCTGGTGGCCGGCTCAGGGCGAGACCGAGGCCCAGCTCGGCGCCCGCTGCGGCGTGTTCGCCAGCCGCCTGCACCGTGCCACCGACTGGGGCGAGACGGTCTACGTCAGTCACTGGGGATTCATCCGTGGCCTCACCGGCCTGACCGTCGGCAACGGTACCGTGGTCGAGCTTCGGCCGGGACCGGCCGCTTCGGTTGTGCACACTCCGGAACCGTGTTAGCGACCGGGCATCGACACCTTTCGGGAAGCGTCCTCGTCATGTCCGATAGTTCTGCGCCCCAGGCGGCGACCGCCCTGCCGATCCAGATCCACGCCCAGTACGTCAAGGATCTGTCGTTCGAGAATCCGCGGGCGCCGAGCAGCCTGCAGCCGCAGAACGAAGCGCCCAGGATCGAGGTCAACGTCGATGTCCAGGCCACCAAGGTCGCGGACAATGACGTGTTCGAGGTGGTGCTGAAGGTGACGGCGTCTGGCCGGGCCGCCGACTCCCCTTTGTTCCTGGCTGAGCTCAGCTATGGCGGACTGTTCACCCTCCAGGGCGTGCCCGAGGACTCGCTGCACCCTGTGCTTCTGATCGAGTGCCCGCGCATCCTGTTCCCGTTCGCGCGCGCCATCATTGCCGAGGTCACGCGCGACGGCGGCTTCCCGCCACTGCTGATCCAGCCAGTTGATTTCGCAGCGATGTACCGTCAGAGCGCCCTGCAGGCGCAAGCGGCCGCCGTGGCCGAAAATGGGGCGATCCTCCCGCCGCAGGATTGAGCGTGCCGGGCTATCCGGCGAGCCAGAGCGGCTCCGTGATCGACCGCAGAAACGTCCGGTGCGCCGCCAGCTCTTCGGCGCTGGGCGCGTGTGGCCGCGGCTCGCGGTAGGCCTTCACCACCCGCTCGACATCCGCACGGCCGGTGTTATCCGAGGCGGTGCCGTGAGCGGCCAACGCCAGGTCGGGCTGCCGACCGCCAATCAGCTCCAGGTAGACCGCCGCCAGCAAGTCGGCGTCCAGCAACGCGCCGTGCAGCGTCCGGTGGCCGTTGTCGATCTCGAACCGCCGGCACAACGCGTCCAGGCTTACCTGGGCTCCGGGATACTTGCGCCGGGCCAGTTGGACGGTGTCGAGGGCGCGGGCCATCGGCAATTCCGGTCGTCCGAGGCGGCGCAGTTCGGCGTTGATGAAGCGCATGTCGAAGGCGGCGTTGTGGATGATCAGCACCGCGTCGCCGAGAAACTCCAGGATCTCGTCAGCGAGCGCGCCGAACACGGGGTAGTTGGACAAGAATTCGATCGACAGCCCGTGCACCTCGAACGCGCCCTGCGGCATGTCGCGCTCGGGGTTAAAGTACTGGTGCAGGGTTCGTCCGCTCGGGACGTGGTTGATCAGTTCGATGCACCCGATTTCGACGATACGGTCGCCGGTCGCCGGATCCAGGCCCGTCGTCTCCGTGTCCAGCACGATCTCGCGCATGCACCCCCCTCGTCACGTCGCATGGCCCGGACCAGCCCGGTCAGGCGCCGCATCGTCACTGCCCGACCGAGCCCGGTCGGTATCACCACGTCGGCGCGCCGCCGCTTCTCGCGGTCCGGCATCTGCTTCGCCAGGATAGCGGCGAGCCGCTGCTCCGTCATCCCCGGCCGGGCCAGGACGCGCTGCCGTTGCACCGCCGCCGGAGCGCTCACCACGGCGACGACGTCGCAGCGTCCGTGGCCATCTCCCTCGAGCAGCAACGGCACGTCGAGCACCACCAGCGGTGCCCGCCGGCGGCGGCTCGCCGCCAGAAACCGGGCTGTCACTCGCCGCACCAGGGGATGCACGATGGCCTCGAGCCGGGCAAGCGCGGCGGCGTCGCCGAACACGCGGGCGCCAAGCCCGGCACGATCGACGGCGCCGTCGCGCACCACCCCCGGAAAGGCCGCGGCGATGGCGGGGACGGCGCCCCCGCCGGCCGCCAGCAGGCGGTGAACCGCGGCGTCAGCGTCGTGGACCGGCAACCCCAGGCGGCGGAGCATGGCCGCCGCCGTCGACTTTCCAATGCCGATCGATCCGGTCAGCCCGAGGACCTTCATCAGCTCGCCAGGACGCGGTGCACCCTCAGGAAATCCAGCAGCGGCAGCAGCGGGAGGCCGAGGACGGTGAAGTAGTCGCCCTCGACCGCCGTGAACAACTGGGCGCCGAGGCCCTCGAGCTGATACGCGCCGACCGACGCCTGCACCTCGTCACCCACGGCGTCGAGATAGGCCTCGATGTAGGCGTCGGACAGCGGCCGCATGCGCATCCGAACCGACTGCACGGTGTGCCAGATCCGCACGCCCGCGCGGGCGACGACGGCGCTGGTCACAAGCCGGTGATCGCGACCAGCCAACGCCCGGAGAGTCGCCGAGGCGTGATCGCGATCGACCGGCTTCTCGAACCACACGCCGTTGCAATCGAGCATCTGGTCGGAGCCGATCACCAGCGCGTCCGGATGGCGGCGTGACACGGCGATCGCCTTCAACTCGCCGAGCGCGACCGCGACATCGTCCGCCGACGCGCCTTCAGCGCCGAGCGACTCGCGTACCGCGGCCTCGTCGATGCCCGGGACCGACACCGTAAACGGCACCCCGGCGGCCGCCAGCATCCGTGCCCGGAAGCGGCTGCCCGACGCCAGGTACACGGGCACCGCGGCGGCGGCCGCCGCCGTCAGAGACAATCCGACCCCACGGTCATCCATTGTCGTTGTCCCCATTGGTGTTGCCATTGCCGAGATGCTGGAGCACCGCGGCGGCGGTCTCCTCGATCGAACGCCGGGTGACGTCGATCACCGGCCAACCCTGGCGTTCGAACAGCCGGCGCGCGTCGGTGACTTCCTTACGGACGACCTCCAGGGCCACATAATCGGTCTCCTCACGCTGCTTCAGCATCAGAACCCGGTTGCGGCGAACCTGGATCAGCCTGGTGGGGTCTGTCGTCAGACCCACGACCAGCGGCCGGTCCAGGCGGAACAACTCCTCCGGCGGGGCGATTCCGGGAACCAGCGGCACATTGGCGGTCTTGTAGCCGCGGTTCGCCAGGTACAGCGAGGTCGGGGTCTTGGAGGTGCGCGAGACCCCGACGACCACGATATCGGCCTCCTCGAGATCGTGCACCAACTGGCCGTCATCGTGCGCCAGGGTGAAGTCCATGGCCTCGATGCGCCGAAAATAGGCGGCGTCCATTTCGTGTTGCCGGCCCGGGCGGCCGTGCGACTGCACCCCGAGATGGGCACCCAGCGCCGACAGGATCGGGTCGAGGACGGCGATGCAGGGCAGTTCCAGCCGGCGGCACGCGTCCTCCAGCCGACGGCGCAGCTCGGGGTCGACCAGGGTGAACAGCACCGGGCCCGGGTGCGCTTCAACGCCGGCGACCACCTTGTCCAGATAGCTGCGGGTCCGGACCAGCGACCAGACGTGCTCCTTCGCGCGGACCCCGTCGAATTGCACAAGGCAGGCCCGGGCGATCTGGTGGTTGGTCTCGCCAGTGGCGTCAGACACAAGATGCAAGTGCAGGATCGGAGCCGAGGTCATGCACAGACCCTTGGGGACAAGTGGATGGCAACCCGCGGGTTATCCCCGACCGAGCCCGGATAGCCGAAGATATGCCTAACCGGGCACCGCGCAACCGCCGGTTTGCGCACCGGCGGATGGATTCTGCGGCGTCCTGAGGGAAACGGGGAGCAAAGCACCAGGCCGCAAATCATCCCCGCTATCCACGCTGTTCCCGCGCGGCCCCCCGCCCAGGGTTTCCGCCCAGGACGCGAGGCTTGTCCACCGCCAGACCCCAATCCATGGCGGCGCCTGGACGGCACGGCGCGGACAGGGGACAGAGTCGGGGGCAGCGGATAATCCCCGGTGTTCCACCATACAACTGCTACCTCCCTTCAAAATTCATATAAATAGTTTAGTGATAGAGGTGACCCATGGAGCCTGACCGGATGACTCGATCCCCACTCCTGAGCGCACTCGCTGGCGAAGCCTTGGACACCCCACCGATCTGGTTGATGCGCCAGGCCGGGCGCTACCTTCCGGAGTACCGGGCGATCCGCGCGAAGGCCGGCGGCTTCGTCGACCTCTGCCTCACGCCCGACTTGGCGGCCGAGGTCACCCTGCAGCCGATCCGGCGCTATGGGTTCGACGCGGCCATCCTGTTTTCCGACATCCTGATGGTGCCGTGGGGGCTCGGTCGATCGCTGCGCTTCGACGAAGGCCGTGGCCCGATCCTGGAGCCGATCACCCAGCGCGCCGAGATCCCGGTCTTCGATCCCGACGCCTTCCACGCGGCCCTCAGCCCGGTCTACGAGACGGTGTCGCGGGTGCGCGCTGGCCTTCGCCCGGAGACCGCGCTGATCGGGTTCGCCGGTTCGCCCTGGACGGTCGCGTCCTACATGGTCGAGGGCGGCAGCAGCCGTGACTTCGCGACGTTCAAACTCTGGGCGTATCGCGATCCCGAGGGTTTCGGGGTGCTGATGGACACGCTGGTCGACGCCACGGTCGGCTACCTTGATCGACAGATCCAGGCCGGGGCCCAGGTGGTCAAGCTGTTCGACAGCTGGGCGGGTGCCGCTCCCGAGGTACTCTTCGAGCGGGGCGTGGTGCGGCCGACCGCGGCGATCGTGCAGCGGCTTGCGGCTCTTCACCCGACGATCCCGGTGATCGGCTTCGCCCGTGGCGCAGGCGCCCAGACGCGCGCGTATGGGGCGGCGACCGGGGTGACGGCGCTGGCCCTCGATTCCAGCATCCCGCTCGCCATGGCCTGCGCGCTGCAAGCGGAACGCCCGGTGCAGGGAAACCTCGACCCGATGGCGCTGGTGGCGGGTGGTGACGCGCTGACGATGGAGGTCGACCGGATCCTGGAGGCGCTTTCCGGTGGGCCGTTCATCTTCAACCTTGGCCACGGGATCGTCCCGCAGACTCCGCCCGAGCATGTCGCGGCGCTGGTGGCGCGGGTGCGCGGCTGACGCTGCCGGGTTCGGCCCGGACGGGGGTGAGGCATGGACTGGTACGGGATTCTGAAAGCCTTGCATATCCTGGCGATGGTTGCCTGGATGGCCGGACTGTTCTATCTGCCCAGGCTGTTCGTTTATCACGCCGAGGCGGGGCCCGGCACGCCGCAGTCGGAAACCTTCAAGATCATGGAACGGCGGCTGTTGCGCGCCATCATGAATCCGGCGATGCTGGCGACGTGGATTTTCGGGCTCTGGATGCTGTATCTGGTTCCGGGCTGGCTGTCCGAGGGATGGCTCCACGCCAAGCTGATCCTTGTGGTGCTGATGACCGTGGTGCACCATCTCAACGTCCGCTGGTACAAAACGTTCGAGCGCGACGGGAACACGCGCTCCTCGCGTTTCTACCGGGCCTGGAACGAGGCCCCGACCGTCCTTCTCGTGGGGATCGTCTTCCTGGTGATCCTCAAACCCTTCTAGGTTTAGGTCGTATACAGAACTCGATGATTGACAACCCTGACGCGTTTCGGTAACGCGTTGGAAAAACCGCCCAAAAGCGGTCGTACTTCCTTCCGGGACAACTCGCGTCGACACGACACTGGCCGCAGGCCGGTGGGACCGGCAGAACCGAAGCGCCGCGTCGTCCCCAATCCATAAGTTCGGATCCGATGAATCTCCAAGAATTAAAAGCCAAGTCGCCCGCTGATCTTCTGGCCTTCGCTGAAGAGCTGGAGATTGAGAACGCTAGTACCCTGCGCAAGCAGGATATGATGTTCGCGATCCTCAAGCAGCTCGCAGATAACGATGTGCCGATCTACGGGCAAGGGGTGCTCGAGACCTTGTCGGACGGCTTTGGTTTTCTCAGGTCTCCTGAATCGAACTACTTGCCTGGTCCTGACGATATCTATGTATCGCCGAGCCAGGTCCGGCGCTTCGGTCTGCGGACCGGTGACACCGTGGAGGGCGAGATCCGCGCGCCCAAGGACGGTGAGCGGTACTTCGCGCTGCTCAAGGTGAACTCGATCAACTTCGAGGATCCGGACGCCGTCCGCCACCGCATCAACTTCGACAACCTGACGCCGCTGTATCCCGACGAGAAGCTGAAGCTCGAGGTGCCGTTCCGGCCCGAGGCTAAGGAATACACGACGCGGGTCATCGACTTGATCTCGCCGCTCGGCAAAGGCCAGCGCGCCCTGATCGTGGCACCGCCGCGCACCGGCAAGACCGTGATGCTCCAGAACATCGCGCACGCAATCGCCGAGAACCATCCCGAGATCTATCTGATCGTGCTGCTGATCGACGAGCGGCCGGAAGAAGTCACCGACATGGACCGTTCGGTGAAAGGCGAAGTGATTTCCTCGACCTTCGATGAGCCGGCGACCCGCCATGTCGCGGTCACCGAGATGGTGATCGAGAAGGCCAAGCGCCTGGTCGAGCACAAGCGCGACGTGGTGATCCTTCTGGACTCGATCACCCGCTTGGCGCGAGCCTACAACACCGTGGTCCCGTCATCGGGCAAGGTGCTGACCGGCGGTGTCGACGCCAACGCCCTGCAGCGCCCGAAGCGGTTCTTCGGCGCTGCCCGTAACATCGAGGAAGGTGGCTCGCTGACCATCATCGCGACCGCCCTGATCGACACCGGTTCGCGCATGGACGAAGTGATCTTCGAAGAGTTCAAGGGCACCGGCAACTCGGAGATCATTCTGGATCGCAAGCTGGCCGACAAGCGGACCTTCCCGGCGATCGACATCACCCGGTCGGGCACCCGCAAAGAGGAACTTCTCGTCGACAAGCCGGTGCTCTCGAAGATGTGGGTGTTGCGCCGGATCCTCATGCAGATGGGAACGGTCGACGCCATGGAGTTCCTGGTCGACAAGCTGAAGCATTCCAAGAACAACGCCGATTTCTTCGACGCCATGAACTCCTGATCGTCCGGGTTCCGACCGGACGGCCGGGAGCGGCAACAAAAAAGGGCGGGTCCAGCGGACCCGCCCTTGGTGTTTGCGGGCGCCGGATGCGCCCGTGGTTGCCGATCGCTACGGCAGCAGGATGGTTGACCCGGTGGTCTTGCGGCCTTCCAGGTCCTGGTGCGCCTTGACGGCGTCGGCCAGGGCGTAGGTCTGGTCGATGTTGATCTTGACCTTGCCGCTGGAGACCGCGGCGAACAGGTCGTTGGCCATCTCCGCCAAGCCTTCCTTGGTGGCGGTGAAGGTCATCAACGTCGGCCGGGTGAACACCAACGATCCCTTCTGGGCGAAGATCCCGAGATCGACCGGCGGGATCGGCCCCGACGCTTGGCCGAAGCTCACCATCGTTCCGCGCGGCCGCAGGACGTCCAGCGAAGCCGGCCAGGTGTCCTTGCCGATCGAGTCGTAGACCACCGGAAGCTTCTTGCCGCCGGTGATCTCCAGCACCTTCTCGACGAAGTTGTCGCGCGTGTAGACGATCGGATGGTCGCATCCGTTCGCCTTGGCAAGGTCGGCCTTGGCGTCCGATCCGACAGTGCCGATGACAGTCGCCCCGAGCGCCTTCGCCCATTGGCTGACGATGAGCCCGACGCCGCCGGCCGCGGCGTGGATCAGGATCGTGTCGCCGGCCTGCACCTTGTAGACCTGACGGATCAGATACTGGGCGGTCATGCCCTTCAGCATCATCGCCGCCGCGGTCTTGTCGGCGACGCCGTCAGGGATCTTGACGACTTTGGTCGCCTCGATGTTTCGGGCTTCCGCGTAGGAACCCGGCGGTGGGGCGGCGTAGGCAATCCGGTCGCCGACGCTGAGCCCGGAAACGCCAGTCCCGATGGCGGCCACCGTACCGGCGCCCTCCATGCCGAGACCGTGCGGCAGCGGCAGCGGATACAACCCGCTGCGATGATAGGTGTCGATGTAGTTCAGGCCGATGGCGGTGTGTTTGACCTGGATTTCGCCGGCGGCCGGAGCCGCCAGGTCGACATCCTCGAGGCGCATCACCTCGGGCCCGCCGGGCTTATGGAAACGAATGGCCTTGACCATGGTGGTGTTCTCCCAGTCGATGGGTTGTCGTCGTGGAGGCGACCCTAGGGCGCCGCGTGACGTCGGGGAAGCCCTGGCGCGGCACGGCAGTCCTGCCGCGCCGGGAGCGATCATCCCAGATTGGCGGCCAGAAAGTCCCGGGTGCGGGTGTTTGCGAGATCGGCAGAGGTCTGGTCGTAATGCTTGCCGCCGACACGGGCGAAAGCGTGGTCCTGTCCCTGATAGACGTGCACGATGGCCTTCGGGTGCGCTTGCAGGACCGGAATGAACACCTTTTGGGCTTCCGGAGGAACGAAACCGTCGTTTTCGGCGACATGGCTAAGGTAGGCGGTGGTGATCTGGGGTGCCTCGCCGATCAGGGCATCCAGGCCGACGCCGTAGTAACTGACGTTGGCCTCTGCGTTCGACCGCGTGGCCATCAGGTAGGCCAGTTTGCCACCGAGGCAGTATCCGACCGTGCCTGCCTTGCCGGTGGATTCCGGCATCGCGCGAACGTGATCCAGGGTCGCGACCAGATCCTGGATTCCCTGATCGGCGTCGAACTTGCCGAACAGGTCGAAGGCCTTTTGCCACTCGGTCTCGCTCTGGTCGGTGATATCGACCCCGGGCTCGATACGCCAGAAAATGTCGGGGCAGATCGCGACGTATCCCATGGCGGCGAAATGGTCCGTGAGATCGCGCATGACCTTGTTGACGCCGAAGATCTCCTGGATCACGACGAGCCCCGGGGCCGGGGTCTTGGCGGGCATCGCCACGTAGGCCTGGAAGGTTCCGCCGTCCTTGGCCTTGACGGTGACGTGGGGCATGGGCCTCTCCCTCGTTGATCGGTGATGGGGCGGAACCCTAGGACGGCCAGGGATGCGGCGTCTAGGGAGGGGGGCCCTCAGAACAGTCTGGTCTGGCCGAGTTCGAAGTCGAGAAGCCATTGCTTGGTGGCCACGCCAGCACCCCCTGAGAACCCGACCAGGCGTCCGCCGGCACCGACGATCCGATGGCATGGAACCACGATCGGCAACGGGTTGCGGCCGCAGGCCCCGCCGACCGCGCGCGCGACGCCGCCGGTCGTGGCGGCCAGATCGCCGTAGGTCCGGGTCTCGCCCAGAGGAATCGGCTGCATTGCCTGCCACACCGCCACCTCGAAGGCGGTGCCGCCGGTGAACCGGAGCGGCAGGTCGAAAACGGCCAGCCGCCCCCCGAAATACGCCGCCAGCTGCACGGCTGTTTCACGTGAAACAGCGTCCTCCTCGCACGGCGGTCGGTTCGTTGCGGCACCGGTCCATGTGACGCGCACCAGCGCGGCGCCATCGCTCAAGACGCGGAGCCGACCGATCGGGCTGTCGAGTTCGCTGGCGGGCATCGGCGCTCCCTCAGGCGGCCCACTGACGTGCGGGCCTTGGCGTTGGCGTGCGGCGGCCGCTTGCGCACGCGCGCCGAGGTGGGCAGGGTCCGGCTGGCGGCTCCGGCGGTCAACGTGGGCGGTCTGGCTTTCGCATGGGATCACATCGCAATCTAGGGGCAAGGTCGCGTCGAGCCAAAGGATCAGGGTCGTGTCGAGCCAAAAGATAAGGTTGTGAAGTCCATGAACACAGCGGGCGATACAATCGTGGCGCTGGCTACCGCGCCGGGTCGATCGGGGATTGCCGTGCTGCGTGTGTCGGGACCCGCGGCGTTTCAGGTCGTCAACGTGCTCGCTGGGCGGGTGCCTCCGGCCCGCCGGCTCAGCAGGGCCGTGCTTCGCGATCCGTCGACGGGCGAAGCCCTGGACGACGCCTTGGTGGTCGGCTTTCCGGGTCCGGGCAGTTTCACCGGCGAGGATATGGCGGAGTTGCACCTGCATGGCGGAAGGGCGGTGATCGAGGCGGTGTTGGCGGCGACGCTGCGGGTTCCCGGGTTGCGCCCGGCAGACCCGGGGGAGTTTACCCGGCGCGCCTATTTGAACGATCGTATCGACCTGACCGCCGCCGAAGGGGTGCTGGACCTGGTGGACGCCGATACCCAGGCTCAACGCCAGCAGGCGCTGCGGCAAGCCGGTGGCGCTCTGGCGGCGGTGACCGAGGGGTGGCGCGCGGAACTGATGGCGGCGATGGCGCGATTGGAGGCCTGGATTGATTTTCCGGATGAGGATCTGCCGGCGGACGCCATTGTCGAGGCTCTTCTCGGGCTGCGATCGCTTGAACAAGATCTGGAGCGCCATCTCGCCAACTCCGGCCGTGCGGAACGGCTCCGCGAAGGCCTTCGTATGGCCATTGTCGGACCGCCGAACGCCGGTAAGTCCTCCCTGCTGAACTGGCTTGCGAAACGGGATGTTGCCATTGTCAGCGAGACCGCTGGCACGACCCGGGATGTCCTGGAAGTACACCTCGATATCGGCGGGTATCCAGCCACGATCGCGGATACGGCTGGTCTGCGTGAAACACTAGATGTTGTTGAAGGCGAAGGTGTGCGGAGGGCATTGGCCCGGGCTGAGGACGCGGATCTTCGCCTGGTGGTCGTCGATTGGAGCGCCGGGGTCGGTGACCGCCAGGCGTTGGAATCATGGCTCGGGAAGGACGCGATCGCGGTGGCCAACAAGGTTGATCGGACGCAGGAAGCGGTGCCCGCGCCGTGGCTGCCCGTCTCTGTGACGGGCGGCACGGGTCTCCCGGCGCTGCTGGCGAGGATTGGCGCCGAACTTGAGGCGCGAATTGGACTCTCGGAGGCTCCGGCGCTGACCCGGGCGCGCCACCGGCACGCGGCGACAGAGACGATCGACGCGATCCGTCACGCCATTGCCGGTCTCGAGAACGGCGTGCCGATCGAGCTGCCGGCAGAAGACCTGCGCCTGGCCGCTCGGTCGCTCGGTCGCATTACCGGGAAGGTCGATATCGACGATCTGCTCGACGCGATCTTTCGCGAGTTCTGCCTCGGCAAGTGATCCGCGCGATGTTTCACGTGAAACGCGGAGGGCTTTGACAGGGTGATCCGGAATCCGTATCTCCAGATCATGAACGCGCTGACGGGAACGGGCCACGACGTGATCGTGGTGGGCGGCGGCCACGCCGGGTGCGAAGCGGCCGCGGCCGCAGCCCGTATCGGCGCGCGAACGCTGCTCCTGAGCCATCGGATCGACACCATCGGCGCGATGTCCTGCAATCCGGCGATCGGGGGACTCGGCAAGGGTCATCTGGTCCGCGAGATTGATGCCCTTGATGGCATCATGGGGCGGGCGATCGATCGCTCGGGCATCCAGTTCCGGGTCCTCAACCGATCGAAGGGCGCGGCGGTGCGCGGCCCGAGGGCCCAAGCCGACCGTAGCCTCTACAAGCAGGCCATCGCTTCGATCCTCGCCGAGTATCAGGCCCTGACCATCGAGGCCGCCGCCGTCGAGGACCTGATCCTGCGCGACGGGCGCTGCGTGGGGGTTCGGCTGGCCGATGGCGCGGAGAGGCGGGCAGCGGCCGTGGTGCTGACGACCGGAACATTCCTGCGCGGCGAGATCCACCTCGGCGAGGAGCGGACTCCGGCCGGCCGGATCGGCGACGCCCCCGCAGTCGGCCTGGCGCGCACCCTAGAGGCGACGGGCTTCGGTCTGGGGCGGCTGAAAACCGGGACCCCGCCGCGTCTGGACGGCCGGACGATCGATTGGGGCGGGCTCGAATCGCAGGCTGGTGACGATCCGCCGGAGCCGTTCTCCACCCTGACCGACATGATCACGGTCCCCCAGACCGTCTGCCATATCACCCACACGACCGAGCGCGCGCACGATCTGATCCGCGCGAACTTGCACCGGGCGCCGATGTATTCCGGTCAGATCAGCGGGACCGGACCACGGTATTGCCCGTCCATCGAGGACAAGGTGGTGCGCTTCGCGGACAAGCCGAGGCACCAGATCTTCCTGGAACCGGAAGGCTTGGACGATCCGACGGTGTATCCCAACGGCATCTCGACCTCGCTGCCGCGCGACGTTCAGGATGCCGTGGTCGCCGCCATCCCCGGGCTCGAGAAGGCGCGGGTGCTGCAGTACGGCTACGCCATCGAATACGATTACGTCGATCCCCGCGAACTTGAGGCGACCCTGGAGACCCGGCGGGTGCCCGGACTGTATCTGGCTGGACAGATCAACGGCACCACCGGCTATGAAGAAGCGGCGGCGCAGGGGTTGATCGCCGGTGCCAACGCCGCGCTCGCGGTTGGGGACGGTTCGCCGTTGTCGATCGATCGCGCCGAGGGGTACATCGGGGTGATGGTCGACGACCTGATCACCCGCGGGGCCCCGGAGCCATACCGGATGTTCACGTCCCGCGCGGAATACAGGCTCCGGCTCCGCGCGGATAACGCCGACCAGCGCCTCACGGCTCTGGGTCAGGACGTTGGACTGGTCGGCTCGGGTCGGTGGCGGGCGTTCAGCGACAAGCTCGCGCGGCTCGACGTTTCACGTGAAACACTTCGCGGCCTCTCGGGAACCCCCCAGGACCTCGCGCGCCTGGGAATCACGGTGAATCCGGACGGCCAGCGCCGAACCGCGCTGGACCTTCTGGGGCACCCGGAAGTGGGATACCAGCGCCTTGCGGCGGCGTGGCCTGTCCTGGCGTCGATTCCGGACGCGATCATCGAACAACTCGCCATTGAAGCTCAATACGCCGGGTACCTTGAGCGCCAGGAGGCAGACATCCAGGCGTTCCGTCGCGACGAGGCGCTGGTGCTTCCGGACGATCTCGATCCTCGGTCGATCGGGTCTCTGTCCACCGAAATCTGCGCTGTTCTGGGGCGGGCAAGGCCCCGGACCCTCGGTCAGGCGGCGCGACTACCAGGCATAACGCCTGCCGCTACCTTGGCTATCCTCCGCCATCTGAAGCAGGGAAAACGGCGGGATTCCAAGGGTAGTCAGTCGAGTGACCCGGCATGACTCCGGGCGACGTCCAGCGGTTGCTCGGCCTCGACGACGGTGTTCGAGAGCGGCTTGAGGTTTTTGCCGGGCTTCTCGTGAAATGGCAGGCCCGGATCAACCTGGTGGCTCCGGCAACCCTGCCTGATCTTTGGTCGCGTCACATCCTCGATTCCGGACAGCTTCTCGCGCGCATGACCGGGCTTCCTGGTCCCGTGCTCGACTTCGGTGCCGGCGCCGGGTTCCCTGGCATGGTTCTGGCCATCATGGGCCGTGAGGATCTGGTTCTGGTCGAAGCCGACCAACGCAAGGCGGCGTTTCTTCAGGAAGCAGCCCGCGTAACCGACACCAAGGTCGTGATCGAGGCTTGCCGCATCGAGGCACTACGCCCGATTCGCGCCGGTATCGTCACCGCTCGGGCGCTTGCGCCGGTTTCCGACCTCCTGCACTACGCTCGGTCATTCTCCGATAAATCAACCGTCTACCTGTTCCTCAAGGGAGAGCGTGTGGAGGCCGAGTTGACTACCGCGCGCGAACGCTGGAATATGAGGATAGACAAGGCCCCGAGCCTCAGCGATGCGCGCGGGGTCATACTCCGTCTGGAGGGTGTGACCAATGTCTGATACGGCCTCGACCGAGGTAGTGGCGCCCCGCATCCTCGCGATCGTGAACCAGAAGGGCGGGGTCGGAAAGACAACCACCGCCGTCAACCTCGCCACCGCGATGGCGGCTTGCCGCAAGCGCGTCCTGGTGATCGACCTCGATCCGCAGGGCAACGCCTCGACCGGCTTCGGCATCCCCCGCAAGGGTCGCAGCGCTGATTCCTACGCGGTGCTGATCGGCGCCGCGTCGATCGCCGAGGCGGCGATCCAGACCGCGGTCCCGGGGCTCGAGCTGGTACCGGCGTCGCCCGACCTGTCGGGGGCGGAGATCGAGCTGGTCGGTATGGAGCACCGCGAATTCCGGCTGCGCGAGGCGGTCGTTCGACACGCGGCGGCGTCGCCCTACGATTACATCCTGATCGACTGCCCGCCCTCGCTCGGGCTGCTGACGTTGAACGCGCTGGTCGCCGCCGACGCCGTGCTGGTGCCGCTGCAGTGCGAGTTCTACGCCCTGGAGGGCTTGTCCCAGCTGATCCGCACCGTCGAGCGGGTGCGCAAGGCGCTGAACCCCGGCCTTGAGATCCAGGGCGTTGTGCTGACCATGTTCGACCGCCGCAACAACCTGTCTGAGCAGGTGGCCGCCGATGTCCGCGGGCATTTCGGGGACGCTGTCTACCGCACCGTGATCCCGCGCAACGTCCGGATCTCCGAGGCGCCGTCCTACGGCAAGCCGGTGATCGTGTACGACATGGCGTGCAGTGGCGCCCGCGCCTATCTCGACCTCGCCCGCGAGGTCCTGCAGCGCGAGCGCGCTCTCGCCGACGCCGCCTGAGAGACGCATGACCGACGATCCCACCCGCCGCCGCGCCACCAACAAGCTCGGACGCGGCCTGTCCGCGCTCCTCGGCGACGAGGAAGAGGATCAGGCCCAGCTCGACCGGCTTCGCCAGACCCGCTCGCTGCCGGTCGAGCGGCTGAAGCCGGGGCCGTTCCAGCCGCGTCGCCGGTTCGACGCCGAGGACCTCGCCGAACTGGCCGAGAGCATCCGCGAACAAGGAGTGCTGCAGCCGGTGCTGGTGCGCCGCGCGCCCGACGGCGACAGCTACGAGATCATCGCCGGCGAGCGGCGCTGGCGGGCCGCCCAGCTCGCCCAGCTGCACGAGATCCCGGTGCTGGTGCGGGAGTTCGACGACCGCACGGCGATGGAGATCGCGCTGGTCGAGAACGTCCAGCGCCGCGATCTGACCTCGCTCGAGGAGGCCGACGGCTATCACCGGCTGATCGAGGAGTACGGTCACTCCCAGGAGCAGGTGGCGCGCGCCGTCGGCAAGAGCCGAAGCCACGTCGCCAACACCCTGCGCCTGCTCAACCTGCCGGGCGAGGTGCGCACGCTGCTGGAAGATGGCCAGCTGACCGCCGGCCACGCGCGCACCCTGATCGGCCACGACGACGCGGTCGCCCTGGCGCGCGAGGTCGTGACCCGCAAGCTCAACGTGCGCGACACCGAGCGGCTCGTGCAGCGGAGCCGGATGGAGCCGTCGGGCGGCGCCGGTCCGGCCCGGCCCCGCGCGACGCCGGCGCGGCCGGCGGCGGGCGCCGACAAGGATGCCGACAAGGACGCCGACACCCTGGCGGTCGAGCGCGACCTGCGCGAGCGCCTCGGCCTGACGGTCTCGATCGACCACGACACGGTTTCCGGAGGCGGCAGCGTGACCGTGCGCTACGAGGACCTTGACCAGCTCGACCTGGTGATCGAGCGCCTGTCCGCGATCTCGACCGGCCGCGGCGCGGCGACCGGCGACGAGCCGCCGGTGGGGCGCTGGTCGTTCGACGAAGACGGCCCGGACCTGGATGAGGACGACATCGGCCTGCAGGACGGTGCCGTGCCGCCAGGCGCCCCAGCGGCGGGCCCCGCGGGGGGCAGATCCGCGGGCGCCGACCTCGGTCAGGACTGGGCGGATCTGGACGACGACGATCCCGACGACCCGCTCATTCCCAAGCGTTAACGGTTCCTCAGCGTCCGCGACGGGCGCCGGCGCGGAGCGCCAGGCGGGCGACGTCGATCAGCGCCTGGCCACACTCGGCCTGGTCCGGAAACCCGGTGCTCTTGCAGCGGATCTCGGCCTTGCCGAGCCTGGCCAGCGCGGCGGCGAGTGCCGTCGGCGTCCAGCGCTCGACCTGCCGGGTCATCGTCTCCACCGCCTTGAAGAACGGCGGCGGACGCAACGATCGAACCGCCTCGGCCGGGCTGCCGCCCTCGGCGGCTCGGCTCGCGGCCAGATGCAGGCGCTGGAAGTAGCCCTGGGCGACACGCAGCACCCGGATCGGGGACTCGCCCTGGCGGAACGCCCTGTCCAGCCCCGGAACGAGCCCGTCGGGGCGGCCGTCGGCGGCCGCTGAGACCAGGGCGTCGATGTCGAGCGCGGCACCGTCGCCGACCGCCTCCATCGCGGTCTGGAAGTCGACGGTGCCGCCGGCTCCGACCATCAGCGCGAGCTTCTCGAGCTCGGTGCGGGTCGCGACCCGATCGTTTCCAAGGCGTTCCGAGAGCAGCTGGGCGGCGTCGGGGTCGATCCGCACCCCGGCTGCCGACAGCGTCTCGCGGATCATGCGGGCGACGTCGCGGGCCTCGTCGGGGTAGCAGGGGATGGCGGCGAGGTCGCCGCGCTTGCCCTCGAACAGCTTGCGCAGGGCGCTGGTCGATTTCAGGTCGCCGGCCTCGACCACCACCAGGGTGTCGGTCTCCGGCCCGCCGAAGGCATTGGCCAGCGCTTCGGCGCTGCGGTCGCGGGCGTCGCGGACCCGGACCAGCCGGCGGCCGCCCATCAGCGAACGGGCGGCGGCCTCGTCGGCCAGCCGGGCGGGGTCGGCCTCGGCTTCCTCACCGGTCAGAACGGCGACGTTGAACGGGTCCGACAGGTCGGGCACCACCGTGCGGCCGATGCGCTCGGCGGTCTCGCGCGCCTTGCCGCCGTCGGCGCCGTAGACCAGCACCCCGCGCAGTCCGGCGGGTGGGCGCCGAACGAAGCCTTCCAGCTCGCCCGGCGCGACCTTCATCCGCCGGCGCGCCGGAAATACAGCCCGAGCCGCAGCCGGATGTCCTCGGCGATCTCGGTGATCACCCGGCGGCGGGCGTCCGCCTCGGCCTGCAGCGAGGCGAATTCCGAGGAGGTGATCGAGTAGCTGGCAATGCGGCGGCTGCGCCCGCGGGTCGCCGGTGCGTCGCTTTCGAGGTCGATCAGCACCCATTGGGCATCGCCGACATATTTGGCGAAGGTCGCGGTGGCGTCGCGCAGGATGACCAGATCCGACGTCGTCTCGCGCAGCACCACATCAAGGCGCCACCGCGGGTTGCCGGGCAGACCGGTCGGGACCAGCCGGTCACGCAGCTCGTTGCGAAGCAGTTGTCCCGGTCGACCGTCGATCGGGCCGATCGAGATCCGCTGCATCTCCGGGGTCGCCGCCGGACCGCCGCCGCCACCCGCGCGGTTGCCGTACAGCGGCTCGAAGCCGCAGGCCGACAGCGCCAGGGGGAGCAGGAGGAGGGCGCGGCGATCGATCACCTCAGGCCACCAGGTTGACGATCTTGTTGGGTACCGCGATCACCTTGCGGGGCGGCTTGCCGTCCAACTGGCGCTGCACGTTCGGTTGCTCCAGCGCCAGGGCGATCAGCGCGTCGCGGTCGAGATCCTTGGCGACCTCCAGGGTCGCCCGCAGCTTGCCGTTGATCTGCACCGCGACGGTGACGGTCTCGTCCTCGGCCAGCGCCGGGTCGGCGTCCGGCCAGGGGCTGTTCGCCAGCATGCCGGCGTGCCCGAGCTGCGCCCAGAGTTCCTCGGCGACGTGCGGCATCATCGGCGCCAGCAGCCGGACCGCAGTCTCCCAGCCGAAGCGCAGCACCCAGGCTTCCCCGGCCCCTTTGCCGTCGAGCGCCAGCAACAGGTTGGTCAGCTCGCGCACCTGGGCGACAGCGGTGTTGAAGCGGAACCGCTCGATGGCGTCGCCGACCCCGATGATCGTCTTGTGGCAGGCCCGCCAGGCCTGCTCGGCCGCCGGCGACATGGCCTCCGGCCGCGGGGCGCCGACCGGCGGCAGGTCGACATCGGATTCGGTGATCGCGCGCCACAGCCGGTTCAGGTAGCGCCAGGCGCCGTCGACGCCAGCCTCGGTCCATTCCAGGTCGCGCTCCGGCGGGCTGTCCGACAGCATGAACAGGCGGGCTGTGTCGGCGCCGTAGGCGTCGATGATGTGCGCCGGGTCGACGGTGTTGCGCTTCGACTTCGACATCTTCTCGACGCGGCCGACGGTCACCGGCAGGCCGCCGTCGACGGTGACGACCCCGCCGCCCTCGGCCCGAATCACCTCGGTCGGGTACAGCCATTTGCCGTCCGGGCCCTTGTAGGTCTCGTGGCAGACCATGCCCTGGGTAACCAGGCCGGCGAACGGCTCGGCGATGGCGAGATAGCCGCAGTCGCGCAGCGCCCGCGTGAAGAACCGCGAGTACAGCAGGTGCAGGACGGCGTGCTCGACGCCGCCGATGTACTGGTCAACCGGCAGCCAGTAATCGGCCTCGGCCCGCCCGAAGGCGTCGGCGGCCTGGGCGTCGGTGAAGCGCGCGAAGTACCAGGACGACTCGAAGAAGGTGTCGAAGGTGTCGGTCTCGCGGCGCGCGGCCCCGCCGCAGCTCGGGCAGGCGGTGTGCTTCCAGCTCGGGTGGCGGTCCAGAGGGTTGCCGGGGGCGTCGAAGTCGACGTCCTGGGGCAGCGTCACCGGCAACTGGTCCTCGGGCACCGGCACCGGGCCGCAGCGATCGCAGTGGATCACCGGGATCGGGCAGCCCCAGTAGCGCTGCCGCGACACGCCCCAGTCGCGCAGCCGCCAGGTCGTGGTGCGCTCGCCGGCTCCGATCGCCACCAGACGCTCGGCGACCGTCGCCTTCGCGGCCTCGACCTCCAGCCCGTCCAGGAATTCCGAGTTGTAGATCGTGCCGGGACCGACATAGGCCTCGTCGCCGACCGAGAAGACGGCGGCGTCGGCCTTCGGCGGCAGCACCACCGGGATCACCGGAAGTTGGTATTTTCGGGCGAAGTCGAGGTCGCGCTGGTCGTGCGCCGGGCAGCCGAAGATCGCGCCGGTGCCGTATTCCATCAGCACGAAATTGGCGACATAGACCGGCATGGTGACGCCGTGGCGGAACGGGTGCCGGACTTCGAGCCCGGTTCGGTGACCCCGCTTCTCGGCGGTCTCGATGTCGGCTTCGCTGGTGCTCGACCGGTTGCACTCGGCGATGAACGCGGCCAGCCCGGGGTCGCGCTCGGCGAGCTCCGCCGCCAGCGGGTGATTGGGCGAGATCGCGCAGAAGCTGGCGCCGAACAGGGTGTCCGGCCGGGTGGTGAACACTTCCATCGTGTCGTCGCGGCCGACGATCGCGAAGCGCACCCGCGCGCCCTCCGATCGGCCGATCCAGTTGTGCTGCATCAGGCGAACCTTGTCGGGCCACCGCTCCAGCCCCTGCAGCGCGTCCAGCAGATCCTGGGCGTAGTGCGTGATGCGCAGGAACCACTGGCTCAGCTTGCGTTTCTCGACCAGGGCGCCGGAGCGCCAGCCGCGCCCGTCGATCACCTGCTCGTTGGCAAGCACGGTGTTCTCGGCCGGATCCCAGTTGACCCAGCTCTCCTTGCGGTACGCCAGGCCCGCCTTCAGGAAATCGAGGAACATCTTCTGTTCGTGGCGGTAGTAGGCCGGGTCGCAGGTCGCGACCTCGCGCCGCCAGTCGTAGCTCAGCCCCATGCCCTTGAGCTGGTCGCGCATGGCGTCGATGTTCTCGTGGGTCCAGCCGTGCGGGTGGACGCCGCGCTCGATCGCCGCGTTCTCCGCCGGCAGCCCGAAGGCGTCCCAGCCCATCGGGTGCAGGACGTTGAAGCCGCGCGCCTTCTTGTACCGGGCGACGACGTCGCCGAGGGTGTAGTTGCGGACGTGACCCATGTGGATCCGCCCGGACGGGTAGGGAAACATCTCGAGCACGTAGTATTTCGGCCGTGCCGGATCGGCCTCGACCTCGAAGCAGCCGGCCTCGGCCCAGCGCCGCTGCCAGCGGGACTCGGTTTCCTTGACGTTGTAGCGCGCCATGCGGTCGGTCTCTCGGTGCTCGGGCGGGGGTTGAGGGCGGGCGGCCGGGGCCGCCGCGCCGATGGACACGGGTCGCTACTTCACCGACGCCTGCTGGATCCGGATCTGCCGCGCCCGCGTCAGGATAGCGTCTTCGAGGTCCTTGCCGAGTGTGGCCTCGACGGCGGAGTCCATCCACTGTCCGGACTGGGTACGCTCCTGGCGGAACACGTTGGCGCGGATGCCGTCGGAGCGCAGCGCGCGATCAAGGATGTAGATGGTGATCTTGAACCGCTCGCCCCGCGACTGCGGCGGGCTGTACCAGTCGGTGATGATGACGCCGCCGAACGGGTCGGCCGAGGACAGCGGCATGAACGACAGCGTGTCCAGCGAGGCGCGCCACAGGAAGGCGTTGACCGCTACGCCGCCGCCGCCGGTCGGCGACTGGCTCGGGCGCCCGAGCTGGAACAGGTCGAGACCATCCGGGCCGACCAGGCTCTCCTGCTTCTCGTAGGTCGGCTTCCCGCCCGGGCCCCGGGTCGGGTAGGAGTACTCGACCGGCACGTCGGCGCACGCGGCGGCGAGCAGCGCCACTGCGGCGAGCGAAAGGGTGGTGCGGATCCTGCGGTTCATGGCGCGCGTCCTCGACATTTGTACCTGTATTAGCGGTGCCGCGCCGGCCATGCAATCGCCGCCGCTTCACGGCCGCCGCTGGCGGTTGTGGCATTTTCATCACATTGAGACAGTTTTGCACCGGCTAAGTGCCGAGGTTTGTTGACGGTGCCGATGCAGCGTCATAGCAATGGCGTCGACGCGGCGACACAACGTCGAACGACGCCCATAGTCGAAATCGACGTCGTCGCGTGCCCGGAAAACACCTCGAACTCGGGAGTAGGGGAATGAAAAAGGTTCTTCTCGGCACGACGGCGCTCGTCGCCGCGGGCATGATCGCCTCCAGCCCCGCCCTTTCGGCCGAAAAGCTTTCGGTCAAGGTCGGCGGTTACATGGAGCAGTGGATGGGTTACGCATCCGTTGACGACAACGCCGGCCGCGATGTCGATGGCTTCGACATCAAGTCGGACTCGGAAATCTCCTTTACTGGCACGACGACCCTGGACAACGGTATCGAGTTCGGTATCAACGTCCAGCTGGAAGCCAACAGCAACTCCGGCGACCAGATCGACGAGTCGTACCTGATCGTCAAGGGCTCCTTCGGCGAGATCAACCTCGGCGACGAGAACTCGGCGATGTACAAGATGCACTACGCCCCGACCGACTACGGCATCACCCTGAACTCGGGTGACCAGATCGATTGGGCGGCGGTCTCCGGTTCGGGCCTGTCGACCAGCGGCTACTTCCGCAACCCGTACGGCTCCACCTTCATCGAGCCGGCCGCGGCGAACGACGCCACCAAGCTGACCTACTACACCCCGCGCTTCGGTGGCTTCCAGATCGGTGCGTCCTATGCTCCGGACGCCAACCAGGACAACAACACCACCCCGAACCGCGACGCGGTTAACTCGGACATGGTGGCTGTCGGTGCCAACTTTAAGGGCGACTTCGCTGGCGCTTCCGTCGGTGTGTCGGCCGGCTACGGCACCTTCCTGAACGCACCGTCGAGCGCCGACGAGCCGATCGCCTACAACTTCGGCCTGACCATCGGCTTCGGTGGCTTCGAGGTTGGCGGTTCCTACGCGAAGGCGGACGACAACAACAACGGCAACGACGGTGACGGCTACAACATCGGCGTCGCCTACACGACCGGCCCGCTTGGCGTCAGCCTCACCTACTTCACCGGTGAGCGCGAGGGCCTGAGCACTCTGGCCAACCCGCAGACCGAGCAGAAGACCGTTCACCTCTCGGCCAACTACACCTTGGGCCCGGGCGTGACGGCGGCGGCCACTCTCGGCCACGCGCAGTTCGACTCGAGCACCACGCTCATCAACGAGAACGAGGCCACCTACCTCGTGACCGGTATCAAGCTCAGCTTCTGATCTGAGTTTCGTCTGGTTCGGGAAGGAGCCGCCCTCGGGCGGCTCCTTTTCCGTTTCTGGATCTCGTCCGCGAGCCCCGGACCTGACGGCGAGCATGTGGAGAGTCGGCATGGACATCCCCTTCGGCAGGCTGTTCAAGGCGATCGACCGACAGACCTTCGTGCGCTACTACCTCGACCAGCGCCTCCTTCACGAGAGCGGTTCGGTCCAGGACCTGCAGCGGCTGTTCTCCTGGGCCAAGCTGAACGACCTGATGGACCGCCCCAAGCTGTGGGACGGCCGATCCGTCGAGATGGCGCTGGCCGGGCGGGTGCTCGATCCGCGCGAGTATTGCCGCCCCGGCATTGGCCGCACCGGCGACCAGATCCTCCGCCCCGACCGCCAGCGGGTCACCACGCTGCTGCAGAAGGGCGCGACCTTCGTGCTCGACTACCTCGACGGGATCGATCCCGAGGTGGCGGCCGTCACCCGCTGCATCGAGCGGCTGTTCGGGACCAGCACGTCCTGCAACATGTACTGCTCCTGGCAACGCGTCCCCGGCTACGCCTCGCACTTCGACACGATGGACGTGATCGCCATCCAGATCGAGGGCGAGAAGGTCTGGAACATCTACGAGGGCAGGTTCCCGCAAGCGACCTTCACCCCGGGCATCCGCCCGCCCGACTTCACGCCCGAGCAGCACGACCGGATGAAGGGCAAGGTGGCTCAGCGCGTCACCATGCGGCCCGGCGACATCCTGTACCTCCCGCGCGGCCTGTACCACGACGCCCTGGCGACCGACGCCGCTTCGCTGCACCTGTCGTTCGGCGCCTCGCCGGCGGTCGGGTTCACCGCGGTCGGGATGCTGGCCAGCGAGGCGCCGAAGCAGGAGTTCCTGCGCCGGCGGCTGCCGCATTTCGAGGATCGCGAGGAACTGGCCGGCTATCTCGCCGCGGTCGGCGACCATCTCGCCGCCATGCTGCGCGATCCCGCCTTCGTCGACCAGATGATCGGCTACCTGAAGGACCGGACCTTCGAGAAGGTTTCCGGCTACCGGTTTCCCGATCGCTCCGGCGACCGGTACTTCTACGTCTCGCGTCACCGCCCGGAGATACCGGCGGACCCCGACGACGCCGACATGCTGGCCTGGATCCTTGACCGCGAGGTGTTCTGGCTGTCGGAACTGAACGCCGCCCACGGCGCGCGCGGCCCCGCCGGCGAGCGTCTGCTGGCCGCCCTGATCGAACGCCGGGTGGTCTACCCGATCCACGTCTGAGGCGGCGATGGCCGGCGGTATTCTCTGGCTCGCCTCCTACCCGAAATCCGGCAACACCTGGGTCCGGATCTTCCTGGAGAACCTGTTCCGCAACGCCGACCAGCCGATCTCGATCAACGCCCTGTCCGTGGTTGGCTTCGGCGATGCCCACATCCCGCTCTACGAACGCTTTGCCGGCCGGCCGGTGGCCGGGCTCGACGACACCGCGCTGCACGCCCTGCGCGAGCCGATCCAGCGCTACCTGGCGGGCCGGCCCGAGACCAGCATGGTCAAGACCCACAACATGCTTGGGGAGTACGAGGGCCGGCTGCTGATCCACCTCGACTGCACCATGGGGGCGATCTACATCGTCCGGAACGTGTTCGACGTGACCGTCTCGATCGCCCGGCACTATAATTTCTCGGTCGCCGACGCCGTCGAGGCGGTGTGCTCGCCGGCGTTCCGGACGCGGACCACCCAAGCGGCCATCTTCCAGATCCTGGGCCGCTGGTCGGATCACTACCGCTCCTGGACCAGCGTGCTCGGGTTCGAGCCGCTGGTGTTGCGCTACGAGGACATGAAGGCCAAGCCCTTGAAGGCGTTCGAGCGGGCCGTCCGGCATATCGGTGTGCCCGCCAGCAAGGACCGCATAGCGCGGGCGGTCAGGTTCAGCAGCTTCGAGGAGGTGTCGCGCCAGGAGCGCGCCGCAGGCTTTCGCGAGCGAACCCGCGACGACCAGGTGTTCTTTCATTCCGGTCGGGCCGGCGGCTGGCGCCAGCATCTCACCACCGATCAGGTCGAGCGGCTGATCGAGGCGCACGGCGATGTGCTCCGCACGCTCGGCTATCTCGACAAGCAGGGTCGTCCCACGGTCTGATCGCAAATGGCGTCCCGACTGTCCCCGACCCAACGCGCCCGCGTCGACCGTGCCCTGGCGACCGGGGACCCGGTGCCGGCGCGACCGCACCACGGCGCGCTCGCCGCCGACCCGGCGATCCCCGCCGGGCTGCTGTACCGCCTCGCCATGCTGGAGGCGCGCGCCGGAGCGGCGTCGGCGGCGGTCCGGCTGCTCGAGGCGGCGCGAAGCCGGAATCCGGGCGACGCCGACCTGCTGGCCAATCTCGGGCAGCTGAAGCTCGGCCTCGGCGACGCCGCCGGCGCGCTTGCCTGCCTCGATGCCCTGCCGGTGTCGGCGCGCTCCCACCCGGCGATCGCCCGCCTGCGCGGCGACGCGTTGACCGGACTGGGCCGGCCCGAAGAGGCGGCTTCCGCCTACCGCGCCGGCCTCGCCCGGGCGCCGCGCGACGCGGCGCTGCACGCCAATCTGGGCGCCGCCTGCCGGCTGTCGGGGCGCTGGCGCGAGGCGGCGCAGCACCTGGAGACGGCGCTGTCGCTGGCCCCGACGGTCGAGGCCCGGATCACCCTTGCCGGGCTGCTGGTCGACCTCGACCAGGCCGACCGGGCGGTCGAGCTGCTGCGTACCGGGATCGCGTCCGCCCCCCTGGCCGCCGAACTGCACCGCCAGCTGGCCGCCGCCGCCCGCGCCGACGGCGACGCCGGCCTCGCCACCGTGGCCGCCGGGCGGGCCGTCCTGCTGCAGCCGTCAGACGCTTCAGGGACCGCCCAGGTGGCCGAGCTGGCGGACAACCGCGCCGATCTCGAGACGGCCGCCCGCTGGACCCGGCGGGCTCTCACCGCGCACCCCGGCCACCTCGCGGCGGCCCAGCTGGCGGTGCAGGTCGCGCGGCGCCAAAAGCGTCCGGCCGAGGCGCTGGACAGGGCCGACGCCTGGCTGGTCCGCGAAATCGCCCCGGCGCGGCGCTACCCGCTGCTGTTCGAGCGCGCCCACGCGCTGGAGGCGCTGGACCGGCCGCGCGAGGCGTTCGAGACTTTCGCCGAGGCCAACGCCGCCCAGCGCGCCGGCCTGCCCCCGGGTTTCGATGCCGAGCACGCCCACCGCCAGATCGCCTCGCTCACCGTCCTGTACCGCGCCGGCCTGCCGCCACCCTTGGCTCCCGACGGCGGCCTGCCGGATGGACCGGTCCCGTTGTTCCTGGTCGGGTTCCCACGCTCCGGGACGACCCTGCTCGACCAGGTGCTCGACGCCCATCCCGACATCGCGGTGGTCGAGGAGCGGCCGCTGGTCGCCGGCCTGATCGCCCGGTTCGCGCTGGCCGGGCGGAGCTATCCGGAGGGACTGGTCGACCTGTCGGCCGCCGAGCGCGCCGAGATGCGGGCCTGGTACCGGGCCCGGATGGCCCGCTTCCTTCCGGCGGCGCCGACCCGTTACGCCGTCGACAAGATGCCGTTGAACCTGGTCCACGCCGGGTTGATCCGGTCGGTGTTTCCGGAAGCCCGCTTCCTGCTGGCGCTGCGCCACCCCTGCGACGTCGTGCTGTCCTGCTTCATGCAGCGTTTCCAGCTCAACACCTGGATGGCGTCGTTCACCACGCTCGACGGCACCGTGCGGCTCTACCGCGCGGCGCTCGGCGCCTGGGAGGCCTATGCCGAGGCCTTCGATCCGCCGCGAGCGGTAGTCCGCTACGAGGATCTGGTGGACGATCTGCCGCGCGAGGCCGCCCGCGTTCTCGAATTCCTCGGGCTGCCGTGGCACGATGCGGTGACCCGGTTCGACGAGCACGCCCGCGGCCGCGGGGTGCTCGCCACCCCCAGCGCCGCCCAGGTGACGCAGCCGATCTACCGCAGCGCGCTGGCCCGATGGCGTCGTTACGATTTCGCGATGAACCCGGTGGCGCAATCCCTCGCCGACGAGATCCGGCGCTACGGCTACGAGCAGCAGGAGCAGACATGACCGACGCCGCGACCGAAGTGGCCGCCAACCTGGCCGAAGTCCGGGCCCGCATCGCCGCCGCCGCCGGGGAGGCCGGCCGCGACCCGGATACCGTCACCCTGATCGCGGTTGGCAAAGTGCAGCCGCTCGAGCGTGTCGAGGCGGCGCTGCTGGCCGGCCAGCGGGTGTTCGGCGAGAATCGGGTCCAGGAGGCGCAGGGCAAGTGGCCGGGGCTGCGGGAGCGCTTCGCCGGCGTCGAGCTGCACCTGATCGGGCCGCTGCAGACCAACAAGGTCCGCGACGCGGTCGCCCTGTTCGACGTCATCCAGACCGTCGACCGGCCGAAGCTGGCGGCCGAACTGGCCCGCGAGATGGACCGCCAGGGCCGTCGCCCGGAATGCTACATCCAGATCAACACCGGCGAGGAGGCGCAGAAGGCCGGCATCGTGCCCGCCGAGGCCGACGCTTTCATCGAGGTCTGCCGGAGCGGGCACGGGCTGCCGGTCGTCGGGCTGATGTGCATTCCGCCGGTCGACGACGACCCGTCGCTGCACTTCGCCCTGCTGCGCGAGCTCGCCAAGCGACACGGTCTCGAGCGGCTGTCGATGGGCATGAGCGGCGACTACGAGGCGGCGGTCGCCCTCGGCGCCACCCATGTGCGGGTCGGCACCGCGATCTTCGGCGCCCGCGACCGCGGCTGAGGCCGCCGCCTTCGACCACGTCAGGCGACCGGTCAGGCCAGGGAAATATCGATCGCGCTTTGCGGACCGACGGCGACCAGCACCGCCAGCAGATCGTCGCGGGTCATGGCGACGCAGCCCTCGGTCGGTCCCCAATCGGGGCGGGCGAGATGCAGGAAGATCGCGCTGCCGAGGCCCGGCAGCGCCGGCGCGTCGTTGTAGCCGAGTTCCACCACCAGGTCGTACAGGCCGTCGTCGCGCCACATCCGCTCATGGCTTAGCGCGAAGGGCAGGCGGACCAACCGGTTGTAGGTCAGCGGATCGGCGGGATCGTCGCTCCAGCCGTGATCCTCGGCCAGCGCAAGGACCGGCAGGCCGGTGGCAGGCGCGGTCTCGCGGTCGGGTCGGTGGAACAGCCGGCGCAGCGGAAACCGCCCGATCGGCGTGCCGCCGTCACCCTCGCGCTTGCCTGTCACGATGCCGGCCCGTCCGAGCGCGCAGGGCCGCGCCCGGTCACCGACGGCCAGGGTGCCGCGGGTGGCGCCGGGCGCCGCGCGGACCGTCAGAAGCGTCAACGGGCACTCCGCCGGCTCAGGTCTCCTGCTTCCTCATATGCTCGTATTTCTCGAGGGCCCGCAACATCCAGTCGTTGACGCTGCCGGCATCGCCGCCGGCGACGGCGAGCTCGGCGTCGCCCTGCTTCGCGTCGGACTTCTGCGCTTCAGCGCCGGTGGTCACGCCCGGTGGCTTCAGCGCCGCCGCCTGAAGGCGGGTCGGATCGGTGGTCGCGGACGGCGCCCGTGTTGCCACCGGGTTGGACCGGCGGACCGCGTTCGCCTGTCGGATGAACGCGTCGAGTCGGTCGGCCGAACGACCGGCGAACACCGTGGTACCCGGGTTCTCGGGGTCCGGCGTGAGCCCGGCAGCGGTTGCGGCAGTCCCGGCAGCGCCGGTCGAGGCAGGGACGATCAACGCGGGCGCCTCCTGGGCCGACGTCTGGATCGCCGCCGGTGACGCCATGGCGGCTGCGATCGTGACCGGAGCGGCGTTGATCGGAAGCGCCGCGGTCTCGGGCAGCGCCGGGTCCGCCCCGGCGACCGCCCCGGCGACCGCGGTACCGGCGTCGCCGGCGGCGGGCTCGTCGGTCACCCAGGCCAGCGCGGTCCCGCCGATGTCACTGCCGGTCTCCTTCTCGACCATCAGGTTGGCGAGCGCTCCGACCAGCCCGGCCGGCCCGCCGTACAGCGCGCCGCCGGCCATGCGGGCGGTTTCGCTGATGGTATCGCCGGTCAGTGCCCGGTAGAGAGTGCCGACGATCGGCAGATGTTGCAGGGGGTTGATCGCGTCGAGCAGGTCGCCGAAGCCGAGCCCGGACTCGCCGGCGGTGGTGTCCTCGCCCGGCATGAACTCCTCGCCGCCCGGATCCGAGCGGCGCAGCACCCAATCGTTCGGGGTGCCGGCAGGGCCTTGCGTGGGAGTGATCGTCATCGGCGCGCTCCTTCCATGCCTAGATGGAAGCAAGCGGCGTGCCAGCCTTGCTCAGACCGGGTCGGTCAGAACAGGTGGCCGGACCGGCTGGCCTTGGCGGCGAGGTAGCGCTCGTTGTGGCGGTTCGACGGGAACACGTGCCGGACCCGCTCCACCACCTCGACGCCGCAGGCGGCGAGCTGGCCGATCTTCTCGGGGTTGTTGGTCATCATCCGCACCCGCGCGATGCCGAGCAGCTTCAGCATTTCGGCGGCCGGGAAGTACACCCGCTCATCATCGTCGTAGCCGAGCATGGTGTTGGCGTCGACGGTGTCGGCGCCGAGGTCCTGCAGGCTGTATGCCTTCAACTTGTTGATCAGGCCGATGTCCCTGCCCTCCTGGGCGAGGTACAGCAGCACGCCGCCGCCGGCGTCGGCGATCGCCCGGATGGCGCCACGCAGCTGGTCGCCGCAGTCGCACCGCAGGCTGCCCAGCAGGTCGCCGGTAAGGCACGAGGAATGCAGCCGGATCAGCACCGGCAGGGCGGGGTCCGGATCGCCGATGCGGATCGCCACGTGCTCCATGCCGCCGTCCAGAGGCCGGAAGGCGATCACCTCGCAGGTCTCGGCGTCGATCAGCGGAACCTGCGCCGAGGCGGCGCGCACCAGGCGCCGGGCGCTGGTCTGGCGGTGGGTGTCGATGGCGTCGCTGTCGACCAGCAGCAGCGCGTGCTCGAGCGCCCAGCCGGCCATGCGGTCGGCCGGTATGCCCGGCACCGTGGCGACCAGCACCGACGGGATCAGCCGGGCCAGCTTCGCCAGCCGCACCGCGGCGGCCATCGGGCCGGCTTCCGGCTCCGGCAGCGTGGGGAGAGTGCCGGGTTCGACGGCGCCGGCGGTCGGGTCGGCGAGCGCCGCAACCCGGTCGGCCGTCATTCCCGCCGGCAGGCGCAGCGACACCACCGGCGCGGCGCCGCCCGAGCCGAGCGCTGCCGCCCGATTGCGGGTGATCGCCAGCACCGGATCGGAGCCCGCCAGCATCCGCAGCCGGGCCACCGTGTCGTCGGCGAGCATCTCGGCCGCCACCGCCAGCGCCAGCCGGTCGCGGTCAGGGCCGGCGCGCACCGCCACGATCCCGCCCCGCCGCAGTTCGGCGATGCCGCGGTCGACGGAGAGGTGGTCGCCGGCGCGCGGCATCCGGATCGCCTGGGAGGGGTCCTTGGACATGGCGCGCATAATGATGGGGTTGCGGCGGGAATCAAGTCGGCCCGTCGTTCAGCCGCGCGTTCGCCGTTCAGCCGCGCGTTGCGCCGCGAATCGGCTATCCGCTAGTCTGGCCGGGGAGGATCCTTTCATGCGCGTCTACGACGACTACGATCAGGCGGGTCTCGACGCCCAGTACGACAACCGCCGCAAGGTACCCGAGGCGGGAGCGATCGCGGAACGCTGGATGGCCGCCGGTGCCGAGGCCCGCAACCAGCTGTCCTGCGACCTCGACTTGGCCTACGGCGAACACGCGCGCCAGGCGGTCGACGTGTTTCCGGCTGCCCGCGGCGACGCGCCGATCCTGGCGTTCGTGCACGGCGGCTATTGGCATTCCCGGGATCGCACCCTCGGCCACTTCCTGGCCCCGACCTATGTGGCGGCCGGCGTGACCATGGTGGCGATCGGCTACCGCCTGTGCCCCGAGGTGACGGTGGCCGGGATCGCCGACGACGTGCGGGCCGCTCTTCGCTGGGTTCACGCGCGCGCCGGAACTCTCGGCGGCGACCCGGCCCGGCTGTTCGTCGCCGGGCACTCCGCCGGCGGCCATCTCGCCGCCCTGATGGCCGGCCCGGCCGGCGTGCCGGAGCTGCTGAAGGGGGCGTGCAGCGTGTCCGGGCTGCACGATCTGGAGCCGATCCGCCTCAGCTACCTGAACGCGACGCTGGGTCTGAGGCCGGAGGACGTGCCGCCGCTCAGCCCGACCGCCCTGGCGCGCCGGCTGGTGCCGGGCGAGCGCCGGCTGCCGCCTCTGATCGCCACCGTCGGCATGGACGAGGGACCCGAGTACCTGCGCCAGCGGGCCGAGCTGGTGGCGGCCCTGAAGGCCGCGCGGCAGCCGGTGGAGAGCGTCGACGTCCCCGGCGGCAACCACTTCACCGCGCTCGCCGCCCTCGGCGATCCGCACCACGGGCTCTGCCAGGCAATGCTGCGGCTGATCCTGGCGCCGAGCTTCTGAAGCTGGGCTCTCCGCCCGATCACCGAAACGTGACCCGGAACGTGACATGGCGATTGCGCGCTTCAACGGGGTGGTGGTGGCCGAGAGCGAGACGGTCGAGACGCTCGAGGGAAGCCTTTACTTCCCGCGCGACCGGGTTCGCATGGACCTGCTGGAACGCTGCTCCACCCGCACGGTCTGCCCGTGGCGCGGCGCCGCCACCTACTACGACGTGCGCGTCGGCGATCGGCTCGAGCCGGCGGCGGCATGGTCGTACCAGAACCCCAAGCGCCGGGCGCGACGGATCGAAGGCGCCGTCGCGTTCTGGAAGGGAATAGAGGTCGAGCCTTGAGGCCGGCGAGTCGCTACACTAGGTCCTTCGGGGCCCAGGCCTTCGGCGCGTGGAATGGGGGCGGGAGCGGGATGACGAGCGGACGCAAGATTCTCCTGGTCGACGACGACGACGCGCTCCGGTCGACGTTGGCCGAGCAGCTGCAGTTGCACGAGGAGTTCGTGACCGCCGAGGCGGCGACCGCCGCCGACGGGCTGGCCGCGGTCGCGGACAACCACTACGACCTGATCCTGCTGGACGTCGGGCTGCCGGACATGGACGGCCGCGAGCTGTGCCGGCTTATGCGCAAGCACGGCGTCAAGGCACCGGTCATCATGCTGACTGCCCAGGACTCCGATTCCGACACCATCCTCGGCCTCGACGCCGGGGCCAACGACTACGTCACCAAGCCGTTCAAGGTGGCGATCCTGCTGGCGCGCATCCGCGCCCAGCTTCGCCAGCACGAGCAGAGCGACGACGCGGTGTTCACGATCGGCCCGTACAGCTTCCGGCCGTCGGCCAAGATCCTGCTCGACGAGGCGCGCAACCGGAAGGTCTGCCTGACCGAGAAGGAGACGGCGATCCTGAAGTACCTGTACCGGGCCGGTGATCGCATGGTGAAGCGCGAGACCCTGCTGAACGAGGTCTGGGGCTACAACGCCGGGGTCACCACCCACACGCTCGAGACCCACGTCTACCGCTTGCGCCAGAAGATCGAGCCCGATCCGCAGCGCGCCGCCATCCTGGTGACCGATCCGGGCGGCTACCGGCTCGTTCCGTAACGGCAACGAGCCTGCTCAGTCCGGGCCCATCAGTCCGGGCCGCGGCGACCCATCCGGGCCAACCCGATCGCCAGCAGCACGCCGCCGATCGCGTCGAGCGTGGTGATGGCGCCGAACACCGGTCCGCTGGCGCTCCACACCCCGGTGATCGCCAGCACCTGCGGCAGCAGCACCGGGCCGATCAGCACCCCGAGATTGCGCCCGGTCATGATCGCCGCGAACGCGCCGGGGCCAGCGCGTTTCGATCCGAGGATCGTGCTCGGCATGGCGAACAGGCAGACCGGCGTGATGCCGATGCCGATCCCGTACAGCAGCAGCGAGACGACGCCGGCGGTCAGTCCCTCGGTCCAGGGCATCGCCCACCACACCGCCGCCTGCAGCAGCATCGAGCCGGCCAGCATCGGCCCGACCGGCACTCCGCGCCGGATCCAGGTGGACGTCAGGAGCCCGACGACGATCAGGATCACCACCGGCACCGCGTAACCGAGCGTGGCCATGCCCGGGCCGAGGCCGTGCGCCTCCACCAGGAACTGCGGCAACCAAGTCATGTAGGCGAAGTACTGCGCCGACCACAGGGTGAACAGCAGCGCCGTCAGCGCCAGCGCCCACCGCTCCTCCGAGCGCAGCGGCACCGCTTCGGCCGAGGGGCGGCGGCGCAGGTCGAGGTCGGCGCTGCCGCGCGCCCGGATCACCAGCATCCAGCCCGCCATCAGCGCGGTGGCGGCGGCGGTGGCCATCCAGGCGACCCGCCAGCCGACGGTCAGCTCGGCAACCGGAACCAGGAGGATGGCGGCGATCTGGCCGACCGGGATCCAGATCGCGCTCAGCGCGATCGCCAGCGGCAGGTGGCGCGGTCCGGCGTTGCGGTTGGTGTAGACCGGCCCCGCGATCGCGAACACCGCGAACGCCAGTCCCTCCAGGGCGCGCGACCCGAGCACCGCCATGGCGTGCTGCGGCATCGCCAGCGCCAGCAGGTTGCCGGCGATCGCCGTCGCGAACGCCAGCCCCAGGATCGCCCCGGTTCCGACCCTGGCCATCAAGCCGCCAAGCGCCAGCGACATCGCCAGACCGATGACCGCGTAGACCGACATGAAGCCGCCGGCCAACGTCTTCGGGTACCCGAACTCCGCCAGCATCGACGGCATCATCGGCGGCAGCTTGAACTGCTGGAACGCCGCCAGCGACGCCAGCAGGAAGCCGAACAGCACGCCGGTCCAGTTGGTGGCGCCGCGCGCGGGGGCCGGTCGGAACGGACGGGCGCGGTCGACGGTCATGACGGGCGGATCCGGGCGGGGGTCTGGCGGTGGCAGCGGGACGGGCGCGCAGTCTGGGCCAGGGTCCGAAGCTAGGCAAGGCGGCCACGGCGTTTTCGGGGCCGGACGGGTGTGTTATGGATGCGGTGTCGCCCGACGCCGGGCGACGGCGCGCGATGCGCGCCGACAGGGCTGACGCCGGGCGGGAGGTACAGTTGGCCGACGACGGGATCCTGATCAGGATCTGGGGCGCGCGCGGCAGCGTGCCGTGCCCGGGGCCGCGCACCGTGCGGTACGGCGGCAACACCGCCTGCATCGAGGTGCGGTGCGGGCCGCATCTGGTGATTTTCGACGGCGGCACCGGCATCCGCGAGCTCGGCAAGGCGCTGCTGGCGGAGAGTCCTGTTGAGGCCGACGTGTTCCTGACGCACTTCCATCTCGATCACATCGCCGGCCTGCCGTTCTTCGCCACGGCCTACGACGCCCGCAACCGGGTGCACTTCCACGCCGCCCGCCTCGACACCTCGTTGACGTTGAAGACGGTGGTGGCGCGCATGATGTCGCCGCCGCTGTTTCCGGTGCCGGTCGACGAGTACCGCGCGGATGTCGATTTCGTGGACTTCGCCATCGGCGACCGGCTCGAGCCGCGGCCCGGCTTGGTGCTGACGACCCGGGCTCTCCGCCATCCGGGCGGCGCCTGCGGGTACCGTCTCGACTGGAACGGCCGCAGCTTCGCCTACGTCACCGACACCGAGCACCCGGAGGATGGCAGCCTTGATCCAGCCGTGCAGGCGCTGATGGCCGGGGCCGACGTGGCGGTCTACGACGCCGCCTACACCGACGAGGAGTACGAGCGGCACCGCGGCTGGGGTCACTCGACTTGGCGCGAGGGGGTCCGCGCCGCCGACGCCGCCGGCGTCGGCACCCTGGTGCTGTTCCACCACGACCCGTCGCACGACGACGACGCGATGGATCGGATCGCGGCGGATGCCGACGCCGCGCGTCCGGGCACTCTGGTCGCCCAGGACGGGCTTACCCTGCGACGGTAGGACCGATAGCGAGTATGTTCTCCAAGTCTCTGAAAAGAAGGCTATCAGCTCTCTCGACCGTTCTCGGTATTACCGAGGAGGGCTTCTTCGTTCCGCACCGGTACGCCGCGTCGGTGCGGCCATCCGCCGGCTACCCCGAGCTGGCGCCGCTGTTCACCGCGGCCGTCCCGGAGTTCCGGTCGGTGCTGGCGGCGATCGACCGCCACGCCGGCGCCCTCGCCGGCTTCGACGGCGCGCGGCCGCCGCTGCCGCGCTGGCAGCAGGACTGGTTTCCCGGCCTTGACGGCGCCGCCGCCTACGTCCTGGTCCGCGAGACGCGGCCCCGGCGCATCGTCGAGATCGGCTCCGGTCACTCCACCCGTTTCCTGGCTCGCGCGGTGATTGACGGCGGGATGGAGACCGAGCTCCTGTGCGTCGATCCGGCGCCGCGCGCCGACATCGCCGGGCTGGCCGACGCGGTGCGCCTGCGCCTGATCCGCGCCACCCTGCAGGACGCCGGGGTGGACGCCCTGCCGGCGCTGGCCGCCGGCGACATGCTGGTCATCGATTCCAGCCATCTTGCGCTGCCCGGGACCGACGTCGACCTGCTGTTCGGCCGGGTGCTGCCGCGGCTGCCGGCCGGCGTGCTGGTTCACATCCACGACGTGTTCCTGCCCGACGGCTATCCGCCGGAGTGGCGCTGGCGCCACTACGCCGAGCAGATGGTGGTAGCCGCGTGGCTGGCCGCCGGCGGGTTGCGCCTGCGGTTCGCCAGCCATTGGGCGCGGACCCGCATGGCCGACGAGGTTGCGGCCGGGGCGGCCGGCCGGTTGCCGGTCGGCGAGCGGGCCCATGAATCCAGCCTGTGGGCGCTGACCGCGGGGCCGGTGGCCGAGGTCTGACGCCGGCGTCACGCGGCGGTGAACGGACCGCCGGAGCGGGAGACGGTACAGTGCGGCAATGACAGAGCAAGCCACCCGCGTCGCGCCCGCGCCGACCGAACCACCGGCGCCCGCGCCGGCCGAACCACCGGCGCCCGCGCCGACCGGGGGCGTGCCGTCGGTTCCGACCCGCGTCGCTGGTGACGCCGGCCTGCCGCTGCGGGTCCAGGCGGCGCTGCGCGAACAGCAGGCCTCGAGCGAAATCCTGATCGGTTGGATCCAGCTGGCCGTGGTCACCGCCTTCGGCAGCCTGTACGCGGTGTCGCCCAAGGCGTTTCCCCCGGAGGTCGAGTTCGAGCCGATCCCCTGGGCGCTCGGCGCCTATCTCGCCTTCACCCTGACGCGGCTGGGGTTGGCGCACGCGCGCCGCCTGCCGCGCTGGTTCCTGGTTCTGTCGATCCTGGCGGACATGGCGCTGCTGCTGGGAATGATCTGGAGTTTCCACCTGCAGTACATGCAGCCGGCGGCGTTCTACCTGAAGGCCCCGACGCTGCTCTACGTGTTCATCTTCGTGGCGCTCCGGACCCTGCGGTTCGAGGCGGTCTACGTGCTGCTGGCCGGGGGCGCCGCGGCCGCCGGCTGGGCCTTGATGGCGGCCTACGCGCTGATGTGGGACCCGATGGCGGCGCCGGTGACGCGCGACTACGCGCTGTACCTGACCTCCAACACCGTCCTGATCGGGGCCGAGTTCGACAAGGTGTTCTCGATCCTCACCGTAACGGCGATCCTGGCGGTGGCGATCGTGCGCGCCCGTCGTCTCCTGGTCCGCGCGGTGAGGGAGAGCCTCGCCGCCCGCGAACTGTCGCGCTTCTTCGCCCCCGACGTCGCCGACCGGATCGTCGACCTGGATGCCGGCATCCAGGTCGGCCGCGGCGAACTGCGCGACGCTGCCGTCCTGAACGTCGACATGCGTGGGTTCTCCCAGCTCGCCACCGAGATCCCGCCGGACGACCTGATCGCCCTGCTGGCCGAATATCAGAGCGTGGTGGTGCCAGTGGTGCAGTCGAGCGGCGGCAGCATCGACAAGTTCATGGGCGACGGGGTGATGGCGACTTTTGGAGCAACCCGGCCGAACCCGACGCCGGCGGCCGACGCCCTGCGCGCCGTCGACGCGCTCGCCGCGGCGGCCGCGGCCTGGCGGGCGCGCCGGATCGCTGCCGGATTGCCGGCCCCGGCCGTCGGTCTCGCGGTGGCCGCCGGGCCCGTGGTGTTCGGGGCGGTGGGCGACGAGAGCCGCCTGGAATACACGGTCATCGGCGCCGCGGTGAACCTCTCCGCCAAGCTTGAGAAACACACCAAGACCGAGGGCGCCCGGGCGCTGACCGACGCCGCGACCTACGACGCCGCGGTGGTGCAAGGCTACCGCCCGCCCCACCCGATGCAACGTCGCCCGGCCCGGCGGGTCGCCGGACTCGATGGCGCGGTCGACCTCGTCGTGCTGGCGGAATGACGGACGTGAGCTCTGTGGGGAAGCTTGCCGAGGAGTGGCTGGGGCGCCAGGATTCGAACCTGGGATGGCGGTACCAAAAACCGCTGCCTTACCGCTTGGCTACGCCCCATCGGCCGGCGTCGCGACCATACTCAGGACGCATCGGGACGGCAAGCGCGGGATCGACGCCGGTGCCTGGAGCCCGTTACAATAATCGGATTCACGACCACGGAGGAATCGCCGTGTCCCGGCGCGACGGCAAGGCCCGCATGCCATGGAGCGTCAAGGGCGTGAGTCCCGAGGCGCGCGATCTCGCCAAGACGGTAACGTCGCGCGAAGGCGAAACGATGGGCGACTGGTTGAGCGATGTCATCCGCCGGGTCGGTGCCGCCCAGGCGGCGGGCCGGCCTCTCGGGCCGCCGCACCGCCGCGGCCTGCTGGTGCCGCCTGGTCGGCGACCGATCCGCGAGCCTGCGCGCGCCGAGGCCGTGGCGGAATCCGTCGCCGCGCGGACGCCCGACGCCGACTCGGTTGACGAAACGGCTCTGGCCGACCTGGTCGCCGAGCGGATCGAGCGTACCGAGACCCGTCTGGTTGGGTTGCTCGGCTCCCTCGAGGACATTGTTACCCGCCTCACCGATCGGCTGGAGCGCCTGGAAGGCGCGCTCGACGATCCGGACCAGCCGATCGATCGTCAGGCAGACCGCCGGTCACTGCCGCGCTCGTGACCGGTATGGCCCCCACGTTGGCGGAACGCAGGCCCGTGGACAAAATGCCAAGAATGCCATATATTCTCACGAGTAGGACGTCATACTTACTGGTATGCGCAGGAACGATGTGTACTTCGGTGCGGCCGACGCCGACCCGACGGGAGATTTCATGACCGGCGCCTCGCCGTGGAGCGTCAAGGGAATTGCCTCCGAGGAACGCGAGCTTGCCAAGCAGGCGGCGCGCCGGGCGGGCGTGCCGATCGGCCAATGGCTGTCGCGCCAGATCCGCGAGGCCGCCGAGGAGGAACGTGCGTCCCGTGCCGGCGCCCGCGGCCAGGGTAGCTGGCGGGGCCCGGATCCGACCCAGACCCAGACCGAGACCGCCGCGCCGAGCCCGACGGCTACGGCTTGGCGTAGCGCGCTCGCCGCGCCGGCTGCGCAGACGATGCCGGCCCCGGACCTGCCGCACCCGCCACCGATGGCGTATCCGTCGCCTCCGGTCACCCGGCCCTCGCCGCCGGCCGTCGACCCCGCCCGGGTTCGCGACCTGGAGCGCCGCATCGAAGACATCCGCGATCTGGAGGATCGCCTCGCTGCCTTGGAAAGGGTGGAGAAGCGCATCGGCTCGCTGGCCGCCGAGCTCGGAGAGCTCGCGGCGCGGATCGACGGTGTTGAGCAGAGGGCGGAGTCTCAGGCGGGTGCGATATCGCGCGAGCTGCGGTCGATCGGCGCTGCCATCGACGAGTTGCGGGCCCGCCCGACCGGCGATGGCGGCATGAACTCGGTCGCCACCAGCACCGCCCCGGTGGAGCGTGCCGTCATGCGTCTCGCCGAGCGCCTGCAGCGGGTCGAGGAGTTGACCCTGCCTGAGGAACGCAGCGGTCAGGGCCTGCTCGGGCGCCTGTTCCGCCGCTGATGCTTGGCGCTGGTGCCGGTCCAGGCTCGGCGGTGGCAAGCTCGCGCCCGGCACTACGGGTCCAGAGCCCTTTCAAGAACGGCGCTACCGCTTTATATTGAGGGCGCTACCCAGCGAGCGAGGAGAGGGCGTGTCGCGGCAGGGAACGGCCTGGAGCGTCAAGGGCGTCGATCAGGCGACCCGAGACATCGCCCGGCGCGCCTCCCAGGCCGCCGGGCTGACCATCGGCGAATGGATCGATCAGGCGATCCGCGCCGACGCCGACGCGCGTGGTGGACCGGCGGCTGCGACGCCTCCGGCTTTGGTCGGTGGCGCCGTTTCGACCCCGTCGGCGTCACCGGTCTCGGGACGGATATCGCTGAGCACGCTGGACGGGCTGGCCGCCCGGCTCGATGCCGCCGAGGCCCGGCTCGACGGGGCCATGCGACCGGTCGGGTACGCGCTGCAGAGCGTGGCCGAGCGGCTGGTGGCGATCGAGCGCCGCGTGGCGCTCGATCCCGTCGCCTTTCGGCGGGCCGCTCTGGGACAGGCCACCCCCTCTAAAGGCGCAACCGGCGAACCCGCAATCGGCGAGTTCGCGAGCGGAGAGCCTGAAGAACACGGCGAGGAAGCCTCGGTCTCGGCCCCCGGACCCTGGCTGGCGGTCCAGTCACCTGATCCCAGGCCGGCGATGCGGACGGCTCCCGACGCCGCGGACGCGGAGACCGGATTCGAACCTGACCTCGGGCCGGACCTCGGACCGGAACCCGCGGGCGCCGACCTTGAACCCGACGTCGACCGTGGACCCGACGTCGACGATGAACCCGAAATCGAGTTTGAGCCCGAAATCGAGTTTGAGCCCGAAATCGAGTTTGAGCCCGGCGTCGATTCCCGACCGCCGCCGCGCCGCGACCTGCCGCAGGCGCCACCCGCCGGCTGGGAGCCGGTGATCTGGATCCGGCACGCCGACCTGACGCGCGCGGCGGAAGCGATGCGGGTGGAGCGGGAGGCGGTCGCCACTGCCGCGGCCCGTTCGTGGCCCGAGATCCCGGAGCTCGAGATCCCGGAGCCCGCGGTTCAGGAGGCCGAGCCCGACGTGGTGCTGGCTCCAGAGCCCGAGGAAGACGTCGCCGCCGAGATTGAGACCGAGACCGGCGCGGAGCCAGACCCCGAGCCGGCGCTAAGGTCGTGGCCGGAACCGGAACCGGAACCGGAGCCTGACCCCGAGCCCGGGTCGGCGGGCGAGCTCGAGGCAGTCCCGGAGCCCGCCCCCGAGCCCGCCCCCGAGCCCACCCCCGAGCCGCGGCTGGCGGACCATCCCGAGGCCGCGCTCGACGCCGATCCGGACCTGATCCGCTTCGACGACGCCCTCCCGGCATACACCGCCACCGAACACCCTGACCCCGGGAAACCGGGCGCCGAAGCTCCCTCTGCGGACGCCACCTCGACGGACGCCACCTCGACGGACGCCACCTCGACGGACGCCGCGCTCGCCGAGTCACCGGTTCCCGGGGTTCTGACCTCTCAGGCACCGGTCCCCGAGACGCCGATCCCCCCGGCGCCGATCCCCCCGGCGCCGGCGGTTTTCGCGCGCCCCGAGCCGGTGCCCCCGACCACCGACATGCCGGCGGATCCGCTGCCGAACGGCGCCGTCCCGGCCTGGTTGCTGCAGCCGCCGCTCGAGCGCGCCGCGCCGGGCCGGCTTGCGCCGCCGGCGCGCGGCCAAGCGGAAGCTGGTCTCGACGCGCATACCACCGACACGCCGGGTCGCCGCCGTGCCCCGCTGGCGGTCGCGGCGGCAGTCGGGCTGGCGGTTGCCGGGCTGGCGGTTGCCGGGACGGGAGCCTGGTGGCTGGCGAGCGAGGCGGGTGCCCCGACGGTTGCGGCGCTGCGCGACCGCGTCTCCGACACCGGTCGCGACCTTCAGGCCGCGGCCGGCGACGCCTACCGTTCCGCTGTCGCCGGGATCGAGGGTCTGATCGCGGGTCTGTCGGGGGGCGACGCGGCGGCGCCGGAGTCCGATCGCAGCATCGCTTCCGCGCCCGCGGCTGAGCCACCCGCTGCCGATTCACTCCCTGCCTCACCCCTGCCGCCGGCCTCGGCCCAGATCCAGCCCCCCGTTCCGACGGAACCGGCACCGCCGAGCCGCGCCGAGGCTCCCGAAGTGGCGACGGTTCCCGCGCCGCCGGCCGTGGCCCCGGGTCCGGCGGCGGTACCGGCCGACCCGGCCCGGCCGGTCGCGCCCGCGACCCAGGCACCCCGGCCCGAAGCCGCCCCGGTCCCGGCGCCGACCTCCCAGACGGCCGCTCCCGCTCCGCAAGCCCCCGACGCGCCGCTGGCGCCGCCCTCGGACCGACCGGAGCCGGTGCCGACGCTGGCTGCGCGGGCTCCGGCAGCGCCGCCAGCCCCCGCCCCGGCGGATCCGACGGCCGTGGATCGCGCGCCGACGTCGGCAACCTCGCCATCCACGCCGACCGAGCCCGTCCGGCCGAATCCCGTCCAGACGGCGCCTGTCCAGCCGGTGCCGGCGCAGACCGCCGCAGCTCCGCCGCCGGCCGCGGCACCGCCGCCGGCACCGGTCCTCCGGGCCCGCGAGGCGGCGGCGCCCGGCGATTCGGACAGCGTGATCGCGGCGTTGCCACCGGGCGACGACGACACCGCCGACGTCGATCCCGCGACCTTGCTGGCGCAGGCGCGGAGCGGCGATCCGCGCGCCCAGTACACCCTCGCGAACCGGTTCGCGGCTGGAAGCGCGCCGGACTACGCGCAGGCCGCCAACTGGTTCCGTGAGGCGGCGATCCAGGGCGTTCCCAACGCCCAATACAACCTGGGAGTTCTGTACGAGCGCGCCCTCGGGGTCCCGCAGGACGACACCCGGGCCCTGCTCTGGTATCACAGCGCTGCCGAGCAGGGTCACCCGCTCGCGCAGTACAATCTCGGAGTGCTTTATTCGGTCGGCCGCGGTATCCCGCTGTCCTACGCCGAGGCGGGACGGTGGTTCCGCCGCGCCGCCGAGCGCGGTGTTCCAGCGGCGGCCTTTAATCTGGCGGTGCTCACCGAAGGCGGCCTCGGCGTGCCGCGCGACCACGCCGAGGCCGAGCGCCTGCTGCGTCGCGCCGCCGAACTGGGCCACGCCGAAGCTCGCCAGCGCCTGGCTTCCGGCGGATTGACGGGAACGGCGGCGCCGCTCGAAGAAACCGCCTCGTCCGTCACCGATGACGGGCTGCCGGCCGAGGAGGACGTGGTGGCGATCCAGAACGCGCTCGCTGATCTGGGGCTCTACGACGGTCCAGCCGACGGCATCGCCGGGCCGAAGACCCGCGATGCGATCAGCCGGTATCAGGTGGCGCAGGGTCTGCCGGTCACCGGGCTTCCGTCGACCGGGCTGCGGCGGCGGCTCGGTCTCTAGGCGTTGCTCGCCCTAAGCGTGCTCGGCGGGCGGTTCAGGCCGCCACCGGCCCGCAGGGTGGTCGCCCGCACCCACCACCCCGGCCGGCGGCAGGCGAGCTGCTCGGCGCCGACCGTCGCGTCTTCGAGAGCATCGAACAACCCGAACACCGCCGACCCGCTGCCCGACATCCGGGAGAGGCGGCAGCCGTCGAGACCCGCCACCGCGGAGAGCGCCTCGCCCACCGCCGGTTCGACCCGGCACGCGGCCTCGGTCAGGCCGTTCTGCAGCGTCTGCAGCGCCCCGACCGGATCCTGGCGGAAGCGGGCAATGGTGGCGTCGGGGATCGCGTTGCCGGTCCCGTAGCGGCCTCCGGCCGAACCGGCGGCGAGGGCGGCGAACACCGCCGGAGTCGACAGCGCGCGCCCCGGCCAGACCAGAACCGCCGGCAGGTCGCGCTCCAGCGACAGGGGGCTGAGGCGCTCGCCGATGCCGCGGACCCGCCAGGGCCGTGGATCGAGGCACATCGGCACGTCGGCGCCGAGGCTTACGGTCTCGGCGCCGGGAATCGTCGGACACCCGGCCAGCCGGGCCAGCGCCCGCAGCACGGCCGCGGCGTCGCTCGACCCGCCGCCCAGCCCGGCACCCGCCGGCAGCCGCTTCTCCAGCGTCACGGTCAACCCGGGCACGCTGCCCAGGTGCCGCGCCCCGACCGCCAGCGCCCGCCACGCGAGATTGCTGGTCCCGGCGGGCACTACCTGGGCACCACCGCCGTTGGTGCCCCCTGCTTCCCGGCCCGACAGCCGAAGCACTACCGCTCCGTCGTGAGGATCGAGCCTGACCTCGTCGGCGATATCGCCGAACACCACGAGCGAATCGAGTTCGTGGTAGCCATCGGCGCGCCGGCCGACCACATGCAGGCAGAGATTGATCTTCGCCGGCGCCGGTTCGACGACCGGCCCGGCGGTCCCCGCCCAGCGGCGGGGGGGCGAGTCAGCCGCGGCCACCGCCCTCGGCCGTGCCGGTGCCCCGGCCGGCCCGATCGATATCCGGCAACCCGACGCGCAGCTTGCGCTCGATGTCGCCAGCCAGTTCCGGGGCCGGGTCGAAGGTCAGCGCCCGCTGCCATTGGAAGCGGGCCTCGGCCAGCCGGCCGACGCGCCAGTAGGCGTCGCCCAGGTGATCGTTGATGGTCGGATCGGTCGGTCGCAGGGCCACCGCCCGTTCGAGATGGACCACGGCGCCGGCGTGGTCGCCGATCCGGTACAGCGCCCAACCGAGGCTGTCGACGATGTAGCCGTCCTTCGGGCGCAACTCGACCGCCTTCTCGATCATCGCCTTGGCGCGGTCCAGGTTCTCGCCCCGGTCGACCCAGGAATAGCCGAGATAGTTGAGCACGTAGGGCTGCTCCGGCCGCAGTTCGAGGGCGCGCAGGAAGTCGCGCTCCGCCTCGCTCCAGCGCTTCGAGCGCTCCAGCGCGATGCCGCGGGTGTACAGCACTGACCAGTGCCGCGCCTCGAGGCCGCCGATCCGGGCGACCGCCCGGTCGTAGGCGGAGATCGCGGCGTCCCAATTGTCGCGGCCGCGTTCGAGGTCGCCGAGGCGGATCAGCGGATCCGACAGGTCCGGCCGGGCGGCGGCCAGCGCCTCCAGCCGCTCGGCCGCCTGATCGTCACGGTCCATGCTGGCGAGGCTGCTGGCGGCCCGCAGCTGGGCCAGCAGTCGGTAGGGCGATTCAGGAGAGATGCCGTCGTAGACAGCCAGCGCCTCGTCATGCCGCTTGCGGTCGTCGAGGATCTCCGCGACCAGCAGGGCCGCCAGGTCGAAGTCTGGCTGCAGGCGCAAGGCCAGCCGCGCGAACACCATCGCGGAATCCGCGCCCCGGTCGCGCTGCAGCGCGCTTGCCAGGTCGAACAGCACCTCGGCGATGCCGCGGTTGGCGTCCGGCGCGCCGGGTTGGGCGCTGGCCGCCACGCGCCGCAGCATCGCCCGCAGCCCGGCGGGATCGCCGACCCCGTCTTCAGATGGGCCGATCCGGCGCAGCGCCGCGTCCAGCCGCCCGTTGCGCGCGTCGAAGCCGGCGGCGGCCAGCCGCAGCCGCAACGGCGCCGGGTCGCTGCGCGCCAGCGCCGTCTCGTAGCGCTCGGCAGCCAGGTCGATACGGCCGGCCGCCTCGGCCAGCATCGCGGCGTGCAGCGTGTAGAGACCGGCGAAGCCTTCGTCGCTGGCGAGGACGGCGAGACGCCGCTCGGCGGCATCGGGGGCGCCGAGACCGATCTCCGACCAGGCGGCGATGATCGGCACCAGCGCCTTGTTGACACGGCCGTCGTCGAGCCGCTCCACCTCGGCGATGGTGGCGGCGTAGTCGCCGCGCCGCGCCGCTTCCACCGCCTGATACAGGCGCGCCACCGAGGCGCCCTCGCCTGGTGTGTCGGCCAACCCGCCGGCAAGCCTGGCGGCGTCGTCCATTCGCCCGGCCTCGAGCCGAAGCAGGAACGCCCGGCGACGCAGCCCCTGGCTTCCCGGATCGCTCTCAAGAACCCGGTCGAAGTACCGGCTGGCGCGCCGAATGTCCTGGCTGCGGATCGCGTGCTGTCCGGCAAGATAGGCGCCGACCGTGGAGTCGATCTCGGAGGTCGACGAGGGGTCGCTGGCCACCGCCGGGCCGGAAACCGGACCGGCCGCGCAAGCGCCCAGGGTAGCCGCCAGGAGAATGGCTGCCGCCCGAAGATCGACCCGCGTGTTGCGCGGCCTGTGGTGACGCACTCTGGACCTCACATGTTCGGGTAGACCGGTCCGCCGCCCCCTTCCGGAACCACCCAGTGGATGTTCTGCAACGGATCCTTGATGTCGCAGGTTTTGCAATGCACGCAGTTCTGCGCGTTGATCTGCAGCCGGGGATTCCCGCCGCTCTCGTCCCGCACGATCTCATACACCCCGGCCGGACAGTAGCGCTGCTCCGGCGCGTCGTAGAGTGCCAGATTGTGAGCGACCGGCACCGTCGAATCCTTGAGCGTCAAATGCGCCGGCTGGTTCTCTTCGTGGTTGGTGTTCGACAGGAACACCGAGGACAACCGGTCGAAGCTTACCACGCCGTCGGGCTTGGGGTAGGCGATCGGGATCGAGTGCGCTGCCGGCCGCAGGCTCTCGTTGTCGCGGTGGTGGTGCAGGGTCCACGGTGCCCTGCCGCGCAGCAGGAAGGTGTCGACCGCCGAATAGGCGATGCCGGCGAACAGGCCGAGATGGAACGCCGGGCGGATGTTGCGCGCCCGGTACAACTCATCCCAGATCCACGACTCCTTGAGCCTGGCGGGATAATCGCTCAGCACCACCGCCTCGTCGGTGCCAGCGCCGAGCGCCGCGAACGCCGCCTCGGCCGCAAGCATCCCCGATTTCAGGGCGGTATGGCTGCCCTTGATCTTCGGCACGTTCAGGAAGCCGGCCGCGCAGCCGATGATCGCGCCGCCGGGAAACACCAGCTCCGGGATCGCCTGGAAGCCACCCTCGTTGAGGGCGCGGGCGCCATAGGCGATGCGGCGCCCGCCCTCGAGCAACGGCCGCACCGAGGGATGCTGCTTGAAGCGCTGGAACTCCTCGAACGGCGACAGGAACGGATTCTTGTAGTCCAGCCCGACCACGAAGCCGATGGCCACTTGGTTGTCCTCGAGGTGGTACACGAACGAACCGCCGTAGGTCTCGCCGTCGAGCGGCCACCCGACGGTGTGGACGATGGTGCCGGCCTTGTGCTTCGACGGCTCGACCTCCCACAACTCCTTCAGGCCGATGCCATAGGTCTGCGGGTCGCAGGTCTCGCGCAGTCCGAAACGCTCGAACAGGCCCTCGGTCAACGACCCCCGGCAGCCTTCGGCGAACAGCGTCACCTTGGCGTGCAGCTCCATCCCGGGCTGGTAGGCGGCGGTCTTCTGGCCATCCTTGCCGACGCCCATGTCGCCGGTGGCGACACCCCTGACGCTGCCGTCCTCGCGGTACAGCACCTCGGCGGCGGCGAACCCCGGATAGATCTCGACGCCCAGCTCGGTCGCCCGCTCGCCGAGCCAACGGCAGACGTTGGCGAGGCTGACGATGTAGTTGCCGTGGTTGTTCATCTGCGGCGGCGTCGGCAGGGTCCACGCCCGCTTCGCCGTCAGGTAGACGAAACGGTCCTCGGTCGCCGGCGTGTTGAGCGGCGCCCCCTTGTCCTTCCAGTCCGGGATCAGCTCGGTCAGCGCCCTCGGCTCCATGACCGCGCCGGACAGGATGTGGGCGCCGACCTCGGCGCCTTTCTCCAGGACCACGACCGACAGCTCTGTCCCGGCCTCGGCGCAGAGTTGCTTCAGCCGGATCGCTGCGCCCAGCCCTGACGGGCCGGCGCCGACGATCACGACGTCGCACTCCATGAATTCGCGCTCCATCCGCTGCGGTCCTCCTGTTCTTCCGTCGCCGATCCGCGCCGCCGGCATGGCCCGTCGGAGCATGACCTGTCATATAACACGCATGTGCCATGATCCAGGGGCAGCGCCCGGCCACCCCGCCGGAATCGATCGTCCGGGTCCCGCGTCGACGGGCCGCCGGTGATGGACGCGCGCGCTGCCGCCCGGGCATTGCTGGCCTGGTACGCCGAGGCCGGCGCCGACGAGGCGATCGGCCATGATCCGATCAATCGCTTCGCCAACCCCCGCGCCGTGCCGGCGGTTCCGCGCCGGTCAACCCCGCCGGTCGCCTCCGTCCTCGCCGCCACCGCCCTCGCCGCCACCGGCCGCAGCATGCCCGCCGAAGGCCCGGTCGCCGCCGCCCGATCGGTTGCCCTGGCCGCCGGTTCGCTCGAGGAACTGCGAACGGCGCTGATGGCGTTCGACGGCTGCGCGCTCAAGGTCACCGCCACCAACACGGTGTTCGCCGACGGTGTCGCCGGGGCCCCGGTGATGATCGTCGGCGAAGCCCCGGGGGCCGACGAGGATCGCGCCGGCAAACCCTTCGTCGGGCTAAGCGGCCAGCTACTCGACCGCATGTTGGCCAGCGTCGGCCTGGATCGTCGGCGCAACGTCTACATCAGCAACGTGCTGCCATGGCGGCCACCGGGAAACCGCAACCCCACGGAAGGCGAGATGGGCGCGTGCCTGGCGTTCATCCAGCGCCACATCGAGCTCGCGGCTCCGAAGGTCCTGGTGGTGGTCGGCGGCACCTCGGCGAAGGCGCTGCTCGACCGCCGCGAAGGCATCACCAGGCTGCGCGGCCGGTGGTTCGACTGGCAGGGTCCCTCCGGCGGTGCGGTGGTGCCGACTCTGGCAACCTACCATCCTGCCTACCTGCTGCGGTCCCCGGCGCAGAAGGCGAGCGCGTGGAAGGATCTGCTGGCCCTCAAGCGGCGGTTGACCGAGGCGGGCATCGATCCCGTCGCTGGCGGCGAATGATCACGTCGATCCGGGCTGAATCACCAACATATTCTGTCGAAACCGAGGCTGTTAACGACCGATTCGATCGACTGCGGGGGCCGCCACGAAATGAGCATCACTTATCCACATCTTTGGACGTTTGATGCCGCCTCATGGGCTTGTCTGGTCCGAGGAATTATCCTAGTTGTGTTGGTATGCTTCCGCCACAATTTAGACATATTTGGCGATCGTCCCGGCGGGTCCTTCGAGGAGCCATCCTCGGGAGCGCCCTCTTGGCCATTGCCGCGGTCGGAGCCTCCCAGCAGGCGCGCGCCCAGGATGTCGGCGAGGTCCTGAGGCCGGGCGAAGGCTTGGTGACCGGACCCGGTCTCGAGACCGCTTTCCTGGCCCCGAACCTAAGGCGTGAAGACCTGAGCGCCGCGGGCGAAACGCTGCCCCGCTTCCTGTCCCAGGACGACGTGCGTCGCTACCGGGAAATCTTCCGGCTGCAGGGCGAGGGCAAACTCCGCGCCGCCGACCGCGTGATCCGCTCCCTCGAGGACCGCCTCCTCATGGGACACGTGCTGGCCCAGCGCTATCTCCACCCAACCGCGTACCGCTCGACGTGGCGGGATCTGCGGGGGTGGCTGGCGCTGTACGCCGACCATCCCGACGCTGACCGAATCCACCGCCTGGCGCTCAAGCGCAAGCCTGCCGGCGCCGCCGACCCGACGCCGCCGGTCGGCGGCTACCTGGGCGGCAACGGGCCGGACGCGGTGATCGACGTTACCCTTTACGTGTCGCCGCGTCAGCGCAGCGCCGCCGACCAGGAGGCGATCCGCGCCCTCAAGCGCGAGCTTAGGACCCTGGTGCAGCGCGGCCGGCCCGCCGCCGCCCTCGCCCGCCTGTCCCGCGACGACGCCAAGACACTGCTGGACCCGATCGAGTACTCCGACCAGCGCGGCAAGATCGCCGTCGGCCACTTCATCGACGGTCAGGACGAGCAGGCGCTGCGTCTCGCCTCCGCCAGTGCGGAGGTCGCCGGCGAGACGATACCCTGGGTGCACTGGACCGCTGGCCTCGCTGCCTGGCGGCTCGGCCGGATCACCACCGCGGTCGAGCATTTCCAGGCCCTTGCCATGGCCGAGCGGGCGTCGCGCATGCTTCGGGCAGCCGGCGGCTACTGGGCGTCGCGCGGTCACCTGCACCTGCGCCGGCCGGCCGAGTCCACCCGCTGGCTGGCCCGGGCGGCACAGTTCCCGCTGACCTTCTATGGCTTGCTCGGCCGAAAGGCACTCGGTGTCGAGATCCCGTTCGACTGGTCGCTGCCGCGCCTAACCACAGCGCGGCTGAGCGCGCTGGCCGCGCACGACGGTGGCCGACGCGCCTTCGCGCTGCTCCAGGTCGGGGAGAGCGAGCGGGCCGAGCGCGAATGGCGCAAGCTGTTCCCGCGCCTCGCCGAGCCGCTGCGCGAGCCGCTGATCACGATTGCCACCCTGCACGACATGCCAGGGCTGGCGATCCGGCTCGCCGGCATCATCAGGGTAACGACCGGCCGGACCTACCACGCGGCGCTGTTCCCGCTGCCGAGCTGGATCCCGCGCACGGGCTTCGCCATCGACCGTGCCCTCATCTACGGCATCATCCGGCAGGAATCCGGCTTTAACCGTCGCGCTCGCTCGGCACGCGGCGCCCGCGGCCTGATGCAACTGATGCCGTTGACGGCCAGCTTCGTGGACGAGGACGACGAACTCGACAGCCGCCACGAGCTTTACGTTCCGGAGCTGAACATCGCGCTCGGCCAGCGCTACATCGGCCACCTGCTCGATCTCGACAGGGTTGAGGGCGACATGTTCCGGCTGCTGGCGGCCTACAACGCCGGACCCGGCAACCTCGGGAAATGGTCGCAGCGCGTCGACTACCGGGACGATCCCCTGCTGTTCATCGAATCCATCCCGTCCCGCGAGACCCGCGAGTACATCGAGAAGGTGCTGGCCAACGTCTGGGTGTACCGCTATCGGCTCGGCCAGCCGGTCACCTCGCTCGACCGGGTGGCGGCGGGCGACTGGCCGCGCTACGAATCCACCGATGGATCCAACGTCCCGGTGGTGGAAAATGCCCGGCATTGACGAGTCCCGCGCCTTCATTCCGGTCCGGATCGCCATCCTGACCGTCTCCGACACCCGCTCCCTGGACACCGACCGGTCCGGCGACACCCTGGTGCAGCGGCTTGGCGACGCCGGCCACACCCTCGCGGCCCGGGCGATCGTGAAGGACGAGGTGCCGGCGATCGCCGCGCAGTTGCGCGCCTGGATCGACGACGACGGCGTCGAGGTGGTTATCGCCACCGGCGGCACCGGTGTGACCGGCCGCGATGTGACACCGGAGGCCTTCGAGCAGGTCTACGAAAAGCGCATCGAGGGCTTCGGCGAGATGTTCCGATGGCTGAGCTTCCAGAAGATCGGCACCTCGACCATCCAGTCGCGGGCGACGGCGGGGGTGGCGCGGGGCACCTACCTGTTCGCGCTGCCGGGATCGACCGGTGCCTGCAAGGACGCCTGGGACGACATCCTGGTGCACCAACTGGACTTCCGCTATCGGCCCTGCAATTTCGTCGAGATCCTGCCGCGGCTGCGCGAACACGAAGGGTCGCGCGGCAAGGTCTGACGCCACGCCGAGGGCCCTCGGCGGCGTGGCCTCAATCTCCCATGCTCTGCAGCCAGCGCGGCGGCAGCCGCAGCATGAACAGCAGCAGCCGGACCGCGCCGGAAGTCCAGGCCCGGGCGCCGGTCGCCGGCCGTACCCGGACGCCGACGTCGAACATCGCCAGCCGGCCGAGGCCGAGCGCGCGCCCCAGCACCAGGTCCTCGCCGCGCTCCAGGTCCGGCACGCCGCCCAGATGGACCAGGAAGCGCCGGCGGATCACCAGCCCCTGGGCCCCCGAGGGCAACCCGATCCACCGGTTCCGTAACCGTGCCGCGCGCTCGGCGCGCCGCGCCGCGGGCCCGTCGCCTTCGGCCCGGTAGGTGTAGACCGCGCCCCGCTCGCGATTGCGGTCCTCGTGGGCGAAAACCATCAGCGTGGCGTCCCAGCCCGGCTCCAGCACGCTCTCCGGGCGCAGCAGCAGGAGCCACTCGCCGGTGGCCGCCCGGGCACCGGCCGCGAATCGGGCGCCTCGAGTGCCGTCAACGGTCAGGACCCGCGCTCCGGCGGCAGAGCAGGCGGCGTCGATGGCCCGGGCGCCGGCCGCCGAGGCGCCGGCCGTCACGACCAGAACCTCGAGGTCGATGCCGCGTGCCGGCGCGCTTCGGAGCGCCGCCAGGCACGCCGCCAACCGGCCGGTGTCGCCGTCGGCGGCGATCACCACGCTGAGCGTCAGCCGCCGGGAGCCCGGCGGGCCGACCCCGGCGGCCCGGTCGGCCCGCATCGCGCGCGGGCGCGGCAGGCCGGGGCGCGGCAGGCCGGGGCTCGGCTTGCCGGGGTCTGCCGGGTCGGGCTTGGCCTGGTCGGGTGGCGGGACATCGGAACCGTGCAGGGGCATGCGTCGGGCCGGGCGCTGTGCTACGGGAGGCCGATGGTAGACCAACATTCCGCGTTCCGCGCGTCGCTTGCCGCCGCCCTCGGCGTGCCGGTCGAGCGGCTGGCCGTCGCGCCGCTGCCGGGCCGCGTCCACGATCACTGGCGCCTGGACGCCGGCGACGGCGGCGCGCTGATGGTGCGGGTGCCGAGGCTGAGCCATCTCGGGTTGAGCCCACGGGCCGCCCTGACCTACGAGGCCGAAGCGTTCCGGAGGGCGGCCGCCGGTGGCACCACGCCGCGGCTGCACGCCATCCTGCGGGTGCGGCCGGATCTGCCGTGGGGGGCGTTGGTGGTCGACGCGGTCGATGGCCGGGCGCCAGTCCTGCCGAACGACCTGCCGGGGCTGGCCCGGGCGCTGGCCGGGGTGCACGCACTGCCGACTCCGCCGCCGGCGCGCCGCTGGCCGCTGCTGGATCCCGGCGACCCGGTGGGCTACCTGCTCGGCGTGGTGTGCGACCAGCTCGACGCCGTCGGCGATCGCTTGGTTCCGGCGGCGCGCCGGCTTCTGGAGGAGGAGACGGCGGCGGCGATCGCGGGCCGTCCTGAGCCGCGGCCGGTGCCACGCCTGGCGCTCGCCGACACCCACCCCGGCAACTTCCTGATCCGCCCCGACGGCGCGGCGGTGATGCTCGATGTCGAGCGCCCGGTGTACGACAGCCCGGCGGTCGATCTCGCCCACGCCAGCCTGCCGACGTCGCTGCGGTGGGACCCGAGGGTGACCGGGGATGCCGGCCGGCCCGACATCGTTCGTTTCCATCGCGCCTGGGCGGTGGCGGTGCCGCGGGATCTGGCCGACGCGGTGCGCCCGCACATCCTGGGCTACCGCCGGCTGGTCTGGCTGCGCACCACCAGTTGGGCCTGTGCCTGGGCGGCGCGAAATGACTTGGCGGCGGCGCTCGCGTCTGCCGAACCGGCGACCGCCGGGCTGGCGAGGCGGCTTGCGCGGTTCGTCGATCCGGCGATGATGGAGGCGGCCCGTGGCCAATGGGCCGGAACCGAAGCGTTCACCGCGGAGGAACTGATCCCGTGACCGGCAATGTCGTCAACCTGCGGACGTTTCGCAAGCAGAAGGAGCGTGCCGATCGCGACGCGGTGGCCGAGGAGAATCGCGCCCGGCACGGCCGCACCAAAATTGAAAAGCGGCTTGAGGACGCCGAGCGCGGCGCCGCCGAGCGTGCCCATGACGGCCGCAAGCTGGCACCGGAGGACGATGGACCGGCGCTGGCCTGACACCCTCCGGGAACGGCCGCCGGTCAGGCGAGACGCGCGACGCGGGTGGATGAAAGGCGGGCGCTGACCGCGCTGCCGTCGCAGGAGGCTCGCGCCGAACACGCCCGGCTGCTCGTCTGGCTGGCGGAGAGCCGAGTTCCCCGATCCCGTCGTGTTCTTGATTTGTTCGAATTGCCGGCCTATCCTGCCGGCATGTCCCGCGCCCGTCCCCGCCCCACCGTCGATCCGCTTGAGGTGTTCGCCGACGACTTCGCGCAGGACGCGCCGGAGGTCGAATTCGGCGATGCCGATGTGCCTCAGGATCGCGATCCCGGGCCGCCGGTCGACCCGATGCCGAGCGACGCGCTCGCGGCGGTGCCGCGCAAGGGGCGTGGCGCCGTCTCGAACCGCAGCGGCCGATACGAGCCGCACGCCCGCGAGCGGGTCGACGACGGTTGGTCGTCGCCGGCCATTGCGCCGGTCGCACCGGAGGACGAGGAGCCGAAGCTGAGGACCACGGTGGCGATCGACGCCAGCCGGACGGTGATCGCGCGCAACCAATCACCAGACGTTCCCTTCGATCGCTCGATCAACCCGTACCGCGGCTGCGAGCACGGCTGCGTCTACTGCTTCGCGCGCCCGACCCATGCCTGGCTCGGCCTTTCGCCCGGGCTTGACTTCGAGACCCGGCTGCTCGCCAAGCCCGACGCGCCGGCCCTGCTGCGCCAGGAACTGGCCCGCAAAGGGTATGACTGCTCGCCGATCGCGCTCGGAACGAACACCGATCCCTACCAGCCGATCGAGCGCGAGATGCGGATCACACGGGGAATCCTGGAGGTCCTGGCGGAGCACGACCATCCCGTCATGATCGTCACCAAGTCCGACCTGGTGGTGCGCGACCTGGACATCCTTGGAAGAATGGCCGCCAGAGGCTTGGCCAAGGTCGGCATCTCGGTCACCACCCTGGACGGCGCGCTGGCGCGAACGCTGGAGCCGCGCGCGCCGAGGCCGGACAAGCGGCTGGCGGCGATCCGCGCCTGCGTCGACGCCGGCGTGCCGGCCAGCGTGCTGGTGGCGCCGGTGATTCCAGCAATCAACGACCACGAGATCGAGCCGATCCTCGAGGCGGCGATCGCTGCGGGTGCGGAATCGGCAACCTGGGTGATGCTGCGCCTGCCGCTGGAGATCGCCGCGCTGGTCGAGGAATTCCTGCGCGCGCATTTTCCCGACCGGGCCGACCGCGTGCTGTCGCTGGTCCGTCAGACCCGCAATGGCGAGCTCTATCAGGCCGAGTGGGGCACCCGCATGCGCGGCGAAGGACCCTACGCCCAGATGATCGCGCAACGCTTCCGCAACGCCTGCCGCCGGCTCGGGCTGGCCCGCCGGACCGTCGCGCTCGACACCAGCCGATTCAGGGCACCCGGGCGCGCCGGCGCGCAGCTGTCGCTGTTCGGTGACTGACAGTCCGATGAGTGAACGGCGGCTGACCGCCGGTAGGCTCGAGCGTCGCGCGCCGTCTGAGCCGCGGGCCATATCCGATTGATCCGATTGTCATCGGATGGTAGCACCGGTGACGCCGTCAAAAACTGCGATCGGATTTGAGAGACGGCTCAGACCCGCGTCCGGAGCTTCATGAGGGCCGATCCGACGACTCGACCGACGTCCGATCTGGAGCGCGCTGCCGGCGCCCTGGATGGCGCGCTGGTGATCGGCGTGGACGAGGTTGGCCGCGGACCGTGGGCTGGGCCGGTGGTGGCCGCCGCCGCGGTCCTCGACCTCCGGGCGCTGCCGGCCGTTGCCGCCGGTCTGGTCGCCGACTCAAAGATGCTCTCCGCGGCACGGCGCGCCGTCGCGCTGGCGGCGTTCGCGCCGTACGCCCGGACCGCGCTCGGACGCGCCGAGGTCGCCGAGATCGATGCCGTCAACATACTGCAGGCCTCGATGCTGGCGATGACGCGCGCCGTCGACGCGCTGGCGGCGACGCTGCCGCGCGAGCCGGACCTCGTGCTGGTCGACGGCAACAGGCTGCCCGGCTGGTGGTACCCGGGGCGCGCCATCGTGCGCGGCGATGCGCTCTGCCTGACCATCGCGGCCGCCGCAATCGTCGCCAAGCAGGCCCGCGACGCCGAGATGATCGCGCTGGCCGCCCGCCACGGCGGCTACGGCTGGGAGACCAACGTCGGCTACGGAACGCCCGCCCACCTGGCCGCGCTGCGCCGACTGGGGCCGACGGAGCACCATCGGCGCAGCTTTGCCCCGATCCGAGCCATGCTGGGCGATGACGCCGGATGAGGCGTTTGCGGAAGAGTCCTACCTCAATATGTTGGGCCATACCTTCAAGTCATTGACTCTAAATATGAATCTTTTCTGAGACGTTGACCGACCTACCGAGCCGTGCGATTCTCGGCAGTCTTGCGTGGCAGGGGTGGGAACGATGGCGGACGGTGGGAACCTTCCGGTCGGGCGGATTCTGATCGGCGACTGCATCGAGGAACTGCGGGCCCTCCCGGACCGGAGCGTCGACCTGGTGTTCGCCGACCCGCCCTACAACCTGCAACTTGGCGGCGAACTGCTGCGCCCGAACAACACCCGGGTAGCCGGCGTTGACGATGCCTGGGACCGGTTCGGTGGGTTCGAGGCCTACGACAAGTTCTGCCGCGCCTGGCTCGGCGAGTGCCGGCGGGTGCTGAAGGATACCGGCACGCTCTGGGTGATCGGCAGCTACCACAACATCTTCCGGGTCGGCGCCATCGTCCAGGACCTCGGGTTCTGGATCCTCAACGACGTGGTCTGGCGCAAGGCCAACCCGATGCCGAATTTCCGCGGCAAGCGCTTCACCAACGCCCACGAAACCCTGATCTGGGCGGCGCGCAGCGAGGACAGCCGGCGCTACACCTTCAACTACGACGCCATGAAGGCGCTCAACGACGACCAGCAGATGCGCTCGGACTGGTTCCTGCCGCTCTGCACCGGCGCCGAGCGCCTGAAGGCCGAGGACGGCGGCAAGGCGCACCCGACCCAGAAGCCCGAGAGCCTGCTTGCCCGCGTCCTGCTGGCCGCCAGTCGGCCGGGCGACGTGGTGCTCGATCCGTTCTTCGGCACCGGCACCACCGGCGCCGTCGCCAAGCGTCTCGGCCGCCGCTGGATCGGCGTCGAGCGCGACCCCGGCTACGCGGCGATCGCCAAGGCGCGGATCGCCGCGGTCGAGGCGGTCGACGACCCCATGGCGCTGGCGCTGGCGAACCGGCGCGAGCAGCCGCGGGTGCCGTTCGGGCGGCTGATCGAGGAGGGGCTGATCCGTCCCGGCGAGGTGCTGTTCGATTCGCGCCGGCGCTGGTTCGCCAAGGTGCGGGTGGACGGCCACCTGATCACCGACGCCCACAAGGGATCCATCCACAGCGTCGGTGCCGCCGTGCAGGGGGCGCCGGCCTGCAACGGCTGGATGTTCTGGCACGCCGAGCGCAAGGGCATGCCGGTGCCGATCGACGTGTTCCGCCAGCAGATCCGCGCCACCGGCGACGCCCCGGCCGCCAGGGTCGGAGCCTAGCGCCTCGTCGGGGCGTAGCGTCTCACTGCGGCCGCCCCGCCGGCTCCTTCACCGTCAGCAGCAGCAGGAAGCCGGCGACCAGGAACACCAGAATGGTCGCCATGCCGGCGCGCTGGCTGTCGAACGCCAGCGTCGCCCACCCCAGCGCCAGCGGTCCGGCGAAGTTGGTGGCCTTGCCGGAGAGCGAGTACAGACCGAACATCTCGGCGCGCTGGTCCGGCGGTGCGAGCCGCGCCATCAGTGTGCGGCTGGCGGCCTGGGCCGGTCCCATGAACGTGCCGAGCGCCATTCCGGCGATCCAGAACCAGCCCTTGTCGGGGGCCACCAGGGCCAGCGTGCCGAACAGCATCAGGCCGATCAGGGCGGCCTGGATGGCGCGTTTCGGCCCGACCCGGTCGTCGATCCATCCGAAGCCGATGGCGCCGGCGCCGGCGGTCAGGTTGAGGGCGATGCCGAAGACGATGATCTCGGAGAAATCCATGCCGAAGGTGCCGGCGGCGTAGATCCCGCCGAAGGTGAACAGCGTGGTCAGCCCGTCGGCGTACAGCATGTGGGCCAGCAGGAAGCGCGCCACCTGGCTGCGCGGCTTCAGCCGGCGCAGCGTCGCCCACAGCTGCCGGAGGCCGTCGGCGATCGCCGGGCCGAGCGGCTCGCCCGTGCCCCGGGCGACGTCCGGAACCAGCAGGAAGATCGGCAGCGCGAACACCGCGAACCACACCGCCACCAGCAGCACCGTCGCCCGGACCGGCTCGGCTTCGGCGGGATCGAGGCCGAAGGGGGCGGGATCGGCCTGCACCAGGCCGAACAGCGCGACCACCAGGCACGCCAGGCCGCCAAGGTAGCCGACCCCCCAGCCGATGCCGGACACCCGGCCCATCCGGCCGGGCGGGGCCACCACCGGCAGCATGGCGTTGTAGAACATCCCGGCGAACTCGAAGCCCAGGGTGGCGATCACCACCAGCACCAGGGCGCGCGGCACGTCGGCTTCGTCCGGACGCACCGTCCACAGCGCCGCGGTCGCCAGGATGCACACCAGCGTGAAGCCAGCGAGCCATGGCTTGCGCCGTCCGGTGCGGTCGGCGACGGCCCCGAGCACCGGGCTCAGCAGGGCGATCGCGACGGCCGCCACGGCCACCGCGTTACCCCAGAGAAAGGTTCCCTGTGTCTCGTTGGCGGCGACGCCCTTGGTGAAATAGGCGGCGAAGACGAAGGTCGTGATCACCGTCGGAAACGCCGAATTCGCCCAGTCGTACAGACACCAGCCGACCACCGCGCCGCGTCCGTTCCGATCCTGCCCGTCGCTCACGGCGGCCGCCTCCACTCGAAGGCGGAAGCAAGGTTGGCGAAGCAGCGGAACCGACGGCCCAGGTAGTCGATCACGAACTCCCCCACCAGCATGGTGACCCAGGTGACGATGGCGTGCGCCGCCCGTCGCCCCGGTCCTGCGCGAACGCTCGCCACTGTCGGGCAATCGCGCGCAGGGCGGGCCAGCTCCAGCCACCCTCGCTGGTCAGCCCGCGGGTGTCGACCACGGAATTGCAGCCGAACACCTCGGGATGGTGCCGCCAGATCCGCCGGATAGCGCCCGCAGGTCGGCCGTCGGTGAACCCCGTCACCGGGCCAGCAGCGCGCGCATCTGGCCATTGGCGACGGCGAGCATGGCAAGGTCGACCGGTTCCGACGCCCGAATGTCGGTCAGCAGCCGGTCGGTGCGGGCCACCCCGTCGGGTCGGGCTTCGGCCCACCGGGCGATCGCGGCCTGCGCCCCCTCGGCCGCCGGCTTGCGCTTGCGCCCGGCGTCAGCAACGTCGCCGGCGACCGCGAGGACGTCCTGGGCGATCACGCTCTGATGCCCGTAGAAATCGTCGATCAGCGCTCCGACCGCCAGTTTCTGCCAATGCGTGTCGGCGGCGAGGCTGCCGGCCATCTCGCGCAGCCAGTCGAGGGCGAACCGGGCACCGACACCGAAGTACACGGTCGCCACCCGGCCGACCGGCTGGCCGGCGGCGGCGGCCAGCCGGACCACGTCGCAGGCCGAGGCTAGCACGTCCAGCGAGGCGATCGCGGTGGCCAGATCGCTCGGCACCCCCTGCCCTGAGAACCGCCCGGCGGCTTCTTCCAGAAGGCTGCGGTCGCGCGGCCCCAGAACCTCGGTCAGCGACGCCTTCAGCTCCGCCACCCCCGGTCCGAACTCGGCAACATGGCCGGCGATGTCGAGCGGCTGGCGGCCGTTGCGCAGGAACCACACGGTCAGCCGTTCAACCAGTCCCTGGATCTCCAGCAGCATGGTGGCCTGAAGGGCTGCGGGCACCTTGATGTCGAGGCTCTCGATGCCCTCCCACAGCGGCCGCAGGCCGAAAACGTCCCGCACGATCGCGTAGGCCCGGGCGACGTCGGACGGCTCCGCTCCGGTCTGCTCGTGCATGCTGTTGACGAAGGTCGCGCCGACCCGGTTGATCATCGAATTGGTGACCGACGTGGCGATGATCTCGCGGCGAAGGCGGTGATCGGCCAGCGCGCTGCCATAGCCGCCGCGCAGCCGATCCGGGAAGTACAACGCCAGATCGATGCCGAGCTGGGGATCGTCCGGCAGATCGCTGTCGAGCAGCTGGTCGTATAGCTCCATCTTGGCGTAGGCGAGCAGCACCGCGGTTTCCGGCCGGGTCAGCCCGACCCCGGCGGCTGCCCGCTCGGCCAGCGCCTCGTCGTCGGGCAGGAACTCGATCGCTCGGTTCAGCTTGAGGTGACCACGCTCGAGTTCACGGATCAGCCGGCACTGGGCATCCAGAATCGCGGTGCCGCGGAACTCCGCGAGCGACAGCGCCTGGGTCTGCTCGTAGTTGTCGCGCAGCACGAGCTGGGCAACCTCGTCGGTCATGGTCTCCAGCAGCGCGTCGCGCTGCTTCAAGGTCATGTCGCCGTCGGCGACGACCGCGCCGAGCAGGACCTTGATGTTGACCTCGTGGTCGGAGCAGTCGACGCCGGCGGAGTTGTCGATGGCATCGGTGTTGATGCGGCCGCCGCGCAGCGCGAACTCGACGCGGGCGCGCTGGGTGACGCCCAGATTGGCGCCCTCGCCAACCACCTTGGCGCGGATCTGCGTGGCGTCGATTCGGACCCCGTCGTTAGCCCGGTCGCCGACCTCGGCGGCGGATTCGCGGCTCGCCTTGACGTAGGTCCCGATGCCGCCGAACCACAGCAGGTCGGCCTCGGCGGCCAGCATCGCCTTGATCAGGTCGTTCGGCGTGACGGTGTCGGTGGCGATGCCAAACAGCGCCTTGATCTCGGATGTCAAGCGGATCGATTTGGCGCTGCGCTCGAAAACGCCGCCGCCCCGTGAGATCAGCGCGGCATCGTAGTCGGCCCAGCTGGAGCGCGGCAGATCGAACAACCGATCGCGCTCGGCCCAGCTGGCCACCGGGTCCGGATCGGGATCGACGAACACGTGCAGGTGGTTGAACGCGCCGAGCAGACGGATCTCCTTCGACAGCAGCATGCCGTTGCCGAACACATCGCCCGACATGTCGCCGACGCCGACCACCGTGAACGGTTCGGTCTGGATGTCGCGCCCGAGTTCGCGGAAGTGGCGCTTGACGGATTCCCAGGCACCGCGGGCGGTGATGCCCATCTTCTTGTGGTCGTAGCCGGCCGAGCCGCCCGACGCGAAGGCGTCGTCGAGCCAGAAGCCGTAGGACTGGCTGACCGCGTTGGCGATGTCGGAGAACGTCGCCGTTCCCTTGTCGGCGGCGACCACCAGGTACGGGTCGTCCTCGTCGTAGCGCACCACCCGGGGTGGCGGGACGATGCCCGAGCCCTTGAAGTTGTCGGTGATGTCCAGCATCCCGCGCATCAGCACCTTGTAGCACTCGATGCCCTCGGCCTGTATTTCGTCGCGACTGCCGCCGATCGGCGGGCGTTTGACGACGAAGCCGCCTTTCGAGCCGACCGGGACGATGACCGCGTTCTTGACCTGCTGGGCCTTCATCAGGCCCAGGATCTCGGTGCGGAAATCCTCGCGCCGGTCGGACCAGCGGATACCGCCGCGCGCCACCTTGCCACCCCGCAGGTGGACGGCCTCGACGCGCGGCGAGTACACCCAGATCTCGACCAGCGGGCGCGGCAGCGGCAGCTCCTCGACGGCGCGGCTGTCGAGCTTGATCGACAGGTAGTCCTTGGGCTGGCCGTCGGCGCCCGGCTGGAAGAAATTGGTGCGCAAGCTGGACTGGATCAGGTTCAGAAAGCGCCGCAGGATGCGGTCCTGGTCAAGATTGAGCACCCGCTCCAGGCCGGCATCGATAGCCGCGGTCAGCTCCAGGCAACGCGCCGCGCGCTGGTCGGCGTCGATGTCAGGATCGAAGCGCGCCACGAACAGCCTTGCCAACCGGCGGGCGATCTTCGGGTAGCGCCGCAGCGCCTCCTCCATGTACTCCTGCGAGAACGTGAACGCCGCCTGCCGCAAGTACTTGGCGTAGGCCCGCAGCACCGTGACCTCGCGCCAGGTCAGTCCGGCTCCCAGCACCAGGCTGTTGAAGCCGTCGTTCTCCATCCGCCGGGTCCAGACCGCCGCGAACGCCTCCTGGAACGGCTGCTTGATCTCGCCGAGGTCGATGTCGCCGCCGTCGCGCAGCCGCATCGCGAAGTCGTGGATCCAGACGCCGTCGGCGGCGTTGCCGGGCGCCACCTCGAACGGCACCTCCGACAGCACCCGCACCCCCATGTTCTCCAGCATCGGCATGACGTCCGACAGCGGCACCGGCGAGCCGGCGTGGAACAGCTTGAGGTGTAGCACGTCGTCGTCCGCCCCGACCGGGCGGTACAGGTTCATGCCGAGCTCGCGGCCGGCGCCCAGCTCCTCGATCCGGTCGATGTCGAAGATCGCGGCGTGGGCGGTGTAGGCCTCGCGGTAGCTGGTCGGGAACGCCTGTCCGTAGCGCCGGAGCAGATGGTTGCCGGACTCCTCGCCGCGGGTCTCGACCAGCGCGTCGTGCAGCTTGTCCGGCCAGGAGCGGCCGGCCGCGACCAGGCGCGCCAGCAGGTCGTCGACGTCGACCTCGGGCACCTCGCCGCGGGTGGTGGTGATGATGAAGTGCAGCCGCGCCAGCATCGAGTCTGACATCTGGGTGTAGAACGCCGACACCTGCCCGTTGAAGGCCCGCTCCAGGATGCCCTGGAAGGTCATCCGAAGCTGGGTGTTGAAGTGATCGCGCGGCGCGTAGACCAGCGCCGAGACGAAGCGCTCGAACGCGTCGCGGCGCACGAACAGGGCGGTCTTCTGGCGTTCCTGCAGGTGCAGCACGCCGATCGCGGTCTCGTAGAGCTCGTCCTCGCTGGCCTGGAACAACTCGTCGCGTGGGAAGGTCTCCAGCAGGTTGACCAGCGCCTTGCCGTCGTGGCTGGCGGGCCGGAAGCCGGCGCGCGCCACCAGCTTGGCGACCCGCTGGCGCAGCAGCGGGATTTCCTTGGGACTCTGGTTGTACGCGACTGACGTGAACAGCCCGATGAACCGGTGCTCACCGACCACCTTGCCGTCGCTGATCACCTTCACGCCGATCGAGTCCAGCGGCACCGGTCGATGCACCGTCGAAATCTTGTTCGCCTTCATGATCAGCAGCAGCGTCGGCGACAGCAGGAACTCGCGGACGTCGGGCGGCAACGCCCCAAGGTCCCGCATGCCGTCGAACACATGCACGTCAGGCGACCGCAGGATGCCGAGGCCGGAGCCCTCGACGACCTTCATCCGCGCCATCGTTCCGGATCCGGAATACTCGTACGCCCGGTAGCCGAGGAAGGTGTAGTGGTTGTCCTCGATCCAGCGCAGGAAGGCGCAGACCTCGGCCACGTCCTCGCGCGGCATGGTGGTCGGCGGCGCCTTCTCGACCGCGGCAATCACCTCCAGCATGGTCTGGCGCATCGTCCGCCAGTCGTCGACCGCTGCCCGCACGTCGGCCAGGACCTCGAGCAGGTGCGCCTCGATCTCGGCGAGCGCCTCGACGGAGGTCTGCTCGGACACCTTCAGATGCATGAAGGACTCGGCGGTCGCCTCCTTCTCGGCGACCTCCGACTCCGCCAGCGCCTTGGCGATGCCGTTGGCGTCCCGGGTGACCCGCAGGATCGGGTGGATGACCAGGTGGACCGTCAGTTCCTTGCGGTTCAGCGCCGCGGTTACCGAATCAACCAGGAACGGCATGTCGTCGTTGACGATCTCGATGACCGTGTGCGCCGACTGCCAGCCGACCTCCTCGAAGCGCGGGTTGTAGGCCCGCACCTTTGGGGTGCCGGGCGCGCGTTCCCGGCCGAACGCCCAGAGCGTGATGGCGCCGCCGAACAGGTCCTCGACCTCGTCGTGCAGCAGGTCCTGGGGAGCGACGTTGGCGTAGAACTGCCGCAGGAACCGCTCGGCGATGCCGGCCTTCGGACCCGCTAGGCGTTCGCGGACCAGAGCGGCGGCAGCCTCGATCTTCTCGGTTTTCTGGATTTCATTCTTGGTACGCATGTGTCCTCCCCCGCGGCGCGCGTGCCGGCCACATTTTAGGGAGGAGGGTATCGCAAAGCCGAATCCCGTGAAAGTAACGGAATTCTTAAGGTTTTCCCCTCCCAAGGGGACCCTGTCGCCGACCCGGAAGCTTCACGGGCGAACGCGTCTTTGGAGCAAATTGCGGCGCAGACGGGGTTCCGGGGTACAGTGCTCGACCGCCGCCGCCGGGTTACCGCGATGTCTGAACTCGTCTCCATCGACGCCATTCGCAAGGCCGAGGCCACCATTGCCGGCCACGTGCTGCGCACCCCCGCCATCGCCAGCCCTGGGATGTCGGCGCTGCTCGGCCGCCCGGTGGCGCTCAAGCTCGAGATGCTGCAGGACTCCGGCTGCTTCAAGCCGCGGGGCATCGTCAACAAGGTGCTGGCGCTGTCGGCGGCTGACCGAAAGCATGGTCTGTTGACGGTCAGCGGCGGCAATCACGGCATCGCCATGGCGATGATCGCGCGACGGATGGGGCTGTCGGCCACGATCGTGATGCCGGCGGCGGCCCCGGAGCGCTCCAAGGCACGGGTTCGAGCTGACGGCGCCACCCTGCTGATCGCCCCGGACGTCACCGCGGCGTTCGAGATCGCCGAGGCAGAGGGCGCGCGGGGCCTGACCTACATCCACGCCTACGACGATCCGCTGATCATCGCCGGGCACGGCACAATCGGCCTGGAGTTCGCCGCCGACATTCCGGTGCTGAGCGACGTGCTGGTCAGCGTCGGCGGCGGGGCGCTGGCCGCCGGGGTCGCGACCGCGCTGAAGGCGATCGACCCGGCGATCCGGGTGTGGGGGGTGGAGACGGTCGGAGCCGATGCCATGAGCGTGGCACTCGCCGCCGGCCGACCGGTCGCGATCCGGCCGTCGTCGATCTCCTCGACCCTGGGGGCGCCGGTGGTATCCGAGCGCACCCTGGCCCATGCCAGGGTGCTGCTGGAGGAGGTCCTGGTGGTCTCCGACGCCGACGCTGTCGCCGGCGTCGTGGCCCTGGCCGAGGAGGCGCGCTGCTGGGTCGAGCCGGCGGCCGGCTGTCTGGTGCCGGCAGCCCGCACGGTGATCGCGCGCACCGGGACGGCGGGCACCCTCGGCCTGGTGCTGTGCGGCGGTAACGCGACGGTCGACCAACTCGCGGGGTGGCGGCAGCGCTTTGACGGTGGCTGAACCCCAGACGCAACCGCCGCCTTGCCGGACTGGTCTCGGCGCCCCCAGCCCGCGCGCCGACGCTGATCCGGGACCGACCGGACGGCGCTGCCTGGCCATCCGGGCCGGGACACCAAAATTTACGTGCATTCGCATGTTAACCCCGTCAGGGCGGACTGCCGGCGTGAAGTCCGCTTCGTGCGGGGTAAAGGTTTCGTAACCCGTCGGTGCGATCGTTGAGAATGCAAGGCAGCCAGGGGGGCGCCGTGAACACAGCCAGCCGCGCGCGAACGACCACCGCTCCGCCTGCGTTCATCCTGATCGTCGACGACGAATATCTCGGGCGGGTCGTCATATCCGACGAACTGCTGGAACTAGGCTACGCCGTGCTGGAGGCTGCCAGCGGCGACGAGGCGGCCGAAATGCTCGACGTATTCCCGGTCGACATGGTTATCACGGACCTGCGTATGCCCGGCGGTCTCGACGGCGGCAAGCTGGCGGATCTCCTCGACGAGGCCTTCCCCGCCGTGCCGGTCCTGCTGATGTCGGCAGACGTCCCGGATCCCGAGGTCTTGAAGCGGGTCGACGGATTTTTCGAAAAACCAGTGCCGGTGGCGAAACTGCGCGCGGAAGTGTCGGCCCTGCTGGATGCCGGCGTTTACGAGGGCAGCAACGCAGCGTCGGGAGTAGCCGCCGGTGAGCCAAGCCTGCACGAAAAGGGATGAGGCCGGAACCAATCCGGCCGTTCCCTATCAGGTCAGTGTCCTTGGCGGTCTGGAGCGGGCGATGAGATTCGAACTCACGACCCCAACCTTGGCAAGGTTGTGCTCTACCACTGAGCTACGCCCGCGCTCCATTGCCACCCGTGGGCGGCGTCGAGGCGGCGGATAATAGCGTCGAGTTCGGCGAATGCAAGCGGTCTCGTGCGAAAATCGTTGCCACCGACCAGACTGAAAAGATCCGCAATTATTTCAGTGATTTCAAGGGCTTCAGAGCGGTTTGGCTGGCGTCGCCCGGAAGCCTTCCCTTCCGGACGGGCGTTGGCTACAACCGAGTGCGCCGTTCGCACGCATCAAGCACGAGGCCCGGCCCATGACCGACCCCGCGACGAGTCGTCAGGACACCCCGGGCGACGTCACGCTCCCGACCAGCCCCGCGACGCTGTTGGCTCGACTGGACACGCTCGGCATCGCCTACGCGCGCCACGACCACCCGCCGCTGTTCACGGTGGAGGACTCCAAGGCGCTGCGCGGCGATCTGCCCGGCGGCCACTGCAAGAACCTTTTTCTGCGCGATCGCAAGGGCGCCATGTGGCTGGTGGTGTGCCTGGAGGACCGCCCGATCGACCTGAAGGCGCTCGGAACGCTGTTGGGCGGCGTGCGGCTTTCGTTCGGCAGCGCCGACCGACTGTTCCGCGTGCTCGGTGTGGTCCCGGGGGCGGTGTCGCCGTTCGCGCTGATCAACGACGTCGAGGTCGCGGTCGAGGTGATCCTCGACCGGGCGATGTTGGACCACCGGCCGCTGAACTACCACCCGTTGGTCAACACGACGACGATCGCGGTCTCGCCGGAGGACCTTGTCCGCTTCGTGGCCTCCTGCGGCCACCGGCCACGGGTGCTGGAGCTCGACGCGGCGTGTTCCGGTTGATCCCGGGTCGCGCGGCAGTCCTGCCGCGACCGTAGCTTGTCTGGGCGTCGGCCAGCTTTACATTACTCCCATCGACTGCGAGGGACGAAACGATGGAATCGATCTTGAGGCCTGATGGCGGAGCCGCGGCTCCCGCCGCCGCGGCAGGGGTGATCAAGGACGCGACCACCGCCACCTTCATGGCCGACGTCGTGGATGCGTCCATGACGACGCCGGTGCTGGTGGACTTCTGGGCGCCGTGGTGCGGGCCCTGCAAGCAGCTGACGCCGGTGTTGGAGCGTGTGGTGCGCAACGCTGCCGGCGCGGTTAAGCTGGTCAAGGTGAACGTCGACGCCTGCCCCGAGATCGCCCAGCAGCTCCGCATCCAGTCGATCCCGACGGTGTATGTCTTCAAGAATGGTCAGCCGGTGGACGGCTTCCAGGGTGCGGTGCCGGAGAGCCAGATCCAGCAGCTGATCGACCGGCTGACCGGCGGAGCGGCGTCGCAGTCGCCGGTAGCCCAGGCCATGGAACAGGCCGACCTGTTGATTGAGCAGGGCGACCATCGCTCCGCCGGCGCCGTCTACCAGCAGGTGATGGACCACGACCCGGAGAACGCTCTGGCCTATGCGGGCTTCCTGAAGTGCCTGGTGGCCGACGGCCGGATCGACGAGGCCAAGGAGATCCTTGAGGCGCTAGAAGACAAGATCCGGGGCGACAAGGCCGTTCAGGCGGTTGCGACGCAGATCGAACTGGCCGAGCAAGGCGCCAAGGCGGCGGGCGAGCTGGCGAGCCTCAAGGCGCGGATCGAAGCTGATCCGAAGGATCATCAGGCCAGGCTCGACCTGGCGGGCGCGCTGTACGCGACCGGCGACACCGCCTCCGCCCTGGACCAACTGCTGGAGAGCATTCGGCTCGACCGCAAATGGCAGGAGGAGGCGGCGCGCAAGCAGCTACTCAAGTACTTCGAGGCGCTCGGCCCGAACGATGCGGCGACGGTGGCGGCGCGCCGCCGCCTCGCCTCGCTGCTGTTCTCCTGACGATACCGTCAGGAGAGGGAGGAAGGCGAATGGCGGATAACCCCCTGGCTACCCGGTTCGAAGACCTGCCGATCACGCTGCCGGTGTTTCCGCTCGCCGGGGTCCTGCTGCTGCCGCGGGGAAAGCTGCCGCTCAACGTGTTCGAGCCGCGTTACCTCAACATGACCCGCGACGCGCTCGGCGCCGGCCGGCTGATCGGGATGATCCAGCCTCGCGATCCGAACGATCCGGCCGACGTCCCGGCGCTGTACCCGGTCGGTTGCGCCGGCCGCATCACCGAGTTCGCCGAGACCGATGACGGGCGCTTCCTGATGACCTTGACCGGCGTCAGCCGGTTCGCGGTGGTCGAGGAGATCGCCTCGATCCGCGGCTATCGCCGGGTGAAGGCGGACTGGACCGCGTTCCGGGGCGACCTTGGTCCGGCCGAGCCGATCGCCCTGGACCGATCGCGGCTGGTCGAGCGGCTCCGCCGCTACTTCGACACCCAGGGTATCGCCGCCGACTGGGACGGCATCAAATCGTCGCCGGACGAGCGGCTTGTCACGACTTTGGCCATGGTCTGTCCGTTCGAGCCCAGCGAGAAGCAGGCGCTGCTGGAGATTCCGACGCTGTCGAACCGCAGCGATCTGCTCATGGCCCTGCTCGACATGGCGGCGGCAGGCAGCGACCCGGGAGACGACCATGTCCGCCACTGACGACGCCGCCGGTCCGCGGGGCGGCGACACTGCCGTCGACCCGAAGCTGCTGGAGATCCTGGTCTGTCCCCTCACCAAGCGTCAGCTGGTCTATGACCGCGAGGCCGGGGAACTGATCAGCGAGTCGGCTCGGCTGGCGTTCCCGATTCGCGACGGTGTGCCGATCATGCTGGTGGACGAGGCGCGTTCGCTTGACGACCCGCCACCGGCGGTGGCTGTGGAGCCCGGGTCGTGAGCGCCGGCGATCCGCGCTTCGACACGCCGCACTGGCCGACCGACATTCGGGTGTCGAAGGACCGGCGCACCCTGACCGTGGGTTTCCAGGACGGCCCCACGGTGACGATCGCGGCCGAACTGCTGCGGGTCGAGAGTCCGTCTGCCGAGGTTCAGGGCCACAGCGCCGCCGGCAAGACGCTGGTCGCCGGCAAGGCCGACGTCGCCATTGTCTCGGTTGAGCCGGTCGGCAACTACGCGGTCCGCATCGGCTTCGACGACGGCCACTCCACCGGCATCTACACTTGGCCCTACCTGCACAAGCTGGGGGTGCGGGGTGAGGCGATGCTGGCCGACTACGCGGCGGCCCTGGCCGCCAAGGGATTGAGCCGGAACGCCCGCCCGGGGTGAACCTGCCCTCTAGATCCGCGACCCGAGCGCCAGGCCGACCACGGCGGCGGCGATTGAGCCCCACACCGACAGCGTCACATAGACGAAGGCAAGGTAGGGCTCGCCGTCGGCGAACATCTGTGCGGTCTCCTGGCTGAACGCCGAGAAGGTGGTGAAGCCGCCGAGCACACCGGTTGCCAGGAACAGCGTGGCGGTCGGCGCGGCCGCCAGCAGACCGCCTGGCATGGCCAGCCCCGCGACCAGTCCGATCACCGCCGAACCGGTCAGGTTGACGAGCAGGGTGGCGAGGGGGATCGCTCCGCCCACCGGGTCGTAGGGCAGGGCTGTGGCGAGCAGGTACCGGCCGACGCCGCCGAGCGCGCTGCCGAGCCCGACCACCAGGAGGTTCTGGAGCATGCTAGAGCGGCTCGCCGCGGAGCAGCCTCGGCAGCGAGCCGAGCGTGCCCATGGCGTGCCGGATCGCGATCCTCTTGAACGCCGGGATGCGATCGACGATCCCGAGGCCGAGGCCACGGACGGCCCGCACCGGTCCGATGTCGTTTGAGAACAGCCGGACCAGCCCGTCGGTCGACGCCATCATGGTGGCACTGTCGAACCGGCGCCGACGCTGGTAGTCGCGCAGCAGGGTCGCCGATCCGGAATCGAGGCCGAGCCGAACGCCATCGGCGAGCACTTCGGCGAGCACGGCCACATCGCGCAGGCCGAGGTTGAAGCCTTGGCCCGCCACCGGGTGCATCGCGTGGGCGGCGTCGCCGACCAGCGCGACCCGGTCGGCGATGAAGCGCTCGGCGGCGATCATCTCGAGCGGGTAGACCCGGCGCGGCCCCAGCGGACTCAAGCGGCCGAGCGAGTCGCCGAAACGCTCCAGCAGGGCGGCCGCGAAGTCGGCGTCGCCGAGATCGGCGATCCGCTCGGCCACCGGGGTGCTCTCGGTCCACACCAGGGCCGAGCGGTTGCCGGTCATCGGCAGCAGGGCAAGCGGCCCACCGGGCAGGAACCGTTCGTGCGCGAGGCCGTGGTGGGGCAAATCGTGGCCGATGGTGTCGACGATGCTCGACTGCCGGTACGGGACCCGGGTCACCCGCAGGCCGGCCAGCGCGCGCACCGAGGACTCACGACCGTCGGCGGCGATCACCAGCGACCCGGCGAGCTGCCGGCCGTCGTGCAAGGTCAGGGTCGCGGTCGCGGTATCGACGGCCAGCGCCGTCACCACCCCGGGCTTGGCGACCGTGGCACCGGAGTGGCCGGCGAGCCTGTCGAGCAGGGCGGCCTTGAGGGTCTCGTTCACGACGATGTGACCCATCGGCTCGTCGCCGACCGCGCGGTGGTCGTAGTCCATGTGGATCGGTGACTCGCCGTCGGTCACCCGGATGTCCAGGATTGGCTCGGCGCCGTCGGCGACCGCCTCCCAAGCGCCCAGGGTTTCCAGGAGTCGGCGCGACGACAGCGAGATGGCGGTGGTCCGGATGTCGCCCTGGTCGGCCGGTGTCGTCCTCGGGTCGCTTCGGTCGACGATCGCCACCTCCAGGCCGCCCTCGGCGAGCGCCAGGGCAATCGACAGGCCGGAAAGGCCGGCTCCCGCGACCACGGCGTCCACCCGTTTCATGACAACGCTCCACGCCCGATTCACTCCGACCCCTCAAGGTAGCCGAGCGCGCCGCCGCGGCAAGGGCGACCGAACGCCACGGGAATTGATCAAAATTTGGGCGATCATGCATGTTTGCCCGAACTTTCGCCATTTCGGAGCGATGAAGACCGTGCCATCCGTGGTCCGATTTCTTCAGGCCATTGATTTTGAGAAGTTTTTCGGTTCCTGGAAATCCGGCACGCTTTTTGATGATGGAAGCCTTGGACCGTGTCGTGCGGGCCATCCGAGCGGCGCGCGGGCTGTCCTGGGGGACACAATTCGGGGTTGCCCGCGCGCCGCTCGGATCATTGGGAACATTCAGGCGCGAGGGTTGGCTGCATGAAACTGGTCATGGCCATTATCAAGCCCTTCAAGCTCGACGAGGTCCGCGAGTCGCTCACCGCCCTGGGCATCCAGGGTCTGACGGTGAGCGAGGTCAAGGGGTTCGGCCGGCAGAAGGGCCAGACGGAAATCTACCGGGGTGCGGAGTACTCGGTGAACTTCCTCCCGAAGGTGAAGGTCGAGGTGGTGGTCGGCGACGACCTCGTGGCTCCGGTGGTCGAGGCCATCCAGAAGTCCGCGAACACCGGCCGAATCGGCGACGGGAAGATCTTCGTGCTCGACGTGTCGCAGGCGGTGCGCATCCGCACCGGCGAGACCGACGCGGACGCGCTCTGAGGCATGCGGGGGAATCCGAAATGAAGAAGTTCACGAGTTTCAGCCTGCTGGCGCTCGCCACGAGCGTCGCCACCATAGGCTTCGTCCACGCGGCTTCGGCGGCGGTCCAGGAGGAGACGGCGTTCATCCTGAACAGCCTCTCCTTCCTGATGCACGGCTTCCTGGTCATGTGGATGGCTGCCGGCTTCGCCATGCTGGAGACCGGCCTGGTACGGACCAAGAACGCTGCCATGCAGTGCACGAAGAACATCGCGCTGTACTCGATCGCCGGGCTGATGTTCTGGGCGATCGGCTACAACCTCATGTACTCGGGCGTTGACGGCGGCTATTTCGGCACGCTGGCGCCCTGGTCGGCGACCGACGCGCAGGTGACCGCGGACGGCTTCGTCTACAACGCCGATGACGTCGGCTACTCGGCATCGTCCGACTGGTTCTTCCAGATGGTGTTCGTGGCGGCGGCGGCGTCGATCGTCTCCGGCGCGCTCGCCGAACGGATCAAGCTCCTGCCCTTCCTGATATTCGTGGTCGTGCTGACGGGTGTGCTGTACCCGATCCAGGGCTCGTGGAGCTGGGGCGGCGGCTGGCTGAAGGAGCTCGGCTTCCTCGACTTCGCCGGCTCGACCATCGTGCACTCGGTCGGTGGCTGGGCGGCGCTCACCGGCGCGATCATCGTCGGCGCGCGGCGCGGCAAGTTCAACAAGGACGGCACCGTCAACCCGATGCCGGGCTCGAACCTGGCGATCGCCACGCTGGGGACCTTCATCCTCTGGCTCGGCTGGTTCGGCTTCAACGGCGGCTCGCAGCTCGCCATGGGCTCGGCGGCCGACGTCGTCGCGATCGCGGCGATCTACGTGAACACCAACCTGGCGGCGGCTGCTGGCGTGGTGGTGGCGATCGTCCTGACCTCGATCATGTACAAGAAGGTCGACCTTACGATGGCCCTGAACGGCGCTCTCGGCGGGTTGGTCTCGATCACCGCCGAGCCGCTGCTCCCGAGCCCGGGCATGGCAGTGTTCGTCGGCGCGGTCGGCGGCCTGCTGGTGGTGTTCTCGGTGCCGGTGCTCGACAAGCTGAAGATCGACGATGTCGTCGGCGCCATCCCGGTCCACCTGGTGTGCGGCATCTGGGGAACCATCGCGGTGGTGCTCACGAACGGCGACGCCAGCATCGTCAACCAGCTGATCGCCATCGTCTCGATCGGCGCCTTCATCGTGGTGACCAGCGCGATCGTCTGGTTCGTGCTCAAGACCGTCATGGGTCTCCGGCCGAGCGAGGAAGACGAGGTCCTGGGCCTCGACCGGGCCGAGTGCGGCCTGGAAGCCTACCCCGAGTTCGGGCGCGGCTCGCAGACCATCTGACCGGTATCCCGGGCGGCCGCCACGGCGGCCGCCCGGACATTCCTCTCTCCCTGAACTCGGGCCCGGCGGCGACGCGGGCCCGTTTTCTGTTGCTGACCCCCCGGGACCCGGGTGTCCGGGTCGACCTCAGTCCTTAGCCTCAGCCTGAAGGTTGCCGCGTAATGCCCTGTCGTATAGAGTAGTTCCCGACTTGGAACAAAACCGATACGGCGTGCCTTGGGGGTCAAGGGGCGGGCCGTGCGACAATGGGGACGGGCGGAACCATGGCGCGGGCCGGCAGCCGAGGCGGATCGAGAACCCTGTTGCCCGACGTGGCAAGCCGCTATCTGCGGCGCCGCGCCGAGGAGATCGCCGGGGTGACGCTGGTGGCGCTGGCGGCCGCCCTGGCGGTGGCGCTGGTCGGCTTCGACGTCGGCGACCCGTCGCTCAACACCGCCGGCGCAGCCGTCGCCAGAGTGGCAAACCCGCTCGGCCTCCCCGGCGCGATCGTCGCCGACGTGCTGCTGCAATCGCTCGGCGTCGCCAGCGCGCTGCTGGTGCTGCTGCCGGCGATCTGGGGCTGGCGCATGCTGCGCCATGAATCGATCGGCCGACCGGCGCTACGGATCGGGCTGCTGCCGCCGACGCTCGCGCTCGCCACGCTCGCCGCCGCGGCGGCGCCGGTGCCGCCCACCTGGCCGCTGCGCGCCGGCCTCGGTGGCTTCCTCGGCCAGCTGATCCTGGAGCCGGCGGCGCGTGTCGCGCCCTATCTGGAGCCGGTGGGTGGCCTGCTGCCGGTGGCCGTGCTGGCCGGGCTGCTGGCGATCGGGCTGGCGCTGTTGTGCGTCGGCTACAGCCTGCGCGACGCGGCGGTCGGGCTGTGGGGTCTGGCGCGCGGTGCCGGTTCGCTGACCCGGCGCGGCGCCAGCCTGGGGTGGTGCGGCGCCGGCGCCTGCGCCCGGTACGGCGCGCGCTTCGGCGCCCGGGCCTTCGCCCGATCCGAGACCGGTCGCCGTGAGCCGCGGCTGCGCGGGACGCCTGAGACGGCCCGCACCGCCGGGCCGGCCCGGCGGATCGAGGACCACGACCAGCCGCCGTTCGAAGTCGACGACCGGCGCCCGGCGGCCGACGACAGCGCGCCCGCCGCCGCGGTGCGCGCCGCCCAGCGTGCCGCCAAGCGGGTCGAGAAGCCGGCGCGGCCGGCGCGCAGCCCGGCGGCCAGTCAGGGCAACCTCGACCTCGGACCGACCGGCGACTACGCCTTTCCGTCGCTCGACCTGCTGACCGACCCGCCGGCGGCCGGCCATGGACCGGACGAGGACGCGCTGGAGCAGAACGCCCGGATGCTGGAATCAGTCCTGCAGGATTTCGGCGTCAAGGGCACCATCGGCAAGGTGCGCTATGGCCCGGTGGTGACGCTGTACGAGCTGGAGCCGGCACCCGGAACCAAGTCGTCGCGGGTGATCGGGCTGTCCGACGACATTGCCCGCTCGATGAGCGCGGTCTCGGTGCGCGTCGCCGTGGTGCCGGGCCGCAACGTCATCGGCATCGAGCTGCCGAACAGTCGGCGCGAGACCGTCTACCTGCGCGACATCCTGGAATCCGACGCCTATTCCAACAGCGGCGGCAAGCTCACCATCGCGCTCGGCAAGGACATCAGCGGCAGCCCGGTCTCCGTGGACCTGGCCCGCATGCCCCACCTGCTGATCGCCGGAACCACCGGCTCCGGCAAGTCGGTGGCCGTCAACACCATGATCCTGTCGCTGCTCTACCGGCTGCCGCCGGAGCGCTGCCGCTTCATCATGGTCGATCCCAAGATGCTCGAGCTGTCGGTGTACGACGGCATCCCGCACCTGCTGTCGCCGGTCGTGACCGACCCGAAGAAGGCGGTGGTCGCGCTGAAATGGACGGTGCGCGAGATGGAAAGCCGGTACCGGGCGATGTCCAAGCTCGGAGTCCGTAACATCGAAGGCTACAACGCCCGCCTCGCCGAGGCGGTGCGCAAGGGCGAGGTCCTGAAGCGCCGGGTGCAGACCGGATTCGACGCCGACACTGGCAAGCCGGTGTTCGAGGAGGAACCGCTCGACCTCACCCCGCTGCCGTTCATCGTGGTGGTCATCGACGAGGTCGCCGACCTGATGCTGGTGGCCGGCAAGGACATCGAGGGCGCGGTGCAGCGCCTGGCGCAGATGGCGCGGGCGGCAGGCATCCACGTGATCATGGCGACCCAGCGGCCGTCGGTCGACGTCATCACCGGCACCATCAAGGCAAACTTCCCGACCCGGATCAGTTTTCAGGTCACGTCCAAGATCGACAGCCGCACCATTCTCGGCGAGCAGGGCGCCGAGCAACTGCTCGGCCAGGGCGACATGCTGTACATGGCCGGCGGCGGACGGATCACCCGCGTCCACGGGCCGTTCTGTTCCGACGAGGAGGTCGAGGACGTGGTGCGCCACCTCAAGGCGCAGGGCGAGCCGGAATACGACGAGAGCGTGACCGAGGACGACGAGGGCCCCGGCGATGCCCTGGGCCTCGGTCTGGGGGGCGAGGGCGGCGGCACCGGCGACGACCTCTACGACCAGGCGGTGGCGATTGTGTCGCGCGAGGGGAAGTGCTCGACCTCGTTCATCCAGCGTCACTTGAAGATCGGGTACAATCGGGCGGCCACCATCGTCGAGCGCATGGAGAGCGAAGGCGTGGTCAGCCAGGCCAATCACGTCGGCAAGCGCGAAGTGCTGGTCGGCGATCATTCCGAGCGGTGATCGCCACCGCTTGGCCACGCCGCGCCTTGATCACGCCACGAGCGCAGCGGCTAATCGGCGCCTGAATCGGTACCCGCGTGGGAGCACATCGAGCGTCATGCTGAAAACACTGACAGCCGCCGTCATGGGAATCGCGCTCGCCGCGGGCCTGCTGACCGGTCCGGCGGAGGCCGCCGAACTGACCGCCGAGGACAAGGCGAACGTCGCTCGCGTCGAGCGGTACTTCAACGGAATTACGTCGATGCGGTCGAGCTTCCTGCAGGCCAGCTCGACCGGGCTCGTCGCGCGCGGCACCGTCTGGTTGCGGCGCCCCGGACGAATGCGGTTCGAGTACGAACCACCGTCTCCCGTTCTCATTACATCGGACGGAATTCTCATTACCTATCAGGATATTGAGCTACAGCAGACAAATCAGATCCCGCTATTCACCTCGCCGCTCGCTGTCCTGGTCAATGAACGGGTCGAGTTCGGCGAACAGCTGATTGTGGAAGCCGTCGAGAGTCAGTCGAACGTCTTGCGGCTGCGGGTCCGGCAGCGCGACGAACCGGATCAGGGCCACGTCACCCTGGTGTTCCAGGACAACCCGCTGGCGCTCAAGCAGTGGACCATCGTCGACGCCCAGCAGGTGTCGGTCAAGGTTGCGCTGCTTGACCCGGAATTCGGAGTCGATATTCCCAACCAACTGTTCCGCCCGCTCGATTTCGGCAAGCCGGGCGACGATGTGGGCCGCTGATAGCGCCGTCCCGTCGGCCCGGCGACGGCTGGAACGCGTGGCGCTGGCCCCGATCGGCCGGCTATACTGACCGCTAAGGGTGCCGAAGCCGGGCGAGCAGGAGGCGAGGGCGAGGATGGTCGAGAGTTCGGCGCCATGGCCGTTGATCGGGGTAACCGCCTGCCGGGTGAAGACCGAGGCGCACGCCTACCAGCGCGTAACCGAGAAATACGTGACGGTGGTGACCGACGAGATCGGTGCCTGTCCGGTCCTCATACCGGCCCTCGAGGCGGGAATTGACCCGGCGGTTTTGGTGGCTAGGCTCGACGGCATCCTGCTGACCGGCAGCCCGTCGAACGTCGAACCACGGCACTACCAGGGCACTCCCGCCGAGAATCCGGACGAACATGACCCAGCGCGCGATGCCGTGACCTTGCCGTTGATCCGGGCCGCGGTCGCGGCCGGGGTTCCGGTGCTCGGGTTGTGCCGGGGCTTCCAGGAAATGAACGTCGCGTTCGGCGGCAACCTGCTGCAGCGCATCCACGATGACGTCTCGCGGCTTGACCATCGCATGCGCCGCGACGTTCCGTTCGACTGGAAGTACCGCAAGGCACACCCGATCGCGCTGACCCCCGGCGGGGTCCTCGAGGGCGTGGCCGGAACCGGCCCACACCTGGTTAATTCGCTGCACGGCCAGGGCGTCGACCGCCCGGGCGAGCGGGTGCGGGTCGAGGCGACCGCGCCGGACGGAATCGTCGAGGCGATTTCGATCGTCGGCGCGGCGGGGTTCACGCTCGGCGTGCAATGGCACCCGGAATGGCCGCGCCCGGCGGCCGGCATCGACCGGGCGATCTTCCAGGCGTTCGGCGTGGCGGTCCGCGCCCGCGCCGCCGGACACCGCCCGGCCGCCGCTGCCGCAGCCGAATGATCGCTACCCGAGGACGCCGACCAGCCAGAGGGTGATGGCGGGAAAGGCGATCAGCAGCGCGACCCGCAGGCCGTCGGAGATCAGGAACGGCAGGACCCCCCGGAAGCTCTCGATCATCGGCACGTCGCGGGCCATCGAGTTGATGATGAACACGTTCATCCCGACCGGCGGCGTGATCAGCCCGACCTCGACCACCACCAGCGCGATCACCCCGAACCAGATCGCGGTCTCTTCCGGCGACAGCCCGAAGTCGAGCGCCATCACGATCGGAAAGAAGATCGGGATGGTCAGCAGGATCATCGACAGGCTGTCCATGACGCAGCCGAGCGCCAGGTACAGGAGCAAGATCGCGACCAGGACCAGCATCGGCGACAGTCCGCTGCCGCCGATCAACTCGGCCAGCGTGTCGGGCATCCGGGTGAGCGCGAGGAAACCATTGAACAGCTCCGCCCCGAACAGGATCAGGAAGATCATCGCCGACGCTTCGGCGGCCCCCAGCAGGCACTCCCTCAACCCCTGCCAGCCCATGCCTTCCTTGACCACCGCCAGCAGACCGGTGGCGGCGGCGCCGAAGGCGGCGGCCTCGGTCGGGGTGAAGACGCCGGTGTAGATCCCGCCGATCACCAGCACGAAGACCAGGATCGCCGGCCAGACGTCGACCAGCGAGCGCAGCTTCTCCGCGGTGCTGTGCTCGGGTCCGGCCGGCCCCTCCTCCGGGTACAGGCGGACATAGACGGCGATCGCCAGCATGTAGCCGACGGCTGCGAGAATGCCGGGAATGAAGGCGGCCAGAAACATCTTGGCAATGTTCTGCTCGGTCAGGAGGGCGTAGATCACCAGTATGACCGACGGTGGGATCAGTATGCCCAGAGTGCCGCCCGCGGCCAGGGCTCCGGTCGCCAGCGCCCCCGAGTAGCGATAGCGCTTCAACTCTGGTAGTGCCACCTGACCCATGGTCGCGGCGGTCGCCAGCGAAGATCCGCAGATCGCCCCGAACAGCCCGCAGCCGCCGATGGCCGCCATGGCGATCCCACCCGGCCGGTGGCCGAGCCAGGCGTTGGCGGCGCCGAACAGGCCCCGGGACAGGCCGGACCGGGTGGCGAACTGCCCCATCAGCAGAAACAGCGGTATGACCGTCAGGGAATAGCTGGAGAACAGGTAGTAGGCGCTGGACTTCAGCTGGGCGACCAGCGGTAGCCAACCGGCGATGAACGCGAAGCCGCCGCCGCCGGCCAGCATCATGGCGACGCCGATCGGCATGCGCAGCGCCATCAGCGCCAGCATGCCGGCGAACACCGTGAGGCCGAGGCCGGTGCCGCTCATCGAGCGGTCGGAATCGGCGACGCTCCACGCAGCAGGCCCACCGCCGCCCCGTGCAGGCAGACCAGGCACAGCAGCCCGAAGGCCGGCACCATGACCGCGTAGCTCGGCCAAGTGGGAACCCCCAGCACCATGGTCTGGTCGTTGCCGAGGTAGGTGTCGATGCCGCCGAGCGCCATCCGCCAGGCGACCAGCCCGGCGCAGCCCGCGAACACCAGGGCGTTGAGGCCGTCCAGCCGGGCCCGTGCCGCCGCCCGCATCCCGCCGGTGAAGAAATCGACGATCACGTGGCCGCCGCGAACCTGGCAATACGGCAGGAACGCCGCCACCGCCGCCCCGGCGCCGAGCTCGACGAGCTCAATGTCGCCGGAGATCGGGGCCGAGAACAGGTAGCGCCCGGTCACGCTGAGCACGGTCATTAGCGCGCCGGCGGCCAGCAGCAGCCCGCCAAACACCGCCAGCAGAGCGGACAGCGCGTGCAGAACCACCCCGACCGGATCGATCGGGGCGGTTGACTCCCGGACCGGGGTGTCCGACGTCATTCCCGGGAGCGCGGGCGTCCGTGCGTCACCGCGTGTGCTTGTCGAGCATGGCGTTGGCGTCTTTCAGGAGCGCCGTGCCGTCCTTGCCGGCCTTGTCCATTTCGGCGATCCAGTCGCCGCGGACGCGGGCGGTGAGTTCGCGCATCTTCTCGACCTCGGCCGTCGACAGCTCGACGATCGTTCCGCTCTCGGCGGCTTTGGCTCGGCCGGGCGCCTCGATCTCGTCCCACACCTTGCCGACCCACTCGGCCATCCGCATCCCGGTATGCTCGTCGAGGACCTTGCGCAGGTCGGCGGGCATGCCCTGGTACTTCGCCTTGTTCATGGCGAGAACGAACACCGACGTGTAGAGGCCGCGCGCTCCGGGCGTGACCGCGTGGTTGTCGACCAATTCGGAGATCTTCAGCGGAATGGTGATCTCCCACGGGATCACCGCGCCGTCGACCACTCCCTTGGAAAGCGCCTCCGGCAGCGCCGGCACCGGCATGAACACCGGAGTCGCGCCCATCGCCTCCAGGGCCTGGCCGATCGAGCGGCTGGGGGCGCGAACCTTGAGGCCCGACAAGTCGGCGATGGTCGCGACCGGCTTCTTGGTGTGGATCACGCCGCGGGCGTGGACGTGGAACATCAACGGGTGCACATCGGCGAATTCCTCGCGCATGTGCTTTTCGTAGAACTCCTGGACCGCCATCGTCGTCGCCGCCGCCGTCGAGACCATGAAAGGAAGCTCGAACACGGCGGAAGTCGGGTACCGCCCGGGCGTGTAGCTCGGCAAGGTCCAGACGATGTCGACGACCCCGTCACGGGCCTGGTCGATCAGCTGCGGCGGCTTGCCGCCCAACTGCATGGCCGGAAAGATTTCGATCGCGATGCGACCGCCGGACGCTTTCTCCACCTGCTTCTTCCAGGGCTCGAGGACATTCTTCTGGGTGTTGGCGACCGGTGGCAGGAAATGGTGGACACGCAGGGTCACGTCGGCGGCGTCGGCGGCGCCCAAGGGCGACACCAGCGCGGCGGCTGTCAGCGCGCCGAGCACCAGGCGGCGGATCTGCATTTCGGAATCCTCCCTCTGTTATGACCGTTCCCGTTGTCATGACGGGATGGGCAATGGCCGCGTCGCGGCGTTGACGAAGACTATGAAAACCGGGGGTTGGCGTGTCAACGCGCCGGCATTGTTTTCCGAATATCTCGGTCATAACCGGACGAGCACTTGCGCGACATCATCCGGCTGGGATCAAGCCATGGCGGCCCAGTTGCCCCGTCTCCCGCCGGCCGCCTCGGCCGCTCGGCGGGAGGCGCCGGGTGGAAATCGCGGCGCTGGACCTGATCGTGTTTTGGCACTCAAATACCGCCATCGTCGGTCCCCGAAGCGGTCCGCAGGCGAGAGATGCGTGTTTTCTGTCCTGCGTAACGACCCGAACAAGTGAGATTCAGCAATGCGATATGTGATTGATCCGCCGGTGCAGGCAGCTGTTCCGGTGGCCGGGACGGACGCCGCCTTCCCCGTTCGCCGGGTCTACTGCGTCGGCCGCAACTACGCCGCGCACGCCCGCGAGATGGGCCACGACCCGGATCGCGAGCCGCCGTTTTTCTTCATGAAGCCGGCCGACGCGCTGGTCGTCGGCGGCGCCGACATGCCGTACCCGGTGGCCACCGCCGACCTTCATCACGAAATCGAAATGGTCGTGGCGCTGGGCAAGGGCGGGCGCGACGTGCCGGTCGAGTCGGCCAACGACCTGATCTGGGGCTATGGCGTCGGCCTCGACATGACCCGCCGCGACATCCAGGGCGAGGCCAAGAAGCTCGGCCGACCCTGGGATATGGGCAAAGGTTTCGACAAGTCGGCGCCGATCGCCGCGCTGCGCCCGGTCACCGCCACCGGTCTGATCGAGAACGCGGCGATCTGGCTCGACGTGAACGGCGTGCGGCGCCAGGCCTCGACGCTGAAGGCGCTGATCTGGTCGGTACCGGAAACCATCAGCTACCTGTCGGGCTTGGTGGAACTGCACCCGGGCGACCTGATCTTAACCGGGACGCCGGAAGGCGTGGCGGCGGTGGGGCGCGGCGACGTGCTGCACGGCCATGTCGACGGGCTGACCGACCTCGAGGTCAGGATCGTCTGACGTGCGGATCGCCACCTGGAACATCAACTCGGTGCGCCTGCGGCTGCCGCGGGCGCTGGAACTGCTTGCGGCCGAGCAACCTGACGTCCTGTGCCTGCAGGAGATCAAGGCGCTGGCCGATCAGTTCCCGGCGCAGGCCTTCGCCGACGCCGGCTATCCGCACCAGGCGGTGTCCGGCATGAAGGGCTACAACGGGGTCGCGGTGGTCTCGCGGCTGCCGATCGTCGAGACCGAGCGCTGTGATTTCTGCACCCGCGCCGACGCCCGCCACCTGGCGGTTCGGATCGCCGGCGGGCCGGAGCTGCACAACCTCTACGTCCCGGCGGGGGGTGACATCCCCGACCCGGTGGCCAACCCGAAGTTTGCCCACAAGCTTGAGTTCCTGTCCGAACTGCGGGTTTGGTTCGCCGCCGAGCGGAACGCCGGCCAGCCCATGATCCTGGTCGGGGACCTGAACATCGCGCCGCTCGAGAACGATGTGTGGTCACACAAGCAGCTGCTCGACGTGGTCAGCCACACACCGGTGGAGGTGGAAGCGCTGTCCGAACTGCAGGCCGGGCTCGGCTGGCTGGACGCGGTGCGCCACCGGATCCCGGCGGACCAACGGCTGTACACGTGGTGGAGCTACCGGGCGCGCGACTGGGACGTGTCGGACCGGGGCCGACGCCTCGACCATGTCTGGGTGACCCCACCGCTCGCCGGCGCGGTGCGCCACGCCAGCGTGCTGCGGGCCGCCCGCGGCTGGGAGAAGGCCTCCGACCACGTGCCGGTGATCGTCGACCTCGCCCTCGGCTGACCGACCGCGGCGCCTACACCCGCTTCAGCATGTGGATGCGGCCGTCGTCGATCCCCGGCGGCAGCGGCAGAGGCGCGAGCCCGGGCACGCCCTCGATGGGCTGGTCGCTGACGACCACGGCGCCGAGCGCCAGAAGCCCGGCGATCATCGGCGCCGCCCTGGCCACCAGGGCCATGCTGCCCGCCTTGTCGCCCGTCCCGATGTCGAGATGGGCGATCGCGGCGGTGTGGCCGAGGTCCGCGAGCGCCCGCGGCAGGGTCTCGAACAGGTCGCCGAGGTAGAGATTCTCATCCGGTGGCACGCAGTCGGGGTGCGCCGCGACCTGGCGGTCGAACACCACGACCCGCCGGCCGGGCAGGATGGCGCGGAGATGGTCGTAAGTCCGGCCGTTGCCGAGCCCGAACTCCAGGGCCGGCCCGTCGATCCCGGCGACCCGCCGGGCGGCGTCCTCCAGGGCGGCCTTCTGGGCCTGCAGGCGTCGGATGGCGCTGTCGAGTCGGCTCATGGATCCTCGCGTTCGCTCGGGTCGGGGCGTCTGGCGTCAGCCGGATCGGTTCTTGCTCACCGCGTCGCGCAGCTGGGCGTTGGTGCGCTCCAGGCGGGCCGCGAGTTCGCGCATGATCTCGATGGCGATCTGCGGGAACTCGTTGATCAACCGGAAGAACAGCTCCTTGGTGATTTTGAGCGTCGTAACCCTGTCGACGGCGCTGACGGTCGCGGTCCGAGGCACGTCGCAGAGGATGGCGATCTCGCCGACCACGTCGCCGGCACCAAGCCGGGCAACCTCGATGTCGCCCGACGCGGTGCCGATGCGGACCGAGGCTTCGCCTTCGATGATGATGTACGCGGCGTCACCCAGGTCGCCCTGCCGGCACAGCACCTGGTCGGGCTGGTAGGTGAGCCGCTCCGAGGTGAAGGCAAGCAGCTTCAGCTTCGAGGCCTCGATCTTGGCGAACAGCGGGATGTTCCGCAGGAGTTCGACTTCCTGGTTGATGCTCATCGCTCTCCCCTCGCCGACTACTCGTCGCCGGCCGCGGCACGGAACGCCGACCCGTCGCGGTCCAGGGCGTCCGGGGCCCCGTCCTCGACGATCCGGCTGCCGCGCAGGACCACCACACGCTTGAAACGCCGCGCCAGGTCGGCGCGTTGCATCGCCCAGACCACGGTCCGGTCCTCGGCGTCGCCGAGCACCCGGTCCATCACCCGTCCCTGGGCGCCGGAATCGATGGCGCCGGCGGCGTCGTTGAGCACCAGCACGTCCGGCCGGCGCAGGAGGACGCGTGCGATGCCGATCTTCTGGCGCTGCGCGGCGGTCAGCCGCGAGCCGCCGATCCCGACCTGGAAATCCAGCCCGACCTCGATCACCGTCGAGCGCAAATCCAGGCTGTCGAGCACCTCCAAGATCACCGTTCCGACCCGGGCCGCGGCGTCGGCCTGGCCATAGGCGATCTTGCCGAACAGCACGTTGTCCTGGACCGAGGCGGCGGCGTTGTAGGCATCGACCGAGAAGAACGCGACCGATCCCGCGAGTTCCGCCGGCAGGTTGTCGGCGAACGCTCGGCGGGCTTCGAGGATGCGCTGCTTCATGGCGTCGTCGAGCAGCCCCAGGCGGTGGCGGGCGGCGATCAGCTTGAACGGCAGCGACAGCAGCCGCGTCCTGTCTTCCTCGGCCAGGGCGTCGATGCCGCCGCGGTCGGCGCGGCTGACCAGCGCCTGAAACTCCGGCAGGTCGTCGGGCGAGATGAAGCTGAACTGGGCAAAGAACTCGTGGTCGGCCGGCAGTTCCGCGAACAGCTCGACCATGGTCGCCGCCATGTCGCGGCCCATGGTCAGGAAGTCCCTGGTCAGGCCGACGGTGTCGAGGATGCGCCGGACGTACGGGTCGGCGGCGATGGTGTCGGCCGCGAAGGTGCCGTCGACCGGGGTGCCGAACAGCAGGTTCTCGGCGACCGAGGCGTTGGCGTTGTAGCGGTCGGCCGAGAACGGCTCGACCAGCGCCTCGAACGCGGGGTCGCCGGCCAGGCGCTCGGCGAACCCGGTCCGCGCCTCAAGAAGGCGGGCCGCAGCCTCCGGCCGGCCTTCCGGGTCGAGCGCGCCGCGCAACCCGAGCTGATAGCAGTCCTCCTGGAGATCGACGACCTCGAGAAGCTCCACCAGCCGGTCCGACAGCGCGGGGCCGTCCGCCACCCCGATCGCTTCGTAGTCGACCCAGTCGGCCAGCGGGTCGTCGGTGGAATTGCCGGACACGGTGGCGTCGGCGACGAACCGCCTGGCCTGGGCCTGCTCGGTCTCGTCGCGCTGCGGGGTTGCCAGCGGGCGGTGCATGGCACCCAACAGGAGGTTCTCGCGGATCGTGGTCGAGAACACGAACGCCGACGGCCCGACATAGCCGATGCGGCGGCCGGTGACCGCCTCCGGCAAGGTGGTGATGTCGCGGCCGGCGAAGGCCAGACTGCCGGAGGTCGGTGACGCCAACCGGGCCAGAACCAGGGTGAGCGCCTCCTTGCCGCCGTTGGTCGGACCGAGCAGGGCCACGCGCTCGCCGGCTTCGATGCGCAGGTTGATGCCGTCGAGCTGGATGTCGCCGTCGTCGTCGACCACCCCGAGATTGGACGACCGGTAGCCCGCCGGCTCGCCCTTGGTGTCGTCGCCGTCGGTGGACTGATGCGCCGGGTCCAGGCTGCCGGGCGCGTCGAACTGCTCAATCACCTGCTCGTACTTGATCCGGGCGTCTTCCTTGCGCTCGTAGTAGCCGAGCAATTCCTTCCAGGGTGCCGACAGGTCCTTGTAGGCGGCCAGCACCGCCACCATCGCGCCCAGCGACAAATCGCCGCGCACCACCAGGTAGCCGCCGATGGCGTAGAAGAAAAACGGCGTGATCTGAGCCAGGAAGTTGTTCAGAAACTTGATGAAGAACTTCTTCTTGTAGATCTCGAAGCGGATCTCGTAGATCCGGCCCAGGCGCTGCGAGAACCGCGCCAGCATCAAGCGGGCGGCGTCGTTGGCGTGTATTTCCTGCACCCCGGACACGCTCTCGCCGAGCTTGTCGGACAGCGCGCGCACGGTGCGCACCCGCTCCTTGGCGAGCAGGTTCACCTGGCGCTGCAGTTTCGGGATCACGTAGGCCTGGATCGGGTATAGCGCGATCGCCGCCAGCCCGAGCACCGGGTCCTGCATGAACATGAAGAACAGGATCGTGATCAGCGTGCCGCCCTGGAACGCCGGCAACGAGATCGAATCACCGATGAACCCGCCGAGCGTCTCGACCTCGGCGGTGATCATCGGAATAATCTCGCCCTGGCTCATGCGCCGGAACCGGCCGAGCGGAAACCGCAGAACCCGGGCGTAAAGCTCGAAGCGCAGCCGCCGCAGCATGCGTTCGCCGAGCTGGCCGCGGTAGACGTTGACGACGTACTTGAACGCCCCGTTCACGCACACGAGCGCCAGAAACAGCCCAGACAGCGTCCACAGGTATTCGAGCTGCCCGAACTCGACGCCCAGCCAGGTGATCGGGAAGGTGGCGTCGCCCTTGGCGTCCAGCGCCTCGTTGATGATCCTCTTTGGAAGATCGAGGGAGAAGTACAGGAATGGAAACGACAGCCCGGTCATGATCAGCAGCACGATCTGTTCGCGCTTGCTGTAGCGGAAGATGAACCGGTAGATACTCGATTCCATGGGCGACCGGTCCGGGGTCTGTGAATGGCAGCGGAGTGTGGGGTCAATCCCCACGCCGATCAACTCGACTGATCAACCCGACCGTCTGATAAGGTTACCGTTTCGACCCCAGGGTCATTGTGGCATAGTCGGCCGGCGAGGGGTTCGCAGCCGAACGTCGACTAATCCGGCAACGGTCGCGAGGAGACCGATGAGTCAGCTCAGACGTCGGACGCACGCTCGCGTCCTGATGTACAGCCACGACACGCTCGGTCTCGGCCATCTTCGGCGTTGCCGGGCGATCGCGCACGCGTTGGTGGAAGCCGATCCGGGTGTCAGCGTCCTGATTCTGTCGGGTTCGCCGATCATCGGCAGTTTCGACTTCCGGACGCGCGTCGATTTCGTGCGCATTCCCGGCGTGATCAAGCTGCGCAACGGCGACTACACCTCACTGTCCCTGCACATGGACATCGAGGTGACGGTCCAGCTGCGCGCGGCGATCATCAAGCACACCGCCGAGCATTTCGATCCGGACGTGTTCATCGTCGACAAGGAGCCCTGGGGCCTGCGCGGCGAGGTCAAGGAAACGCTGGAGATGCTCAAGGCGCGGGGCACGCCACTGGTGCTCGGCCTGCGCGACGTCATGGACGAGCCCGAGCTGCTGGGTCCGGAGTGGGAGCGCAAGAAGGTGCTGCCGGCGCTGCAGGATCTCTACGACGAGATCTGGGTGTACGGCGTCAAGGAGGTCTGCGACCCCTATTTCGGCCTGGAAATCCCAGCGTCGGTGCGGTTGAAGACCCGCTACACCGGCTATCTGCGACGGCATGATTCCCACGTGGTCACGGCGGCCCCGGCGCTGCCGTTCGGCGACGAGCCTTACCTGCTGGTGACCGCCGGCGGCGGCGGTGACGGCGAGCCGATGATGGACTGGGTGCTGCGCGCCTACGAGCAGGACGCCGAGCTGCCCTACCCGATGCTGATGGTGCTCGGTCCCTTCATGCCGCAGGAGCAGCAGCACGAGTTCATGGAGCGGGCGGACAAGCTCGATCGGGTCCACATCATCACCTTCGATTCCCGCATCGAGGGGCTGATGGCGCGCTGCGCCGCGATCGTCGCGATGGGCGGCTATAACACGTTTTGCGAGATCCTGTCGTTCGACAAGCGCGCGCTGGTGGTGCCGCGCACCGAACCGCGGCTGGAACAGTACATCCGCGCCAAGCGCGCCGAGGAACTCGGCCTGCTGAGCGTGGTGGTCGAGGACGGCGATCGCGACCCCAAGGTCATGGCCGACGCCCTGCGCCGGCTGCCGTCCCAGAAGCTTCCCTCCGAGGCAACCGACCTGAAACTGCTGGACGGACTTGAGCGGGTCGGCCAGTTGATCGACCGCTGGGTGGCGGCGCGTGCCGCCCGACCGGTGGTGCCGTTCCGCCAGCCGGCGTGACCGGGGCGTCGGCATTGCCGGGTGGGCCCGTCGCGGTCGTGCTCAAGGGTTACCCGCGCCTGTCGGAGACGTTCATCGCCCAGGAACTGCTCGGCCTGCAGCGCCGCGGGCTGAGGTTCCGGATCGTCGCGCTGCGGCGGCCGACCGACCGGGCGACGCACCCGGTGCACGAGGCCATCACGGCGCCGGTCGACTACCTGCCCGAGTACCTCTACCAGGAGCCGCTCAGGGTGCTGCGGGGCTGGCGCAACGCCCGGCGTCTGCCTGGATTCCGGGCCGCCTGGGCGGCCTGGTGGCGCGACCTGCGCCGCGACCCGACGCCGAACCGCATCCGACGGTTCGGCCAGGCCTGTGTGCTGGCGGCCGAGCTCGACCCGGCCGTGCGGCATCTCCACGCCCATTTCCTGCACACCCCGGCATCGGTGGCGCGCTACGCAGCGCTGCTGAGCGGCCGGAGCTGGTCGGCCTCGGCGCACGCCAAGGACATCTGGACCACGCCCGACTGGGAGAAGCGCGAGAAGCTGTCCGACGCCGCCTGGACCGTGACGTGCACGGCGGTCGGCCGCGACCACCTGGAGACGCTGGCCCCGGGGCGCGTCGAGCTGCTTTACCACGGCCTCGACCTCGCCGACTTTCCGGCACCCGCCGTCCGCCCGCGCCGCGATGGGCGCGAGACCTCTGACCCGGTGGTGATCGTCTCGGTCGGCCGTGCGGTCGCCAAGAAGGGCTATGACGACCTGCTGGACGCGCTGGCGGCGCTGCCCGCCGACCTGGCCTGGCGGTTCGTCCACATCGGCGGCGGCGCCCTTCGGGACGCGTTGCGCGACCGCGCCCGCCGGCTCGGGATCGCCGACCGGGTGGAATGGCGTGGCGCCCAGCCGCGCGCCGCGGTGCTGGCGGCGCTGGCGGGTGCCGACCTGTTCGTGCTCGCCAGCAAGATCGCCCGCGACGGCGACCGCGACGGCCTGCCGAACGTGCTGATGGAGGCCCAGGCGGCCGGACTCGCGGCGGTGGCGACCCGGGTGTCGGCGATCCCCGAACTGATCGAGGACGGCGTCACCGGCGTGCTGGTGCCACCCGAGGATCCGGCTGCCCTGGCCGCGGCCGTGGCCGCCCTGGCGCGCGATCCCGACCGGCGGGCGGCGCTGGCGGCGGCCGGGCGCGATCGGGTCCGGACGGCGTTCGGCCACGATGCCGGGATCGACCGGCTGGCCGCGCGCTTCGGCCTCGGTCCGGATGGGCTCGCCGACGTCGCATGAGGGTAGCGTTCCACGCGCCCCTGAAGCCGCCCGATTCCGACCGCCCGTCCGGCGACCGCACCATGGCGAGGCTGCTGGTCCAGGCGCTGGAGCGCGGCGGCCACTCGGTCGAGCTGGCCGCCCGGCTGCGGACCCGCGACGGTGCCGGCGACCCGGAGCGCCAGCGCCGACTGGCGGCCCTCGGCGAGCGGTTGGCCGGGCGCTATGTGCGTTCGGTCCAGGCCGGGCGCCGCCCGCGGCCGGACCTTTGGTTCACCTATCACCTTTACTATAAGGCGCCGGACTGGATCGGACCCACGGTGGCCGACGCCCTGGGCATACCCTACGCGGTCGCCGAGGCGTCGGTCGCCGGCAAACGCGCGGGTGGCCCCTGGGATACCGGCCATCGGGGGGCCCTGGCGGCGCTGGCGCGGGCCGACCTCGCGATCGGCTTCAACAGCCGGGACGCTGGCGCGGTGCTGCCGGCGCTCGGCCCGCTCGGCCGCTACGAGCGGCTGCGCCCGTTTCTCGATCCGATGCCACCGCCGCCCAGAGTTCCGGCCCGCGCCGGGGTCGCGGCCGCGCTCGCCCTGCCTTCGGCGGAGCCGTGGCTGCTGGCGGTCGGCATGATGCGGCCGGGGGCGAAGGCCACCTCCTACCGGGTGCTGGCGACGGCGCTCGGCGGCCTGCTCGACCGGCCATGGCGCCTGATCGCGGTCGGCGACGGCGCGGCCCGGGCCGAGATCGCCGGGTATCTCGCGCCGCTCGGCGACCGGGTGCGTCTGGCGGGCGCGGTCGCGCCCGACCGGCTGCCGGGCTTCTACGCCGCCGCTGACCTGATGGTGTGGCCAGCGATCCAGGAGGCCTACGGAATGGCGTTGCTGGAGGCGCAGGCGGCCGGGCTGCCGGTGCTGGCCGGCGACGTCGGTGGAGTGCCGGATATCGTGCGCGACGACCAAACCGGTGTGCTGGTGCCGGAGGCCGACGCCACCGCCTTCGGTCGCGCCCTGGCGTCGCTGCTCGACGACCCCGGGCGACGCCGGACGATGGGGCAGGCGGCGCGCCGGACGGTGCTGGCCGAGCACTCGCTCGACGGCGCCGCGGCCGCTCTCGACCTCTGGCTCCGCGCCGCCGTCGCCCGCCGGGCCGCGGGGCGGCCGTGACGACCGTCCGCCTCGCCCTGCTGCGGCACGGACCGACCGAGTGGAACGCCGCCCGCCGGCTGCAGGGGCGCGCCGACATTCCGCTGTCGCCGGCCGGCGCGGAGGCGGTCGGCCGGCGGGTCATCCCGGCCGAGCTGACCGGCCTGCGGTGGCTGACCAGCCCGCTGGCCCGGGCCCGCCAGACCGCCCGCCTGCTGGGCGTGGTGGCGGAGCCGGAGCCGGCGTTGATCGAGATGGACTACGGCGCCTGGGAGGGCCTGACCCTGGTGGCGGCGCGCGCCGTCGATCCCGCGGCGGCGCGAATCAACGAGGCGCGCGGTCTCGACTTCCGGCCGCCCGGCGGCGAGAGCCCGCGCGATGTCCAGGCCCGGCTGGCGGCGCTGTCCGGCCGCCTGGTGGCCGAGGGCCGCGACACCGGCGCGATCACCCACAAGGGCGTCATCCGGGCCGCCCTGGCGCTCGCCACCGGCTGGGACATGACCGGCCGGCCGCCGGTGCGCCTTGACTGGAGCGCCGCCCACCTGTTCCTTCTGGACGTCGCCGGGCATTGGACCCTGGCGCGTCCCGACATCCCGCTGGAGCCGCCCGCATGACCGCGCCCCGCGTCCTGCTCTACGTCCAGAACCTGCTCGGGATCGGCCACCTGCGCCGGGCCGCGGCGGTGGCGCGCGGGCTCACCGCCGAGGGCCTGGCGGTTGACTTCGTATCCGGCGGGATGCCGGTGCCGCACCTGCCGCTCGGCGGCGCCGAGCTGGTCCAGCTGCCGCCGGTGCGCGCCCTCGACGACGCGTTCAAGGTGCTGGTCGACGCCCACGACCGGCCGATCGACGACGCGTTTCGTGCCAATCGCCGCGAGCGTCTGCTGGCGCTGCTGCAGGACCGCCGGCCGGCGGCGGTGATCACCGAGCTGTTCCCGTTCGGGCGCCGCCAGATGCGGTTCGAGCTGCTGCCGCTGCTGGAAGCGGCGCGCGCGGCGCCGTGGCGGCCGGTGGTGCTGTCCTCGATGCGCGATATCCTGGTCACCAAGCCGCGCGCCGACCGCAACCGGGAGATCGTCGACACCCTTAACGCTTGGTACGACGGCGCCCTGATCCACGCCGATCCCGGCCTGATCAGGCTGGAGCGGACCTTCCCGATGGCGGCCGACATCCAGGTGCCGGTCACCTACACCGGCTACGTGGTGAACACCGACGAGCTGGCGGTTCCGGCGCTCGACCCGCTGGCGGCGGGCGAGGTGCTGGTGTCGGCTGGCGGCGGCGCCGTCGGGCACGATTTCATGCGGCGGGTGGCAGCGGCGATGCCGGGCCTGCCGCTCGCCGACCGCACCTGGCGGTTCGTGACCGGCCACCACATGCGCCCGGACACCGTCGAACACCTGCGCGGGCTCGGCCCGCCGAACCTGGTGGTCGACACCATGCGCCCCGACCTGCCGGCCTTGATGGCCGGGGCGGCGCTGTCGATCAGTCAGGCCGGCTACAACACGCTGCTGGAACTGTTGGCGGTGCGGGCCCGTGCCGTGGTGGTGCCGTTCGAGGGCGGGGTCGAGACCGAGCAGCGGCTGCGCGCCGACCTGCTGGCCGAGGTCGGCGCCCTCGAGGTGGTGGCAGAGACCGACCTCACGACCGCGACCCTGGCGGCGGCGATCGGCCGGGCGCTCGCCCGCCCGCGCGACGCCGTGCCCGCGGTCGACCTGGACGGCGCGCGCGCCACCGGGACGCTGGTGGCGCGCGCCGTGCGCAATCGGGCGGCGGCGTGACCGCCGGCTCCGGACCCGAGCGCCTAGCCGCCACCCTCGACGCCATCGGCGACGCCGGCGGCACGGTCGAGCTCTGGTGGCGCGACGACGACTTGGAGCGACCGTCGCCTGAACTCGACGGCATGCTGGAAGAGCTTGCCGCGATCGGCGTGGCGCCGGCGCTCGCGGCGGTGCCGGGGCGGCTGGTGCCCGCGGCGGTGGCGGCGCTGGCGTCGACGCCAGCCCGACTGCTGCCGCATGGCTGGCTGCACGCCGACCATGCCGGCCCCGGGGCCCGGAAGTCGGAGTTCGGACCGGAACGGTCGGTTGAGATTCGCCTCGGCGAAATCGCCGACGGTCGGCGGCGACTGGCGGCGCTGGCCGGAGACCGCGCGCTGCCCTGCCTGGTGCCGCCGTGGAACCGGATCGGCGACGACCTGTTGGACCGGCTCGGCGGCGTCGGGATCGTCGCGCTGTCGGGCTTCGCGCCGTGGGGGCGCCGACCGGCGCCGGCCGCGGTTCCGCGGCTCGACACCCATGTCGACCTGATCGACTGGGGCGGTGGGCGGGCAGCCCTGGACGCTGCCGCGGTGGCGGACGCGCTGGAGCAGCGTATCCGGTCGGGTACCGGCGATCGTCATGAATCCCGGGTGGACGGACCGATCGGAATCCTGTCCCATCACCGGGTAACCGATCCCGCGGCGTGGCGAGGCTGGCGGCCACTGTTGGCGGCGCTGTCGGCGCATCCGGCGGTTCGGTGGTTGGATCCGGCGACGGCGCTCGCAGCGGTCGGGGCCGGGTTGCCGGTGGCGCCCGGGACGGGGAACGAGACACGGAGGACGGGGTGACGACGCACCGCTACGAACGGGGCGCCATCGTGGGTGATTACGCGCGGGGCGGCCTCGGGTTCGTCATCACCGCCGGGCCGGTGCTGTTCGTGCCGATGGTGTCGTGGCTGACCGTCATGTTCGCCGGGTTCGCGCTGCTGTTCGGCGTCTACGTGGTCCGGACCTGGATGCGCGCGGCTTCCGTGATCGAGGTGGACGAGGGCGGCATCCGCGCGCGCGGGCCGGTCGGGAGGGCGATCGCCTGGAACGACCTGGAGGCGGTCGAGGTGCGGTATTTCGCGACCCGCCGAGACAAGGAGAGTGGCTGGATGCAGATGCGGCTTCGCGGCGGCGCCAGCGCGCTGGCGATCGAATCCAGCCTCGACGGGTTCGAGGCGGTGGCGGAGCAGGCGGCGGCGGCGGCGGCCCGCAACCAGCTTGCGCTTTCCCAGGTCACCCAGGAAAATCTCAAGGCGCTTGGCCTGCTCGGCGGCGCGAGGACATCCGGGGGGACGGCGTCGGCGCGCGACGACCGGTTGGGGCTGGAATGACGGAACGCGTCACGCCACTGTTGCGCGTCAACGACCTTCGGGTGGGCTTCGACCTGCCCGAGGGCCGGCTGGTCGCCGTCGACGGCGTGTCGTTCCAGATTCGTCGCGGCGGCACGGTGGCGCTGGTTGGCGAGTCCGGCTCCGGCAAGTCGGTGGTCAGCCAGGCCATCATGGGTCTGCTGCCGCGACCGGCGAAGGTCCTCGGCGGGTCGATCCTGTTCGCCGATCCCGACAAGCCCGGCACGATCACCGACATCGTCCGCCTCGCGCCCGACGGTCGCGCCATGCGCAACCTGCGCGGCGGTCGCATCTCGATCATCTTCCAGGAGCCGATGACCTCGCTGTCGCCGCTGCACACCATCGGCGACCAGATCATGGAGGGGCTGCGGCTGCACCGCCGGGTGTCAACCGCCGAGGCGCTCGAGCTGACCCGCGACATGCTGCGCCTGGTCGGCTTCCCGGAACCCGACCGGGCGCTCAGGACCTACCCGTTCGAGCTGTCGGGCGGGCTGCGCCAGCGCGCGATGATCTCGATCGCGCTGGTCTGCCGGCCGGCCCTGCTGATCGCCGACGAGCCGACCACCGCGCTCGACGTCACCATCCAGGCCCAGATCCTCAAGCTGATCCGCGACCTGCAGTCGGAACTGCGGATGGCGGTGCTGATGATCACCCACGATCTCGGGGTGGTCGCCAACGTCGCCGAGGAGGTGGTGGTGATGTACCGCGGCCGGGTGATGGAATCCGGCGATGTCGAGGACATCTTCCGCCGCCCCGAGCACCCGTATCTGCGGGCGCTGATGGCGGCGGTGCCGCGCTTCGACATGGCGCCGGGCGAACGGCTGAAGCCGCTGCGCGAGATCAAGGCCGAGACCGGCCACCTGCTGGCGGACGCGGGCGACCGCGCCGCCCGCGCCAGCGCCCAGACCGCGCCGCTGCTGGCCGTCGAGGGGGTGTCGAAGACCTACACCATCCGCAAGGCCGGGCTGCTCGGCACCGCGCCGCGCCAGGTGATGGCGCTCGACGACGTGTCGTTCGAGGTCCGGCGCGGCGAATGCCTCGGCCTGGTCGGCGAATCGGGGTGCGGCAAGACCACGCTGTCCAAGGTGATCATGCGGGCGCTGCGGCCCGACGGCGGACGGGTCAGCTTCACCGACGACGACGGCACGCTCGACGTGCTGGCCCTAGAGGGCGGCGACCTGACGGCGTTCCGGCGCAAATTGCAGTTCGTGTTTCAGGACCCGTTCGGCTCGCTGAACCCCCGGATGACGGTGTTCGACATCATCTCCGAGCCGCTGGTGATCCACGGTATCGGAACCCCGGCGTGGCGCCGCGAGATGGTGTCGGAACTGATGAAGCTGGTCGGCCTCGACGCCCGCCATCTCAGCCGCTACCCGCACAGCTTCTCGGGCGGCCAGCGCCAGCGCATCGGCATCGCCCGGGCTCTGGCGCTGCGGCCGCCGATGCTGATCTGCGACGAGCCGGTGTCGGCGCTCGACGTCTCGATCCAGGCCCAGGTGCTGAACCTGCTGAAGGACCTCAAGGAGACCCTCGGCCTGACCTATCTGTTCGTCTCCCACAACCTGGCGGTGGTCGACTACATCGCCGACCGCATCGCGGTGATGTGCGCGGGCCGGCTCATCGAACTGGCCGAGCGCGAGGAGCTGTTCCGCAACCCGGTCCACCCCTACACCCAGGCCCTGCTCGCCGCGGTCCCCGACCCCAACCTCGACCATCCGCTGGATTTCGCCCGGATCATGGATGAGCGCGCTTCGCAGCCGGCGGAATGGCCGGCGCCGTTCACCATCGACGCCGACAGCCGGCCGAGCTTCATCGACATCGGGGGCGAGCATTTCGTGCGGGCCGACCCGCGGATCCTGAACCTCAGGCTGGCGTCGTGACCGCCCGGTCCGGAGCCGTGCCGGCGGCGCTGACCGCGCGCTCCCTGATCGCGCTTACTCTGGGCGCGGCCGCGCTGGTCGGGCTTGCCGCCGCTCCGGCCGGTGCCGAGGGCCGGCGCTATGTCGAGCCCCCGACGCTGGTCCAGGACGTCGCCGGGCTGCGGCTGCCGCCGGTGGCCGCCCGGCTGCCGCGCCAGCCACAGGTCGTCGACCTCGCCGCCGACGGCAAGGAGCCGGGGCAATACGGCGGCAGCCTGTCGATGATCATGGGCCGGGACAAGGATACCCGGCAGATGGTGGTCTACGGCTACGCCCGCCTGGTCGGCTACCGGCCGGGCGACTTCGAACTGGTCCCCGACATCGCCGCCGCCGTCGAGGTCGAGGAAGACCGGGTGTTCACCTTCAGGCTGCGCGAGGGCCACCGCTGGTCGGACGGCGAGCCGTTCACCACCGAGGACTTTCGGTACTTCTGGGAGGACGTGGCGAACAACCCGGCGCTGTCGCCGACCGGACCGCCGTCCGAGCTGGTGGTCGACGGCGTGCCGGCGACGGTGGAGATCCTGTCGCCGACCGTGGTCCGCTACTCATGGCCGCAGCCGAACCCCGAGTTCCTGCCGTCGCTCGCCGGCGCCCGGCCGCTCTACCTGTATCGTCCGGCGCACTACCTGCGGCAGTTCCACGGCGACCACGCCGACCCGGCGGCGCTGGAGAAGCGGGTCAGCGAAGGCCGGCAACGCAACTGGTCGGCGCTGCACAACCGCGTCGACAGCATGTACCAGTTCGACAACCCCCGGCTGCCGACGCTGCAGCCCTGGATGGCGGTTACCGAGCCGCCGTCGGACCGCTTCGTGTACCGCCGCAACCCCTACTACCACCGGGTCGACCCGGAAGGGCACCAGCTTCCCTACATCGACGAGGTGGTGTTCCTGGTGGCGGCTCCGGGGCTGATCCCGACCAAGACCGGGGCCGGGGAATCGGCGCTCCAGGCCCGCTACCTGTCGTTTGACGACTACACATTCCTGCGCCAGTCCGAGACCCGCTCAGGCTACGAGACCTACCTCTGGCGCACCGCCTACGGCGCCCACCTGGCGCTGTACCCGAACCTGAACGCCGAGGATCCGGTCTGGCGGGCGCTGATGCGCGACGCGCGGTTCCGCCGGGCGCTGTCGATGGCGATCGACCGGCACGAGATCAACGAGGTGATCTACTACGGGCTGGCGCTGGACGGGAACGACACGCTGCTGCCGAAATCGCCGCTGTACCGCGACGGCCTGCGCGAGCGCTGGGCGGCCTACGATCCCGAGGCGGCGAACGCCCTGCTCGACGCCATCGGCCTGACCGAGCGCGACTCCCGCGGGATCCGGCTGCTGCCGGACGGCCGGCCGGCAGAGATCGTGGTCGAGACCGCCGGCGAGAGCTCGGAGCAGACCGACGTCCTTGAACTGATCCACGACCGCTGGATGGCGGTCGGCATCAAGCTCTACAGCCGACCGACCCAGCGCACGGTATTCCGCAACCGGGTGTTCGCCGGCAAGACCTTGATGTCGATCTGGTCGGGAATCGAGAACGGGCTGGCCACCGCCGACACCAGCCCGCAGGCCTTCGCCCCGACCGACCAGAACCAGTACATGTGGCCGAAATGGGGGCAGCACCACCAGACCGGTGGCGCCGCCGGCGAGGCCCCGGACCTGCCCGAGGCGCGTCGCCTGATGGAGTTGTACCGGGTCTGGCGCGCTGTCGATTCGCGCCCGGAACGAATCGCCGTGTGGGACGAGATGCTGGCGATCTGGGCCGATCAGACCTTCACCATCGGTCTGGTCGCCGGGGTGCTGCAGCCGGTGGTGGTCGACCTCGACCTGCACAACGTCCCGGTCCAGGGCGTGTACGCCTGGGAGCCGGGGGCGCATTTCGGGATCTACCGGCCCGACACCTTCTTCTTCGGCCCGACCCGGCCACGGACCCCGGACTCGCTGCTGACCGCCGCCGTCCGGAACCGGAGCTGACGGATGCTCGACTACCTGGTCCGCCGCCTGCTGGTCATGATCCCGACGCTGATCGCGGTCAGCGTCATCACCTTCATCATCATCCAGCTGCCGCCGGGCGACTACCTCTCGACCCTGATCGCCGAGATGGAGAGCCAGGGCGAGAACGTCGACGTCGCCAAGATCGCCGCGCTGCGCGAGCAATACGGCCTCGACCGGCCGCTGTGGCAGCAGTACCTGGTCTGGGCCGTCGGCATGCTGCGCGGTGATTTCGGCTACAGCTTCGAGTACCAACTGCCGGTCGCCGACGTGGTCGGGGACCGGATCATGCTGACCATCGTGCTGAATTTCGGCACGATCCTGTTCATCTATCTGGTGTCGTTCCCGATCGCGATCTATTCCGCCACCCACCAGTACAGCTGGGGCGACTACGGGTTGACGCTGGTCGGCTTCATCGGGCTGGCGACGCCGAACTTCCTGCTGGCGCTGATCCTGCTTTACTTCACCAATTTGTGGTTCGGGACCTCGATCGGCGGGCTGATGGACCCGTCCTACATCGACCAGCCCTGGACCTGGGGCAAGATCCTCTCGGTCCTCGAGCACCTGTGGGTCCCGGTGGTGGTGATCGGCACCTCCGGGACCGCCGCGATGATCCGTCGGCTGCGGGCCAACCTGCTCGACGAGTTGCAGAAGCAATATGTCGTCACCGCCCGCGCCAAGGGCCTGCCGCCGATGCGCGCGCTGCTGAAGTACCCGCTGCGCATGTCGCTGAACCCGTTCATCGCCGACATCGGCAACATGCTGCCGCAGGTGGTCTCGGGCTCGGCGGTGGTGGCGATGGTGCTGTCGCTGCCGACCACCGGGCCGATGCTGATCACCGCGCTGCAAAGCCAGGACATGTACCTGGCCGGCTCGTTCCTGATGTTCCTGGCGGTGCTCACCGTGTTCGGCATGCTGCTGTCGGACCTGGCGCTCGCCTGGCTCGACCCGCGCATCCGCCTCGGCGCCGGGACCGGCCGATGAGCGCCGATTCCCCGCCGCGCCCGCGCGCCCGCCATTTCGTCGACCGCTCGCCGTTCAACCCGGCTTCCGACGAGGTGCTGACGGCGCAGCAGGAACGCTACTACATGGCGTCGCAGTGGCGGATGATGTGGTGGAAGCTGCGCCGCCACCGGCTGGCCGTGATCTCCGGCGGATTCCTGGCGCTGCTGTACGTTTCGGTGCTGATCTCAGAGCTGATCGCGCCGTATGGCCTGACCACCCGTCACACCGAGTACATCTACGCGCCGCCGCAGGGCGTCCACTTCTTCCAGGACGGCCGGTTCGTGGGTCCCTACGTGCTCGGGCTCGACTACCAGCTCGACCTGCGCACCCTGAAGCGCGAGTACACACCCAACCCGGATCGGCCACAGAAGCTGCGGTTCCTGTGCTCGGGCGATCCCTACGAGTTCTGGGGAATGTTCCGGGCGGACCTCCACCTGGTGTGCCCGGCCGAGGGTGGTACGCTGTTCCTCCTCGGGACCGACCGTCTCGGCCGCGACATGTTCTCGCGCATCGTCTACGGGACCCGGATCTCGCTAACCGTCGGCCTTATCGGGATCATCGTCAGCTTCGTGCTCGGCATCGTGATCGGCGGCATCGCCGGCTACTACGGCGGCTGGATCGATTCGCTGATCCAGCGGGTGATCGAGGTCATCCGGTCGTTCCCGGAACTGCCGCTGTGGATGGCGCTGTCGGCGGCGCTGCCGGTGACCTGGAGTCCGATCGTCATCTACTTCGGCATCACCCTGATCCTCGGCCTGCTCGACTGGACCGGTCTCGCCCGGGCGGTGCGCTCCAAGCTGCTGGCGCTGCGCGAGGAGGATTTCTGCGTCGCCGCCGAACTGATGGGCGCCAGACCGACGCGGATCATCGGCCGCCATCTGCTGCCGAGCTTCATGAGCCATCTGATCGCCTCGGCGACGCTGTCGATCCCGACCATGATTCTCGGCGAGACCGCGCTCAGCTTCCTCGGGCTCGGCCTGAGGCCGCCAATCACCTCCTGGGGCGTGCTGCTGACCGAGGCGCAGAACATCAACGCGGTCGAGCTGTACCCCTGGATCATGACCCCGGTTATCCCGGTCATTCTGGTCGTGCTGGCCTTCAACTTCTTCGGCGACGGCCTGCGCGACGCCGCCGACCCGTACCGGTAGGCCTGGAACAAGTCTTCCACCCGCCCGTTCCCACCCGTCGGCGACGCCCGCCGGCGATCGGCAACCGGGAGGAAGCCATGGCCCATTGCGACGTGTGCGGAAACGACTATGACAAGGCCTTCCAGGTCACCAGCGACGGCCGCACCATGACCTTCGACAGCTTCGAATGCGCCATTCACGCGATGGCGCCGCGGTGCGCGCACTGCGATTGCCGGATCATCGGCCACGGGGTCGAGGAAGCCGGGGCGATCTACTGCTGCGCCAACTGCGCTGGCCATGAAGGCGGCACCGCCCTGCGCGACCGCGCTTAGCCGGGTTTAGTGGCTCCGGGGAGCGGTCGGTCGGCCGTCAGCACCTTGGAGAGGTAGGCCGGCTCGGTCCCGGCCGGAACGAACCCGGCGCCGCGCAGCAGGGCCGGCAGATCTGCGGCGATCCAGTCCCGGAAATACGGTTCGTGGAAGTGGTCCGGAAAGCCGCGGAGCACCGGATCCAGGGCCGGCGCGTCGCCCAGTTGCAGGGCGTCGACCACCACCAGCCGGCCCCCCGGGCGCAACACCCGCGCGGCCTCGGCCAGGACCGCGCGACGGGCCTCGGGCGGCAATTCGTGGAGCAGGTACACCGCCGTGACGATGTCCACCGAGGCGTCGGGCAGCGGGATGGCCTCGGCCGCGGCGCGGTGCCAGGTTACGGGAACCCCGGCGAGCCGCCTGCGGGCTTGGTCGAGATACGCCGCCGACAGGTCGAGCGCGTGCAGGTCGAGACCGGGAAACGCCGCTGCCGCCGCCAGCGGCAAAGCCCCTGTGCCGGTCCCGAGATCGAGAAGCCGGACAGCGCCGCGGTTCCGGGCACCGCGGTCCGCCAGCCAGCGGCCAATCGGCGGCAGGGCGCGGCGCCGCATGGCGTCGGCGAGGCCGCCGAACAGGATCTCGACCTGGGTGTCGTACAGCGCGGCCGAGTCCGCGGTCAGCCAGCCACCGGACTGGTCGTGGAAGCTCTGCAGGTAGTAGTCCGGGAAACCCGGCACGACCGGCGGCGGCGCCGGCTCGCCCTCGGGCCGCCCGCGACGTCGTCGTCGGCGCAACGCCACGCTTGGCAGGTCGCGCCAGTACCGTGCCGCCTCGGCCAACGCGCTGGCCGGTTTCGGGACCAGCCCGGGCGGCGGCGGATAGACGCGGTCCTGGATGTCGGCGAGGTCGCGGGCCAGAAGCGCGAGCGCCCGCGCCGCCAACGCCGATCGGATCCGGCCGCCGGCCGCCCGGCTCCGCAGGCCGGGGGGCGGCGTGCCCTCGACTCGCGCCAGCCAGCGTCGGGTGGCGGCGTACTGGCCGAGGTACCAAGCGATCCGGGTGGCCTGGGCGGTGACGTACGCGGCGGCGGCAAAGGCGGAACCCAAGATCTCGGGACGGGTTGGGATCATGGATCGATAGGGTGGGGCTGCGCGAAGTCGGGTCAAGGGCTCGTCGTTACGATCAGGAGAAATGCCGATGCCCGCGCCTGCCTACCCCGCCTCTTGCCCGCCGTCCGGCGGTGTGGCACATCCCGGCGACAGCACGACGAGCCCGGGAGTCGCGGCCATGACGGCGTTCAGGACGCTTGACCAGGTAGAAGTCTCGGGCCGGCGGGTTCTGGTGCGGCTCGACCTGAACGTCCCGATGAAGGACGGCCGGGTGACCGACGCGACCCGGATCGAACGCGCAGCCCCCACCGTGCGGGAACTCGCCGAGAAGGGCGCCCGGGTGATCGTGGTCTCGCACTACGGCCGCCCCAAGGGCAAGCCCGATCCGGCGATGTCGCTGGCGCTGCTGGTCGAGCCGCTCTCGGCGGCGGTGCAGCGGCCGGTGGCGTTCGCCTCCGACTGCGTCGGGCCGACCGCGGCGGCGGTCGTCGACGGCCTCACCGACGGCAGCGTGGCTTTGCTGGAGAACCTGCGCTTCCACGCCGGCGAGGAGGCCAACGACCCGTCGTTCGCCGATGCCCTTGCCGAGCTCTGCGATCTCTACGTCGACGACGCCTTCTCGGCCGCCCACCGCGCGCACGCCTCGATCGACGGGATCGCCAGGCGCCGACCGGCCTATGCGGGCCGGGCGATGCAGGCCGAGTTGGACGCGCTCGGGCGGGCGCTGGAGGCGCCGACCCGCCCGGTCGCGGCGGTGGTCGGCGGATCCAAGGTGTCCTCGAAGCTGGACCTGCTCGGCAATCTGGTGGAGCGGGTGGACATGCTGGCGATCGGCGGCGGCATGGCCAACACCTTCCTGTTCGCCCAGGGCCTCGAGATCGGTGCGTCGCTGGCCGAGCGCGACCTCGCCGGAACCGCCCGCTCGATCCTCGGCAAGGCCGAGGCCAAGGGCTGCGAGGTGGTGCTGGCGGTCGACGCCGTCGTCGCCTCCAAGCTGGCCCCTGGGATCGCCTCCTCGGTGGTCCCGGTCGACGCGGTGCCGGCCGGCATGATGATCCTGGATGTCGGGCCGGAGACGGTGTCGCTGATCGCCGACCGGCTGGCCGGCTGCCGCACCCTGGTCTGGAACGGGCCGCTCGGGGCGTTCGAGACCGCGCCGTTCGACGCCGGAACCTCGGCGTTGGCCCGGGCGGCGGCGGAATTGACCGACCAGGGCCGCCTGCTGACCGTCGCCGGCGGCGGCGACACCGTGGCGGCGCTGGCCCACGCCGGGGTGCTGGAGCGGTTTTCCTACGTGTCGACGGCGGGCGGGGCGTTCCTGGAGTGGCTCGAAGGCAAGGACCTGCCGGGCGTCGCGGTGTTGCGGAGCTAAGGCGGCGCGGCGCCGATCCGGGCGCGACCGAAGGTCGCACGGCCCTGGGGAGCGGACGCCGCCGCAACGTCCGGCAACCTCGGGCGTTGCCATCCGGGGGCGGGTCCCCTATCCAGATTGAGCGTAATCCGGCCGGGCAACACGGCCGCGCGAGGGTGGAGGAAGCAGCGTGCAGACCATCGGCGATCACGCGGGTCTCAAGGCCCACGGCTTGAGCAACCTGAAATCGGTGCGTTGGAACCTTGGTCTGGGAGCGCTCTACGAGGAAGCGATCCGCCGCGGCGAAGGTGTGGTGACCGCCGGCGGCGCGTTGCTCGTTACCACCGGCGAGCACACCGGCCGGTCGCCGAAGGACAAGTTCATCGTCGAGAGCGACTCGACCCGCGAGGCGGTGGATTGGGGCGCCGTCAACCAGCGGATCAGCCGCGATGGCTTCGACGCGATGCACGCGCGGCTCGCCGCCTACTACCAGGGCCGCGACGCGTTCGTGGTGGATTGCTGGGCCGGCGCCGACCCCGAGTTCCGGCTGCCGGTTCGGGTGGTCACCGAGACCGCCTGGCACAACCTGTTCGCCCGCAACATGTTCATCCGGCCCGATCCGGCCGACTTGGCCGGGTTCGAGCCGGGGTTCACGATCCTGCACGCCCCCGGCCTGATCGCCCGCGGCAAGGATGACGGCCTGAATTCCGGAACCTTCATCCTGGTCGACTTCGACCGCCGGCTGATCCTGATTGGCGGCTCCTGGTACGCCGGCGAGATCAAGAAGTCGATTTTCGGCGTGCTCAACTACCTGCTGCCGGACCGCGGCGTGATGCCGATGCACTGCTCGGCCAACATCGGCGCCAAGGGCGACGTCGCGATCTTCTTCGGCCTTTCGGGTACCGGCAAGACCACCCTCTCGGCGGACGGCACCCGCACGCTGATCGGCGACGACGAACACGGCTGGTCCGACACCGGCATCTTCAATTTCGAGGGCGGCTGCTACGCCAAGGTGATCCGGCTTTCGGCCGAGGCCGAGCCGGAAATCTGGGCGGCCAGCCACCGCTTCGGCGCGGTGCTCGAAAACGTCGTGCACGACCCGGTCTCGCGCGCCCTGATGCTGGACGATGACCGGTTCACCGAGAACACCCGGTCCTGCTACCCGCTCGACTTCATCCCCAACACCTCCTCGACCGGCGTCGCCGGCCACCCGGACAATCTGGTGATGCTGACGGCGGACGCGTTCGGCGTGCTGCCGCCGATCGCCAAGTTGACACCCGAGCAGGCGATGTACCATTTCCTGTCGGGCTACACCGCGCGCGTCGCCGGCACCGAGAAGGGCCTCGGCAAGCAGCCGCAGGCGACCTTCTCGACCTGCTTCGGCGCGCCGTTCATGCCGCGCCACCCTTCGGTCTACGGTGCCATGCTGCGCGACAAGATGGCCCGGCACGGCGCGACCTGCTGGCTGGTCAATACCGGCTGGTCGGGCGGCCAGGCCGGCAACGGCGGCGATCGCATGAAGATCGCCTACACCCGGGCGATGGTCCGGGCCGCCCTGGACGGCCGCCTCGGCAGCGCCGGGGTACGCGAGGACGGCCGCTTCGGCCTGCTGGTACCGGAGGCCTGCCCCGACGTCCCGAGCGAGGTCCTGCAACCGCGCGGCGCCTGGAACGACAAGAAGGCCTACGACGCCACCGCCCTCGACCTGTGCGGCCGATTCGAGGCGAACTTCAAGAAGTTCGAGCCGTTCGTCGACGACAGCGTCCGGGCCGCCGGCATTCGCCGAGCGGCCTGACCGGCATTCCTGACCGGCCCGCACCCGGTCAGGTGCGGGACCCCTCGCCCGCCTCGGTCAGCACCCGGGCCAGATCGTCGGCAAGGGTCTTGCCAAGTCGGATGATGGCGGCGTCCTTCGGCAGCCCGGACAGTTCCGGGTGGCCGGCCTCGAACGAGGTGACCACCGCCACCGGCAGCGCTTCGGTCGGCCGCATCGCCCGCAGCGCCCGCAACAGGTCAATCCCGGCCATGCCGTCGAGGACCGCCGACGACAGCACCACATCGGGCTTCTCGGCGACGGCGAAGCGGATGGCCTCGAACGGGTCCGACGCGGTCTGGGCCCGATAGCCGCAGTTGGCGAGTTCGCGCGCGAGCATGTGGCCGAGGGTCCGCGCCCGGGTCACCACCAGCGCGCGGCCAGGCTTTCCGATCACCGAGGTCGGGTCGAAGTCGAACGAGGCCGGCAGGCTGCGCAGGATGGCGGCGGTGCGGTCGGGGTCCGGGTTGCGTCCGCCCTCGACGATCTCGGCGAGCGCGTCGGCGAAGCGCTGCAGCTCGATCACGGGAAGGGGCTGCGCCTCGACCGATGCCTCCAGAAATTCTTCGAAGCGGTCGGCGACCAGCGAGATCGTCGGGAAACCGAAGGTCTTGCCCGAACCCTTGAGATGATGGATCTCGCGCGCCAGGTCGAGGAGCAACGGCCGTGGGTCCTTGGGGCGGTTGGCGAGCCCGCTTAACGCCAGCTGCGCCCGGGCCAACCGGTCCGTCGCGTCGTCGAGGAACTCGCTCATCAGCCGGTTGACGATGTCGTCGGCGATCGCCATCCCAGATTCTCCCGCCCTTTGCCATGGAGGCATGAGAATGCGGAGAATGGCGTGAACGATCCGTTAACGTTGAGAAGTGCGCCGTTGACCCAGGTCAAGGTCGGCCGCGCCACGCTCGGCTAGGGTAGGCTCCAGCGGGAGCCTGTCTCCCTGATGATGGCGGGACGTTGAGCGGTGGAGCGGCGCTGGATCTGGATCGTGTTGGTGGCGGCGGCCCTGCTGCTGCCGTTCTGGTTGGCGTCGCGACAGGCCGCGCAGCCGGCTGATGGCGCGCTGATCGCCTATTCGACCTTCAAGAAGCTGGTCACGGAGGGGCGGGTCGACGCTGTGACCCTGCGCGATGACGGGATCACGGCGATCCTGGACGCGCCGTTGGAGGTGCGACCCGGTGTCGCCACCGTCTCGGTGACCACCCTGATGCCGCCGTTCGGCGATCCAGATCTGCTGGCGCTTCTGGAGGAGGGCGATGTCGTTACCACGGCGCTGCCGTCCGGCGGCCGCGACTGGTGGCTGTCGGTGCTGCCCTGGCTGCTGTTTATCGGGATCTACGCCTTCTTCTGGACCCGGTTCTCGCGCGGCGTCACCGGCGGCGGCTTCGGGGGTGGCCTGGGGGGTGGATTGGGCGGCGGCGGCATCGACGCGTTCCTGAAGGGCCGCGCAACCCGAGAGGAGGCGCAGTCCAGACCGGTCACGTTCGCGGACGTCGCCGGCCAGGACAACGCCAAGCAAGAGGTTGCCGAGTTGGTTGAATTCCTGCGCGATCCGGAGCGTTACCGGCGGCTCGGTGCCGAGCCGCCGCGCGGCGTGCTTCTGATGGGGCCGCCGGGCACCGGCAAGACGTTGATGGCGCGGGCGCTGGCCGGCGAGGCCGGGGTGCCGTTCTTCAACATCTCGGCGTCGGAATTCATCGAGATGTTCGTCGGCGTTGGCGCCAGCCGGGTGCGCGCGATGTTCGACGAAGCCAAGAAGCGGGCGCCGTCGATCCTGTTCATCGACGAACTCGACGCGATCGGCCGCGTCCGTGGCGCGGGCTTCGGCGGTGGCCATGACGAGCGCGAGCAGACGCTGAACCAGATTCTGTCGGAAATGGACGGCTTCGAAGGCCATGAGGCGGTCATCGTGCTGGCGGCGACCAACCGGCCGGATGTTCTCGACCCGGCGCTGCTGCGTCCGGGGCGCTTCGACCGGCACGTCACGCTCGATCTGCCGGACCGGGCGGCGCGCGAGGCGATCCTGAAGGTGCACGTCCGCAACAAGCCGCTTGCCGCCGACGTCGACCTGGGGGTGATCGCTGCTGGCACCCCCGGCTTCTCCGGCGCCGACTTGAAGAACCTGGCCAACGAGGCTGCCATAGCCTGCGCACGGGAAGGCGGGACGAGCGTCGCCATGCGTCACGTCGACTCCGCCCGCGACCGGGTGATGATGGGAATGGAGCGCAAGCTCACCATCCGACCCGACGAGAAGCACCGCCTGGCGGTGCACGAGGCCGGTCACACCGCCGTCGCCCACGCCCTGCCGAACGTCGACCCGGTCTACAAGGTGACCATCATCCCGCGTGGCCGGGCCCTCGGCGGCACCCACATGATTCCGGAGGAGGAGCGCTACACCCGCTCGCAGCCGGAACTCGGCGACCGGCTGGCGGTTCTGCTCGGCGGACGCGCCGCCGAGCGGGCCATGATTGGCGACGTCAGCTCCGGCGCCGACGACGACATCAGCCAGGCTACCCGGCTGGCGCGGGCGATGGTGTCGCGCTGGGGCATGTCGGAGCGGCTCGGGCCGGTCGATCTCCGGCAGAGCGACGAGCACCCGTTTCTTGGACGGGAAATGGCGCAGCCGCGCGAGTTCAGCGACCGAACCGCCCACGAGGTCGACGTCGAGGTCCGGCGGCTGCTGCAGGAGGCGGAGGCCAGGGCGATCGCCATCATCGACGGGAACAGGCCGGCGCTTGGCCGATTGATCGAGGCGTTGGAGGGCCGCGAAACGCTTGACCGTGAGGCGGTGATCGCGATCCTCGGCGCGAGTGTCCGGAGCCCGGGCACGGGCGGCGGCCTGCGCAACGCGGCGGAATAGAGGAGCCCGGAATGGCGACTTCGCCCTACGACATCCTCGGTGTGGCGACGGATGCTTCGCAGGACGCCGTCCGCAAGGCTTACCGGAGGCTGGCCAAGAAGCTGCATCCCGACCTGAATCCGGGCGATGCCGCTGCCGAGGCGCGGTTCAAGGAGGTCGCCCAAGCCCACCAGATCCTCAGCGATCCGGAGCGGCGGGCGCGGTTCGACCGCGGCGAGATCGACGCGAGCGGCGTCGAGCAGCCGCCGCATCCCTACTACCGCGCGCACGCCGGCGACGGCCGCGGACCCCAGGATCATCCCTACAACTCGACCCGGGGCTACGAGGATTTCTCGGATCTCGGCGACGTGTTCTCCGAACTGTTCGGCCGCGACGCGGCCAGCCGAACCGGGCGGCCGGGGGGATTCCGGGCCCGCGGTGGCGATGTCGCCTACCGCCTCGAAATCGGCTTCATGGACGCCGTTCACGGTGCCCGCACCCGCGTGACCATGGCCGATGGCCGGACCATCGACGTCACGGTGCCCGCCGGTGCCCGCGACGGCCTGACCTTGCGGTTGGCCGGGCACGGCATGCCGGGGCTCGGCGACGGGCCGCCCGGCGACGCCTTGATCGAGATCGCGGTGCGGACGCATCCGGTGTTCCGGCGCGAGGGGGTGGATATCCGCGTGGACGTGCCGATCAGCCTCGACGAGGCGGTCCTCGGCGGCAAGGTCACGGTTCCGACCGTTCACGGGCCGGTCGCGGTGACCGTTCCGAAAGCCTCAAGCTCCGGCAAGGTGCTGCGGCTCAAGGGCAAGGGCGTCCGCGTCGGCGACCACGATGGCGACCAGCTGGTCACGTTGCGAATCGTGCTTCCCGATCCCATCGACCCAGACCTCGCGCGGCTGATGACCGACTGGCGTCGCGAGCACGCCTACGATCCCCGCGCCGACCTCATGAAGGAGGCCCGCCATGCTTGACGTCCGGTCGGTGACCGCCCTGGTGCAGGGGCTTTCCGAGGATCGCCTGTACGGCTGGACCACCGAGGGGCTGGTGCGGCCGACCCTGGAGGCGGGCGAGGTGTTCTACCGGGAGGTCGACGTCGCCCGGTTGCGGCTGCTGGTGACGCTCGAGGACGATCTCGCGGTCGAGCGCGACACCGTGCCTGTGGTCGTCGAACTGCTCGATCAGATTCACGGCCTGCGACGCGCCCTGCGGGTGCTTGGCAAGGCGGTCGGTCAACAGCCGGACCCTGTGCGTGCCGAGATCCGCGCTACCGTGGCGGCGCTGATGCGACACGAATCCAACGATCTGGACGACTGACAGCCCGGGAAGCGGATGCCGAGGGCCGGCAGCCCGCCGACGCCTCGGCCCACCCTCGGTGGTATCAGGCGGCGGAGCGGCGCTGCCCGGTGGTCGCCGCCGGCTCGCCGGATGGCGTCGCGTCCACCACGTCGCCGGCGAGCAGTTCGCCGTACCCGGCGCAGGCGTGCTGTATCTCGGAGGCGATCTCGGAGAGACGCCCGGCCTGCGCCGAGTAGTCGTCGACGGCCTGGCGCGCGTAGCCCGCGCACAGTTCCAGGGCGTCCTGCGGCGACCGGCAGGCCAGGATCTGCTGCTGGCGGCTCAGATCCTCTTCCAGGCGCTGCGCCGCAAAACGGCCGGCCTCCTGCTGCATTCGGACGACGCCCTCGATCACGGCCCGGTTCATGCGCATCCAGGCATCCATGCCGTGGCCGGTACCGCCGGCGAACAGCCCTCCGGACAATCTGAACGGGTTGGCGAGGCTGGCCGGGGCGGAAGTCGGTTTCGTGGTGTGCTTGCTCATGGCTTGCTCCTTTTCAGGACGGCGGCAACCGCACCCCCGGTCCGACGCCTCGGCAATCTGACGCGCCGCCCACTCGCTCGCATTGAGGGATATCAAATCGTCCCGGAACTCGCCCAAGTGGCTGCCGCTCAGTGCAGGACTGATCAAGATCAAAGCGGTGCGCGGCCGCCGTGCGATGGGTTCGCATACGGTCGCTGCCGTCGGGATGTCGCGCGATCGGCCGGCCAGGTTCATGAGGAGCACGTTTGACATGTCGATGATTCGGAAACTCGGCCTGGTTGCCGCCCTGGGAGCGGCGCTCGTGGTCACCGGCTGCGCCGGCGAGAAGGAGTTCACCAGCATGGGCGGCCGCGTCGGCCAGCTCGAACAGGAGGTCGCTGCCCTCGGTAAGCGTCTCGACGCCATGGCGGCCGGCGACCGGCAGGCCGCCGAGCGCGCCGCCAAGGCTGCCGAAGACGCCAAGCAGGCGGCCGAGCAGGCGCGTCGCGCTTCCGAGGCCGCCGCCGAGAGCAGCGCCCGGGTCGAGGAGATGTTCCGCAGATCCCTGCGCAAGTAGCTAGTCGACGAGCTTCGGCGCAGCGCCCATCGAGATCAGCCCCGGGACGCCGCGGCGTTCACGGGCGATCCGCCGGACGATCGGCCAGTTGACCAGAACGCCTCCGCCAATCGCCACGAGAATGTCCCTGATCTGGTCCGTCGGGTCCTCCGGCGGCCAGTCGTCGAGGGGCAGTCCGGCCTCCATCTCGTCGATCTGCCGGCGGGTCGGATGCGCCTCCATGAACAGCCGGCCTTCCTGCCAGCCGAGCTTGATCGGCTGGTCGACGATCCGAACCGGCGTGCCGACCGCGACCGCCTCGAACAGCGCCGCGATGTCCTCGGCGTACAGCCGGATGCAGCCGTGGCTGACCCGTCGGCCGACGCCGTACGGCCGGTTGGTGCCGTGTATTCGGTACAGCGGCCAGCCGAGGTCGAGCGCGAAGTCGCCGAGTGGATTGTCCGGTCCAGGCGGAACCGACATCGGCAGTTCCGGACGCTCGGCCCGGATCGATGGCGGGGGCCACCACGTCGGGTTGCGGCGCTTGTTGACGACGGTGGTGTCGCCGAGCGGGGTCTCCGCGGCCTCGGTGCCGATCCCGATCGCCATCGAGGCGACGGTTCCGCCGGCCGCGAAATGATAGAGCCGCAGTTCCGCCAGGTTGATGACGATGCCGCGGCGCGGCGCGTCCGGCAGGATGTGCTCGCCGGGAATCACCAGCTCGGTTCCCACCCCCGGGAGCCACGGGCCGATTTCCGGGTTGGCGGCCACCAGCTCGACGTAGCCAACCCGGTAGTCGACCGCGAGATCGACCAGCACCTCGCCCGCCCTGACCGTGTGCAGGCGGTTGCGGCCGATCAGGTCGGCGGCGTTCCCGCCTGCTGTCTGGGCCCCGACCGATCCGGGCCGGGCGATGCCGGCGCCGAGAAGCGCGGCGGCGCCGAAGCCGAGGGCGCGACGACGCCCGATCGGCCGCCCGCGGGAGCCCGGTTGCTGAGGGCTGGGAGGTTGCATGGACGACACCCTTCTCCGCCGCCGGCGCCGCGCGCGCCCAGCCGTCCCCTTACCTAGTCGCGCAGCGCCCCGGGCGGCAAGCCGGGCGTCATTCGGCCGGCTCGGGGCGCGCGGTCTCGGGGCGCGCGGTCGCGGCCGGCGCCCGCCGCGGCAGCAGCCGGTTGATGGCGACGAAGAACACCGGCACGAAGAAGATTGCCAGGACGGTCGCTGAGACCATGCCGCCCAGCACGCCGAGGCCGATCGCGTTCCGGCTCTCCGAGCCGGCGCCGGTGCTGATCGCCAGCGGCAGCACGCCCAGGCTGAACGCGAGCGAGGTCATGAGGATCGGCCGGAGGCGCTGCCGCGACGCCTCGACCACGGCGTCCACCAGCCCGCTTCCCCGGTCGTGGAGCGACTTGGCGAACTCGACGATCAGGATGGCGTTCTTGGCCGACAGCCCGACCGTGGTCAGCAGCGCCACCTGGAAGTAGATGTCGTTGGGCAGCCCGGCCAGGGTGGCGGCGATCACCGCGCCGATCACCCCGAGCGGCACCACCAGGATCACCGCCACCGGCACCGACCAGCTCTCGTACAGGGCGGCCAGGCACAGGAACACCACCAGCACCGAGATCGCGTACAGCGCCGGCGCCTGCGAGCCCGACAACCGCTCCTCGTAGGACAGGCCGGCCCATTCGTAGCCGATGCCGGCAGGCAGCTCGGTCATCAACCGCTCCATCGTCGCCATCGCCTCGCCCGAGCTGACGCCGGGCGCGGCCGAACCCTGGATGTTCATCGACGGGTTGCCGTTGTAGCGCTCCAGCCGCGGCGAGCCGTGGGTCCACTCGCCGGTCGCAAACGACGCGAACGGCACCATCTGGCCGTTCTCGTTGCGGACGTACCAGCGGTCCAGGTCGCCAGGCTGCATCCGGAACCGGGCGTCGCCCTGGATGTAGACCTTCTTGATGCGCCCGTTCTCGATGAAGTCGTTGACGTAGGCCGAGCCCCACGCCGCCGACAGCGTGCTGTTGACGGCCGCTAGCGAGAGCCCGAGGGCACGCGCTTTCTCGCGGTCGATCTCGACCTGGTATTGCGGGGTATCCTCCATGCCGTTCGGGCGCACCCCCACCAGGCTCGGCTCGCCCCGGCTCAGGCCGAGCAACTGGTTGCGGGCCTGCAGCAGCGCCGCGTGCCCGAGGCCGCCGCGGTCGACGAGCTGCAGGTCGAATCCGGTCGCGTTGCCGAGGCCGGGCACCGAAGGCGGCATGATGGTGAACACCATCGCGTCCTTCACCGCGGCCAGCGCCCTCATGGCGCGGCCGGCCACCGCCTGGGCGCGCAGCGCCGGGGTCTGGCGCTCGCTCCAGTCCTTCAGCCGCACGAACGCCAGGCCCATGTTCTGGCCGCGCCCGGCGAAGCTGAAGCCGCTGACCGTGAACAGCCCCTCGACCGCCTCCGGCTCGGCTTCCAGGAAATGCTTCTCGACCTTCTCGGCGGTGTCGACGGTGCGCTCCATCGACGCGCCCGGCGGCGCCGACCACAGCACGAACAGCGTGCCGCGGTCTTCGGTCGGCAGGAACGAGCCCGGCAGCTGCAGGAACATCCACACCAGCCCGCCGATGATCGCCAGGTAGGCGACGCCGTAGCGGCCGAGGCGCCCGCCGGAGCGCCGCACGCCGCCCTGGTAGCGCTCGCTGGCGGCGTCGAAGCCGCGGTTGAACAGGCCGAACGGGCCGCGCCGCGTCAGGCCGTGACCCTTCTCGACCGGCTTCAGCAGGGTGGCGCACAGCGCCGGCGTCAGCACCACGGCGACCAACACCGACAGCGCCATCGCCGAGACGATGGTGATCGAGAACTGCCGGTAGATGGCGCCGGCCGAGCCGCCGAAGAACGCCATCGGAACGAACACCGCCGACAACACCAGCGCGATGCCGACCAGCGCGCTGGTGATCTGGCGCATCGACTTTTTCGTCGCCTCGCGCGGCGGCAGCCCGTCCTCGGCCATCACCCGCTCGACGTTCTCCACCACCACGATCGCGTCGTCGACCAGCAGGCCGATCGCCAGCACCATGCCGAACATCGTCAGGGTGTTGATCGAGAACCCGAACGCCGCCAGCACCCCGAAGGTGCCGAGCAGCACCACCGGGACCGCGATCGTCGGGATCAGCGTCGCCCGGAAGTTCTGCAGGAACAGGTACATCACCAGGAACACCAGGACGATGGCCTCGGCCAACGTCTTCAGCACTCCCTCGATCGAGAGCCGCACGAACGGCGTGGTGTCGTAGGGGTAGATCGCCTCCAGGCCGGGCGGGAAGAACGGCTGGAGCTCGGCCACCCGGGCGCGCACCGCCTCGGCGGTGTCGAGCGCGTTGGCGCCGGCCGCGAGCTTGACGCCGAGCCCGGCGGCCGGCTGACCGTTGTAGCGGGCCACCACGGCGTAGCTGTCGGAGCCGACCTCGATCCGGGCGACGTCGCGCAGCCGGACCTGCGAGCCGTCGGTCTCGACCCGCAGCAGGATGTTGCCGAACTCCTCCGGCGTCTCCATCCGGGTCTGGGCAATGATCGAGGCGGCGATCTGCTGCCCGGGGACGGCCGGAAGCCCGCCGATCTGGCCGGCGGAGACCTCGGCGTTCTGGGTGCGGATCGCCTCGACGATGTCGACGGTGGTGAGCTGGTGGCTGTACAGCCGGTTCGGGTCCAGCCAGATCCGCATGGCGTGCTGCGGGCCGAAGGTGTTGACGTCGCCGACGCCCGGCACCCGGCTGATCGGGTTCTGCAGGTTGGACGCGACGTAGTCGGCGATGGTGCCCTGGGTGAGCCGGCCGTCCGGCGAGACGAAGCCGACCACCATCAGGAAGTCGTTGGTCGCCTTGGTCACCGTCAGGCCCTGCTGCTGGACTTCCTGCGGCAGCAGCGGCAGGGCGAGCTGCAACTTGTTCTGGACCTGCACCTGGGCGATGTCCGGGTCGGCCGCCGGCTCGAAGGTCAGGGTGATGGTCGCCTGGCCCGAGGAATCGCTGGTCGACGACATGTAACGGAGGTTGTCGATCCCGGTCATCTTCTGCTCGATGACCTGGGTGACGGCGTCCTCGAGGGTCTTGGCCGAGGCGCCCGGGTAGACGGCGTTGATCGACACCGCCGGCGGCGCGATCCGGGGATACTGCTCGACCGGCAGCCCGAGGATCGCCAGCCCGCCGGCCAGCATGATGACGATGGCGATCACCCAGGCGAACACCGGGCGGTCGATGAAGAACTGGGCCATGATCGGCTCTCCCGGGCCGGCTCAGCGGGTGACGGTGTCGGGGGCGCGGCGCGCCGCGATAGCCTCGGCCGGCGCCACCGGCTTGACCCGGGCGCCCGGCTGGACCTTCTGCATACCCTCCGCGACGATGCGGTCGCCGGGGTTGAGCCCGGCGGTCACCAGCCAGTCGTTGTCGACGGCCCCGTCGGTCTCGATGGCGTGCGGTGCCACTCTGTCCTCGCCGTCGAGCAGCCACACCCGGGCGCTGCCGTCGGTGGTCCGGAACACCGCCTGCTGAGGAATCAGGATGGCGTTCTCCCGCACCCCCTGCTCGACCCGGGCGCGCACGAACATGCCCGGCAGCAGCTCCGAGCGCGGGTTCGGGACCACGGCGCGCAATTGCACGGTGTTGGTGTCCGGCTCGACCGTGATGTCGGAGAACAGCAGCTGGCCCTTCTCCCCGTAGGCGGTGCCCGAGGCGTCCAGGATCACCGTCACCGAGGCGGTGCCGGCGCTGTCGGAATCGGCCTCGACGCTGCCGGCGGCGAAGTCCCGGCGAAGCCGCGAGAGCTGGGAGAGCGATTGCGAGAGATCGACGTAGATCGGGTCGATCTGCTGAACCACCGCCAGCGCGGTCACCTGGTTGGCCGTCACCAGGGCGCCCTCGCTGACCGCGGACTTGCCGATCCGGCCCGAGATCGGCGAGACGACGTTGGTGTAGCCAAGATTGATCCGGGCAGCCTCGATCGAGGCGCGGGCGGCGGCGGCGTCCGCCTCGGCCTGCTTCTGGGCCGCGACGGCGTCGTCGTTGTTCTGCCGGCTGACCGCGTTCGACCCCAGCAACTCGCGGTAGCGCCGCGCCTTGGCGGTGGTCACGGCGACGTTGGCTTCGGCCTTCTGCAACTCGGCCTGGGCGCTCGCCAGCGCCGCCTCGTACGGCTTGGAATCGATCCGGTAGAGGGGCTGGCCGGCGGCGACCACGCCGCCCTCGTTGAACAGGCGCTCGCGGATGATGCCATCGACCTGCGGCCGGATCTCCGCCACCCGGAAGGCCGTGGTCCGGCCCGGCAGTTCCGCGGTGACCGGCAGCCGTCGGGCCTCGACGGTGGCCACCACCACCTCGACGGGCGCATCCTCCTGTCGGGGCGCGGCCGCCTCCTGGACCGGCTCGTCGCAGGCAGCAAGGGCAACCAGCAGACCCGCGGCGGCGGTCATGCTCCGAAGCGTCGTCAGTCCAGGCATGATCGGTCCCCGGTCTCGGCCCGGTCCTTCGCCCCGTCCCGCGCGGGCGAGGTCTTGGAGGCGGCGCGTGATATCCTATGTACTGTAACGTACAGTACAGTTCGAATGGGTACATAGGGAGGGGCAGGTGGGATGGTCAAGGGGTCGGTGTCGCGGGAGGCATGGGTGACGCCGGACGCACAGGCTGCGACCGGCCGGCCGGTCGGCCCGAGAGGCGAGGCGCGGCGCCGGGCTTTGCTCGACGCGGCCGCCCGGCTGTTCGTCACCAAAGGGTTCGAGAAGACCACGCTGCGCGACCTGGTGGAGACCGCCGGTGGATCGCGCGCGACGATCTACGAGCTGTTCGGCGACAAGGCCGGGCTGTTCCGGGCGATGATGGAGGAGAGCAACCGGCGCGTCCTCGATCATCTGTCGGACGCGCGGTCGCCGCTGCCGGCGTCGCCCGACGAGGCCCTGGTCCGGTTCGCCCTGCATTTCCTGCGCGGAATCCTGAACGACGAGACCCGCGCGGTGGTCCGCGTGCTGGTGGCCGAAAGCGGCCGCATCCCGGACATCGCCGAGGAATTCTGGCAGAGCGGCCCGGCCACTACGGTGCGCGGCGTCGCCGACTACCTCCGAGCGTTGGCCGATGGCGGCGGGCTGCGGATCGAGGATCCCGAGGCCTCGGCCCAGGCGTTCATCAGCATGGTGGTCGGGGAGTTGTTCATGAAGGGCCTGATCCTGCCGGGCCGGCCGGTGCCGGACGATGAGATCGAGCGCCGGGTGCGCTACGCCGTCCGGCTGTTCCTGGACGGCATCCGGGCCCCCGCCGGCGCCGGCCGCGGCGCGGCGGCTAGCGGCAGAAGCTGATCGAGCCTTCGGCGCACACCCGCTGGCCGTCGATCCAGATGGTTCCGGAGAGATCGGCGCGGAAGAAATCGACGTCGCGAAGCTTGGCACCGGTCAGGTCGGCGCCGCGCAAATTGGCCGATACCATCCGCGAGCCGACGAGGTCGGCGTTGCGGAACGATGCCCCCTTCAGGTTGGCCTGGGTGAAGTCGGCGCTGCGCAGTTGCGCGTCCGCGAACACCGCGCCCTCGAGCTCGGCGCCCTGGAAGCGCACCCGGCCACCTTGGAGCCGGGTGAAGTTCGTGCCGGCGAGCGTGGCGCGGTTGAAGCTCGCGTTGTCGAGACGCGCGCCGGTGAGGTCGATGCGCGACAGGTCGTAGCGGTCGAAGCTGCACCGCCGCCAGTCGACGCCGGGCTGCGGCGGGTCGGTGCAGGCAGCCGAAGCCACGCTCGCGGAGACCAGCAGCAGCAGCAGGGCGGCGACCGCGCGGAGTGCGGATTTTCCAAATCGTTCCATTGGTCGGCACCGTAACGGCCTGAGGCGGCAAAAAGCAAAACCAATCCACCGGCTCGCGGCACCACGTCGGGGCGGCGGCCATGTCCAGTCTGTGGATATCCACAGATGCCGAGCGGTGTTGCGCTGCGTTATACGCTGGGTTTGTGCCGGCTCGCCGATGGTCTATAAACGGCCGCGTCGACCCGCGAGCGCCCGCTTCGGGCCGGCGCCCGGGTCGGAATGCCTCGAGGGGGTTGAAGAATGAGCGCTGAGCGTCGGCCGATGTCGCCGCATCTCCAGATCTACAAGCCGCAACTGACCAGCGTGCTGTCGATCTCGCACCGGATCACCGGGGTCGGGCTGGCGGCGGGGACGTTGCTGCTGACCTGGTGGCTGCTGGCCGCCGCCTCAGGCCCCGAAGCGTTCGCCACGGTGCAGGGCTTCCTCGGCTCCTGGATCGGCTACCTGATCCTGTTCGGCTTCAGCTACGCGCTGATGTACCACCTCTGCAACGGCGTCCGTCACCTGTTCTGGGACGCCGGCCGGGGCTTCGAGCTTCCGACGGTCTACAAATCCGGCTGGGCCGTGGTATTCGGCGCGGCGGCGCTGACGGTGATCGCCTGGGCGATCGCTTTCGCGTCGGCCTGAGGGCGGAGAGGAGCATGACGATGGCAGGCAAGACCTTTCGCTCGATGCGGACGCCGCTGGCCCGGGTGCGCGGCCTCGGCTCGGCCAAGGAAGGCGTCCATCACTGGTGGGCGCAGCGCCTGACGGCGCTTGCCCTGGTCCCGTTGACGCTCTGGTTCGTCGTGTCGGTGGCCGGGCTTGCCGGCATGGACCACGCCGCGGCGGTCGCCTGGATCGGCTCGCCCGCGGTGACCGTCTTGCTGGTGCTGCTGGTCACTGCGACCTTCTGGCACGCCCAGCTCGGTGTGCAGGTGGTTATTGAGGACTACGTTCATAGAGAGGCGGTCAAGCTTGTGGCGCTAATCGCCGTCAAGTTCGCGGCCGTCCTGTTGGCGATCGCGTCGATCTTCGCCGTGCTGCGGCTGGCGTTCGGAGGCTGAGGTCATGGAATCCTACAAGATCATCGAACACGAATACGACGCGGTGGTCGTCGGCGCCGGCGGCGCCGGGTTGCGCGCCACCCTCGGGATGACGCTGGAGGGGCTGAAAACCGCCTGCATCACCAAGGTGTTCCCGACCCGCAGCCACACCGTGGCGGCGCAGGGCGGGATCGGCGCCGCCCTCGACAACATGGGTGAGGGCGACAACTGGCGCTTCCACATGTACGACACCGTCAAGGGCTCCGACTGGCTCGGCGACCAGGACGCCATCGAGTACATGTGCCGCAATGCCATCCCGGCGGTAATCGAGCTTGAGCACTATGGCGTGCCGTTCTCCCGCACCGACGAGGGCCGGATCTACCAGCGGCCGTTCGGCGGCCACACGCTGAACCACGGCAAGGCGATGGCAAAGCGCGCCTGCGCCGCCGCCGACCGGACCGGCCACGCGATCCTGCACACCCTGTACCAGCAGTCGCTGCGCAACCACGCCGAGTTCTTCGTCGAATACTTCGCGCTCGACCTGATCATGGATGACGACGGTGCCTGCGTCGGCGTGATGGCGTTGTGCCTGGAGGACGGCACCATCCACCGGTTCCGCGCCCACAAGACCGTGCTGGCGACCGGCGGCTACGGCCGCGCCTACTTCTCCTGCACCTCGGCCCACACCTGCACCGGCGATGGCAACGCCATGGTGCTGCGCGCCGGCCTGCCGCTTCAGGACATGGAATTCGTGCAGTTCCACCCGACCGGCATCTACGGCGCCGGCTGCCTGATCACCGAGGGAGCGCGCGGCGAGGGTGGCTATCTGACGAATTCCGAGGGCGAGCGCTTCATGGAGCGGTACGCGCCGACCGCCAAGGACCTCGCGTCGCGGGACGTGGTCAGCCGGGCGATGACGATCGAAATCAACGAGGGGCGCGGCGTCGGTCCGAACAAGGACCACATCATGCTGCACCTGGAGCATCTCGACCCGCAGGTCCTGAACCACCGGCTGCCGGGCATCTCCGAAACCGCCAAGATCTTCGCCGGCGCCGAGGTCACCAAGGAGCCGATCCCGGTGCTGCCGACCGTGCACTACAACATGGGCGGCATCCCGACGAATTATCATGGCGAGGTGCTGCGGCCGACCGCCGACGATCCGGACCGGGTGGTCCCGGGGCTGATGGCGATCGGCGAGGCGGCCTGCGTGTCAGTGCACGGCGCCAACCGGCTCGGCACCAATTCGCTGCTCGACATCGTGGTGTTCGGCCGCGCCGCCGCCCACCGCGCCGCCGAGACCGTGCGGCCGGGCGAGAGCCACAAGCCGATGCCGTCGGACGCCGGTGAGCACGCCATCGCCCGCCTCGACCGCATGCGCATGGCCAAGGGCGACCGCATGGCTGGCGCCATCCGCCTCGACATGCAGCGCACCATGCAGACCCACGCCGCGGTGTTCCGCTCCGACGAGCTCATGCAGGACGGCCTCAAGAAGATTCACCAGGTCGCCGACAGCATGGCCGACGTCGGCCTGAACGACCGGTCGCTGATCTGGAACTCGGATCTGGTCGAGGCGCTGGAGCTGGAGAACCTCGTCAGTCAGGCGATCGTCACCCTGACTTCAGCGGCGCTGCGCAAGGAGAGCCGCGGGGCGCACGCCCACGAGGACTTCCCGGACCGCGACGACGCCAACTGGATGAAGCACACCGCCATGTGGCTGGACGAGAAGAACCAGCACCGGGTGCTCTACCGCGACGTCCACTTGAACACGCTCTCGAACGAGGTGGAGAGCATTCCGCCGGTCGCCCGCGTCTACTGACCCGCCGACCGCGCAGCGCACCGCAAGCCGAGGAACATCGATGGCCGAGTTCACCCTGCCGACCAACTCCAAGGTCAAGATCGGCGACACCTACAAGGCGCCGAGCGATGCCAAGCGGATCAAAAGCTTCAAGATCTACCGCTGGGATCCGGACAAGGGCGGCAACCCGCGGCTCGACACCTACGAGATCGACCTGGACGACTGCGCGCCGATGGTCCTGGACGCGCTGAACAAGATCAAGAACGAGGTCGACACCACCCTGACCTTCCGGCGCTCCTGCCGCGAGGGCATCTGCGGGTCGTGCGCGATGAACATCGACGGCACCAACACGCTGGCCTGCCTGAAGCCGATCGATGAAGTCGAGGGCGACGTTCGCATCTACCCGTTGCCGCACATGCCGGTGATCAAGGACCTGGTCCCAGACCTGTCGGTGCCCTTCGCCCAGCTTGCCTCGGTGGAGCCGTGGCTGAAGACCGAGACCCCGCCGTCGCCGATCCGCGAGCGGCTGCAGAGCCCGGATGAGCGTGCCAGGCTCGACGGCCTGTGGGAGTGCATCCTGTGCTTCTGCTGCACGACATCGTGCCCGAGCTACTGGTGGAACGGCGACCGGTACCTGGGACCGGCGGTGCTGCTGCAGGCCTACCGCTGGATCGCCGACAGCCGCGACGAGTACACCGGCGAGCGCCTGGACGCGCTGGAGGATCCGTTCCGCCTGTACCGTTGCCACACCATCATGAACTGCACCAAGACCTGCCCGAAGAACTTGAACCCGGCCAGGGCGATCGCCGAGATCAAGAAGCTGATGGTGATGCGCCAGTAGCGGGCGCGGCGCCGCGACTGCGCCGTGCCGGAGGTCTTTCCGAGGGTTGATGGTGTCACCGTGCCGCTCCGGCCGGGGGAGGCGTTGATCGACACGGTCTGGGGTCCCCTCATGGGCTTCCGGAACGACACTGGTGTATCGCGGGCCCTGGCCGTCTTCGGCGAGTACGCCTCCGACGAGGTCGGCATCTACAACCGCCTGCTCGGCGCTGGCGGAACCTTTCTCGACGTCGGCGCCAACATCGGGGTGGTCAGCGTGGCGATGGCCAGCTTGGACCCGCGTCGCCGGGTGATAGCCTTCGAGCCGCAACGGACATATTTCACCGCCGCCCTCCTGAATCTCAGGCGCTTTCCCAACGCCGAGATCCACCCGATTGCGATCGGCGCGGAAGAGACGGTCGTGGAGGTTCCCGAGATCGACCTCACCCGCGAGGGAAACTACGGCGGCTTGCGGCTGGAGGCGGCGGCGGCGGCGACGCGCCGGCATCCGGCGCTGGTGACCACGATCGACGCCTTTCTGCGCCGCCGGGAGGTGGTGCCGGGCCTCATCAAGATCGACGCCGAGGGCATGGAGCCGTCGGTGATCGAGGGGGCCGCCGCAACCCTTCGGAACGCCGCGCCGATCCTGTCGGTGGAGACCGACCAGCGCGAGCCGGGTGGCCGCGTCGTCGATCTGCTGGTCGCCGCAGGGTACCGGGTGTTCCTGGCGTTCTTCCGGGCCGTGTCGAAGTCGAGCCCGCGCTTCGACCGGACCGACCGGCAATGCCAGACGGTGCACCCGCACGTGATCGGGTTCGCGGCGGCTGTTCCGGAATGGTGGTTCGATCTCCTGCACGGCAACGAATTGCGTGGCGCCGCCGACTTCCACAGCCGATTCGACCGGCGGTTCCCGTCGTAGCGGAAAGCCCGATTCGCCCTCGGATTGCCTTCCTTTCGCCCGGTGGCTATGGTCGCCTCGCCGTCCGCCATCGCATCGGACGAAAGGACTCAGCATGACCGCCCCGCGCACCCTCCCGGCCACGGTGTCGGCCACCCTCGCTACCTCTCTGCCCGCCTTCCTGATCGCCGTCGCCGCGCTGGCGATGGCTGTGCCGGGAGCGCCGGCCTTCGCGCAAACCACGGTCGCGGCGGTCGAACAGGACGGCGCCGACGACCGGGCCGCCACCATCGAGCGCCAGGGCCCGGCCGACGACGAGGTCAACTTCGAGCTGTCGGTCGAGGACTGGGTCGAGACCCGCACGGCGACGGTGCGGCTGGCGGCCGACCTCGCGGTCGAGGCCGGCCGGTTCGACGCGGCGCGCCAGGAACTGGTGGCGACGTTGCGCGGCCTGGACGCCGGCGCCGAGTGGCGGGTCGTGGATTTCAGCAAGCTGCGCGACGACGCCGGCTTCGAGCGCTGGAGCGTGGTTGCCGAGGCGCGGGTGCCGGAGGCGGCGCTCGGCGGTCTTGCCAGCAAGCTCCAGGACGCCACCCGTCCGGGCCGTGCGCTCAAGATCGACGCCATCGACTACACCCCGACCCGGGCCGAGCGCGAGGCGGTGATCGCGCGCCTGCGGGGTGAGATCTACGGCCGTGTGGGCCGGGAGATCGCGGCGCTGAACGCGGCGTTCCCCGACCGCCGGTTCCGGGTTCGGGTGATCGACCTGTCGCCGGGGTTCCGGCCGGAACAGCGCGCCATGCCGATGGTGGCGACGATGCGCGGCGACGCGGCCCCGAAGGCCGGCGACGCGTCCGGCTGGCTCGCCGGGTCGGAGAAGGCAATCCTGGCCGCGCGGGTGGTCCTCGCGGCCGAGGTGCAGTAGCCGGTATCCGGCGGCTTCGGCCGCCGGCGCGGGCATGGACAGGAAGGGGTACGGCATGGCGGGCAAGGTTCTGATCGTGACCGGCGGGTCGCGCGGCATCGGCGCGGCGGTCTGCCGCCAGGCGGCGGTGGCCGGATGGGATGTCGCCGTCAACTACGCTGGCAACGCCGAGGCCGCCGAGAAGACCGCCTCGGCGGTCAAGGCGGCCGGGCGGCGGGCGATCGTCGTCCAGGGCGACATGGCCGAGGAGGCTGACATCCTGCGGCTGTTCGAGACCACCGAGCGCGACCTCGGGCCGATCGGCGGCGTGGTCTGCAACGCCGGGATCACCGGCAAGATCACACGGGTCGAGGACATGACCACCGAGGCGATGCGCCAGGTCATGGGCCTCAACGTGATCGGCCTGATGATCGCCAACCGCGAGGCGGTGCGGCGGCTGTCGACCAAGCGCGGCGGCGCCGGCGGCTCGATCGTGAACCTGTCGTCGATCGCCCCGCGCATCGGCTCGGCGAACGAATTCGTGCATTACGCCGCGTCCAAGGGCGCGGTCGACGCCTGGACGCTCGGCCTCTCCCGCGAGGTCGCGGGCGAGGGCGTGCGGGTCAACGCGGTGGCGCCCGGCATGATCGACACCGACATCCACGCCACGGCCGGCGTGCCGGACCGGGCGCACCGGCTGGGATCGATGGTCCCGATCGGTCGCGCCGGGACCGCCGACGAGGTTGCCGAGGCGGTGGTCTGGCTGCTGTCGGACGCCGCGCGCTACTGCATCGGCACCATCCTGAACGTCAATGGCGGCCGCTGAGTCGGAGCCGAAGGCTCCGGATCACGGCCCGCTGGCCCGATACCGGACCCGGGTGGCATCCGGCGAGCTGAAGACCGACAGCGACCAGCAGGCGGCGGTTGCCCGCCTGGACGAGCTGTCGCGGACGGTGGACGGCTGGCAGGCGCGCTCGGCGTCGGCCGGCGGCTGGCTGTCGAAGCTCGGGCTGCGCCGTTCCGGGGACGTCTCCGCGCCGACCGGCGTCTACCTGTTCGGGCCGGTCGGCCGCGGCAAATCGATGCTGATGGACCTGTTCTGCGACGCCGCGCCGGTGGCCGCCAAGCGTCGGGTGCACTTCCACGAGTTCATGCAGGAGGTGCACGGCCTGATCCACCGGTTCCGCCAGCAGGGCGGGGCCGGCGACACCCCGATCCTGCAGGCGGCGTCCGCCGTCGCCGACAGCGCCTCGCTGCTGTGCTTCGACGAGATGGAGGTGCGGGACATCGCCGACGCGATGATCCTGTCGCGGCTGTTCACGGCGCTGTTCGAGCGCGGGGTGGTGGTGGTGACGACGTCGAACCGCCCGCCCGACGGGCTGTACAAGGGCGGCCTGCACCGCGACCGGTTCCTGCCGTTCATCGAGTTGTTGAAGGACCGTCTGGATGTGGTCGACCTCGGCGACGGGACCGACTACCGCCGCGACCGCCTGGTCGGCGAGCGGCTGTTCGTCACCCCCGCCGACGCCGCCGCGCGCGCCCAGCTCGACCGGCTGTTCGCCGACCTGACCGGCGGCGCCACCCCGGAGCCCGACAGCGTGGTGGTGCACGGCCGCGAACTGGCGGTGCCGGCGGCGGCCAAGGGCGTCGCCCGGTTCGGGTTCGCGGATCTGTGCGCCCGGCCGCTCGGCCCGGCCGATTTCCTGGCGATAGCCCGGCGCTACCGGGCGGTGCTGATCGACGACGTGCCGCGCATGACCGACGCCATCCGCGACCGCGCCCGACGCTTCATGATGCTGATCGACGCCCTCTACGAGCGCCGGGTGTCGCTGGTCTGCTCGGCCGAGGCGGAGGCCGCCGAGCTGTACGCCGGCACCGACTGGGGCTTCGAGTTCGACCGCACGGTGTCGCGGCTGATGGAGATGCGCTCGGCCGACTACTTCGCCGAGCCGCACCGGTCGTAACGCCTCGGACGGCGGCCGCTACGCCGCTACAGTGAGCCGAAGGCCGAGTGCCTTCATGACCTTGGCGACGGTCGCGAACTCAGGATTGCCGTCCGGCGACAGCGCCTTGTACAGGTTGGTCCGGCCGAGTCCGGCGGCCCGCGCGATCTCGGTCATTCCCTTCGCGCGTGCGACACCGCCCAACGCCGCCCTCAACAGGTCGGGATCACCATCCTCCAGAACGGCATCGAGGTAGGCGGCGATGTCTTCCTTGGTTTCCAGGCTCTCGGCGGCATCCCAGCGGTGCGTCTTGCGCGTCGTCATGTCGACCTCATTGGAACTCGCCTGTCATTTCGATCGCATTCGCGATATCGCGTTTCTGGGTTCGCTTGTCGCCTCCGCACAGCAAGATGACGACAGCGTCGCCATGCCGGACGAATTACAGCCGATACCCCGGGCCGTAGTCGATCCGTAGCTCCGACCCGCCGCGGCCGACCGGTTTCACGTCACCGGGGTTGCCGAGCGACAGCCGCCGGATGCGCACCATGATCCGGGCTCGCGCTTGCCTGTCCCGCAAGCTCGAGAACCAATCCGCGACACATCCGTCTGACGGACCTCGGTCATCGCGAATTGTCTTCTGTAGAAGACATTGCGTCAAGACCTGGCCGCGAGTGTCTCGCCAAGGTCGCCGCTGCCGGCCCCCTCCGGCCGGCGCCATCGTCACGCCGACTGACGGCCGACCACGGGCCCGATGTAGTCCGACAGTCTTCTCGACCGTCCGTCCGGCACCGATGGCGGTGCTCACAGACCTTCGTTGAAATCATCCAGGAGCGCGGCGATGCGGGCTTCGTCGGCCTGGTCCATGATCGCACGGGCGCGCTGGGTGGCGGGGCCGGCGGCCAGCCGGCGGATGCGCTGCTTGACGCGCGGCAGGGCGGTTCCGGCCATCGACAGCTCGCGCACCCCGAGCCCGACCAGCAGCGGCGCGTAGCGGGGGTCGCCGGCGATCTCGCCGCACACGCTGACCGGGATGCCGTTGCGCAGGGCGGCCTCGACGGTGAACTGGATCAGACGCAGCACCGCCGGATGCAGCGGGTTGTACAGGTCGGCGACCTGCTCGTCGCCGCGGTCGATGGCGAGGGTGTACATGGTCAGGTCGTTGGTGCCGAGCGCCAGGAAGTCGCATTCCCGCGCCAGCGCGTCGGCGGTCAGCGCTGCCCCCGGCACCTCGATCATGATCCCGAGCGCCGGCACCGGTTTGGCGATCCTGACCTTGCGGCGCTTCAGCTTGGCCACAACCCGCGCCAGGATGGTGCGCACCGCGCGAACCTGCCCCACCGACGAGATCATCGGCAGCAGGATCCGCACCGGACCGTGCGCGCCGGCCCGCAGGATCGCCGCCAACTGGGTCTCCAGCAGCTTCGGCTCCTTCAGCGCCAGCCGGATCGCCCGCAGCCCGAGCGCCGGGTTGGCCGACACCGCGATGCGCTCGCCGAGGGCGGTCGCCAGCTTCTCGCCGCCGACGTCGAGGGTGCGGATCGTCACCGGCGCCCCGCGCATCGATTCCACGATCTGCCGCAGGGTGGCGTACTGCTCGTCCTCGCTCGGCAGGTCCGGGCGGTTCATGAACTGGAACTCGGTGCGCAGCAGGCCGACGCCTTCGGCGCCGCCGTGGTGGGCGGTGTCCGTGTCGCGTGGCAGCTCAACGTTGGCCAGCAGGGCAACGCGCACGCCGTCGGTGGTCGTTGCCGGCAGGGTGCGCAGCCGTTCGAGCTGGCGCCCGAGGCGTTTGCGAGCCTCGGCCATGCGGCGGTAGTCGGCGAGCGTCGCGGGGTCGGGGTCGACGATGATGCGGCCGGCCTCGCCGTCGACGATCAGCTGCACCCCGGACCGCACCCGGGTCGCCACCGCGGTAACCCCGAGCACCGCCGGGATGCCCATGGACCGCGCCATGATCGCGGTGTGGCTGTCGGCGCCGCCCAGGGCGGTCGCGAACCCGGCGACCATCGACGGGTCCATCAGGGCGGTGTCGGCGGGGCTCAACTCCTCGGCGACCACGATGCTGCCGGGCGGCAGGACCGAGAAGGCGTGGTAGGGGGTGGCGGTCAGATGCCGCAGGATACGATCGCCGACGTCGCGGACGTCCTGGCCGCGCGACGCCAGATAGGCGTCGCCGACCGCCTCCAGGCCGCGCACCAACTCGCCCACGACCGCCTGGACCGCCGCCTCGGCGTTGATCGAGCGGGTCCGGATCGCCGCCTCGACGCCACCCGCCAGCCGGCTCGATTCCAGCATCGCGCCATGCGCGTCCAGCAGCGGGCCAAGCTCCGCCAGCACCGAGTCCGGGAGCGCCTCGGCCTTGCGGCGCAGCTTGCGGATCTGCCGACGGGCCTTGCCGATCGCCGCCCGGAAGCGCTCGATCTCGGCGTCGACAGCGTCCGGATCGATGGTGAACTCGGGAACCTGGGCGATGCCGCTTTCCAGGACATAGGCGGGTCCGACCGCGATCCCCAACGAAACCCCGATACCGTCGAACGCCACCAGGCCGCTGGCGGCGCGGCGCGAAGCCTCAGTCTTCATCGAACTTGCCGTCGACCAGCAGGGCGATCGCCGACGCCGCGGCCCGGGCGTCGACGCCTTCGGCGGTGACCTCGATCGAGCAGCCGGGCGCCGCGGCCAGCATCATCAGCCCCATGATCGACCGGCCGGATACCGATTGGCCGTCCCGGATCACCGTCACGTTGGCCTCGAAGGAGCCCGCGCACTGAACGAACTTGGCCGCCGCCCGGGCGTGCAACCCACGCTTGTTGGTGATCAGCAGCACACGCCGCACGATCGACGGTTCGCCCAGCTCGCCGCCCCGGCGGTCGTCATCGGCCGTGTCGGCCATGTCAGCGCCCTGTGCCGCCAAGAACTTCGGAGGCGATCGAGATGTATTTGCGACCGGCGTCGCGGGCGGCGGCGGCGGCCTCGCCGAGCGATCCGTCGATCCGCGCGCTGGCCAGTTTGATCAGCATCGGCAGGTTCACGCCGGCGATCACCTCGACGCCCGGACGGTCCAGGATCGAGATCGCCAAGTTTGAGGGCGTGCCGCCGAACATGTCCGTCAGCACCACCACGCCGGTCCCGGAATCCATCGCGTCCACGCGCTCCAGGATTTCGCGCCGGCGCTGCTCCATGTCGTCCTCTGGGCCGATACAGACCGTGGCGATCGCTGTCTGCGGGCCGACCACGTGCTCCATCACCAGCCGGAGCTCCTCGGCCAGCCGGCCGTGGGTCACCAGCACAAGCCCGATCTGCGTTTCGGTGGTTTCGCCGTCAGCCATTCCCATGATCGTCAGCCATTAAACGTCCCTTCGGTCGTCACCCGCTCTCCCTGTCCCGCCGTCGCCGGCAGGTCCCGATGCCTGAGCGTGACAGGAGTGCCGAGGCTCTTCAACCACCCGGCCAGCCGTTCGGCCGTTACGACCGAGCGGTGCTTGCCACCGGTGCAGCCGACGGCGATCGTCAGGTAGCTCTTGCCTTCGCGCTCGTAGCGCGGCAGCAGCGGCGACAGCAGGCCCTTCAGCCCGGCCAGGAACGGCGCGAAGTCCGGGTCGGCTTCGACATAGGCGGCGACCTCCGGGTCGCGGCCGTCGCGCGGCCTCAGATCCTGCCGGTAGTGCGGGTTGTCGAGGAAACGGACGTCGAACACCAGGTCGGCCTCGCGCGGCAGCCCGCCGCGGAAGGCGAACGACAGGATGGTGACCGTCATCCGGCGCCCACCGGCGAGCGCCAGCGCCCCGACCAGCGCCTGGCGGAAGCTCGCCAGGGTCATTGCCGTGGTGTCGAGGACGACGTCGGCCGACTCCCGCAGCGGCATCATGATGTCGCGCTCGATCCGGATGCCGTCGGCGATCGGCCGGTCGGTAGCCAGGGGGTGCCGACGGCGGGTCTCGGTGAAGCGCCGGATCAAAACGGAATCGTCGCAGTCGAGATACACCACCCGCAGGTCGAGGTCGGCCCGCGCCCGGAGCGCCGCCAGCTGTTCGAGCAGCAGGCGCTGATCGAAGCCACGCGTCCTGAGGTCGACGCCGACCGCCACCCGCGCCGCCATCCGGTCCGGGTCGGCCGCGTCTTCGGGACGCACCGGCGCCAGCAGCATCGGCAGCAGCGACAGCGGCAGGTTGTCGACCGCCTCGAATCCCTCGTCCTCCAGGACCTTGAGCGTCGACGTACGGCCGGCGCCGCTCAACCCGGTGACCAGGACAACCAGCGAGCGCCCGGCGATGGCCGGACCTGCTGCCGGTTGGGGCGTCGTGCTGCCACCAGTTGGGTGATCGTCGGACACGTTGTTCGCTACTCGTCGGTGACCATGCGCACGGCCAGCCGGACCTTCGCCGGCGTCGAGGCCTCGAACGCGGTGAGCACGATCAGCGGGACCGACACACCGGCGTGGCTCCAACGCCCTGGATCAGGAAGGCGCGGCACCTGCTCGGCCGGCACCAGGTCGACCACCAGGACCAGCGGGGCCCGCGAAACCGTGGGTATGGTAACGATCCCGATTCCCCTGACCTCCAGGCGATTCCTCAGAGCCTCGGGGGCCCGCGCGACCAGACGGTCGCCCTCCCGGACCAGCTCGGTGCGGTCGTCGGAGACCAGGCCGGCGCCAGCGTCGATCAACCGCAAGGCGATGTCGGACTTTCCGGCGCCCGACGGCCCGCGCAGCAGCACCGCCCGACCGTCGACCGCAACCGTGGTTCCCCAGACCGTCTCCATGCCCGGCAGAATGGCGGGTGACGGCCTGCTGTCAACGGCCTTCGCCGCCGAGGGTCTGGCGGAACCCGTCGAGCGTCCGGCGGCCGGCGTCGGCGGTGTCCTCGATCAGGGCGCTCAAGGCTTCGGCGCTGGCGCCGGGGGACGCCGCGGCCAGCCGGCGGGCGTGATGGGCGACGGCATCGAACCCGACGCTGCCGGCGGCCTCCATGAGGCTGTTGGCCATCGCGCCGACGGCTTGGCGATCGCTCCGGTCGACGTCCTGGAGCCTCGCCAGCAGTTCGCCCACCCGATCGACGTTCTCGCCCATGGTGTGGTCGGCGCCTCGGACGACCCCGCCCACCGGCGTGCCTTTGGCGCCGCCGCCCGTGCCGCCCCAGCGGTCGAGGGCGTCGATCAGCTTGGCGCGCTCCAGCGGCTTGGTGAGGAAGTCGTTCATGCCGGCGTCGAGGCAACTCCTGAGGTCGTCGCGCGACGCGTAGGCTGTCAGGGCAATGATCGGAATGGCGCCGTCTGGCGCCGGCATGGCGCGGATCGCCCGGGTCGCCGCGATACCGTCCATCTCCGGCATCTGGACATCCATCAGGACCACGTCGAACGCCCCGCCCCCCACGGCGTCGACCGCCTGGCGCCCGTCGGTCACGACCTGGACCCGGTGCCCGGCCTGCTCGAGCGTGACCTGCAGCATCTCGGCGTTCAGGGCCACATCCTCCGCCACCAGGACACGCAGGGCGGCGGGCCGGCCAGGAGCGGCCGCCGGCAAGACCGACGCGGGCGTGGTGTCGGCGATCCTGACCGGGATCCGCACGGCCACCGCGGTGCCCTCGTCCGGGGCGGTTTCGAGGGTAAGGCTGCCGCCCATTGCCTCGATCAGCATCCGGCTGATGACGAGCCCGAGCCCGGTGCCGCCGCGGCCGATGTGCTGGCCCTGGACGAACGGGCTGAACAGTTGGTCGCGCTCCTCCGGCGTCATGCCGATCCCGGTGTCGGCAATCCGGATCCGCAGATCTCCCGATCGGGCCGGCACCGCCCCCGGCACCGCCTCCGTTACCGCCGGCTCGAACCGCACAGCGATCGCGATCCGCCCGGAATCGGTGAACTTGACGGCGTTGCCCAGCAGGTTCAGCAGCACCTGGCGCAGCCGCACCGGATCGGCCTCGATGGCGGCCGGCAGGTCGCCCGGCAGGTCGAGCGTGCAGCCGATCCCCTTGGCTTCGATCTGGGGCAGCAGCATCTCCCGGCAGCCCTCGACCAGCGCCGCCACGTCGGTCGCCTGGGTATCGAGCGTCACTCGGCCTGCTTCGATCTTCGCGTAGTCCAGGATGTCGTCGATGATCCGCAGCAGGCCGGCTGCGGCGTCGCGGATCTGGTCGGTGCAGCGACGCTGGAAGGTGTCGAGGCTGGAGTCCCGCAACAGGTGGGCGAATCCGACGACGGCGTTCATCGGGGTGCGTATCTCATGGCTCATGGACGCCAGGAAGCGGGTCTTGGCCTCGGCGGCGGCGCGGCTGCGGGAGTCGCTCTCGCGCAACTTCTGCTCCAGCTGCCGGCGGCGCCAGTCCTGCTCCAGAAGGGTCCCGAGCACCATCACCCCGGCCACGTTGCAGGCGATCAGCATCCACCAGGCGCGAGTCAGGATGGTGACCCCGGTCTGCCACTCCGAGTGCATGAAAAACGTCGGCAGGACCAGCAGCGTGCCGGCCAGCGACAGGGCGAGCAGGCGCGGCGCCGTCGGCCGCAGGCTGCGGCGCCGGAAGTACCAGCGCGCGGCGAGCCCGACCGCCGCGTAGACCGCAAAACCGACGACGCCGCCCGGCGCCCCGGCGCCGCCGATCCAGAGACGGGTCGCCGAACCGAGGGCCGCGGTGACCAGCGCCGCCAGCGGCCCGCCGTAGACGCCGGCGAGCATCGCGGGGCCTCCGCGCGGGTCGAAAACCGCCCCGGGCGCGATCACCACCGGATCGATCATCACGGCCGACGTGGTGACGCCGAAGACCAGGCCCATGAGCAGCGCCCGGCGCCAGCCCGGCGTCTCGCCGAGCCGGCTCGGCTGCAGCATGGCGATCCCGACGGACAGCAGCGCCAGGAGTCCAAGGCTGTTCAGGATTGCGATCGCCGAGGCGCCGAGCATGCACTGTCTTCCCGCTACGAGACCCGGACTCTCGTTCATACGATCTTAAGGATCGGTTACCGGAACTCCGGTGCCAGCGGCAGCTGGACGACGAACCGGGCGCCCAGGATCTCGCCCGCGGCCGAGCGCCGGTTCTCGGCGCGGATGGTGCCGCCGTGGGCCTCGACGATCTGCCTCGATATCGACAAGCCGAGGCCCGAATGGGTTCCGAACTTCTCGCCCCGGGGCCGCTCGGAATAGAACCGGTCGAAGACCGCCTGCAGCTTGCCATCGGGAATGCCGGGACCGTCGTCTTCGACGGCCACGATCACATGGCCTTGGTCGCGGCGCGCGCGCAGGCGAACGACGCCGCCGGGCGGCGAGAAGCTGCGGGCGTTCTCGATGAGGTTGCGCAGCACCTGGACCAGCCGGCCTTCCTGGCCGGCGACCACCACCGGGCCCTCCGCGTCGACCTCGGCCAGCACGGCCGCGCCGCCGCGGTCCTCGGCGGTCGCCGCGTAGACCTCGGCGAGCGCCGAGAGCATCTGGGCGACGTCGACCGCGCCGCGGTCCTCGCGCGACAGCTCGGCGTCGACCCGCGAGGCATCGGAAATATCCGTGATCAGGCGGTTGAGGCGGGCGACGTCGTCGATCACCACCGCCATCAGCCGCTCCCGGCGCTCGGGATCGTCGATGCGGGCGGCGGTCTCGACGGCGCTGCGCAGCGAGGTCAGCGGGTTCTTGATCTCGTGGGCGACGTCGGCGGCGAACCCCTCGATGGCGTCCATGCGCGCCCACAGATCCTCGGTCATCGCCTTGAGCGAGCGCGACAGATCGCCGATCTCGTCGCCCCGGCGGCCGAAATCAGGGATCGTCTGGCGCCGGCTGTGGCTGGTTCGGACCGTCTCGGCGGCTGCCGCCAGCCGCTGGATCGGCCGGGTGATGGTGCCCGCGAGGTAGAGCGACAGCAGGATGGTGATGGCCAGCGTCAGCGCGAAGATGCCAAGGATCTCGAACCGGACCTCGCGCACCGCGACGTCGATGTCCTCGCCCTCCACCGACAGCATCAGGGTGCCCAGGACCTGCTTGTAGCGCTGCACCGGCACCGCGACCGACAGCAGCAGCCCGCCCGCTTCGGTAACCCGGACCTTGCGGATGGTGGTGCCGGCGAGCGCCAGGCGGACGTCGTCCTGCAGCGCCTGCGGGCCGGTCACCTCGTTCCACACCGGCAATTCCGAGCGTCGGGGAAGCCAGTTGACGATCCCGTCGTAGACCCGGTTGGCGAAGCGGCGGACCGGATCCGGCTCGGGTGGCGGCAGCGGCTGGATGCGCACTGTCCCGCCGGGACCGGTCAGCACACGGGTGTCGGCGATCAGCCTGCCCTCCGGCCCGTGGATCCGGATGCGCGAGGCCATCACGCCGGACAGCCGACGGACAATGCGCCGCACCCTCTCCGGCACCAGCCCGGGGTCGACGCTGGCGTCGGTGTCGATGCCTAGCTCGGCGACCGCGCGCGCCATCACCTCGGCCTGCCGGTCGAGCGCGTCGAGCTCGCCGCGGATCAGGCTGTTCTGGTAGCGGTCGAGATACAGGACCCCCACGAACAGGATCGCCACCGACAGCAGGTTGATCGCCAGGATCCGGATGGTCAGGCGCGACACCCGCATCCGGAAGCGCCGGCGCGCCGCCCGCAGGCGGGGCACGGCATCCGCCGATTGAGCGCCCGCCGATTGAGCGCCCGCCGATTGGGCACCCCCCGCCTCGTCGCGGTCGGGTCTCAGGGAGTCGATGGTGCCCACGACGCTCCGTCCGCGCGCCCGTCGCGCCGCCGTCTCAACCGGGCTCGCGGTAGCGGTAGCCGATGCCGTACAGCGTCTCGATTTCGTTGAAGTTGTCGTCGATCGCCTTGAATTTCTTGCGCACCCGCTTGATGTGGCTGTCGATGGTGCGGTCGTCGACGTAGACGCTGTCGCCATACGCCGCATCCATCAGCTGGTCGCGGTTCTTCACGTGGCCGGGCCTGGCGGCCAGCGCCCTCAGGATCAGGAACTCGGTCACCGTCAGGGCCACCGGCTTCGCCTTCCAGGTGCACATGTGGCGGGCGCCGTCGAGCACCAGGTCGCCGCGCGTGATGGTCGCCTCGGAGGTCGGGTTGGCCTCGTCGGCCGCCAGATCCTGTCGGCGCAGCAGGGCGCGGATGCGCTCGATCAGCAGGCGCTGGGAGAACGGCTTCTTGATGTAGTCGTCGGCCCCCATCCGCAGGCCGAGGACCTCGTCGACCTCGTCGTCCTTGGAGGTCAGGAAGATCACCGGCACGGTGCTGGTCTTGCGCAGCCTCTGCAGAAGTTCCATGCCGTCGAGCCGGGGCATCTTGATGTCGAGCACGGCCAGGTCCACCGGCCGCTGGGTCAGCCCGCGCAGGGCCTCCTCGCCGTCGCGGTAGGTCCGCACCTCGAACCCCTCGGCCTCCAGCGCCATGGTCACGGAGGTCAGGATGTTCTGGTCGTCGTCGACCAGCGCGATCGTGTTCGTCATCTTTCCGCCCCTTCGTCCGGCGCGCGCGGGACTGCGCGACACCCCCTGGCTCACGATTGCGGTCCATTCCGGCGCCGCTGCGGCTCGATTGAGGCAGAATATACGGCCGTTCCAGCGACGATGCCCCATTGAACCGCCGCGGTGCCTCATTGTACACGAAGCCATGGACGATTCCGCCGACAGGGCGACACCCGGCGACACCGTGCGGGGCCTGCTGCGCGCCGCCGACCGCGCCACCCTCGCGACCACGCTGGCCGGAGCGGACGGATCGGCGTGGCCGTACGCGTCGCTGGTGATGATGGCGGTCGACCACGACGCCGCTCCGCTGCTGCTGATCTCGACGCTCGCCGAGCACACACGCAACCTGCTCGCCGACCCCCGGGCCGCCCTGCTGGTCGACGCCACCGCCGGACTGGACGAGCCGCTGACCGGCGCGCGCGCCACCGTGCTCGGCCGGCTGGCGCGCGACGACGACGCCGGGCGCCGGGCGCGCTACCTGCGCCGGCACCCGTCGGCGGCGTTGTACGCCGGGTTCGGCGATTTCTCGGTCTGGCGGATGACGGTGGAGCGCGCGCATCTGGTTGCCGGCTTCGGCCGCATCCACTGGGTCGGCGCCAAGGCCGTGCTCGGGCCGGCCGATCTGCCGCTGGCGGCTCGCGAGGCCGACGTGGTCGAGCACATGAACGAGGATCACGCCGACGCCATCGCGCTCTACGCGCGGGTCCTGCTGGGGCTCGACGGCGACGGCTGGATCCTGACCGGTTGCGACGCCGAAGGCGCCGACCTCAGGCTCGGCGGCCGGACCGCGCGGCTGCCTTTCGAGGAACCGGTGCGCGACGCCGAGGGCGCCCGGGTCCAGCTGGTCCGGCTGGTCAAGCGGGCACGGGAACGCGCCGGCTGAGCGACCGATCGCGGGCCGCGCGAACCGGCCAGATCCATCTCGCGGCAACCAAAAGCCGCTTCCCGACGTTGGATGGGTGGACGTCGAGAGGGGGCCGATGACGCGCCGCGCCGTATCCCTGCTGACAATCGCGCTCGTGACAGCCGGGCTGCTGTTGGTCGCGCCCGATGTTTTCCTGGTGATCTTCGCCGGCATCCTGCTGGCGGTTCTCCTGCAGGGCGGCGGCCACGCCATAGCCCGGCGGCTGGGCGTTGCCGACGGATGGGGGGTCGGCCTGTTCCTGCTGGCGGTCATCGTCCTTCTCGGCGGCTTTGGCGTGGCGATCGCGCCGACGGTGTCGACCGAAGTCGACGAACTGGCGCGCCGGATCCCCGAGGCGTTCGAGGATTTTCGCCGGAGCATCGAGGATCACGCGTGGGGAGCGCGGCTCTCCGATCGCCTCACGCCCGGCGGCCTGTTTTCCTCCGAAGGACAAGCCGCGGCGGCGTCGGCGGTAACGTCGACGTTCGGAGCCCTGGGAAACACCATCATCATCCTCTTCATCGGGCTGTATGGCGGTCTCGATCCAGGTACCTACAAGCGGGGAGCGACCGCGCTGCTCGCCCCCTCACTGCGCGCGCGCGCCGAGGAGGTCCTGGGCGATGCGGGGGCCACGCTGCGGAACTGGCTTGTCGCCCAGCTGATGGCGATGACGGTGGTCGGAGTCCTGACCGCCCTCGGGCTCTGGGTTGCGGGCGTGCCGCTTGCCTTCGCGCTCGGCCTGATCGCGGGATTGCTGGCCTTCATCCCGAACATCGGCCCGGTGCTCGCCATTGCGCCGGCGCTCCTGCTCGCCATGCCGGAAGGCCAGACGACGGTGCTGATCGTAATCGCGATCTATCTCGTCGTGCAGGCGCTCGAGAGCTACATCGTCACCCCGTTGATCCAGCGGGAGAAGGTATCCCTCCAGCCTGCCCTGGTGATCGCCGTTCAGCTGTTGTTCGGGGTGTTGTTCGGCATCTTCGGGCTGGCGCTGGCGACGCCGATCGCGGCGGTCGCGAGGACCTTGGTCCGGGAGGCCTACGTGGCCGACTACCTTGAGCGGGAAGCGATCATCAACCGCGGGGAGTGCGACCGAGCGTGAAACGGTGGGTCCGGCGCGGGGCGTCCTTCCTGTGCCTGTTCATGGTGGCCTTGACCGCTCTCGACCTCATCGAGACGGACGAGTGGTGGATCCGCGTGCTCGATTTTCCGCGGCCACAGTTCGCGTCGGTCCTTGCTGCCGCGCTTCTGGTGCTTTGGGCGAGCTCCTTCCGGGCGCGGTTTCCCACGCTTGTATCGGCCGCCTCCGTGGCGGCGCTGATCTGGCAGATCTGGCTCATCGTCCCCTACACGCCGCTATGGCCCGCGCAGATGGTTGCGGCGACCGGCTGCGACCGCGACCGGCGCGTCCGGTTCCTGCTCGCCAACGTGAGGCAGGACAACCGCAACGCCGAGCCGTTGCTGGCGCTTGCCCGAGACCTCGATCCGGACGTCATCCTTCTCACCGAGATCGACCCGTGGTGGGAGCAAGCGGTCTCGACGCTGAGGGACAGCCATCCCGAAACCGTCCTGAAGCCGCTCTCCAACACCTACGGCATCGGGCTCTACTCACGGCTTCCCCTGCGAGGCGCCGAGATCCGATACCTGCTGAAGGACTACGTTCCCTCGATCCGGACACGCGTGGCGCTGGCCGACGGGACCGACTTCTCCATGTGGGCGGTGCATCCGGCACCGCCGCGCCCGGGCGACGACACCGACGAACGCGATGCTGAGCTTCTGCTGGTGGCAAAGGAGGTCGAGGACACCGATCGCCCCGCCGTGGTGGGCGGCGATCTCAACGATGTCGCCTGGTCGTCGACCACGACGCTGTTTCAGGAAGTCAGCGGCCTGCTCGATCCGCGGATCGGACGGGCACTCTACGCGACGTTCAACGCGGAGTGGCCGCTTCTGAAATGGCCGCTCGATCACCTGTTCGCGTCCCGGGAATGGATGCTCGGGGAGTTCCGCCGGCTGGATGATATCGGGTCGGACCACTTCCCGATCCTGGTCGAGTTGTGCCATCAGCCCGAGGCTGCGGCGATCCAGGACGGCAACGCGCCCGAACCCGGGGACGGACGGGACGCCCAGGACCATATCGATGAGGGCCGTGAAGCCGCCCGCGAGGACTGACGAAGCCTCGCCTGCGCGGCTGATATCGGGGAGGGAGGGCCGCCGCCGGAATCGCCCGGACGGCCACACGCTTGAATTGCTGCGGCTTCGCACGTAACTTAGTTGGTGAGGAGCCCTAGCGATGCTGCCGCCGATCACCCCCTCCATCCCGTCGAATTCGCCGAACACGGTGCTGGTCGCCCCGCGTCCGGCCACCCAGGAGCCGGCGAAGAGCAGCGCGCGTAACATCACCGCGCGCGCGGTCGACGCCGGCGACGAGGCCGACGGCGCCCAGGAAGACAGCGAGAACGCTCGCAACCAGAGGGTCGACGGCAAGCGCCAGTCGTCCTCCTTCCGACGGTCGTTCGGGTTTCTCGGCCAGCACATCGACATGTTCGTCTGACCTCGGACGCACCGACGGCTTGCGAGGCGCCGTGGCCGGGGTCACATTGCCCTCATGACCGATACAACCCCACCCCACCCCGCGCCGGCGAGCCCGCTTGGCCCCGTCGCCCGACGGATCCCGCCCGGCGAAGACCGCGAGCGGCTGGTCTGCGATTCCTGCGGATTCATCAACTACGTGAACCCGAAGATCGTGGTCGGCGCGGTGGCGCTGTGGGGCGACCGCATCCTGCTCTGCCGCCGCGCGATCGAGCCGCGCGACGGGTGGTGGACCCTGCCGGCCGGCTACATGGAGGAGCGCGAGACGACCATCGAGGGCGCCCAGCGCGAGGCCTGGGAGGAGGCGCGCGCCCGCATCGAGATCGACGCGTTGATCGGTGTCTACAACATCCCGCGCATCAGCCAAGTGCAGATGATCTACCGCGCCCGCCTGCTGTCGCCGGACGTGTCGGCCGGGCCGGAGAGCCGGGAGGTCGGGCTGTTCGAGTGGGATGAGATCCCGTGGGACGAACTGGCGTTCCCCAGCGTGCGCTGGGCGCTCGGCCACTGGCGAGAGACCCGCGGATTGCCGGCGTTCCCGCCGTTCGCCGAACCGCAGGAAGGGCTGTGAGGGGCGTTCGCCGCTGGTTCTAGCGCGGGTTTAGCCCGCGTTCGGTCAGACGCAGGCCGGATAGATCGATCCCGTGCGTCAGCACGCTGCGGTGGACCGCGTCGCGCAGCCGGGCGAGCCCGGCCTCGTCGCCCGCCTTCGCCAGTCGCCGCGCCGCCGATCCCGCCACCGTCGCCTTGTAGGCCATGATCACGGCGGTTTCCTGCATGTCGGCGTCCGACATGGTGGCCAGCCCCGGGTTGGATGCGAGCGCCGCCGCCACCGCGTCGCGCACCGCGCGCACGCCCGCCGGGTGCAGGATGGCGTCGCCGCCGCTCACCACCTCCCAGGTGATGATGTAGTAGGCGGCGGTCACGTCCGCGAGGTTGCTGGCCGAGTATCCGGCCATTGACAGCACGCTGTCGAACTTGCTCCAGACGGCGTCGCTGGTGACCGAGTCTCGGATCTCCGCCTGCGCCGCCGGATCGGTGGTGGTGGCCAGCAGGCTGTCCAGCAGGCGCTGGCGTGCGGCGGCGTCGACCCGCTCGGAACGCTGAAACGCGAAGTCCGGCACCGGCGTCTGCGACGCGGTGGTTATGGTCTCGCGGTTGGGGCCGGCGGCGCGCAGGGCGGTCGGGGCGACGGCTATCACGGCCTGGCGGAACACGCCGGCTCCATAGATCGACGACAGGCCGGCCATGTCCTGGGCGCGCGCCGTGGCGGCGAGGCCCAGGGGCGAGAACGCCAGGGTGGAAAGGGCCAGGGTGAGCGTGAAGGCAAGGGTGGCGGTCCGCATCTCGTCCGTCCTTCCGGATTTTGCCTCCCGCGCGACAGCGCGCGCGAGGCAGGGAGGTCGAACGCGGAGGATAGAGGGTCAAGCAAGCGACCATGCGTGGCCAAGCGGTGACAAGGCACGCCGTCGGCACGACGGACGGCGTCCCCGGGTTTCAGCCCGCCGCGCAGCTCGGGCAGTCGGCGCGCCGCTTGTAACGCACCTCCTGCATGCTGGCTGACAGCGCGTCGTACAGCATCAGGCGGCCGGCGAGAGGCTCGCCCAGCCCGAGCAGCAGCTTGAGGGTCTCGACCGCCTGCAGCGTGCCGATCACGCCGGCGACGGCGCCGAGGATGCCGGCCTCCTCGCAGCGCGGGGTGAGCGACGGGTCGGGGGTCTCCGGGAACAGGCAGCGGTAGCAGGGCCGTCCCTCACCCGGCAGGATCGTGGTGAGCTGCCCCTCGAAGCGCGACAGCGCGCCGGCGACCAGCGGCACGCCGGCCGCGAGGCAGGAATCGTTCAGGGCGTAGCGGGTGGCGAAGTTGTCGGAGCCGTCGACGACCACGTCGCAGCCGGCGACCAGCGCGCCGGCGTTGTCGGGGGTCAGCCGCGTGCGGTGGGTCTCCAGCCGGGTCCCGGGGTTGATCCGCGACAGGGTCTCGACGGCGGAATCGACCTTGTAGCGGCCGACGGAATCGGTGGCGTGGACGATCTGGCGCTGCAGGTTGGTGAGGTCGACGGTGTCGTCGTCGACCAGCCGCAAGGTGCCGACGCCGGCGGCTGCCAGGTACATCGACACCGGCGCGCCGAGGCCGCCGGCGCCGAGGATCAGGACCCGGGCCTGCAGCAGGCGGCCCTGGCCCTCCTCGCCGACCTCGTCGAGGATCAGGTGGCGGGCGTAGCGGTGGAACTCGGTCTCGGAAAGGTCGCGCATGCTCGCCTCGTCAGACCCCGGTGGATCCGAAACCGCCGGCGCCGCGGCCGGTGGCGTCGAGGCTCTCGACCTCTTCCCAGGCGACGCGCGCCACCGGGGCCACCACCATCTGGGCGACCCGGTCGCCGCGCCCGACGGTGAACGCCTCGCGCCCGAGGTTGATCAGCAGCACCTGGAGCTCGCCGCGGTAGTCGCTGTCGACGGTGCCGGGGGCGTTGACCATGGCGATGCCGTGGCGCCGCGCCAGCCCGGAGCGCGCCCGCACCTGCGCCTCGAAGCCCTCGGGCAGGGCGATGGCGATGCCGGTCGGGATCGCCGCCCGCTCGCCGGGCTCGAGGCTGACCGGGGCGTCGACGGCGGCGCGCAGATCGAGGCCGGCGGCCCCGGCGGTCTCGTAGGACGGCAGCGGCAGATCGGCGGCGTGCGGCAGCCGGGTGATGCGGACGGCAACGGTCATGAAGGCTCCCGGCCGGCGAAATGCTCGGCGATGCGGGCGGCCAGACGGTCGCCGACCTCGGCCTTGGTCAGGCGCGGCCAGTCCTCGACTTGCTCGCCGGTGATCAGGTGGACGGCGTTGGCGTCCCCGCCGAAGGTTCCGGTGGCGGACGACACGTCGTTGGCGACGATCCAGTCGCAGCCCTTGCGCAGGCGCTTGGCGGCGGCGTGTTCGACCAGCTTCTCGGTCTCGGCGGCGAACCCGATCACCAGCGCCGGTCGGTCGCCGTCGCGCCGCGCCAGGGTGGCCAGGATGTCGGGGTTCTCGGTCAGGGTCAGGATCGGCAGACCGCCGGAGTCCTTCTTCAGCTTCTGGCCGGCCTCGGCGGCGACCCGCCAGTCGGCGACCGCGGCGGCGCACACCGCGACGTCGGCCGGCAGCGCCGCCAAGCAAGCATCCAGCATCTGCCGCGCCGTCTCGATCCGCACCACCGTCACCCCGGCCGGATCCGGCTCACGGGTCGGGCCGGTGACCAGCGTGGTGGCCGCCCCCAGGCGGGCGAGGGCGGCGGCGATCGCGTGGCCCTGTTTGCCCGACGAGCGGTTGGCGATGTAGCGCACCGGGTCGATCGGCTCGTGGGTCGGGCCGCTGGTGACCAGCGCCCGGCGGCCTTTCAGCGGCCCGGCGTCCGGCGCGAAGTACGCCTCGATCGAGGCGACGATCTCCAGCGGCTCGGCCATCCGGCCGAAGCCGTACTCGCCGCAGGCCATCGAACCCTCGTTCGGGCCGACGACCCGGACGCCGCGGTCGGCCAGAGTCGCCAGGTTGGCGCGGGTGGCCGGGTGGTCCCACATCCGCACGTTCATCGCCGGCGCCACCAGCGCGTCGGTGTCGGTCGCCAGCAGCAGGGTCGAGGCGAGGTCGCCGCACAGGCCGTGGGCCATCTTCGCCATCAAATCGGCGGTCGCCGGCGCCACCACGATCAGGTCGGCCGAGCGCGACAGCTGGATATGGCCCATCTCGGCCTCGTCGGTCAGCGAGAACAGCTCCTCGTAGACCTTGTCCTCGGTCAGGGACGATAGCGACAGCGGTGTCACGAACTGCTTGCCGGCGGCGGTCAGGACGCCGCGCACCGAGGCCCCGCGCTCGCGCAGGCGCCGCACCAGGTCGAGCGACTTGTAGGCGGCGATGCCGCCGCCGACGATCAACAGGATCCGCTTGCCGTCCAGCATCGGGTTGCTCCGGTGTCAGAGGCGCGGAGTGTAGGCGGGCGCGGTGGCGGCGTCACCAGGGGCGAAGGTCCATCAATTGCACACACGTCGGAGCGGCGGGTGTTGGGGTGGACGGCTTCCGGCTCCGTTCCGGCTTCGGCGGCCCGGTCCGGAATGACGACAGAAAAGTATCGGCCGCTGCGGATCTTCCACCTCTTTTCGTCATTCCGGACGAACGCGCATCAGCGCGGGCGATCCGGAACCCAGGCAGCGACGGGCGTATCGGCCTAGTAGCCCGGCTGGGAATTCCAGTACTCGTCGTTGACCTCGCGCACCGTGCGGTCGTGGCTCTTGGCGAGGCAGCCGCGCAGGGTGATCGAGAAGCCCATGTCGGCGTAGGCGGTGCAGCGGTCGAGTTCGGACCGGGCGCGCTCGACGCCGGATGGCGACACCCCGACGAGGCCTCCCGAGGCTTCGACGCGGCCCCAGGCATCGCGCCCGGCGGCGCCGATCGCGCTCGCCGATTGCGACCGCACCGGACCCGAGCCGGGCAGCAGGCTGATCAGCCGGGTCAGGGTGACGGCGGCGTCGGCGCGCTCGGTTCCGGGTGCGAAGAACGCCTCGGCGGTGAAGCGCGGCGCGCCCCCGGCGGTTTCGGCGTCGCGGTCGGCGACCGCCCCGGTCACGACCGTATCGGTGCGCGGCATCAGCGACACCATCGGCGCTATCCGGACCGCGACCTCGGTGGCGCCGAGCGAGGCGAGCCTCGCCGCCGGCATCTCGATGCGGGTGCGGGTGAAGTCACCCTCGCTGACGTAGCCGAGCAGGCCGGCGGCCGAAAACTCGGTGGTCGAGCCGTCGGTGCGGCGCACCACCAGGGTCACGTCGCCGGCCCCGGCCGGGTCGTAGCGCTGGCCGGCTTGCGGGACCGGCCGGTCCTCCTGCAGGCAGAACGACGACACCAGCGCCGTGCACGCGCCGTCGGCGCAGGTCAGCGGAATCGGCTGGGCGGCGGCGATCAGGCCCAGCACCTGGGGCGGCAGGGCGGAAGCCGTCCTGTCGGCCGAGGCGCTGTCGGCGAGCGCCGGAATGGTCAGGAAGCAGGCGGCGAAGGCGAGCGAAAAACTGGCACGCATGGCGATCCTCCTCGAACCGGTCCCCGCGCCCTCTCATCGGCGCCTTGGACCGATCGGTCAAAGTGTCGCACCGCGCCGCTCGCCGGTCAAACCGCCGCCCTGCCATCGCGTGGCCATCGCGTGGCGTGGTCCAGGCGCGACCCGCGGGCGTCGGGCCGGTGCAAGACGGCGGCTCGGCGGGCGCCGAGACTCCCCCCAGAGGGAGTGCGCCGGCGATCCGGCGCGAGGCGCTTTTGGAGGCCGCCATGACGCAGGACACCGACGCTCCGATCGCCGAGGCCGGCGCCGACGGCGAGGCCCGCCACGAACGCCGCGGCCGCGGCGCCGGCAGCGGCCGTGAGGCGCGGCGGGCGGCGCGTGCCCGGCCGAAGACCGCCTACGCCCCTTACATCCTGCGGCGCGTGCCGACCTACGACGTGCTGTCGGAGGAAGGCCTGCAGATCATCGAGGCCAACGCCGAGACGATCCTGGAGGAGATCGGCATCGATTTCCGCGATGACGCCGAGGCGCTGGCGCTGTGGCGCGACGCCGGCGCCGACGTGCAGGGCGAGCGCGTGCACATCCCGCGCGGACTGGCCCGCGCGCTGATCGCCACGGCGCCGGCGACCTTCACCCAGCATGCCCGCAACCCGGAACGCTCGGTCGAGATCGGCGGCAAGGCGATGGTGTTCGCGCCGGTCTACGGCCCGCCCTTCGTGCGCGACCTCGACGGCGGGCGGCGCTACGCCACCATCGAGGATTTCCGGAACTTCGTGAAGCTGGCCTACCTGGCGCCGGCGATGCACCACTCCGGCGGGACGGTGTGCGAGCCGGTCGACCTGCCGGTGAACAAGCGCCATTTGGACATGGTCTACGCCCACATCCGGTACTCCGACAAACCGTTCATGGGTTCGGTCACCCACCCGCTGCGCGCCCTCGACACCATCGAGATGGCGAAGCTGACCTTCGGCGCCGAGTTCGTCGAGCGCCACGCGGTGATCACCTCGCTGATCAACGCCAACTCGCCGATGGTGTGGGATTCCACCATGCTCGGCGCGCTCAAGAACTACGCGCGCGCCAACCAGGCGACGATCGTGACGCCGTTCATCCTGGCGGGTGCGATGTCGCCGGTGACGGTCGCCGGCACCCTGGCCCAGACCCTGGCCGAGGCGATGGCGGGCATGGCGTTCGCCCAGCTCTGCCGGCCGGGCGCGCCGGTGATCTTCGGCAGCTTCGCCTCCTCGATCTCGATGCAGTCCGGCGCCCCGACCTTCGGCACGCCGGAGCCGGCGCTGGTGCTGTACGCCTGCGCCCAGCTCGCCCGCCGGCTCAACGTGCCGTTCCGCTCCGGCGGGGCGCTGTGCGGCTCCAAGGTGCCGGACGCCCAGGCGGCGTTCGAGAGCGCCAACACCCTGCTGCCGACGGTGCTGGCCGGCGTCAACTTCGTGCTGCACGCCGCCGGCTGGCTGGAGGGCGGGCTGACCTCGTCCTATGAGAAGTTCGTCCTGGACGCCGACCAGCTCGGCATGATGCGGACCATGCTGGAGGGCGTCGACCTCAGCGAGAACGGCCAGGCCATGGACGCCATCCGCGAGGTCGGCCCGGGCGCCCACTTCCTCGGCTGCGCCCACACCCAGGCGAATTTCGAGACCGCGTTCTTCCGCTCCTCGATCGCCGACAACAACACCTACGAGCAGTGGCTGGCCGAGGGCGAGCGCGACGCCGCCGCCCGCGCCTCGGTTCTGGTGAAACGAATGCTGGAGGAGTACGAGGCGCCGGCGATCGACCCGGCGGTCGACGAGGCGCTGCTCGACTTCATTGCCCGGAAGAAGGCGTCGTTCCCGGACTCAAACATCTGAGGCCCCGGTCGAGCGCGCCCTGGAGCGGTGGGTGGATCCCGGGTTCGACCGTCGCGGCACCCCACCCTGTCGTCATCCCGGCCAAGCGAAGCGCGAGCCGGGACCCATCCGCCGCCGCCGTGGTGAAGGCCGGCGCACGTCGCTTCGTGTTGGGGTGGACGGCCCCCGACGGGTCCCGGATCCGCCCCGCCGGAGGCGGTCCGGTCCGGGATGACGACGGGAGAGAGAGAGAGGGCCGGCTCACTGACTTGATGACGATGAAGGAGGGGGCCGCCTTTCCACCACAACGAGCGAGCGCCGCTCCGTCGGCGGCCGTCAACTTGTCAACGCCCGTCCGCTGCGGTAAGGCCCTGCCGATGGCGGCGGACCCCAAGCATCAGGCACTCGCGCATGTCAGCCGCCCGGGCGATCCGGGGCGGCTGATCGACGCCGAGCAGCACGCCCGCCAGCACACCGGCGTGCGCAAGGCGCACGAGACCGAGCTGATCGAGGACTATGTCGAGCTGATCGCCGACCTGATCGACGCGACCGGCGAGGCGCGGGCCGTCGACATCGCCCAGCGCATGGGGGTCCGGCAGGCGACCGTGACCTCGATGGTGCGGCGCTTGCAGGCCCGCGGCCTGGCCACCAGCGAGCCGTACCGGGCGATCTTCCTGACCGATTCCGGCCGTGCAATGGCCGACGAGTCGCGCGCCCGCCATGCGGTCGTGCTGCGCTTCCTGCTGGCGCTCGGCGTGCCCGAGCCGGTGGCGTTCCACGACGCCGAGGGTGTCGAGCACCACGTCAGCCCGACCACGCTGAAGGTGCTGGAAGACTGGATCGGGCGCCTGGAGGCGGGCGGCGGCGGGCGTTAGACCTCGATCCAAGGGCCGGCCGCGAGCAGAGCGGGCGCCGGCCCGCCCTCGTGGTGTCGCCGGAGGCGTTCTGCGCGGCAACCGGGTTCGCGATCGTCTGTCCACTTCCCGGATCCGCCCGTTTCCGAGCAGCGTTGTGCTTCCTGAGGGACTGCCGATCACCGGCGAGATTCTCGTCAGCCACATCCGCAGCATCGACACCCTCGGCCGCGCCGTCTCGCTGATGGGCGCGCGGGTGCCGGCTCCGGTGCTGGCGGAAGTGAGGGCAAAGGCCGCGGTCTTGATCGGGATCACCGGGTGACGAGCGTTCCCCTCAGGCCGTCGCCCGGTTGCGGTCGCGGTGGTAGCGGCCGGTGCCGAAATGCAGGACGTGGTCGCCGTCGGTCACGGTGCCGGCCGCGATATCCGGAAGGTCGTCCAGGGCGGCGTAGATCGGCGTGAAGTCCGGCTCGGTCGCCCGCATCAGCGAGGCGAAGCCCGGTATGACGAAATAGGTCTCCTGGTAATCGTCGATGCGGTAGTCGGTGCGCATCACCCGCTCCAGGTCGAAGGCGACGCGGTTCGGCGACAGGTCGTCGAGCGCGAACACCGACTCGCCGGCCGACGACGCGATGCCGGCGCCGTAGATCCGCAGGCCCTGCGAGGTCCGGGTCAGACCGAACTCGACGGTGTACCAGTACAGCCGCGCCAGCCGCTTCAGGGCACCCTGGCCCTCGGCCTTCTGGCCGCCCTTGCCGTATTCCTGCATGTAGTCGGCGAACACCGGATCGAGCAGCAGCGGGACGTGGCCGAACACGTCGTGGAAGGTGTCCGGTTCCTCCAGGTAGTCGAGCTGCTCGGGGGTGCGGATGAAGCAGGTCGCCGGAAAGCGCCGGTTGGCGAGGTGCTCGAAGAAGCTGGCGTCGGGCACCAGGCCCGGCACCGCCACCACGGTCCAGCCGGTCGCCTTCTCCAGGATCTCGTTCAGCCGGCGGAAGTCCGGGATGCCATCGCCGGCCATGGCGAGGCCGTCCACGTTATCCATGAACACCGGCACCACCCGGTCCTTGAGCAGCCTCACCTGACGCTTGAACAGCGTCGCCCAGACGGCGTGCTCCTCGGGGGTGAAGGACTCCCAGTTCTGGTCGATCGTGTAGTCGGTGCGCTGGCCCGCGGTGTCGCGGTGGATTTCGAGCGGCATCGTCGCCTCCGCCTTCGCCTGTCGCGAGAATTTCACATGGGGAGCCTCGCGCGCGGGTGCCAGGGGCGGCTGCGGCGTCGGATCAGAAGAACGCGCGCGGATTGTCGACCGGCCGTTCGTCGGCCAGCAGCAGCCAACCCTTGATGATCCGATACAGCAGCCAGAGCTGGGCGAAGCCGAGCACCAGCCAGCCGATCAGGACGATGGCGGTCAGCCAGCCGATCAGCCACAGGGTCAGCCAGATCCAGAACGTCCGGATCTGCCAGGTGATGTGGGATTCGAGGGTGCTGCCGCGCACGTCGCCGAGCTTCAGATAGGCCAGCGCCACGCCGAACATGCCCGGGATGGCAAGGACGATGGTGGCGGCGTACAGCGCGTAGATCACGTGCACCGCCAGCTTGTCGTTCTCCGGCACCGACAGCCGGAACGGCAGCTGACCGCGGCGGGTGACGGCGTTCCCCTCGGCGGCGCGGTTGTCGGACATCAGGGCTTCCCTGGACGGTGGTGACGGACCTAACGTGGTGGCCCCGCCAGTTCTCCGCAACGGTTCCAGGATACCGCATCATGGCTGCCCCCGCCGCCCCCGGCGCAATCGCCCGCCCGAAGGTCGATCTGTACAGCGACACCGTCACCCGCCCGACCCCCGGCATGCGCAAGGCGATCGCCGAGGCCGAGGTCGGCAACGAGCAGGCGCACGAGGACCCGACGGTCAACCGCTTGCACGAGATGGTCGCCACCCTGCTCGGCAAGGAGGCGGCGCTGTTCCTGCCGTCGGGCACCATGTGCAACGAGATCGCCTACCGGGTGTGGTGCGCCCAGGGCGACGAGATCATCCTCGACGAGACCGGCCACGCCCTGCACTTCGAGGCCGGCGGCCCGGCCGCCCTGGCGGGGGCGATGACCCGGCCGGTGCGCGGCGTGCGCGGGATCTTCAGCGGCGCCGACGTCGAGGCGGCGATCCGCCCGAAGAACCGGCACGCGCCGCGCCAGAAGCTGGTCTCGATCGAGAACACCGCCAACCTCGGCGGCGGCGCGATCTGGCCACTGGAGACGGTGAAGGGGGTGGCCGACGCCGCCCGTCGCCACGGCATGCGGCTGCACATGGACGGCGCCCGGTTGCTGAACGCGGTGGTGGCGAGCGGGGTTTCGGCCACCGATTTCGCCGCCGATTGCGACTCCGTGTGGATCGACCTGTCGAAGGGTCTCGGCTGCCCGGTCGGCGGCGTGCTGGCCGGCTCGGCCGAGTTCATCGAGGAGGCGTGGCGCTTCAAGCACCAGTTCGGCGGCGCCATGCGGCAGGCCGGCATCGTCGCCGCCGCCGGCGTCTACGCGCTCGAGCATCACGTCGAGCGCCTGGCCGACGACCACGCCCGCGCCCGGCGCTTCGCCGAGGGCATCGCCGGGGTGAAGGGTGTGCGGGTCGCCGCCAACGAGATCGAGACCAACATGGTGTACTTCCACGTCGACGGCACCGGCCAGGACGGGCCGACCTTCTCGCGGCGGCTGCTGGCCGAGCACGGCATCCGGATCGGCGTCGTCGGCGGGCCGATGCGCGCCGTCACCCACCTTGACGTCGACGACGCCGGCATCGACGCCGCAATCGCCGCGGTCAGGGCGGTGGCCGGCGGGTAGGCGGTGCGAACGCCCTGAGTAATTTCAACTCTTAGCCTCGTCATCCCGAAACTGACCGGCCTCGGCGGGACGATCCGGACCCATTGAGCGACGGCCGTGCGCGGTCCGGCCCCAGCGACGGAGCGGCGCGCAGCGCTTGGCTGCTAGGCCTGGGCCAGCATCGCCCGGAGCGCCGCCAGCGTGCGCGCCGTCACCGCCGGGCCGTCGTCCGGGCGGTGGGTCTCGATCGAGATCGGCAGCGTCCCCATCGGCCCGTGGTCGCGCAGCGCCGCGAACAGCGGGTGGTGGTCGACCATACCCTCTCCGAGCGCCACGTAGCGGCGCGGGTCGCCGCCGAAATCCTTGACGTGGACGGCGCCGGCGACGCGGGCGGCGGCGGCGAGGGTGTCGGCCGAGGGAGCCGGCGGCCGGGTCGAGCGGTGGTTGGCGAGGTCGAGCAGGCCGCGCAGGCGCGGGTGCGCGCGCCTGGCCACCACCGCCGTCAGCTGCTCCAGGGTGGCGACGTTGCAGACGTGCTCGTTCTCCAGCACCAGGGTCACGTCGTGGATCTCGGCGAGGTCGATCAGTCGGTCGAGGTCGTCGTCGAGCTGCTCGGGCGCGAAGCCGTCATAGGTGAAGTACGAGAAGATCCGGAGCTGCGAGGCGCCGAGCGTGTTGGCGACCTCGAACGCCAGCGGCACCGCCGCCTCGGGCGGCAGCACGCCGGGGTCGAAGCCGTGGAAGTTGGCGCCTTCCGGGATCTTGGCGCCGGAACGTGGCCATTTCAGCAGCGGCGAGCAGTAGCAGCCGACCGTCACCCCGGCGTCGCGGAGGCGGCCGGCGAGGTCGGACAGTTCGGGCGCCTCGAACAGGATGACGTTGCGGCCGTCCACCGAACGGATGTCGACCCGGTCGACGCCGTGCGCCGCCATGAAATCCAGCGCTTCGCCGATGTCCTCGGAGACCTCGTCGGTGATGACCGCGATCGCGGGGGTGAAGGGCATGGCGGGGCCTCCGGTGGCGAGGAATCTCCAGCGACAGGGTCGGCGAGACGGGCCGCACGATCAAGGGCCGCAAGCCGCCCCTGCCGACGGACCCGTCGCCACCCTATATCCGCTCGATCCGGTCCCAAAGGGAGACTCCCCGATGCGCCGCCACACCGTCCCGCTGCTCCTGGCCACCGGTCTGGCGCTCTCGGCCTGCGCGGCCGATCCCGATGCCTTCTACCCGGAGACCGCCGGCGCCGGGGCGATGCTGGAGCGGCGGGCCCTCGAACGGGTGCCGGCGCGGTACCGGCCGGTGTCGGTCGCGGTGTTCCGGCAGATGGGCTCGGCCGGCTTCGGCGGCGATACCGAGATCATCGGCTACGACGCCTGGGTCCGGGTCGAAGGCTGTTCCGGCCATGTGCTGGTGCGATTCGACCGCTGGGGCGACCATCGCGCCACCGGCGACCTGACCACGTGCGGTTGACGCCTCGGCACCCCACATCCGAATGACGACCGTGGGAACGGCGTGCAGGAGGATTGCGGATGCGTGGCACCAGGATCGGCGTTCTGACGGCGGCAGGCTTGGCGCTCGCGGCCTGCGCCGGCGACCCGAACACCTTCTATCCCGAGACCGCCAGCGGCGAGCGGATTCTGGAGCAGCGCGCGCTCGAGCGGGTGCCGCCGAACTACAAGCCGACCTCGGTGACGATCGTGCGCGAAATGGGAAGGCGGTCCGGTGCCGCCTTCGGCGCGGCCTGGGCCGGCATGCCGACCGGCTCGGGCATCGGCAGCCCCGAGGTGGTGGGCTACGACGCCTGGGTGCGGGTCGAGGGCTGCACCGGCCACGTGCTGGTGCGCTTCGACCGCTGGGGCGCGCACCGCACCACCGGCGACATGACGAAATGCGGCGGCTGACGGCGCTACCGCGGCGCTAACCTCAGGCGCCGAGCCGCCAGCGCAGCAGATCGATGCGGTCCTGGCCCCAGAACACCTCGCCGTCGGGCAGCACCCAGCTCGGCGCGCCGAACACGCCGGCGGCCAGCGCCGCCTCGCTGTCGGCGGCGTAGCGCTCGGCGTATCCGGGGGCGGCGTCGACCAGGGCGTGGCCGTCCAGGTCGACGCTCTCGGCGATCGCCGCGACCTCGGTGGGGTCGTCGATGTTGCGGTCGTCGCGCCACAGCGCCGTCAGGATGGCGTCGGACAGGGTCAGAGCGTCCTGGCCGGTCTCGCGCGCGGCGATGATGGTCAGGGCCGACAGCGGCGCCTGCGCCGGGAAATTGCTCGGCGAGACGTTGATCGGGATGCCGAGATAGTCGCGCCAGCGCTTCAGCTCCATCATCCGGTACGCTTGGCGCTGCGGCGAACGCTTCGGCAGCGGCAGGCCGCCTGACTGCGGGAAGATGACGCCGTAGTTGACCGGCCGCACGTTGACGGTGGCGCCGATGGTGCGGGCGATCTCGATGAACCGCGCCGACCCGAGATAGCTCCACGGGCTCGAGGTCGAGAAATAGTAGTCGATGGTCATGCTCACGGTCGCTCTCCTGCGGTGTCGGCGGCGTGCCGTTCGCGCAGCACGCGCCGCATGATCTTGCCGGTGGCGGTCATCGGCAAGGCGTCGACGAACTCGACGATGCGCGGATACTCGTGCGCCGCCAAGCGCCGCCGCACATGGTCCTGGATCTCGGCCTTCAGGGCGTCGCTCGGGGCGGTGCCCTCGGCCAGCACCACGCAGGCCTTGATCGCCTCGGTGCGCAGCGGGTCCGGCACGCCGATCACCGCCGCCAGCGCGATCGCCGGGTGGCTGACCAGGCAGTCCTCGATCTCGCCCGGGCCGATCCGGTAGCCGGCCGAGGTGATGACGTCGTCGTCGCGCCCGACATAGTGCAGGTAGCCGTCGGGGTCGCGCCGGCCGAGGTCGCCGGTCAGCATCCACTCGCCCGCCGGCCCGGCGAACTTGGCGGCGGTGGCGTCCGGGTTGCCCCAGTAGCCGAGGAACATCACCGGATCGCCGCGCCGGACCGCGATCGCCCCGGTCTCGCCGTCGGGCAGGGGAACCCCGTCGGCGCCGACGATCGCCACCTCGTGCCCCGGAATCGGCTTGCCCATGGAGCCCGGCATGACGGGCAGGATCGAGGCGCAATTGCCGACCACCAGGTTGAATTCGGTCTGGCCGTAGAACTCGTTGATGGTGAGGTCGAACACCGATCTTCCCCAGTCCAGCAGCTCGCCCCCCAGGGTCTCGCCGCCCGAGCCGATCGAGCGCATGGCCGGCGCGTGGCGGGCGC
>Ga0208414_1000012_pt1 | contig 230297 bp, 205 predicted proteins | sample AntAceMetag02UKE_FD_184770 | JGI IMG/M metagenome (GOLD analysis project Ga0208414, IMG submission 184770) | Saline lake microbial communities from Ace Lake, Antarctica - Antarctic Ace Lake Metagenome 02UKE (SPAdes) (version 2) | ecosystem: Environmental > Aquatic > Non-marine Saline and... | reverse complement strand
CAATCAAGCTTATCTGGCAGCGGGGTTAAGACCCGCGAGTTGGTACCTTAACCATTTGCTCGCCGGTGAACGTTATTTGTCTCGCCCTTACTTTGAGCGGCTGTCATCCGTTGTCTGTTTACCGGATTCGGACGTGGAACCCTGATGGTGTTGAAAACACAGACAGTGCCGAAAGTGAAAGCAGATCAGGTCGTCTCGATATTCAACGATTGTTTTCATAGTACCCATCAAACCCGACTGGTGGGCGGCACTAGCGAACCCTTCTATCAAGTCAGTGACGATGGGCCGCGCCAGGTCCATTTTTGCTATGACTATGTATCAAGTGCCCTACATGAAGTTGCGCACTGGTGCCTTGCTGGGCCGCATCGGCGTGGTCTCGATGACTATGGCTATTGGTATCAGGGTGAACGCAACTGGCACCAACAAAAATGCTTTGAGCAGGTGGAGATACATCCCCAGGCGCTTGAATGGATATTTAGTGAAGCGCTCGGCATCCGCTTTCGGGTCAGTGCTGATAATCTCGTACTTCAGGATTACGATAGCGTGCCATTCCGCGCGGCCATTCGCGGTGCCGCCATAAAAAAAGTAGAACGGGGCCTTGATGGTCGAGCAGCCAGGTTTGCTGCTAGCCTCTATTCGCTCTCCAACCTCTCCAGAGATGAACATAAACAGGGCAAGTCGTATGATAGAATCACGTGCTATGAAAGATTGCCGGACTAGTCCTACCTGCTGATGTTACCCATTGACTATCAAACTGAACCGGGCTTTGACCCAGCCGAAGACCATATTGGGCCTTTTTATTTTCGGCGCGCTGAAGATCAGATGGACTGTGCATTTTTGACGGAACCCCATCACTGCAATACCAATGGCACGGTTCATGGTGGTGTGTTGATGACCTTTGCCGACTATGCGTTATGTATGGCCGCCACCGATGGTTATTCCGGCGAAAGTTGCGTCACTGTTAGCTTTAGTAGTGAATTCTTAGCGGCTGCAGAACTCGACCAGGTCGTGTCTTGCATCCCCCGGGTGAATCGCGTCACGGGTTCCATGGTGTTCGTGACAGGCGAGATCCTTTGCCAGAGTGAAATTTGTTTGACTTTTAGTGCGGTGGTTAAGCGCCTCCGTTCATGACCACACTGCACCTGATCGATGCATCTATCTACGTCTTCCGGGCGTACTATTCTGTGCCGCCCAATTTCTATGATGAGCAGGGTAATCTGGTCCATGCGGTCTACGGCTACGCCAGCTTTTTGTTGGACATCCGCGCGCGAGGATTAACCCACGCGTCGGTGGCGTTTGATGAGAGTTTGACCACCTGCTATCGAAATGAGATTTACCCAGAATATAAAGCGAACCGCGATTTGCCAGATGAAAATCTCAAATTTCAGCTAGAGCAATGCCAACGATTAACGAAGATGCTCGGCTTTCACAGTGCCTGTCTTAAGGAATATGAAGCCGATGACATTATTGGCACACTTGCGACACGCCTAGGTGGTTCTAGTGAGGATGGTAGTGAGAGTGCTGGCGTTGATGTTGTGATTGTGACGCGCGACAAAGATCTGGGTCAGTTATTACGTGACAATGATGTGCTCTGGGATTTTTCTAACGATGACTATATGGGGCCAAAAGATGTGCTGGCGAAGTTCGGTGTGGCGCCAGATCAGATGGCAGACTTTTTGGCACTCGCCGGTGATAGCGTGGATAACATCCCGGGAGCACCCGGTATTGGTGCAAAGACGGCGGCGCAATTGATCCAACAATTTGGTTCATTGCAAGCATTGTTGGATGACCCTGCCGTAATCGAAACGAGTGGTATTAGGGGAGCGAAGCGGATCGCCAAAATTGTCGTAGATAATCAAGAAGTGCTAAAGCTCTATCGACGGATCACGGCAATCCACTGTGCGGTGCCGATTGAAGTGTCGCTGACCGATTTGGTTTTGTCAGCTCCTGACAAACCAGTACTGGCGGCATTTTGTCAGCAGATGAGTTTCTCGGGCCGCATCAAAGACAGGTTGCTCGCATGAAAATTGCATTGGTTGTGAATCCGCTGGCAGGTCTTGGTGGCCCGGCTGGACTAAAAGGTTCTGATGCCTCAGATACGATGAGTATTGCGCGTGAGCGGGGTGTTACTAGCCGAATTGCAGAACGGCTCAAACCGGTACTAGAAGTGCTGGGGCACGAAACGGTTGAATGTACGACCGTATCGGGTGCGCTAGGAGAGTTCTGGTGTAGGGCGGCTGGCATCTATTGCACCACACTTTCGATGGTGGAACAAAACCCTTCAACGGCAGACGACACCCGTGCCGCCGTGGCGCTGCTGCAGGCAACCGCACCAGATCTGTTGGTCTTCGCCGGTGGCGATGGCACCGCACGCGATGTGCTGGATGCCTTGAGTCCTGTGCAAGTCGTATTGGGTGTTCCCTGTGGCGTTAAGATGCATTCTGCTGTTTTCGCCAATAACCCTGCGGCGGCGGCCGAAGTTATTCAACAAATGAACGCTGGGCAACTCCTCACGGTTTCTCACGCGGAGGTGCGAGATATCGACGAAACGGCTTTTCGCCAGGGGATTGTTCAAGCCAGTTTCTATGGGGAAATGTGGGTGCCTGCGGCCTTACGTTACATGCAGCAAGTTAAGGCGGGCGGTCAGGAAGTTGAAGCACTTGTAGTGGAAGAAATTGCCGCTGATATTATTGAGCACCTGCAGCCAGACATGACCTACCTGATGGGATCTGGCTCTACAACCGCCGCGATTATGTCTCAACTCGGTCTCGACAATACCTTGCTGGGTGTGGATGTGATCAAAGATGGCAAGGTGCTCATGGCCGATGCGTACGAGGCGCAGTTGTATGAGGTTGCCGCTCATAACCCCTGTAAGATTATCGTGACGGTTATTGGCGGGCAGGGTCATTTATTTGGTCGTGGCAATCAACAGCTCAGTGCGCGGGTGATTCGTGCCGTTGGGCTGGACAACATTTTGGTGGTCGCCACTAAATCCAAGCTTGAGGCGCTTGCCAACGGCATTGTGGTAGACACGGGTGATGCTGAACTGGATCAGTCACTGTCTGGATTCATTCGTGTGATAACAGGCTACGAGGATGCGGTGCTTTGTCCGGTTCATTGCTAGAAGAGAGTTACTAGGCGATAGTCACTAGACGAGAGGCACTAGGCGCGTAGAATGTGATTGACGACTTTTTTGACCGCGATAGACGATCCGCTATTCAAAGCTGCTCTCAGCTGATTGATTACCAGCATGCGCTCTTCCTGTAACGACGGACTGATGTTCTCAGCCTGCTGTAGATTGACGACATTGCCGCCGCTGGTATCCGGTGTTTCCCCCCGCTCGACAATCAGTTCGTCGGTTATTTGGGTCAATATCAAGAATCCACGATGGGTCAAATACGCTTGATCAATGCCATCCTGGCGAATCGTATCGGCATAGCTAATAAAGCCCTCATCGGCGAGCCAAAGCATGGCATAGAAGCCTGCGGTGTAGGTCGGGCTGTGCAGTCCGTACTCATCGGGTTCGTCGACGCCCGCCACCTCATCCACATAAAGCGCTGCTCTGGTGGGGAAGTGCGTGTAGAGCATATGTAGGCTTTTCGCGACGTGACGGTAAAAATTTTCGATATTGATGTCGGCCATGTTCGCAGTATAACCCTGCCTAACGGGGTTTTCAGCTGATTAGAAGGATCTAATTGACATGTTATGTCATTGCCTTAAACTTAAGCGTCTCGACATAATATGTCGAGATGGAGGTTTGAATGAATACTAATGATCTGGCACTGCGTATTACTGACATGGCCAGTTATAACGGCTATCAGCTGGAATGTCAGCCTATCCCAGGTATGACGGACGTTCTGCAGATTACAGTGCAGGATTATGACGAGCTACCGGCGTTTGTTTCCGTCACCGACTCGCAGATTCTTTGCATTACCAATTTGTTTATGGAGGCCGAGGTCAAACCCGATACTCGCGGCCAGCTCATCGAAGAAATGCTCGAATTAAATATTCCTATGCCGCTCTCGGCATTTTCTAAATTGGGTGATCGGTTTGTGATTTTTGGCTCCATGTCGATTCACTCAAGTATCGAAGACATCTGTCATGAAATCGTCACACTCACCGAAAATGCGGTCGAAGCGATTGATGCATTGCAAGAATATTTGATTCCAGACGCTGTTCGAGAGGAGGGTGCAGGATGAACGTATTGAAGAGAATCATTGCGGCTGTTAGAGGCGGCGCACTCGGCGTAGCAGATTTACTTTCTGATACCGATGGCATCACGGCGCTGGAACATCAACTCATAGAAGTGCAAGGCAACCTCAGCAAGGTTAAGCAAGACCTCACTGATGTGATGGGCAAGCAGATGCACTCCAGTCGTGAAAGCTCCGTGCTCAAGATGGCGATTCAACAGCATGAGCTCGAGGCTGGTGCAGCATTGGATCGTGCAGACGAAGTTGCAGCACTGAAGATCGCCGAGAAAATTGCCGAATTGGACGCGGAGCTTGAAGAGCAGCAACAGATTCACTCGCTGTTTAGTAGCCACGTGGCGAGGCTTAGATCCCTTGTGAATAAAACCGAACGCCAAATCAAAGACTACCAACGGCAGCTCAGCATGGTCAGGACCACCGAGAGTATTCAGAAGGCGAGTACTGCAATTGCGCAGAACTATGCGTCCAGCAATCACAAAATATTGTCTGCCAGAGATTCTCTTGAACAGATCAAAAAGCGCCAGCAGCGTACACTGGATTTGCTTGAGGCAGCACAAGAACTAGAAGAGGAAACCGGCGAGAAAACGCTAGATGAACGGTTGGAGCAGGCGGGCATTGTTGGCTCAAAAATCAATGCCAATGCGATACTAAACCGCATTAAGTCTGATCGATCATGATGGCACCCAGGTAAATGTGCGATGTCGACATCGGATAAGTGGGATCGAGAAAAGCAGGCGGCAAAGGCTGTTCAGGTAGCGTTTGATCTGGGCCATGATGTGAGCTATCAGATTCGCACTGAGGCTTTGCAGCGTGGTCTTAATCCGCCGGATCGTATCCGTGAAATCTTAGGCTTACCCGTTAGTAATAAACCTATTCGTCCAAGGCTATCGATATCCCTCACGGATCTAGATTTCGATCTCTTGGCGAACGCTTTTGCCGTGGATGCGTCTGATAGACTGCGGATTCGACAGCTAGCAGCGGAAAAGCTCATTGAACATTTGGACTCACGTCAGGAATCACATCATCGCTCTGAATAAGCGCCATGCTGAGGATTAGACGACATATATCCGGACAGCATCACGGCGACCTGTCCATGAAACATCGAACCGAACGGACTGGTAAAATACTCAGTTTATTGCTGGTGCTTTTGCTGCTGGCGAGCGCCAATGTACTTGGCATGATGTATTTTGAGCAGCTCTCTGTCTGGGACTCTATTTGGCTGACGATGACGACGATTACGACTGTTGGCTACGGTGACTTTTCTGCACAGACGGTCGGTGGCCGGCTCACCACAATTATTTTGTTGTATATCTTTGGTATCTTTCTCCTGGCGCAAATTGCTGGGGAGTGGATTGATCTTCGGTATGACCGACGAGAACGTATGCGTAAGGGACTATGGAGTTCGAACATGAACAATCACATATTGATTATTAATACCCCCGATTCAAATGGCGATCGCTATCTGACGATATTGGTTGAACAGATACGTAATTCTAAAAGTCTTGCTGGACATCCCATTCAGATATTTTCGAGTAACTATCCGAATGGACTGCCCGAGGAATTGGTTAATCTGGGTGTCGTGTTACACCAGGGAGCCCCGGAGGGAAGTGGTCAATTAAGTGCGGTCAATATCGAAAGTGCTGCTTTTCTTGTGGTGCTAGCAGTAGACGTAACGGATTATCGATCTGATTCCGTGACGCTTGATATTTTAGACAGAATGAAACAACACTCGCTGAAAGGTTACGTGATTGCTGAATGTCTGCAGGATGACAATCGTGATCGCCTGCGCCGGCATGGTGCCGACGCGGTGATCAGACCGGTGCGTGCTTATCCAGAATTGTTGGTGAGAGCCATGGCAGCGCCTGGTACTGAAGCAATACTAGAAGACCTGTTTACCCACGAGGGCATCCATTCCCGTCGCTACAATGTGAGCATATCGGCTCAACCCTGGGGCGACCTGGCATCTAGATTACTCAAAGCCGGTATGGGCACACCGTTGGGCTATATTGATCGAGACGGCAGAATCATTACCAACCCTCTTGCTAACGAAGATGCGGCGGGAGAAGCGTTGTTTATGATGGTGAGTCATGACCGCATACATGAAGAAGACAGCGTTCAGCGAGTCGTATCCGATAGCCAATAATCCCTGATGCCGTCTAGCGCGCAACACATTCAACGATCAACTTTGTCTGCCATTAAGGCAGTCCTGGTCCTGGTCGGCATGATGTGGACGGTAGAAATTCTGAATGCCCTGGTCGGATATCGGCTTAACGTCCTCGGTATATTTCCACGCCGGTTAGACTCGCTGCCTGGCATCCTCCTCTGGCCACTGCTACACGGCGGCCATGGCCATCTGATTATGAATACGACACCTTTGCTGGTCATGGGTTTTTTTGTGGCGTTGCGCGGGGTTAAAACCTTCATCTTCAGCAGTCTGCTGATTTTGACATTAGCCGGGCTTGGCGTTTGGCTGTTTGGTCGGCCGGCCTTTCACATTGGCGCTAGCGGATTAGTGTTTGGATACTTTGGGTTTCTCGTCGCGCTGGCCTGGTTTGAGCGAAGTCTGCTCACTTTCTCGATTGCATGCCTGGTACTTTTTTACTACGGTGGCATTATCTTTGGCATATTACCGCGCGACGATTTTGTCTCCTGGGAAGCTCATTTATTTGGACTGCTCGCGGGTTTCGTCGCCGCTAATCTGTTCGCTCGAAAGTCGGTTAAAGGGTCATTTAAAAGATCAATAAAAAGGAAGATGCAATGACAGTTCGTTTAGGCGTTATTGGTCTCGGTAATATGGGCACTGCCCACTGCCGGCTTATTCAAAATATCCCGGATCTTGACCTGGTAGCGGTCTCTGATCTGAGCCGTGATCGAGTCGACAAACTCACCGATCGCTATGGTTGTGCTGGTTATCAAGATCCAGCGGCGCTAATCAAGTCGAAGACTTGTGACGCAGTACTGATTGCCACGCCACACTTTGACCATACGCGAATTGGTATACAGGCGCTCAATCGTGGCTTGCATGTGTTGGTTGAAAAACCGATTTCTACGCATAAAGCCGATTGTGAAAAACTGTTAAAAGCGCATAAAAATCCGACGCAAGTGTTTGCGGCGGTGTTCAATCAGCGCACGGATCGGCATTACCAAAAAATCCGTTCGATGATTCACGATGGCACGCTGGGTGAAGTGCTGCGGTTTAGCTGGACCATCACCGACTGGTTTAGACCGCAGTCCTACTATGCCAGTGGTGGCTGGCGTGCGACCTGGGCAGGCGAAGGTGGCGGCGTGCTACTCAACCAGAGTCTGCATCAGTTGGATTTGTTGCAGTGGCTTTTCGGTATGCCGCAGCAAGTCCAGGGGTTCTGTGAATTTGGCAAATATCACGACATAGAAGTAGAGGATGCGGTAACGGCTCGACTGCAATATGCCTCGGGTGCGGAAGGGTTATTTGTGACAACGACCGGTGAGGCGCCCGGACTGAATCGTTTGGAGATCGCTGCACAAAATGGTTTGTTGGTTTATGACACGGTAGTGGGTGAAATTCAGTTGAAGCGCAATGCGAAACCTATCCATCAAGCGCTGATTGAGAATGCACCTTTCGAAATACCTGACACGACATCATTGGCGGTCGCGGTGGAGACCGAGGGCCGACAGCACGCAGAAATTTTAGAAAACTTCGGTGCGGCTATTTTGCGTGGCGAACCACTCATTGCACCCGCAGCAGAAGGCATCCATTCAGTTGAGCTGGCGAACGCGATGCTATTTTCAGGCGTGACCCATAAATCGATCACACTGCCGCTTAATAGTCGCCGTTACGCCAATCAGCTCAAAAAGTGGATGACAGCGTCACGTTACCATCCCGACGTTACTGAGGGTGAGGGTACTGAGGGTGATGTTCAGGACTTATCCAAAAGTTACTAGCGGAGTTAAATATGTCTGATGGCATGCACTATGCGCCTGTGGCGCGACAACCCGCCGTTGTTTGTGAGCCCGGTGAGTTTAATGTTGGCGTGGCTTATCTAGATCACGGTCATATCTATGGGATGGTAGCTAACCTGAAAGCAGCCGGCGCGACGATTAAGAAAGTGTTCGACTGCCATGACAAGCGCACCGAGTATTTTTGCCGGCAGTTTCCCAAGGCAGAGGTCGTCAATGATTTTCAGCAGTTGTTGGATGATGACAGCCTGCATCTTATTGCCGCGGCTGCAGTCCCATCTGAAAGGGGCCCTGTTGGCTTGCAAGTTATGCAACACGGTAAAGACTACTTTACCGATAAAACACCCTTTACGAGCCTTGAACAGCTAGAAGCCGCAAGACAATGTGCGCACAACACCGGGCAAAAATATGCCTGCTGTTTTAGCGAGCGCGTGCAGAATGAATCCGCTGAATATGCGGTGGAACTCATCCGCTCTGGCGTGATTGGTGATGTGGTTCAGGTGTTGGGCTTAGGCCCGCATCGATTAAGTGCTAAAAACCGCCCGCGTTGGTTTTTTGAGAAGGCAAAGTACGGTGGTATCATCTGCGACATCGGCAGTCATCAGGCGGAGCAATTTCTTACCTTTACCGGCGCGACGGACGCCAGGGTGACACAAGCTCGAGTGCACAACTATGCCAATCCTACCTATCCAGAGCTTGAAGATTTCGGTGACTTTTCGCTGGTTGGCAATAACGATACCAGCGGTTACTTTCGCATGGATTGGTTTACCCCCGATGGCCTGCGAACCTGGGGAGATGGTAGGACGACGATTCTGGGTACCAAAGGTTTTATCGAACTGCGCAAGTATGTGGACATTGGTACGAGTGAGTTGACCACCGATAACGTTTACATCGTCAATGAATCCGGGGAAGAGCGTCACTGCGTTCGGGGTAAAATCGGCTTTCCGTTTTTCCCGGCATTTATTCTCGACTGTCTAAATCGAACCGAGCAGGCGATGACACAAGCGCATTGCTTTAAGGCAGCAGAAATTTGTCTGCAAGCTCAGGTTCGAGCGAATGACGTTAGTTAGAATGTGGTGGTTGAGGCGATGGGCGCAATCACGCCAGCCAGAATAAGGTTCGCCTCTATCGCCTCTATTTGTTGACTGATGTGCAGGTCAGTTTTTCTTTTGATCTCGTTCATCCTCGGATCCGTTGCTATTGGGTCGAAGATCGGATTTTCGTATACGTGCCGGTAGTAATGTCGATAGCCATCTCGAAATGCTGACTCTATTTCGGTGATGGCCTCTTCCGGTCGCTTTAACACCATGTAATACGTGGCGTCCTCGATCTGTTTGCCGCGCGGCGCAAGTCTGATCCGGTCACGATTGTTATTCAGAGCCTGGGTCGCGAGTAGAGTCGCACGCTCGGTATCGCCAGCGAGGTAGCTCGCGCTGATGTATCGAACAATACCTTGGCTGTTTACGCGGAAACGAGGCGTTTCTTTCGCCCATTCCTGATTGACATTTTCCAGGAGTTTTTTGCTCCATTCGAACTCACCGTAGTAGTAAAGTGCTTCTGCAATAGGCTGGGACCAATCGTCGACGTCGGGCTGAAGTAGCGCGACTTGAGCCCGACCAATCAGCTCAGCCCTGGTCATACTAACAGCAGATTCAAAGCCACGAATCCGTTCGTAGGCTGGGTTTTCAGCATCAATATTGTCAAAGAATCGGGTCCATAGCGCGTCATCATTCAGGCTCATCATTAATTGTAGCGTGCCGAAGGTGGTTCTTGCGCCCGAACTCTTGTTGGTACTTAGCCAGCGCGTCGACTCAGAAAAATTTCCCTGCACGTAGTACATGGTGGCGAGAACAGTTTTATAGGTTGGATAGTCTGGATCCCTTATGACTAGCTGTTTTAGGTTTTCTAGTGCTCGCTCCAGCTGGCCGCTATCTGCCAGGTTGATATTATAGTTGCCATTCACAATGCGATTTTTAGGGTCGAGTTTCAGCGCTATTTGGTTGAGTTGGATAGCCTGTTCCAAATGGTTGATAGAGCTCACCTCTTTAGTGACGAAGGTGCCCTCTGACAATAGGCTCGCGTACCACAAGTACGCACTAATATTGTTGTCATTGAGCTCGAGTGCTTTTTGATAGGCAGATTCTGCGAGAGCACCCTCGGACGGGTCAATTACCGTCAGGTGTTGGTGATATAGGCCTAGCGTTGACCAGTATTCTGACGGCGTGTAGCCAATGGCAGCGGCTCGATCCAGAGCATTTTTTGCTAGCTCCGATGCTTTCGTTAACTCAATCGTCAAGAAGTTATTTTGTAGCACCATGATGGCTTCTGCCAGGGCAACGAGTGGTGGCCCATAGTTCCGGTCAAGTTCAGAAGCGCGTTTGAACATCTCAACCGCCTGTTCTACCGACGATCGGCGACGATCATAGAGCAGAGCTTTGGCTTGAAGATGAAGGTCGTGAGCTTCTGGAATATCGGTGGTGGCACCTGGCGTGAACATCTCATCGGATAGGAGCGCAATGTCCATGGCTTCTGCGACCCGATTGGCAATTTCATCCTGAACGACGAAGATGTCAGTGATTTTTCTATCGAAGGTTTCTGACCAAAGGTGGAAGCCAGTTTCAGCATTGATGAGCTGTGCGGTAATGCGGATCGTGTCGCCGGACTTTCGAACGCTACCTTCTAAAATATTGGTGACATTCAGTGCTTCGCCAATTTCCTGCAGGTTGACGTTCTTGCCCTTATACAAGAAGGATGAGGTACGACCCGCAACGCGTAATTGAGGGTTTTTTGCCAGGACGTTCAAAAGCTCTTCGGTTAGGCCATCAGAAAAATGTTCGTTTTCGATATCACTGCTCATATTGACCAGCGGCAGCACGGCAATAGAAGGTTTTGTTACAGCACTTGTCACTGGCAGTGGAACTTCAACTGTCGCTGCCGCTGTCTCAAGGGTTGAATCGACGAGCTGCGTTTTAACCCTTCCGGCGTCACTTCGAAAGCCCAGGAGAATAAGATCACAATCGGGAATAGGGCGACGAGCGCGATAATTACATAGCGGATATCGGCTTCGGGGATGTCGAGGGCGGGAAAGGTGACGTCCGCGAGCTGCAGAATAACCCAACTGGCAACGGCGTAGACGGTAGCAACCCGGAAGATGCTTCTTCTTTTTAGTGCTTCAACAAAACTTGTCATTCCTGACAGGCGTCCGATCCCAGCAAGGCCATATCCGAGCACGCCTTTAGCGTGAAACAAGATTGCGGGAGGGGCACGACTGCTCCGGATAAAACAGTCCAGGTGACACAGTCGGGGTAACAGCTTCCAGAACGAAAAAAGCGAACCACTAAGGGTTCGCTTTTTTCTTATTGGAGCGGGTAAGGAGGCTCGAACTCCTGGCCTCGACCTTGGCAAGGTCGCGCTCTACCAACTGAGCTACACCCGCTTAGCACTGAAGTACTTTTAAAACAGCACTGCCACCACAAATCATACATCTGGTTGATGCCGATCTCGCGATGCGCCTGAACTGACAATTATCAGTCAACCCAGACGCTTTCGCAATATGGCATCCCCTAGGGGAGTCGAACCCCTGTTGCCTGGATGAAAACCAGGTGTCCTAGGCCTCTAGACGAAGGGGACATACAACTTGTGAGAGCGGCGCATTCTATGGATATCAGCTGTGTTCGTCAAGCGCGATTGGCCGCTAAAGTGTTGATTTTATAACGCCCTCTGATGAGTTAGTTTCACCCCGGCTTGATCGCCAGCGAAGAACCCAGCAACGACTACACTTATTCTAAGAATTAAGAGGGATTCAGCATGTCGGCCATCTGGTTAGGTTCTCTGGTGGGGCTAGGACTATTCCTTTTGGTGGTGTTCGCTTATGGGGTGCATCGCATGGAAATGGCTAAAATTGAGCGTTTTCGTCTGGCAGGTTTGCACCGGAATCGATTCCGAAATTTGCAGTTTATTCTCGATGTGGTGCCGGGTAAGTCAATTAAGGGCGAACTGCCAGTGCTCATCACGCGCAGTATGGCATTGCACATGGAGCAGGTCATGGTGCTTCAGGGAGAGTCGCCTGACGCTCTGCACAATCTGGAGCATGCTCGCAAACTGCAGCAAAAAACGGCCAAGGGTGAAGTCTTGCCTAACAAAGATTCCAGTAATTCGTTCCAAGGGAGGCTGAGGAATGTGCGACGAGCGGTCAAGTTACTGAAGGATTTCATTCTGCAACAGCATCGGGCTGGATTCTTGTCCAAGTCGGTCGCGACCCAGCACATCAAGTCATTACAAGAGATAAATATTGTTGCCACAGTGGATGGCCTACTCAGTCAGGCGTCACATTCACTGGGTGAGGGGAGCAAGTCGACCTCACTGCGCTACTACCAACTGGCGCTGGTAGAGATTCGTAAATGTCGAAATGTGCCGTTACTTGCCGAACAAAACAAAGTCGTGATAGAAGCGATTAAGCGGCTAAAAGCTGATCAGAAGGCGCTGTCGGAAGCGGCGCAAGTGCTCAATCAGCAACTCACTAAAAGCTCTGGATCTGAGACTCCCGGTGATAATAACGATGCCGATTTCGATATGCGGCAATTAAAGTGATGGAACTCTTTAGCAAAACTGATTTGACTCGAAATTCCGGATGTCTTAATTTGATGGGACATCCCGTAGGAGGGTTATAGCGATGAGTGACCATCAAGACAACAAATCCAAGGACCAAACCGAACGCCGCAACTCTGCCCTGGACCGGCGTTTATACCCTGCCGATCGACGGGGTAGCGAACGAGCGGATGCGACCGACGCCGAGCGCAGGCGCGACGAGAAGCGCCGCGATTCTAAATAAGTGGCCAGCGCAGTTAGAAGATAATCACACTACGGATGCTTTTGCCTTCGTGCATGTACTCGAAAGCGGTATTGATCTCTTCGAGTCCCATCTCAAACGTCACGAATTCATCTAACTTAATTTCGCCCTGCATATACTGATCAACCATACCTGGCAGCTGTGTGCGGCCTTTGACGCCACCAAAAGCGGTGCCGCGCCAGACTCGGCCAGTGACGAGTTGGAATGGTCGAGTAGAGATTTCCTGGCCAGCACCCGCCACGCCAATGATGATGGATTCACCCCAGCCTTTGTGGCAACACTCTAGGGCCGCGCGCATCAGATTGACGTTGCCAACGCATTCGAAGGAATAATCAACACCACCATCTGTTAAATCGACGATGACATCTTGAATTGGATCGTGAAAGTCTTTGGGGTTTATGCAATCTGTTGCACCTAGCAAGCGCGCCATCTCAAACTTGTCGGGATTAACGTCGATAACAATGATACGGCCCGCTTTTGCGAGCACGGCGCCCTGCACCACACTTAGGCCGATACCGCCAAGGCCGAATACAGCAACTGATGCGCCGGGTTCTACCTTGGCTGTATTGAGCACAGCGCCGATACCGGTTGTGACGCCACAACCGAGCAGACAGACTTTCTCCAGGGGTGCAGCGCTACTGATCTTGGCCAGTGAGACTTCTGCCACTACGGAGTATTCTGAAAATGTCGACGTGCCCATGTAATGAAAGATTTCTTTACCACCACAGCTGAAACGCGTCGTGCCATCTGGCATCAAGCCCTGGCCTTGTGTTGCACGTACTGCAGAGCACAAATTGGTTTTGCCAGATTTGCAGAATTTACATTCACGGCATTCTGCTGTGTAAAGTGGAATGACGTGGTCGCCGGGTTTGACAGATGTCACACCAGGACCAATTTCCTCAACGATCGCGCCGCCCTCGTGACCGAGAATGGCAGGGAAGACGCCTTCGGGATCGTCACCTGACAAGGTGAACGCATCGGTATGGCAGACCCCGGTCGCAACCATACGAATCAATACTTCTCCGGCTTTGGGCCCAGCAACATCAATTTCTTCGATGACCAGCGGCTTGCCTGCTTCCCAGGCGATGGCGGCTTTTGCTTTCATTGATCAATCCTTAGTTTCTTAAAAGTTGGTTTTAAATCCTAGATAAATAGACGCCGGCTCACCGACGAAGTATCGATCGTTGCCGAATGCAAAGTCAGCGCGCTCAGCATATTCCTCACCGGCTAAATTGATCAAGCGACCGAACAAAGTCAAGGACTCGGACCAGTGGTACTGCGTCCGGAGGTTCACCAGCGTGTGGCCGTCATACTCCGCTGAATTGTTTGGATCGGTGTAGTAACGACCCAGATAGACCCATTCCAGTTCTGTATTGAGCCTATCGTCGGGCTGCCAGCTGAGGCGGACTGAGCCAGATTTGCGAGGCGCTGTATCAATGTCATTGCCTTTGATCTGTGTGGCGGATAAATCAGGATTGTTCTCGTATTGGTGCCGGGCGTAGTGAGCAACAATGTTCGCCGACCATGCTGGATGCCATTGGTAATTCAGATTCATCTCGACACCACGATGCGAGGTTTCGCCGTTATCGACGGTCAAGCGGTTTGAATCACGAAAAATAAAATTGTCTTTGTTCATGGCGTAAATGGCGAGTGAATAATCCAGCCCCTCTGTTGCGCCGCGAAACCCGAGTTCAATGCTGTCGAGTTCTACCGCATCGATATCGCTGACATTTTGTCCGCCCTGCAGCCGGTAAAGTTCTGTTGCTTGCGGGGCTCGATAACCTTGCGCGAGGCGGACAAATAGCTGGTGTCCCGCTGCCAATTCGTGGATCAAGCTGAGCTTCGGTGACAGATTGGTGAAGTCATCATCACGGTCCGCTGGCCGTGAAAACCGGCAACCGCCGAATCCGCATGTGGTGCCATCATCTCTTGTCTGGCCATCCAACATTTTGTTGTCATAGTCATACCGAACCTGCTCGAGTCGTGCGCCAATGTCGAGGCGTGTTCGTGCGCCCAACTCCCATTGATAGTTGGCAAAGATCGCAAGCACAGTGGCATCCACCGCATAGTCATAATGCTGGCCACTGGGAATAGTACCGACGAGAATTGCGCGGTCACTATTGGTGGGGTTGGGCTGAAACTCTTCTAAGAAGGCGCGAGTCAATTCTATATCAGCACCAACTGTTAGCTGGTCGAAGTGCAACGCCGATTGCAGACCAATGCTATCGTGACCGTTTTCTTCGATGGCCTGGCCAGGTAAAAAGTGTTGGATAAACGTCATGCGAGTTGAACGTGCAAACGGCGTAAGACTCAGTTGCGCAGTGTTGTCGAGTGTTCGACTCAGGTGCGAGTGTAGTCGAAGGGTTTGGCTATCCCGGTAAGCCTCGGGGTTTGGATTTTGGCGACTGGCGTGGCCGTCTTTGTAGAGTTTAGTGCCCTGAATAAAGCCAGCGGTTTCCTGATTAAGGTTGGATAGGCTGAGTACTGTCGCGGCATCAAAGCTGCCCAGGGAATTGACTGTTTTTAGGCTGGCTTTTTGTTGATCAAATCCAGAATCGTGTTTGTAGCCGCCGTCCGCGGTCAAGTTGGTGTCGAGGCGCCAGGTATCGCCAGACAGATTGAGCCTGCCGCGATAGTAATCGTGTGGCCCACCTTCTAAATAGAGTACACGTCGATTGTCTGGCTGCGGGGTGATGACATTGATCATACCGTGCATGGCATTAGATCCATACCAGACACTGCCAGGACCTTTAAGCACTTCGATACGCGCTGCTTGTTCGGAATTAACATCAAAAAGCTCATTCACATTGCAGAAGCCGCTGGATCTGAGGGGTATGCCATCCTCAGCCGTTAAGAATGCGCCACAGCCGCCAGCGCCGGTTAAAACCGGTGATCGAATTGAAATGAGACTCTCTTGTCCATTGCCGCGACTAATCCATACGCCTGGCACACGTTGCATTGCTTCATTGATATGGGTCTGGCCAATGGCGGAGACATTAGTCACGACATCTATACTGGCGCCAACTTCGCCAACGGCCTGTTCTGATCGGCTGGCGGTGACGACAACCTCCTCTAGAATGTCAGCTTGAAGCGGAAGCGTGCAGAGCGCACAGAAAAGGTAAATGAGTATTGTTGTCACTCTTGTCATCATAGGGGCGGCACTTGGAAAATGCGCAAGAATACAATACTCGTCTAAAGAAGGCTGCTTTATCCTCAAAAATCTACCGGCCATACTTTAAAATCAATAGCTTAGAGAAGCTTGTTGACAAACGGCTAAGGTTCCAGTGAACTTGCCTATTGATTGCATACTGAGCTAACAACCCGAATGGCAGACGAGACAGTCCTGCGCAATTCAGCGACGCCTAAAAGTGAATATACAACGACCTACACGCCGTCGTTGCTTGATGCTGTGCGCCGCGAAAAACAGCGTGCATCGCTGGGAATTACAGAGGACGCCTTACCCTTTCGCGGTATGGATATTTGGAACGCTTACGAGTTTTCCTGGCTGAACTCAAAGGGTAAGCCCGAGATTGCATTGGCGCAGTTTCATATACCGGCAAAGTCCACCAACATCGTGGAAAGTAAATCCCTCAAAATGTATCTGGGATCTTATAGCGGCACTCGATTTTCCCACCGCTCCGAAGTTATCACCACTCTAGAATCCGACCTGACGATTACGGCTCGCGCGCCTGTCAGTGTGACGTTAATGCAAGCTGATGTGGTTCAAGCGGCGGGTATTGGCGTGCTGATGGGCCAGAGCCTCGATCATCTTGATATCTCGATGGATGAGTATTACTGGAACCCGGATTTCCTGACGCTAGAGAGTGACACGATTGTCCGCGAGTCGCTTTACACTCATCTGTTCAAGTCCCTTTGTCCTATGACAGGCCAGCCAGATTTTGCGAGCATATTGATTCAATATAACGGGCGAATGATTTCTCAGGAAGGGCTCTTGAAATACCTTATCTCTTATCGAGAACATGGTGAATTTGCTGAGCAACTCGTAGAACGTATCTTTGTCGATATTATGAATCGTTGTACACCGGATCGTTTAACCGTGCAGGCGCGTTTCACCCGTCGCGGTGGCGTCGATATTAATCCTTACCGATCACTGGATGCTGAAATGGTTGCGGATGTTCGAGTCTGGCGCCAGTAACCGACTCAAATCAGTTCAGGCTTACCCGTCGTAGTGGCATCATCAATCAAGCCCTTGGCGTGATTGATCGCCTCTTAACCCTCCTTTAATCGCAGCTTAATCGCCTCGCCGTGGAAAGTATTTGCTGCGTAACCAATCCCACAGGGTATTGGGTGTCAGTACGTACGCATCGATCGCATCAAGCTTTGCTTGCAAGGCTTCTGGGTCGGCAAAAATTTGTTCCCGCTTGATCAGTGTTTGATCTGGGTCTAGCGGCTTAATCACTCTTGCTGGATTTCCCGCTGCAATGCTATTGGGTGGAATATCGCTGGTGACAATCGCACCGGCGCCGATCACAGAGTTATCACCGATCGTGACACCTTTACATACCTTCGCACCGTCGCCAATCCAGACATTATCCCCCAGCGTCACTGGCAAACTATTCCCGACGGTTTTGGTCCTGTCATAGATACCGTGCCAGTCAGAATCCGTGATGTAGCTACTGGCGGCAAACATGCAGTTATTACCAATGGTGATTTGAGAACCGGAATCAATTCGCACACCGGGGCAAATCAAGCAGTGGTCGCCGATCTCGATGTGTCCCTGATAGTCTTCGAATTGCCAGGTAGAGAGACTGGGGTGCCGGTCTGGCCCAGCAATCACATGCAAATTTTTACCCGCTGTGATGAATGCACCGTATAGATCGATATGCCATGGCTTTAACATCGTTGGATTTTCACCTAACGAAGTAAAATGAGGTGCGATGAAGTGCCGCACATACCAGTGCTCATAGACGGAAAATAGGCGCTTGATGTAAAGCGGGCGATGTTCCTTGATCATGTAAATCGAATCGTCCGAAAAAAAGGCAGTGTAGCAGACGACTGACGGCTTCGACCTGCTTTCAGCCAGCTTTCTAATCAAGTATGGTTAGCGGTATGGATGCTATTGAAGCTATACAACAACGAGTGTCGGTCCCCCGACTGGGCGGCGCTGCGCCGGATGCCGCGACCCGCGAGCAGATATTCAAAGCTGCGCTGCGGGCGCCGGATCATGCTCAATTAAAACCCTGGCGATTTCTTCAGATTGAAGACGATGGCCGTCATCAGCTGGGCGATTTATTTGCGCAAGCAAGACAGACAAACGAGCCCGACATTAGCGCCAGAGACCTGGTCAAAACCCGCGCTAAACCGCTACGAGCACCTTTGCTCGTGGTCGTGATTGCGTCGCCTAAAGAACACGCCAAGGTCCCCGAGATTGAGCAGATACTGTCCGCGGGCGCGGCCGCCCAAAATTTATTGATTGCCAGTCATGCGCTGGGGGTAGGGGCTATGTGGAGAACTGGCTCTGTGGCGTATGATCCTATCGTGCACAAGGGCCTTGGCCTTGCAGCGCACGAGCACATCGTTGGTTATCTGTATCTAGGAGAACCGCAGGGCAATGTGCGTACTGCACCTGAACTGGAACCCGCCGAGTACTTTGCAATATGGCCGACCCCGGATTAGACCCTGATCAATTGCAGTCATCCAGCTGGAGGGAGTTGCGTACTGAACTTCACGAATGGGATGATCTGGAAGAGATTGAAGGATTCGACTGCCTCACCCGTTACTGGTGTCAGGATGCCGTGTTTGAAATATATTGGGTTGCCGAGCGAGATGAGGCTGGCGAGTACAGCGTGTACCTCACCGAAGACCTGCAGTTGGCTGGATTTAAGTGCAGGCTGACGTACCAACCGAGTATTGAATGGAAACGAGCGCTGGCTGTGAAATTAGGCTGGCAACAACGAGCAAAAGATATTTTACGCGAGCTATCGGGCACGCAAATGGAATTATTTAAGGAATAGCATGAGCAAGCGAGCTAAATCCACCGCGATCAATCGCGTTCAAGACCGATTAATAGATGAATTGATTGGCGTCTGCCGTGGCGTGATCGCCGATGGCCGGGTCGACGAATCGGAAGCGATCTTTCTCGGCCAGTGGATCGAGAACCATCGGGAAATTGCCGATCGCTGGCCGGTCAATATTCTCTACACCCGGCTGATAGAAATGCTCAAAGACGGTATTTTAAGCACCGATGAGCAGGGCGAGCTGTTGGGTACGTTACGTGACCTGACCGGTGAAAGTACCCTATACCAAGAGCCAAACCGCTCAACCTCGCTGCCTCTCAACAAACCAGCGCCAACCATCGATTTTACTGATAAAACCTTCTCATTAACCGGCCGCTTTGTCTTTGGTTCTAAGGTGGACTGCGAAGAAACGATTCTTGAGATGGGCGGCCATATCGTCGATATGCCGAGCAACGAGACTGATTTTCTCGTAATTGGTGAATTGTGTAGCCCAGAATGGGTCCATACCACCTTCGGTCGTTCGATAGAACGGGCTGTAGAGCTTCGTGAAGGCGGTTCTAGCATCAGCATTATTTCCGAAGAACACTGGGTGGATGCGCTCGCCGCAAAATAAACCTCAATTGGGCATTAACTGAGGCGCTCGCTTGTACTATAATCTGCGCTCACCTCGGTCCTCTCGCAATGAATAGTTGTGAACTCCGCCAGGCCTGGAAGGGAGCAACGGTAACGACAAATTCGTGTGCCGGGATGTGGCTGAGGTGTCTAATCAAATTTCCGGCTTCTGTATAGAACTAGCAAGATGCGCCATGGGGCAAATTGTTCGGTATTGTTGGGAGTAAGTTTTAGAAAGATTTACGGAGAGGTGGCAGAGTGGTCGAATGCGCTCGCTTGGAAAGCGTGTATACCTCACGGTATCAAGGGTTCGAATCCCTTTCTCTCCGCCAATTAACTGCACTAAACATTTAATAATTAAAGATTTTACGAATACTTTACAAGAACGACCCACCGTTTAACCCACCAAAGCCATTCTGTAGTGGTCAAGTAAGCTTGGCCGCTGATTTAGAGGAGTTCCAGTAGGTCTCCTCCGCTTTGTTTGGCGGCAAACCGCCATTGTGTTGATGGGGTCTTGTCTGACTGTAGTATCCCGTCTCCGGCACCCATTCCGTTTTCAAACTCCTAAAGAAGCGTTCCATCGGCGAGTTGTCCCAACAATTTCCCCGTCGGCGCATACTTTGTGTAATGCGATACCGCCAGACCTGTTGGCGGAACCTTACACTCGTGTAATGGCTGCCTTGATCGCTATGGAACAACACGCCGTCAGGGTGCTTGCGCGATTCGTAGGCCATCGTTAATGCTTTGGCCGTTAATTCACTGTTCGGTGAGTTGGATAGCGCCCAGCCAATCAGCGCAATGCTGCGCGCACGGGCTGAGCTGTTGCTGAGTGTGTGGGCTGACTTCACCATGGCATTAAGTTTGACGCGCTCCAGGCTGATACGCTTTGCTGCTGACCGACGATACTTGAACGTGCTCCGATGTAATCCGAAGGCTTCGCACAGTATCGTGAGGCTGTGGCTCCCTTGTAGTGACTGAACAACTTTTAGTTGTTCAGCGAGCCCGACATCAAGAGAGCGGTCGTGAGTTCAACCGGTTAATGCAACACCCTATGTTACTTTGAGCCAAATAGAAGATTGCATGATGGCCCAAAAAGGAAAACGTGGATTATCACCGGCTGAAAAATCGGAAGTTTGGAAGCGTTGGAGATCCGGTGAATCTCTAAGCAGCATTGGAAGAGCCATCAACAACGATCCCGGTTTAGTCTTTGGCATATTAAGGCTTCAAGGAGGGATTACAGCTGCAGTCAGGCAGCGTTCAAGCTATCACTTATCCCTCCAAGAACGAGAAGAGATATCCAGAGGGATTGCAGCAGGTTTTACGATGCGCAACATCGCCAATCAGTTAGATCGGTCTGCATCTACCATTTGTCGCGAGATTAACCGTCATGGTGGCATTGCCCATTATCGAGCGACCGAAGCAGATGCTAGAACTTGGGATCTGGCTAAATGACCGAGGCCAGCTCTTCAATCTCTATCGCACTAACACGCCAAATGATGTGGCGGATGCTCGGTGCTGATCATCCCATGGAAGCGCACAAAATCGATTCGCGTGGACTTTATTACACTGGACGATCCTCAGATGCCCAGGAGGGAATTGATGCCTTTCTGGAAAAGCGGGAAGTAAAATTTTCAGGGAAAGTCTCGGCTGATATGCCGGAATTTTTCCCATGGTGGGAACATCGAGAATTTTCGTAGGTTAATTGATGTGTTCCGAGCAGACCTGCAAGTTCTGCATTGGTATGGGGTTATTCTGTCGATGCCTATGACTTGAATCAGGAATCCGTGCATTTTCACAGAATATCGGGGCAATACCGGAGACTCTGGTTTTGGGAGTGAGTCGGGATGAAAAGCCTCATGGGTTCGACTAAATTTTTTGAAGAAAAATTTTGAGCGGCGGCTTAGCCTGGCTCTAAATGGCTTTGCCAGTTCGAGTTGGTCGAAGACCCGAGCGAAGCGAGACAGACTGTCCGAATGGATCCCGAACGTGGTCTTTCGTAAATGTACTTAAAGCCCTTCAAGCTAAATGTGAGGACTACATTAGCGGCGATCAACGAGGACAGCAACGAAAAGCGCCGGCTCTTCTCCCTCAACAACCCACGCATGATTGGTCGCGCGCTGTACTACCACGTCGCCTGGCCCGATCAACGTTTCTTCCTTGTCGAGAATCAGGCGTACACTGCCTTTGACCAAGATAATTGCATCAAGTGTATGGGTCGTATGCATCGCCGGATGTTTATGTGTGTCTGGCTGATGGTCACCCGCCCCCATTGCCTCAAACGCCTTCTTGGTCAGCCCAGCTAGCATTTCAGGCGTTGCGCCTTCTGGGGCAGGACCTGCGGTGAACCAACGAATTTTTACTTTGCCTTCGTCTGGCGAAAGCTGAACTATTCCGGCCGCTTTGTCCTCACAAACAGCAGGGTCGAGCGGGTGAGAGGTTGTGTCATGCCAAATCTCGTGTAGTCCGCCCATGTCGCCGGAGCGGAACTCAGCTGCCGGGCCACCGTCAATCATAATATGCGACTGCCCATCTGCGTCATCCGCTGTCACGATCCGGCGTAGGCCGCCGATCAAATCATCCATCTTGCTCATACAAGCCTCCTTACTTGAACATAGCGTGGGCCAACCCCCACAGTTATATTAATCTACAATAAAAAACTGCCGAAAAACTGTCATGCGAATGTTTTGGGTGTTTTTAAATTGAGAGATGAATGAGCTTTCTCTTCAATATAATAGGCTCGAAAATGAACAAGTAACTTCTAACGATTAGGCCCTCGAGTCATCGGATAAGGCTGCCATCTCTCAAGGTCAACCCTTGGTAACACTGCTGGATTCACAGCACTCATGGGCCACTTACCTTGCATCACCAGAGCGATCTCGCGCCCAACCCGACGACGCGTCTCTGATCTCATTCGTGTCGTGGCCGATGCGGCATGCGGAGTTAGAATGACATTATCCATCTTCAGCAACGGGTTGTCTGCTTCAGGTGGTTCTATCTCAAGGACATCTAGTCCCGCGGCAGCGACTTCTCCAGCCTGCAATGCTCTAATCAATGCAGCTTCATCAATGGTTGGTCCACGGCCAGTGTTAATGATACTAACGGTGTTTTTCATCTTCTTGAATTCTGCATCACTCAGCAAACCGCGGGAGGTATCGTTTAAGCCGGCGTGAATAGAAATGTAATCGGCTCGCTCCAATAGATCATCTAGCGATACAGGTTCTACGCCCTCAGCGGTCATTTTAAGTTCCGTCACATAGGGGTCGTAAGCAATGACATTTATGCCAAAAGGTTTAGCTCTGCGTGCGACTGCTGTTGCGACGTTACCAAATGAGATCAAACCCAGAGTTTGGCCCCAGAGTCTTGGCACTTCGTTTAAGACTGGGCGTCCATCAAACCAGCGTCCCTCACGGACCATACGATCCATCATGGTCACTCGCCGCCCGCAAGCCAACATCAACATGAGCGTGTGATCTGCCACGTCTTCAATAAATACATCTGGCACGTTAGTCACAACGATCCCTGCTTCGGTAGCTGCGTCCACATCCACCATGTCGACACCGACGCTACCAACGCCAATCACTTTACATTTCTTTAAGCCTGCGATGACTTCGCGGTCGATCTGAATACCCCAGGACGTGATTAAGGCGTCAGCATCTTGCACCGCCTCCATAAACGCCTCTTTACTAGCGCCGTCTACTTCATAGAGATCAGCGATTCCCGCAAGTGCTTCCAGTTCCAACGAATAGCGTTCTTCAACTGGCGCTTCCTCTGCAACCATGGGAAGTTGTATTGCCACCTTTTTGCTTGTCATTTTTTTCTCGAAAACAAATGGAAGCGAGAGCATACCGGAATATTCTTATTATAAAAGACTATCAAGATGTTTTTGGAGAGATCATCTAACAACAATAAATAGTGAGAATAATTTGGTCTAAAAGCGACTGGCGGAAAATTGTTTCCCATTCGTCTAGACACGACTGAACGTAAAAACGAGCAAAATCGTCTCCCCCCAGACATCGCCCGTTTTTGCGTTCAGCCAGCTTTGAGCCAAGTTTCCAGCTACTGAAAATACCCTTAAAAGGAGAAGTAATGAAAGTTTTCGACGCCATTGCCCACGCATTGAAAGCGGAGGGGGTTGATATTATATTCGCCTATCCGGTAAACCCATTAATCGAAGCCGCCGCCAAACTGGATATCAGAACAGTTATCGTTCGCCAGGAGCGAATTGGCTTACACATGGCGGATGCTTATTCACGTATGAGCTCCGGAGATAAAATTGGAGTGTTCTGTATGCAGAACGGCCCCGGCGCAGAAAATGCCTATGGCGGCGTGGCGCAAGCCTACGGCGAATCGGTTCCCATTCTGGTTATTCCACTAGGCTACCCACGTAGGATCGCTAATTATTATCCCAACTTTAACTCCAGCCTAAACATGAGGAACATCACCAAATGGGCTGAACCGATCACCGTGGCGGAAGCAGTTCCTGAGGTCATGCGTCGAGCCTTTGCCCAGTTGCGCAATGGTCGGCCCGGTCCGGTGCTTGTAGAGGTACCGGCTGATCTTATCGAAGCCGATGTTCCCGACGATTATGTACATGTAAAGGCCATCAGTGCCAGAACAGCCCCAGCACCTGCTGACATCACCAGGGCAGCAACAGTTCTTGCGAAAGCAGAACGGCCAGTCATTTACGCGGGACAAGGTGTCCACTATGCCAAGGCCTGGGACGAACTTAAAGCTTTTGCAGAAGAGTGGAACATCCCTGTCACGACCAGCATCGAAGGCAAGAGCGCATTCCCTGAAAACCATCCACTATCTCTCGGTAGTGGTGGTCGAGCAAACCCTCGGGCGGTGACAAAATATCTAGAAGAAGCAGATGTCATCTTCGGTGTCGGCTGTAGCTTTGCCCTCACCGTCTTCGGTGTACAGATGCCAGAAGGTAAGACCATCATCCACGCTACCCTCGATCCTATGGATCTTAATAAGGATTTACCGGCACAGTATGGTCTGATCGGTGATGCGAAGTTAACTCTGCAAGCCTTGCGAACTGCTATGTCTGGCTTGGACAAAGCCCCAGCCAAAAAACGAGACAACGAACCCAAGCGAATTGCGAGCATACGCAAGGAATGGTTAAGCGAGTGGATGCCAAAGCTTACCAATAATCGTGCGCCCATCAATCCTTACCGCGTGATCTGGGAGCTCAACGCCTTGGTCGACAAAGCGAATACAGTGATTACTCACGATGCTGGTAGTCCTCGCGATCAAATTACACCGTTCTGGGAATCAACTACGCCCCTCTCTTACATTGGATGGGGTAAGACCACCCAGTTGGGCTATGGTCTGGGATTGGCCATGGGTGCCAAGCTCGCTCACCCCAACAAGTTGTGTATCAACGTCTGGGGCGACGCAGCTATTGGCTTTACGGGTATGGACTTTGAAACGGCTGTTCGAGAGCGTATTCCTATCCTCTCAATCTTGTTCAACAATTTTTCAATGGCAGTCGAAATTCCGATCATGCCGGTATCCCAGGAAAAGTATGGTGCCATTGAAATTTCCGGGCACTATGCCGATATGGCCAAGTCCTTTGGTGGCTTCAGTGAACGAATTACTGACCCTAACGACATTGTTGCGGCTCTCCAACGTGGTATTCAATCGACGATTGACGGTAAGGCAGCGTTACTGGAGTTCATTACGGATCAGGAAATCAAGTTCTCGATGGAATGAGAAATTAGATTAGTTGATCGAAACTGTTTAACAGAAAAATCGACAAGCAATGGGAGCAAGTCAAATGACTTTAAAAGGACCGTTGCCTTTTAGCACGAAGCTGTCCTATGGCGTCGGGCAGGCGGCTGAGGGACTGAAGAACGGGGCGCTTGCTTACTTTCTTCTGTTCTATTACAGCCAAGTGCTCGGTATGTCGCCGGGCCTTGCGGGTGTGGCTGTGGGTACTTCCATAATTGTCGATGGATTCACTGATCCGATGATCGGATCCTTGTCAGACAACCTGAAGTCGCGCCTTGGCCGGCGTCACCCGTTTATGTTTATCGCCGCCCTACCATTGGGTCTAACGTTTTATCTTCTCTTCAACCCACTGGTCAGCGGTGATGTTGCGCTGCTTGTATGGTTAATCGTTTTCACCAATCTGACTCGCACAGCCATGACCCTCTATCACATCCCTCATATAGCATTGGGGGCGGAGATGACGGACGACTACGACGAGCGATCCACTATTGTGAGTTATCGTACATTTATGTCGAGTTTTGGTTACCTGCTGGCGATCTATATTGGCTTCGGCATCTTCTTTACCGAAACAGCCGACTACCCCAACGGCCAACTCAACCCGGAGCGCTATCCGTACATGGCCCTGACGGTTGCGGTGTTGATGGTGGTGACTATTTTCTGGTCGGCTCTAGGGACACGACACCTGATAGCGACACTGCCCCAGGCATTGGGGGGAGTGGCGTTGCGACCGGTTGCTGCGATAAAGAGAATGTTCGCAGATGTCACACTCGCCGTTAAGTCGAAGTCATTCCTCTGGCTGTTTCTCGGCGTACTAATCCTGTTTGTTGTCATTGGGGTTGATGGCGCGCTTAACATTTATATGTTCACGTTTTTCTGGGAACTCACCGGTCCGCAGATTGCGCTCCTTGCGCCCATGTACTGGTTTGGCGTCATGGGCGGCACCCTCTTGTCCCCCATGCTACAGAGAGTCTTCGGGAAGAAACCCCTGCTGTTGTTTGGTACCGTATCCTGGGCGGTCTGGCAGATGATGCCGGTCGTATTACGACTCTTTGGGTGGTTTCCTGAGAACAGCGACGAATTGTTGGTGCCAATGCTGGCTGCTATGCGGATCGTCCAGGGAGTTTGCACTGTTCAGTCTAACGTGGCCTACGGTTCCATGATGGCCGATATCATCGATGAACATGAGTTCAATACTGGCAAACGTCAGGAAGGTATTTTCTTTGCTGCCAGTTCTTTCTCGGTCAAGGCGCCGACTGGGATTGGTACTGTCATTGCTGGATTTGGACTTGAGTTTATCGAATGGCCCACGGGCGAACATATTCGCACTGCCGCTGATGTCCCAGCCGAAACCATCGCCCAACTCGGTATTCTATACGGACCCTTTGTTGCCGGCTTCGCCCTGGTCTGTGTTTGGTGCTATACGCATTATGATCTATCCCGTGAGCGCCACGCCGATATTTTGGAACAATTGGAAATTCGCCGAGGAGTGGCAGCAAAAGAGGCTCGTTAGCGATCTCCCGGTGCTGTCCAAATATTTTTAATATAGCAGGAGAAAACCTGTGACATTAAGCCTTGCCAAAGAAGCCGTCGACATTGGCATCGTTACCATGAGCGCAGATCGTATGCTTGGCTTTTATCGGGATACCCTGAGCATGAAGTACAAGGGAGAGTTTGACATGGGTGGTGGTATCACCATGCACCGTCTGGTCTGTGGTAAGACTCTGTTTAAACTGGTGACACCGGCCGAGGCCCCTGCAGCGAAATCTCCAGCCAATGGCGTTGATGGTAGTACGGGTATCCGCTATCTCACCGTCTCCGTGGACGATCTAGAGAGCATGACCGAGGCCTGTATATTAGCCAGCTACAAAATGATCGTGTCGCTAGCTGAGATCAGCCCCGGAATCCGCGTCTCCATGGTTGAAGATCCCGATGGCAACTGGATCGAGTTTCTGCATATCGCATAGTCCGCCTCTGGGGCTCGCTCTGGGTTCTGTTACACTGGCACTTTGAAAGGATCTAGTTAGCGGCCCTTGCTCGAGAAGTTAAATAGAACTGCTTAGAATGCGTCGATCAGGCAATTGAATCCAGAGTAAAAATATTTTTTGGATGCACTGGCGGAAATTGTCACGTTGATCGTCATATAGGTTATGCAATGGGGGGAAGGTAGGCATAATCATGTCTGACATACACAAGTTGAGCGAAATATTTATCGCGATGCGTAACCAATTGGCCCGCTCGGTCCTACGGATCGCGCCACCAGAAACGGTGGAAGATATCGTCCAGGAGTCCTATGTACGCCTCTGCCAGATCGATCAGCAGGAGGTCGTGCAAAATCCACGAGCTTATCTTTATCAGACGGTAAGAAATCTGGCTCTTGATCAATTAAAACGACACGAGTACAAATTTGGTGGTTCGGTAGAAGTTGATACGTTGCCCCATCCATTAGAAGACACCACATTTCGAGAAGCTTCGTCCCAGGAAGAGTTTGGTCGCTTCTGTGAGGCGGTTCGACAGCTTCCCCTTCAATGCCGCCGGGTTTTTGTGTTAAAAAAAGTTTACAACTACAGCCAGGCAGAAATCGCTAACGAACTGGGCATCAGCCAGAGTACTGTCGAAAAACATGTTGGCCTCGGCATACGTCGATGTCGTGAGTATATGAAGGAAAATCAAAAAACGGAGCAGGTCCCTAAAACTGCTTTTTTATCTGAAACAAAGGACATTTAGCGATGAGAAGAGTGAGTCGTCTAGTGACCCAAGAAGAGATCAGTGAAAAGGCTTCACTGTGGCTCGCTAAAATTGAGAGAGGACTTTCTCCAGAAGAGGAGAAACAGGTTAAGGCTTGGTTGGCGATGGATCCGAGGAACAAAGCCGAACTTTTCGAGATGGTTGCGCTCTGGGATCAGATGAGCTCAATGTCGATGCTAGGTGAACTGATACCACGCACAAAGCAACGAAGCCTCTGGAAACCACTCGGAATCGCCGCTGCTTTTCTGCTTGCGATCAGTGTGCCGCTCTCGCTTGTGCTCGACGATCGGCCGTCAAGTCAAACCCCAGCGCAAACCGTGCGTCTGGGTGAGTCCCGATACAACACCCCCGTTGGTGACCAATCAACCATTTATTTGAATGAAGGCAGTGTGGTTCAGCTCAATACTGACACCAGGCTAGAAGTCTCTATGCTGCCAAACCTGCGAATCCTGACCCTGGAGCGTGGTGAAATTCATATCGATGTGGCCCACGACCCTGATCGACCGCTGCGAGTCTTTGCTCGTGGACGTGTTATCGAAGCTGTGGGTACATCCTTCAATGTCCGTATTGCAGCAAGTGATGAGCTTGAGGTGATTGTCACTGAAGGCAAAGTGCATGTGGGCATAGATTCATCCAGCAAAACCGTGAGTCGATTGAAGCATACGCCGCTTCCTTTGATCGCCGAAAATGAGCGCGTAAGACTAGGTGAGGATGAGGATCAGATAGAAGTACTAGAGCCAGATGAGATTGAGGTCAAATTATCCTGGAGAGAAGGCAATCTGGTCTTTCGCGGTGAATCCCTTGCTAACGCTGTAACAGAGGTGGGGCGTTACACCCATATGGAGTTTGTTATTCAGTCGGATGATTTACGGAAGCTGCGGGTTGCAGGGCTGTTCAAAGCAGGAGATGTAGAAGGGTTCCTGGCCTCTCTGCGCGCCAACTTCGACATCGTCGACCAGCGAGTTGGCAACACGACTATATTGCTCACGCAACGTGTCCAACCTCCGCTGGATCCAGAAAATCAAAAGTGACTGGCGGAAAGTTCACCGCCAGTCGTCTATTTCCTACAAGTGTTTTTCGAGCTAAGTGGGGAACAGCAATCCTTGTGATATCGACAGTATTCTCTTGCACCGCGAGTTATGCACAACCGGTAGAAGAGCCTACATCAGATATCTTCGAGTTCAACATTCCCCGTTCTGCTGCTGATAAAGCTCTTATCGAGTTTGCTGTGCAAGCGAATCTGACGCTGGTGTTTCCTTTCGATGAGACATCCAGAGTGATATCAAATCCGCTTGTAGGTGAATATAAGGTCATTGAAGGATTGGACATTCTCTTAGCCGGAACCCCTCTCGCCAGCGTTGTGGAGGACGAAAGGCTCAGCATTGTCCTTACCAGCGAGAATAAAAAGGGGAACACAATGAGAAAATCTTTTGTCAGTCGCATGATCGCGGCTATTACCACAGGTCTATTTGTTGGGGGGGCGACAAGTGCCGCGATTGCGGCGGATGATACTGTCGATTCCAAGAAACGTGTCATCGAAGAGGTAATTGTCACCGCCACCAAGCGTGACGAGAATCTTCAAGATGTCGCAATGAGTGTTTCGGCCATCACAGAAAGCAGTATTACGCGTGAAGGGCTCGAAAATTCAGCAGATTTCGCCAGAAGGGTGCCTGGGTTGATCTTCAATTCAGCCTCAAACAATCTGGTCTCTAACTTTGTTATTCGAGGTATTGCGGTTAGCTCTAATCCTGAGTTTGTTAACCAACCGGTAGCCGTCTATATCGATGAAATACCCATCACTTCATCTAACTCCTCGGTTCAACCGGATCTTCGACTTTTTGACGTAGAGCGTGTAGAGGTTTTGAAAGGACCTCAGGGTACGCTGTTTGGTGAAGGCTCTCTTGGCGGTGTTGTCCGTGTCGTGACTAACAAGCCTGATGTTTACGAGTTTGATTCATCCTTGAGTACAGATATGGGATCAAGCAAGGGTGGCTCTTTGCGTCAACGCTACAACGGTATGGTTAACGTACCGCTTATTCAAGACAAACTAGCCCTTCGCGTGGTCGGGTATCTTCGTGACGAAGAAGGCTATGTTGACAATATTGGCACTGGTAAGGATAACGCGGACACCGTGAAAGCGCAGGGCGCCAGAATTGCGCTGCGCTGGGAAGCAACCGATCGATTCTCAGCCAGCATGACGTATCTCTATCAAAATAGTGAGCCTGAAGATATTGCCTTGTTTTCACCTGCACTGGGCACGCACGTGCGTGATAGCTTTGTAGCAGACGGTGCCGATGCTCGAATCGATAATATGAACCTAACCCTCAAGTACGACTTTGAATTTGCGCAGCTGATTTCATCCAGTAATTTCGCCAATGTTGAGACAGTACAGCAGAATGATCTGAGCTCTATCCTAGGCGGGCTATTCCCCTGGGGTCTTGATAAGGCAGCGGATGAGGACAACTTTGTTCAGGAAATCCGCTTGGTATCGACAACTAGCTCAAAGCTACAATGGATTGTTGGAGCCTTTTATCTAGATCGTGAGACGTCAGTAAACGCAATCCACTACACGACGCAAGCGTATCTAGATGCAAATGGAATCAGCGGTCTACAAAGCGCCAGGTTCCAAGATCAGGATTATCTTGACACCACAGAAGAACGGTCACTCTTTGGAGAGATGTCCTACGACATTACCGATCGCGTAAAAGCAACAATGGGTGTGCGACGCACCAGACTAGAAGCGACTCGAACTCAGTTCGCGGGTGGTGTAAATGGTATCGGTGGATTCATTGGCGCCGTGTTTGGCGGGATTACTAACGTTGTACTTCCAGCCTATACCCTCTCAAAACGAGGGACTTCCGAGCAGACCAAAACCACGACTAAATGGAGCTTGGCCTGGGAGCCAACTGATAACATCAACCTGTATGCTTTAGCCTCTGAAGGTTTTCGAGGTGGTAGAACCAACGATTCCAGCAATGGTGGTGTAAGTCTTGTTGATCCTACTGACATCGTGATTCAGGCTGTTGCTGACTCAGACTCACTCTGGAACTACGAGATTGGTATGAAGTCTATTTGGGCTGACGGTAGTGTATCTACCAACATCTCCGCCTACTACATTCCCTGGGAAGATATTCAATTGCAGGGTCAACGTTTGTCTGACGGCCGGCCATTCGTTACCAATCTTGGCAAGGCGGTATCCAAAGGCATCGAGATGGAACTGCTGGCATATCCTTCTAATAATCTAGAGCTTGGTTTGAACCTAACGGTATCCAGTGCCGAGATTACAGAACTCACAGCACGAGAGGCCGGTACCACTGGCGCTATCAAAGGCTCGGAGCTGTCTTTTCCTGATTTCCAGGCTTCTGGTTTTGCCCAGTACACCTTCCCCACAAAAGGTGGCAACGAGGTCTACGTGAGAGCTGACGTTCAGTACATGGGTGAATACATTAATGGATTTCCTTTCGCTGCTGGACAACCGGGTGTTCCGTACGCGAACACCGAAGAGACGGATTCGTATGAAAACGTAAATCTCAGTGTTGGATGGGTTTCGCCTAAGTGGACGGTCGCGTTGTACGGTGAAAACATGTTCAATAATGATGACATCACCTATGTCTATCCGCAGACGTTCTTGGATGATCGTTACTCAACTCTTAGGCCGCGAACTATTGGCCTGCGTGTCACACTTCGCTAAAGCGAGTTTAAGTAGAGCACAAGAAAGCGGGTGGATAATCATCCGCTTTCTTGTGACGAAACTTCATTGATATTAACTGCACGGATTGGTTGACCCCAACCTGGCACAAATCAGGAGTATCTGGAAAGTGAGCAACGCCAATGAGCCAGCTTCTCATCGTCAGACTGGTTATACCTCCGCCCTTCAAATGGATTCCCCAGAAGTTTTGCCAGTTCCTGGAGTCTGCTCGACCTTTGAGCAGGCTAAGTCAGATCTTGCTGAATACGGTTTGTGCTTGTTCTATGGAGCTATGACAAATACGCATCTCGAAGAATTGCGAAATGCGCTCGTCGCTCAAGCAGAAGCGGAACGCAAGCTCGGCGAACTTGCACCCCTAGGAGCATTCGACCCACACCAACTGATGTGGAACATGGTGAATAAGGGCTCTATCTTTACTGATTTAATCGAATCAAACTCTGTCGAGGAACTCGGCAGCTTTCTACTGGGAAAAGATTTTTTGATCTCAAGTATCACAGCTGGTGTTTTTCACCTACCCACAACTGAACCTCAACTGTTGCATCGCGACCAGGGACAAGTGCCAGCAACGGTAGACTTTCCCGCCGCGGCTAATGTGTTCTGGCTGCTAGACGATTTCACTCCGGAGCGAGGCAGCACCTGGGTGATTCCCGGTAGCCATCGCTGGCCATCGGAACATCTGGTGAAAGCGCCATCACGGAAACTCGCGACCCAAGTATCTGCCCCTGCTGGCACTCTGTTTGTTTTCGATGGCCGCATCTGGCACGGCGCCGGCGCTAATACTGTAGGCCATCCACGCCGCCATATAGCCAACTTCCTGTGCCTGCCGTGGATGCGCCAACAGGAAAACTGGGGCGTGACCTGTCGCCAGGCTGTACTAGACAATGCCAGTTCGCTTCTTCGCCGCCGACTCGGCATGTGTACCTACGGCGCGCTAGGCATGATGAACGGGACCCAGACGGAGTCTTCAAGCGGACGCACGCCAGGTAAACATGACATTGAAATTCCTAAGTACATCATCGGCGAAGGTGGTGAATTGTTTCCGGTCCAAAGGGTTCCATAACGGGCTTTTGTTCAACGTGAATCGGAGTCAGCTGATGGCGTAGCGCTTGGGTTCAAAGCAAAACAAGAAAGTTAAGGGGAAGTGTGTGGCAGATCGGTTGTTTGAGGGACTCAAAGTCTTGGATGTAGGATCCTGGATTGCGGGGCCTGTGGCGACGACGATATTGGCCGACTACGGTGCCGATGTCATCAAAGTAGAAAGGCCCGTTGAAGGTGATTTGTATCGACAGCTATCAGCTCTGCCTGCATACCCTGATGCAGACCATAACTACATGTGGGAAACAGACGCGCGAAATAAGCGTGATCTGGGCTTGAATTTAAAAAGCGAGGATGGTCGCAACATACTGGTCGATCTGATCAAGCAGTCGGATGTGTATGTGACGAATCAGCCGTTTCCTCTGCGACGTGCTTTACGCCTTGAATATGAGGATGTCAAAGCCATTAAGCCGAACATCATTTTTGCCTCGCTATCGGCTTACGGTGAGCAAGGTCCGGAAAAGGACAAAGAGGGGTTTGATCTTGTGGCCTACTGGGCTCGATCTGGATTAATGGATCTGGTCCGAGATAGAGATGGTCGACCAGCAATCGCCATACCGGGCATGGGTGATCACCCAACGGCGGTATCTCTTTATGCGTCTATTGTGACGGCTCTGTTGCATCGGGAAAAAACTGGTGAAGGATCAATGGTACACACCTCGTTATTAGCAAATGGGGTTTGGTCTGCTGCCTGCATTGCCTCTGCCGGGTTCGCCGGTGGCAGCTATGAGAGTTATCGAGAGACGCGGCAGCAACGCAACTTTGCCGGCTCCATTTACCAATGCGCCGATGAACGTTGGATTCAACTCACCATGGTGCGTAGCGAGGAAGAATTGGTCCGATTTTTTGCTGTGCTCGGAATGCCAGAGTTGTTTGCGGACGAACGATTCTCTACACCGGAAGCCCTGGCTTTGCACCTAGAAGAATTAACGCGAATTACTGAGGCCGAATTGATCAAGCAAACGTCGGAGGAGTGGATTCGGGTTTGCTCGGAGGCAGGGCTAAATCTCGTTCGGATTGGCACTATCGAAGAATTGATGAACGATGAGATGGTGCACATCAACAAGATGGTTGAAGCACCCAAGGATCCAAACTCAACGGTACCTTACATCATCAATCATCCGATCAATGTTGATGCCATCCACAAGGTGGGCGCGACTAGGGCGCCAGAGCTCGGTGAGCATACTGACGACATTCTGGCAGAAATGGGGTTGGCACCTAAGCAAATTAGCGAGCTACGCGAAAAAGGCGTTATTCAATAACTCATTATCAGTAATTACTGAATGGCCGGTTCGATGTATGGACCAGCGGCTTCGCGTCAATGACCATGCTGACCAAGATTTCTTTCCTGAATGAGGTCTCGAAGCAATACGTTATGACCGCTAAAGCCAAGGGACTCACTGACCGGCGCGTCCTATACGGGCACATGTTCCGCAATGCCAAGCTGATCGTCATCGCGGGGTTTCTGGGCGCGCTGGTTGGCATTCTGTTCACGAGTACTCTGCTCATCGAAGTGATCTTTTCACTACTGGGGCTGCCCCTGCTGATGGCGTTCAGCAGGATCTCACTGATGCCGGTCGTCAGGGCGGAGTTTCTGCATACCCGAAACTTCGATTATGTGCGTGCCGCGAGAACCTTGGGCCAGACGGATCTTGTCATCATGGTTCGGCATGTCCTGCCGAATGCGATGGTGGCCACGCTGACCTTTCTGCCTTTTGTGCTGAACGGATCGATTGTCACGCTGACCACTCTGGATTTCCTCGGCTTTGGGCTGCCCCTCGGATCCCCCTCCCTAGGCGAACTTCTGGCCCAGGGCAAGTCAAATATCCAGGCGCCATGGCCGTTATGCTGACGTTGTTGATTTTCGTCGGCGAAGGTGTCCGCGACGCGCGGTAACATAAACAGATCCGAGCTTCTGCGTCGATCTGCCGGGAAAATGATCCCAAATTATGGGGGATGTTTAGCATTTTCACCCTTCCTTTGTCTGGAACTAGACCATCGAAAGATCTATAAAATCAAGAAAGCTATAAATGGAGGGGAAAAACATGCTTCGAACGCGATTGGCGAAGAAGACGTTGTGCGGCTTGGCTGCGGGAATGGTAGCGGCGGTGCTCTCGGCCGGACCCGCAACAGCAGCCGAGGATGACGAGGACAAGGACCAGAATCTGGAAGAAGTCGTTGTTACCGCGACACGGCGCGAAACCAATGTTATGGAGACGCCACTGTCCATTCAGGCATTCGGTGAAGCACTGCTTGAGGAACAAAATATCAGCGAGGTCCGGGATCTGTACGATTATATTCCCAGCCTGACCCTGCAGGAAGAGAACGGGCAGACCGACCATACAATACAGATGCGAGGCAGCGGTATATCCAGCGTGGGTGCTGATGACGGGATGAGTGCGGTGGGCATTTACGTGGACGAAATTCCCTACGTGGGTATCAACTCTCAGGTAGCACCGCCGCTGGACTACTTCGATGTCGAACGAGTGGAGGTGCTGCGTGGACCACAGGGGACTTCTTTTGGTCAGGATTCGACCGGCGGGAGTATCCGGATCTATACCAACGATCCGGACCTGGAAGAGTTCGGCTACAAGGTACGAGGCCATCTTGCCAACCGGGCACGCGTTGATGGCAATGGCTGGAACGGATCGGGAGTCGTCAATTTGCCGATCGTCGAAGGCCAGTTCGCCGTTCGCGCCGGCTATTCGAAGACCTATGACCCTGGATTTGGCAGTGTGCTCAATCGGCCCGATATAAAGAACCCGCAGGAATTCGATTTGGAAACCTGGCGGATCAAAGCGTTGTGGAAGGTGTCAGATGCGCTCGACGTCCAACTCAGTCATTCCGTGTGGAACACCGGGCTTGACTTCTTTGGCACCCTGCGTAGCAGCACCACAAACGGGGAACTGATAATGACGGAGTTGAACAACCGGATCCTGCTGCAGCGATGGCCAAACGGTATCCCCGATAACAGTGCGGAGTACGCCTGGTCGTCCCTGGTCGTCCCTGGTCGTCAAGGCGGACCTGGGATTCGCCGAGTTGACCAGCGCTACCGGATATCTTGATGTACCTATCAGGCAGTTCAACTTTGGCACCAGTCCGGGCGTCGGCATTCTTTTCAACGTGCCCATCGAGACGACAACCCAGGAGTTCCGGCTGGTTTCCACGACGGAAGGCCCTCTGGAGTGGATCGCGGGGCTCTACTACCACGATGCGCAGGAAGATGTGTTGGGCATCGTCGACATAGACTTTGTCGGCTTCCAGAGCACGTACTTTTCACACACACCGCGTACTTCGAAAGCTAAGTCAGCCTACGGTGAGGTCACCTATAAGTTTAACGACCAGTGGGTCGTTCTTGCGGGGGTGAATTACAAGACCGATGACCGCGTTGCAATAGACATCCAGGACAATAGAGACCCGGCTGTTGATGCAATAGGGGGCAGTTCGGGTGGCCATCCTGTAGAGGGCGTCTTCACAGGGCCAAGGGTTGTCGATGAGAGAAATGAATTCTCTTACCAAAACTGGAATCCGCGCTTCAATGTCACCTTCTACCCCAACGAAGACGGCATGATCTATTTCAACGCGGCAACCGCGTTCCGCGCGCCCATCTTCGCACGTGGACAGCAGAAGGTGGATCTTGCGATTGCAGGGCTGTCAGATCTGGTTGCTTCTGATGGCACCGAGGTTAGCGTGATCGAAATAGGTACCAAGTGGCGGCTCTTTGATGGCAAGCTTGACCTGGAGGGCGCCATTGCGTCAGCAGAATGGAAGGATGTGCCGGTTGGTATCAGTTTTGAAATCGACGAGACCGGTGACGGTATTCCCGACCGCAACGGCGGCGGTCCCATCAGCGGCTCTGATGCCCGAATCCTCTCTATCGAATGGGTGGCTACCTGGCGTGCCACGGATAATCTGACACTTGCCTATGTGGGTTCGCATACCGGTGGTGAATTTACCGAGGACAAGTCCAACATACCTGGGGTATTCAACTATCCGCCTGTCCTGAAAGAAGGGGGAGATCTACCAAACGTATCGGATGCAACACACTCACTGAATATTCGTTACCGCGCGCCGCTATTCAATACCGGTTGGCAGTTCTTTAGCAATGCCAATTTCTCGACGAGATCGAAACCCGAAGCCATCTTCGGCCAGCAGCCTGACCTGGTTCCCGCGGCAGAGGCATGGAAGAATGTTTCCTCCACGTTTGGCGCCAAAAAAGGTCCGTGGACTGTCGATTTTTCTGTGGCCAACCTGACCGACTTCGACGATGCTTATAGTCCGGGATCTTCGCAGCTCACAACGGGCTCGATTGCCCGGCCACGCACCTACCAGTTCCAGCTTACTTTTGATGGTTTCGGTTTGAACTGAGATCCGGACAGGAAAGAGGGTCAATGGTTTCTCTTTCCTGTCTTGGAGGTACACGCCCAGGTAGTCTCTTTTCAACAGGCTGCTAGCCAGGTAAATGCAGCACGCCCATGTCCATGCCGGCGCAGAATCCACGTCCTGCACCAGTGATCACGATACAACGGATGGTCCTGTCGAAACGGGGCATCCACCAGAATATCCCGTATATCCTTCAGCAATGGGAACTGATGCGGCCTGAGTTTACTTAACACCTCTTACTGCACTAAGTTTGCTGTTCATAAACCGTTGGCGCCACTCGGTTGTTGTGAACATGATGACGTTTCGGGTTGTAGAACAACTCAATGTATTCAAATATTGCCTGACGCGCGCGTCCTCGCGCGGTTGATATTTCCTCCTTCTGATTTTCTCTTTCTTTAGGTTCGCAAAAAAGCTTTCTGTAACAGCATTGTCATGACAGTTACCGCGCCGACCCATGCTTGGTTCGATGTCTAAAGTCTGGAGTAACGTCTTACAAGCTCGACTGTTGTGCTGTGATCCTTGGTCGCTTGTAACATGACCGCTTCGGATGGTCTGCGACGCCGGTGCGCCATCGTCAGTGCATCCAGGACTAGATCATCCGTCATCCGATGGCTCATCGACCAGCCCACAATGTACCGAGCAAATAGATCCATCACTACAGCCAGAAACAAAAAACCTTCGTGCATGGGGATGCAAGTAACGTCACTCACCCACCAGCGGTTCACGAAGCCAGGAGTAGTAGCTACTAGGGTGAACATCTATGACTCGACAAAGACTGCGGATAGGATAAACGTTGCAGCGAAATTTTATGAACGCGTATTGTTCTTTGACTCGGCGGCAAAGACTAGGAGAGCCTAGCCTGCGGCCTCCTTTAAAATGGCCCTCCCTTGTTGGCCATCCCAAGTCTCTGACTCACCTCTAAAACCGGATAGCCATACACAACCACCTGGTTGACTGCTTCCTGCTTAAACTCATCTGTGTAACGGGGTCTCATACCCATTGTTCAACTCTTGTGATTGACTATAATTTTTTTACCACAAAAAGTGTCGGGCTTACTCAGGCCGTATCAAACTTCAGCGCATTTATCTCTTCCGGGCGGTTCAGTGTGATCCACCAAATACCACACTTTGCTGCCCCGACGTTTAGTCAATATGGCGGTGGTCATAGTCGCTTCCAGTTTGCGTTAGTCCCTTGATACTACAACAGCCGCGCAATCCTCTGGAACGTGAAGCCAACCCGAAAAAATTAGTGATCGCCCAAATTATGCAGGGCAGCTGGGTGATCAGTATCAAGATGCAGCGGCAGGCTCATGAAAAACACCCGGTCGCCTTACATCTGACTTTAGATATATGAGCTGTAACTGATTTTCTTTGCGCGATCGAAGAATTCTTTCCATTCTTCCGTTGTGAGAAGCTGCGGCTCGCCAAGCTGGCAAGCCAGGAGGTACTGCCGGCACATGATCTCGAGACGATGGGCGAGGTTCACCGCGCTTTTTAGGTCGCCCCCGCGGCAGATCATTCCGTGACTACCCAGGAGACAGGCGGAGCGATCCTTGAGCGCTGCGGCGGCGGCATCGCCAAGTTCCGAGCCACCAAACGTTGTGTACGGTGTGCACGGCACATCCGAACCACCAAAAGATCCCACCAGGTAATGAAACCCGGGTAGCGCCTTCTCGTGGCATGACACAGCCACACAATAATCCGAGTGGGTGTGAACTACCGCGCCTGCTTGTTCATGTTGGCGATAGATTGCCGCGTGCATGCGCCACTCGCTTGAAGGCTTCTCGCCCGTCCAGTCACCCTCAAGCGACACGTAGACAATCGCGTCGGCTGAGATGTTATCGGCGCTTGCGCCCGATGCCGAGATCAACATGCCATCGCCAAACCGGCAGCTGACATTGCCGGATGACAATTCGTTCAGCCCGATTGATTCGATATACTTATACTGCGTAGCGATTTGTTCGCGCAGCGCTAACTCATCTGGTTGTGTCATTTCGTCGCTCCTGTTTGGACTTGTTGTGTTTCCGCGGCACGCATTCTGTCCATTGCGCGGTAGAAGAAATCCGGCGCCCCGAGGGCACCGGCCTTCAGCACCACGGAGATCGATGTCGGCACTAAAACCGGGAGTTGATCACCAATCAGCCACTGTTTTGACTGAAGCAAAAGAAAATCCGACTGCACCCCTGAACATGGGCACAACGGTTAAAGCATGTCTTTGAGCGTGACGGCACCATCTGCCGCAAACTGCGGTGGCAGACTACGGGTAATATCCGGGGGCCGCCACCGGACATCACAGACCCGATTGTCATCGACGAGCTCCTCACACACATTGCACGTGCGAGATCATCCACAGCTGCCTTCAGACTTAAGCCGGGCAAGCGGTACAAATTAACCCAGCAGGGAATTCGCTCGTCGTTGAAAACCATCTGACGTTAATTGGACTACTTTGGCCAAATGGCGTATATCAGGTTTATTTTTCCTATTCTCCGGTTACTGGGTCCTCGGTCTGTCTAATCACTTTTTTGGCCTTTCACTGGTGATGGCTTTATAGCTGGTGCGTTTATTAACCACCTACTGCCAGTGGTATCGATTCGGGATCTCGGCAGCATTTTCGTCATCATCAAAAGCTAACCTTGCGGGTTCTCTCGTGGGATGCTGTTTACTGGTGGCATCAGTGGACTATCTAACTTCGACTAGTCGCAAACACCAAAATCTTTCACGATGCACTACGCCCAATAACGCAATTTATGGGGGGAGTCCAACCGTGTGATCGATCAGGTTTTGAGTCGATTGGTTATAATTGGCCGAACCACACAACAGCACGACACTGCCGGACTCACGATCTATGAGTAACACTATTCTTCCGTTTGATACCAAAGACGCTGCACTGGAAGTGGTCGGCGGCAAGGGGCGGTCTTTATCTGAGATGACTAACGCCGGACTACCGGTACCCGGTGGATTCCACATCACCACCGCTGCATATAGAAAGTTCGTGGCTGACAACAACCTGCAGCAACGCATTCTTGAAGAGGCGGGAAAATCAGGTCAGGAATCTGTCGCGGCTGAGAACATTGCGAAGCTGTTCGCCGAAACTGAAATGTCAGAACAGCAGAAACAGGACATTCAAGCCGCCTATGCCACATTAGGTAGCAGTCCTGCGGTAGCCGTTCGCTCCTCTGCCAATGCCGAAGACCTGCCAGACATGTCTTTTGCAGGGCAGCAGGATACCTACCTTAATATCATCGGTGCGGAGGAACTCGTCGCCGCAGTGCGTGATTGCTGGGCATCATTGTGGACGCCAAGGGCAATCAGCTATCGTGGGCGGATGGGTATCGAGCATGATCAGGTCGCCATGGGCGTTGTTGTGCAGATTATGGTTGCATCCGATGTTTCGGGCATTCTGTTCACCGTAAACCCGGCAACCGGTGAGCGCAGCGAAATGATAGCTAACGCCAGCTACGGTCTGGGTGAAGCCATTGTCAGTGGCCAGATTACTCCGGATACCTACATTTTCGATCGTGAAAAACGCGCGGTAAAAGACACCATGATCGGCACCAAGGAACAGATGATTGTTTCCGATGGTGAAGGTGGTGTCATCATGCAGGAAGTGTCCCGATCAAAACGAGCCCAATCGTCACTGCCAGAGAAAAACATTTTGGCGCTGGCTGATCTTGCGGTTCAGTGTGAACAGCATTTCGGTGATATGCCCCAGGATATCGAGTGGGCAATAAAGGATGACACGTTGTATCTGCTGCAATCGAGGCCTATCACCAACCTTCCACCTCAGCCACTGAAGGATCTTAAATGGGAACCCCCGGCACCGGGTGTCACACTACTTCGACGCCAGATCGTGGAAAATATGCCAGATCCATTGTCACCTTTGTTTGAAGAGCTTTATTTGGATGTTGGCCTGCAACAGGGCATGAATCGCAGCCTCGCGAGAATGGACGCGCCACATACCATAGAAGATATGACGAATGGCAACGTCCACCTGACCGTCAATGGTTACGCCTACCAGCGCAGGGACTTTAAAGCGGTGGAAGGGGTTGACCCAAAGATCATGGGCGAATTCCATGTCCGCGGGCAGGTTGAATGGTGGACCAAGCTGGTGCAACTATGGCGCGAGGACTGGCTGCCGGACTACAAGGCCATGATGGCTGATTACGCCAGCGTCGATGTCACAAAAGCATCCGATTCAGAGTTGCTGGAAGGCATCAAGGCATTGGCTAACGAGGATGCCTATTACTGGGAAGAATCTTCCAAAGTATTCGCAACGGCCAAGGTAACCGATGAACAATTACAGGGCTTTCTAAAAAAAGCAGCACCGGATCACAACTACACCAGCGGCATGTTTCTTTCGGGCTTTAACTCCAGAACCATGCAGGCGCAAATGGACATCTGGGAAATGTCGAAACTGATCCAGGCCGACCCAGCATTGGTGGATATGGTCTATACGACGTCAGCAGCGAAATTGCTAGCAGCATTGTACAAACACCCCAATGCTAAACCGGTCGTCGACGCGATCGATCGCTATAACGAAACTTACGGTCACCAGATCTATTCCCTCGATTTTGCGGAACCCACAGCTTCCGAGGACCCCACTCCCGTGATGGTTGCATTGAAATCACAGGTTCAGGACACGGATTATGACCCCAGGGACCATCACGCCGTAGTTGCTGAAAAACGCAAAGCGGCGATGCGGGGAATTCGAACGGTCCTGACCGAAGACCAGATGTGTCAGTTCCGATGGCATCTGTGGAAAGCCAGGCATTTTTACCCTCATCGCGAAGAAGTAGTGTTCTGGCTAGGTGGCGCGTGGCCCATCCTGCGTAAAATGGCCACTGAACTGGGCCAGAGAATGGTTGATGCCGGCAGTTTTGAGCAGGCTGAAGACCTGTACTTCCTGCGCACAGACAATATTGAAAAAGCTATCGCTGCCCGCGCCGAGAACAGAGCGTTACCAACATTAGGCCAACTGGCTGCAGATGAAAGAGAACTGCGCGAAGCCAGAAAGCGAATACATCCTCCAGGTGCCATACCCATCGAAGATCATGCAAATGGTGCAGCGACACAAAAGCTAAATGCACCGGACAGCAACACAATGAGTGGCTTCGCGGTCAGCCCCGGCAGGATTGAAGGTGAGGTCAGCGTCATTCTGTCACCGGCAGACTTCGACAAAATGAAACCCAATACCATTCTGGTTTGCCCAATGACCACCCCTGCATGGACCCAGCTTTTTTCCCACGCCACCGCATTGGTCACCGACATCGGCAGCATCCTTGCACACGGGTCTATTGTTGCCCGTGAGTTTGGCATACCCGCGGTGCTTGGCCTTGGCAATGTGACGCAACGCTTGAAGAGCGGCCAGCGGATATTGGTCGATGGTGATGCTGGTACTGTGGAAATACTTGATTAGAACGTGACCGACCGGGAGTCAAAAATGAGCGAAGAAGTGAGAAAATTTAAGGTCACCCTGGAATTCGAGGTCGACATTAACCCTATCCGAGTACCAGATGCGCAGGCATTGGAGGATATGTCATCCAGTGCTGTGAAGAAGCCAAAAAGTCCTCCTAGCGAAAAGGATCTTCGCGCCGTCTTGAAGAAGAAGGGATTATCCGATGATGCCATTGAGAAAAAAGTTAAGGAAGGCGTAAGCAAAAAGGCTGGCGCCGGATTAGAGCGAGCACAAAACTATCAGATGCTTATCTATCCGGAATATGAGGCCTGGGCTGCAGCTCAAAAGTCTCTGCAGCAGGAAATCCTGAGTGATGATGATCTCATTATCAGTTATGTACGTGAAATGGTGCGAGACCTGACCCGCGGGCAAATCGAAGCGTTGATCGCTGAAAAATACGGTGAGCCAGACCTCAGCAGCGTGCTCAAAGATGCCATGCAACGAGTCTCAGGCGCGGATCAGACAGCGCTGAAGTCTCACGAGGAAAGCCTCCTGCATGATGAGACCGAACTGGTGGATAACTCAGTTGGATGCAGGTTTTCCGGGCTGACAGTGCAGCGCTCGTAGCATGCCGGATAGCAGCCATCGAAGCCGAAGATGGCCGCTCTAATCCGTAAGGCGTGGTCCCGACGGTAGCTCGCTACAACTTCTTAGTTGCGATAAACAAGACTCCCGCATTTTTTTAGGCCGGTGCAGCGTGTCCCAGTAAGCTCTACAACCCGCAAGCCAACCCCGTCTATTTCGGTATCCACTGCCATGTAATACTGATTAAAGGACTCCTCCAAACGATTACTCTTTTTAAGAGTTGCCAACCACGGGCCAGAGGCGACAAAGCGCTGGTTCATAACGCTTTGTTTCACATCCACCAGATCAACTGTGTTGTCGATCATTTTCGCAACACGCTTGTGAGAGGATCTGATGACCAGAGTAGTCCCACCCCTCGGCTCGACGTCATCAACGAAAAGGAACACGTTAACCCCTGAAGCCTAATCGGTGTTCCGGTAAGCATAAATCAAGACGCCAGTTTTCTCTGCCCACGGGCAGCGAATCTGGCGTCTTGAATGTTACGAGACCGGCACCACAGTCGCTTTGGTGTGCCAGTTTCTGCTACTTACCGCTCACAAGCTTGTTCTGGACGGGGTCTATACCACTGATGTCGTGGCGCCTACTCTTCTTCAATGGCGATCGCCCTGACCCAGGTTCCTTCCATGCGTTCAACATTCAGAGGCAGGCTCATGAAAAACACCCGATCACGCTTGAGTGTCGTCACGTTGACCAGGGGGTAGGTGATAGGAATGTTGTTGCCGGTCATGGCGCGGTGGGTAGGACAGTTTTCCGGTTCCGGCGCGTCTGCCTTTGTCTCCCAGCCGATACCTGGCGCACCAACCGCGAGCATCTTAATCTTCTTCTCTTCTGCCAGCCAGTAAGCGGTTTCGCCTTCGAGCCACGGAGTGTCGCGGCCGGTGAGGGAAGATCCCAGAATGACGATATCTCCCTCCCTGACGTTTGCGAGGTGTTTCGGCAGGATCGGCTTGCCTTTCAGATCATCCAGGATGCACACCGCGGCATCGCCATAATAGGTCCCAATCGGCATGTCCCACAGCCCGAGCATGCCATCCGGCAGTCCGCTCCAATTGTCGTTGTGACGCACACCAAGCTGGGTATGCGAACCCATGTGCCCGCTCACGCCGCCAATGGCCCACTCCGCCACTGTTCCCTCGTTGCATGCGACCAGGTGCTCAATCGTGCCGTCTTTTTCGTTGACTGTCTCCTCGACGATCCAGGGCATGTTGTAGATGTCACGAGTACCTGGTTCCACACTTGTGTCGAGCCGAGTGACCCGGGATACCAATTCCCAGGTCAGGTCGACCAGGCGATGACCTTTTAAGCTAATCATGCTGAAACCTCCTCTTCAAACGCCATGGCCCGAGTAAAGCTTGCCTCCATCTTGACTGTGCGAAGGGGCAGACATACAAAGAAAACGCGATCGCGCGTCAACTTGTCGATGTTAACCAGCGGGTGGACGATTGGGACATTGGCGCCGAGAAGCATTCGGCGAACGGGTGAGTTATCGGGGGCGGGCAACTTAAGGTCGTACTGCCACTCAACGCCGGTGGCACACAGGCCGAGCATCTTGATCTCTCGGTCCTGGATGAGCCACTTGCAGGTATCGACTGAGAGCCATGGTTGTTCGAGCCCGGTAAATGGGCTGGTCATCAGAACGATATCGCCCTTTTGGATATTGCCCAGGTGATCGGGGGTAATCTCCCGGCCGCGCACATCGCCGGGTTTGCTCTGAACGTTCCGGCCTTCACCACTGGGGTATTCGCTCGGGTCGCTAATGGCCACAGGCGCCAGGTCGGTGAGATGACAGACCGCTGCCTCGCCCATAAAGGTTGGAAGCGGCATCTCCCACAATCCTTTCATCGTATCTGACGCACCCTTCCAGTGACTGATATGTCCTTTCCCGCCCTGGACATGCACCCCGTGGTGGGAAGTCATTCGCTCCTGGTGCCATACCTCATCGCCGCCGACCGGCGCGGCATACAGCGTGAACAGTGAATTGTCGCCAGCAAACCTTCCTTCTTTCATGACCCAGGGTTTGCCGTACGGGTCGGTAGTACCTTCTTCCACAGTGCCATCGACGCGATAGACCCGGGCCAAGATGTGTGGGCTGAGATCCACGGGCTTGTAGCCATTTAGTGAAAACATAGTAAGTTCCTTACAAGTTTGTTAGATATAAGAGCTATAACTGATTTTCTTTGCGCGATCGAAGAATTCTTTCCATTCTTCCGTTGTTAGAAGCTCCGGCTCGCCAAGCCGGCAAGCCAGGACGTACTGCCGGCACATGATCTCGAGACGATGGGCGAGGTTCACCGCGCTGTTGAGGTTGCCCCCGCGGCAGATCATTCCGTGACTACCCAGGAGACAGGCGGAGCGATCCTTGAGCGCGTCGGCGGCGGCATCGCCAAGTTCCGAGCCACCAAACGTTGTGTACGGTGTGCACGGCACATCCGAGCCACCAAAAGATCCCACCAGGTAATGAAACCCGGGTAGCGCCTTCTCGTGGCATGACACAGCCACACAATAATCCGAGTGGGTGTGAACCACCGCGCCTGCTTGTTCATGTTGGCGATAGATTGCCGCGTGCATGCGCCACTCGCTTGAAGGCTTGTCGCCCTTCCAGTCACCCTCAAGCGACACGTAGACAATCGCATCGGCTGAGATGTTATCGGCGCTTGCGCCCGATGCCGAGATCAACATGCCATCGCCAAACCGGCAGCTGACATTGCCGGATGACAATTCGTTCAGCCCGATTGATTCGATGTACTTGTACTGCGTGGCGATTTGTTCGCGCAGCGCTAACTCATCTGGTTGTGTCATTTCGTCGCTCCTGTTTGGACTTGTTGTGTTTCCGCGGCACGCATTCTGTCCATTGCGCGGTAGAAGAAATCCGGCGCCCCGAGGGCACCTGCCTTCAGCACCATGGAGATCGATGTCGGCTCTGTCTGGTGGCAATATCCACCCCCGAGTTCATCGAACGCAGAAACTTCGACACGCTCAATGCCTAGAGAATTAATCACCTGGCCGGACGTTTCTCCGCCGGCCACGACGAACTTGCGCACGCCAAGTGCAAACAGCCCGCTGGCCACTTCTCCCAGCAAGCGATCTGCGAGTTCGGCGGCGCCAGCGCTCCCCAGTTCCGCCTGGGCACGTTTAATCCCAGCAACGTCTGCCGAAGTGGCGACGGCGACCGGCCCCTGGTCAAGTCGTGAACCTGCCCACTGCAGGATGTCCTGTACGATTCCATCGTCACGCGCCGCTTTCACCAGGTCGATGCGATAAACCGGGTGCTGTTTTTCGAACTGATCTAGTTGGGCCAGGGTGGCCGCTGCACAACTACCGGCGATGAATGCCTCACGCCCGGGTGAAGCTGGCAGCAATGTGCGTCCTTTCGAACCGTCGTCTGCGATCACTCCCTTCCGCCATGCCCGTGCGAGAAATTTTGGCAAGCCATCGGCACCGGTTGTGAGTGGCCAGTCGATCACGATTTCGGCAATCCTTGCAAGGTCGGCGTCGTCCACGGCATCGACAACGAACATTCCGGTGTCAGCACGCCGGTCAAGTTCCGCCTGGACTGCATCGCGGCCGCGTATGAGTAAACCGTGGGGCAAGAGTCCGACTTTGGCAGTGGTCTGCGGCTGTAGCACTTCAATCAGGTTAGAGTTGGTCATTGGCGTGACCGGGTCGAATCGCTTTGAGGATTCACCCAGCATGATCGGCCCGAGGAACATGCGACCCTGGAAAACCGTGACGGTGTACTCGGGGAACGCGGGGCAAACGATTGTTTGTCGCGACCCGGTAGCCGTCATCAGGGTTTCGGTTATTGGCCCAATATTGCCCTCGTTGGTCGAATCAAACGTCGCACAATACTTGTAGTAAATTCGGCGCGTGGAAAGGGACTGGAATGCCTCCCAGACACGCAGCGCTTCGGCCTTTGCGGCACTGGCTGCGATCAGCCGGATCTTGCGTGCGACTACGACTGCCTCGGTGTCGGCGGGCAGCCGCTCGAGCGCCTCAGCAGAGGTCACCAGCGGGCAGCTAACGCCCTCGCGCTCCAGCAGGCTTGCGACCATCATGCCGCCCGTTAGGTCGTCGGCTAATATACCGAGTTCTGTCATGGTCTGAAATCTCCGTTATTGCAATAGGTCATCAACTTCTCTTCCGCCCACGATTCGAGTCCCACCTCGCGGTTTGAAGCGTGATGGTGTCAATAACGTATTGTGTCGGACTGGCGCCTCGAAGTAGAGAGCAGGTGCATCGGACTTCACCCACTTGGCCCGGACACGCATCCGATATGTCAGATCCACTGGCCGAATACTGTTGCTGTTTGAGGACTGCCTTTAATCGCTGCCACGTGGGATATTGATCGAGCGCGCGGAGACTTTTTTCAATTCAGGCTGTGAGGGAAGCGAGGTCCCGTTCGACCAGTTCGGTCCTGATACCCGTCAGTGCGGGATCATTTATGTGATTGTGCAGTTCCTTGGGACCCTCCTGTAAGTCATACAGATCGGCGACTTCACGGCGATCAAGTCCATCGACAGCTGGTATCTGTCTGTTCTCAACATGGCGACGGCCGTGGGCGGGAAACCCTGTTGACAAAGCGCTGCGTCGTGTTGATGGTGCGCCTCGGGATCTTTCTCACCGGCGGTGACCAACGGCAGTAATGATTTCCCGTGGGATTTCGAGAGTGGCGTGGCGCCAGCGATATCCACGATGGTTGCGACAATGTCCAGGTGATCGGAGAGGGCCTGGCTCTGCCAGCTATTGACCGGTGTCGGTGGGCGCAGAATACAAGGCACGTTGATCGATCCTTCACAGAACGCTTTTTTGGCAACGAGCCCATGGTCACCCAGCTGCTCACCATGATCGGACGAAAAAATGACCCAGGTGCTGTCCAGCATGCTGAGGTCCTCGAGGGCGTGGATGACTTGACCGATACAATCGTCAGTCAACGTGACCTTGGCGTAATAGTAGGATTTCATCACCCGGTTTTCGGATTCACTCATGCCGGCCGGCATTCCGGGACCTTTGCTTAGCATCGCTACCAGCGGTCACACCGATACCGCGCAGGATGCCGCCGATAGACCAGTTTGCCATACGTTGGCAGATTCGCTCGCGCGCCAGTGGGTCCTGACCCACGAGCATTGGTTTGAATCGCTCGACAATAATCTGTGGGTCGTTGCCAAGTGGGTCCAGTGCTGAACCCACTTGGCAACGCATTCCCCTCTTTACAGGCGACCGCGGTGGCTTGGCGGTTAATGACCCTCGGAGAACCGGAGCTCAAGTCGTTCCCGCACTTGTTTCAGGTCATCCAGAATCACATAGAGACAGGGGATCATGATTAGCGTGATCAGGGTCGCAAACAGGATTCCGAACGCAAGCGATATTGCCATGGGTATCACAAGCTGGGCAGTCACGCTGGTTTCCAACAGGATCGGCATCAAACCGAAGAAGGTCGTCAGAGACGTCAACGTGATTGCCCGAAAGCGCTCCACACCGGATCGGATCACGGCATCCTTGATCCGAAATTCCGCTGCAATATACCGGTTGATCGAATCAACCATGATAATACTGTCGTTGACCACCACACCCGCCAGTGCCACAAGGCCGAACAGGGACAAGGCGCTGAACGGAATCCCGATCAACAAGTGGCCGATCAGCGCGCCGATCATGCCAAACGGAATGACGCCCATGATGATGAGTGGCTGCAGGTACGACTTGAGTGGTATCGCCAACAAGGCATAGATCGCGAGCAACCCCAATCCCCCACCATAGAGGATGCCGAAGAGGAATTCCTGTTCCATTTCGGTTGCGCCGCCCAGTACAAGTCGGACGCCGGGAAAGCGGCTCGCGAGTTCGCGCCTGAATGCGGCCGAATCGACATCGCGAACAATGTCACTGGGGCGCACAACGGAGAAGTCGACGCCTGCGGAAACTTCAACGGAACCGTCCCCATCGATACGGGTTATCACCGAGGGGCTCAGGCGCTCATCAATTTCGGCCACGGCAGAAAACGGAACCAGTTCTTCGGTCGGGATACGTACATACATTGATTCCAGGTTACCCAAAGATGTTCGGTTTTCCTCCGGGTACCTTACCAAAACCCGAATCTCCTCGGCATTGCGTTGCAAGCGCTGGGCTTCAACGCCGTAGAATGCGGCGCGAACCTGTTGCGCCAACGCGCCCAGTGTCAGGCCGAGCGCTTCTCCGTTCGGCTTGATGTTGATGTTCATTTCCGGGATCGAGCCCTCGGCGCCGTTTTCTACCTGGTAGACACCGTCGTAGGTTCGCAGGTGTTGTTGCAGGTATTCGGCCGCGCCCTTCAACTGCCGTGTGTCTGGTCCGATCAGCCGGAAGCTCAGGTCGCCGCGACCACCATGAGACTTTTGCGCGCCAGAGAATGCAAGCTTGCGGGTGCCGACGATTTCGCCAACCGCCTGACGCCACGCCTCCGTCACCTCGGTTGGCACAACGTGATCGCCCTTGGCAAGCTCGACAGAGATGCGGCCATTGGTATCTGATGTATAAGCAACGAAATTGAGCAGAAACTTTTCTGCCTCTGGTTTGGCTTCATTCAGCATAACCAGTTTGTCCGCGACTTCACGCACAATTTTCACGGTCTGTGCCGATGATGTACCTTCAGTCATCTCCACCCTCGCCGAGATGGAATCCGAACTGATGTCCGGAAATATCACCGTCCTTATGTACGGACTGGCGACGATACCGATCGCCACGATTAACATGCCGATGAACACCGCCATTGTTAAATAGCGGGCCTCGATGGCGCGATCGAGAAGAGGCGCATAGCGGCGACGAACGAATTGTTTGAAGCCTACGGAGAACCGCTGCTGTGTGCGCCCGAGCATACCGCGGTCGCCGGTATCGGGTAGCGGTTTCAGGCTGGCGAGGTGCGCCGGCAGGATCAGCTTTGATTCTATGAGCGAGAATGCAAGACACAAGACCACGACCCAGCCGAGCGCCGCCGGCAGCGCGCCAAAACTTCCTGGTACAAACAAAAGGGGGGTGAACGCTGCGATCGTGGTCAGCACGCCGAAGGTCGCAGGCACCGCCACCTTCCTTGCACCCCTGATCACCGAGTCCACACTATAGCCTTCGTCTTCCAACGACGTCTGCACGCTTTCGCCAATGATGATGGCGTCGTCAACAACGATGCCAAGTACCAGGATGAAGCCAAACAAGCTGATCATATTGATCGAGCCACCAGTCAACGGCAGGACTGCAAACGCGCCGAGGAAGGCGATCGGTAGCCCCAGCATCACCCAGAACGCCAACTGGAAACGCAAGAAAATGCCCAATATCACGAGCACAAGCACAATGCCGAACACCATATTGGACAGCATGACGTTCAGGGTCGATGTCAGGAACTCGGTGCTGTCGCGCCACGTGTCTATACTGATCCCGGGTGGCAGCGTCTGCTTGCGTTCAGCAATGTAGGCCTTCACCTCACTAGAAATTTTGATCTGGTTCTGCTCGCCGACGGCCGCAACGTTGATGCCAATACTGGGCCTGCCGTTGAACAGGGAGAAGAAATGCTCGTCAACAAAACCATCATTAACGACTGCGATATCACCCAGCGTCAACCGCGTGCCGTCGGCGCTGTTTACCAGCACCAGACTTTCGAACTCAGCGGCCACATAGGCCTGACCCTGGGTGCGCAACAGGATATCACCGGCATCGGTTCTGATAGACCCGGCCCCGAGATCGACCGATGATGTGCGTATTGCCTGCGCCACATCACCTAAGGTCAACCCGTACTTACGCAGCGATGCATCGGTGACTTCGATACTGATCTGGTAACCCCGGGCCCCAGCTAACTCCGCCTTGGTCACGCTGGGCAGGTCCAGAATTTCGCCGCGCACCTGTTGCGCCAGCATCTTCAAGCCTCTTTCATCCAGGTCGCCATAGACTTGCACGTTCACTGCTCTGGACTGTTTGAAGCTGCGGGAGATGATCGGCCGTTCTGACTCTGCAGGTAGTGCCGCAACCCGATCGATCGCTAATTTGATCTCATCCATGGCGACTTGCGGATCGTAATCGCTTTCGATGGACAGATTGATCGAGCCGCTTCCCTCGCGGGCAAAGGACCGCATTCCCTCGATGCCTTTCACGTCACGCAAGGACTCCTCGATACGCGCCACCACGGCCGATTCAACTTCACCGGGCGATGCCCCGGGATAGGGGATCTGGATACTGATCGTGTTAGGTTCGATGTCCGGGTTGGCTTGAATTCGCATCTGCATGATGGACGCCAGCCCCGCCACGACGATGAGCAGCAGCAGCAGATTCGCGGCGACGTGATTTCGCGCGAACCAGGCGATCAGACCCGTGTGTGTATCAATCACTGTCAACTCCCTTGCCTTCAATAAGGGCTTCAATAGGTCCTTCAACAGGTCTTTCAACATACCGGACGATGGTCCCCGGCAAAGGATTCTCAAGCAACGTCAGGCAGACTAGTTCATTGTCTTCAAGACCGCCATTGATGTACACGCTGGTTGCATCGGTCCGAAGGACGCTAACGGTTTTCGGTACCAGCCGGTTATCTGAATCAATGGTCCACACACGGTTATCCCGCCGCAGTGCGCTTCTGGGCAACACGATCAGGTTGTCGACGCGATGGCCGTCGATACTCGCCTCGACAAATGTACCAATTCGAAGCGGATAGGCCCAGCTCTCGCCGCTTTGGTTGTATGGATTCGGTACCTGTGCAACGACGTACAAAACCCGGCTGCGTTCGTCAAACACGCCTTCGGTACGCACAATCTTGCCGCGCCAGGTGTAATCGGTGTCGCCGATATTGGCCGTGATCTCTACCGGCGGTTGTGCCTCGAGGTCAAGAAATGGCAACTCCCTGTCTGGTAACGGCAAGCGTATTTCAGCAACATCAGAAGCGAACACCACTGCCAGTTGTGTCCCTACACCGACGTACTGTCCGACGTCGGCGAGTTTCTGCCGAATCATGCCGTCATAGGGTGCACGCACCAGGGTCCGCGCAAGATCCCCTTGATTTCGTTCAAGGTCAGCGAGCGCAGACTGCAGGTTGGCGTTCGACTCCGCCAGTTGCGGTTTGCGCAGTGCAAGATCGGTCGCTTCTTTATCGGGATTCAATCTGCGCCAGTCCAACAGCGCATAATCCGCCAGCCCTTGCTCGCGCGAGATCAGGGTTTCAGCCGCCGCCACGGCCGCCTGGGAGCGTTTCACTTCGGCAAGGTATGTGCGGTCGTCGATCCGCACCAGCACATCACCACGCTTGAAGAATCCGCCGGTCACAAATTGAGGGAGTACCTCGACAATCTGGCCAGCGACTTCGCCCGTCAGGCTGGTCTCGGTGCGGGGTGTGACACTACCTTGGGCATGCACCGTCAGGCGCACCGACGCCAATTCAGCAACGATGGCATCGACTAGCAGCACGGGCGGGTCTGGCCGTATCTGGGCCGGTACAGGGCGCTGGAGGGTTAACAAAACAGCGAGCACCAGTGCTCCCAGAACGATAGCAGTGGGCATCGCGAATTTTCTGAACATCAGTAGTCAGCACCCGGTGATATAAGGAAAACAGGCATCATACCACCAGCGCGGCTGCCCCAAACGTCATCCAGTTGCTGCAGCATGCTTGAACATTGCGTGCGTGGAGGCCAGGTTTCGAGTGGCAGACGAAACGTTTTCGAGCATTTCATGCGCGGCAACTCGCTTTTGTGGTCACTGGTATATCCGATTGTCATTCAGAGCTTGTCCCGTGTCTAGTGCGGTAAATAAGAAGCGTAAGTACCAAAGGCGAGACCTAAAGAGGCCCGTCATGGTACCCAAGTCGGGTTGCGTGGACAAAACTCGTTGATTCAACTTCACCCAGGATTGGGCCGCCAGGCAGCCTGGCGGCGAGTTGGATCCGGAGTAAATCGTTAACTATTTGCTTGTTCATGTTCATCCCAATTAGTGTCTTGCGATGGTTTGCGCTCGAGCTTCCCTTTTCGGCAGGAGCCCAGAACAATGGAGAGCATAGATGAGGCCTCGCCCCGACGGTTCGAAGATTAGTCAAATTTTCTCAATTGTTAAGGGAACTTTTTGGGGGGACTCTTTTTCGATGAGAATTGCAAATTATTTTTGGTAGCTTATCTTGCGTGTGCAGTATGTACACAAAGTTCAACAAAATTAAAAAATTTCAACGCAACATTTTGAGGGGACTGTAATGAAGGGGAATGCAATGAAAAAAGCACTATCTATCGGATCGGTGGGAGTCGCACTTAGTTTGATGTTTCAGAGTGCGTATTCGGCTGACGAGACAAAAGTTATCGAAGAAATTGTTGTCAAGGGTGAGCGAGGGGATATGAGATCCCTTGATCGTGCCATGACAGTTACCGGTTTCAATAACTCGATGATTGAGGAACTGGGTATCAGGGATACCAACGACCTGGAGGTACTTGTGCCGGGTATGCAGATTGGGCCACGCAGTCAGGGTGGTGGCAAAAACGAAGATGGCCATATTGTTATGCGTGGTGTCGCCAACGATCGGTCCGTGAATTTCTTTCAGGACGTTTCAGTTGCTGTTTATATCGATGGTGTCTACAGCGATCAGTCCTATGGTCTTGACCAGGGTGCCATGTTCGACGTCGAGCGCGTCGAGGTTGCTCGAGGCCCGCAGGGTACCACTGGTGGTAAGGCAGCAATCGCCGGGTCTATCAGCTTCGTGACCAAGAAGCCGACCGATGAGTGGGACTTCAAGGCAGCCGCGGAGTTCACCGATCAAACAACGCAGCAGCTTAATGTTGCCTTTGGTGGCCCGATCGCCGATAGCAATTTTTCCTATCGCCTCGGTCTCAGCTCCAAGACCGGTGATGGTCGGATCGAAAATATAGGCTCAGGACCCGATGCGGGTGAGCCCGATCAGCGAATTTACTCACCGCAGTTGCGATTCAAGAATGATCGTTGGGATATTACCGGCCGTTACTCGAAGCTGACCGACAAGGGCACGCCCAATGTTTCCTTGATCATTGGTGCTCGTAATACCGCACAAGAGTTTCTGCTTGATGGGAGTGGTAATCCGATTGCCACCATTGAACCGTCAACTCTGGGCACCACCAACGAGCCCATCGCGGACGCGAACGGTGACCCTATTTTCCAGATCAACCCGTTTTTTGGGCTGGGCCAGAACCCGGCTGTCGCCAGCTGCTCTGGTTTCAACAATGACGGCACACGAACACCCGGAACTCCAGTCGTTTGTGATGGCGAGGACCTGCAGTTGAAAACGGAAATCAATGCGCCCATCAGCATGGATAACTCGCAGGAATCCTATACCCTGGAAGCGCACTTTAAAGTGAATGACGATTATAAGCTCACCTACAAGTATGGTAATCGGGACACCCGTCAGGACACCAGCAACGATTCCGACCTGACCAACAGGCAGGGTGGTGGTGTCTGTTCCGCTATTCATCCTCGCGTCCTGTCCGGTGAACTCACCGTCGGTCAGACACATCCACGCTGTGCTTTGGATGGGGCCGGCAACGGTGCCTACGCCGACTCGATCGCGAACTACCTGTTCACGTCAGCTCAGGACAGCCACGAGTTCACGCTGATCTCCAATTTCGCCGGTGGATTCAACTTCACCGCGGGCTATACCTTTATCAAGGGTGATGAGCCTTATGTTTTTCGTGGACTGTTCAACGGCGTAGAGACCGGCAACAACAACCTGAACAACCCGGAGTTCTATACGGATACAACGGCCATCTGTGAGTCTGAGTTGGCTGACCGCAATGGTGGAGAGGACTTCCTGTGGCGGAACATTCTGGACCCTAACAGTCCTGCCAACCAGAACGCGGGTTTTGTCCAGGGTTGCCGCGGCGCTGACTATGCTGCCAATTGGAGTGACGTGAGTAACGGCCAGGTTCATGCCAACGGCAATGGCGTTGAAACAGCGTTCTACGGCAACGTCACCTATGAATCACAAGGGATCTACGGCAACGCCGAATACGTGTTGAACGACGAGTGGAAAGTGTTTGGCGGTCTACGTCACAACGATGACCACAAGGAACACGATCAGAACGATTTCAGTGGTTCTAGCCAGTACACCAATGCCGACGGCGTTGTGGTCAATTCCGTGTTCGGCATATTCAGGAGCAAAAAGTTCGACTACGCCTGTTGCGGCTATATCGGCGAGAATTTGGATGCGAGCGGCAACCCGATCCCGGATGATCGCACCCTGGCCGACTCGAAGAAAAACACCTGGAGAGAAGTGACCTGGAACGTTGGTGCTGAGTACACACCGGATGAGAATCTAATGTGGTATGCGCGAATTTCCAAGGGATATCGCCCTGGCGGTTTTGGCGGATTTGGTAATGGATTGGGTGAAGCCTTTGACGCTGAGGAGATGGTGAACTATGAACTCGGCCTGAAGGGGCTGTTCTTTGACAACTCGGTGCAATTGGAGAGCAGTCTTTATTTCCAAGACTTCAGTGCCTTCTACTCCCAGGCCGGTCGTCTTCGAACACCTGCCGAGCTCCGACCCGGCGAGTCCACTTTTACCGGCGAGACCGTAACTGTTGACGGCACGCAGATCGGTGGATTAGAGTTGCAAGGCCTCTGGCAGATCAATGAGAGGCTCACCGCCAGCGGCTTCTATGAATACATGTACTCGAGCTTTGGCGATTACCAGTCGTTCTATTGCTGTCTTAGCGATGGTACCGCTGCACCTGTGGTTGCGACAACGGCCATAGACGACACTGGTGCTGAGATCGATGTATTTGCCACGGGCCTGCGTGACTTCGGTGGGAACTCGCTGCGAAATCAACCCCAGCACAAGTTCTCTCTCAACGTGTCTTATGAAGTGCCAATCCCCAGTAACCTTGGTCGTCTCAATGTTGTGACCATTGTGAGCTGGCGTGACCAAATGTTCGTGGATGAAGCGAACCTGGATATCTTTGCCGTGCCTTCCTATACAAGATGGGATCTCCGGGCCAACTGGCGCTCATCTGGTGGTCAAATAACGGTGAGCGGATGGGCATCCAACCTGCTCGATGAGATTGCTGTGCAATCCTATTCCCCCAGAGAGGGTAATGGCGTCACAGCACCTATCAACGGGACCGTCACGGATGAGAGACGCCTCGGGCTAACGGTCGGTTATCAGCTCTAGGCAAGCTCCCCATCCGAATGGGGCCTTGTAAAGAACCAAAAAAGCGCACCGAGTATCGGTGCGCTTTTTTGTGTATGATCTCAATTTTCTACTGGATTCCTGCCTTGCGTGGTGTCTTCGTTATTGGCCTCAGTGTGTTGGTGCTATTTAGCTGCGCCCGGATAGAATCTTGGCGAGTCGGCGCACCGATAGCTGCGGGTGTCGATTCACCGGACCAGGATGTTGCCGAGTATCTTCGCAAGATCTACGAATCAGTGCGGGTCGCGCCGAACGCCGGATTGACACGCGGCAAGTTGGCTATGGCATATGATGTCAACGGTTTTCACGCTGAAGCTCTCATCACCTACCGACAGGCCGAGTTTCTCGATGCGGATGACTTTCTCTGGCCCTATTTCGCATCGCAGCTGCAGGCCGAAGTCGGCAACTATGTCAAGGCGCTGGATGCCCTGCAACGCGCCATGGCAATTGACCCGGATTATGCGCCCGCCTGGATGTGGCGCGGAACCTGGTTGTTAGAAACCGGGCAATTGAATGATGCAATGATCGCTTTTCAGCTGGCTGAAGATCTGGGTGCCGGACCGATGGCAATATTGGGTCGAGCACGCGTGATGGCCAGGCAGGGCCGCGATAGGGAAGCAGTCGATTTGATAGCGCCTCTTGCCCAGGTAACGGATCATCCCTTTGTTCACCGCACACTTGGCGAATCCCTAAGGGCCCTGGGTCGAATTGATGAGGCACGGGTCGCCATGGCCCGTGGCAAGGACGCCGAGCCGGTCGTCTGGCTAGATGAACGTGGCGAACAACGAACCATCCATCTGCGCGGCTATGCAAGCTACGAACGGGCGAAAAGCCTGTCAGGATCCTGGCGCATCGATGAAGCGATCCAGATTCTGGAGCGACTGCAATACTATCATCCGGAAGCAGAGTGTGGTCGGGACGAGGAGTTCTTCCTTGCCTGCAATCTGATGAATTCATTCAGCATCGCCTACGATCGGCTGGGCCTGCCCAGTCGTGCGATAGAGACCGTTCAACGGGGGCTCGTGCTGAAAGAGACATTTATGCCCTTCCATTTGACCATGGCCAACCTTTATCGCGACGAGCGTGACCTGGATCGCTCGCTGGTGCACATCGACCGGGCCATTGAGCTGAATCCTGCCCACGGTTTTGCCCATGAGCAACGTGGACGACTATTGTTCGGTTTAAAACGATATGAAGATGCCCAGGCGGCATTTGAGTCAGCACTGCAATTCGAACCGGGGAAACGAACGACACTGTTCTATCTCGGACTGGCGGATACTGAACTGGGCCAATGGCCCGAAGCGGTCGAACGCTTCGAGCGCCTGGTCCGAATTGATCCCGACTTTGCATTGGGGCATGTCTTCCTTGCGCGAAGCCTGGCAGAAATCGGTCGTCTTAGAGAGGCGCGGCAAGCGCAGCGGGACGCCGTTGAATATGGCGCTGACCGCGAAGCTATCAGGCTCACAGAGATTCGGTTGCGCGAGTTGGAGGCAAAACAATGAATGTGTTTATGAGGCTGTGCAGATGGCTGACGAGCAGTACCATATTGCTGCTCTGCGGCTGCGCCCCGGTGGAGGCGCCCTGGTTCAATGATGAGGCCACAGAGCGAGGTATCAGCTTCGTCCATTACTCCGGCTACGATAGTCGGCCCATGATGCCCGAAATGGTCGGCAGCGGTGCGGCACTTGTGGATGTAGATGGGGATTTGGATCTTGACCTCTATCTGGTTCAGAGTGGTCGCGTCGACAAGCTGCTACCGGCCTCGAACTCAGCTAATCGACTCTACCTGAATCGTGGCAATGGCCAGTTCGATGAAGCACCGGAAGCCTTCGGTGCCGATGATCGTGGTTATGGCATGGGGGTCGCGACAGGCGACTATGACAATGATGGTGACGTCGATCTTTACGTCACCAATCTTGGCGCCAACGTAATGCTTCAGAATGATGGTGCCGGTCACTTCAAGGATGTGACTGAGACCGCCGGTGTCGGTGATCCCGGTTGGAGTACCGCGGCAAATTTTGTCGACCTTGATGCTGATGGCGACCTTGATCTTTTTGTTGTCAACTACCTCAACTGGACCCCGGCCATCGAGCGGGATTGTTATGGGTCGGCTTTCTTCGTCACCTACTGTGGCCCCACCGTGTACGAAGTACCAGCGATGGATCGGCTGTATCGCAACAACGGTGATGGGACCTTTACTGACGTCACTGCCGCGGCCGGGATTGGCGTGGCCTTCGGTAACGGACTGGGAACGCTGAGCGCAGATTTTAATGGCGATGGTCTGTTGGATATGTTTGTTGCCAACGACACCCTCGTCAATCAGTTATGGATGAACCTTGGGGATCTGCGCTTTGCAGAAGAATGTATGCTCTGGAGTTGTGCCATGGACACCGCGGGCATCGAAAAGGCGGGTATGGGTGTCGCAAGTGGTGATGTGGATGACGACGGCGACATTGATCTGTTGGTTGTCAATCTTGAACGGCAGACTGATTCGTTCTTCCGCAACGAGGGCAGTTACTTCTTTGATGCAACCCGGCAAATGGGGCTCGGCCCAACCATGCGACATACCCGCTTTGGGGTCGTTCTTGCTGATTTTGACAACGATGGCCGCCTTGATCTGTACGAGGCCAACGGCAAAGTGGCATTGTCAGAGCCGGTCGAGGGTGACGGTTACGCGGAACCCAATTCCCTCTATCGTGGGTCCATTCGCGATGGGGCGGTTCGTTTTGATGAAGTGAAACCCATTGGCGGCACGCAATTGAGGTTAACCCATACCAGTCGAGGCCTCGCTGTTGGCGACGTCGATGATGACGGAGGGCTTGACCTGGTTGTGGTCAACCGTGATGCAGCGCCTTACCTGCTCATGAACAAGGTGTCACGCGGAAATTGGGTCCGTTTTAAAGTGCGTGATGGTGTTCGCGACGCCTATGGCGCCGTTGTATCTGCGACCGTTGGCACCACCCGAATGAATCGAGATGTGCAACCCGCCGGGAGTTATCTTTCCGCGAGCGACCCCCGCGTGCATTTCGGCCTCGGTAAGGAATCAGTGGCTAAAGGGGTTACCGTCCGATGGCCTGGTGGCGAGAGGGAGGCATTTGGGGACTTCCAGCAAAGCGGCACCCATGAACTGAAGCGCGGTCAAGGCGTGGTGTTAGCGCCTCAGGACTCGACGCCGGGATCGTGATATTTCACATCGGTTGCTGTCATCATTTGTGGTTAGCCGGTTCTCCGTCGCCCCGCTGCAGCTGATGTGTTTTGTTGGCAGAAAGGTCCGACCAGGTCTCTCGCTGCCCGTCAGGCCACTCGACCACTACTGTTTCGGCGTTTGTCGCAGTGCCAAGGCCAAAAGTCAGTGGCAACTCGACCTGTGACAGGTAACTACGCGCAGGCGTGACCCATCGCTGCTGCGCCCCGTTTCCAGCTTGGACCGTTACCAAAGCCCCCAGCGCATAGCGGTTGAAGCCTTGATCAACGAGCCTCAGCCTTAGCCAATGGTGACCAAGCGTCTGATCATTGCGCAACAGCTGCGGCGAACCCGTCACCGCAGTCACCACAAGATCCAGGTCACCGTCGGCGTCTATGTCTGCATAGGCCAGACCGCGTCCGACCAGAGGTCGCCCGATGGTTGGTTCGACCAACTGGTACTCGCGCAAACAATTGCCACCGCAGTTCCAGAATAGTTGTAGTGGCTGCTCATAACGCTGGCTCGACTGGACCTTGTCAATGCGTGGCTCGACATGACCGTTAGCGGCAGCTACGTCGAGCCGGCCGTCGAGATCGGCATCGAAGAAAACGAGACCGAAGGTCAGCACACGCCGGCTGGCCGGACCGATACCGGCAATCATCGCATCGTCGCTGAAAACACCGCGATCACCATGAGCGACGTAGAACGAGGACATCTCGTTGGCAAAATTACCGATCAGGACCGCGAGACGCCCGTCGTTGCCAAAATGCGCGACATCAATACCCATGGCACCTGTTGCGCGGCCAGCGGTATCAAATGCGAGCCCGACCTGGATACCCTCCTCAAGAAAGCGACCATCGCGCTGGTTGATGAATAGAAAGTTGCGCACCGTGTCGTTGGCGACGATGAGATCCTGCCAGCCGTCGCCCGTCAGGTCAACAGCGTGCACTGCCAACGCCTTGCCCATTGGGAGCCCTGTCATAGCATTGGCAACCTCGATGCCGGCGCTCGCGGAAACATCTTCGAACCTCGCCAGATTGGCCGTCAGCTCGTTGCGGTACAGGTACGAATGGGACCCTGCATAATCTGTGGGCGGCCCATACGCGCGACCGATACCTGACAATTGATAATTGACCGCGCGATCGATTTCAGGTGACCAGGTGACATAGTTGGCGACAAACAGGTCGAGGTCACCATCCCGGTCGAAATCGAAAAACGTAGCGCTCGTGCTCCATGCTGTATCGTCACCGGCGACACCGTTGAGAGACGTCACATCGACAAATTTTTCGCCATTAATGTTGCGCATCAATCGATTGCTGCCTACCGCCGTGACAAAGACATCGACGTACCCATCCCCGTCGTAGTCGCCGACGGCAACTCCCATCCCATATAGGTTAAGGTCCATGCCGACTGCCTTCGACACGTCGTCAAAGATTCCATCACCGCGGTTGCGATAAAGCTTCGAAGTGGACACCGCATCCCCCTTGCGCCAGGGCCATGGTGACGAGTTGATGAGCAGCAGGTCCTGGTCGCCATCGTTGTCGAAGTCGAGGAACGCGACGCCCCCACCCATGGTCTCTGGTAACAGGCGCTCGCCGTAGGCGCCGTTGTTATGGGTAAAATCGATGTTTGCAGCGCGGGTCACGTCGGTGAAAGCCAATCGGGGTGCCATGACAGTCTCCGTGGCGGTCGCCTGCGGGCCGACTGAGGCGCGTTCGTCGACTGTTAATGGGTTCTCGGGTGCGTTTTGCCACCACACCAGTAATAGAACAATAACAGTCAGTGCGCCTAACGCCAGGGCGGAGCCGCGCACCGCGCGGCGCATGCGTGCCTCACCTGCCGTCTCACTCATTTGAGCGGACCGCCTGCTGGCCAGGCAAGCCATAATTCTGTGCCCTTTGTAGATCGTAGATCACCATGGGCTCCGCGGCATGGTCGGCCGCCGGATTGTTCTGGCGTGCGATCTGTACGGCGAGGTCGCGGGAATTGTCGTCCGGACGGTAGGTTTCATGGAGCTGTCGATGTGCGGTTGCTTCCGATTCGTTACCGAGGCGGGCGTAGACTTGTGCCAGACCATAGTGCGCTGTCAGGTTCTCCGGGTCGAGCACAAGTGCCTGTCGATAACGGCTGCGCGCCTTATCGAGATGGTCCGTTGTTTCAGCGTCCGTGCGTGCAAGCTTGCTGCGCTCGAAGTACGCCAGCGCCAACTCATTCTGCAGGCGATAATCCTTGCTGAAATCGAACCCGCGTCTCCGCGCCTCGACAAACCGGGTGTCAGCGAGTTCAGTGAACGCCCCGATGGCGGCATCGAATTCACCGTTCTGCATATCGATGAGGCCTGTGAACCATGCTACCGACCACGGATATGCACCCTTGTCGCGCGCGTCGCGAAGCGCCTCCGCCGCATCTTGAAGGCGGCCCTCGCGCAACAGCACCCGCGCCAGATTCAAGTCTCCATCAGCCTGGCCAAGCTCTATTACCTGCCGGAACGCGGCCTCTGCGGCTTTCAACCCGCGCCGGTCTGGCTTCAAAAGGAAGCCGATGCCATAGTCATTCCAGCGCTGCCAGGCGGGGATGTCCGGTGCAGCCACGGTCACTGCCTCATAGAGAGGCAACGTAATCGTATCGGTGGCAATCGTCACGATCGGCAGTGTATTGACCCCCAATTCGTCACCGCCAAACAGGCGAACGAAATGCGCGTCGAATTTCCGGTAGTGCAGGGCCACCTCAAGGGTCACGGGGGCAGTCAGATCCGGCGGGAGCGTCAATGCATAATGCACCACATCCGCGGCACCAGCCGGAATCTGGTGGTCGTAGAGCCTGGTGAAGATGTCTTCCGCGTTACGCCGGTCGATGCGCTTGCCATGCCTGTCCAGGGCGTAGACATTGACGAAGTGCGCCCACGGGTCTACTGCCCCGGTCGCCGGATCGATGGCGCCGCTGCGTCCGATGATCTTGCCATCGCTCTTTGCGGTCACGTCCAGCCATACTTCATTGGAGTCGGAGGTACCTTCTGTAAATGAATGTCCCAACGTGAGCGTGCGTAGCACGACATCGATGACGTAAGACTTACCAGGCGTCAGGCCGGGAAGACGAGGGCGCAAGGGTGCGACCACATCTGCACCGATCTCACGACCTTCGCGCAGCGCGAATATATCCGCTCGCAGTGATCCTTCGAGAATTGCTCGATGCGCCTCGTTGACGGTGTCCGGCAAATCGAAGAATTTAGCCAGCGCGGTATTGGCGCCAGGAAACTGGTGGTTGTGTACCGTGAGTTTGCCGCTGTCGTCGTTGCTCGCCGCACCGAAATCGGTCGAAGCCGTCAGCGGCATGTGGCAACTGTTGCAGTTTTCATGGGCCTGGTCGGGATAGTAGAAGCTCTGCACGCCATGCCCTGATACACCACTGAGTAGAAATGAGTCATAGTGATTCTGTCCTCGCAACCATTTGTATTGATTGAGTTCCACCGGCAGGTGGGCCTTATGGCAGGCGCCACAGAACTCTGCCGTCGTGTGTAATGGTTTCAGGAACGTGCGCTTGTGAAATGCCGGTTTCGCCTTGATCGACAGCCGATTGACCCAGCGTAAAAACTCGCTCTCGGCGAAGGCAAAGGGATAGTGCACCGGGCTCGCGATGAGGTAGTCACCGTTGCCCCGTGGGCTGTTGATTTGCTCGATGCCGTGACAGGTAATACACGTGATACCTGCGGCCGCGGTAGGGTGAGTCTCGTCGTCGAATGCAGGATCGTCGAAGGCGCCGCTGAAGAGCGGCACCGGATCGTGGCAGCCGGCGCAGAACCGCGCAGCCTGGACATCCCCATCGCGCGCCATCGCCACTTCGCGCGTTTTGCGCACTGAGAAACGATACGCAGGATTGTTGAAAGATGAAAAGCGATGGGCGCTATGCTGCCATTGATCATAGATATCAGAATGACATTCGGCGCAATATTCGTCGCGCATCAGTTCGTCCGCCGCGATAAAGTTTCCAGAGGCTGTCCGCGATAGCGCAGGGAAAAAGTAACTGTCGGCAGCGACCTGGGTCAGCTTTTGACTGGGCTGGGTTAACCAGACGCCGCCGAGGCCGAGCGCGGCGCTAGCGACAAGAACAAAACCGCCCGCTGCCCAGCGGATGCGTGGCCCGGCGAGGCGGTGCAATACAAACAACCAGCAGACCGCGAGTGGCGCCAGCACGTGTATCCAGTAGGCGGTCGCGCGCAGTTCGGCATCGTTCAGTTCGAGCAGTCCCGCGCCGCGGGTCAACAGCACTCCGGAGACGAGCAACAATAGCAGCGCCGCAAACAGTGCAAGCCCCAACTTGATGGCGAGTCGATTCGGCCGGTCGATAGCGCGGCGGAGATGCAGGCCGACAAACACCAGGGCTGGCAGGAGTAGCATAAAGCCAACTGCAAGATGCAACAGGAAAGCCGACTGATAGACGAGGCCTTCCAACTCGACGTCGTGCAACCACTGCATAAACGTAATAGCGGCCAGATAGACTGAGTTAACGACCAGGACGGCGAACAGGACGAGCACAACCACCAACAGTTTGCGCAACCGTGGACCTACGACTTCTTCAGATTGTAAACTCACTTTCAGAATCCCGCCTGAAACCTCACGTTGTAACGTGCATGCAACTGAGCCCGGCGCTCTAGCGTCGCCGCGTCATGGCCCTCAAGCATCGGCAGTGGCCCGACCGTTTCACCGTCCTCGGTGTACATATCCATATCTTTTGCCCAGCCATTGAGCCGGATCACCAGGCGCCGGACAACACCTTCAGGCGGTGGCTGTGGCGCCTCGAACTCGAGATGAATCTCCTCGCCGCCGCCGATGATGGCCACCGCGCTGTCGACCTCGGATACCAATTCGAGGGCATCGCCAAGCGCCGTATAAAATCCATGCTGAAATTTGGTGTCCCAATAGGGACTACGGTCGCCATAGTCAAAGGACGGGACGCGTTGCTCATTGGTCGTACGCTGGGGAAAACCGGTCTTGGCAACAACAGCTTTCACTGGCATCAGGGCGACCTGGGTGGCGGCGTGTCCATCCTCGGCGAACACCACGCGCAAGCGATCCCAGTAAATCTCCATGTTCGACGTCATGCGCAATGCATCGGCGCCGTCAGGCAGGCCAGTCAGAGGCAGCGCCATCTGCCGCGGCATGCCAGCCGGATAGCCAAATTCCCCTGCGATCACCACCCAGGTGCCGTCGGCACGGCGTGCCTCGAGGGTGACGGGCTCGTAGGATTTGCCTGCTTGCCAGGCGGCAAAAACTGTCTGGGAATAGCCGTATTCCACCCAGCCATCGGCCACCAGCACTGGCGCCGCGTCGTTGATGGGAGCGCCAAACTCGACAGTCAGTACCTGACTGTCCTGAAGCAGCCCGACGAACCGGGGGTCAACCGGGCCCGGCGCCGGCGCTTTGCGATCCGCGGTCGAGACGAGTTCGGTAACAACTTTACCGTTTGCATCGAAGGCGTTGACCGGGTCCATGCTTCGCCGAAAAAAGATAGGCTGCCCGGTCGGTGTGGCACCAACGACGCCCGCCCGCTCGTCCAACACAACCGAAAGTCCGTCAGGCAAATCAATCACGTAGAGCGTCGCTGAGTCGAGATAGGCGTTTTCCTCCATCGGTTCGGTCAGCTTGACCTCATACCGTCCGGCTCTCGGCACGAGGGCGCCTTCCTCGAACAGGTAAGCTTCGAAGGGACGTGGCTGCGCGTATTGCCCTGGCTCCGTCAGGAAGCCGAGCCCGCCCACGCCGAGCACATCGCTGGCGAAACTAAATTGCTCACCATCCCACGCGAACAGCACCGGACAGCTCGCCAGTTGGCGCTGGGTTTCGGTGAGGCGGTGCAAGACTCCGGCGGTGAGGCCGATTTCAGTCTGTGTCACACCGTCCGACCATTGCAGCGCGACAAAATCCGCTTTTACCCGCCCACGCAAACCAACACTATAGGGCGCCAGGCTCTGGCCAGGTCCCGAATGGGGGTCGAGGGTGTCGAACACGGTCCATTGACCGGCGACCCGGACACGCACGTTGGTGCCGATGCCCGAGGCGTTGGATCGCATCTGATCGGACTCGCTGCGGCCGCTCGCCTCAATGGCAATGAAGGGCTGCCGTCCCGGCCCTGGCGGCCATAGCCATACGCCGTTGGGATTTGTGACGACGATCGAAGGTCCACGTGCCGGATCAAACGTCAACGGCACCGCGGTAATGATCCCGGCGACATCGCCCTTGGCCAGCACCTGGCCGCGCTCGGGATCGAGAACGGTGAACCCATCCTCGCCAACTGCAAGCAGGTCGAGTCGGCCATCACCATTGAAATCTGCAATGGCAAGCTCGCGAACCGGCGTGGCGGCCGACCGTACCTGCCAACTCGACTGATCGAGCATGCGATAGCCCCTGATCTCGCCGCTGGCAAGCGCCGCAAACAGTTCGACATGCCCGTCTGAATCGGTGTCCGCGACGGTTAACGCGGCGACGTCAGCACTGCGCAGGTTGGCCAGCCCGGAGTAGGGTTGATAGCGCCACGTCCGGTCATTCAACCAGATCTCGAGGCCGCCCTGATCGCTTACCAACAGAATGTCGATGTCGCGGTCAGCATCAATGTCCGCAACTGTCACCTGAACGCCTGACGCATCCTCGATGCCTAGCTGCGCACCCAGTTTACGGAAGCCGCCGTCTCTGTCATTGTTGAATAGTTCGCTGCCCGCCGTGCCGGTCACGAAGATGTCGAGATCGCCGTCGTGATCCGCATCGAACAGCGCGCCTGCCGAGCATGGCATATCAGTTGCTAAACCCATGGTGGTCAGTTGCCACTGTGCAGGTTGCTGCTGACGCCAGAATTCGATGCCAGCCGGCCGACACAAGATGACATCCGTCAGGCCATCATCGTCGACGTCCCCCCACAACGCGCCATTGACTCGGCCGCCGTGAGCAAGTGGATGACCTTCTGCGACGCTGAACTTCGTATTGAACTGTGTATCGAGCTTTGCATTAGACATTACACTGTCGCCAGCCAGCAGGCGCATGCCATTGGCGGTCTGCAGCAGGAGATCCAAGTGACCGTTACCGGTACTATCCGCAGCGGTCATGCCAAGTACAATCGCATCGTCAATTTGTTGAGGTTCGGCGAATAGAGGGCCCACCGGCATCGGCAGCACTTCCATATTCCCGTCGACCACGGCGAGTGCTTCTGCCTTTGGCCCCATCCGTTTGTAGGCAAAGTCAGCCACCCGGGCCGCGGGATTCGGTGCGAGTCGCTGAAAAGCAGCCAGCAGTTCCGTTGCCTCGTCGCCGCGATCGATACGTCGCAACGCCTGGGCACCACCCCAGTAAGCACTGCGCAGGTAAGGATCAAGTTCCGTCGTCCGCAATAACCACTCGGCGGCCTCTGCATAATGACCGAGTTGCAGGTGAGCCTGGCCAAGAAAATATGCGGTATAGGCATCGGCCGGATCTGTCTGCGCGATGGCAGAGAATATTGGCAGGGCAGTCTGCGCTTCGCCCAGATAGAGTCGCAAAATCCCGGAGGTGTAAGCCGCGCGTAGATGATCCGGGTGCTCGTCGAGCAGACGCGAAAGCATATCGAGCGCGAGCAGTTCGTCGTCCTCGTCTTGCCGGTTGAGTGTGGCAATCGCGTGATTGACGCGCGCGTCAAGCCATTCCGGTGCCGACGCGACCACGGCCGCAAAAGTCTGCTCTGCGGCCGCGTATTCGTATCGGTCCATCTGTGCCACACCAAGATCGTTCAGCGCCATGTCGTTGTCGTTGTAGGAAGATCTTGGTGAACAACCATAGATACACAGACACAGGACCAGCAGGATGAGTGTCCTCATCGGAGTTTCTCTTTTGCCATGGCAATCCGCCGGTTATTGGATTCGATCGACACATCCGGCCCGCCGGGTTCGAGATAGCCCTGCGCCAGATAGGGGTGCATCTCGCTGCGCAAGTGCCCGCGCATATCGTGGCCGCGCCGTCGGTTCCGCTCGGTACGCAGTGCCGCAACGTTGATCGGCGCGATGACAACCTTTTCACCGGGACCGGGGTCCGCCTGGGCGAGAATGCGGCCGTCATAGTCCACCACCATGCTGCCGCCAGGCCAACCAAAAGGCGGATAGTTGGCCATGCTTGCGCCTTGATTGGATGCAACCACGTAGGCGGTATTCTCAAGGGCGCGGGTGCGATTGATGAGCGTCCACCAGTCGAGCGGCGCTTGTGTGCCCCAGGGGTCCATATAGGCAGACAGCCGAATAATGATCTCGGCGCCGTTAAACGCGATCTGGCGAATCGTTTCCGGGAACAGCCAGTCATAACAAATTGCCACGCCAATGCGCCCGAGTTCTGTGTCCGCAACGGGGAAGGGATCCTCGTTGTAGCCTGGCACGTCATGGGGTGATGCGTGCACCTCCCAGGGAATCCAGGTGTTCACCTTTCTGTAGCGACTGACAATGCCATCAGGGCCAACGAGAACTGTTGTGTTGAACAGGTATTCAGGATATTGCGGATCGCTCTCGATGAAGGTGCCAGTCTGAATCCAACAACCATACCGCTTTGCCAGATCTTCATACACCTTTGTATGTTCGTTAGGTAATTCAACCGCCAGCTTGTCACGAAGTTCGGCGACTGTCGCGTAGATCGGTACAGTATGTGCAAACTCGGGAAACGTAAGTAGCCGAACGTCGAAGAACGGTTCGTAGCCCGTGATCGTCTGCTCGACCATCTCGCTCATCCGCTTTACACGCGCGCCGATTTCACTGCGGTCAGTCGCAGCAGGAAAATCGGTTTGACAAGCGGCAGCGTAAAAGATGTCCATAAATCGTCTCTTGAATCAGCCATCCTAACGAGTTTACATGAAAGCCCTCCGGCAATACCAGCTGGCGAGACGCAGAACCTACAAACAGAGCGACCCAGTGAATGTGATTTTTGGGTGAAGATTGACGGGTCAAAGCAGGGGTGAATGACCCTGATCGTACCCATCGGGAATACTCTGGCATAGACTGGCGTTGATACGATCAAAAGTTAATGATGGCTGATAGTAAAACTGAAGTGAGACGACTGAGAGCGAGGACTAATATGCAAACCGATTGTGGAATCAAACGCCAATTATGGGTGATGTTCGTGATGTTCGTTTTGAGCGTTCCTGCGTACGCCGATGACCGGGCCAGTTTTGAGCAGACATATGATAAGTATCAACACTACATTGACATCAATGAAACCGAACTGGCGCTGGAAAGTATGCGGGATGCTTATCGTTATGGTGCCAGGCTATTTGGCAAAAGTAGTATTAACACAGTGAATCTTGCCATCGAATACGCGAGGCTGCTGAACGGCAAGAACGACTTCAAAGCAGCCCGTAAGGTGCTGAAGGGCAAGGATCGGATACTGGAATCGCGGTATGGGGCAACAGGTGTTGAACTCGTGCCGTTTTTGATTCAGATGGGGCGCGCAGCGAAGGATCCAGATACTGCCCTTGGCTATCTGCAACGGGCTGCGAGCCTGAGCCAAGGTTATGAAGATGACCTGATGGAGGCGAAGAAAAACTTTGAAATCCTGTTCATTCTGCTGGCGAGAGGCGGTGCTGCACTCACTGAGCCGTATGTTGAACGTGCCTTTGAAATCTACGACGCCCGCCTGCAGGCCAGTGACGTTCGACTGGGTCTGATGGCTTACCATAAGGCGCGATGGACGACCAGCCGGGGAGAACTTGATCAATCACTTGGGTACCTTCGTCGCTCGCTGATTGCCTTTGAGGGTCAACAGCCCATGGGCGACCTGGAGCGTGGCGCCAGGGTGCAACTCGTCCAGACGCTGGAAAAGCTTGGACGTTCTGGGGAAGCCACTCAACATCTGCGGGCGATCGGTGCGGCCACACCCTGGTCGACTGCCGCAGGACCCGTCTACCAGAGTCAGGCAAACACTTTTGCAAGGCTTAGAGAGTCCCTTGGCGAGGGGGAAGTCAAATTATCATTTACCGTCGATGAGAATGGCTTTGTTGTTGACCCCAGAATCACCAAATCATCCAGCGGTTTGTTGAGCGACGCGATGCTCGAGATGGTCAGGGGTTTCCGATATCTGCCACGGTTTGTCGATAACCACGCGGTCGCGACGCCCGATGTCGAATATACCGAGAGCTTCGCCAATGTCGTGGCTGACGCAAAAGGTCCGAATCGATTCAGCCGGCCTGGCGAACGCGGATTTATGAATTCGGGTATGCTCGACGTCTCAGACTGTGGGTCCGATACCAACAATTCACCAAACTGTGATCGCATAGGGGGTGGCAAGTCGGGAAAGTAGGGGGCACGGTCCGCAAATAAAACGTTGGTGTTTGTAACCAACAGATTGGCTAAATGGTGTCCGTTGTCCCGATCTTGCGCGAGTTGCCCCTTGGCACTTCCGTGAAGAAGAAAGGAAGAAACGAGCCATGTCTCAAGAACTTGCCGATCATTGCGTGAAAAGTGATATTGAAGCTATCAGGAATGCCATCGAGCGTGGCGGTGCCGATCCCAACTCGATACGTCCAGTATCTGGGGTGACTCCACTACATGAGGCGGTGGTTAAAACGGCGAATGAATGTGTCTCGTTGCTGCTGGATGCCGGAGCCGATCCAAACGTGGCGACAAAACGGGATGTGGAAACGAACGCATTCAAAGGCAGCGTGCACGTCTTCGCGGAGACGCCACTGCATTTATAGGCCTGATTTAAAAATGCCTGCATGATTACGCGCACCATTACTCCTCACCTTGTTCGACTGTTCAAGCAGTATCTGTTCGTCACCATCACTGGTCCAAGGCAGGCGGGGAAGACCACCCTTTCCCGGACCTGAAGTACGCCAACCTGGAGGCACCCGACCAGCGTGAGTTCGCCCCGTCAGATCCCCGGGGGTTTCTGGCCTAATTTCCCGATGGCGGGATATTGGACGAAATTCAAAGCGCCCCTGAGCTGCTGTCCTATCTGCAGGTGATGGCGGACGAGCAAGGTCGCAATGGACTGTTTGTCCTCACGGGCAGTGAACAATTTCGATTGTCGGACACCATCAACTAATCGTTGGCAGGACGGACCGCGCTGCAGAGACTGTTACCGTTTTCGATTGGCGAACTTCAAAGCACGAACTCCTGTCACTCCATCGACGACATGCTGTACTCCGGATTCTACCCGCACATTCACGATCAACATCTTGAACCGCGACAAGCACTGGGCGATTACGTTGAGAGGGACGTTCGGTGACTCAACGAGATTCGCAACCTTGCGAGCTTCAAGAGGTTCGTTCGACTCTGCGCCGGACGCATCGGACAGCTCCTGAATCTTTCGTCCCTGGGCAGCGACGCTGGTGTATCTCATACTACAGCAAGGCAAAAGCTATCAATCCTGAAGGCGAGCTACCTGATCTATCAGCTACCGCCTTTTTCTGGCAACCTGCGCAAGCATCTCGTGAAGTCGACCAAGTTGTACTTCCTCGACGTGGGTCTGGCCAGTCATTTGATTGGCATTGAGCACGCCGATCAGATCGCCACTCACCCTCTTCGTGGCGCGCTGTTTGAAAATGCGGCCATTTCCGAGATATTGAAATTTCGGTTCAATCGTAGTGAACGATCTAATTTGTCCTTTTATCGCGACAGCAAAGGGCTTGAATGTACGTCCTCTATGAAATGGGGACGAATCTCGTAGCCATTGAGATCAAGTCCGGCGCTACGATTGCGTCAGACTATTTCTCGAACCTTACGCAAGTTGCAGATCTGATACCGAACATTAACAAGAAAGCTGTTGTCTATGGAGGCGCAGAAATCCAACAACGTTGCAAGGGGGAGATTGTGGCGGTTGCTCAGATGGAAGTGTATCTGGGATGACTTAGTCAGTGATCGGTAGATTCAGACTAACGATCGCCCAACAAAAACTGCAGGGTAATAGCCCCCCAAAGATTGGGTGAACAGTGAGATTCGCAGCCTCGTATCGCAAATCATTATCAGTTAAATTTGAGGGTCGAAGCTTAAAAGAGATAAGGAGTGTCCAACGATGAGCGAACCGCTGTTTTCTGGGCTCAAGGTCGTTGATGTATCGTCCGTCATTGCAGCACCAGTCGCCGCCATGATGCTCGGGGATTTCGGCGCGAGTGTGATCAAGATTGAGCCTCCTGAGGGCGATTTTCTTCGCTTGTTGTCCGACATTCCGACGACGCCCGATGCCGACAACGATTATTTTTGGCATATGGATGGTCGTCATAAACGAAGTCTTGCGCTTAACCTGAAGCACCCACGCGGCGACGAAATATTGCGCCAGCTGATCGCTGGGTGCGACGTTTATATCACTAACCAGCCGTTCCCCGTGCGTCGCTCGCTCAAACTCGAGTACGAAGACGTCAAGCCCTTGAACCCGAAAATGATCTACGCCTCTCTCACCGCCTACGGTGAAGCGGGACCGGAACGAGATGCGAAAGGGTTCGACCTGGTAGCCTATTGGGCGCGCAGCGGACTGATGGACCTCGTTAGAGACAGCGAGGGGCACCCCGCTCAGGCATTGCCCGGTATGGGAGATCATCCCACCGGGGTCGCGCTCTATGCCGCGATTGTGACCGCGTTGCTTCGTCGGGAACGAACTGGCGAGGGTTCAATGGTGGGCACGTCTCTGCTCGCTAACGGACTGTGGTCTGCTGCATCGGTTGCCGGTGGAGCGTTTGCGGGTGGTGACATGGCCGCCTTCCGCGAAAGAATCCGCCATCCGTCCCCCTTTAGCGCTGTCTACCAGACCCAGGATAACCGCTACTTGCAGTTTTCGATGGTCCGCGCCCCTGCGGAGATCGAGAGACTGTTTGGAGCGCTGGGCCTGGAAGCGCTGTTTGAGGATCCACGGTTCAACACGCTCGAGTCACGCCAGGATCACCGCGAAGTACTCGTTCCGATTTTTCGCCAACGCATTGGCGAGCAATCGTCAGACTATTGGATTGATGTGATGGCGAAGGCAAAGGTACCGATCAATCGGGTCCAGCGGATGGAGGAGGTAATCAGCGATGCACAGATCATGGCAAACAACATGGTCATAAAGCCCGCGAGCGCTGATCATCCTGTACCGTTGATTATCGATCACCCGGTGAGAGTGGGTTCAGTATCAGGGTCCGGTGCAGCAAGGGCCCCGGCACTCGATGAACATTCCGATGAGATTCTTTCCGAGCTGGGCTTAAGCGCTGCGGAGATTCTGGCACTACATGCTGACGGCGTCGTTGGACCGTCGATCATGGAGTGACTTATTTTTCAGATTCGCTTAAAGGAGCTGCCATGCTTCGAATGCCGTCAATACCAGTCGTGAGAGTAGGGGAGAACCGTGCTGACCGGATTTGTTATGCCCTGGATGTCGGTGCCAAGGGCATCACTGCCCCCACGATCAACGCACCGGTCGAGGCGAAGCAGATGGTGCAGTGGAGCAAGTACCCGTCCTAGGGCATTCGGAGTTCCGCCGGCATTGAACCTGCGGAACTGATGAGGATGGGATTCAGGTTCTACACGTTACCCTGGGCCGGTTGGGCGACCGAGGGTATCAAGCAAGGGCTTGCTGCCCTGAGGTTAGTCCCGGAGAGGTGCGAATGATAGCGTCAGGGTCTTCTGCAGTTTTTAGTGTTTCGGATTTTCGGGCCGCGCTTGACTTTTATCGAGACGTCCTGGGATTCACTGTCGAGTTTGAGTTCGGAGAATATGCGGGGGTTAAGTCAGGTGACGCTAACCTGCATTTATCCAAAGGCAATCCGAAGTCGCCTGGTTCAGGTCACGTCTACTTCTTTTGCGATGAGGTCGACGCCTATTTTGGTTTGGTCAAGCAGAGAGGTGCATCGATCAGGAGAGCTATTGAAGACGCGCCTTACGGGATGAGGGATTTCGAAGTTTATGACCTCGATGGCAACATTCTCGTGTTCGGATGCGCTCTTGAGGGCGCCGTATAAAGCCTCAAGAGCGGTGCGGCTTCACTCCGAGACCTCACTCGGGCACTTTACTTCGCCCCTGCTGCGTCCAACAAGTGGACATCGACTTCGCTCAATTGGATGTTCCCTGCGTCGAGGTTCTCTTGCTACCGCTGCTGGTTGCCTGAGTGTGGGATCGCTGCAGCCCCAGGCTGGTGAACCAGCCAATTGAGGGCAACCTGTGCCGGCGTCGCTTTGATCCCGTTGGCTAACTGGACCAGCGCTAGAAGGGGGAGGACGCCACGTCATAGCGTTACGTAGGCCGTGAGCACAATGTTGTTTTGTTGACAAAACTTCAGTGTGCCATTTTCTTGCAGCTTTCTGGCAAGCGGGTTGTAGTAAACCTGATGGGTAACTAGTTTTGTCTGGAACCAATTTAACGCTTGCTCGAGGAGGGGGAAGTTAAAATTGCTGACCCCAATGTGCTGATCTTTCCCGCACTCACCAGGTGATTGAACACACCAAAGCTCTCGGCGAGTGGTATAGCGGGATTGGGTCATTGAACAGGTACAGGTCGATGTAGCTGGTCTGCAATCGAGAAAGACTACGATCGCACGCCGCCAGCAGGTCATCGTAGGCCAGGGCACGACCCAGTATCGACTCGGAATGCCCCGCGGCATACATCTCTACCGTGTCTATTGCCTGATTGAGTTCAACGAGTTGGGATGCGTCGCGACTGAGTCCCGCATCCCGAAGCCAATCTAACATTCCCGCTGAGGTCATTCTGTCTGTTGTGTTCGAAGCATTGACAACTCGTTGGCGAGGGCGATTCTGCCCGCCTCCGCTTGAGGATCAATGGGATAGTAGGCAAGTTCTGAATCTGGATCTCCGGCCACGCGAGTACCAGTCAGTGCGCGTGGTTCTGTGTAGTCATAGGGCAACGCACGGTGCAAAAGTGCGCGATTGTCCCAAAGCAAAGTGTCGCCCGCTTTCCATTTGTGTCGATACACCCGCGACGAGTCACCAGTAACGAAAGCAACAAGTGACGACAGTAATTTTCGACTCTCTTGTCGATCCAGGCCCGGAATGCCAAATGCGTGACGGCCTATCAAAAGGTTCTTGTTCCCCGTTTCCGGATGGGTTTTTACCAGCGGGCGAAGAAAGGCTTCACCATGGTAAATGCTGTCTCGCGAGACAGCAGGAAAGTTGGCGAGATCGTTGGCTTGCGAATACTCGGCTGAATGAAAAGCACTCAGGTGCTCGATCTTATTCTTCATTCCCTGGTCAAGCGCCGCATAACCTGCGCGCGCGTCGGCAAGCTCTGTCTCGCCACCCTCGCGCGGTACGACGATGGCAGAGAGTAACGCGCACTTACTGCTGATGGGTCTATAGGTCGAATCTGTGTGCCATGACTCATTGCCGATATTCGTCATCATGCGTTGAGTTTCGACACCGATGATCTCGCCGTAGGTGCCATCCTCGTTCTTGGCCTGATTCGCCATCGGCAGTGCTGCGAACTCGAGTTCGCCGAACCGATGACCGAAGTCGACATTTTCCGCATCTGTCAGAAATTGACCGGGAAATACCAGGAAACCATAGGTCAAAAAAGCAGACTTGATGGCAACAAAGCCATCATCGTCCATTCGGTTCAAGCGGATGTCGGTAACAATAGCTCCGAACTGAGCCTTGCCAATAGCGTTGATTATCATAGTGATTGTCCAATTTGCCCAAGCAATTTTGCCACTGCGCCGTTGTCGGCGGCCAATGTATAGAGTACAAACCTCAATAAATGTCGCAATGATTAGATCATCAAATCCATGGAAGTTACCCCGTTTTCCGGATCGAATTTTGGGTGATCATACGGCTTCACTTGTTGGCTCCGTGTTGACGCTTTTAGTTAAGATTCATAGGATTACAGAATACTATTAAGCGGACGTTACACAATGAAAGTAGGATATCGACTGGCGCAGTTATTACTCGAGAACGGCGTTGACAAGGTCTTTGGGGTGCCTGGCGGGCAAACGCTGCCGCTGTATGAAGGTATCAGCAAGTTTCAGGGTGCCATCGAACATGTCCTGATGCGCGACGAACGTAGTGCTGGCTATGCTGCCGATGCCTGGGCCAGGATGACCGGAAAGGCCGGCGTCTGTGACGGTACGGTTGGCCCGGGCGCAACCAACCTGATCTCGCCACTGGCAGAGGCGCATTGCTCGTCGATTCCCCTCATCTGCATCATCTCTGATGTGGCGCGGGCCTGGGAACATCGTCGTACCCGTGGGAATGCTTCGCAGGCGATGGACCAGATGGAGATGTTCAAGCCCGTCAGCAAATGGCAGGTGCGTATTACTGACCCTAAGTCGCTGGACAATATTATTGATCATGCTTTTCGCGTTGCAACTTCCGGTAAGCCGGGACCGGTGGTGGTCTGTATCCCCGAAGACGTGGCCGGTGCCGATTATGATTTCCGTAATCCTGTCGTCGGTCGTGATGGCGCCAGCTATCCGGCGACACGAAGTGCACCGGACCCAGACTCTGTCGCCCAGGCGACGATCGCACTTGGCAAGGCCACCAAGCCCATCCTGATTGTTGGCGGCGGCGCGCACATTGCCGGCGCCGGTGAAGAGGTGCGCGCGCTCGCAGAATTGCTCAACGTACCTGTAGTGACCTCAATTTCAGGTAAGGGCATTATCGAAGACGATCATAGCAATGCATTTGGCGTCACCGGTACATTCGGTAGTCCGGCTGCGAGGGATCTGGTCAAGCAGGCGGATCTTGTCTTCTTTATCGGCTGCAAAGCGGGGCAGATGTCAACCTATAGTTATCGCTGTCCACAGCGGGAAACATCTATTATTCACCTGGATTGTGATCCGGAAGAGATTGGTCGGAACTATCCAAACACCATCGGTCTGGTCGCTGACGCGCGCGTTGGCTTGACGTCGATACTGGCTGCGCTTGGCAACCAGTCAGGTGCGTATCGCTGGGACTTCGAGCCGCCACGGGCCCAATACAAGACGTGGTACCAGCGTGATACTGATCCTGCACAGCCGGACAATGAACCTCTACGACCCCCGAGTATCATGGGTGTGATCAATCAGGTCCTGTCAGACAGTGACGTCGTCGTCTGTGACGCCAGTCTGGCTTCCGGGTGGGCCGCGGCGTATCTAAACTTTTCAAAGTCGGGCCGCCGCATGCTAGCGCCTCGTGGTCTGGCTGGCCTTGGTTGGGGTTCGCCGGGGGCAATCGGCGCTGCGTTGGCCACTGGGGGCAAGCAACGGATTTTGCATTTGGCCGGTGATGGTGGCTTCAGCTATTCAATGCAAGAGATGGAAGTCATGGCGCGCTTCAAGTTGCCCATCCTGACGATTATTCTCAACAACGATACGCTCGGGTGGATCAAACACGTGCAGCGGGATCAGTACGATCAGAATTACGTTTCCACAGACTTCGCACATATAGACTTTTCTGTGGTGGCGGATGGCTTCGGTCTGCGTAGCTATCACGTCACGGAACTGGCTGGATTGCGCGATTGTCTGGACCAGGAAGCCAATCCCGACGGTCCGGCGCTCATCGAAGTGATCTCTGACCAATGGTCTTCGCCAGTTCAGTCACTCTAACCCGACAGGTGATGTATGAAATTAAAAGGACAAGTAGCGCTCGTTACTGGCGCAGCGAGGGGTATCGGACTCGCGCACGCGTTGCGCCTAGCGCGGCTCGGTGCCGATGTGGTGGTTAACGATATCAACCTGGAATCGTTCAAGGAGTTTGACGAATCCATTGGGGCTGAATCTGTGACCGAGTTATTGGAACGTCACGGCGTCCGCGCGGCTGCGATTGAGGCCAATGTCTGCGATGAACAGGACGCGAAAGCGATGGTTGATCAGGCCGCGGCGACCTTCGGGCGACTGGATATTCTTGTGAACAACGCCGGGGGGCTCGCGGGTAAGGCGTCGGCGAGCTACGCCGCCACGGTGTCTTATGAAGACTTCAAGAACACGCTTGATCGAAACCTGATGGGCACAGTTTTCTGCAGCCAGGCGGCGGCAGTGCATATGAAGGCGGCTAATTACGGACGCATCGTTAACACCTCTTCACAGGCGGGTCTGCGTGCCCAGGCCAATGGCAACTACGCAACCTACGGTGTTGCGAAGGCCGGCGTTATTTCATGGACCCAGTATCTTGCTCAGGAACTGGGGCGTTACAACATTACGGTTAACGCGCTGGCGCCTGCCTATGTTGCAACCGAGCGATTGATGCATCAGTCCCTTGGGCAAATTGACGATGTAAGAAAAGAGCTCAGGGTGCCGCTCGGTCGCCTGGCGGAACCTGACGATATTGCCAAGGTGATGGAGTTTTTCGTGACCGATCTGGGTGACTATATTACGGGACAAACAATTTCAATCTGTGGTGGCGCTATCAACTTTTGACGGAATTGCCTTTGACCGCGCAGACTCGCCTTCGGTTCCAATGCCGGGCATTACTGCCTGACAAATCTCATCCTGCACAACGACGCCGCCATCTTTCTGCAGGGCAGCAAAGATAGCGGGCCATTCATTCGTAACCGTAAACTGCGCGGTGTCACCTTTGTTACCATGCTTCTACGTCACGCTCGATCTGGTGACCGAGTAAGTTAAGTGCGCGTTCCTGCCGATTAGGCAGCGAATAGGCTGGAAACAGCTGGTCTGTCCCTTCATAGTCACGCAGCACCTGACGCGCAATGGTGACCTTGTGTATTTCGGTTGCGCCATCAGCGATACCCATCACGTACGACCCAAGCAACATACCCGCAAGTGGCAGCTCGTTAGATACGCCAAGCGCACCGTGAATCTGAATACAACGTGACACTACGTCGTGAAAGACTTTCGGCATCGCCGCCTTAATCGCAGCAATGTCTTTGCGCACCTTCATATAGTCGTTGTACTGGTCTATGCGCCATGCGGTGCGCAACACTAGCAGGCGAAACATCTCCATTTCAATCCAGGAATCAGCTATTTTTTCCTGCACCAACTGTTTATCGGCCAGTATTTCGCCTTTGGTCGAACGCGATAATGAACGCTCACACATCATGTCAAAAGCTTTCTTAATTTGACCTACGGTACGCATCGCGTGATGGATGCGACCGCCACCAAGCCGTGTTTGCGCTACCGCAAATGCCTGTCCTCGTGGTCCTAGCATGTTGGTTTTCGGCACTCGGACATTGGTGTAGCGGACGTAACCGTGGGTGCCGTGACCTGGCGGTTCCGCGCCAACACCAACATTGCGTATGATCTCAAAACCCGGGGAGTCTGTAGGCACCACAAACATGGTGGCACGCCCATGTGCCGAGGCATCTGGGTCGGTAACCGTCATGGTAATAAGAAATTCGGCGAAACGCGCATTCGATGAAAACCATTTTTCACCGTTAATGACAAAGTCATCGCCGTCCTGAACCGCCATACATTTAAACGAAGTCGGGTCAGAACCGCCCTGTGGTTCGGTCATCGAATAGCTGGATGCAATTTCGCCGTTGAGCAACGGCTTCAGGTACTTCTCCTTCAATTCTTCACTACCGTAGTGGGCGAGAATTTCGGCGTTACCGGTATCCGGCGCCTGACAGCCGAACACCACCGGTGCAAATCGTGATTGCCCAAGAATTTCGTTCAGTAATGCCAATTTCAATTGGCCAAAACCAGCACCGCCAAGCTCCGGGCCAAGATGACAGGCCCACAATCCCATTTCTCTCACTTCCTGCTGCAGTGGTCGGACCAGCTTGATGAAATCCGGGTCCTGATATTCCATCTGCGAACCCAGCAGCATATCCAACGGTTCAACCTTCTTTTTCACAAAGTCAGCTGCCCAGTCGAGCACCAATTGATAGTCTCTATCCGTTTCGAAGTCCCACGCCATTTTGTTGTCTCGCCTTTTTTAAATTAGATTATCGCCAAGCTACCGCAATCTGCTTTCATCCTGCAAGGGGCGGGCGCTTCGCGCAAATAAGTAAAAAAATAAGTAAAAGGGGTGCCTGCTCCGTCCGATGTGGACCCCAATGACCTCTCCTAACACCCCAGCATAGACTCTGTCGTGATAGTCCGCTGGTAGCTTGTTATTCATGGTTTCTCTGCTAAAACGACGCCTCGATCATACCAATTGCGTTCTCACTGATTCGTGAATGATGGCGTTGATCAGTCCCGCCCAGCCCGAACCCGCCGTCGGTGGGGCCAACCAGGTCTGTGGCACCACCTGCACCCTGGCCAGGGCCGTGTAAGTAAAGCTTCTTGTCGTGTTTGGCACTATCGATCTTGATATAGCCGTGCAGATCAAACAGATAGTTTTCGTGCTCGCCCAACATTTTGTCCTTTCAGCGTGGATGCGTAATTGTGGTCCAATAAGGTACGGGATGCAGTCACTCGCATCGGCAAGGTCACCCAAAAATCGTGACATCAGCCGCTGGTTGCGTGGAAATGGGTGGATTCACATTCGAGCTGCGACAACGCTGCTGGTATCTTTCGAGACGAATAACCTGGGAACGGAAAGGCAGTGACGAACAAAGCATCTTACACGATTGGCCCAATCGAACCCGCATTGCTGGACAAGACGATGGGGGCGCTCCTAGAGGACGCGGCCAAAGCCGTCCCTGATCGGGTCGCGATCATTTTCGGGCGCCGTGACGCAAGCCAGCGTCCACGGTGGACGTATGGTGAAATGTACGCAGACGCGAAGCGCGTGGCACAGGCCCTTGCCGCGCGCTTCGGGCACGGCGAGCGGGTTGCCATCTGTGCGCCGAATTCTCCCGAGTGGGTCCTTCTGCAATTCGGCGCGGCGATGGCGGGGGTTGTACTAGTTACCGTAAATCCAGCTTACACAGCGGAAGAACTCGCGTACGTGCTCAAGCAATCGAAAAGCGCAGGGATTCTCGTGGTCCCTGATTACCGTGCTAACCAGATGCTTGCATCGGTGGAACAGGTGCGAACCAACTGCCCGGCACTGCGAGAAGTGATCAGGATGGACAAATGGGATGCGTTCCTGGCAACTGCCGATGAAGGCACGAAACTACCCGATGTCCAGCCGGGCGATGCCTGCATGATCCAATACACATCGGGCACCACCGGCTTTCCCAAGGGCGCGCTGTTGCACCACCGTGGAGTCGTCAATAACGGCTACCAGGTCCTGGATCGCATGCAGATGGGAGAAGGTGATGTTTTCCTGACGATGATGCCGCTGTTTCACTGCGGTGGTTGTATTCTGTGTGTTCTCGGCAGCGTGTCGCACCAGGTGACGCAGGTAATCGTTGAGGCGTTTGAACCGGGGCTTGTCCTTGAACTGATCGAGTCTTGCAAGGTCAACGCTTTCAACTGCGTACCCACGATGATGATCGGCATGATGGAGCATCCAGATTTCTCACTCCGCGACACATCCTCCATTCGCCGCGTCATCTCTGGCGGCGCCACAGTGCCTGCCGAGATGGTGAGGAAAGTGGAACAGGCCTGGAGTGCAAAGTTCACCATCGTGTTTGGCCAAACCGAGTGTTCACCAGTCGCCTGCATGACCTGGCCTGACGACGCTGCTGAAGACAAGGCCACGACGCTAGGGGGCGCTATGCCTCATGTGGAGAACAAAATTGTTGACGTCGAAACCGGTGACACAGTGCCGCACGATCAATTAGGGGAATTTTGTACGCGTGGTTACCATGTCATGCACGAGTACTTCGAGATGCCCGAGGCGACGCACAAAACGGTCGATGAGGATGGGTGGCTGCATACCGGCGATCTTTGCTCAATGGATCCTCGTGGCTACTGCACGATCCAGGGCAGACTAAAAGACGTGATCATTCGTGGTGGCGAGAATATCTATCCGCGCGAACTAGAAGAGTTGCTTTTCCAGCATCCAATGGTGGGCCAGGCAGCGGTTGTCGGGCTCCCCGATGACCGCCTGGGAGAGGTCGTCGGCGCTTTTATTCGCGCCGCGCCAGGACAAACCCCTTCTCGAGGGGTGCTGTTCGCCTATCTAAGGACTCGCGCTTCGCCACAGAAAACGCCGAAGCACTGGTACCTGGTAGACGACTTCCCGCTGACAGGTTCTGGTAAGATCCAGAAGTTTGTTCTGCGCCAGCAGTGGGCTTCTGGAGAGTTCCAGGACGAACTGGCATAGGACGATGATGAAGCCTCATCCATTCGGTCAGGTCCGTCCTGTCTTTTGGGGGAAGTGGCATTCGTATGGCTGGCCGCCCGGCGTTATCATAAAGTAGGTGGGTAGCAAATAGGTGAGAAATGGATGAGACGCAGGGCAAACAACTCAAGGCCAGCTTCGACCGCGATGGTTTCGTTATTGTTCGTAACTTTGTTGCGCCAGACCAGCTGACGGAAATATGCAGGCGCGCTGAGGCGGCTCTCGATAGCCTGCCCAGGTCGGGCGGCTTGTATTCCAACGTCACCAAGGGCCTTGAGAAATTAGACGACTATCTGGCCGACTGGCTCAACAACGGCCCGCACATGCCGGTGCTGACGACATTGATAGGCACCAAACCAGAACCCACCACCTCGAGTTTTTTCACCAAGAACAATGTGACGGAACAGGTTTATCCTCACTCAGATGCCGGCGAAGGCGGCGTCATCTGGATTGCGATCGATCCGACCGATAGAGAGAATGGTTGCTTACAGTTCCTTAAAGGCTCGCACTTTCGTCAGGAGGAGTTCTCCCACCTGCAACCACATCTCGCCAACGACCTGACTGGGCACCCGGATGCCTTCGAGGCTGCCATGGACCCGGGCGACATCGCGTTCTTTCGGCCGGCGACCATTCACTGGTCAGGGCCTAACCACAATGGTTCACGCCGGCGCGGATTCAACTGCTTCTACGTCGGCGACCCACGTCAACGATCCGGCAAACCGGGCAAAGGCAAGGCATCGAAGCTGCGCGACCCCCCTTAGGCCTAGGCCCTGGGGATGACGCCATGGGAGAGAACGCGCAAGCGTTATTGGCTTTGAGGTTGACCAGTGTCGTGAGGAAGGTTGCGCGCTCCCTCGTTGTCTTGTTAGTGAGATCGAATCTGCTCGCAAAGCCAATGACGAAAAGGTGCTGGATCGCCTGTCTATTAACCTGTTGTGCACGGCCGAGCGAATCGCCTATCGCAATCTGGTCGTCGGCCTGGAACCACCAGCGTCAGCGACCCATGGCAATCCGTCCAGGGAATGGATAGGCGCCCAGATCCGCGCAGATATCTGAGGTTATGTCACCCCAGGCTGGCCAGAGAAAGCCGCCAAGATTGCAGGTACTTTCATCGCCATCGATCTGTCTGAAACCCCTAACAACTGTCGACTGGCTGAAGCGGTCAAAGATACAGTCGGTTGGGCAAGGCAATGTCGATTGGGAACAGACATGGTCAAGGATCAACGAAAAATATAGGCACTACGCTGACGTTCATACCATCAACAATACCGCGCTGATCGTCTTGGGCGGATGGGACGCAGATTGCACGGGCGCTACCGCAGGTTCCGTTGTAGGTATGAGGTTGCTTGCGCGCTCACTGCCTGACAAGTGTATTGGGGTGTTTAACGATCGTCTGAATTGTACTGTCCGGGAGTCTGAGATGAATCAGATTTCGGATTTGGCGCGGCGGGGACTCACGCCATCTCGATAAGGGTCATGGACGAGTGATAGTCATCCTGAGCGACATGTTCCCTGACCTGACATGTCGACGGGGACGCCTGGCCCGGAGAGATATCAGGCTATGACATCCCGCGGTTAACGCTCGGGGATGACAAGATGTGCACACCTGGGACCCTTGGGTTCACTCAGTATCATCTTCATGAATAACCACGATACCCGCATCACCATCGATCGTTAGCATCTGGCCATGCTTGATGCGCTTGGTGCCATTACCGACGCCGAGCACAGCGGGGATGCCATACTCTCTTGCGACGATGGAGCCGTGCGCGAGGATACTGCCCATGTCGGTAACAAGCCCGGCAGCGCTGGCGAACAGTTGGGTCCAGGCCGGCGTGGTCATGGGCGAGACGAGAATCGAACCGTTCTCCATTTTATCAAATTCAGCCGGGCCAAGGATGACACTCGCTTTTGCAGTGACACGACCGGAACTGACAGCGAATCCGCGCATCTGGTTGCTTGATTCATCATTCAGAATCTGGGTTTCCTTGAATGCAACGTTAGGGTCATCCCGGGCTTCTTCGGGCACCGTGCCGGGCGGGTGATGACGCTTGCGTGCTTCCCGGAGTTCGCGACGTTGCGCGGCCAACTCGCCGAGTTCTGGCAGGGACTTGCCCGCGCTGCGGGCGACGATTGCGCGCTCAAGTTCCTCGGTTACCAGAAAGAAGGTGTCCCCTGGTGTTTGGAACGTCTTGGCATCAACCATCCTGCGGCCCAGTTCGAAGGCGATGGGGCGAAACACCGACCAGCAGTAACCGAACAGGAACGCGACTTCTTCACGAATGTAGTTGTACTTCCTGGCAATCCACAAGCGAAACCGGAGCTGCCAATATTCAAGCCCTGACAATAATGCGGATACCTCTGCATACTTTTCGTTTCGAGTCTTTGTTGCCCGCTCATCTTGTTGGCGGGGGTCATAGTCCTTGTTAGTGACCATGCCACGTAGTGTTACAAACACACCCGAGGGGTCCTCCAGTTGGGTTGGTTCAACAAAGTCCATGCTGTAGCCCTGGTGACCATAGGCCGCCAAAAAGTCATCAATCGCTTTTACGATGGCGCCGGCCTGCGGATGATCTCTCAACTCGTCCATCATGAACTTGCCGGGCGTAACGATCAGGAGGTGTGACAGCTCCTCGTTGGCTCGAATCAACTGTGCAATCTTGAACAGGTCAGCATTGGACTGCATGGTCTTCGATGCGATGCCAGAGAGAAACTGACCACTGATAAAGTGATGATCAGGTAGAGCCTCACCCAGGAAGCATTGCAATTGATCGTCGGTGGACTTGGCGACCCCAAAGGTATGGCTGGAGTTGCTTGACCAATAGTAACCTTCTTCGACACCCATCTCGCGCAGGGCCGCTAGCAGTTCAGTGTCGGAAGCGCTGGTGACATCAAGCCCGGACCACTTTTCCTTGATGCTGAGCAGGCGCGGCCGCGTCACCTCGTGCCACTCGCCAAGCTGCCTGTCATTGGCTTCTGTGTTACTAAAGGCGCCGTAGGTGGGGTTTTTGCTCTCGGGGAACGTGATCTTGAGCGCAAGTTCGGCTTCGTCCTGTTCGGCAACCCAGGCGTCGAAGGCGACGCGGTCCTCGGCCGGTAAATCTGCCGCGAATCGATCGATGTCGCGCTGCATTAGCGCGTTGCGGTCGGCCGGCGCTGCTTTGTTTGGCGCCTTGGTAGCCGCATTCTGATTGGCTTTTTCGGCTGCCTTGATTTCTTCAGCCTCAATCTCCGCCTCGCTCACCGGTTTTGGCGTACTTTCTGCCTTAAATTTATTGATGATCTGGGGGAAGTCGAAACGCATGTATGCATAGCCATTCATCGTGACGAACATTGGTCCACCGCCGACCATAATGCTCTTGCCACGACGAGGTGATTCGAGACCCTCGGTGAGATAAAGCTCTTCAAACAAGGGGCACAGCGGGTCGGGCATGTTTTCCACGATCTGGCGGCGTGACAAAAACTGTGCCGGGGGGGTCGGAACCCATTCCACAGTGATGGGTGCAACCGACAGGTTGGTGATGGGGCGTGACTGCAGCAGGTGCAACTGGCCGTCGCTAAATGCCCATTCGATATCCTGGTGCTGGCCTTCGAACAAACTCTCGATCTTCATCGCAGTGCTGGCGAGTTCTGCAAGCATGGCCTCCGACAGCGAGGACAGTTCGCGTTCGTCGGCACCCACATCCGCAAGTTTTGTGCCGGCGTCACCATCGTAGATGATCTTCTGTTCTTTTGGACCGATCACGGTCTCTTTCACCTTCAGAGTGTGCTTATCGATGATGTAGGTGTCCGGTGTCACCTGGCCACTCACGACTGCCTCGCCCAGGCCGAAGCTGGCGTTGACGATGAGTTCGGCCCGCTCGCCGGTTGCCGGGTTTGCGGTAAACAGAATACCGGACACCTCGGAAGGCACCATGATCTGCACCACCACCGCCATGACAACAGAGTTCTGGTCAATACCATTCTGGTGACGATAGCTGATGGCCTGGGCAGTCCATAGTGAGGCCCAGCATTTCTTCACAGCGTCGACAACAGCACTTGCTCCGCGGACATTGAGAAAGGTCTCCTGTTGGCCCGCAAATGACAAGCCTGGCAAGTCCTCGGCATTGGCGGATGAGCGAACAGCAACTGCAGGCTTGCCGTCCAGCGCTTCGTACGCGGTGGTAATCTCGGCTACCAGTGCGTTGGGCAAAGGCTTGTCGAACAGTGCCCTGACATCGTCGGATGCGTGAATGAAAGAGGCCCGACCCTCAACCGCCCTGGGCTGTGCGAGTTCAAGAATCGAGGCCTGCAGTTTGTTGTCCTTGATGTAGTCGCGGTATGCCTGGGTGGTGACATGAAATCCGCCAGGGACACTGAAGCCCGCATTTGCGAGTCTGGAGAGTGAACGGCCCTTGCCGCCAACGACTTCGAGGTCGTCACTGTTTGTGTCAATGGGTGCTATCAGGTCGGGCAATTAGTTACCTTTTTGAGATTTTAAGGATGGTGCAATGGTAGGAATGGGGTGGCACCGGGACAAGGCGAGAAGCCGTTGCCCGACACAGTCCTCACCCAAAACAACGAAGGGGCCGCCGGTCAGCGGGCCTTCGTGCTCTGTCAGGATGAAGATGGACTAGCGGGGGATGCGGTGAAGCTAACGACCTTTGAACACGGCTTCACGTTTATCGACAAACGCCTTGAATGCTTCCCGTGAGTCTTCGCTGGCGCCGGTTCGGCTATGACGTTCAGTTTCAAGATCGATATAGTCGCGCAGTGACATGTTCTCGCCGCTGATAAAGTTCTTTTTCATTTCGCCCATCGCCAGTGGTGCTGACTTGGCGAGCCGGTCGACGATCGCGTCGACTTCGGCGGCAAAGACATCGGCCGCAAAGACCTGCGATACCAGCCCGATTCGAAGCGCTTCTTCTGCCTTGAACTTGCCATGCAGAAAGTAGAGCTCTCTTGCCTTGGACGCACCCACGATGCGAGGCAACAGCCAGGGGCCAGCCATGTCGCCTGAGATCGCAACTCCCAGGAACGCTGAGTTGAAACTCGCGCCAGCGACAGCATAACGAAGGTCGCACGCGCAGGCCCAGCCAAATCCGGCGCCTGCACAGGCACCGTTGATTGCGGCGACGGTCACTTTCGGCATCTCGTGCAGAATTGAAGTGATGTGAAAATATTCCTTGCGGCCTTCTTCCTGGGCCTCGCCGCTGGTGTAGGCGTTCAGATCAGCGCCGGGACAGAACCCGCGACCGGCACCCGTGAGTTGCACCACACGTACCTCCCTGTCGTCAGCTGCCCGCCTGACGCACTCATACAACTCGCGCATCATGGTGTTGGTAATACCGTTCAGTTTATCAGGGCGATTGAGCGTGATGGTCGCCCTGTGATTCCCGACTTCGTACAGGATCGTTTTGTAATCCGACATGTTTGCCTCCTGGCTTTTCGCGTTGTCGCAGTCGACCCGCTCGTGGCGTTGGTCTCTGTTGTCCGATGTGATTGTCTGGAACATACGAGACAAATTGCAAGTATGAGCAAGTTTAGATCACCCAAAAAAAAGCAGTCTGGTGCGTTTCAATCGAAGTCGATTGTTCATCGTGGCCCAACGGATACTTTAGTTAGTCGTCTTGCGCAAGTTCTTTGCTATCCCTTGATTCGTAAGATAAAGGGGGCAGGTCCAATTCCAAAAAATGGAGTGCCAGGTTTAATTTTTCTAAAAGGAAACTGACCCCCAACCTCTGATCAGGAATTGAAACTCACCCCTTTTCGCAATATGGAATTAGGCCACAACTATATCTTGTGATAGGTTTCCTGTTCTTTTTATAGGCCCTAACGAGCGAAGGTGACACTGTATGAATGGCGCGGAAAGTTTACTAGAAACATTGACTAACAATGGCGTTGAGGTTTGTTTTGCTAACCCTGGTACCTCGGAAATGCACATGGTCGCTGCCATGGGCAAATCAGAGGGTATGCGCCCTATCCTGTGCCTGTTCGAAGGTGGGTGCTCTGGTGCAGCAGACGGATACGCCCGCATGGCAGACAAACCCGCCTGCACGCTGCTACATCTTGGTCCCGGGTTGTCTAACGCTTCAGCGAACTTGCACAACGCGCACAAGGCTGGCTCAGCGGTGATCAATCTTATTGGTGATCATGCAACCTACCACAAGAAATATGATGCACCGTTAAATTCGGATGTTATCGGATTGTCGAAACCGGTTTCACATTGGGTCCGGACCGTAAAGGACGCGTCGAGCCTACCGGCTGATGCGGCAGATGCAGTGGTTGCAGCCAATATCAAGCCGGGGCAGATATCGACGCTCATCGTTCCTGCGGACTGCGCCTGGAACGAATCCGTTGCGCCCGTTGCGCGTCGCGTGATGCCCATTGCGCCGCAGGTCGACAATGATGCAGTGACAGGGGCGGCCAAACTACTCAAGAATGGCCAGCAAACCATACTGCTGATGTCCAAGATGGGGCTGACCGAACGATGCCTGGAACTTGCCGACCAGGTATCGCAAGCGACGGGCGCCCGGGTGTTCATCGATACGCTGAATAAACGCATTCCCCGTGGCGAGGGTAGATGCCAGACGGAGCGGCTTGGCTACTTCGCGGAACAGGCAGCCGAGCAACTCAAGGGTGTCACGCAGTTCATCCTGGTTGGAACCAAAGCACCGGTCGCATTTTTTGCCTATCCCGGTAAGCCGAGCGAGTTCTACCCCGCGGGCAGCACGCTGCATACGCTTGCCGATACCAAACAGGACGCCGAGGATGCCTTGTCGAAACTGGTTGATGAACTCGATGCAGTCAATTACACGCTACGCAAGCAGTTACTGCAAAAGCCAACGCTGGCAACCGGGCAATTGTCGCCGAGAAATCTGGGTGTGGCTGTCGCAACCTATATGCCAACCGATGCTGTCGTCATCGATGAGAGTGGTACTGCGGGTGGAGGGACCTTTGCGAGTACTGCCTCTGCAGAACCCCACGAGTGGCTGGGAATTACCGGGGGTTCTATTGGCTATGGACTTCCCGCGGCCATCGGTGCGGCGGTTGCATGCCCGGACCGAAAGGTCATTTGCATGCATGGTGATGGTGGCGCGATGTATACCATTCAGTCACTTTGGACCATGGCTCGCGAACAATTGGACATTTGCATCGTCATCCTGGCCAATGGTAAATACGGCATCCTGCAGGTAGAACTCGGTCGGGTGGGTGCCCAATCCATGACGCCGAAGACCCTGTCGATGCTGGACATTTCAAACCCCGACATCGACTTCGTTAAAATGGCTGAAGCAATGGGCGTCCCGGCAAGCCGTGCTAACACAGCCGAGGAATTCAACAAGCAATTCGAACGCGCGATGAAAGAACCTGGGCCGCGACTGATTGAAGCGATGGTCGTTCAGTAAAATGGTCAAGAGATAAAGGGGTTAGGTTCAATTCCAAAAAATGTAGCGTCAGATTTAATTTCTGGACTTGGATACTGAGCCCCTCATCTCGGGTCAGGGTTTCAAGCTGACCCCTTTTCGCTCTGTCATTCATGCAGTACCGGAGTAGTTAATGGCGTTAGAACGATATTGCGAATTGCACCGGCAACAGTTTCACTTCACGGCGCGTGAAAAATGGATCAACGTACCGGACGGCCGCTGCATCCAGGTCTCATGGATGCAGCGGCGCGTATCCGCAAACGCCGTTTAACCAACAGCTATCGCTTCCATAAGCCGAGCACTGATAGTGCGCCTACTGATTGATAAGACCTCAACCGAGGTATTCATCGACGCCGGACGGATATCGGCATCTTTCTGTTTTCTTCCTAACGGCTACAAAAACACATTGGAATTCAGGACTTATAGCGGAGACCAGATCATCGAAGATCTCGAACTACATGAACTTGAGTTTGGCTAGCAAAAAGGTGCGCGAGTGGTCCGCAACTACAGATCGAGTTCGAGTACCGGCGAAATCGAGCCGGAGCAACACACCATCGTTGATTGATTGGCAGCCCTCTCATCATCACTGAGCACCGAGTCCCGGTGATCGGGCGTCCCACTCAGCACACGAACTTCGCACGCCCCACAGGACCCACCGCGGCATGAATAGGGTAAATCTATGCCCATGCCCAGCAATACATCCAGGATTGAACTGTACTCTGGAACGAATACTTCAATATCGCTGCGCACGAGTTTGATGGTAAAGCCTGCCTGGTTTGATTCAGTCATCTTGATCTCATGAAGCCCGGTAAAATTAACCACGTCTTGTAGCGACGGTCAAGAAATCCGCGGCGCAAAGACTAAGGGAGCGGGTTCATTCGGTTCCAGGCTCGAAAAATCGGGTGAACTCAGTTTGCAAAACCCATCCGCTGAACTTCCTGGTGGGATGTGCGCGCAGTACTCTTTAGAATGAATGAAATGAATGATCACCTCGAAATAGAGATGGCGGGAAACAAAGGAACCAACATGATTGATCTGGATTTAACGGGAAAGAGGGCAGTCGTCACAGGCGCAAGCCTTGGCATCGGTGCGGCAACGGTCAAGGCGCTGGCTGACCAGGGCGCTCTCGTCAGCTTCTGTGCTCGCAACAAGGACGCAGTAGGCGAGCTGGCGAGTTATTCAGACAGTGTTACGGGATACGTTGCCGATATGGGCAACGCCGAAGGCGTCAACGGATTTCTGGACGCGGTCGAGGCCGATGGTGGTGCTGATATTCTGGTTAACAACGTCGGTTCATCCCCATCCCGGAACTTCCTGTACATGCCTGACGAAGACTGGATGGAACTCTACGAACTCAACTTGCTGTCTGCGGTGCGTTGCACGCGACGACTGCTCCCCAAAATGCGCAAGCAAAAGTGGGGTAGAGTCATCATGATCGCCACTACGGCGGCCAAGTATCCGGGTGCAGCACTCATTGATTACGGCACCAGCAAGGCAGCGATGATTTCGATGAGTAAGTCGCTTGCGAGAAAATATGGCGTCGATGGTGTGCTCGTGAATTCGGTATTGCCGGGTCTGATTCATACAGCGATGTGGGAACGTGCCGCCGCAGAGATTGCCAAGGCAACTGATAGCACGATGGAAACTGTGATCAAAAACAATGGGCGTAACGTCCCGGTCGGACGTTATGGGACCGCGGAGGAGGTCGCGGCGGTCATCGTATTCCTGAGCTCCAAAGCGGCGTCTTACGTTAATGGCGTTTCGATGGAAGTCGACGGCGGTCAGTCAGGACACATTTGAAATTTCTAATGACCTCAGGGGAGGATGTATTATGAACGACTACATGAAGGATGCTGAGCAGCGAGCGCTCAAGCTCGGCAACCGCGGGCCCCTGCGGTTCGATTCTAATGGCCGCCTGGATGCGGGCATCGCGGCAGCGTTCTCTGAGCATGGCTTTTATGTCTTCAAGAACGTGATCAAACCGGTCGAGCTAGAGGATCTTCGAAGCGAGATTGCTGAGGCGCTTGCTCGCGCCCCGGTGGGGCCCAAGGCAGACCTCGATGCGAATGGAGATCGGCCCATTGGCGCGGACCTTCGTGGTCCCTCTTTTAGTTTTGCCAAACCCTTGTCTGATCCGTTGGGTGGAACTGACAAGTATCAGGGGCGACATCCGGTTAAGATGGTTGAGTTGGAGGCTGAGCGTGGCGCGCCAGAACACACGGTGGAACTCGTGGTCAACGTGCTGCGGCTGATGGATTCATGTTTACGGCTGTATGGTCATCCGGATATTTTGCGGTTGGCTGACAGTATCCTCGGGCCCGATTTCCTGCCATTTAACGAGAACATTTTTGTCAAGGAACCTGGGCTCGGTGCCGCGGTTGCCTGGCACCAGGATGGAACGACCCATTGGAACAGCCCGGATCGTGACGAGTTGAGCCACGGCTATAATAACCAGGTGCAGGTTTACGATTACAGTGCAGAAACTGCCTTATGGGTGTTGCCAGGCTCCCACAGGCTGGGCAAGGTTGATATTAGCGGCCTGTTAGCAGGCCAGGAATCTGATCGCTTACCCGGGGCGGTGCCGATACTCTGTAGCGCCGGTGACGTCTCGATCTGCAATCGGCAGGCCGTGCACGGATCGTTTCCAAATAGTTCAGCCGACAGACGTTGGAGTGTCACCTACGGTTTTTTGCCCCGCCACCGCGTACTCGGCATAACGACGAAGCGGCTGGATGGCAGCCTCCAAACCTATGACAGTACGCGTTTAAACGAGCGGGCGAGGATGATCCCGCTTGCGGTCGATGCAAGGCGGCAGCGCTATCCTTCCGCCCCCGCCTATTGCTATCAACCCACTGAAGGTATGGAAGCAGACAACCAGTGGGACGAACTCGCTCGTGAGCGAATCAAGGCCTACCACATTCAGAATGTGCATCTTTAGGCGATTGAATCGCTCAGCTAGCGGTCCACGGCTTGGTCGTTTACAAGGGGCTTGAGCGAAGCACCCTGCCGGATCGTTCATTTGTGAGCTCGTCGTTCCGAAGAATTGGCGTGCCATTCACCAGAGTGGCAATATACCCGGCGCCATCCTGAACCAGGCGACTGCCGCCGTGAGGGAAATCCTGTACGACCCTGGGTTGCCTTTCTTCAACGCGTTCAAGGTCGATCACATTGATATCGGCACGTTTTCCGACGCTTAGTTCGCCCCGGTCCTTGAGCGCCATTACTGTGGCTGGCCGGCTGGTCATCCGATGGATTGCCGTTTCCAGTGGAATCCGCTTTTGGTCCCTCACCCAGTGACTCAGCATGAAGGATGTCCAACCGGCATCCATGATGACGGAAACGTGTGCGCCGGCGTCACCCAGGCCTGGCACGATCCAGTCGCGGTCCATCAGTTGCTCGACCTTGTCAAAGTGGGTGTTGAAAAACGGCATATGGAAAGTCGCCGTGCCGTCGGATTCGAGCATCATCCGCAGCCACGTCTCTGCAGGGTGCTCACCGGTCTGCTTGCTCATCTCTAAAAGATTGTCTGCGGGACCCTTGGTGTAAATAGGTCGGGCACCGTCACCCATCCACCGGAGGCCCTGGGCAAACTTTTCACTTTTGGGATCATCTTTTGCGGATTGAATCAGTTCTTGCCGAAAGGCGTCATCGCGTATCGCCTCGAGGCGCTTGTTGGGGTCGATCTTGTGTAGCTTGCCCCATCCCGGAAACAGAATGACGGTTTGGAGGTTGGAGACGTTGCCACCGCATCTTGGCACCGTCGTGCCGTAAATCTGGCAGCCCTCGGCGCGATATTTCTCGATGACGTGATGCGGGTCCTCGAACCTGAAGGTCTCTGTCTCGACCGCGCTGAACAGCACCCTGCCACCACCAGCCTTTGCTTGTCTGCCCACCAGGTCAAGATCCTTCTCGATGGAATCTTTGGTGTACCACGGGACGTTCTGCATCAGGCCATTGTGCTTTGCGACGCTACGCGCGATGGCTTCCAGTTCTTCGGCCTTGGCAAACGTGCCAGGTATTGCTCGGCCGTCGGGTATCCGGTGAGCGGGCAGGCGGTTGGTTGAAAACCCAACGGCGCCGTCCTTGACTGCCTGGCCAGCGATATCCGCCATTTGCCGGAGTTCATCGGCATTGGGGTCTGCGTCGATGCCGCGTTCGCCCATGACGTAGTATCGAAGCGCGGCGTGGCCGATCATACCGGCCACGTTGATGGCCGGGTTCATTTTTTCGATCGAATCCAGGTATTCACCGTAGGTTTCCCAGTCCCAGGGAAGCCCTGACAATATCGCCTCACGTGGAATTTGCTCTACCGTTTCCATCATCTCGGCCAGAAATGCGCGATCACCAGGTTTGCAGGGTGCAAACGTGACTGCGCAGTTGCCCATCAGTACCGACGTTACGCCATGGTTTGAACAGGGAGAAAGCGCGGGGTCCCAGCCGATCTGGGCATCGAAGTGAGTATGGACATCGATAAAGCCTGGTGTGACCGCGGCGCCATCAGCATCAATTTCCTGCTTGCCGCGTGCCGTGACTTTTCCGACCGCGACAATCTGGTCGCCGTCAATAGCGATATCCCCTGCAAATGGCGTGTCGCCAGTACCATCGACGATGAGTCCGCCGCGTATTACGATGTCGTGTGTCATGTTGTTGCTCCGAAGTTTATGTGTTGCGAGTTGGCAATTTTCCTCCGTTCGGTATCGGGCGTCCAAGTTTTGGTCCCTGAAGATACCCCATTAATTTTGATAAGGGTGCTATCCTCAGTCTTAATCACTGATGATCTTGTCGATAGTCGAGATGTTTTCGATACGTCCCAGCTGGTCACGAAAAATTCTCATCCGGTTGCCAAATGTAAGCAGCTCTTCGGTGAGCGCGCTGCGAGGGAAACTGCAAAAACAACAGGAAGCAGGGTCGGGGCACCCACTGCCTCAGCGATGGTAGTCGTTACGATGGCGAGTAGGCTGACGACCATGTGCATGGTCGAGGCGTCATCCGCTATTCCGATGGCAGCTGTTATGTTGGTGGCGTCGTCTTGTCCAGGATAGTTACGGTGCCGCGGTCTCCATCGACTACGATCGTTTGTCCACTCTTGATCCTTTGTGTGGCATCCCCGACGCCCAGTACCGCCGGGATGCCATATTCGCGGGCAACAATGGAACCGTGAGCAAGAATGCTGCCGATATCGGTGACCAGTCCTTTCGCGTGGGGAAATAGCTGGGTCCAGGCCGGCGTGGTGAGGGGGCAAACCAGGATTGAACCGGGTTTCATCTTGTCGAATTCCGAAGGTGACAGGATGACACACGCCGTGCCGGTAACCTGACCGGGTGACACTGCAAACCCATGCAGCAGTTTGTCACTGTCCTCGTTGTTGCGAATTGTGGCGTGTGGATCCCTGTTATCTTTGATCGGCGGAATGGCTGCGGGAGGATACATACGAAATCTTTTTGCCCGCAGTGCTTTCTGGTCAGAAGCTTTGTCCGCCAGTTTCGACAGGCTGCCATCGTTCGTAATGATGGCAGCCTCCAGATCTTCCTTCGACAGGTAAAATACGTCGTCCGCTTGACCAAGTCTGCCAACGGCCGCGATCCGCTGGCCAAGTTCCAGGGCCAAGGGTCGGAATGTAGTCCATGCCAAGCCCATGTAAAAAAGCGCCTCCTCGCGGGCGGGATAATTGACCCGCGCCGTCAGGTACAGTCGCAGGAACTCGATGCGTTGTTTCCCCTTGAAGAATTTGAGCGCATGTCTCCACTTCGCGCGCCGGTTCTTGGTGACTGCTTTTTGCCTTTCTGTAAGGTCGTAACCGGTGTCCCGCACCAGTGCTCTGAGACTGACAACAAATGGCAGGGGCGCTTCGGTGAGCGTGGGTTCGACAAAATCAAGATTGAATACCTGCCTGCCGTACTCGTGCAGATAGGCGTCGATGGCTGCTATGATCGACGCACCTTCCGGGTGTTGGCGTAACCCGTCAAGCAGGCGCGTGGCCGGTGTGCAGATGGTCAGCTCAAACAGGGCAGGGTGCTTGACGATGCGATCGGCAATAGCACGCATTGCTCTTTCTGCATCCAGCGTCCGCGAAGTAAACCCGGAGAGAAAGGTACCACTGATAAGGCCCTCATCAGGCGCGTTTTGTTCCAGGAAACTCTGGAAGGCGCCATCGGTCATCTTGGCGGTGCCAATAACGCTGCGCAGCGCATGCCAGTACGCGGCTTCCGCGCGCGTCAGCGCCTGCATCCCTTTGATCAGTTCTTCGCTGGTAAGCCCGGCTGGATCCAATGGCTGCCAATGCCCGATGACCGCGAGATAGGCGGGTAGCTGGCGCTTTTCCCACACCATGATGGCAGGGTACTTGCGAAACATCCTGAACGCGCGAGCCATGAGATAAAGCCAACGCCGTGACCCACCTTTCATATCGTTAAGGAAGAACTCTCCCTGAGTGAAGGTTCGCCTCAGGCTGGTGTACCAGGGGGTGGCGGCCCGATCCTGTCGGTACTTTTTCATATAGTTCGACCAGTCCCTACCGTTTTCCCGGTAGATAGGCTGATAGGCATAGCCGTTCACGGTCGTGACGACAAAATTCTTCATGTAATTCCTCGTGAGCCGGCCATTGTATTGCCATCCGACTGGCCAAGTCTGGGTATCGTAGATCGCTCGGAGGTACATGTCTTCAAACAAGGGCGATAACGGGTACGGCATGTTCTCGGCGACCTGTCGCTTGAGCAGCTGGGCGTCGGGTATTTCTGGCCAGGTGACGTCGATGGGTGGGGAGAGAGGCAAATTAGTAATCGGGCGAGACTGCAACAACCAGAGTTCGCCTTTCGCCAATGCCCATTCAATATCCTGGGGCACGCCGCCAAATTCGTGCTCGACCGCAAGGGCAATGGACGTAAGCCCGGCCAGTTCGGCGGGTTCCAGCGAGTGTAACCTGGACCGTGCCCGGGCGACGGCTTCGATGCGCGTGCCTTGTAGGGCATCTGCAACGACCATTCGGTCCTTGGCACCGACGATAATGTCCTTGGCTGTCAGGCTCTCCCGATCGACGATATAGGTGTCCGGCGTCACCTGGCCACTGACCACGGCTTCACCAAGGCCGAAGCTGCAGTTGACGATCATCTCGGCGCGTTCGCCCGTTGTGGGATTGGCTGTGAAGAGGATACCTGATACGTCTGAGGGCACCATGACCTGCACGACGACAGCCATCGCCACAAGCTCGTTATCGACACTCATTTCGTGTCGATAACTCAGCGCCTGCGTCGTCCACAGCGAGGCCCAACAAGCCTTCACTGCGCGCGCGACGGCGTCCGCGCCGGTCACATTCAGCAGGGTTTCCTGCTGACCCGCGAACGAAAGGTCAGGGAGGTCTTCTGCGTTCGCCGAGGAACGTACCGCGACGGCGGGGTTACCTGGAAGTGCCGCATAAGCTCCTTTGATTGCAGCATCCATCTCGGCAGGAAGATCCCTGCTTGCAAACAGGTGACCGATAGCAGTCGATGCCGATTCAAAGGATAGGGCACCGTTCTCGACTGCCGGCATTGCCAGCGCTAGAATCTCGCGCTGGAGCGAATGCAAGGCAACAAAACGTCGATAGAAGGATGTTGGAACGTGAAAGCCCGTCGGCACCTTGAAGCCGGCCAGCGCGAGCCTAGACAGGGATCTGCCTTTGCCGCCGACCACCTCAAGGCCGTTCTCTACGGTGTCGAGGGGCAGTACGGAAATCAGATCCATCGTGCTTTACTGGCGAACGCTTATTGCCAGAACCGCTCGGATTTGAGCCATGCTCGGATGGGATATAGCTCACCGGTAAGCGCGTCTGACGCCGGCGATGCCAGAAACAACGCCAGATTGGCCACGTCTTCTGGCTCAGGTGGCAGATTCAGACGAGGCACTGCCTTGCCATCCTTGTCCGGAGAAGTCGGAATGATGCCATAACCTTTCAATTCATCAGTGGCAGTAAGCCCCGGCAGTATGCAGTTGACGTTGATGTTATGTGGCGCCCACATGAAGGCCAGGTTGTTGGTCAGGCTAATGACGCCTGCCTTTGCCGCAGAGTAGTGCAACTGGCCGGGATTACCTTTACTGCCTGCCGTTGAGGAGATGTTGATGATCTTACCGGAACCTTGTTTGATCATCTGTTTACCGGCAGCCAGGCAAGGGATGAAGACACCGGTCAGGTTCTGCTCAACGACGTCCCGCCACTCATCCAGCGGGGTGTCTTCCGCCTTGTGACTTTTGCCCCAGCGCCCGGCGTTATTGACGATGATGTCAACGCTGCCAAATGCTGCCACGGTTTGTTCGATTAAGTCGTCGACCTGTTCTGTATTGGAGATATCGACGGCAATCGCCAGCGCGCTTTGCCCCTTCTGCTTGATGGTGTCCGCGACCTTGTTGATATTGTCCTGGTTGCGGCTTGCGACGACGACATTGGCGCCCGCCGCGGCAAAGGTTGCCACCATGGACCGACCAAGTCCTCCGGCGCCACCGGTGATGATGGCGGTCTTTCCTTCTAGATTGAAACTGGACATGTATTTTCCCTGACGCTTGGCGCCTCTATTCACCCTGCTGTCGCAGGACGATTGCAACGATCCTTTAGTCTACTATTTCCCGTCTTTTTGTACTTCCTGGGCGCCCTGGGACCTCCCCCAAAATTGTTTGCAACGCATGCTCGGGAACCTCGGTCTGACGATTGCTCAATAAAAACTTTAACGGAATGTGAAGTCGCTCACGCCATGCTCTGGGGCTGTGGTCGGCGCCATCGAAGCGACGGGTGATCCAATCTTTCCCGGTGGTATAGCCGCGTTCGCGCATGACCTCATCCATCAACACTGAAATTATTTCCTTCTTTTTTCATGAGCTGCCAGACTTCATCGGTGACGGCTTTCTGTGGCATGTACTCAGCGCCTCGTGCACCCTTTGCCCATTGGGACATCCATACCGACACGACAATGGCGGGTCTGATCTGTCCCGCTCGAATGAGTCGCGTCATGGCCTTGTCCACGTCCCAAAACAAATCCATACCGGCGAAAGGCGAACTGCTCTGGTGAAAATTGAACTGGCCATCGTGCATGTAGATCACTGGATAGCGGTCGCTGGCTGCAGGGTCATAACCCTCGGGCAACCAGACGTCCACGGGGCGTGGTCGGATGAGTTTGGACGGGAACTCTAGATAGTTGACCAGCGTGCCATCTATAATGGCGGTCCAGGCTTTCCCGTCAACATGTCCTCCTTGAATTGCTCCTTTACGAGGTTCTCAACTTCCGTAGACATTGATTTTGAACCTTTGATGTTGGTTGCCTTGATGTTTTTCATTGCGTCAACGTTGTCGTGCAAATAGCGGAACTCGGGGCTGCGTAGCCATTCCGGCGGGTATCGATCGGTCACCTCTTTCAGTGCCGCCTTTGATCGAGGATACTGCCCCTTATCGTCAGTGTCAGCAATCCAGCCCATCAGTGCCGCGCGCATTTCCGCGAGTTGGCCACTGTAGCGGGGATCGTCAGCGAGGTTGACCACCTCAAATGGGTCACTCGGCAGGTGATACAGTTCTTCCGCGACCCGGGGACCATAGGGAGCAGACTGGGCGGGGGTGAGTTTACCTGCCTCCGCCAGTTTCCGGATTGTGAGGAAACTGCTTTTCTCTGGCTCCCGGAGCGCGTTCATCTCGCGATGCCCCCAGTTCATCAATGGTCGATCCGTTAGGAAGTTGCGGATATAGTGGAATTCGTCTCCCATGACGGACCGCACCCGGTCGATGACGTTGGACATGCGGTCGGCCGATGAAAAGACGTACTGGCGAAGGTAATCGGGATCAAAGGCATTTCTCGAATCCATATAATCGGGCACGGTCAACCCGGCCAATGCGAGGCTGGTCGCCGTGATGTCCATCAGGCTAACGAGATCATCACGGCGCGACCCCGGTCGAACTGGAGTCGTAAGGCTTGGCGCGGCGATAATAAACGGTACATGCAGACCCTCTTGGTAGACGAATTCTTTACTGCGTGGCAAATCCGAGCCGTGATCAGAATAGAGAAAGATGATCGTGTTGCCCCATAGTCCGTCTTCCTTCAGCTGCGCAATCACTTTGCCCAATTCATGGTCGGTCATGAGGATCGTGTTGAAGTGCGTTGCGATGTGTTGACGTACCTGTGGAATGTCGGGGTACTGTGCCGGCACCTTGACATCAGCTGGATAGACCGGCTCGATATCCAGTGATTTCAGGTGAGTCGTGAGCTCTTTCGTGACCTTGCCGCCGGCGATGGAAATTTTCCCGAAAAAGGGCCGGCCAGCGGGTACCTCTCGCCAGCTACCACCACCGTCAGCGCCTTTCCAGTTCTTTGCATTCACGGGTTTAGCGTTCTCGTTGCCGATGCTGTAAAGCGCGCGCCGGTCATAAACGAAGTTGAAGTCGTCCTTGGTGGCAGCGAAAGTCTCGTAGCCGGCGTCCCTGAACAGTTCCGGTAGGGTCTTCGTGCCAATGGGAAGGTGAATCTGGTACTCCGGCGTTCGACTTGATCGCATGTCTTGAGTGCCGGTCCTAATCGGGTAGGTGCCGGTAATCATCGCAGACCGGGTCGGGGCGCAAACCGGGACAGGCGCGTAAGCGCGCCGAAATACAACGCCCTCGGAGGCCAGCGCGTCGATGTTCGGTGTCTGAATGAGTTGTTCACCGTAAGCGCTGTACCACGGCGACTGATCATCGATGTCGATCCACAGCACGTTGGGTTTGGCGCCGCCGGCGAGACATGTCGGCGTCAGGCAGATGAGTAGGGCAATCAAGGAGCACAGGGTGAACGGCGTTTTCATGGCACTGTTACCTAAAGTATTAGTTTCGAAAATAATACGGACCTCTAACGGGTTCAACTGCGTTAACCCGAACACCACCCAAAAAATGAGACCTGGCGCCGCCCGTGCGCCGCACCGAAGCTGGACGGCGCCAATCTCGAGCGCATACGGATGTGGCGAAACTCAACCCGGATTCCATCAATAAAGTTCATCAGATGCGGCGCTACGGGAGCAACTCCTCGCTATCTCTACGAAAATCTGTCAACTTGACTCAGCGATAGTTCGCCGAATTACTTAACGTTTCCATTGACACCAGAGGAGCGGCCACGACGTTTCTAAAGATAGCTTGGAGGCATCCAGGCATCCTTGAGGGCGTGGCTTCCTGAGGATGGCGGTTAGGATGAATACCAGCCTCTTTTCACTTTCAGAAAAGTACTCCCAACCCCACGGATTGCCTACCACCCACTTGGGTTGATTTAAACGTGCGTTCTAAACCTGTGTTGATCGATGAGAAATATGGTGATTCAGCCATCGAATTCAGGTGCCAGTCGAACGCAACGGTCACCTGTGCTTATTCGATATTTTTGAATTCAGAATAATATCGTTGATTGGTCAGTCAGATCTGAAGGCAGCGAGCTGTTCTGTGGATCATCCGGCTGATCCAAACCCCGATGCTTCAGAATCTCCTGGATCTCGCCGAACAGATCGGGCTGACGTGATGACGAAACGGTTGAAACCCTGGACCGTTGCTAGCAGAGTCGATGATAGCGCCTGCGAGGGAGACCAACGGGCCGCTTGCGCACCGGCGACGCTCTGCATTCCTGCACTAGCGTTGCGGGCGTTCACTGGACAAGGGCAAAGTGGGGGAACTCCTCTTGGGAGGCCCATTGCAACTTTCCGCGTGGTTCGCCATGGTCGTCATTTTTTCAAAGGGGCTAAACAAATAATGCTATTTGGATCACAGCAGGCTCATTCAGGCGCGACCACCTCGGATGCTATGGTAACAAGGTCATTCACGCGCCCTCACTTGACGCTCTCGCGAAGAAGGCAGATCCCTTTGATCGTGACTATGCCGTGACCTTTCCCACCATGCCAGCCCGGGCCTACTTCTGTACGGGGCGCTGGACTGGCTGCACGATGGGTTGGGAGCCCTTGCCGAAAGAGAAGAAGACGTTACCGCAACTCTTGCACCGCAACTTCTATGCGGCTGCCGTCGTCGATACGCCGTTCTATGCGTAAAACCGAGACAGGCAGCATGACAGGCACTAAAGAGCAACAACTCGCCAACGCGATACCCGCCTTCGGCGATGCAGCACTGCCGGAAGATCGTGCCCGCACGGCAGATCACGATAACCATCAGTTCAGCCAAGTTCTCAAAATATTCGTCCGGACCTGGCCTTACCTGAAGCCGAGAGTCGTCGGTTACTGGCGTTATTTCGGGGCAGGAATGTCTGGGGAGACAGTAACAAGCGAGGACGGGTGGAGTTTCCGTTACGTTGGTGCACTGACGACATTGCTCGCGGTGCTTTGCCCACTCTTCGGGCTAACACCCTGGGGTGTCAACTGGCAGCTAGATTTGTTGCTGGCAGCGTCGGCATTGATGACCGTGCTGATCTGGAGCCTGATGTTCCTGAAGGGACGCCTGTTTGCAGTGTGCGCGACCACACTCGTCGTTGTTGGCGTTGTGGCGAATTTGTTTGCCATACTCGCCGTCACTGGATGGCTTGACAATTTGCAGGTAGGCCTGGTCTCAGCGGGCTGTCTTTGCATCTGGTTGCTGCAATACCGCGTGATTGCCGGGAAGTTGGAGTTCAGGGTACGCCTGGGCTGTCACATCGTTTACTACTATGCGTTCATCTGGCTCAGCACACTGGTTGGAACGGTTACCGGCTTGTTCACGATTGACCTGCTTAACCAGTCGGTCCTTCAAGCCCAACCACTGACCCCATTTATGGCTGACCTGATCAGTGAGCCGTTGCTGTCCAGTGACAGCGTCGATGCCCTGACGGTCGCTCAACGGCAAGGGCTTCAATGGATCTACATCGCCTTCATGGCCGGGGTCGGCCTCCTTATGTTCCCACTTACCGCCGCTTTGCCCTATTACAACGTGTGGATCATGCAACAAATCAACCAGGACCTGAGGTTGGCGCTGGTCGAGAGATGGCACCAACTATCGATGAACTATCACAGTGATCATCGTGTGGGTGACTCGGTCTACCGGATCTACCAGGACAGCGCACAGGTGACTGCCATCATCAGCATGTTGCTGTCGATCGTCACGCAGCTAACCATGTATCTGGTGACCTTGCTTTTTATTACCGCGCTGGATCCGTTGCTCGGGCTGTTGGCCCTGACCATTGGCATCGTCGCCGTCCTCTGGGGACGGTGGTTCTCGCCACGTGTGCGCGGCCGCTCGGTGGTAGCACGCGAGGCGAACTCAGACCTCACCTCTAGGCTGCAGGAAGCGTTCGGCGCCATCAAGGTGATCAAGGCTTTTGGCAGCGAAGAGATCGAGCAGCGTCGATTCGAAGGGGATTCTGTCGTGGCCTTCAATTCTGCCTTTAAGGTTCGGTCGCTGGTGGCGATCGTGTCGATCGTGATGTTCACGCTTGCGTCTGCGGTGCTGCTGGGTGGCGAATTCATGATGGCGTTGTGGGCCCATGAAGGCCGTGAAACGTTTGCTGCCGTGCTTATCGGCCTGATTGGGCTTAGCTTTGCCAAATGGAACCTCGCCGCCTTCCAGTGGGCACAGAACGAATTTTTTAAGACGGGCACACAGATACGAGGCGTGTTGCAGCAATGGAGCACTGCCCAGGATATGGCGATGGGCCTGGATCGCGTGTTTACGATCCTGGATATCGAACCCGACGTCAAGAACGACCCCAACGCAATTGCCATGCCGCCGTTTCGTGAACAGATTCGTTTTGATGATGTCCACTTTTCGTATGACCCTGAGCGACCGGTGCTGCGCGGTGTCAGCTTTGAGGCAGTGCCTGGCTCCATCACCGCCATTGTGGGCCCCACTGGATCTGGCAAAAGTACACTGATCAGCCTGCTGACACGAATCTTCGATCCTGACGGTGGCGCGATCACTATCGACGGAAATGATCTGCGCCAGCTTGACCTTGATGGCCTTCGACAGAACATCTCGATCGCGTTGCAGGAGAATGTCCTGTTCGCTATGTCAGTCCGGGACAATATTCGCTACGTCGTTCCCGATGCTGATGATGACCTTGTGCACGAAGCAGCACGGGTGGCTTGCGTTGATGATTACATCGACCGGCTACCGGAGGGGCTGGACACATTGCTTGGTGACCGGGGCGGGCGCCTGTCAACCGGGCAGCGCCAGCGCCTTTCTATTGCGCGGGCGATCGCGAAGGACGCGCCGGTTTTGATCCTGGACGAACCCACGGCCTCGCTGGACGCAGAGACAGAACGTCGCGTGATGGAACGATTGGCATCCTGGGGTGAAGGTCGGGCCATATTCCTGATTACTCACCGGATATCCACGATCGCCCGGGCCGACCAGATCCTGTACCTGGATCAGGGTCGACTGGTTGAACGTGGATCTCACGAAACGTTGATGGCGATCGAGGGGGGGCGTTACCGCCGATTTGTCGAGACAGAGTCGCGGATGTCCAAACGAGGAGTAGCAGGCGAATGAGTGATCCCAAGATTAAGGGGACCACGCTGAGGCAGGCAGAGGAGAACCTGGACAAGGCGTCCAATCGGCTGGACCTGGATACCGATCCCGGTTTCGGTGCAACGTTGAAAATAATCGGCCGTACTCTCACCTATATCCGGTACTTCAAACTCCGCTTCTTCCTCAAGTTCTTCCTGTTTTGGCTGGGTCTGCTAACACCGCTCGTCCTGCCCTGGCCGATCAAGATTGTCATCGACAACGTAATCCTGGGTTTGCCAATGGGCGCAGGGACCACGATCTATCCACCTTACTTTGTGCCCTTTACCGAGTTTCTAGTTGGCCAGTCACCGTTCATGATAATGACCTGGGTTCTCGTGTTGGTGGCGTCATGGGTTGTCTTATTCGGGGCTTTCGGCACGAGCGCGGCGGCGCAGGACGCAACCGACGGCGTGCTTGCCCAGGGTCACGATACCGCGACCCAAACAGAGAATGATGCCAATGAGGGGTACAGCAAGGTGTCGGGATTGATCGGGCTTATCGAGTTCCGGATCAACATCCGGCTTAGCCAGTCGTTCAACCACCTGATCAGGTCCCAGTTGTTTTCCCGCATCAATTCCTTACCCATGAGCGTGCTCAACGAGCAACGAATTGGGGACAGTGTCTATCGCGTCATGTACGACACACCGTCGCTCACCAACGTGTTTTACCAGACCATCATGTCGCCCATTGGCGCTATCCTGACGTTCATGGTCTTGATTGGCGTTATGTCATACAGCTATGGCAGTGTGCCGGAACTGATTTGGCTTGCAATCATGATGTTACCGGTACAATTCATCGCGATGATCCCATTCTCGCGCTCCATCAGGCGGCGCAGCCAGGCGAGTCGTTCCGCGGGTTCAGTCACCACCGGAAACATCGAGGAAGGAATGAGCAACGTACTTGCCGTCCAGAGCCTTGGCGGTAACAAACGAGAGCTGCAGCGTTTTGATGCCGACTCCAAGGAGTCGTTCAAGCGCTTTCGGTACCAGGTCTTTGTTCAGATACTGGTCACTATTGCCAGCGCGGCGGGTACAGCATTGATCGGCTATCTGGCTTTTTACCTTATCAGCAGCCGGGTTATCGAGGGCGTGTTGACGCCTGGCGACTACGGCGTCCTGTTCTATTACTACATATGGCTGTCCGGCGCAGTTAGAGCCTTGCCCTATGTTTGGCTCAGGCTTCAGCACAGTATCCCCGGTATCAGGCGTGTCTTCTTCATCATGGATCTGCCCAGCGAAATCGCGAGGGGTGGCAGTGACCTGGCGAAAGTCAAGAAGGGGTTTCGCTTCGACAATGTCAGTTATTGCTACAGCGACGGGCGCCGCGCACTCAGCAACATCAGTCTCGAGATGAAAACGGGTCAGATCGTCGCCCTGGTTGGCGCCACCGGTGCTGGCAAGACAACTCTTGCGTATCTGCTACCCGGCTTCTACGAGCCGTCTGAAGGCAGGTTACTGGTTGATGACATCGATGTGAGGGAAGTCTCGCTCAAGAGCCTGCGCCGTGAGGTTTCCTATGTATTTCAAGAGACTCAGCTTTTCTCAGATACGATTCTCGACAATATCAGGTACGGCAAGCGGAATGCGACGCTCGCGGAAGTTCAGACTGCGGCCAGGATCGCCGGGGCACATGATTTCGTGATGGCGCTGCCCGACCAATACGAAACCAGCCTCGGAACCGTGTCGAGCAAGCTTTCAGTGGGACAGAAGCAACGCATTTCCATTGCACGTGGACTGCTGAAAGAATCGAGCGTGCTCGTTCTTGACGAGCCAACGTCGGCCCTTGACCCGGAAACTGAGGCGCACCTGGTCGAGGCGCTGCATGCCGCCGCCAGGGACAAACTGGTCGTTATCATTGCACACAGGCTTTCAACGATTACCCACGCCGACAAGATCGTGTTCCTTGAACAGGGAGTGGTTATGGAGGAGGGTTCGCACAACGAACTGATGGCCCGTGAGAACGGCCATTACCGCAATTACGTTATGATGCAAGGATCGGCCAAAGATGAGGAGGTAGATACGTAATTGAAGCATCCGGATTCCAACAGGGCTGACGCCACCTCGATTAGCCAGAAATTCGAACCCGTCAGCGTCGATGCGCGCTATGAGAATCCGCGCTGCGACATCGAGAGGGACCCATCGCTGCACTGGTTGAAGCGATTGTCGCCGATCCTGCTGGTCAACAAGTGGTCATTCGGATTGGGCTTTGCGTTGACGATCGTTGCCATGTTGGCGTCCGTTTCCATACCTGCACTCACCGGTAAACTCATTGACGCCATTGGTCCAGCGGTTGTGAGTGAACAGGTTGAGACATTTACCTTGTTCCTGTGGATTTTGAGCGTGATGAGCGTGCTTCGGCTTGCTGCATCCTTCGGCGGGAACTATCTGCTCGGGCGGGTTTCTAACCAGCTGGAATCGGATCTAAGGTCGATCATTTACAACCACTTGCTCACTCTATCGTTCTCATTCTATGACACGATTCAGACAGGGCAGGTCATCTCTCGCGCCAACAGCGACATCAAGGCCATCCAGATGTTCTTGATGATGGCGCCCATGCTACTAACGAGCGTACTCAGTTTCTTCTTCGCAGCGAGTTATATGTTGTCGGTGAGCGTCACGCTCACGCTCGCCTCGCTTGTCGCCGTGCCTGGTGTATACCTTCTCAGTATGAGACTTCGTCGCCTGATCTTTCCGCTGTCCTGGTTAACCCAGGCCCGCCAGGCAGACATTGCCGTGATTGTCGATGAGAACATCAATGGCCAGCGAGTCGTCAAGTCTTACGCCCAGGAAGAGCAGCAACTGCGACTGCTTGCACGTGCCGCGAGTCAACTCAGGTGGGTGCAGGTGCGAACGATTTTCGTACAGTCTATCTACAACCCAATCATTGAGAACCTGGCCGTTGTCGGCCAGGTATTGGTATGGGTGTATGGCGGGTTACTGGTGATACAGGGGGAGATCGCGCTCGGGACTCTAGTTGCGTTCAACATGTATATCATGATGATTCAAATGCCGTTTCGCCTGCTTGGTTTACTACTGCAGATGGAACAGCGGGCGAAGGCATCGGCCAGCCGGATCTTTGAAATTCTCGATCAGGGGCCGGGGATCGTTGATCGCCCCAGTGCCGTTCAACTGTCGACCCCGAAGGGCCGCATTGCTTTTGAACACGTCCGCTTTTCATACGGGATTGAGCCGGTACTGCGCGACGTCACCTTTGAGATCTCGTCGGGAGAAACTGTTGCGATTGTTGGTCGAACCGGGTCAGGTAAGTCGACCATCGTACGGTTGCTGTCCCGGTTCTATGAGATTGACGGCGGCGCTATCAAAATTGATGACATCGATGTGCGCGATCTGGACGTTAAGAGCCTTCACTACTACGTCGGGCAGGTGCTGGACGAGCCGTTCCTGTTCTCGACCAGCATCCGGGACAACATTGCCTACGGTCGTCCGGATGCCTCCCTTGACGAGATTAAAGTAGCGGCGAAAGCGGCACAGGCGCATGAGTTCATCGTGCGCACCGAGCACGGCTACGACACCGTGGTTGGGGAACGTGGATACACATTGTCGGGCGGACAGCGTCAACGGCTAGGTATTGCGAGAGCACTCCTGATGAATCCACCCATGCTGGTATTGGACGACGCCACCAGCGCCATCGACGTCAAAATCGAAGCGGCCATTCATGAAGCGCTGCTTGATCTCATGAAGCATAGAACGACATTGCTGATTGCGCATCGACTTTCGACCATCAGGCTCGCGGACCGGGTGCTGCTGCTTGATGAGGGAAATATTGTAGCCACAGGTACCCATGAGCAGTTGTTGGCAAGTACGCCGCTATACGGCGAGATTCTTGCCAAGCAACAGCACGAACTTGCGCCTAAGAGTGAGCTCGCGAGCACTGATATCGCGGATGATGAGGTGAATGATGAAAGATAGCGCGTCGTTTGCCGGTATTCCACCGGAAGTGGCTGATAAAACTAATGCGCTGGTCCGGGAAGAGCCCGACTTTTCCGACCTTGATATTTCATTTTCATACCAGGCGACCGATGAAGAACGTTTTGGACTTGTGCAGTTCCTGTGGCCTTACAAGTTTCGAATGCTGGGGGCGTTGTTGCTGGTTGGTCTGACGGAGTTATTGCTGCTCGTTGGACCGTACCTGGTCAAGATCGCGATCGATGACGGGATCGTCCCCAAGAATTTCACCGTGCTGCTGTGGGTAGGGGTTGCTTACATCAGCGCGCTTTTGGTTGCTGTTGTTTTCAGCGGTATTCGGATCAGGTATGTGGGGCAGCTTGGCCAGGCGCTGATGTATCAACTGAGGCTTCGGGTCTTCTCTCACCTGCAGAAACTGTCGCTTGACTTCTACACCGAGGAGAAAGCCGGTCGGCTGTTAACCCGGATGACCAGCGATATTGAAGCCTTGTCTAATCTACTCCAGACCGGGCTCATCAACCTGTTTGCGCAGATGTTGGCGTTGATCTTTATCGTCGCTCTGTTGTTGTCGTTCAATGTAAAGCTGACCATCATCCTGTTGATTCTGTCCGCGCCCGTCATGCTGGGGCTGACCGTCTGGTTCCGATTAGTTTCGAGGCGAGGCTACGAGACGGTTCGCAACCGCATTGCTGATGTCCTATCAGATTTGCAAGAGAGTTTGTCAGGCATGCGGCTCATCATCTTTTACAATCGCATGAAGCACAATGTCATTCATCATCGAAATATCGTGGGTGATTACCGCGAAGCGAACAACGCCATGGTGCGCGTGAGCTCGATCTACAAGGCATCAACAGAGTTTGTTGACGCTGGTACCACGATTGCCATCCTCGTGGTGGGCTACTTTCTGCTTAAGGAAAGCAATCCAACCCTCGACCCGAATGGCGATTTCACTGTAGGTGCGCTGGTTGCGTTTACCGCCCTTGCATCGCGGTTCTTCAAGCCTATTAGTCAACTCGTGAGCCTTTACAATGATTTTCAGTCGGGCAATGCAGCGGTGATTAAGATTCGTGATCTGCTTGCGACAAAGCCCAGCGTGGTCGAAAAGGCGGATGCTGTCGACATCGTTGAAATGCAGGGTGACATAAAAATGAGTAACGTCACGTTTGGGTACGACGATCACCAGAATGTGCTCAGTAATGTGTCCCTTCACATTCCCGCTGGCAGCAGCATTTCATTCGTGGGACCAACCGGCGCAGGAAAGTCCACGCTGGCGAAACTGATCAGCCGCTTCTACGACCCGGACGGTGGTGAAATACTGATTGATGACATCAACGTGAAGGATGTCTCGCTCAAGTCCCTGCACCACCAGTTAGGAGTAGTTCCGCAGGAACCGTTTCTGTTTCACGGCACAGTTGCAGAGAACATTCGATTCTCAAAGCCTGAGGCCACCGATGATGAAGTCATGGATGCATGTAAGGCAGTCGGTCTTGATGACATGCTCGCTCGGCTGCCCGAGGGAATATATACGCAGTGTCATGAGCGGGGCGCTTCATTTTCGTCCGGCGAACGGCAATTACTTGCGCTTGCAAGAGCATTTTTGGGGCAGCCACGCGTATTGATCCTCGATGAAGCGACGTCCAATATCGATCAACACAGTGAAGTGCGCATTGAGGCAGCCCTCGATAAGTTACTCCAAGGCCGCACCTCGATCATCATTGCCCATCGCCTCGCGACCGCGATGCGATCAGATCTGATCGCCGTCATCAACAATCAGGGTATCGCAGAGTTGGGCAGTCACGATGACCTCGTCATGCAGGGCGGCTACTACGCCGACATGTTCAATCTCTGGGTCCGGCAGCAGTAGCGGCCTTATAAGGCTACCAGAGCCCGTATTTCTCGACTTCAGCACGACCAACCACCATGTCATTTACTTCGTCAGGACCATCGGCGATGCTTAGGGTCTTTTGGCCGGGGCACATGCCGGCAAGCGGTGTCTGCTGTGGAACACCGTTTGCGCCATGCATCTGGATCGCCTGGTCGATGATGTTACCTTTCTGCGAGCAGCGAAAAAGTCGAATATGACTCCACCCAATACTGAAGGTTCTTGATTTGGGTGATCTCGCCGGTAATTGGAACCCCCGGATGAAGACACCAGTGGCCGGATAAAGTAGTTTAAGGCGAATTGGTTTGGATTTTATGGAGAAACGTGATGATCAAGGTTTTAGTGGACCCGGCGGCAAAGATAATGACGATTCATCGTCGTGAGGCATGCAAGGGTGTAGAGATGCAGTCTGAAGATCCAACCGTTAAGCTTGACGTGGCTAACGTCTCGTCGACGCTGAAAAAGCTGAACGATGGCGACTATGGCATGGGCCGGATGTGGCTTGAAATCGAGTTCGGAGATGACCTGTTCGAACACTCGGTGGTACAGCACGTGCGAACGATTTTGTCACCAGACAATCAGGCGTTTTCGTTTAACCGATCGATTGGTTGGCACTGTTGACCCAGGAAACTTTATTCAGGAAAGGCTGGTGGGTTCTAGGTCGATATTTGGAAACGACAGGCCATGGACAGGCGATTGCCTGACCACTGTTTCAACCTTAGTTTTGGTGATGGTCGGTGGGGCTTGATAGCGGCGCTCGTAAGTCAGCCCTCTAAGCGCTAGCGGCAAGCCGTCGATATAATCGGGGTAATCGGAGAAACTCGAATGTGTCGCCAACGCCAGCGCAGCCAGGTTCTTGATCCTGTTATAGGTCAGGACGCGAAGGTCATACAGGCTTAACTTCTCATGCACGATGCGATTGCTGCAAATTACTTGCCACCGAGTGGTATACGCTTCGACGATCCGCCAAAGCACCTGCCGATTGCGGCGCATGGGTATGCTCGTGAGTAGATAGTAGAAGGTCGGGCGCCCGACGGTTTCGTAACTGTCACACTGGACCACGACCAGGGACAACTTCCGATCCGGCGCTTCCGGCAGCGTCACCGGCATATATCCATACTGTATGCAATATTGTTTTTCCTGATCATCCGTGTACTTGAATACAGAACCGCTGTAGAGAAGATTGCAGCGGTTTGCCAAGTCACGAACCGGCTCGGAATGCTGGCGGTAGGTGAGGTTCCGCTCGCCATGAAGGCGAATGATGAAATCCGCATTGCTTTCAGTGGCGAAGGAAGTCAGGACATCGTCGCTGTCACCGCGGGCAGCACCGAGGGCCGCATTGAGGATGAACGTCCCCTGGTTCACACCCGCTTCCTGAACCTGCCTGATAAGCTCCATGATCTGGTTTCTGTCGTTCGTGTAGTCCGGCGCGTTCCGGGACCATAGTGCAAAGGTCAGTGGCCTGTAGGTGCCGCTACCGGTATCGCTGATGAGCACTTCGCACATGCGATACCCCATACAGGGTGTGTCCTCGGATTCGATTTCCTCTATAAACTCCATCTTGGTTGCAAAGCGTTTTACGATGCTAAACTGATCGAGGACAATCCGTGTGTCTTTCGTGACCTTGGCCGCACCAAGTCCAAGTATCCTGTTAATCAGGAATCGACCGATATGATCGTCCGCCAGATTTCGACTAAGTCGCTTATGTGTAGCATGCAGCGGGATTTGTTCATTGAGGGCCTCCCCGATCTTACTGAGGCGTAAGGACCTGCCCTTCATTATTCCTTCAATGCTATCCCGGACAAATCGCGACTGTACCTTGCCGAGGCCAGCGGTTAGCTTCTCCATCGAGGCGTCAAAGCTGTTCAAAATTAGTTCCTTGTGGTGTGCGTTCATGGTCAGTAGGATCCATGAGGGTGGTAATTTACTCCTCCGGCAACGCGCGCACAAGCGGCGCGAAAATGTGCCATCCTGACCTCTGAGGTGGCACGATCTGAATTTTTCGAATGACATTTACCCCTGTAAAACGGGAGGCTATTTCGGTTTTGCAGACGCAGTCGATTCGGTCTTTTTGGGTGAGATGAATTGAAAAGTGGGTGAACTCCGTGACAGAAACGCCTCCGACGCACGGTTTGTGATCGGCGCGGACAAAACGGGTGAAGTCTCGCCAGGCATCTAGGGCGAAACTCGGGATGAGCTGGTACTGTTTGGCTCTGATTTGAAGCACCTAGGAGAACCTTATGATTAGCATGAAAGGCCATAGAGTGGTGGAGCTTAGCCCTCGTCTGAAGGCCCGTATCACGCGTTTGGATGGCACTACTGAAGAAGGCACCAAGGATCCTTACGGATTGCCCTGGATTTTGGAAGAAGGTGTTGCAGAATACGATCGCACTTTGTACACGCTGTTAGGGGCGAGGTATGGCGACCCTTTCTGGCCGATCGGCCGGCATAGTGGGCATCATGGCGCGCACACCGAGGCCGGCAAGGGGCACATCGATTTGTGGGACGGTCTGCCGAGCGATATGAAAGGTCTGTGGGAATTCCCTGTGGACACGTTCTTTGGTGAGGCTGCAGTCTTTAACTTTACGGAGTTGTCGCCTGTGGAAACCACACCCGACGACTACGCGATGACTGTCCAGCCGAAGGAAGGTGAAAAGTGCATCCGTGGCCAGGCACTTCGGCCTGAGCACTTTGACAGAGTTCAGGAAGGCGACATCCTCCTGATGACCAGCCCGTTCCGCGGACTTGAACAACCCTGGTTACCTTCGGAGACCAGCTTGTTCCTCGCCAAGGAAAAGAAGATCAAGCTGCTGGCAGTGGGCTATCCTGGCATTCAATGGGAAAGTGCATACCAGGATGAAGACCCGCATAACTCACCCACTCATCGCAACATGCTCGGCAACAACATTCCTATCGCCTATCCGCTGTGCAACATTGAGCAGTTGACCAAGGAACGCGCGTTTTATTACGGCGTGCCGCTCAACGTTGAGAAGATGGACGCGACCTGGGTTCGGCCGCTGGCCTTCGAGGAAGAATAGCCCGTTCGAGCACTTACCACATTTCATCTATCAGGCGACACTGGCAAATGATTGCCACTCGCGGCGGAGCAGCATGCATTGAAAATTCTCGTAATCGCTGACATTCACGGCAACGCCGACGCCCTTCGGGCGGTGCTCGAAACGGAACAGGACGCTGACAGAACCGTGTTCCTGGGAGACGCGGTGTTACCAGGCCCACAGGCAAACGAGACGATCGCGTTGCTCAACACGCTCGCCCCTGGCACGTGGATCGCTGGCAACCACGATGCGGAGATGCTTGAACCTGCTCACTTCGCGAACTATCCAGCGCAATGGCTCGCATTTTACAACTGGGTCGTTGAAACCTTCGATCCAGCGGGCTACGCATTTCTGCGGGAGTTGTTGCCGTCTGGAGACTATGAAGAGGACGGCCTGCGTATGCACTTGCATCACGGGCTGGTGCCGGGTGGGCCAAGGCATCCGTTGCCCAACTCACCAGACGAACATTTACAGAAACTGGCGGAGGGTAGTGATGCACCCCTGGTGCTGTTTGGTCACTCCCATGTACAGTTTACCCGGGTCGTTAATGGCCAGAAATTCATCAATCCCGGGAGCATTGGCCAGCCGCGCTGTGGCCATCAGTTCGCCTGCTACGGTGTTTTCGAAGACGGCGTTTATCGTCCCTGCCATGTTGCCTACGACCATAGTCCCTGGTTGAAAGCGATGGACGAAGTACAACCGCTCGATGAGTACCCCGATTTCCGCGGCTGGCTTAAAGCAGGTATGGTCAGCGGCTTTGGCGTCGGCAAAAACGAACCGTGGACTACTTTTGCAGCAGAAGGTTACCGTTAAATCCATAGAAGGAGAGAATTATTATGTACGTAATAGATATGTCAAAGTTGAAGAAAGAAGGTGAATTTGGTTCAAAGGCCTGGGGCGAGGCGTGCGCCGCGGCCTCGGTCAAGATATTAGAGGCCGAGACACTGCCCGCAGATCTGGAGTGGGCGTTCACCGAACACTACTTCCACCCACCAGCGAGGTTGATGGAAGGCGGCCGCGAGAAAGCGGGCTACTTCATCATGGTCAAGGACGGAAAGATTACTGGCGGTGATGGCTGCCCTGACGAGGCGCTGGCACTTAATGGCCTCCACATCAAGGCTCGTTGGGCTGCTATTTGTAACCAGTCCGGCGTCTTCTACGGCACTGAAGGCCAGCATCAACGCTCGGCTGATGAAGGGGTGATGTACAAGGCAATCGAAGCCTACGTGGGGCGTCCCAACCCGCTGGCAACCGGCGGCAAAGGGTCGAAGGTCTATTGGCCTGATGAAATTGGTGGGCCGCTGATGGCTGGCAAGGAGGAAGGCAACGGGTTGCACAATATTGCCGCTGCCATGCAGATTGATTCGCCGGAGTTTGCAGATTTGCCAGTGACAAAAACGCGGGTACCGATATTTGACGCGATGGCCGACGAGCAGAAGAAAGCATTTCTCAAACTCCTGAATGTCGAGATGTAGTCGAGGTGGCGCCTTGGTCCTAAGCACTCTCAGTTGCTTCGGCAGGGCGCACCGTTTCAGATCCACTTATGTCTGGGAGGCGCCATGACGGAGTCTGTATTACTTGTAGAAAAATCTGACGGTATCGCCACTCTCATACTGAACCGTCCAGAGAAAATGAACGCCCTGTCGTTGGAAATGCGCATTTCGTTTCAGGCTGCCATCGACGACATCCGCACAGACAGCAACATCAGTGTAGTCATCCTGACGGGTGCGGGCAGGGCCTTCTGCGCTGGATTGGATCTCAAGGAAATGGGCGACACTGAATTTCGAGCGCACGAAAACCCGGTGACTGACCCGGCAACGCTTTTGCGCTCACTGCAACAACCCGTGATTGGGGCCATCAACGGCATCGCAGTAACCGGCGGACTCGAAATCTCATTGTCCTGCGACATACTGTTGGCAACACCTAATACACAATTCGCCGACACCCACGCGAGGGTTGGCCTGGTCCCTGGATGGGGGCTTTCCCAGCGCTTGTCCCGGGCCATCGGTATTTATCGTGCCAAAGAGATGTCCCTGACCGGTAATTTTGTGTCGGCACAACAGGCATATGAATGGGGCCTGGTGAACCACGTAGTCGCAGATGACGAACTTATGCCAACGGCTGTTTCAATGGCCCGGGACATCATCTCCTGCGACCCTAAAACCATGTTCACGTACAAGCGCATGATAGATCGAGGCTTCGACCTGTCGTTAGGTGACGCGATGATGTACGAGAAAGAAGTCAACCGAAGTCACGGGAGCCCACCCGCGGAAGTAGTTGCAGGTCGTCGAGGCGACATTCAGAATCGGGGACGAAAAGAAGCTAAAGACCTTGGCTAAGTAGAGGGCGATTCCCGAGGGTAGCGGTGCGATAGATTCACTTGTCCAGCTCGAAGCCTGGTAGCAGCGCAGGCACTACTTCCCAATCGTAATATCTGCGAGTCCGCCATATCAGATGGTGCATAACCGAGTTCCGGTAGGAGCCAGCTGATGCAAGCACACGCTTCTCGAGACAGATCTGATCAAGTGTGCTGGTCTCACCCGGAAGCTTGGGCCGAAGGGCGGAACGGTGACGCTGTGATTCCACGTATACCGACGCGTCGCTGGGTTACGCCAGATGATTTTGGCACAATTGCCGTTTATCTGATGAGCGATAAGTCGCGCTGGCATATCGGTGACATCATTAAAATCGATGGTGGCTTCAGCATTTTCTAACGTTCGAATTAACCTGACACGGATAAAAGGACCATGTTTACATTGCTTAAGGGTCTGAAGATCATCGATCTCACGACGGTCGTTCTTGGACCCTACGCGACACAGATGCTGGCCGACCTTGGTGCAGAAGTGGTTAAGGTTGAAGCAAAAGAAGGCGACGTCTTTCGTGCGGTGAGACCGGGTCGGCGGGATGATCTGGGAGTTGCGTATATGAATTTCAATCGCAATAAACGCTCGGTCGCGATCGACCTGAAGCAATCCCGCGGTCAGGAAGTCCTGCATCGGATGGTAAAAGACGCCGATGTGTTAGTACATAACATGCGTAGCCGGTCAGCGGCGCAACTTGGTGCCTCCTTTGAAACCCTGCACGCGATTAATCCTGGGCTGGTCTATTGTTACTCGCCAGGTTTTAGTGAGCTCGGACCGGATCGGGATGCCCCGGCCTACGACGATGTTATCCAGTCGCGCTCGGGGCTTGCCGCTTTGAATGCAGATGCATCCGGTGCGCCGAAGTTTGTGCGCACTATTGCCTGCGATAAAGTCGTAGGCCTGCATCTGGCGCTCGCAATTGCTTCCGGTATTATTCAAAAACAGCGAACTGGCGAGGGAACCTGCATAGAAGCGCCCATGCTAGAGAGCATGGTGTCTTTTCTAATGTCGGAGCACCTGGCGGGACACTCGCTGATACCCGAGGAGGGCGAACTGGGCTATGACCGGATGATGACTCCCAATCGTAAGCCCTATCAGACGAAAGATGGTTATCTGACTATACTGCCTTACAGCACACGTCACTGGACACGATTTTTTAAGGTGTGTGGAGAGAAGGATTGGGTGACAGCGAACAAGGTTATTGATCCGGTACTGCGCAGTGAACATATTGATGAACTCTACGGTAAGATTGCTGAACTGGCGATCGACAAGACCACTGATGAGTGGCTCGCCGTCCTGGGTGAGCAGGACATTCCCTGTGCACGGGTAAATTCACTAGCCGACTTGATGACCGATGAGCAACTCACAGCGTCACAGATGTTTACCGAAACGACGGATGATCGTCTGGGTCAACTTCGCGAAATTCGCTCGCCATTTCAGGTAGACGGAAAACTAAGTACTAACAATACTGTGGCGCCAGGGTTAGGCGAACATACCAGCGAAGTCCTGCTCGAACTGGGTTATTCCGAATCGGATGTCGCGGCGCTTAAAGAAGATGGCGTTGTCATAACAGGCATTCAGTAGATACCAACGTCCGCCGCAAATATCGACACGGTCGTCGTTGACGTAACTGCCGCGTTCTCTGGCTTTCGTTATCGCCCGGTGTCTCGGCAGGAACGCGCTGAAGCTCGAAATCTTCGTCCTTCGGCATACCTGTGTGCCGTGATTTCAGGACTATGCGGGTGTTGAACTGTTTTGCCGTGTGGGTTCCTGAATTTCTTCTTGCGTACAACGTACTCGAAATTCATGGTACATATGTTGAAAATGCACATAGTCTCGTGCTGTGCTGATCAGACCAATTGAACCCGAAAAATACGCGAAAGATTTTATCCAGGCTCCCTTGTCATTTTTGATAACCATCGTCCGATCCAATTTTTTCTTTGGCACAATCCAGTGTGTGTCGTTCATTGCAAGTGGATCAAAGATGCGTTTCTGAACGAACTCATTGAGCGGTATGGCAGATACGATCTCGATGATTCCCGCGACGACATCCAGACCCACCGTGCCGCTATAAGCCCATTGCGTGTCCGGTTGAAAATCCAGTGGACCAGCCGCTAGCCTGGGAATCCAGGTAGCAGGTGTGTCTGATTCGCCGAGTCTGTTGAGGTTCGCGACATCAACGGTAACGTGGAGCATCGAATTCTTGATACACGCCTTGGTGTAGTAGTCTTGAAGAAAAAACCGTTAGCCTCCAAGCTCAAGCTCCGCAAATCCATTTGACTCAAAATTGAGTGTCCAACAAAGTGCGACTTAAAAGCGCTTCGATTCCTCAAAGTTTTTTGCACCGACGAACGGCTTTACTGCTCGACTGTTAGTCGACATCAATGCGCAAAAGATTCGATAGAGGCATCACGATCAAGTGTGTCGATAGCGACGTCATAATTGCCCAACCGAACCTTCTGTAGACTCACTCGGGTGAGTCTAGTAATGATTGAGCAACTTCATTTCCGAACTTTCTGCAGCTTCCAGGACTTATTGTTGAAAACCGGCGTCATCTGACGTTTGGAGAATTTCCATTCGCCTTCCACGCAGCGAAACTCGTCATGCCACGTATTGATCCCGATCGGTGAGGTGATGGGTGCCGGACGACCCTGCAAGTCGCCATCATAATATCCGTGTTCCCAAAACGTATCACAGGACATACCCGTCGCGTGTGTTTCATCGATGACATCGACCAAGACGTTGCTGACGGTATTCAAGACCACCTCGACACCTTCGAGCATGTTCTTGCTGCCGTTGTGTAGGGGCACTTTCATCTCGTCGTGGCCCGGTCCTACCTGCCAGCGACCAAGTAGTAATATACCGTCATCTGTGAACATATCGACCACTAGTGACATGTCTTCATTGAACAGATAATAGAATCGGTTGATCAGCTTTTCGCACTCATGTTCAATGGCGTGTCTTTCGGTTCTGTCCACACGTACTCCTGTCGGTTAAGTTAAAAGTGATGAGAGAGTATCCTGTTGCTCGGGTGAGTCGAGGGATGCGCCGCAATACTTCACCCATTTTTTTCGGCGCGCAGCGCACGCGGAGCGTATCCCGAGGTTTGTCGGACCTGTCCCTATTCGCTGTGAAATTCGGGCGAATCACTTCGGCGATCAATCCGCGGGCCCAATCGGTTATGCTATCGCGGTACAACCTTTTCCGTTTGAAAGAGGCACCATGCAATGCGAGATAACGAATACCTGCACAACTTTCACACACACACCTACCGCTGCAAACACGCTGAAGGTGACGTTGATGATTACTGTGAGATGGCGATCCAACTGGGCATGAAAACCCTTGGGATTTCCGATCACTCCGCCTTACCTGATGATCGATGGCTTGCGGCACGCATGAAGTATGTTGATTTGCCGGAGTACACAATGGCCATCGACACCGCGCAGGCGAAATACCCGCAACTACGAATCGTCAAGGGTATGGAGTGCGAATATCTACCGGAAGAACAATCCTGGTATGAAGACGAGTTGCTGGGTGCATATGAATTTGATTACCTGATTGGTGCCGCACACTTTTTTTTAAATTCAGATGATAAATGGGTCGGTACTTACGGCGGGACCAACTCGGCTAAGGCGTTGATCGAGTTTGGTAACTACAACGTGCGGATGATCGAATCAGGCGTCTTTGATTTTATTGCCCATCCGGACTTGTTTGGTAACTGTTATGAAAATTGGGATGAGAACTGTATAGCCTGTACCCGGGACATCCTTGCCGCAGCGGCGGAGACTGGCGTTGGTCTCGAAATTAATGCGCTTGGGTTACGCAAGCAGTTGGCAAAACGTCCGGACAATCCATTTCCGCTGTATCCCTGGTTACCGTTTTGGGAGGAGGCAAGCCAGTTTGACGTCAAGGTGATTGTCAGCTCAGATGCACATCGACCGGAAGATCTGCAGGGCGAAGCAGGCGCCGCATTCCAGATCGCAACAGATTTTGGTCTTGTCCATATGGACGTCGATGCGCTGGGTCGCAAAATCCGCGAAAAGTAAGGTTCCCAAGATAATCCTGACTGTGAGGTACCAGTGTTATGCGTCCTCAAGTATGCCGGGCATCCGACTCAGGATTGCCTCGTACTCCCCGCGGCAATGCGTGCATCGAATCAAGGCTTGGCGATTTCGTTTGCGCCCATATCGTCGAGGTCGCCCTAAAAAATCGGAGTGTCGACCACTTTCGGGTCGAGCACTGAAACCGACACGGCGTCGTTTTCCAGATTGTTACGCAAGACTTCCGAAAGCCCGACCCGCGCGAACTTGCCGGTGCTAATTCTGTGGCGCTATCAAAACGGTTTCTCGTTGCTCTGAGATACACGTCACAGGTTGGTTGCTTCTGCCACGCAATGTCCAACTTGGGAAAATGGGTGATTTGTCTGGTGCGGATCTGGTCATCACGTTGACTCACGCGCGGTCAACATTACTAATACGCACCCGATCTCTATTTCAATGGTACCCAAATGACCGACCACGCATTTCCCCACGTATTGCCCTTAGACACGAAGAACGCCGCGCTGGAAGTAGTGGGTGGGAAGGGCCGATCCTTGGCCGAGATGGCGGGCGCTGGATTGGATGTTCCCGGTGGTTACTATCTCACAACTGCTGCTTACAGACTTTTTGTACAAGAAAACGACTTGCAGGCGAAGATTATTGGGCTGGTCAAACCGGTGATAGGCGAATACACACTGTCATTCGATGCTGCTTCGGAGGCGATTCAGGCCCTGTTCAAGAAGGGCAAGTTGTCCGATGCAATGTCTGCTGAGATTCGTGGGGCCTATGAAGCCCTGGACGGCAAGAATCCACCGGTAGCAGTTCGTTCTTCTGCCAATGCGGAAGATTTGCCAGACTTGTCGTTTGCTGGCCAACAGGATACGTACCTGAACGTGAGCGGTGCGGATGAGATTGTTGCCGCCGTGCGTGACTGCTGGGCATCCCTGTGGACCCCCCGGGCGATCGCTTACCGCCACCAGATGGGTATCGAGCAGGATGCTGTGGCCATGGCTGTGGTTGTGCAGAGGATGGTGCAGTCAGAGGTATCGGGTATTCTGTTTACCGCCAACCCCGCAACGGGAGAACGGTCAGAGATGATCATCAACTCGAGTTTCGGTCTGGGTGAAGCTGTGGTCAGCGGGCAGGTCACGCCGGATACCTACGTCGTAGGTCGCGAATCGATGATCGCTACAGAGACTATCATCGGCGCCAAGGAGCAGAAGATTGTTTCTGACGGCGATCAGGGGATCCGACTTGAGGATATCGCCGAAAGCCAACGTGGCCAATCGTCCCTTTCGGACGATGCGATCAAGGAATTGGTCACCCTGGCACTCAAGGCGGAAGCGCACTTCGGCGGCGTTGCCCAGGATATCGAGTGGGCGTATTCCGATGGCAAACTCTACATGCTGCAATCGAGACCGATCACCAATCTGCCGCCCCAGCCCATCGTGGTCGATTGGGTACCGATTCCACCGGCGCAGATTCTGGCCAGAAGACAGATTATCGAGAATATTCCCGATCCCTGCACCCCGCTGTTTGATGAACTGTATCTGACCGAGGGCCTGGAGACCGTTGAAAAAGGCAAGAAACAGGCGACCTACATGGTAGGCGGCGGCCCGATTTTCGTGACGCTGAATGGCTATGCCTACCAACGATTCGACTGGCCCGCGACCATAGAGGCGAGAAAGAAGCGAAATGCCGCGGCGATGACTGAGGCGGAAATGAATGCAGCTGAGATAGCCGCTGATGCCGAGGCCCTTAAGAACGCGCAGCCAAAGAAAGACACCGCTGCCGACGAGCAGGCTGCCAACATGGCAAAGCGAATGGCCGATCACAAGAAGAAAGGCATCGGGGCGGCGGCGCATGATCTGGATCTGTTCCTTGAGTCCCTCACCGAAAAAGATCGGAAAGCCTTTGACGCCTGGGCTGGGACTTCGGGCTTAGAGGACGTGGCTGACTCTGTAACAATTCCGCAAAGCAATAATCCGACGTTCACTGCCTTCAATCGCACTTACGTTAACGAGAACCAGATCAAGGGATTCAATGATCGCGCCAAACCCGACATCATCGCGACATCCGAGGAGTGGGGAAAGGTGGACCCCAAAACCGCATCGGATGAGCAGTTGCTCCAGGGCGTCTGCGAAACGGCAATAGCCAGTGGCATGTTCTGGTGTAGCAACGGCGGCCATACATTCGGCGTGGCCAAGTCGACGGATGACCAGTTGCAGGCATTTCTGCGGGAGACGTTGCCGGACCATCGCTTTACCAGCGGCCAGTTCCTCAGCGGATTCAGGTCAAAGACCATGGAAGCCAATGAGCAACTGTTTGAGATCGCCAAAAAAATCCGGGCAGACAAGGTTCTCGCGGAACTCGTCATCACTACCCCGGCCAAGCGGATCATGAACACGCTGCAGGAACACCCGAACGCCGGTCCGGTGGTTGAAGCGGTTAATGAATACCTCGCCATCCATGGACATCTCGGTTACAGCCTGGACTTTGCCGAACCGCTGCCGCTCGAGGACCCCTCCGGTCTGCTGGCCACCCTGAAAACGATGATCTCTAACAAGGATTATGACCCGAAGAACCACCTGGTAAAGGCGTCGAAGAAGCGCGAGGCTGCCATGAAGGAGATCCTGGCTCTCCTTGAGGGCCTGCCGTATTGGCAGTTCAGATTCCGCCACTGGTTTACCCATCGCTTCTACTTCATTCGTGAAGAAGTGATGTTCTACCTGTACATGCCCTGGCCGGCGCTCCGGCGGTTGGCGCTGGAACTGGGTCGGCGCCTCACCGAGGTCGGCACGATTGGCGAACCGGACCATGTCTTCTACCTGCATACAGACGAACTGAAGAAGGCGATTAAAGCCCGCAAAAAGAAGCAGGCGGTTGCCAAGTATGTGCAACTAACGGCTGAGCGTTTTGAGCTCAGAGAAGCACGCAAGCGCCTGCATCCACCAGGAACGGTTCCTTTCGATGCCAGCGATGATCCCGGTATCAAGTTCAAGGAAACACAGTTCGACAACGATCCCGATTCCGACACCATGGCAGGTGTTCCGGTCAGCCCCGGAACGATTACTGCTCCGGCCAGCCTGATCAGAACACCGGCTGAGTTCGATCAGATGAGGCCCGGTTCGATTCTCGTCTGTCCCATGACCAATCCGGCATGGACGCCACTGTTTGCGCACGCGTCGGGACTGGTCACAGACATGGGTGGCATATTGGGGCATGGCTCTATCGTTGCCAGGGAATATGGCATTCCGGCAGTGGTGGGAACGGGTACCAGCACCGTGCGGATCAAGCATGGTCAGATGATTAGCGTCGACGGTGATACCGGTACCGTAACGCTGCTTGCAGACGAATAGTGTTTATTTCCAAATAGAGATCGACAAACAAGGTGCGCAACAAGCGGCGAATAAACGCTTGTTGCGCCACGAGTTTTGACGGCAGGAAAGTCCCCGATCCTATCCTCCGGATTAGCCATGCTCCCCCACGGCCGATTCAATGGAAAGGGAGCTTTCTTGCCGCCAATCCAATTTATGCGTAACCTATTTATCTTTGATGCCGCAAAGCTTGATGAACGCTTTCTTTTGCGAGTCATTCATCCTTGCAAAGTCAGGGACGCGCATTTCGGTCACCGGTAAGTCTTTGAACTCCGAGGAAGGCATCTGAAGCTTCGCGGCAATGTTATGCAATCCATTACCTTCTTCCCCACCTTCACCTAGCGCGCGACCAACCTCGGGCGGCCAGACTGCGGGTGACAGCAGCGCTGAGGGATTGCCCTTAGCATCGCGACCCTTGAGGTCAAAATAGTCGGAACGACCAAGATATTTGCCTATCGCCGCATACAGCACTTGCTCATCCGCTGATCGTTGCCTTTGTCCTGCACTCCCATATTTGGCGCCTGATTGATTACAGATCGCCGCCCATGGCATTTGCACATGAAAACCGGGAATGGAAAGACATTCCTTTGGTACACCGTCGCCGGCGGTAACCTTACCGCCTTTGACCATGATGAAATAACCCGCATGTTTCCGTCCGCCTTCCATCAAGCGAGCCGGCGGATGGGTGTAGTCCTCAGTGAACGCCCATTCAAGATCAGTTGGCAGATTGGCAGCCTGCAGGATCTTGATGGAACCCTCGGCGCAGGCTTCGCCCCACGCGAGCGAACCGAATTCTCCCACGGGTATTAATGTAGACATATCGATTACTGGCATTAGAGATCCTCCATTCATGAAATTCAGGTCACCGCAGTGTGGCGTATCTGAAAGCGCTACCGGCAACAGGCGTCCGGAGTGTTCACCCAAATTACAGTTTGTGGTGCTCGTCACCGTCCGGTTATTTTGGGGGATATCTACTTCGCGCCGCCTTTACGAGACAAGGTAGTTCTGGGATAACAGGGATGTCACCTGACTTCGAGGAAAAGCCCCGTCATGAAAATCCAATTGAGGCAAATCTGCCTGGTCGCAGCAAAACTTGCACCGGTCATCGACGACCTGACCGATATCCTTGGGATCAATCTGTGCCACATCGATCCTGGAGTCGGACAATGGGGACTCGAGAACTCATTGATGCCGATCGGACGAAATTTTCTGGAGGTGGTTGCGCCGGTAACCGATGGCACGGCAGCGGGGCGCTATCTTGAGCGGCGTGGTGGTGATGGTGGATACATGGTTATTACTCAGGGCGAGAGTCGCGACACCTATAACTCGGTTCGCCTGCGTGCACCCGAACTGGGGGTGCGAATTGCCTTTGAACGAAGTCGGGATACCTCGGGCCTTTGTCAGCTCCATCCGCGGGATATGAACGCGTGTTTCTACGAGATCGAATGGAATGAAGCGAACGATTTTTCCGGGCTCTGGCACCCGGCAGGACACAATTGGGAAGACAAGGTCCGCCAGGATGTCACCGTCGATTTGATCGGTGTTGAAATTCAGGCTGATGATCCGAAAGCACTCAGCGATCTTTGGTCGAAGGTGATTGGTACTCCGGCCCATGTCAGTGGTGATGTGCACTCAATTGCGCTTAACAATGCCGCCCTGCGTTTTGTCGAGGCGACCGATGGCCGGGGTCCGGGTCTTGGTGGCCTCGATATCGCAGTCGTAAATCGTGCACGCATACTGGAGCGCGCCCGCGCACGCGGATGTTATGTCAGTGACAATCGGGTGGACATCTGTGGAACGCGATTTTACCTGATTGAATCAGGTTGATCGGCCCGATAAGACGATGAAAAACACCAAACAGGCGCGGGAGTTGATTCGCCGTACCGAAAGGGATCAATCGACCCTGGCAGAATTGTTTAAGCAGGGTGAGATCGGTGCGCACCAGCCATACCACCCAAAATTGCGCGAGATCCATGAGGCAAATGCAGCAGCATTGGAAGGGATGATCGATGAGAATGGTTGGCCGGGTACCTCGATGGTCGGTGAGCAGGCAGCAGAATCAGCATGGATGATCGCACAACATGCAGGTACCAGAACAAATTTTATGATGCGATGCGCAGATCTCCTCGAAATTGCGGTCAAGCACAACGATGCGCAAGGCTGGCAGCTTGCATTCCTGAGGGATCGAATTGCGACCATGGCAGGGAAAGAGCAGATCTATGGCACTCAATTCGACCAGGATGAGGACGGCTGGCCAATCCCGTTTCCCATTCATGGTCCGGAAGGCGTAGATGAGCGGCGCAGGAAACTGGGCCTTAATTCACTTGATGATCGATTATCAGAGATGCGTGAACGAGAGAAAGCGCAGCGTGAAATGATTGCCAAGAGAAAAGAACCAGGAAAGTCATCGACCTGAGTGTTCCACCAGCCAATTGACGGCCCTGTGGATCAATCCGATCTGGCACCATCTTGCAACTCAATAAACTCCCGGTAGGCACTTTCGCGTTTTGCCATCAGCTCATCATGACTACCCACGTCGCGCACTCTGCCTTCCTCGAGGAAGACGATTCGGTCTGCTGTACGGATGGTCGACAGACGATGGGCAATCACTATGACCAATCGATCATCCGCTGCGGCTCGCAGTGAAGCGACCAGTTGGTTTTCAGTTGCGGGGTCAAGTGCAGCAGTCGGTTCATCCAGGATCAGCACACTGGAATTCCTGACCAGCCCGCGGGCAATCGACAACCGCTGTTGCTGACCAACAGACAAGGAGTCGCCCGACCGTCCCAACACGGTATCGATGCCGTCATCCAGACCGTCAATGAATTCCATACATCTAGCAGTGGTCAGTGCCTCTAGTAGCTCTGCTTCACTCGCCTCAGGGTTGGCGAGCAGCAGGTTTTCGCGTATCGATTCTGACAGCAGCACATGTTCCTGGAAGACATAGGTAATCTGTTGGCGAAGAGAAACGATGTCGATATCCATAACATCGTGGCCATCGACTAATACCTGTCCGCTGGTGGGGGTCAACAACGATGGAATAAGGTAAGCAAGTGATGTTTTGCCAGCACCGGTGGGCCCAACGAAGGCGACCAACTCTCCGGCTCGCAGATCGAGGTTGATGTGACTAAGCGTATGCTGGCCATCGATATAACTAAAACTTACGTCCTTGAATTGCACACCTTCGGAGATGCGATCAATTTGCACGCCGCCAATCCGGTCTCGTTCAGATTCATAATCCAGGAAGAAGAACACCCTGCGGACCGCAGCGATTCTGTCCTGCAATTTCACCCACAGGATGCCAAAGTAACTCACAGAACCCGCAATCCCTCCATAGACGCCCAGCACTACGGCAAAGTCGCCTGGAGACATCGAACCATCGATGACCCTGTCAGAAACCACAATAGACACATAGATCGAAGCGATGCCAAATACGGCAGTGGCCAGCGAAATAATCACGATCAACACAGCAGTAGAGTAACGTTCACGAAGAAACGACTCCTCGCTAGTCTTGGCGAATCGTTCTTGCTCGTGTTTACCGGCGCCGAGGCTTTGTACGGCAGCCACATTGCTCATGGACTCTTCAATGGTATTGGTGGTTGCCGAGCCCGCTGCACGCTTGTTCTGATTCGTTCTGCGAAGCGAACCGGAGAACGGGAATGTTGTGATGAAGGCCATGGGAATGGCCGCCCAGGCAATCCAGATGAGTTCCGGGGAGACCTCGCCAAACGAATATTGGAGAATGTAGAGGCTCGTGCCCGCACCTACCAAAGCAAAGAACGGTCCGAGGGTCAATTGAAACCCGATCTCCGGTGCCTCGGGCGCGTCATGCAGCACCCGGTAGACAGAGTCACCAATCCGCTGGTCATCCAGTACAACCATTGGCATTCGGGTCAGTTGGTCGAACAATCGGGAGCGAAGGTTATTGGCAATGGTCTGCGTCATGCGGACATGAACCATGAACTCCACGAGCCCCCATAAACCGCCACCCTTGCTGCTGCCAGCACTAATGGTGTTCTCAGATTGAGTGGATGCCTCAGCACCCTGTAGCAGGCCGCCCCCGGTACCCCCGGTACGGCTGCCAATCGTAATCAGCATGACAAAATAGATCGTGGTCAGAACCAGCATGATCCCCACTGGGTCTTTGCCTTCGATCGCTGTCAGGATGGGGGTGACAAAGGGCGGGTATATGACCTCCGTACCACCAATGGGTAGTTGTAGGATCACGTTATCGATGACGATCTTGGCGAGCCAGGGTAGCAACAAACCGGGAAAAATCAGCCCCAGCTCGAGCAGGAATTTTGCACAAAACAAGCCTTTGACTTTGGCCAGCATCTTTATGCATCGGAGCATGATTCTGAGTGCTTCGCTCGTCTTAACATCACTTTCTATGTCTACCCGATCATCAAACTGATTCTTGCCGAGCATGTCCCCAATGAGACTGGTTGGCTTACCCTTAGTTGACTTATTCATGAGATACACCTAACGTTTCGCTCTGCGTCTCCGCCGTTACAAAGGCGCGGTAACGCCCATCTTTCCGTGCCATTAGTTCATCGTGCTGTCCCAGTTCTGCAATCTGGCCATCTTCCAGAAATGCGATCTGATCAGCATTTCGAATGGTAGACAGGCGATGGGTAATCAGAAATATCACCTTGCCCTTGCCCCACGCGGCGAGATTTCCCAGAACCTGTTGTTCTGTTCTTGCGTCCAGGGACGCCGTGGGTTCGTCGAGGATCAAGACCGGGGTATCACGGACGATGGCCCTGGCTATGCTCAGCCGCTGCCGTTGACCGGCGGACAACTTGCCGCCACGCTCACCTAACTCAGTGTCATAGCCTTTGTCCATCTGACTGATGAATCCGTCAGCGCAGGCGATTTCCGCAGCTTTCTTGATGCTTTCCCGATCCGCGTCCGGAGTACCAAACTTGATATTGTTGGCAACCGAATCCGCAAACAGCACATTCTTCTGTAGGCCAATGGCGATGTTGGCACGGATGTCATCAATAGCCATGTCACGCAAGTCAATATCATTTACTGTGATGCAGCCTTCATCCGGATCATAGAGCCGCAGTAACAGCGACATTAAGGTTGATTTGCCCGCACCTGTGGCGCCGACAATCGCGGTTACAGTGCCGGCGGTGGTGTCGAGGTTCGTGGACCTGAGCAGTGGTTTGTCGGCAAGGTAGCCGAACGACACTTGCTTCCACGCTACCCGACTGATCGGCCTCGGAAATTCCACGGGCTCATCCGGATCGCTCACCTCCGGTTCCAGATCCAACAGATAAAATGCCCGCTCTAATGCTACAAACAGGTCCTGCATGCGCATCCACATGCCGATCAGGCCCCGGGCGCCGGCCATCGATCCTGCGATCCGACCTTGGGCAATCGAAAACGCGCCATAATTCCAAATTACAAAACCGATCAAGGATGCCACTAAGGCCCCCAGGAAAGTCTCTCGTTCTTCGATCACCCAGGTCACCATGATGTACTCGGTCAGCAACACCAGCGCACCACCCAGCATGGCTGCCGCTAGCGTGATGAGCGCGAAATCCAGCCGTAGAAAATAGGCCGTATCCAGTGCGCGTCTGGAGTCGGCATCAAAGCGTTCAAAGACGCGCCCTTCCGCATGGTTTGCTTTAATGACTTTGATGGCCGCAAACACTTCCTGTAAGCGGGAAGTGAGCTCACTGTTCGCGTGTCGATTCGCCCATGCGCGGCGGCGTATTCTTGGTGTCGTCACCACCGTGAGCCACGCGAGCGGAATCGCAACAACAATCAGCATGAAGGCGAACAGCGGGTCAAAAGCGGCCACAAAAAACAGTCCAATGACCAGGTAGTAGATTGTCATCGCCGGAGTGATGATGCCGCTCCGCAACAGATTGACGATCTGGGCGCTGTCCTGGTAAACCCGAAACATAACGTCGCCAGTGCGATTGTTATCGTGATACCGCAGGGAAAGTAACGCCGCCCGTTCTGCCATCGCAACGCGTAGATTCTGATTGATGCAGTGCCAGATCCAGGTAGTGTAATACCATGCAAGCAATCCAATGACCGAAAGGATGATCGCACCGACGATGCCCCAGATGAGTAGGCGATTACGAACCGTCTTGCGTTGCTCCTGGGTAAGTTGATCCGCAGCCGAACTCACCTCAACGGGCGCTGACTTGCCCTCGGAGGCAGCTGGTTTTCCCTTGAAGGCAGCCGGTTTTCCCTTGGAGGCAGCTGGTTTTCTCTCGCTATTGCCCAGTTGCTGCGGGTCGGTGGTCACATATTCATCACCAACGAACAGCACTGTCGCCTGGATGGGTTGTAATTTCTCTCCCACCATCACTTTGTTGGTCCACAAGTCAGTGCCGACGAAACCCGTGACGAATCCGACCAGAGCACCGGAGGCACCGACCCCGAGCACCACCAGCAGATGTTTCAACATAGGCCGCATATAGGGCCAGGTTCGAACCGCAAGCTGAAGCATCCTGCGCAGGCTCATCTGCGGTGGTTCGGAAGTGTCGGGGTCCCTATAACCGTCGATAAGCCCCAGATCACTCATGAGAGTCTCGTCGCATGAGCCGTAGCCTTTTCTTGCTGGATCCGGCTTTTCGCAGGATCCAGCGCCGGGTATTCATGAGGACTCCACTTCGACGCAATGCTAAGATCGTTGCCTTCACGCTGCCAGTCATCTGCGCCACCGATGAGTGGTTTGATTAATCCCCAGGTAATAAGGGAATCCACGTTATCGCGAATTGACTGTTCCACCCTATGCGGTTTGAGGCCCAGCTGTGTGATCGGCTTCTCCAGCACTGACAAGGGGCCGTTCCGCCACTTGCCCTCGCGATACACACCGGCGACAGCGACATCCGGGTACATCTCCCGCATGATTTCTTGTAATTCTGTTTGCCTGATCTCACCACTTTCGTCTGTGGCCACCAGGTTGTAGCGCTCGCCGTTCTTGTTGTCGGGACTCTCCGCGATAAGCCGTTGCGTCTCGGCGACATCGCGTACGTCGACTATGTTCCAGAACAAACGGGGGTGTCCGTAGCCTTCGATCATGTCGCCTATCCGCGTCTGCCAACTCCAGGGACGTTGATGGCTTGCGCTCAAAAGCGGCCCGATAACGTGACAAGGGCATACACCAAACGCCGCGATCCCCATCTTCTCGGCCTCGGCATAGACATATCGCTCAGCTTCGGCTTTGCCCCTCGCATACGCGACATCACGGTCGTGTTCGACGGCTTCGTCAGTCCATTGTTTATTCTCTGGGCGCTGCTCCATATCCTTGTTCGCCCAACATTCTTCGGTGTGCACATGGTCTTCATCCGCGGGATGTCCCACGGCCGCGAACGAACTCGTGTACACGAGCCGCCGCACTGTGCCCGATTTTTTGATCGAATCCATGATCATTTGAGTCGCTGGGAAGCAGCTTTCGTAAACCTTGCGCGGCGTCGAACCTTCAAGATTGCCCATTTCTGCAGCCGCATGAAAAACACAGCTGCAGTCCTTGAACACTTCATCGTAGTCGCCTGGCCGGGTCAGGTCGCATTCCCACAGTGTGACCGAACCGGGACCAATGTTGTTCATTGCGCTAAGGTGGCCGCAGTTGAGCAGGTTGGTCTTGTCGCGCACACACGCTCGTACTTCGTAACCGTGTTGCACAAGATTGAGGACGATATGTGACCCGATATAGCCGCCGCTTCCGGTCACGGTGACAGGGCCGTCGTTGGGTCCAATCGGCTTGGGATTACTCATAGTCATTTCCTTTGTGCAAGTAGGGCTTGAGTTTAACAATTTAATTCCAGAAACGATCTGTTCTGAACCAGGCGCGTGCCGCAATAGCCTCGCCGGTAATCATGTCGGCAGCGGGTGACGCCCGGGAGTAACACATTTAGCTTGAAGTCGGATATGTTTGGTCGCCAGCAATGTGCTCTTTCAAACATTATGAATACGGCTGAGTTTGAGTCCACTATCACGCTAGCACCGTTGTACTGGAGTCCACCCAAAATCATTGCCTTCTGCATCACGGTTGGAAGCAGAAAGCGAAAAGTACGCTGATGTCACAGAGTTCCTTTCGGATGCGCAGGGGCTGACTATGGCATGGTCACATCTCCATTGATGGCACTAAGGGACGGCAAGAGGTGAAGATGATCAAGAAGCGCCGCTACTTCCCCCCGCGTGGTTTTTTCCGCTGCCAAACTCTTTGCGCGCGTCGGACTGCCCATCCACCTCGGGCAAGCATGGCCAATCCCATGGTGCATAACATGGTGCATCACATGCCAATGCCGGTGGACGGTGTCGTCATGCGGCAAGCGATCCTAGACGATTACGCACTCGGACGTGCGGTGGCCCGTGAGATTGGGGACGCGGCTTACCGGCACCTGAGAGTCTGACCGACGCCAGACCAAACCCCCTGCGTAGATGCACCGGTCAGATGGCTGCCACGGTCCAATCAGACAACCGAATCAAGTTTGGGGGATGTCCGCATCGCGCCGGCTGTACGCAGCACCGTCCTTTGGACCAAACTTTGTAACTTCGAACAACCGTTGTTCATCGCGATGCTGATCGCAAGCCTGGACGATGTAACGTCGCTGATGTGGAGCTTTCAAGAATGATTAAACCGAGTGTCATCATTTGTTCCCTGGTCTTGTTTGCTTCGGCAAGCGTGTTGGCTGATTCGCAGGAATCCTACTCGCCGGCGGTCGCTCGATCCTATCCGGACCAGCTATTGTTTGGGGACACGCATGTGCATACATGGCTATCCGGAGATGCCTATGCGCTTGGCACCAGGTTGACGCCAGACGAGGCATATCGGTTCGCGAGGGGTGAGGTGGTGCGGGCAACTGGTGGCGAGGAGGTGCGTCTGCGACGTCCACTCGACTTCTTGTTGATAGCGGACCACGCCGAAAATCTGGGCGTGTTGCCGAAGTTGGGTGCAGGCGATCCCAGGTTATTGAAAACGCCGGATGGTGCTCGATTTTTTGAGATGCTCAAGGCGGCCCCTGCATTGCATGACGTCATCAAGGCGACCACGCGGGAAATCTATGACGCAGGTAGTCTTGCGATGGGCCTTGCCAAGGAAGCATGGAACGGAGACTACAAGCTCGAAAATGCATTTGAACACGACGTTTGGCAAGGGATTATTGATACTGCGGAGAAGTACAACGAACCGGGTCGATTTACCACCTTTGTCGGCTACGAGTATAGTAGCAACCCGCCGATGCTGCATCGCAACGTGTTGTTCGCCGGTGGTCCAGAAAAGACCGCGCAAACGTTACCATTTTCGAAATATGACAGCTATAACCCCGAGGACTTGTGGGCGCATTTGATCGAGTACAAAGAACGTACGGGCAGTGATGTGATTGCGATTCCCCACAACAGCAACCTGAGCAACGGCAATATGTTCAGGCCCTTAACATTCAACGGTGAGCCCCTGACCGAGCGTTATGCATCCATTCGGGCGGAACTCGAACCCATTGTCGAAGTGACCCAGATCAAAGGCGACAGCGAGGCCCATCCGTTCATCTCCCCGGATGATCAATTTGCGGGCTATGAAACCTGGGGTAGATATTCATCGGACAAATCAGCAGACGACCGCAAGGGACAGAAACAGCCAGGTAATAAAAAGCAGCAGAAGCAGGTCAAACCCCCTGTGAAAATTGCAAACAAAGAACCTAAACAAACATCAGTTGGCGCGCCCGATAAAGATGGCTTTATCTCGGCACGAGCCGAACCTGGACAGAACACTTCCACCCCTGAGAACACGAGTCAGGAGGACCTGGCTCGGCAGTCTTATGTGCGGCCGGCGCTGAAGCGTGGCCTCGATCTCTCGGCGAGCCTTGGGGTCAATCCATTCAAGCTCGGCATGATCGGGAGTACAGATTCCCATACTGGCCTTGCGACCGCGGAAGAAGACAACTTCTGGGGCAAGATGGGCGCCAATGAACCCGGTCCCTATCGAGCATCGGGATTAGGAATTTTCGCCTCGTCTGGTTACGCAGCGGTATGGGCTCACGAAAATACGCGATCATCAATCTTTGCGGCACTAAAGCGCCGTGAGGTCTATGCGACTACAGGGCCTCATATCCGCCTTCGGTTCTTCGGTGGCTGGGATTATAGTGCGCCGGATGTCGAGCGCCCCGACGTCGCCGATATCGGCTACCGCCTGGGCGTGCCGATGGGTGGTGACCTTGTTGCTTCGCCCGAGAGTGATCGCGCCCCGACTTTTATGCTGATTGCTACCAGGGACCCGGATGGGGCGAACCTGGATCGACTTCAGGTTATTAAAGGGTGGCACACGGCATCCGGCGGTTTAGAAGAGAAAGTTTTTGACGTTGCCTGGTCTGACGACCGAAAGATGGGGCGCGATGGCAAGCTGCCAGACATTGTGTCTACGGTCGATACCGAAACAGCAACCTACACGAACAGCGTCGGGGCTGCTCTACTCTCTGTACACTGGGTTGATCCGGATTTCGATCCGCGCGAGGCAGCCTTCTATTACGTGCGGGTGATACAGATCCCGACGCCCCGGTGGACAGGATACGACGCAGCCTTCTACGGGCTGAAGGACATTCCTGAACATCGACTCGTAACCCAGGAGCGTGCCTATTCGTCGCCTATCTGGTACACGCCCCGATAAGCCGGTTGCAACGCCTGGAAGGTGGTAACGGCATTGGTCGGGGGCGTAAACTACGTGAGGGGCCGGACTAACCGATTCGCTAGAAGACCAGGATAGCCCGACCCGAAATTTCACCATTCTCAAGGGCAGTGGTTGCCTCGTTGATCTGATCAAGGCTAAAACGTTCAGTGACCATCGCGTCCAGATTCAGGATGCCCTGGTCATACCAATCCAGGTACTTGGGAAAGTCACGATCGGGTGAGCATGAACCACCAATACTGCCAATGAACTTTTTCTCGTTGAGCAGCATATCGCTTGCGTTTAACTCGACCGAGGTCGAAGGCACGCCCACCAGAACTGCCGTGCCGCCTGGCTCAGCGCCGAAAAACCCGGAGCGAACGGCGGGTACGATCTGCTCCATGGTTTTCTTCAGGCTAATGCAATCGAAGGCAAAATCGGCACCGGTGACCGGCCTACCACCCATATTGCGCTTGCTGTCATTGCGGGTCAGGGCCTTGATGGCCTTGATAGGGTCCTCGTCTGCTGCGTTGATGGTATGGGTTGCGCCGAACTGTCTGGCGAAATTCAATTTTTCACTATCCAGATCGATAGCAATAATCGGGTTTGCCTTCAGCGTTGCTGCGGCGACCACGGCAGATAAGCCCACGCCGCCGACGCCAAAAATAGCCACGCTGTTGCCTGCCTTAACGCCTGCGGTATTTTCAACGGCGCCAGCACCGGTCATTTAGCCTTCGAGCGATCTGATGACTTGCAACGGGTCGCACGATTCTTCGCCAAGGTCGGCTTGCCGGTGCATCTTGGCCAGATTTCTCTGGCTCAGCAAAATAGCCTATTGGATATCGTTGTTGAGGCAACGCTGGCAAATCCGATTGCGCACGACATGCCTACGTCGGTAACACACGACCTGCTGCGGCAGGCAATATTGGATGCTCATCAACTTGGGCAAACAATCGGCAGCGAAGTGGGCGACCAGGCTTATCGTCGTCTGCGGGCCTGATCGTCACGCAGCGGGTTCCGCCGTCATCTGGAACGCCGCTGCAATGAGCGCTTTCGTATAGACTGTTTGCGGATTGTCAAAAATCTCATCACGGGTACCCGACTCAACGACGACGCCATCTTTCATCACAATGACATGGTTGCTGAGTGCCCGGACCACTTTCAGGTCGTGACTGATAAACAGGTAGGTCAGTCCAAAGCGACGCTGCAAGTCGCGGAGCAAGTCAACAATCTGCGCTTGCACCGACATATCCAGGGCTGACGTCGGCTCATCCAGCACCAAGACCTTTGGTTTGAGAATCAGTGCCCGCGCGATCGCAATGCGTTGGCGCTGGCCACCAGAAAACTCATGCGGATATCGATCCTGTGCCTCAGGATCAAGGCCTACCTCAAGCAGCACCTGCCCAACAGCCTCTCGACGAGCCGCTTCGTCCAGCGCTCGCTCGTGAACCAACAAGCCTTCTTCAATGATCTGGTAAATAGACAACCGGGGAGACAAACTGGCAAACGGGTCCTGGAAGACTATCTGAATATCCCGGCGATAGGGGCGTAGCTGGCTGGATGTAAGTGGTTGAAGGTTCGTCCCGGCCAACCACAATCCACCGCTCGACTTCACCAGGCGCAGCAACGCATGGCCAAGCGTCGTCTTACCGGAGCCGGATTCTCCGACAATGCCCAGGGTCTGGCCTTTACCTACGCGGAACGAAACGTCCTTCACAGCTGAAAAGTACTTCTTGACGAACAATGTTTGCCCCAAAGGAAAATCGACAGATACCCCTTCGCACTCGATGGCCGTCTCGGCCTGTTCGTCAAGCGGGATGGGATCGCCCTTCGGCTCTGCAGCCAAAAGGTGTCGAGTATAGGTATGTTGGGGGTGGTCAAAAATTTCTGTACAGTCGCCAGTCTCGACAATCTCGCCCTGAGTCATGACACAGACCCGCCCGGCCATTTTCCTCACGACGCCAAGGTCGTGGGTTATCAGCAACAACGCCATCCCGAGCCGTGCCTGCAGGTCTTTCAGAAGATCCAAGATCTGTGCTTGGATCGTAACATCCAATGCAGTAGTCGGTTCATCGGCGATCAACAGATCAGGCTCGTTGGCAAGTGCCATGGCGATCATCACGCGCTGGCGTTGGCCGCCAGACAATTCATGCGGAAACGCCTGCATCTTCAACTCCGGATCCTGTAAGCCCACCAGCTTCAGCAATTCCAGGATCCGCGGTCTTGCCCGTCGTAACTTGATGCCATGATGAATCTGCAAGACCTGGCCAATTTGCTTTTCGACTCGATGCAGAGGATTCAGTGAGTTCATCGGCTCCTGGAAAATCATGGAGACCTTGCGACCACGAATGCCGCGAAGGGTAGCGTCATCTGCGCCCACCATCTGAACGCCATTGACGTAAATCTCGCCACCTGGATGGCTGGCGGTCGGATAAGGTAATAGTTGGAGGATCGACAGGGCGGTCGCAGATTTGCCTGAGCCGGATTCGCCCACTAGCGCAACAGTTTCGCCCTTCTGAATATGGAAGCTGACACCGCGTACTGCGGGTTCACCCCGGAACGAAACGCAAAGACCCTTGACGCTAAGAACGGCGTTCGCTGATGTATCAAGCATGATCAGACTGTCTTGCGAGGAGTAAATGCATCCTTAATCCTTCCCGATAAAAATGAGTAGCATCGGCATAACACCATAGTGAAAAGCGCTGTCAACTCCAACCACGGCGGAAACAAGTCTAGTTTGAAACCAATCTACTTCGAAACCAATGACTGCGCCTATTCTCTCCCAGGATTTCATCTTCACCCGTCTAACATCGATACCCGCAGCAAGTTTATAGTGCCTTTCACACTGCAACAACGCGGCAATTGGCAATACTTCACCCATTCCAGGTGCCAACCTTTTTGAACTTACGCGCGATCCGTATTACGGGCCTGGATTTTAGATGAACCATGGTTTGGTCGAGTCGCGGCACGGTTAGCCCTTAAGACTCGCGCCGTGGGTCAAACGCATCACGCACGGCTTCCCCCGAGAAAATCAGCAGGGTCAGCATCATGGCGAGCGTGAAAAACGTCGTCAGGCCGAGCCAGGGAGCGTGGATGTTGGTGCGTCCCTGGGCCAACAGACGACCAAGAGAAGGTGCGTCCGCCGGTAGGCCGAAGCCGAGAAAGTCCAGTGAGGTCAGTAGCGTGATAGACCCTGTGAGGATAAATGGCACGAAGGTAATGGTCGCAACCATGGCGTTTGGCATAACATGGCGGAACATGATGCGGGCGTCACTGAGGCCGAGCGCCCTGGCGGCGATAATGTACGGGAGATTTCGACCACGCAGGAATTCGGCGCGCACCACGCCGACCAGGGACATCCAACTGAAGGCAACCAGAATACCCAGCAGCCAGTAGATGTTGGACTCGAAGATGCTTGCTAGGATGATCAGGATGAACAGCATCGGCAGGCCCGCCCAGACCTCGATGAAGCGTTGCCCGATCAGGTCGACTTTGCCACCGAAGTAGCCCTGGGCTGCACCTGCGAGCACGCCAATGACCGAGCTTGCCATGGTTAACACCAGGCCAAAAAGGAATGACAACCGCGTGCCGTAGATGAGACCTGCCATCACGTCCTTGCCATAGTTATCCGTGCCAAACAGATGCCCGGACGATGGTGGATACGGGGCCGGTCCGGGCAGGTTGTAGTCGATGGTGTTGTGGCTGAAGCGGATCGGCGGCCAGATCATCCAGCCACCCTTGTCTGCAATGAGTTGCTGAACGGCGGCCTCACGATAATCCGCCTCGACCTCGAACACGCCGCCAAAATCGGTCTCGGCATAGGTTCTGAAAACCGGATAGAACAGCTCCCCGTCGTAGCGCACCACCAGCGGCTTGTCGTTCGCAATAAATTCTGCAAACAGGGTCGTGGTGAACAGGGCAATAAAGATACACATCGACCAGTAACCACGTCGGTTGGCGCGGAAGCCTGCCCATCGTCGCCGCGTCAAAGGGCTCATCAGGAACGGGTCTCGAAGTCGATGCGGGGATCGACCAGGGTATAGGCAATATCGGTAATGAGGTGCGTCACCAGACCCAACAGGGAAAAAACAAAAAGCGTGCCGAACACAACAGGGTAGTCCCGGGTAAGGATAGCCTCGAAACCCAGTAGGCCAATACCCTGCAATGAGAAGATCACTTCGATTAGCACGGAACCCGTGAACAGGATACCGATCAGCGCGGCAGGGAAACCCGCGATGATGATCAGCATGGCATTGCGGAATACGTGACCGTAGAGCACGCCTGCCGGGGTCAGCCCCTTAGCGTGGGCGGTCAGCACATACTGCTTGTTGATCTCGTCGAGAAACGAGTTCTTCGACAGCATCGTCAGGGTGGCGAAGCTACCGGCAACCATAGCGGCGACGGGCATGGCGAGATGGTGTAGCCGATCACTTAGCTTGTCCAGCATGCCTAGCTGAGCATAATTGTCCGAAGTCAGGCCACGCAGCGGAAACCAGTTTAAGAATTCCCCACCACAGAAGAGGATGATGAGCAGCATCGCAAGGATGAAGGCCGGTATTGCATAACCCACCATGATCACAACGCTGGTCCAGATATCGAACCTGCTGCCGTCGAGCATGGCCTTCCTGATGCCCAGTGGCAGAGACACCAGGTATACGATGAACAGGGTGGCGCCGCCCAGCGAAAGTGATACGGGAAGTCGGTCGATCACCAGGTCTACCACCGGCACGTCCTGGTAGAAGCTGTCGCCAAAGTCCAACGTGAAGTAGTCCCCCAGCATTTTCAGGAAGCGCTCATGAGCCGGCTTGTCGAAGCCGAACTGGCGTTCAAGTTCCAGTATCAACTCCGGATCAATGCCCCTGGCAAATTCGGAGCTACCCGTGGCGCTCGGGTCGCCGGCCGGGGCGCTGCCACCGCCGATGGTTGCGGTGGCCGCCACACCTTCGCCGCTGATGCGCGCGATGGCCTGGTCTACCGGACCGCCCGGTGCAGCCTGGATGATGACAAAGTTCACCAGCATGATACCAATCAGGGTTGGGATGATGAGCAGGATGCGGCGAATCAGGTATGACGAGACCAGCCAGCGCAGTCCGGCGCCGATCGCTTTCATCGCTCACTCTCCTTCAGGGCTTCGATACCGGCTTCCACCCGGGCGTTCCTGGCTTCGTCGAACCACCACAGGTTAGGAAAGCCGGTCCAGTTCATGTTTTCGGCGCCCAACGGCGGATGGCCGAACCGGTCCCAGTAAGCCAGGTGTCGGCCCACGGGATGTCCATCAGGGATGAGGTAAAAGTTCCATAGCAAAACCCTGTCTAAGGCCTGCCCGGCCGCATTCATCGCGGCTTCATTGTCTGCGGTGGCTACTTTCTCCACCAGGGCGTCGACGACCGGGTTACTGATGCCGGCGTAGTTAATCATGTTGGGCTGGTTTGCATAGCGGGACGTGAACTGGGCTCGCATCCTGGATGGAAAAGGGATTGTGTAGGTGTAGAATTTACGGATGGTCATGTCGAAGTCATAGTTGCGCATCCGGTTGACCATTAGGTTGCCCTCGACTTTGCGTAGCACGGTCTCGATGCCCAGGCGCTTGAGACCGTCAACGTAGGGCACCAGCATGCGCTCGAAGTCCCCTGATGAAACGATGAATTCGAAAACAAGCGGCTTGCCGGTACTCGCGTGAACCCGCTTGAAATCCCTGACGACCCAACCCGCTTCCTTGAGCAGAGCATCGGCCTGGATAAGGGTTTCTCGATTGCGGCCGCTTGGTTTGTTTTTCGGCAGGTCTACGGGATGCGTGAACACGCGCGCGGGCAGCTGCTCGCGGAAGGGTTCGAGCAGGGCGAGCTCCGCCGCCGAAGGCAAGCCCGTTGCCTGCAAACCCGAGCGCATGAAGTAGGAGTTGTTGCGGTCCATGCCACTATGCCAGTAAACACGATTGGCCCACTCGAAATTGTAGGCAAGCGTCAGCGCCTCGCGGACCCGGATATCATCGAATGGCTCGCGGCGACTGTTGAATACCAGACCATAGTGCATCCCATACGATAAACCCATGGTATAGGTTTCCTTTTTGAACAGCCCTGCGTGGTAGGCCTCGAAGTCGTAGGCTGTCGCGAAGTCGTTTTCGTTTTGGTCGCGGTAGTAGTCGAACACACCTGCACGCATTGCTTGCAGCATGACTTTGTTGTCAAAAAAGTAGATCACTTCGAGACGATCGAAATTGAAATGGCCGACTGTGACGTTGAGGTCATTTGCCCAGTAGTTGGGTACCTTCTCGTAGCTAATGGAACGCCCCGGGTCGAGACTGGCTATTCGGTATGGTCCATTGCCGAGTGGTGGCTCAAGTGTGGTGGCATCAAATTTGCGCTCGAGCCAATAGTGCCTAGGCAGGGGTCTGAACGAGACGGTCTGGATAACGAGCTGGGGCGTCTTCTCTGCTTCCTCGCGGAAGTAGAACTTGAACGACCAGGCACCAGTTTGCTCGATGCGCTCGATGTCACGATAGGCGTTTCTCCATGTTGCGGCGCCTTTGGTCTTTATTGTCTCGAAGGTCCACAAAACATCCTCCACCTTGACCGGCTCTCCATCGTGCCAGCGTGCGTTCCTGCGCAGTGTGTATTCGACCCAGCTAATGTCATCGGCCACCTCGATGAGCTCTGCGAGCCGGCCATAGTAGGAACCGAGTTCATCCTCCGACTGGCGCATGAGCGGTTCATACAGCACCCCATTGAGCCGTGGGTCCGCGAAGACCGGCAAAATGCCCTTGTCGACGAAGGCGTGCAGATTGTTGAAGGTACCGATGCCAGGAACCCGCGCGGTGCCGCCCTTGGGCGCGTTCGGATTGACATAGTCGAAGTGCGCCATGTCGGCTGGATATTTCAGCTCACCAAAGTAGGCAAAACCGTGGTTTGGCTCTCCGGCCAGAACCGATGTACCGGTAACCACCAGCAAGGTCCCCCACAGCCACTTCCAGACGCGGTGGCGTTGGCCCGGCCGCGCCCTTCTTCGTAATACAAGTTCTCTGGATGACGTCTGATGCATGCGCCGCATGTAAGCACAGAATGTTGACCTACGAAATTATGCCATATGTTTAGTTCACCCATAAAGGTATCACTCAGCGCAGCCCGTGATAGTCGTTGCCTGCCAAGTGATCCGTCCCAGTAAAATGGCTGAATTGTCCGGGACGGATCCGGTTACTTCGTTGCCGCCGTACGTGACTGCTGGGCATCTCTGTGGACTTCCCGGGCGATCAGCTACCGGCACCAGATGGGCATCGAACAGGACGCGGTGGCTATGGGTGTAGTCGTCCAACAGATGGTGGCGTCGGAGGTCTCTGGCATCCTGTTTACTGCCAACCCCGCCACCGGTGAGCGATCAGAGATGATCATCAATTCCAGTTTCGGGCTGGGGGAAGCCGTGGTCGGTGGGCAGGTCACACCGGACACCTATGTTGTGGATCGCAAATCGATGAAAGCGATCGAGACGATCATCGGTGCCAAGGAGCAGAAGATTGTTTCCGACGGCGAGCAAGGTACACGACTCGAGGATATTGCCGAAAACGAACGTGGCCAATCCTCGTTGTCGGCCAAAGCGATCAGGGAATTGGTTACGATGGCTCTCAAGACGGAATCGCACTTTGAAGGCGTTCCCCAGGATATCGAATGGGCCTATTTCGAAGGGAAGCTTTACATGTTGCAATCCCGGCCCATCACCAATCTACCGCCCCAGCCGATAAAATGGCGGCGGACCTGGATAAGGCACGGGCAGATCACCAAAAGAAAATCGCGTTGATGGCGGGGCATGACCTAGGTCTATTCCTCGAGTCCCTCACAGCGGAAGACCGGAAGGCATTTGACAATTGGGCCGGGTCCTCGGACCTCGAAGACATAGCTGCTTCTGTGACAATCCCGAAGAGCAGCAACCTGACATTCACTGCTTTCAATCGGACTCAGGTCAACGAGAGACAGATCAAGGGATTTTTTGAGCACGCAAAGCCCGATATCATCGCGACATCAGAGCAGTGGGCGAAGGTGGATCCCACCACCGCATCGGACGAAGAGTTGCTCGAGGGCGTCTCAGAGACGGCAATTGCCAGCGGCATGTTCTGGTGTAGCAACGGCGGTCACACATTTGGCGTAGCAAAGTCGACGGATGACCAATTGCAGGCATTTTTACGCGAGACACTGCCGGACCATCGCTTCACTAGCGGACAGTTTCTCAGCGGTTTCAAGTCAAAGACCTTGGACGCCCACGAGCATTTATTTGAGATTGCGACGAAGATCCGTAAAGACAAGGGGCTCGCGGAACTCGTTATTGTCACCCCGGCCAAGCGGATGATGAAGACGTTGCGTCAGCACCCGGACGCAGGTCCGGTTGTCGCGGCGATTGATGAATACCTCGCCATCTATGGACATCTCGGATACAGCCTGGACTTCGCCGAACCCTTGCCGCTCGAGGATCCATCCGGCCTGCTGGCCACGCTGAAGACGATGATCTCAAATACGGACTATGACCCGAAGAACCATGTGGCCAAGGCGTTGAAAAAGCGCGAAGCAGCGATGGAAGAGATCCTCGGCCTGCTCGAGGGCCTGCACTATTGGCAGTTCCGCTTCCGCCTATGGTTTACCTATCGCTTCTACTATATCCGAGAAGAAGTGATGTTCTATCTGTACATGCCGTGGCCGGCGCTCCGACGCCTCGCGCTGGAACTGGGCCGGCGCCTGACAGAAGCCGGCACTATCGGCGAAACAGATCATGTCTTCTACCTGCACACTGACGAATTGAAGAAGGCGATCGAAGCACGGAAGAAGAGCAAGGCGGTTTCGGAGTATGTTCAACTCACTGCCGAGCGTTTTGAGCTCCGGGAAGCTCGCAAACGCCTGCACCCACCAGGAACAGTTCCTTTCGATGCGAGCGAGGATCCCGGTGTCAAATTCAAGGAAACGCAGTTCGACAACGACTCCAACTCCGACACCATGATGGGAGTTCCGGTCAGTCCCGGCACGATCACCGCGCCGGCCAGCCTGATCAGGACAGCGGCCGAGTTCGACCAGATGAGACCCGGTTCGATTCTTGTCTGCCCGATGACCAATCCGGCCTGGACGCCACTCTTTGCGCACGCAGCAGGACTGGTCACGGATATGGGCGGCATCCTGGGCCATGGCTCCATTGTGGCAAGGGAATATGGGATCCCGGCAGTCGTGGGCACGGGGACGAGCACCGTGCGGAGTAAACATGGACAGATGATAAGCGTCGACGGAGATACCGGTACCGTGAAACTGATTGATGAATAGACAAAGGAGTAACTGGTTATGAAAATCCAATTGAGGCAAATCTGCCTGGTTGCAGCGGAACTTGCACCAGTCATCGACGATCTGACGGACATCCTTGGTATCAATCCCTGCCATATCGACCCTGGAGTCGGGCAATGGGGTCTTGAAAATACTCTGATTCCGATTGGTCGAAATTTTCTCGAGGTGGTTGCGCCTGTCACCGAAGGCACAGCAGCGGGACGCTATTTGGATCGCCGCGGTGGTGATGGTGGATACATGGTCATCACCCAGGGTGAGAATCGTGACACCTATGATGCCGTCCGTCTGCGGGCGCCAGAACTGGGTGTGCGAGTTGCCTTCGAACGTAGTCGTGACACATCAGGCCTCTGCCAACTTCATCCCCGGGACATGATCGCCTGTTTCTATGAGATCGAGTGGAATGAGGCGAACGACTTTAACGGACTCTGGCACCCGGCCGGGCATAGCTGGGAAGACAAGGTCCGCCAGGATGTCAGCGTCGATTTGCTCGGTGTTGAGATTCAGGGTGATGATCCGCAGGCGCTCGGCGATCATTGGGCGAATGTGATTGGTACTCCCGTGAACTTTATGACGCCGGTAGCCTTGTACTTTCCCGCGCCAAGGAAGCGTGGAACGGCGACTATCAACTTGATAGGAAATTCGAAAGAGACGTTTGGCAGGCGGTCATTGATACGGCGGAGCAATACAACGAGCCGGGTCGATTTACGACCTTTGTCGGGTACGAGTACAGCAGCAACCCACCAATGCTGCACCGAAACGTGTTGTTCGCGGGCGGTCCAGAACAGACCATGCAAACCCGACCTTTTTCGAAATTCGACAGCTACAACCCAGAGGATTTGTGGACGCACCTTAAGGCATACAAGGAGCGCACCAGCAGCGATGTGATTGCGATTCCCCACAACAGCAATCTGAGCAATGGCAACATGTTCAGACCGTCAACGTTCGATGGCAAACCGCTGACGCCACGTCTCGCGTCCATTCGGGCAGAACTCGAGCCGATTGTAGAAGTGACCCAGATCAAGGGCGACAGTGAGACCCACCCGTATATCTCGCCTGATGATCAGTTTGCTGATTATGAATCCTGGGGCAAATACGCATCAAAGCCAAAAGGTAACCCGAAAGCGAAGGGACCAGGTAAGCAAAAGCAGAAGAAGTCAGCGGGCAAGGCCTCGCTGAAAACAATGCCCGACAGCACCGTCCGCGCGAAACCGGGGCAGCACGCTGCCACGGCCGAAAACACTAGCCAGCAGGATCTTGCCAGGCAGTCTTATGTGCGATCGGCGCTGACGCGTGGCCTGGACCTGGAAGCAAGCCTTGGCGTCAATCCGTTCAAGCTTGGCATGATCGGTAGCACGGATACACATACGGGGCTTGCGACGGCTGATGAAGACAACTACTGGGGTAAGATGGGTGCGAACGAACCTGGGCCCTATCGTGCAGCGGCGCTGGGGGTCTTTGTCTCGTCAGGTTACGCGGCGGTGTGGGCTCACGAAAATACGCGATCATCAATCTTTGCGGCACTAAAGCGCCGTGAGGTCTATGCGACTACCGGGCCTCATATCCGCCTTCGGTTCTTCGGTGGCTGGAATTTCACGCCGCGAGATGTGGACAGCGCCTCTGTTGCCGACATTGGCTACGGCCGTGGCGTTCCGATGGGCGGAGACCTTGCTGTACGCGGCCGCACAGACGCCCCCACGTTCATGGTTGTTGCAACGAAGGATCCGGATGGTGCCAATCTGGATCGAGTTCAGGTCATCAAGGGGTGGCGCACGGCGTCGGGCGAGCTGGAAGAGAAAATCTACGATGTTGCCTGGTCTAACGAAAGAAAGATGGGGCAGGATGGGCCGTTGACAGACGTCGTGTCGACAGTCGATACCAAAACCGCGACGTACGCCAATAGCGTTGGTGCGGCGTTGCTGTCCGTGTGTTGGATTGACCCCGATTTTGACCCGCGCGAGGCAGCCTTTTACTACGTACGGGTCATCCAGATCCCGACGCCGCGCTGGACGGGGTACGATGCAGCATTTTACGGGTTAAAAGACATTCCTGAACATCAACTCGTGACCCAGGAGCGGGCCTACTCATCACCTATCTGGTACACCCCTCAATAGCGCAAACCTGGCAGATCCTCCGTGTTAGCTGATGACCTGACCGCGACCGCAGGATCCGTGCCGTGCAATGCCCCATAGGCATCGCGCAATAGATGCTGGAGTTTGGTTGAAATGCAAGCGTGTTCAAACAACGACTGGATATTTTCCGAAGCTAATTCGAATGAGCCACGGCCATTGGTGATTTCGGGTTATGTCAGGGCGAGGATTTGCTTCTGCAGGTCATCGTCACTTGTATCGAGGGGAAGTATGTTGTTCGTCACGTTAAGTTCTCTGTCGATTGGTGCCTGAAAAGATTATACGTGGCTTCGCATGATTCCCATGCGCCTTCGAAAACTTTTTTGGGTGAATTCATGTTGATCGAGGTTGTTACCGGTTTCCTTACAGCAGAGTATGGAGCGCAACGCAGGAGCCAGCAGTGCCAAAGACATGGAACGTGTTGAGATGGCAGTAGGTAAGGGCCATGTATTTATCTAGGATCGAAAAGATAGAACCTAAAGAAATATAAAAGCTAATTCAGAAGGAAATCCATGAGTAACGCAGACATCATCATAGAAATTCTCCAACAGGAAGGCGTCGAATACCTGGCGGGTTTCCCCAACAACCGGTTGTTTAATTCCGCTGCCTCTCATGGCATGCGGCCGATAATCGGGCGTACCGAACGCGTTGTTATCAATATGGCTGACGCCTACACAAGAATGAACAACGGTAAGAAAATAGGTGCTGTTGCGGTTCAGGATGGCCCAGGAATTGAAGCCAGCTTTTCTGCCGTGGCGCAGGCTTATGGTGACAACACCCCCATCCTGATGTTGCCGGGCGCGCACTCTCCGGCCATGCAGGATTACGACCCGCAGTTCATGTCATCGCGATCTTTTCGCGACATCACAAAAATGGCAGGGTTGATCAACGATCCCCGGACCATTGTCCGCAAAATGGAAATGGCGTTCTCAGCGCTGAAGAATGGCAAGACCGGTCCGGTTCTGTTGGAAACTGCGGTCCCTGTTCTCTGGGGACAGTGGGAAGGCGAGAAGCCAGTGTACACATCGCCGCGACGGCATAAGTCGATGGCTGATGAGGCAGATGTGAATGAGATTCTGCAGACACTGCTGGATGCCAAACGCCCGGTGCTTATTGCAGGCCATGGCGTACTCTACGCTGAAGCCTGGGAAGAGTTGAAGACCTTTGCTGAACTCATGCAGATTCCGGTCACCACAACACTACTGGGTAAGAGTTCATTCCCGGAAGACCATGAACTCTCGTTAGGGGTCTCCGGCCGGACAATCACAAAAGCTGCAGGTCACTTCGCCAATGAATCTGACTTCATTCTTGGTATTGGTACCAGCTTCACGATTAACGATTTCACCGCTCGTATGCCAAAAGATGCGGTACTCGGACAGATAACCAATTCGCCATCAGACCTGGCCAAGTGTCGTAATCTTGTTTGTGGTGCGGTAGGCGACGCCAAACTGGTATTGAACCAACTGATCGCCGCAGCGCGTGCGAAGCTTGGTGACAATGGTCGGGAAAAAGCGGCAGACACCATCGCGGAGATCGCTCAGTTGAGACAGGAGTTCTTTGACGAGTGGTCAGATCGCCTGCTGTGTGACGACGAGGGTGCTATTTCTCCGTACCGCGTCATCCATGAAATGAATACACTGTTCGACAAGACAAAATCCGTGGTGACTCACGATGCGGGAAATCCACGAGACCAGATCTTACCTTTCTATGATGCGATTACACCACGTGGTTATCTCGGGTGGGGCAAATCGACTCACCTGGGTTCATCGTTGGGCATGGCCCTCGGTGGCAAACTGGCAAGACCAGACTGGCTGTCTGTCAACTTCATCGGTGACGCAGGCTTCGGCCAGACTGCCAACGATTTCGAAACGGCTGTTCGATCTAACCTGCCGATTATGACAGTGCTGGTGAACAACGGGGTGATGGGCGGATACGGCGCTTACATGCCTGATGCGGTCGAGAAATACCAATCCAGCTCGCTGGGTGGTGACTACACGGCCATGGTGAAAGCTATGGGCGGATATGCAGAGCGTATCGAGAAAGCATCAGATGTTCGGGATGCGCTGACCAGAGGCATCCAGCAGACGGAAGCAGGTAACCCCGTCATGCTGGAATTCATCACCAAAGAAGAGCCAGTACTCGCTATGGCCAATAAATGGGGGATGTAACGCTCCCATAATGGGGCCAGGTTCATTTATTCCGCGACGAGGAAGATCGGCAGCCATCATATCGTTTGCCTGATGCGAGCAACCTTTATTCCTTTTGATCGTGAAGTACGTAATTCTCACGACAGGTCATACCTGCAACACTTCCTTGCTATCTACGGAGCTTTGGCAATCAGGTGAATACCAGCGGTCACGCCAATTCTTGGCTTGATGCGAACCATACGTCGTCCACCATAAACTTCTACGGGTGAAACGTCGTTGGCGCCGATGCGTTCTATCGTCTTATCCAGGTCTTCCACAACCAGGAACACTGCTGCCATTGTGTCGTTACCCTGATCAGGGTCCAGGCAGACGACTTCCAGCCCAACTTCACAATCAACCATGGGCCAGATCGCATAGTGCGGACCGTCATCGCCCTGACCTTCAACCGGAGGTGCGCCAAGTTCGGGAATAGTATTCTGTAAACGCGTTATGGATGCGGTGGTGTCGGCAGTCAATATCACCGCCTTCATGGCATGGGTTACACCATTTTCATGGCTGGTTGTTTGCGTTGGGATATTCGGTTTCTCGATGTTGAGCGCCAGACCGCCCAGTTCACTGCTTTCCTTTGCTTCCCGGCCATCAACGCCCATGGACCAACTGATGGCGCCACCGTCCGGCTTGCCGGTAAGGTGGAATACCAGGCTGTCACCGATAGTGACGCGGTTGTCGGTAACCGTGAAGCCTGCGGCTTTCCAGGCGTCCCCGTGATCAGCGACGGTGATTTCATTGAGTCTCATATTTCTTCCTTGGGTTTCTTACGGGTTGATGAAACAGGGTGTGGGTAGCGCACCGGGTTAGAGCCTTATGGCCACCTTTTCTCCTATCCACGAGTTAACAGACACCATAGTGAGACAGCAGGTTTTCCATGCCTTGAAGCTGCTCGTGCAGATGAAAGACCTGTGCCTGCATGCCAGCAGACTCCGTCGATTCTACATTTTTTCATTATCCTTGATGAACAATATTTCCTCGGAACAAATAGGGTCGGAAAAAATAGGGTCGAACAAATAGGGTCGGAGTAAAATTTACAAAAGACTTACGTCGAGTGGGGTCGAGGTGTGGCGATCGCCAAGAAGGAATTTGTCAAACTGGGGGAGGGGAGCAAGCGATACAGCGCGCTCAATCGGTCAGAGACGTTGCTGGTAACTCCTTGTCATGAGAAAGGACTCGGATTTACTCTGGCACTTTACCCCGACATAATTACTCGTTACCGCCTGTGTGCGTAAGACCTTCGTAGAGATGGAACTGAATCTGTGTACCCTCACGGCAGGCGTCCATTGCGAGCAATTTCTGCCTTGCTGTCGGCCTATCCCTGTCCTTTGAGCCAGCCCCAATCAACACAGGCTTTTGCACTCGCAGATTCCTGTACGCTGTGTCCGCAAGATATCTGGAAAGCGCATCGTTCGCTCCCGTGCGCACCCTGTGATTGCCCTGCGAGGACTACCTGATTGGCAAGCGACAGTATCCTCACACACGTCGCACGTGCACCGCCAATAGACCAGCTCTACCCGCGTGGCGCGTGCGAGATCATCCACCGCCGCCTTCAGACTTAAGCTGGGCAAGCGGTACAAATAACCCAGCAGGGAACTTGCTCGTCGTTGAAAACCATCTGGTGTTAATTGGACTACTTTGGCCAGGTGGCGAAAATCAGGTTTATTTTTCCTATTCTCAAGGGTGATGTCAGGCTCGAGCGTACATTGCCTTAAGAGCGTTGACCCTGAATAATGCCGTCATCATTTGATGGAGAACCCTCGCATGAGCGAAAGCCTTATTGTCAGCCTGAACAGCCAGGTAGATTCTCTGGAAATTGTCGGCGGTAAAGGTCGTTCACTGGCAAAACTCACTAACGCTGGCTTCGATGTTCCCGGTGGTTTTCAGGTAACTACTTACGCCTACCGGCAGTTCGTCGCAGAACATGACCTGCAATCCAGAATACTAGAACTGGCCAAGCCTCAAATAGTGGCAGGCACCTGCTCCTTTGAACAGGCATCCAAAGACATTGTCAATTTATTCGCCGCCTATCAGCTGGGAGAGCAGATCAGCCAGGAGATCACTACTGCCTACGAAGCCCTGGATGGAAAACCTCCAGTTGCCGTCAGGTCATCTGCCAATGCCGAGGATTTACCAAACTTGTCCTTTGCCGGACAACAGGAGACCTACCTCAATGTGCGTGGCGGTAACGAGGTCGCGACAGCTGTAAAAAACTGCTGGGCATCGTTATGGACTGCTCAGGCGATCAATTACCGGCATGAAATGGACATTCCTCAGGATATGGTGGCAATGGCTGTGGTTGTGCAGATTATGATCCCCTCTGAAGTGTCAGGGATTCTCTTCACGGCCAATCCAACTACCGGCGATCGGGATGAGATGATCGTGAACTGCAGTTTTGGACTGGGTGAAGCCGTGGTCAGTGGTCAGGTCACACCGGACACCTACATCGTTGATCGAGATAGTCTGGAAGCAAAAGAAACCATTATTGGCGCCAAGGATCAGAAGATTGTCTCCGATGGAGAACAGGGCACCCGACTGGAAGATGTTTCTGCGGCGCAGAAAGCTCAATCGTCGCTTGCCGATGCCGCGCTTAAAGAACTGGCCTCTGTAGCGCTGCAAATCGAAAAAGAGTTTGAAGGAGTTCCCCAGGATATCGAGTGGGCATTTTCTGCTGGCAAACTCTGGCTGCTGCAGTCACGCCCCATTACCAATCTCCCCGCGCCACCGCCAAAGGATGTTAGCTGGCCAGAGATCCCCGACGCACAACTACTCAAAAGACAGGTTGCCGAGAATATGCCGGACCCTCTGTCACCCCTGTTTCAGGATCTGTACCTGAAGGGACTTTTTGATTCACAGAAATGGCCGGAAGGCTGGAAGTGGGAAGGAATCAATACCAGAAACTGGATGAAAAATTTTGTTGTAACCACGGTCAATGGCTACGCCTACCAACCTATCTATATAAGCAATGGCGATGAATGGTACGGTTTTATGGACAAGTACCAGAAGGAACAAAAGGCCCAGCCCTGGTACAAGACGCTGAGAGGTGCCCTGAGGAACAAATATTTCATCGATAAGCTCAAAGGTGGTCCTCTGCATTTTGTCTATCTGATGGCCAACTTTTATCGTTCCTTCAAGCCCTATCCCATACTGAAACACTGGGAAGCGGTTATGCTGCCTGAGTACCTTGCCGGTATCGAGAAATGGGACAGACTTGATCCACATAACGCTACTAGTGATGAGCTACTGGAATGTCTTAGAGATCTAAACCTGACTGAAGCAAAGTACTGGCACGCACTCCGAGGCGTCATCGGTACTGCCAAGGCAACCGACGGCGGCCTGCAATTTTTTCTGGAAGAGCATGCACCTGAAGAAGGTATGATCAGCGGTACCTTCCTGTCCGGATTTCCGTCCAGGACTCTGGACGCAGAGGTCGCAATGCGCGCGATGGCCACTGGAATTCGTGAGAACGTCGCGCTTTATGAACTGACTATCGTGACTCCTGCAGCAAGACTTCTTGAAACTCTGGGTAATCATCCGGAAGGCACAGCAACAAAACAAGCCATTAATGAGTATCTTCATGACTACGGCAGGCAAGTGTTCAATCTCGATTTTGTAGAGCCTACTCTCGAAGAAGCTCCCGTGCCTTTTGCCATGAGCCTTAAAGCTATGGTGAGGAATCCCGGTCTGGACCCCCAAGTCCGACAGAAAAAAATTGGCAAAAGCCGGCGCAACAAGATGTGGCAGGCGTTGAAGTTCTTCAAGGGTAAGAAACGTCTTGATTTTCTCCAAAGCTACTGGACTGCGCGCATCAACTACCCCACACGTGAAGAGGCTCTTTTCTATTTGGGACTCGCCTGGTCCACTATGAGACCCTGGGCTCTGGATCTGGGTCGACGACTAGTGGAAAGTGGTACGTTCAAACAGGCCGATGATGTCTTTTATGTCACCAGCGAAGACCTAGATGCCGCCATAGCTGCCAGCGCCAGTAACAAAGCACTACCGGAGCTGGGCCAGAAGGCACAGGAGCAACGGGAATTGCGGGCGCTGCGCTTTCGCATGAATTCGCCACCCGCCATACCACCCATCAAAGAATCGAAAAATACAGCCAATCCACTGGCAACCATCCGGAGTAATGAGGATGGTGAGGATACCCTGAATGGGTTTGCTGTTTCTCCGGGCAAGGTAACAGGTATCGCCAGTGTCATTATGAACCCCAATGAATTTGACAAGATGCTGCCCGACTCCATATTGGTTTGCCCGTTGACAACGCCGGCGTGGACACAGCTGTTTCCCCATGCAACCGCTCTGGTTACCGATATCGGCAGCATCCTCGCTCACGGTTCAATCGTTGCACGAGAATATGGCATTCCAGCTGTACTCGGTGTGGGTGACGCGACCCAGCGCATCAAAACCGGCGACCGGCTGGAAGTCGATGGAAGCAGGGGTACGGTTAAGGTACTTCCGCCCGAATAACTGGGAGCCAGCGATTCAGTACATGAGCTAGCGATCCCCTTGGAGGGGTGAGCCGAGATCAAGCTCCTCTCCCAGTATTTCTGCAAGGCTGATCAAGGCGTTCTCCAGATTATCCATGCGTCGTTCCAGAACAGATGCACACACTCGTGATCCTGACGCCCCTGTTTCTTGGATAGCCGAGCGCCAACCGGTCCGTCTTCGCGGTTGAGTTGTGTTGTTAGAGCATCCGCGACTTCCTGGTTGTCCGCAAAGCTATGCAGCCGACCACTGCGCGAGCGCAGTTCTCCCGGTGTTTATGGCCCACGCAGCAGTAGCAGCGCAATGATTGCGTATCCAGCTTCAGTCTTTCTCCTCCTGCTGCATTCTTATAACGCGAATGAGACCCGACATCTCCTCTACATCGCTCATATCCAGCAACTGCTCTTTCTTTTCCAAAAGATCCTCGTAGGCGACATCAGCACCGAACTCCAACGCTTCGTTGATGAAGGTGGCGCTAGTGTAGAATTGCCCGTTACCCGCATAGAGGGTCTTGTTAGTTGGCGCGTCGTCGTCACAGAGTAACAATACTGCGGGACTAACCAGCTTGGGATGGCGCATCGGATCGGGATTCTCAGGATCGATTTCCACACCCGGGATCATGCCGATCAGCCGCGTTTCTGCCGCGGGTGCCAGGCAGTTGACGCGAATATTCTTTGACAGGCCTTCGATAGCAAGAACATTCATGAAACCCAGCATGCCCATCTTCGCCGCACCGTAATTAGCCTGCCCAAAATTGCCAAAGATGCCAAAGATGCCAAAGATGCCCGATGTGGAACTGGTGAACACAATGCGGCCATAGTTCTTCTTGTACATTACGTCCCATGCGGCCTTGGTGACATACGCAGAGCCGTTTAGGTGCACGTTCATCACCAGGTCCCAATCACTCAAATCCATATTCTTGAAGCTTTTGTCACGCAGAATACCGGCGTTGTTGACCAGGATATCTACTGTGCCATACGCTTCGACTGCATCATCAATGATTGACTGTGCACCCTTCTTATCGGACACCGATGCCTTGTTGGCAATCGCGTCGCCACCTAGGGCGCGAATCTCTTCCACCGCCTGGTCTGCCATGTTGCTCTCGCCTGTGCCATCGCCGCTGCACCCGAATGGTACCGGTATCGTCTCCGCGGTATTGCTACTTTCCCAGTAGATACGGGCCGAAGATGCCGCGGCGTTGGTCATCCAATACAGCATAATGTTATCGAGAAGTTCGTCGCGACTAACGATGTTCTCCGGATGACCATTGCAGTCCATTCACTGGTAGAACTTTTCGAGTATCCGGGCGGCCTGACACTGCCGGTGAATCGGCGAGTCCATAACCCAGCGTCTGGGGACGTGTGCCCTGTTGTTTGGCATAGCCCGAGTCATGTTCCTGATAGAACTTAAATAACGTCAGGCACTGTTGCTCCAGTTCCGTGAGCTCGTTCATGGTCTCGGGGTCAGGTGGAGCCAGAGGCATCGTCAAATGGATGCCCTGGCAGTGGCCGAGATTCTGGGCACCAATGGCGGTTGTTACAACCGAGCCCCAGACGCCAGCCTGGGCCAGATACTGCGTACAACCCAGCCGCAACATCAGCGCATCCCAGGTCCGCGCAATGCGATCGATAATCCATTCGGGCTGGTCCGGCTTATCGGAAAACCCGAAGCCGGGTAACGTTGGCAGCACAAGGTGGAAAGCGTCTTGCGGGTCACCACCGTGCGAGCTGGGATCGGTCAGCGGACCAATCACATTTTGCAGCTCAACGATGGATCCGTGCCGGCCAGTCATACTGCTCAAGTCAGTACTGGCAGACTTCCTGAACGTAGTCGAGTGGAATTCCCTGGGACCAGTCGTTAGGGGTTTCCTGATCAGGCCACCGCGTTTGAGCGAGTCGTCGCTTCAGGTCTTGCAGATCCTCCGGGGCGATTGTCATTTCAAAGGGTGTGATGTCCTGCATCGCAGCTCCTCGGTTATTATTCAACGAATTTCGACCTTAGACGTTGGATCTGGGCATCGCTCAGACCAATCTTGCGAACGTACCCTTCGATGCCGCCGTACTCCTCATCGAGGAACTCAAGGGCCAAAGCCATGGTTTCTGGCAGGCAGCTGGAAAAGTACAGGGGTAAGCGCATAACATTGGCCGATGGCGCCCCAGGTATAAACATGGGATCCGGATTCGAATGGTCCCTGTGAGGATCATCAAGGTACAGGGCGGTCAGGGCGTAATCAGCGACGATGATCTCATGGGGCACACGTGCCACACCGAGCAGAAGCGCTGCGATCATTCCCGTACGGTCCTTGCCGGCAGCGCAGTGAAAGACTGTTGCATGGTCTGCCTCGTCTGCCAGCGTACCTATAATCTCTCCTATGATCTCTTCGCAGCGGGGGAAACCTGTCCGATAGAGGTCGGCTAGTTTCGTCTCCTGTGTGAGTGATGATGCGGAAGACTCAAAGTCTGACACCTGGTCTCCCCAAAGGTCATGATGGTGGTAGGCGACACCGTCCAGATCGGCAAATGGATTGGGATCATCTGAGATGTTCCGCGCTGAACGTAAGTCGACGACTGCTCCAATGCCGTAATCCACCATCTCTTGCCGGTCGGGATTCGTTAATTTAGACATGCCGGCCGATCGGACGAATGTTCGCCATTTTGTGGTGTGGCCATCAGTCGTCGAGTACCCGCCGAGGTCACGTACATTCTGGATACTTGTCAGCGGGATATGCCGCCTTGGGTCTAGGGTTTCTTCTGTCATCGTTGGTTTCCTTTGTATATAGAATTTTCTGAAGTGTACATATTAGTCATTAATAGTATGGAGAGCACACGGTGATCCCCCATTTATTAACTGAAGCTAACAGTAGAGGTTAGGCAGCCATGGCCAACTTCTGTTTCCGCGTTATTCCGCCAAGGCCCACGTTGGGCCGTTCGTTGTTATAGGTCCACGACCAGTTGGTCGCGCGATACCTGCTACATCGATTCGGGGTTGCCGGACAATAAGGAACGCTCCACGAATGACATTAAAATTTCCGCGAGCATAAGCGAAGAAGCAACTTTCGGGCGTCGGCTGCTACCCTTGATTTGTGTGGCAAATGAACCTGACCCCATTTACCCTGAAACGCGTACACGTGGTACCTCACCGACCGGCAACGAAGACGTGATCGCGGCGTTTCAGAGTTCACCCGTTTTGGGTTCGATGATTCCGTTGCGTCTTTCGAATGAGATTATTTTTTTGGGTGAGTTCGGACTCTTCGATGTTGCGCTTGTATTCCTTCGGACGCAACATAGAGCGCAACGCAGAAATCAGCAGTAGAGGAGTCAGCAGTGAATATGATTAGACCCAATATCCTCTGGATCTATATTGAAGATCAGGATCCACAATACGGTTGTTATGGTCAGCGCCTGGTAAAGACGCCACATATTGACAGTCTGGCGGAGCAGGGCGTGCTGTTCGAGCGTGCGTATTCGCCTGCGCCAGTTTGCAGTCCGAGTCGGTCAGCTGTGATTACTGGCAGCTATGCAATTCGTCTCGGTACCCATGTCCAGCGCTCAGCCCGCTTTCCCGGGGAGGAGATATACCTGCCCGATGGGGTCAGGACGGTGCCTGAGCTTTTTCGTGAAGCGGGGTATTTTACGTTTAACCGGGGCAAGGATGACTACAACTTCACCTACGATCGAGCGAGCCTCTACTCGACCGGAAACGATTCCAAAGATCCAGGCATCGCGAAGGGGGTGCAGGCGGGTAGCGGTGATTTTAATGAATGTCCTGCCGGTATGCCGTTCTTTGCCCAGGTGCAAACCAATGGTGGCAAGAACGGGTACTCGTTTGAACAAGCAACGAAAGTGATGCAGCAACTGGGAGTTGAATCTCCGAAGTTGGTCAGCGCTGACGATGTCACTGTGCCGCCACAATACCCCGATATTCCTGAAATGCGCACCATGGTCGCCGAACAGCTCAGCGCCATGCTGGTCAGTGACATCGAGGTAGGCCAGTTGGTCGCGCGGCTCAAGGCCGAGGGTCACTGGGGCAACACCATCATCTTTCTGGTCAGCGATCACGGCGCACTGTTCCCGCGTGCAAAACAGATGTGTTATGAGGAAGGACTGCATGTGCCATTGATCATCGCTGCCCCGGGCATGGCTCACCTTCAGTCCAGAATTGCGCCCGGCAGCCGCCACCTCGCACCGGTGGCAACGCTAGACATCGGGGCGACCGCGTTAGCGCTCGCCGGTATTCCCGTACCGGGCTATATGGATTCCACTGATCTATTCAGCACCGAACGCGAACATGTCTTTTCGGCGAGGGATCGATGTGAATGGGCTGTAGACCGAACCCGATCGGTCATCAGGGATCGTTATCACTACATCAAGAACTTCATGACTGATCGCCCGCTGGCCCAGCATAACTATCGCTCGGGTTGGCCAGCGTTCGTCAAAGTCGAGAAGATGTATGAGCGTGGTGAGTTGACTCCCGCCCAGGCACTGCCTTATGGGCCGCGGCCGGCAGAGGAACTGTACGACCTACAAAACGATCCGCATGAACTGGTCAATCTTGCTGGAGACACCGACCATCGGGAGGAACTCCTGCTGATGCGCCAACTTGTTGAAGACTGGATCAAGGATACCGACGACCAGGGTCAGTATCCTGACCAACGAGCCGGACTCGAAATCACCAAGCGGTTATACCCGAAGATGTGTATCGACCCTGTTTTTGCCGATCTATAAATCTCCTCGGGGCCGGGCGCCCTTAGTCGACCTATGAGATACCTCGGGGCCGGGCGCTCCCCTTCACCCGGGGTGACTAGCACTTCGCTCGAAATGACGAGCGGCTTCAACAGCTACAACGGCCTGCGCGTCCAATCCCAGCTTGTCGGCAACGGCCTCGCTGGTGCATGGATGATGGAATTTACCTCGGCCAATTCGTCGGGCGTGAGTTCCCAATCGGCTGCAGCGACGTTGTCTTCAAGCTGGGACTGTTTACTCACGCCGGCGATGACTGAAGAGACCATGGGTCGATAAAGCAGCCATGCGATGGCCAGTTGCGCTGGCGTGCGCCCGCGGGATCGGGCAAATTCAGACAGTGCTTCGATCGCATCGTAAACGGCTTGTGTCCCGTAATGCTCAAAGTAACGACGCATGCCTGCGCCCCACGCATCAGAACCAGCCCGACTGTCAGCCGCGGGTTTTTCGCCGCGTTTGTATCGCCCGGCGAGCAGGCCACCAGCCAACGGAAAATAGGGCAGCATGCCAACACCACCCCACTGACAATACTGACTCACGTCGGACTCAACTTCTCGCTCGAACATATGGTAATGGGGTTGCACACTGATGATTTTATCCCAGCCGTGGGTCTCCGCCAGATCATTGCAACGACATATTTGCCAGGAGTACATGTTGGACAAACCCAGATATCGGACCTTGCCGCTGCGCACCATGTCATTCAGCGTTTGCATCATCTCCTCTAGAGGAAAAGTCGCATCGTAGAGCACGTGCACCTGATACAGGTCGATGTAATCGGTCTTCAGTCGTTTCAGGCTGATGTCGAGTTGCTTGATGAGGTTCGCACGACCCGGGCCACCGTTAACTGGATGGCCACCTTTGGTCGCAATCACAAATTCCTCACGTCGCCCGGCGATGCCGCTGCCGATAAATTCTTCTGACTTACCACCGCCATACATATAGGCAGTATCGATGAGCGTAATCCCGCTATCGCTCGCTGCTGCCATCACTTTTTTTACCGTTGGCTCATCGACGCTGATGCCGAACGCATCGGTACCAAGGCCGACCGCAGAAACTTTTAGTCCGGATGTACCTAACGTGCGCTGCTTCATCGTTTATTGTACCGGTCGCTTATCATTGAGTACGGTCACGCGCTGCATGAGTCTTTCTTCGCTGAGATCATAGTCCGGGCAGGGTGAATGCAGCACACACCGATTGTCCCAGATGGCGATGGTCCCGGGTTCATAGTCGATACGGAACTGATAATAAGCCCGGGTGGTGTGCTTGAATAAGTACTCAAGGATCGCTGTGCTCTCGTCTCGATCCAATCCAACGATGCTCTGCGTGAAGTTGCGGTTCACGTACAGGGCCTTTCTGCCAGTCTCCGGATGTGTGACAACAACTGGATGGGTCACTGGATGCTTGGACAATTCAAAATCGAACTGTCGTCCGTCGTGGCGCGCGTACAGCGGATCAACAAAAGCCTTCATCAGGTCCGACAGATCCTCATAGGCTTTGTACTGGTTGGCATAAAGCGTCGCACCCCCCAGCGACGGCACTTTTTTCGCAAGCAGCATCGAATATTTTGGCGGCATTTCCTTCCAGGAGACATCCGAGTGCCAGGCTTCCGAACGAAGTTGGCCGATGGTCATCACATCATCGAAGCCTTCCGTTGTCGGTGAAAAACCGTGGGTATCAAGTTTGCCAAAGTGCAGGCCCAAAACGCGCAGGTCTTCGACCGTTGCATGTGCTTGTCCGTGCAGCGCGATGGCACCGTATTGCAGCATCAGGTCATTCACCTGTCGGTACCCGGCATCATCCAGAGTGGTAATGTCCATTCCCCAAACCGCAGCACCGCCGGCACCGGTGAGTGGCTTGATGGTCAGTTGATGCTGCTGTGTTGCGTTGCTCATGTGATTTCACCCTATTCCCTTTGCTCGATTATGGTGCCGCTTTGAATTTCAAACAAATGGTAGTTACCCCAGAATTTGGCTGGATGGGCAACACTGCCGCAACGCCATCAACGACCGTTGAAATCCGTGTCCCTGCGCTCGGCAAAAGCCCGGATGCCTTCTATAGAATCCTGCGATAGACCCACAACCTGAAATTGGCCTGCCTACGATCGAGCAGACGAGGCGTTTTTAGAAATAAACTCGACGCCTCGGGTATTACATCACTATCAAAAACAGAAATTTGATGTCTATGAAGAGCTCTTTTCTCACACCCCCTGAGAACCTCTCATTGGGGCCAAGTATTTGTTGATCCCAGTTTCTTGTTTTCGCCACTCCATCTCTCGGGGTGAGCAGCTTTAGCATTAGAGTACACCCATCGTCTACGACACATGGTCTCCTCAGCAATGCTATTGTGAGGATAATCTGACCGATATTTACAAGTTCTAAACAGCGACTTAGCATAAGCGTTATCATTCCTGAACGCCCCCTCTAAGTTAAAAAAACTCGAGGCGATAACTATCCTGACAGAGGGGGCAACGTACAAAACGTTCCTAACCAATATAGACAAAATTTATCGCTACTCGTGTTGATTGGTACAGACAATTGCTATGGTTAATTCTTAAGCAGTTGAGTAAAACCTTTCACTATGGGGACGCACGATTTGATCAACCAAAAAGAGGCGACAGATAGCCTGGCACATAGGGGAACAAACCCCCTGCGTGGATGCATCGGTCAGGTGGCTGCCACGGGCCGATCAGACAACCGAATCCAGTTTGGGGGATGTCTGCATCGCGCCGGCTTTAAGCGGCACCGTCTGACAAAACTCTGTAACTTCGAACAACCGTTATCCACCAGGGTCGCTCTGCTATTGGGCCGGACAAGAAATTAGCGCAAGATTGAGGAGTTTTTGTAGTTTCTTCGATATTGGGTCTAAAAAGTCGTATTATTACCCTAATATTTCGGTAACAGAAGAAAGAGAGAAACAAGTTGTCTAGTAAACCGATTCGAGTCCCAAAAGCAGCCGAACTTATAGCAAAGGCGTTACGTAAGCGGATCGTATTGGGTGAACTCAAAGCGGGTGATGCATTACGCTCCGAGACTGAGCTTATGGTTGATTTCAACGTATCGCGGGCATCTTTACGAGAGGCCTTTCGTATACTTGAATCTGAATCACTCATTGAAGTGAAGCGAGGCGCGCGAGGTGGGGCGCGAGTTACGTTACCAACCGATGAGTCGGCGGCTAAAACAATGTCGGTTCTCATGCAGCTTCGGGGCGCAACACTGAGTGACATTTTTGATGCCATGCTTATTCTAGAGCCTGCAATGATTAATAGTCTGGCGAGAACTCGAACCGATGAAGACCTAAAGTTGCTGCGTGAAAATCTAGTTTGGGAGCAGTTGAACTTTAAGAATTTTGAAGTTCACGCGGATTCTACTCTTGAATTTCACCGCTTGCTTGCGGCCTGCGCGAAGAACGTGGTTTTGGCGCTTATTCTTGGGATGCTCGATGAAGTTTATCGCCGTCATACACCCCACATGGTTGCACGGCAATTGGACCATCAGTTAACGCTCAACCAACAAGGTTTTAAAAACCGCAAGCTCTTGGTCGACATGATCGAAGCAAAGCAGGGTGATGCTGCTGAGGCGCTCTGGCGGCAACATTCTCGGCGGGTGAAAAAAATCATCCTAAAGGAGTTGGGAGACGCAACCGTATTAGATTTATTCTAAAGGTGTATCTATTTTCCCCGAATTTTTAATCCAGCAGCAGCATAAATCCCATCCAGTATCGCCATATTGGCTATGCCATCGGAAGCAGGCGTTGCGCATGGCATTCCCTTCAGTAAACAGTTGGTAACGGCCTGTAGCTGGTACACGTAGGTCGTGGTTCTAGGGAACCTGAACTTCGTTTCTTTGCCATCACTTATGATCTTGAGTGAGTGTCCAAACTGTGGAAGAAAGGGGTTCTTTGCTTCTAACGTGCCGTTGCCACCGTAGACCTTTACCAACGACTCCACTGAATCGTTGATGATTGAGCAGACTAAGGTTCCGGTCACCCCTTTTGAAAATCTCAATGACGCTTGCATAGCACCATCAATATTATCGGCGACGATCTCAGGGTTTGCAGAATCGATTGTAGGGTCTTCATTGTAGATGGCTCGCATCAAATTGATTCCGTAACTACCCAGGTCCATGGCCGCACCACCAGCACAGTCAGACGACAGTCTAATGTCATTGTCTTCCAACATGGTTTTGGGGACTTTTAGCGTCACCTCGACCTTTCGAATAGTACCGATTACGCCGACGTGTAGTTGACTCAGCATCTCAATGGACATGGGATGATATCGATAATGAAACGCTTCGATTAAGTGCAGAGAATGTTTGTTCGCCGCTTTTACCATTCGCAAGGCTTGATCAGCGTTCGCCGCCAATGGCTTTTCAACGAGTACATGCTTGCCCGCTTCGAGGGCGGCGATCGTCCACTTTTCGTGGAGGTGATTTGGCAGTGGGTTGTATACAACATCGATATCAGGGTCTGCCAACAGATGTCCATAGCTTCCATAGGCTTTGCTAATCCCGTGTTGCTGAGCGTAAGCATCTGCATCGGCTTGTGAGCGTGAGCCAACAGCCAAAATAGCAACATCTGGTACCTCTTTTGCTGCGTCGATAATGGCGACCTGACTAATTTTCGCACAGCCAAGAATGCCCAGATTAATGCCCGTATTCACTTGCTACCCCCTCAATGGTTGGCTGCTTGTGCTTGATTAAGTGCAAAATATTAGATGAGATTAAACGATGATTTTATATATTGCAATTATTACCCTATATAGATAATCTGGCTTTCTTATCAGATTCACATTGACGACTAAATTCAATTGATACTGCAGATAGAAAGGAGACTAGTGATGGCGAGCAATGATAAGAACGACACCAAACCAAACGATGTTGAGCCCTGCGAGCCCGGCACTATCGAGCCGGTTTATACATATGTAGAACGGTTTCCTGTGGGGTCCAAGGAAAGCGTCGACTATCTGGAAGAAAATGGTTATGTCGTAATTGCGAATGCTCTGAATCAGCAAGAATGTGACACAGCGATGGATCTCACCTGGGACTATTTAGAGCAACTTGGTACAGGTGTTGACCGCAACGATTGGAATACATGGGACGATGATCAATGGCCGACGGCTGTCCATGGCGGGATTTTACCCGGACATGGTATAGGCCACAGTGAAGCGCAATGGTATATCCGCGGTGTGCCTAAGGTAAAAGAAGCATTCGCTGCCGTTTGGAAAACCGATGACCTTCTGGTGAGTTTCGATGGCATGGCGCTGTGGCGGCCCTGGACATTGAACGAAGCCTGGAAAACAAACCGGGGCGGCTCATGGCTGCACATTGACCAACACCCTATTTCCCGTCCTGGTCGTCAGTGTATTCAGGGCTTGGTAAACTTATTGCCAACCATACCTGCGACCGGCGGCAACGTTCTCATTCCTGGCTCGCATAAAAACTTCGAAAAAATCCCTGAGGTCTATCCCGAAAGATTGGGCCGGCTTCCCATTGATCTAGATCACTTTAGATTCCCGTCTGATGATCCATTATTGGTTGGTACGCAGCCAATAATCTGTCATCTGGAAGCAGGTGATTTATTGTTATGGGATTCTCGGGTTATCCATTGCAGTGGTGGTGGCGTTGAGGTGCCCAAGGCAGAAGCGAAATTACTGCGAGCAATATCACTTGTTTGCATGATGCCCAGGTATCTGACCCCGCCTGAAGTGATAGCAGCGCGGAAAGAAGCCGTAGAGAAGGTAATCTCGACCACAAACTGGACGGACCAGTTGGTCAACGCAGATATGTTCCCGCCCCTTCTGGCCGAGCCTAATCCCGAACGCTTTCATCGTCCAGATCCGCCCAAATTGAACGACGCACAAAAACTGCTTGTTGGGTACTAAGCCAACTTGCTTCTAACGAAGTTAATCCGTGGAGCTAAAAATTACCACGGAGATTTTTTAGGGTAAGACCCGACGGGTTAAAAAAAGGGGAATCAGTAATGTCGAATAGAACCAATGGGGCGGTTTGTCGCACGTCTCGCCGAGTAAACTTAAGAGTGGTAGCTGTAGGCTTGGTTGTTGCCTGGTCCAACCTGTCTGCTGCTGCAAGCGCAGCGAGCGATACGGATCAGCGACTACTTGAAGAGGTTCTGGTCACCGCGCAAAAACGAGAGCAATCGATTCAGGACGTTGCTGCTTCCATCACAGCACTCTCCGCCGAAGATCTTGAGGCGAGAGGCATCAAGGATTTATCTGACGTTCAATTTGCAGTTCCTGGAATGCATTTTGGCGGCAGCCTAGGTGACCAAGACATTTCTATCCGCGGTGTTGGTGCTTATAACCGTCTACCCGGTGTAGCGGTGAGTATTGATGGAGTTTATCAAGCAAGAACGACTACTGCGCAACTTTATCAGCTGGATCTGGAAAGAATTGAAGTGCTGCGTGGTCCGCAAGGTACGCTCTATGGAAAGAATTCGAATGGTGGTGCTGTCAATTTTATCACAGCAGATCCAACGCCTGACGCAAAGGGTAAGCTAGGTTTCAGCTATGCCAACTATGACGAATATACTCTGGAAGGAGTGTACAGCGGACCGATCACTGACAACATTTCGTTTCGAATTGCAGTTGACCATACGGATCGAGGCGAAGGCTGGGTAAAGAATAATGTGCCTGGGCAGGAAGACATCATGCAGGGGCAAATGTCTAACCTTAGGTTGAAGTTGATAGCTGATGTCACAGATGACTTATCGGTCGGCTTTATGTATGCGAAGGGCTTGATCGATGGTCCTCTAGAGCAATACGTTCTCTACACCGACAATCGCGCTCTGGCGACCGGTATTCCGCAGCTGTTAGCCGCGAACGTAACGACGAAACCATTGGAAACATTCTCTGATACGGAAACCGATACGGATCGTGAATATGATCTAGCTAGCATCACTGTCAACTGGGAAGGTGAATCGATTTCACTGAAATCAATTACTGCCTATCAGGAGTTTGACGACAGTTTTGTCACGGATCGTGATGCTTCTGACTTACCTATTATTGATTCGGACGACGACACATTTTCCAATACCTTCAGTCAAGAGCTAAATTTTTTCGGAGGAAATGACTCGGTTTCCTGGGTTGCCGGGCTTTACTATATGAAGGACGAGGGCGGACGAAGAAATATTTTTAACAATGCCTTACCGATTCAAGGACTGCCTTTACCTAGCATATTTGACTTCAATCAAAGTGAATACGAGACCAAGTCACGTGCTGCCTTTTTTGACCTTACCTGGAGCTTTTCTGATCGGGCTCGAATCAGTGCTGGTGTTCGACGTACTAAAGACGAGATATCTGAGACCCATAGCATTGAGTTTTTTGTGTTAACACCGGCCCCTGTCTTAGCCCTATCGGCTTGTAATCAATCTCTCGATGAAGATTGGAGCGCGACAACGACTCGAGTAGTTGGCCAATACGACGTAAACGACAGCTCCAATGTTTACCTATCTTATTCTGAAGGCTACAAAGCCGGAGGTGTCGCGCAATATGAATGTACGCCTGCCTATAATCCAGAAGAGGTGACCGCCTATGAACTTGGCTACAAGGCGACTTTGGGTGAGAGTAGCACGAGTCTGAATACAGCGTTGTTTTACTATGACTATGAGGATTTTCAGATTAGTCAGGTTCAAGGAATCGGTAGTGTGACGCGCAATGCTGGTGATGCAGAGGTAAAGGGTGCAGAGCTTGAACTATCAACGATCTATAACCAAAACTGGTCAACGAGTTTTGCGGTTACGTTACTGGATGCTGAGTATGGAACGTTCTCTAATTTTGATGCTTTCGCAGCCGACCTGGGGAATCAGGATGCAACCGGGAATCCGCTTAATAACGCACCTAAAACGAGTATTAATGCTGGAGTAGTTTATTCAACTCCTCTCACCTGGGGCGGTAATGTCAACATTCGTCTTAACGCGGCTTACCGTTCGAGAGTTTACTTTCGAGAGTTTGAAGCCAGAGACGACTCGCAAGGTAACTATACTATCGTGAACCTAAACGCAGATTGGCAGAGCGACGATGGCGTGTGGGAAGCACGATTATTTGCCAAGAACTTAACGGACGAGGAATACGTCACTAACATTCTTGCGGCAGCGAGCGTTGGTGGTCGTTTTGCAACCTGGGGTGCTCCGCGGACGGTTGGTTTTCAGGTGACCCGTAGGTTTGGAGTATGGTAACGCCAGGTCGAAAATTGCTTAGAGTTTTAGTACCAGCACTCTTTTTAATGTTTTTGTCTGGATGTGGTCGATTGGCGTCACCGGTATCCGCCGCGCCCGACGCTAGCCAACCGAACATGGTTGTCGAAACTGTGAGCGGTAAAGTGCGCGGTGTCTACGCAAATTCTAGCAAGACAGTCACGGCCTTTAAGGGCATCCCTTTCGCTGAAGCGCCGATTGGTGATAATCGTTGGAGACCCCCTCAGGCTGTAAAATCTTGGGCTGGGGTCAGGAATGCGGCCCGGTTTTCGTCTGATTGTTTGCAGACAAATGCTGTTGAAGGATTGCCCAGCTTGAAAAGAGCTCAGTCTGAGGACTGCCTGTATCTGAATGTCTGGGCGCCTGCAAAAGCGGCAAAAGAAAAGAGACCCGTCATGGTTTGGATTCATGGAGGTGGCTTTATTGTTGGAAGTGGTAGCGAGCCCCGCACGCAAGGTACCAATTTTGCGAGCTCTGGGGTTGTGCTAGTCACGATCAACTATCGATTAGGACCGTTCGGATTCCTCGCACACCCAGCGCTTTCGAGGGAATCAAGCCATAGTTCTAGCGGAAACTACGGAATTCTTGATCAAATTGAGGCATTGAGCTGGATCAAAAAAAATATTGAAGCCTTTGGCGGGGATCCCGCAAACATCACCATATTTGGTGAGTCGGCAGGTGCGATGAGCGTTTGTTATTTGAGTTCGACGCCACTGGCAAAAGGCCTATTTGAAAAGGTGATTGCCCAGTCAGGTAGTTGCTTCGCACCTCATCCAACGTTAACTGAAAGTGCGCATGTGTTGCCTTACGATGCGCCTATTGTCGATCAAGTCCACGGATCAGGTTATGAAATTGGTTTGCAGCTCGCGAAAAGTCTGGGGGTGAGCGGTGAAGGAGATGAGGTCTTGTCCGCTCTCAGAAGCATAGATGCGAAAGAGATGGTCCAAACATTAGCGCGCAATGAAACAAATATTTACTGGCGCTCAGTGTTTGTAGACGGATATGTCTTTCCAGACCAGATGTATCGGTTGTACCCATCTTCTGATGTCGCCAAGCCGGATGTGTTGATCGGCTTTAATTCGGAAGAAGGCTCAACTCTTTGGGCCTCTCAAGCCGAATTAGATGTTGATTCGTGGCGCAGTTATGTCGCTGAAAAACGCCCACAGTTGACCCAACAATTTATATCTGCCTACGAGAGCGATGCGTCAAAATCGACTAAGTTTGCCATACAAAATATGCATGCAGACTATATGTTCGGCTGGGATACCCGTACCTGGGCAAGATTGGCTATAGAAAAAGGCAACACAGCATTCGTTTACGTTTTTGAACACCCGGGGCCATTGCCCCAGGTTGGCAGGTCACTAGGCTCCGGTCATGGCAATGATATCGAATTCGTATTCGGGAGATCGGTCTCGGATCTTTGGGAAGACGTTGATTATGAAGTCTCCAATACGCTGCAGTCTTACTGGGTAAACTTTGCTAAATCTGGCAATCCGAACGGAACCGGATTAACAAATTGGCCTGCCTACGATCGAGCTGATGAGGCATTTTTAGAAATAAACTCGACGACTCGTGTATTACATCACTATCAAAAACAGAAATTTGATGTCTATGAAGGGCTCTTTTCCCCTAGCCTTTGAGAACTTCTCGAACGGAACAAGTTTGAACTTTTATCTCAAAAACACAATTGGGGCAGAGTGGACTAACTCCGTCTTTTGGGAAATCTAGGTTGGGAACAATACCCCAAGAAGATGACCATGAAACGCAAAGAATACAGTAAACAGTTTAAGGAAGATGTGGTGCGCGCAACGGAGACTGGAGACAAATATCCTGCTTTACTGGTGAGAGAGTTAGGGTGCGGCGTAACTAGCCGTACAAATGGCAAGAACAAATGCGCTTAAAAAATGCTTCAGCTTTTCCTGGGCCAGCATCACACCGGCAAGCGAACTTGAAGTGATCAGTATGCCGGAGGCGAAAGTCACTATTTTTGTTACTGCACGTATTGAATTTCTATTCATCTACATCAACCCCATGGACGATGAATTAGTAAATGGGGCATAAAAGATGAAATTTTTAAGCCGAGAAATACGTTTTTAGAAAATTCTATCACTAAGATTCTGTTTTTCTTAATGTGAGACAACCCTTCAATTTTGGAAATAGCTGGTTAGTAACAGGGTCTGAAAAGCACCTTTGATTGATGAATTTCAAGCTGGCATTCGTATGTAGTGGCCTGAATCCCTGGGTTCGGGGGGTGATGTTCAAGGCTACTCGCTTGCCGCGGGAGGTGTGTCAGCGATCGTAACGCTTACAGAGCAGCAATTATGAAGCGGTAGAGGTATCAAACAGTAACCAGAAACTCTAAATCAGTGATTCAAAATCCAGAATGTAGGGTAGATGACTGTCATCATTCTCGAATGCAGGACCAACTGAGCTGTAGATGCTAACGATCACACATAGTTGCACCGTATATATCGCTAGGGCAATCATAGATACCCAAAAAATTTGGGACTCGGCTTGCGCTGGCGATGATCTCGTGCCATCCAAATACTCGGCTTCACCCCCGGACTCGTATGGTGCATCCAAGCTGGGATGGAGAAACCCTATGGTTTGCAACAGGTCCAGAATCGCCGAAAGCCAGACAAATCAGCGCTAATCCAGTGGTTGATATTCAGTATCAGGTAATGCCACCGGACTTTACTCATATCATGGTGAAAGGAAAGGCTGAGTTGATTTTCGATCTAGAGACGAAAAAACACGCTTGGGAACCCATTGATTATGACCAGACACAATTCGGCAGTACAGGTCCCGAAGATGTCAATTTTTGTCCGGTTAAAATCACGCCAACCCGAGTGGAATTGTCAGAAATGTTTGGTTCACAAAATAAAAGATTTTGGCGATCGCCCGCCTAGCTATGCATATTTGGCTGCCAACATTGATTTAGGGAATTAGATACCTGCAAACAAGTTCGTTACTGCTGAAAAGAAGTTACCCGTCAGCACGAAGATCTATTGGGGTGTGGGCCAAATTGGAGAGGGCGTAAAAATTCTGCGTTTAATTCTTTCCGGCTGTTCTATTACAATCAAATCCTCAGTGTATCGGCAACCCTTACGTCGATTGCGCTTGCGATTGCCATTATTTTTGATGCCATCAGTGATCCAGTCATAGGTTCAATTTCCGACCAATTGCGCTTGTTGCCGGTCGGTGTTTTGCTTGGCTTGCCAATTGGTGTCGTCATTGCTGCTTACCTCACACGAGTCCTTGACAAGAAATAGCACCTAATTTTGCCCGTGGTACTTGCTATAATTAACGCCAACATTTTGATCATTCTGCGCCTGCTCGAAGTTCTGCCTGAAAACGACCACTGGTCTTTACTGCCCATGCTGATGACGGCGTCCTTTATCGCCGCGATCACCACGCCGGTCATTTTTATCAACATCAATTCAATGTTCGCTGATATTGTAGATAAGCTCGAACTGGCTACTGGAGAGAGGCGGGAAGGCATTATTTTTGCTGCTCGTGCATTTGCAGGAAAAGCAGCCGTTGCCCTTGGAACAATAATTGGTGGCTTGGCACTCGACTTTATTGCGTTCCCTAAAAATGCTGCACCAGGAGAGGTTGATCCCGGTATTATTTTTAATCTTGGTTTTGTGCAGGGCCCCGGCACCTCAATTTGCACCCTGGCCAGTCTCCTGCGTTACTCGCTAACGCGAGACAAACATGCGGAAATTCTATCCTCTCTTGAGGAGCGCAGAAACTCCAAGATTGGTGTGTAAGTAAAAAGCAGTCAGCCCCCATCACACATACTTGTCTTGCATGGCTATTTATTTCTCTACGTCGCATTAGTAATCTAGGTCATTCAGGGACGTGAGTACGACTCCATTATCGGTTCCATTAATGAATTACTGGATAACCCAAGAAGATAAAATGCAACCAAACGATACCCTCGATGCACTCGCCGAACAGTTCGGTGATCGTGCTAGTCGCAACCAAGATATATTGGCACGCCATGGCCGTGACGAATCATTTCACAAGGCAGCGCCACCAGACCTCGTCATCTATGCGCGAACGACGCAAGAGATTGCAGATATTGTGACTCGATGCGCGGCGGCCAAGATACCGGTTATCCCGTTTGGTGTCGGTACTTCATTAGAAGGGCATGTTGCTGCTCTGCAGGGTGGTGTCTGTATCGACCTGTCTGATATGAACAGCATCTTGAAGGTCAATCCAGAGGATCAAGATGTTCGGGTGGAGGCGGGCGTCACCAGAAAGCAGTTGAACCACGAACTGTCTTCTCACGGGTTGTTTTTCCCGGTCGATCCAGGGGCCGATGCTACCTTGGGTGGAATGGTAGCAACCGGCGCATCCGGTACCAACGCTGTACGTTACGGTACTATTCGAGAGCACTTATTAGGCCTGACAGTTGTCATGCCCAATGGCGAGATTATACAAACCGGCGGCAGGGCGCGAAAATCTTCCTCAGGCTATGATCTCACGCATTTGTTCTGTGGATCAGAAGGTACCCTCGGCGTGATTACCGAGGTTCAGTTAAAGTTGCACGGATTACCAGAGGCTCATTCGGCCGGAGTATGTGCCTTTGAAACGCTGGAGGGAGCTGTCGATTCTGTTATCACCATCATTCAGTCGGGGATCCCTGTCGCGCGTATTGAGTTTCTTGATGAGATTCAAATGAAGGCGGTTAATCAGTATTCAAAATTGAACTATGCGCAATTGCCAACGCTCTTTTTTGAGTTTCATGGCACGCCTGCATCAGTCGTTGAACAAAGTGAGCGTGTCGCTGAAATTGTCGCTGAGTACGGCGCTGCGGACTTTGTCTGGTCCACTAAACAAGAGGAGCAGAACAAACTCTGGCAGGCTCGCCACGATGCTTACTATGCATCCATCGCACTACGCCCAGGTTGCAGCGGTTGGCCCACGGATGTCTGCGTGCCAATATCTCGCCTAACCGAATGCATTCGACTAACGAAGGCCGATATTGATCAAGCAGGTGTTCTTGCGCCCATGGTCGGGCACGTTGGCGATGGCAATTTTCACTTATTATTATTGGTAGATACGGACAACGATGAGGAAATGAAAACCGCGATGGGTATCAATGACCGACTGATACGGCGGGCGATTGACATGGGTGGCACCGCAACCGGGGAACACGGCGTTGGCTACGGCAAGCTACCGTATATGGCGCTCGAACATGGTGCCAGCCTTGAAGTCATGCGCCTGATAAAGACGAGTTTTGATCCCGATAACATTATGAATCCCGGCAAGGTCATTCCACGCAGGTAGGCCCGTGCGTTTCGAGCGGCAAACAACGGGGTTTGGATATTCAATCCTAGTGTTGTCCTAAGTCTATTTGGCTTGGTTTGCCAAGGTGTCGTGATGACCGCCTTACGGGCAAGGCTCGATTGCCACTTCTTCGCCGTTTCAATCAACTCGGGCAACTTACCCTGGGCCGCGCGCATTTGTGTCACCTCGTAGGTCCCAGCCATGCAACTCAAGGAAGATAAGAACAATAAGAGTGCGGCACATATTTTCTTGGTCATTAGCCTACCTTTCTTTATTGAATGTTTGTTTCGACAATATCCTAATGCCAGTATTTCCGACGTACCAGCAAGAGCAAGGCGTGATGCCGTTGTTCTGCGACGTCACTAGCATACCCCCAGAGCCTTTATGTATCAGTGGTGCGCTAGGCTCCTTGTTTCGTGGGGCGTTAGCGTTCAGTGATGTCATTTACCTTTAGCTACACGATAATTAGGGTACTAATTATGTGGCCAATGGGAAGGCGCGATGTGTCAGTCATAAAGCGAACCTTGTCGTCTGGTGAACATCTATTCTGTTGGCGGTTTTTAGTTCAGCGGAGGTGGCGCTGCGTTGTACTTGGTAACCAAATCTGCAATTGTTCGGCTGACAGAGTGCCTCGCGGTGGAATGGGCGCGATACAATATCAAGGTGAGCGCAATCGGTGCCTACATCAAGAATGATGATGGTCAAGGATCACCATAGCCACTTAGAAATACGCATCTGTACAAAATTCACGTAACAACTTAGCAAACTAAAATTAAGGAGATCGGCGTTGGCCACATACGAAACGATAAAGATTGAAAAGAAGGGCCAGGTTGATTGGCTGACACTAAATCGGCCGGAAGCATTGAACTCAATCAATACACCAATGGTCACGGAATTACGGGACTACTTTGGTGGCCTGAAAGAAGACTCAGAAACGCGAATCGTGGTGATGCAAGGTGCGGGTCGAGCATTTTGTGCTGGCCTAGACATAAAGGCATCACAATCAAAGGAACATGAAGTGCCTTTTGGTGGTGGTATGGGCTTTCAGGGTTACCTGGCTGAAGTCTACATTCGAATGAGGAACTGCCCCCAGCCCATTATCTCACTGATACAAGGTCCTGCCTGTGGTGGTGGCTTTGCCTTTGCTCTGGCGTCAGATATAAGAATTGCAGGCGAAACTGCTCGAATGAACGCCGCCTTTATTCGTGTAGGCCTCTCCGCCTGCGATATGGGCACAAGTTATTTCTTACCTCGCCTGGTGGGTACATCGATCGCGTCGGAACTCATGTTAACGGGCCGCTTCATTAACGCTGAGCGTGCCCTAAGAACCAATCTAGTCTCCGAAGTTGTTCCGGACGCTGAACTCGTTAATGCCGCTCAATCCTATATTGACGAAATGCTGACCACATCACCCATGGGATTAAGGCTGACCAAGGAAGGACTCAATATAGCCATCGATTCTGCGGGGCTTGAAGCCGCCATGGCGATCGAGAATCGTAACCAAGTATTGTGCTCACGAACCGATGATGCGAAAGAGGGCATGATGGCGTTCCTTGAAAAGAGGGCGCCGAACTATACGGGACGATAGGTTGGTAACGAATAGAAATTGTAGCGGATAAAGACCGTTAGGTATGGTGGCAGATCGATATTCTGATACGTGGTGGAACGCCTGTCGACGGGACGGGTTCTGCACCGACTCTGGAGCTCTAAGCTACTCGCTGTTTTTTTAAAAAGTGACTTATGTGATTTTCTTCCGCTGGCAGCAGTGCTTGATGTAAGACGATCCGTTTTTCCGACGCTCGCCACCTTGGTATTGGGATGGCGGAATATGTTGTTGATCAGATTCTGGCTGTAAAAACGGTAGCACCTGTGAATCTCCTGCTTATGTTTTTGTAGCAAGCTGGTAATCCGTTCCGGCGCTTCCTGCACAGCGAGAATGGTCTTGAGTGCTAGCAGACCTCTGACATTAATGCTCGCAGCACAGCATTAAAGTCAGCAGCGATGCGTGTGGGGGAATTTTGATGGAGAGTCTGTGCTTATATTGCTCATTTTTTGAGTAGGTCATCGTTGATCTGCTCAAATATGGCCATTTTTGAGAACAATACTCGCCTACATCTCAAATATTTCCATTTATAAGCAGCTGGATTCGCAACTATTCCTTGACCGACGCGCCATGGTTGTCGTTATCTAACAATCATCCTCGATAATCTCAATGCCAAAGGCAAAGGTCGAAGCAATTGGAGTTCACCCGCGATCTGAGAGTCCCCTGTCGGAGCCATTGGGTCAGCAAATACACCGATCCGCTTGGCTCCGCACAAAAATACCCAGTAAACTCAGCCACTCACTCTCACTTCGAAGACGCGGAACCCACTAGGGCCCTATGGATCAGACGACAAGAGAACTCACCAACACGCTCATGCATCTGAAACAACAGAATGCTGCGTGGCAATTACTGTCATCGCGGCGGGCGCCCTTAGTGATCGCCTGTTTAAAAGCACTGTTTGAAGGTCGGGATGCCTCAATCCCCGTTGATGATATGGAGCAGGCGCTTGCCGGAATGCTGGCGGAACACGCCAACCAGGCGGACTTTGAGGTGGGCGAAGACTATATTGCCGACGGTCGTCGCGAACTGCGTAAATGGATTAAGAGTCGGCTGGTCATTGAGCGTGATGGGCGGCTGATCGCCACCGACGAACTCCAGCAGGTGCTGCGTTTTGTGGAGCACCTGCAAGATCGAATTATGACGTCGACCGCGTCGCGACTGGCGACAGTGCAGCGAGAGATCGCGCGGCTTGCGGTTGCGCTTAACCCCAACCAGGCGGTTCGTGCAAGCGTCATCCGGGAGCAAATTAAGGAGCTTGAGCAGGAGTTGGCTGAGGTCGCCACCGGCGAGTTCGAGGTTCTGGAAGGGCAGCGCGCGCAGGAATCCATTCGTGAGGTCTATGATCTGGCTATGAGCCTGCGGTCAGATTTTCGCCGGGTTGAGGATTCTTTTCGGGCGTCAGACCGTGCGCTACGCCAGTCCATCATCAGTCAGGAGCAACATCGAGGTGAAATTGTCGATCGCCTATTGGGTGCTCATGATGAGCTGCTTCAAACCCCCGAGGGCCAAACGTTTGATGGCTTCCACGAGCAGCTGAAACGGCAGACCGAGCTGGATCTAATGAAGACCCAGCTCAAGGAAATTGCCAGAAACCCTGTCACAGATGATGCCCTGAATCGTGGCCAGCGCAACGACTTTACCTGGCTCTTGATTCGTCTGATTGGCGAGTCCGGTAGTGTTATCAGAGCAAGAGCTGCAAGCGAACGTGACGTCAAGACCTTCATTAAAAGCGGTATCGCCACCGAACACCACCGTGTTGGTCAACTGCTGAACGACGTTTTGGAAGCTGCCCTCGCGGTTGACTGGGTGCGGCAAGAGGTTCGCAGGAGACCATCGTCCATGCCGTTTGTAGGTGTGGATGTCACAAACCTGCCACTGATTGAACGGTTGCGTTTCAAAGCGACTGATGCAGACGAGGCTGAAACCTTGAGTCTATCGACAGTGCAGGCCAGCTTGGAGGATGTGGATGATGATTTTTGGGCAAGTTTCGATACGCTTGACCGCCAGGCACTGTTTGATGATACGCGGGCGCTGCTTGCCAGCACTGGTAGTCCTATGAGCATCGGTGAGCTTGCTGAGCGGCTGCCACCGACGCACGACCTGGAGTCAATCACATTCTGGCTCTCGCTGGCGCGTCAGGCAGACCTGCCGTTTGAACAGTTCGTTGAGGCAATAGACGTCAGCATAAACGAAAACCTGGCATTAAAATTTTCTTTGCCCAGGGTGGAACTGAACTTTGAGGCGTTGCAAGGCGTTCATTGGGAAACCTGATAATGGCGAACATTTTTGACGATCTGACTGATGCGGGCCAGGGCATCGACAGCACCGCAGCCGACCCTGATGCAGGAGTTCAACCGACCGCGCAGGTGCTTGATGAATCACTGCTCGGAACATCCCGCAATATCAAACAAGTTGCGCAAGAATTGCTGAAGTTTGGGCTGCTGGAAGCCGATCGCAAACCGTTGCTTTACCAGACGCTCACGACACATCTTGGTGCCGTCAATGCTGTGCTTGAACCTCTTGACCTTGCGGTTAAGGTCGATGACGTGAGGGGTCTCGCGTATGTCAGTGTTATTGCCGACCCATTCGCAACCGAGGTCGAAGGAGAGGATGCGGCGCACCCGCTGGTGCGCCGTCAGCGCCTCACTCTCGAGCAGTCATTGCTGGTTGCCATCATGCGCCAGGCATATCTGGCCCATGAGCAAGAAGCCGGGTTAGGCGCCGGCCAATTAACGATGGCGCTTGATGAGCTTATCTCACATTTTGAACTGTTCCTGGGCTCATCCGGCAGCGATGCACGCGACCAGAAACGGATACGTAACTTGCTGGAGAACATTCGCGCCCATGGTGTCGTCTCTGAAATCGATGACAAGGATCAGGTGACCATTCGCCCGATCATCACCCATCTCGCTAACCCGGCATCACTGCAAGCCCTGTTAAATGACTTTCGAGGTGCCGCGGCGTCCAGCAGTAGCCAATCATCAGACAGCGAATCCACAGAATGAACACTGCAGAAACGTTGGATTTGGCAGTGCCCGAAACCTTTATTCTTCACACGCTGGATATCTACAACTGGGGGCCATTTGGCGGCCGCCATCAGGTTGAATTTGATCCTGCTGGCACGGCAATTATTGGTCCAACAGGCAGCGGCAAGACCACCCTGGTCGACGCCATCATGACGCTGCTGGTCGCCCAGCCGCGGTACAACCTGGCCTCAACCGGCGGCCATGATTCCGATCGTGATCTGATCTCCTATATTCGCGGTGTGGCGGGCGCAGGTAACGATACCGGTGACAATCGCCATGTGGCACGAACCGGCAAAACCACCACAGGGCTTTGCGCCACCTTCACCAACAGCCAGCGGACGATACAGCTGGGCGCGCTCTGCTGGATTGACAGTAGCAGCTCTGCCAATGCGGATCGCAAAGACCTGTGGATCGTCAATGAGCGCGCCGAGATCGGCTTCGATGAGTGGCTGACGGTGCACCATGAAGGTGGTGCTCGCGGCTTGAAGCTGCTGGGCAAAGAACAGCCTGGCCTGTTCATTTTCGATACAAAGCGCGCTTATCTGGCTCATGTACGGCGGTTTTTCGAAGTCGGCGAAAATGCCTTTACGTTGCTGAACCGCGCTGCCGGACTAAAACAGCTCGACAGTATTGATGATATTTTTCGCCAACTGGTGCTGGACGACCACGCCGCATTCGACCGGGCCAGCAAAGTGGCCAGTGAGTTTGATGACCTGGCCGCAATACACGCGGAGCTTGAACTCGCGCGGCGGCAGCAGGAATCTCTTGCACCCGTTAAGCCGACGTCCGAAGCGCTGCAGCGAACGCGTAAAGCAGCAGAGATTCAAGCGGTACTCCAATCGCTGCTGCCCAGATGGTTTGCATTGGCCGGGCACCAGTTATGGTCGGCGCGGCTTGAAAAGCTGGATCGAGAAATCGAACAGAATGCTGGCAAGATTGAGACCACCCGGACCGCGCTCACTGCAGCACAGGTAGAGACCAATGCGGCACACGAGCTTTACCTGCAGCATGGCGGTGGGCGGATCGAACAGACCAACGAGCAAATTCAGTCGCAGCTGCAACTGGTAAAAGAAAAGGCGCGCAATGCAGCTGACTACCAGCGTGTTGCTAAAACGTTGGGTGTCGACACGAGCCTGGATCTTAATAGTTTTAACCAGAATCATGCCTGGGCTGAGCAGCAACTCGTTGTCCATGAAGCAAACCTGGCGGCGCAGCAGGAACAGCTCTATGTCATTGGCGCAGAGAAGCAGTCGCTGGCTGACACCGTTGCAACAATCACAGCTGAACTGGATACCGCAAAGTCGCGACCCGACTCTAACATTCCGGGCAGCTACCAGGACTTTCGGAGTGCGCTTGCGGATGCGCTCGGTACGGCAGAGCAAACACTGCCTTTTGTGGCTGAACTCATTGAGGTGAAAGCAGAAGAATCGGCCTGGCGCGGCGCCATCGAACGGGCGATCGGCGGCCATCGGATGCGTATTATTGCGCCACAGGATCTTGTCAAGCCTGCGCTGCGCTGGATCAACGCACGCAATAACAGACTTTACGTCAGATTGTTTGACGCCGGTGATAGCGACAAGTCGAGGGAATTTTTGGGTGATGGCTTTACCCGCAAACTGAACTTCAAATCTCATGCTCTGCGCGAACCACTCAAAGTACTGATTGCTCGAATCGACAGGCACTGTGTTGATACACCTGAGGCTTTGCAGCAACAACCTCATAGCATGACAGAGCAGGGCCTCATGTCGGGTAATCGCGGTCAGTTCGAGAAACAGGATCAGCGTGCACTCAATCAGAATTGGATGACGGGTTTCAGTAACCAGGATGCAGTTGCCCAGTTGGCACATGGGTTGGCTGAGGCCACTAGCCAGCTCGAAGAAATCAATACCGAATACCAGGCTGCTGTCGCTCAAATCAACAAGGTGAGACAAACGCTGGATTTGATCAAAGAACTGACAAGACTGCAGTTCGAAACGATCGACCTGCACAGTGCAGAAACTCGTCTCCATGCGTTGCGCGAGCGCCTTGCGCTGCTGTTAGACCCTGCCTCGGATGCTGGCAAGGCACGCCTGCATTATGAGACAACCCAGCTCGAGCAGGAGAAACAGAACGCAAAGCTCAATGAGCTAGAGCGCAATAGCGCGGTCTTGTTAGACAGGCGTTCCAATGCAGAGACACAACTGTCATCCGCCGCGCAGCGACTTGGGGAAGGGCTCACCGAGGCTCAGGTTGAATTGGCAGCTGCTCAGCTGCCTGCGATTACCGACCTGGCGATTGAAACCCTTGATGACAAGGAACGGCAGACGCGTCGTCAGCTTGCTGAAGCCGCGGAGAAGCTGCAGACCAGAATCGCTGGATTGATTCAGGATCTGATTCGCATGATGGAACGCGCCAAACGAATCGATAATGGCGCGCTGGCGGAGGCTGGTACGGAGCTTATCGATCTTGAAGCCTATTTGGAACGCCTTCGCATACTCAACGATGAAGCACTGCCAGAGAAACAAAACCGGTTCCAGCAGTATCTGAACCAGTCATCGGATCAGGGCGTCACTCAGTTGCTGGCCGACATCGATAACGAAATCAACATCATTGAAGAGCGCATCAGCGAACTAAACCTCACGCTGCAAAAGGTGAACTTTCAGGAAAACCGATTTGTGCAGTTGGTGCCACGGCGGGTTATTCATGAGAGTTTGCGAACGCTTCAGCGTGCAACCGGCCAACTGCGCTCAGCGGCGCTGCAGGATGATGGCGGTAATGGGCAGTACAAAGCACTGGAATACCTCGTTGGCCTGCTGCGCGAGGCGAGCGATAACCGCCGCACTGTGGGCGCCCGCGCACTGCTCGATCCGCGCTATCGCCTGGAATTTTCTTACACCGTCGTCGATCGAACAACTGGAGAGGTTGTTGAGAAACGGACCAGCTCCCAGGGCGGCAGCGGCGGCGAAAAAGAGATCATAGCGAGCTACATTCTCACGGCATCACTTTCCTATGCGTTATGCCCGCCCGGCGCTAATCGTCCACTGTTTGGCACAATTATTCTCGACGAGGCATTTTCCAAAAGCTCTCAATCTGTTGCCGGCCGAATCATTTCAGCACTAAAAGAATTTGGCCTGCATGCCGTGTTTGTGACACCCAACAAGGAGATGCGATTGCTACGCGACCACACGCGGTCTGCAGTGCTGGTACATCGCAAAGGGTTGAATGCCACCCTAACGTCTATCGCCTGGGAAGAGCTTGAGGCTCATGCGGAGCAGCGCCAGCATCTGTCTCAAAGTCGAAAAGAGCAACATGAAAACCCCAAATGATCTTCGCCTCGGCCTTGCGCGCCAGTGGCGCAATGCCAATCAGCGCGAGGCCCGTTTACTTGGCCCAGGTGCCTGGCCGATTAGCATCTCAATTGGTAAGCCTTTACCTGGCATCGTTGCGGAGCAGCCGGATCAAGTGCGCCATCATCTGTCTGCCTGGCGTGGCGTAACTATTGGTGAAGTTGCCTGGGAAACCGTGAACTATCGACATCTTAAAGGTGACGGCAAAGCAGGGGTGCAAGTGCCAACCCATTGGACGCTGCATAAACCATCTGATTGGATCTCTGCCATTAATGAGGCTTCAATCACCAGTGAATTTGCTACACTCAGCGACATCATTGCGAATGTTCATGAGCAGTTTCGCAGCCTGTTGGTCCGAAAAATCTATTTGACCCAAAACCTGACCGCAGAGGAAGTGATCACAGTCGCTGATGTTGCAACGAAACTGGAACCCGGTATGGCGAAAGGCCTGCCGTTGCGCGCCATCAACATTGCCGGCATAGACACCAAGTTTCTTGAGCGTCATCGTACGCTCATCACTGCAATGTTAGATATCCGCTTTGATGGCGGCGTCAGCGAAACTGGACTTGAGGATTTTTTGGACGCGACCAGAAGCGCCGAGCAGTGGCTGTTGCTTGCTGACCTCGACGGTAACTTGCTGCCTTTTAGCACCGTTCGCGTGCGAGACAAAGAGATTCAGCAAACAGCGCTACCCGGACAGCGTTTGCTGCTTGTTGAAAACGAACAATGTCTGCATCTGCTGCCTGCCATGCCAGATACCATGGTGATCCTAGGTGCAGGTCTCAACCTGAACTGGATGAATACAGGCTGGCTTCAGTCGCGCCCGGTTGCCTACTGGGGTGATATCGACACCTGGGGGTTCGTTATGCTTGCCAGGGCACGGCAACAAGTACCGGGTCTTACGCCGCTACTGATGGATAAACAAACGTTTTCAAACTATGCCAGTCGGCATGCGGTTGCTGAGCCTACACACGCAGCAGAGGAGCCGCCGGCATACCTATCAGCTAGCGAGCAGGCGCTGTATCGAGAGCTGCTGACTCTTGATCGAGGCAGACTTGAACAGGAGTTTCTATCCCTGGCGGAAGTCTCCGGCGCTATTTCTGCGTGGATGCGAACGTAGCACCCACCTGTCGGGCATGCTTCATTGATTTGAACTTACGCATGCCCAGTTACTGTACGAATATTCCACCCTCGATACTGATTCCGGGTTAATCAAGATGACAGGTGCTCAGAAATTGGTTGCAATCAGTCTGCTTGAAGCTTCTCCATCAGGCCTGACAGAGAAATCACCTTCACGTCATTGCCCACCGGGAACTCGTCATCACCGCGGTAAAGGATGTATTTATGCGCTGCGCCAACATCGTCACTGGTGTTGCTGTAGTGCTTGCCGATTTTGGGGGCTACGCCATGCTTAATCTCGGCAGGACCGAATGAATATTTTCAATTGCAAACCCCTCCCAGCTTTTACCCAAAACCGGATTAGACAACAACGCATCGTAGTGATTGATGCCCAGCAACCGGTGCAGAATGCCGCTGTCACGGACGTATTAACGAGGGGACTTCACCAGGCGCTTTTTGACATTGGTATGCCAGGGCTCGAGGCGCCTGACCAGCAAAAGGTCTGTCGAAATATCTATATAGTTAGTTACAGTCGTGGCATCAACTTCAAGGTTCGACGCCAGCTTCGAATAGTTTATGGTTTCACCTTGCAGATGAGCCAACACAGTCCAAAGTCGGCGCAACGTTGCAGCGGGAACACGAAAGCCCATTTGCGGGACGTCACGCTCAAAATAAGTGCGAACTAGGTTTTCAAGCCAGTCCATGGCCAAATCATCATCCGCCGCAAGATAGCTATCTGGAAAACCTCCCCGCAGCCAAAGGTTCTGCCGATCATCTTTGTTACCAACAAGTTCAGCTGCGTTCAGGCCGCTCATTTCGATATAACTAATCCGACCTGCCAGGCTTTCCGAAGACTGTCGCATCAAATCCATGGATGCTGACCCAAGCAGCAAAAACTGACCGCTGCTACGACCCTGCTGCCGATTTTTATCGATTAGCCCCCGCAACACAGGAAATAAATCTGGGCTTCGCTGTATTTCATCGATGATGACCAGTTTATCGGCATGAGCACTTAAAAAACTGGTCGGATCACTGAGTTTCAGCAAATTCTCAGGCGCCTCCAAATCCAGATAAACTGAGTTGATACCTTCAGCGATGGTTTTTGCAAGCGTCGTCTTGCCAACTTGCCGCGCGCCGAGCAATGCGACCGCGGGCACTTGCGCGATCGTAAATTCAAGTTTTTCCGTGATTTTGGCGCTTCAAAATATATTATATTTCAGGAATCTATATCCAGATATACAAGGTTTAAATTTGACCTGATTTTCTCCACCTGGCTAAAGTAGTTCAATTAACGTCAGATGGTTTTCAACGACGAGCGAGTTCCCCGCTGTAAGGGCGGCTGTGTATGATTTCGCGCGCACCACGCGGGTCGAGCAGGGTTAAACGCAACGGTGTCAGTGATGTTGGATTTCAGTGCATCGGGTAAAGCTGGTCTATTGGCGGCCCCCGGATATTACCCGTAGTCTGCCACCGCAGTTTGGGCAAATGGTGACATCACGCTCGAAGACACGCTTTAACCGTTGTGCCCATGTCAGGGGTGCAGTCGGATTTTCTGTTGCTACAATCGAAACAGTGGCTGAGCTAGTTTCTCGATGGTCTAGAAACTAGCTACTGGGTAGTAATTTCTTACAGTATCTGCAGGTCAATTCTAAAGTCTTCCGAACAGGTCACTCCTTAGGAAACCCATCTACTATCAACAGAACTTGAAAATATACGTTAAGACGTAACATTTTTTCCCAAGCCCCTTCTCTGCACACGTCATTTGTTAGCAAAACTAGTCAGCTTCAGCGTGGCAATTTAAGTTTCAAGCTAGCCAAGTAATAGATAGAGCAGCAAAAATAAACCTATTCAGGTTGTTTATTGCTTTAAACCCCTTTTTTTAGCAAATGAGAATAATTCGCTGTTGCAAATGGTAACTATTCCTATTACTTTGCGTTCTTTGAAGGACTCAGATAAACAAAACTAGTATGGAACTGGAATTATGAGTATGAAGCGGCAATTTATAGTTATGGCAATGGCTGGAGCACTTAGCAGTGGGGCCTATGCCAATAGTTTGGAATTGGAAGAAGTATCGATTATTGGTAGTAAACAGGATGCTCGGCAATTAGCCGGTACCGGCTCGGTGATTGACAGTAAGCAGCTAGAAATAGAGGCTGCTCGCGATATTAATCAATTACTGAAGACCGTTCCGGGTATCTATGTTCAAGAAGAGGATGGCTTTGGTCTGCGTCCCAATATCGGTATTCGTGGGGCAATTTCTGGGCGTTCTTCTAAAGTTACTTTGATGGAAGATGGGGTTTTGATTGCCCCTGCGCCATATTCTAATCCAGCGGCTTACTACGTTCCGACAATCAGTCGAATGCATGCTATTGAAGTGCTCAAAGGCGCGCCACTATTACGCTATGGCCCACAGACCACTGGTGGTGTGATCAATTTGATTTCGACACCTATTCCTGACCAAACGAGCGGTAACGTTAATGTTTCTTATGGTACGAACGCCGAAGCCGATTTGCTGGCTAGCTATGGTGGACGTAGTGGCGAATTTGGCTTCCTGATCGAAACAGCGCAACGCAGTGCCGCTGGTTTCAAAGATATCGATGGTAGCAGTAGTGATACCGGCTATGACATTAGTGATTACCTGGTTAAATTGCTCTGGGAGGGCGAGTCTCAGAGCCTTGCGTTTAAGGCGCAGTACTCTGAAGAGGTTTCTGATGAGACGTATCTTGGCTTGACCGATGCTGACTTCAAGCGCGACGAAGATCGACGCTATGGTCTGTCAGAGCCTGACGAAATGGATAATGACCACCGTGGTTTCAATTTGGTTTATCGTAATGAGTTGAGCGACAGTGTGTCGATGAGTGCTACTGCTTATTACAACGAATTTGCCCGTGACTGGTTTAAATTGAGTGGCGGTGGCAGTTTTGTTGACGCAGCCAACACCGGTGATGCGCTTGCCCAGGGGGTTCTAGATGGTACTGAAGACGCAACTGATCTGCAGTATAAGCACAACAATCGCGAGTACACCTCGCGTGGCGTTGAATTGAATTTTGATGTGGCGCTTGGCAATCATCAATTGGCTTTGGGTGGACGGGTTCACGAAGACGAAATGGATCGCTTTCAACCGGTAGAGTTCTTTAACCAGATCGACGGCCAATTAGTATTTGATAGAACTAGAGCGCCTTCTGGTAGTAATAATCGTTTAGAAACAGCCGATGCTACTTCATTGTGGGCAGTAGACAGCTGGGCAGTAAATGACGCTCTAGATGTGAACCTAGCATTGCGTTGGGAAGATGTTGATTCTTCGCGCAAACAGTACGGCGACGAGGGGCGTACTCAGTTAGATAGTCGCCGTAGTAACAGTAATAACGAATGGTTACCTGGCGCTTCTTTTACTTATGATCTAAGTACTAGCTGGCAGGTATTGGGTGGCGTTCACAAAGGTTTCTCACCATTGGGCGGCGGTGCGAAGGAAAATCAAGAGCCGGAGACCAGTACTAATTGGGAAGCAGGCGTTCGTTATAATGGCACTTGGTTTGTCGAAGTGGTTGGTTTCTACAGCGACTTTGAAGACAAGGCTGAAGACTGCTCTAATGCCAATCCTTGTAGTAATGGCAATACCTCGGGCTCTTTTGTGACTGGCGAAGCGGTGGTTGCGGGTCTAGAATTTCAGGCTAATTCCAGCTTTGAGTTGGGAAATTTCACTCTGCCAGTGGATGTGATGTATACCTATACTGATGCGACGATTAGTGATGACAATGTGGGGACCGGTTTTGTGGATGGCGATCAATTACCATCCATTGCGGAAAATACCTTTAGCCTGCGGTTGGGCTTAGAGGCTAACAATGGCTGGGGTAATTACCTGGTGGCTAAATACACTGATGAAATGTGTATAGATGTTGGCTGTAATAATAGCGCCGCTGACTTTACTAAAACTGACGATGTTTTTGTCATAGATTACGTCAGTCGTTACAATCTAAGTGCTGATATTTCGATGTTCCTGAAGGTCGAAAACTTGCTTGACGAGCGTGCGATTGCATCACGTCAGCCCGACGGTGCTAGGCCAAACAAACCGCGCACAGCCATAGTTGGTGTTGAGTGGTCTCTTTAAAATTGTAGGATCAATGATGTTGTGGCGAAATTAAGTATGCCATGCAGAGAAAAATGTCAAAGGGGCAGCACTGGTTTTAGACTGGTGCAGCCTCTTCGTACATTGTGATGAATTCTAATGAAAAGTTATATGCATCCCCGAGAATAGGAAAAATAAACCTGTTTTTCGCCACCTGGCCGAAGTAGTCGAATTAACGTCAGATGGTTTTCAACGATGAGCGAATTCACCGCGGTTTGGGCAGATGGTGACATCACGCTCGAAGACATGCTTTAACCGTTGTGCCCATGTCAGGGGTGCAGAGTTTGGCATTGGACGCCAGTACGCCCGGAAAAGTGAATCAGGTTATGTCTGGGTTTTGGAATCAGTGCGGTTGTGGGTAGTACCGTCGCGAAGGCGGCCCCCGCGAAACGGGTGTTTGAGTTGATACTGCAGATGTGTTGTCGAGAGGATCGGTTTGCGCCAGATCGAGGCTGGGCTGTAGGCTAGACTATGAGCTGGGTCGCCAATCGGCGCGTTGACGCCTCTGACAATCCGTTCGTTTATTCTTCTTGTCCGAGTTGTTTGATGCCTTTTTTGCGGCATGTAGTCGCAGGCGTTCTTTATGACGCCTACTTGTTTTGCATGGGGCGAACGTACAAACCAACAACGCGTACGTCGAGCTTCTCGGCCCACGCGGCTACTTGAGTTTTGAATGCGGCTTTGCGGCCCGAAATGTCTACGCGATTAGATCCTCCCAGCCCTTTCCAGCAGTGAGAATAGGCTATCGACGATGGTAGTCACTTGCTCAATATCTTCGGCTTCTGCCAGCAATGCAAAGGTGACTTTTTGACGAAGTTCTCGAAGTAAACTCTCACTGTTGCGCCAGTCCGAAAATTCCTGAAATGCCACTTTCACTTTTGCGCTGACTTCCTCTGCATTGTGAATACTCTCATCTAGTCGGTGGCTCAGCTCTTTTGTTTGCCTGTTTCTCTGTGCTGCGACTATCTGTTCTGCAAATAGTCGCAGCAATCAGCTCGCGCTGATCAATCCGATGGCATCGCAATTTGACCGCCGCAATTTTTTCTAGGTTACCCAAAAACTTTACCAGCTGGCAGCGTATTCCTAGCAGGACAGATTCAAACCGAATTGGCTACACCGCAATCGTATAGGTTCATGAGTTGACCACTGCAGAGGGATGACGCTGGAGCCAGTTTTCGTTACGCTTAAATCATTCATAAAAGTAGACAAGAACATGATTGATAATAAGAAGGCTGATAAAACTAAATTACCACTACCGATCCCAACACCCGAAACAGCGCATTTCTGGGAAGGCACAAAGAAAGACGAACTGCGCTTACAGCGCTGTCAGTCTTGCGCCGCGACGTATTTTCCGCCAAGGCCATTTTGCCCGGCTTGTGCATCGAAAGCGGTGGAAGTATTCGCCGCATCCGGCGAGGCCACGCTTTATAGCTATGTGATCAATCATCTTCCACACCCAGCCTTCGATGGTCCCTATGCCATTGCAGTGGTAGAGCTCAAAGAAGGGCCGAGAATGATGACCAATATCGTCGATGTTGAACAAACACCTGAAGCGTTGGTGCTTGATATGCCATTAAAGGTGACGTTCGAAACACTGACAGAAGAAATTTCCCTGCCATATTTTCGGCCAGCGGGAGGTGCGTCATGAAACCGAATTCAGTAGCGATTGTTGGGGCGGCAGAAACAACGGAATTGGGGAAAATCCCAGGTATGAGTCAGCTTCAGCTGCATGCGGATGCCGCGTTAAACACGCTGGCAGATGCAGGACTAAAACCTTCAGACATTGATGGCATTGCCTGTGCCGGTGAGTCTCCTGTTGCGGTTGCCCATTACCTGGGTATCGTTCCTGAATGGGCAGATGGTACTCAGGTGGGAGGGTGCTCCTTTATGCTGCATGTTAGGCACGCTGCCGCTGCCATAAATGAAGGATTGTGCACTACTGTGCTCATTACGCATGGGGAAAGTGGGCGGTCCGGTGTCGGCCGAGGTGGTTTTCGCGGTAACCGGGCATCACTTCAAGGCCAGTTCGAATCGCCTTATGGCCCGATGGGCCCGCCATCAATCTTTACAATTCCTTTTCTGCGCTACATGAAGGAAACCGGCACCACCCTGGAACAGTTAGCCACAGTTGCGGTCGTTCAGCGGGAGTGGGCTGGGATGAATCCGCGCGCTGCCCAACGGGATCCGATTTCTGTTGATGATGTGATGAACGCGCGAATGATTGCCTATCCATTTACCAAGCTCGAGTGTTGTCTTGTGACCGATGGTGGTGGCGCATTGATTCTAACTTCTGCCGAGCGAGCGAAGGATTTCCCCACTAAGCCTGTCTACATAATCGGAACTGGCGAAAGTGTCGAGACGCCAATGATTAGCCAGATGCAGGACATGACAGTTTCGAAAGCGTTCCAGGTGAGTGGTGCGAAGGCCTTCCGCGAATCCGGCATTAGCCATAAAGATGTTGATCACCTGATGATCTATGACGCATTTGCCCACCTGCCTTTTTATGGCCTAGAAGATCTGGGTTTTTGTGGTCGAGGCGAAGCGGGTGCGTTTATCGAAGAGCGACAGACTGCTCCAGGTGGTAGCCTCCCGATGAACACTAACGGTGGTGGTCTGAGTTATATGCACTCCGGCATGTACGGTATGTACGCACTGCAGGAAAGTGTTCGACAGATGCGCGGTACCGCTCCGGCGCAGATTGATGATGCGAAAATATCCGTGTGTCATGGCGTCGGCGGAATGTTCGCTGCCAGCGGTACGATCATCATGTCAAACGAATCTGCCAATTGAATACGTCCTTGCCAGCACTTCCTAATCAGCACCTCCTAATCAGCACCTCGGCGGGGTCGTTTAACAATCGGATAAAGAATCCAAAAAGTCTGCTATTTGTTATTGGTAATTTGGTTGATATTCGAAATATGTATTACAACTTGGTTTCACCTCTGTGACAGGGTTCAGGGCAGGGTTCAGGGCACTGTTGGTTGTGTTAAAAACTGTTAGTAAAAGCAAGGGTTTCCGTGCGCCACTCACCATTCACTGATAGACTCAAAGTAGTCTTTTTTACTTAAGCAACTGATTGTCAGCTTAGGATAATTGGTGTTGATAGTGATAAGTAAAATATGAGGTAGACCAAGGGCTAAGTATCGTTTTCTTCAATATTGGGAGAAGATAGTTATGACGTTAAGGCACTATTTTATAAGCGACGATTTGGGCGATTTGGATCTCCTTGAAGATCAATTAGAACATCAAGGTGTAGAGAAGATACAGATTCATGTTCTTAGCAATGATTCGGAAGGTGTTGAAAATCACCTTCATCTGAATGCTGTGCAATCCCTCCTTAAAAATGATGTTATTCACTCCGGATTAATTGGTGTGTTTGCCGGCGTTTTGGTGTCATCTGCCATGCTGGTTAGCGTACATTTTTTTGGTTTGAATGAGAGTCCGGCTGGCTGGCTACCCTTTTATTTCCTCTCGGTACTCGTAGTCGGTTTTTGTACCTGGGAAGGCGGGTTTATTGGGTTCCAAAAACCGAACTACCACTACAGGAGATTTGAGCAATCGCTCGCGGAAGGCAATCATGTTTTCATCGTAGAGTTAGACCCAGTACAGGAACCTGTATTAAAGAAATTGCTTGAGTCACATCCAAAGCTCAAGGATATGGGAACAGAGATGGGGGCGCCGCATTGGATTTTTGCTCTACAACATCTGCTGTTAGCGTTTATTGAGCGTAATTTATTTAACTCATCCCAAGTACAGCACAGAGAGTTGCGCGAGCAGAGGGCAGTTGAACCATCAAAATTAAGTAAGTTTGAGTAGTACCTGGCGGAGCTCCTATCGAAGTTGGGCTTCCCCTTTTACCTGATCAGATGAAGTGATCCGTCAGCAGGGCAATAAATAGCGCCATAAGATAAACAATGGAATATCTGAATGTTTGTCTAGGCGCTTTGGGGTTCTGCCGAAGTATTTCAATCGACCAGTAGAGAAATCCCACACCCAGTAAAGTTGAACCGGCCAGATAAACTAAGCCGCTCATTCCGATTAAATAGGGCATGGAACTAACGCCTACTAATAATATTGTGTAAGCAAGTATGTAGAGCGCAGTGACACGGTCCCCGTAAATGTTGGGTAACATCGGGATATCAACTTTTGCGTAATCTTCCTTCCTATCTAAAGCCAAAGCCCAGAAGTGTGGTGGGGTCCAGCAAAATATAATCATGACCAATAACACGCCACCGACTTCGATCTGGTTCGTTACGGCAGTCCAACCAAACAATGGAGGTGCAGCACCGAATAATCCGCCGATGACGATATTTTGCGGCGTGGCGTGCTTAAGGTACATGGAATAAATGATGCCGTAGCCAATCCAGGCTGCGAGATTTAGCCAAGCGGTGAGGGGGTTTACTAACACGGTTAATACCAACATGCCGAGCGTCCCTGTTATGCCCGAAAATACCAGTGCAGAAACAGCCGACACGCGCCCCTGTGCGATGGGCCGCAGATGGGTTCGTGCCATTTTTGCGTCTATATGTGAATCAACTATGTGATTCACGGTCGCCGCTGATCCGGCAACAAGTGCTACGCCAATATTTGTGAATAGTAGGAGCGAGAGGCTGACAAGTTCAGAACTCGCCAAAAACATACCAACGGTCGTACACAACAACATGAGCAATACGACCCTGGGCTTGCAAAGCTCAAGATAATCACGCCAATGGAGAAGGGTAAAACCTATCGGCGCGTTTAGAGTGACTGCCTTGCTTATCTGCTTATCCACTGAAGAAGGTACTTCGTGTTAGGAATGTGTAGTTAGCTTCAATGGCCATCAAGGCAATGAGTATCAATAAGCATCCAGGCGGCATTAAAATAGCATAAGCCAACGCCAATCTTTCCCAGGCCATATGCATGAAAATACCAATGATAAAACCCGCTTTTAGCACCATAAAGACAATAATAAGCGTCCAACGAAGCAAACCCTCAAAATTAAAGTAGTCAACCAAATAGGACAGAGTGCTTAACACGAAAAGAAGCGCCCAGACTTTTAAGTAGAGCCCAATGGGATGTTGTTGTCCGTCAGCAGAATCCATAATTACCAATCTCCAGAAATTGCCTCACCATAAATAGAAGAAAGCGAAGATAAATACCCAGACAAGATCAACAAAGTGCCAGTAGAGACCGGTTATCTCCACTATTTCGTAATTGTCTTTCTTATCGTAATCGCCTCGAAAAACTTTAAATGCCACGGTGCTGAGATAAATAACACCCGCGGAAACGTGTAATCCATGAAACCCTGTGATCATAAAAAAGGAGGATCCAAACTGTGGCGCCCCGAAGGGATTGCTCCAAGGGCGGACACCTTCATGAATGAGTTTGGTCCACTCAAATGCCTGCATGCCAACAAAACATAACCCGAAGAAAGCCGTCGCCAACATCAGAGAGGCCGTTTTAACCCTGTCCCTGCGGTAACCGTAGTTAACCGCCATGGCCATAGTGCCACTGCTGCTAATCAGGATAAAAGTCATAATCGCAATCAAAATTAGGGGGATGTTTTCGCCAAATAGAGTGAGTGCAAAAACCTCACTTGGGATTGGCCAGGGTACCGTGGTGGACATGCGAACATTCATGTAAGCCGTCAAAAAGCAGGTAAATATAAACGTGTCACTAAGTAGGAAAATCCACATCATGGCTTTCCCCCAGGGCACTTGAAAGGCCTGCTTTTCATCAGCCCAATCGTTTACAAGAGTTGTTAACCCTCCTGTAGGAGCTGGATCTGTCGCCATGGTTTCACTCATAACAAGCTCTCAGTTTTTTAAACGACGTAATCGTCACTGGTTATTTTTACGTAGACAAAAGCAACCCAAACAGTGCCATCCAAACAAGCAATAGATAATGCCAATAGGTTCTACACAACTGGATGCTCTGTTTCATTTCTAACAATTCTGTACCCGACCACAGATTTAAGGTTGTGCGGCACCATACCCACAGGCCACCAAACATGTGGAGCATGTGAAGCCCGGTAATCACATAGAAAAACGCTACCGCTGGTCCAGACCTGATATAAAACCCATTGTTCACCAGCTCTTGCCAGACCCAGAGTTGCCCAAATATAAAACAGCCAGTAAAGAAACCTGTAGCCAACAGAGCATGCTGGGTATTTCTGAGTTGCTCCTTCCCTGAGCAGTAAGATGCCCATTGAATGACAATACTGCCCAGGACGAGCATGCCGGTATTTACCCATAACAAGCTGGGTTCTGCGAGTGGCGTCCAATCATCCAACTGCATGCGAATAAAATAGGCACTGGCAAAAAGCGAGAAAAGGCTGGTAACAACGGCTAGAAATATAATTAGACCTGTTCGCGAGGCCTGATAGGGTTCCCGGGCCTTGGAGTGATCCTCGGGAATGCCCTCAACCAGCCATGGTTTCTCGGTAACTCGATGGGTCCATAGCCACCAGTAAGAGCCAAGAACCGTTAGCACAACAAAGGTCACGATAATTGTCATGTAGCACGCTCGTTTTCTGGATGGCCTAGTGTGTCGTCTTCACGAGGTGGCTCGATTTGAGTGATAAAATCTTTTTCTGCACCAGGGACGCTGTAGGCATATGCCCAGCGATACACGCGTGGTAACTCGGGTCCCCAGTTCCCATGTTCGGGAGGAGTCTGAGGTGTCAGCCACTCCAATGTTGTTGCATTCCAAGGGTTGGGGTCTGCCTTTTTCCCTTTGAATACACTCCAGATCATATTGACGAGAAAGATCAGCTGCACAGCTGCTACAAATAGCGCTGCGACGGTGATACCTGAGTTAAGTTGCAATGCCGACTCGGGTATAAAATCAATCCCTTCATAGGCAAAGTAGCGCCTTGGCACACCGAGGAAGCCCAGATAATGCATAGGTAGGTAGATTGAGTAGGTACCAAGGAATGTTCCCCAGAAATGCAATTTACCCAGCGTGTCGTTAAACATTCTCCCGGTAATCTTTGGAAACCAGTGATAAATGGCGCCAAATACAACGAGAATTGGCGATACACCCATCACCATATGGAAGTGTGCCACCACGAAGTAGGTGTCGGACAACGGCAGGTCTACAACGACGTTACCCAAAAATATGCCCGTTAACCCTCCATGTGTGAAGGTGAAAATGAAGCCGATGGCAAACAGCATGGGTACTGTAAAATGAATATTACCGCGCCAGAGCGTGAGTACCCAGTTGTAAACTTTTATTGCCGTTGGCACAGCGATAATGAGCGTCGTGGTTGCAAAGAAGAAACCAAAATAAGGGTTCATGCCACTCACGTACATGTGGTGTGCCCAGACAATAAAGCTAAGTCCGCCAATTCCTATTATCGCCCAGACCATCATGCGATAACCAAATATATTCTTTCGTGCATGAACACTTAACAGATCTGACACAATTCCAAATGCTGGAAGCGCGACAATATAAACTTCGGGATGACCGAAAAACCAGAAAAGATGCTGGAACAGGACTGGGCTACCACCATCATGGTCCGTCTGTTCACCCATGGACATCATTGCCGGCATAAAGAAACTGGTCCCAAGCAGCCTGTCGAAAGTCATCATAATCGCACTAACCAGAAGTGCGGGGAATGCTAGGAGCCCGAGTACAGTTGCGGTGAGGATGCCCCAAACTGTTAGCGGTAAACGCATCATTGTCATGCCGTGAGTTCTGGCCTGCAGCACCGTTGTCACATAGTTCAAGCCACCCATAGTGAACGCAACTATGAAGACAGCCAGAGAAATTAGCATGAGTACTATGCCAAAATCAGAACCTGGCGTGCCATAGCTGATGGCCTGTGGCGGATATAGAGTCCAACCGGCGCCGGTTGATCCATCGGCTACAAAAAAACTCGTCATTAAAATAATGACCGAGAGCAAATAGATCCAATAGCTCAGCATATTCAGATAGGGGAACACCATATCTCGAGCACCTACCATCAGCGGAATCAGGTAATTCCCAAAACCCCCTAGAAATAGAGCCGTCAGGAGATAAATCACCATGATCATGCCGTGCATGGTCACAAACTGAAGATACTCACTGGGATCTATAAAGGAAAAAGTGTCTGGGAAACCGAGTTGCAGGCGCATCATGCCAGAAAGCACTAGTGCCACAATTCCGACGGATATTGCGGTCAGACCATACTGAATCGCGATGACCTTGTGGTCCTGGCTCCAAATATATTTGGTAAAAAAGCTACGCGGATGTGAAAGCGGCTGTCCACTGTCTGCAAGTGCTACCTGTGCCATCAACGACCTCCTGCAACTGAATTGTGTATGGCGCTGGATTTTTCTAACGGCAGCGTATTGATATAGGCGACCACATCCTTGATGTCATCATCGTCGCGAAGATACCTTGCCATGCTGAACATTTGTGGTCCAAACAAGTCGAGGGCATGTCTACCCCTCACGCCGGCTTTGAAATTTTGTAGTTGGCGAATCATGTACCAGGATTCTTGACCACTTAGCTGGGGTGCATTCATGGCATATTTGCCTTCTCCCATTTTGCCGTGACAGGTGGCACAGGTGACATAAAGTTTCTTGCCATGAGCAACATCAGCGATCAGTTCATCGTCGGCCGCTATTTTAGGTAGGCTGCTGATATAGGCTGAAATGTCTCGAATTGCGGTATCGTCGGCTAACAATCCAGCCATAGGTGCCATTTGCTGGCCGTAGGTATCGTCTTTGTGACTACCTCTGATACCGTGTTTAAAATTCCGAATCTGTTGTTCGAGGTACCAATGGTGCTGGCCGCTGATTTTTGGCGAATTTAATGCAACATTGCCTTCTCCACTAGGACCATGACAAGCAGCACAAACGGGGTACAACGACTCTCCTACTGCAATATCGCCGCTGCCGATGGCCTGTGATTCTCTAAAGGTTATCTGATCATCCAGCCATATCTGGAAGTCAGCTTCTTCATCAACTACAACTTTACCGCGCATGACGAAGTGCCCCACGCCGCATAGTTCTTCACAAAGCACATCAAAAGTCCCTGTGAGTGTAGGGGTAAACCATAAATAGGAAACGAGTCCGGGCACCAAATCCATCTTGACCCGAAATTCGGCGACCGCGAAATCGTGCAAAACATCCTTTGACCGCAGCCAGAATCTAACGGGTTTACCTATGGGGATATGGAGGATGTTTGAGGTGACGAGAACATCGTCTTGACCATTTTCGTCGTCGGGATCGACACCAAAGTGGTTGTTTATGTTGATCAGTGAAACGGACGATGTACCGAGTACGCCGTCCTTGCCGGGTAGTCTGTAGCTCCAGCGCCACTGTTCTCCAACAACTTCGAGTTCCCAGGCATCTTCTGGCGGCTCGACAAATTGAGCCCAGACGTAAAGCCCCGGCGCCAATATGGCAGCGACCCCTATAGCAGTGACGACAGTCAGCCAGAGTTCAAGTTTGGAATTCTCCGGCTCATAGTGCGCGCGGCGATTTTCTTCTGGCCTATGGCGATATTTGATAATCGCATAGGCCATAAACAGGTTGACGGCGATGAACACCGCACCCGTTACCCAAAAGGTAATATTGATCGTGTCGTCGATTGTTTGCCAATGGGAGGCAATAGGTGTGAACCACCAGGGACTAAGAAAATGGAAGGCAATTGATCCAACCACAAGTACTACCAATACAACAGCAAGCAACATACCTCGTTCTCCAGCACGTCAAATTCTTTTGAACTGGGAAGGCCATCACTTACCAACTACCTTGAGCTGCAGGAAGTTAGTGCTGCGAGTCGGTGGTCAACCAATGAAAATAACGTACCTGCGACGTGCTTCTAAGTCAACCGTTAGTGAAAAGAATCTTTTAACACTTCAACTGAGGGGGTATGCTGATTATCGACATAGGATGTAAAGATGTGTATTCCGGCGAGTCGAAAAATACTTTTACAAACTTCGCTTTTTGGGATTTTGTTGCTATTTACGGCTCATCTGCGGTCTGCAGGGGGCGTTGTGGGGGAAGCTGGAAGCTGCATGATCAACATAGGCTTTTATACTGCTCATTTTAGCGTTTACCAGCCAGCGGATAATGGCAACGACGTATTTTGTGAAGATTTACCCGACGTAGAAAACACGATCTTCGTACTGGACTATTTGCATCAGGGTCTCGAGAAAGTACCAGTGGATTTTCGGATCATCGAAGATCTACAGGGGTTTGGCCAATTTGTTCGTTGGGAAAATATTGAGGCTATTGATGACTTGGATAGTCAAACTGTCCTTTTCCTCCCGCCGGTGATCCATTCAAATAGAAGACTGACTGTTGAACACAACTTCGAGAAGTCCGGCAGTTATATAGGAATTGTTACTGCGCCTCATCCGACTAAGAATATTATCTATCGTGCCGTATTCCCCTTCGAAGTGGGTAGTACAGGGTTTGGTTACTGGCCGCTTATCCTTCTTGTGATCCTTTTGCTACAGCTCCAGTATATGAGTAACCAGGGCATGCTGAAGCAGATTAGTCGCAAACTTCGAGGTACCTAACGATATTATGAAGGGTCTTAGTTTAATGGTTCTGGCGCTCTTTGTTGCGCTGATTTCTTTTCCGCCGGCGTGGTACCCGGTTGCATTAAAGGTTCAATTGTCCCTTTGGTTTGGCGCAAGTGAATACAGAGCCTTACCTATATCTGTACCGGGCGGCCAGATCGATTCCGAAGTTTTTTGTCCCCCCGATTTATTAAATTGGCGAGATAGCCAGGTAATTGAGGGTGTCGCCATTTCAGAATCATTACCCTGTATTGCAGATAATCCCTTTATGGTTGCGTCTTTCGTCAAAGGGACCAATAACATCAGTCATCAGACATTGATGAAAAGTGGGCTAACGCCGGATGCTATTGAGAAGGGCGAGGACCTTGATGGTGATGGTGACCCGGATGTGATTCACATTCGACTTGAATTAGTTGAGTTGAATGGCGCCTCAGGCGAATCAGATCAACCGGTTACACAGTACGAAATAGCGCCGGGCATCAAACCGGGGTTATGGGTTTTTGCGCCTAAGCTTGCAGGCATGGCAAGAGAGAATTTTGAATCAAAGATGGCACGATCTTCGTTACGAGTGCCATCTCCAGTCATTCGTATTGAAGCCGGTGATCAGGTAAAGATCACGCTTGAGAACACCCACTATATGCCCCACACATTGCACTTGCATGGTTCGGATCACGGCTTTGTGGATGCTGATGGCAAGGGTAATGATGGGGTTCCACTGACCAGTGAGTTGCCTGTTTTACCTGGTAATGCTCGAACCTATGAACTAAATCCGCGCAAGGCGGGCACGATGTTCTACCACTGCCACGTTCAACCCCACGTCCACGTCACCATGGGTCTGCAGGGAATGTTTATCGTTGAAGAGAACCGACCCAATAACTGGTTACAAACGATGAATATTGGTGCGGGACTCGTGCGTGTTCCATCAGTTGCCGTTAAAGAAGATTATACCCAGGAGTATGACCTTCACTACACCGACCTGGATAAACAGTTGAGTGAGAGAATTCAAGATTCTAACGATCCGAGATTGGTCACACGTTCGATGCACAGAGAATATGATGTAACCGATGCCACTGCGGACTACTTCTTACTGAATGGAAAGTCTTTTCCATATACCTTCCGTGAGTCAATTGTGGTTGTTGAAGAAGACGAAAACATCAAATTGCGCGTATTAAACGGCGGTACTAAAGGTATTGCGCTGCATACCCATGGCCATAAGTTTACCCTCACTCACCAGGACGGTGTCCCTTTACCCGAGAACGCGCAGGTGGTGCGGGATGTTCTCTGGCTGGCCACGGCACAGCGTGCTGACCTCGCCTTGTCAACGATCAATGACGGACTGCATTCTTACGGTTCAGGTATTTGGTTGTTTCATGATCACCAGAACCGTGGGATAACAACCGATGGCATAGGTCCGGGCGGAAATATTAGTGCCATCGTCTACAAAAACTATCTGAGCGAAGCTGGCTGGCCAAAAACTCAAGGTGTGTCATTCAAACCGTTTTTTACCGAGCAGTATTATCAAAAACAAATCCCTGTATGGCAATCATATGCCCCCGATCTATTTTCAGACGTCGCTCGTGACTGGCTCTTGTTTACTCGACTGATTATTTTATCTTTGTCGATCGGGATTTTCCTGGCCCTCTTGGTGAGCAAGATAAAATACCGTGAAAAAATACCGTGAAAAAGTCTGTTGAACGATTGATTGTGGCGGCACTGCTAAGTGTTAACGTTTCGCTTTGTATGGCGGAAATGGATCATCAACAAGCACACGCCATGAATATGAACATGAACATGAGCATGAATTCAGATGGTATTGTGATGAATTCAAATCATCACGAATTGCCCTGGGGTTGTGATTCTATCTCAGAGGACTATGAATTTTCAGTGCGTGCAGGGCGAGACTATGCCAAGGATAATCCTGGGATGGTGTTTGGCATGAACCAACACGAATATAATGTCGCGCCCTGTAGTCGTATCACCGTCACATTTTTTAATGAGGACGAGGTGAGGCATCAGTGGATGGTCCATGGTCTGCCTAATTACCTTTACCCAACTGGCATGTTCCATCTCGAGGCAATGGCGGGAAAGTCAGTCACTGGCACATTTATCGTGCCTGGAGACCATAAAACCTATCTGGTCCACTGTGATATGGCGCAACACATGGAGAAAGGCATGAAAGGCCAGCTAAAAGTCGGTAGAGGCAGCGGCGACCTGTGGAACATCGCTAAGGTTTCTGGCACCTATAGGCGGGCTGATTACCTGCCCGATTTCACTTTTACTATCATGTCATTTCTGACCGTGGTTATGTTTTTGACTGTTCTCTACATAATTAGCAGGATAGCTAAGGTCAAATAGTCGGCGCAAAGAAAAACATTTGTGGGATCTGACTAGACTTGCCGTTCTAGAATAATCATGAGGTGCGATGTAGTCGCAGTCGCTATGAGTTGCCTTTTGGCATCGCAAACCGAACGTCATCACTAAATCCTGATGCCGCCCATTCTCCTTGAGCCGTATTCCAATGGGAGAAAAATAGCCTCTTAGCGGGGTCAGGATGCTGGGCTAGCCGCTCTGGAAACAGGTTCCAATCGGTGAGTGTGGGGCTCGGCGCTCGAACATAACGGCTAGTGCTGGGTAGGGTGCTCTTTATCCAACCACCACGGGCGTAATACTGATGCCAGGTCCTGCGGGGTTTGACGCCATCACCATCCAGGCGGGTGTGGAATATGGTGGTGTCATACAACACACATGAACCGGCCTCGCCGTGAATCGGCAACTCGACATAACTGTCGCCGAAAGTCTCATAAGATTCTCGAAGCGTTTCAAATTGGTTTGAGCCAGGCACAACGCAAAAAGCGGGTGTGGTTGCATCAACATCGGTTAGATAGTGAATCGCGCAAAGATAGTCACAGGGCAAATAGGGCTGACGAAGAAAACGATCCGGCACTGTCGCGTCGTGATGGAAATTCATGGAGCCGAAGCCACCGTTCTCGGGTGTTTCACGAAAATTGAATTCGCTGAACCGGGCATGCTCCTTGCCGCCAAGTAGTTCGCAAACGATTGGAAAGGTCACTGGGTGTTGTGTGTATGAATCGAGTTCAGGATAGTCTAACAATGGTTGTGAAAATATGAGGCCTTGCTCTCTGTGCTGTGGTTTTCGGCTTTCGCCAAGTCCCCATACGTCCGGGTTTTGTTTCTGTGTTCGGTCATAAAAATCGTTGAGTTCTTTGAGTTCAGCAGCACTGAGGCAGGGTGACAGAACGACAAATCCATTCGCTTCAAAATGGCTAATCGCGTTACGGGTCTGAGTGATGGGGTTGTAGATCAGCGCCGGCGATTCTGCAACTCGCCCAAAACCCTGGGAGGCGACCCCTTTATCACCGCTTTTATTTTCTTGTTTTTCTAGTTGAATAGTCATAGCTGGCTGTTGATATCATGGAGGCGAATTAATAATACCTCATAAATTGTACCTGATTTTCAAACTACAGCATCTAATGCCAGGCTCTAGTTTGCGAGCGTTTCAACGTCCGCCCAGACCGCTTCACCATTTTTACGCAATAGGGCGATCACCATTTCGGGAACGTGTGAGGCGACGGCTGTTTGATAGCTGGGTCGTGCTTGCATGCGTGCGTACCAATCTGCCACGTTGGGGCGTGCTTCTAGCAGGGGTGTCATCGCCAGAGAGTCGAGACGCAGCACGTAGGGTAGGCCGGCTAAATCAGCCAGGCTCAGGTCGTCACCGGCGAGCCAGGTGTGCGCCGGCAGGTCAACCTGCATTTGATCGAGGATGCGCACCGCGGCTTGGATCGCGATGGCAACACTGGGGGCTGTCAGGCCTTGCTCGATCGCAATGCGCTTCTGTTCGCGCTTGGCCGCATCAGGTATGCCTTCGAGCTGCGCAGCCATGGCCGTCGGCCCCTGCTGCAATACCATGGGCCCAATGCCAATTGCATAGGTGAGCGCGCCCGCGTGTGAATGAAAGGCATCGAAGCGCCGGGTCCACATTCGCATAGCATGACGACCCGCCGCATCGGCTGGTTTGAGTGGCGTCTCAGGGAACGCATCATCAAGATATTCACTGATGAGTGCAGACTCGATAAAGACGCCGCCTTCATGTTCCAGAGTGGGCACCACATGGTTCGGGTTTAGCTTCACGTACTCAGGGTCATGCTGCTCGCCGGCTTGAATGTTGACCTCACGGCTTTCGTAATCGAGACCTTTTTCGGCAAGTGCCAGGCGCACTTTCTGTGAACAAGTAGACGGACCGTTGTGGTGTATGATAATTGTCATAGTGTGTGTCCATTTCGGGTGGCGTAGTTAGTCTGAGCCGATTACTTTGGAAACGGATACTCCGCACCCTCTGGTAGTTCGACAGCGAAGCCATTGAGCGCCATTGAGACCATTGAGTAATACCCACATAGCGCGATGAGTTCGGCGACGCCGGTTTCACCGAATTGTTCATGTGCTTGATCAAAAGTTGCCTGGCTTGCCGTTCTTGCGGTGTGCAGTTCTTTTGCCAGTACGTAGCAGGCGCGATCTCCGGCGTCCTCAAGCGCAGGGGTATCACCGGCTTTTATCGCTTGAATGACGTCTTCAGGTACGCCAGCCTCTCTCGCCATGGGCTCGTGTGCGAACCACTCAAACTGTGCTTGCCAATAGGCGCCGGTAACAAGGATGGCGAGTTCGATATAACGTCGATCGACAGAAGACTTAAACCGAAAAAAACTACCGAGGTCTATCAGGTGCTTGCCTAGCTCTGGGCTCCGCAACCAGATATCGAAGGGGCCGCCAATATGTCCATCAATAGGCTTAACGGGTCGGTTTTCGACGATTTCTTCGAACAGTGCCTGTTGTTGTGCCGTTAACTCATCAAAGGTTTTAGCTTGAAGTCTACTCATGAGTACTGCTCTGTCTCGTGTCTCTAATCATTAAGTTCGGGCCGGCTCTTGAAGAGATTGAGCGCCTCCGGATTAGCTAACGCATCTGTATTGTTGACCGGCTTACCGTGTATAACATTGCGCACAGCGAGTTCGACGATTTTGCCACTTATGGTCCGCGGAATGTCGGTCACCTGAAGTATTTTTGCCGGTACGTGTCGTGGCGTCGTATTGTTCCTAATAGTTAATTTGATGGTCTCGATGAGCGGATCGTCTAATGCAATACCGGCTTGCAAGACGACGAATAGCACGACTCTCTCATCATCCTGCCATTCCTGTCCTACGGCGATACAGTCAATTACGTCGGCTATCGTCTCTACCTGACGATAAATCTCTGCTGTGCCGATACGAACGCCGGCGGGATTTAGTACGGCGTCACTGCGGCCTTGAATGACTATGCCGCCTCGTTCTGTTAACTCACCATAGTCACCATGGGTCCAGACTCGGGGATGCTCAGTGAAGTAAGCCTTGAGAAAACGCCTGTCTTGTTCGTCGTGCCAGAAGCCAGTCGGTGTTGAGGGGAAGGGCGTGATGCACACCAGTTCGCCGGTCTCACCCGTCACTGGCTGGCTGTCCTTATTCCAAAACTCTACCGCCATACCCAGGCCGCGACATTGGATTTCGCCAGAATATACCGGCAGGTTAGGGTTGCCGAGCATAAAACACGAGATGATATCGGTACCGCCGGATATCGATGACAAACAAACATCCGCTTTAAAGTCACGGTAAATGTACTCGTAGCTGGCTTCGCTTAAGGGAGACCCTGTTGACAGAATTGTCTTTAGTGAATTCAGCTGATGGCTCTCTTTTGGTTTCAATCCCTGTTTTTCTAACCCAGCAATGTACTTTGCACTTGTGCCGAATACGCTGATGGCTTCGTTGTCGATGGCGTTCAGTAACACTTCACCATTTTCGGCAAACGGTGAGCCGTCATAGAGTACCAGCGTGCAGCCGCTGCTTAGGCCTGAAACCAGCCAGTTCCACATCATCCAGCCGCAGGTCGTAAAGTAAATAAGCGTGTCCGCGCGAGTGATATCCGTGTGCAGCTGATGTTCTTTTAGATGCTGGATTAGTGTGCCGCCTGCACCGTGGACAATACATTTGGGAATTCCGGTGGTGCCGCTGGAGTACATGATATAGAGCGGATGATCGAAGGGCAGGGGCGTAAACGTGAGTGGTGTGATGTCACCTGAGATGAATGTACTCAATGTTTGCGTGCGGCCTAGTTCAACGGTTTCGAACTCCTCTTTTTCCAGCAGTGGAATCACAATCGTTGCTTCGATGCTCTCGATCTTATCGGTGATAGCGGCGACCTTTTCCAGGCAATCAATCAGCTTGCCGTTGTAGATATAGGCATTAGTGGTAAACAAGAGGCGCGGCTCGATCTGGCTAAATCGGTCGCAGGCGCCATTGATGCCGAAATCTGGGGAACAGGAGGACCAGATAGCACCGATACTAGTGGTGGCTAACATCGCGATGACGGTTTCTGGGATATTAGGCAACAGCCCGGCGATGCGATCGCCTTTGGTAATCCCATGGCGCCGCATGGCGGAGGCGAGCTGTTCAACTTCACGCCAGAGTTCAGCGTAGGTGTAGCTGCGTCGCTGGCCATTTTCTAGTAGCCCGACTATCGCGACTTGATCGTCCCGGTAGCGCAGTAGATTTTCAGCGAAATTGAGCTCGCTACCCGGGAACCAGTCAGTACCAGGAAACTTGTCCAGATGTAGCGTCGGTTGCTGGTAGGGTGTGGTTGCCTTGAGATCGCAGAAATCCCAGACCGCGGTCCAGAAATCATCCGTCGCCGTGACTGACCACTGATGTAGTTCTTGGTAACTGTGGAAGGATTGCTCGAAACGCTGCTCAACATAATGTTGAAAACGTGTCATCTGGCTGTTGGCGATTCGTTCTTTACCCGGTTGCCATAAGAGCTTCACGGTTCTGCGTCCCTTGATAGTGCTTTCACAGTTTGCGCCAGGCGGGCCTGCGCCACCTTCGACAAACTGGGTCTGCCAAGCTTGGATGAAATAAACTGGCCTGCGGCAATGGTTAAATCTAGATTGATACCGGTCTCGATGCCCATACCGTGCAGCATATACAAGAGATCTTCCGTCGCGACATTACCGCTTGCCCCCTTGGCATAGGGGCAGCCGCCCAGTCCCGCGACGCAGCTATCAAAGACCGTAAGGCCATGTTCAAGTGCTGTGTGAATGTTGGCGAGGGCCTGACCGTAGGTGTCGTGGCTATGCAGTGCTAATTGCTCAGTCCTTGTTGTCTTTAGCAGGTAGTCCAACATTTTCTCTACACTGCCCGGTGTGCCGACACCAATCGTGTCGCCGAGCGAGATCTCGTAGCAGCCCATCCCAAGCAGCGCGTTTGTGACCTCAGCAACCTGTGCCGGATCGACTTCACCTTCATAAGGGCACCCCAACACACAAGAAACGTAACCTCTAACCGATAGATTTTGGCGCTGCGCTTCCACCATAACGGGCTGAAAACGTGCCAGGCTTTCTTTGATGCTGCAGTTAATATTTTTCTGGGAGAAAGATTCGGTCGCAGAGGCGAACACGGCGACTTCATCCGCCCCGGCGGCAATGGCGCCTTCAAGCCCTTTCATATTCGGCGTTAGGGCGGCGTAGCGGGTACCGGCTATTCGTTCGATGCCTTCGAACACCGCATGGCTGGCCGCCATTTGTGGTATCCATTTAGGTGAAACAAAACTTCCGGTTTCGATCGTTTTCAAACCCGCTCTAGACAGCTGGTTTACCAACTCGATACGATCTGCGACGGATATCGGTTTGGCTTCGTTCTGCAGCCCATCGCGTGGACCTACTTCGACGATTCGTACCTGGGTTTCAGCTGTGCTCATAGGGCGGGCTCGAAAGAAAGAAGATCTGCACCACCATCAACGAGATCGCCATTGGCGTAAAAAATCTCACTGATCATTCCATCGCTCGGCGCTTTAATAGCATGTTCCATTTTCATAGCTTCCATAATCACTAGTGTGTCACCGGCAGCGACAGTGTCTCCGGCCTTAACAAGAATTTCGACCACTGTGCCGTTCATGGGTGCTTTAAACCCGGAGTCGTCGTCGAGCTGAACTTCTTCTCCCATGTCGGCCAACTGCGGTGCGAACTGCAGTACAGCATCCTCTGTGAAAAGAGATATCTCTCGATTCCTTGTGCCGCTCTGTTTGTCACTCTCGTTCCCGTGTATCTCATAGACGAATACAGTTTGGCGATGGCCATCGATTATCGCCATCATTTCGTTGCCGTCAAGGCTGCCGCTGACACTGTATGTGTCGTTGTTGTCGTTGCTGTCGTTATCAAAGCGCATCGCATAGGCGTTTGGTCCGGTTTTTTCTACTCGAACAACCAGCTGCGTGTCGCCAACATTGATGGTTTCAATATGTGTGGCAGGGGAGTTCATACGCCAGTGATCTGATGCGTGCCACGGCGATGTCGAGTCAGTTTTCGGTATTGGTTGCGCCTGCCGTTTAAGCGTTAGATAGAGGCATGCAAGGGGAGCAAGAGATTCAAAATGCGGAGGTGTTTCTGCAAACAAAACGGTTTTGTGTCGGGTAATAAAATCGGTGCTGAGGTCCTCAGCACCGAAGGCACTGTGAGTCGCAAGACGTCGCAAGAAATCGATATTGGTTGTGACACCAATAACCCGATACTGACCGAGCGCTTGATCGAGTCGTTGCAAGGCACGCGCGCGATCCTCGTCCCAGACAATCAGTTTTGCGATCATCGGATCATAGAAAATGCCGACGTCATCGCCTTGAACAACCCCTGTGTCGACTCGTACATGCGCCGACTCAGCGGGTTGCTGTAGCCATGTCAGCCTACCGGCGGCAGGTAAGAACTCGTTGTTGGGATCCTCTGCATAGATTCTAGCCTCGAATGCATGACCTCGGATGGTGAGTTCAGATTGCTGGCACGGTAAAGGTTCACCGTTAGCCACTTTTAGCTGCCACTCAACCAGGTCCTGGCCAGTGATCATTTCGGTCACGGGATGTTCCACTTGGAGTCGGGTGTTCATCTCCATAAAATAGAAGTTTCCGGTCGAATCCAGTAAAAACTCAACGGTCCCTGCACCGACATAGTTGACGGCCGCGGCGGCGCGTAGCGCAGCCTCGCCCATCTGTTGGCGAAGACCCTCAGGTAGGTTTGGCGCTGGTGCTTCTTCGATAATTTTTTGATGCCGGCGTTGTACAGAACAATCTCGTTCAAATAGATAAACACCGCCACCCAGGCTATCGCAGAAAACCTGAACCTCCACATGCCGGGGTTGTTCAAGATATTTTTCCACCAGCATGTCGCCGTCGCCAAAACTGGATATTGCTTCTCGCCTTGCTGACGCCAGTGCCTCATCAAACTCATCAGTACTATGGACCTGGCGCATACCTTTGCCGCCGCCGCCGGATACTGCTTTCAGCAGCACCGGGTAGCCGATTTTTTCGGCCGATTCTTTGAGTATCGTAGGATTTTGGTCAGCACCGTGGTATCCCGGCAGCAGAGGTACGTCCGCCGTTTCCATAATCTGTTTGGCTGCCGATTTCGATCCCATTGTTTCGATGGCGCGGGTCGGCGGCCCGATAAAGACAATATTGTTGGTGGCGCAGAGTTGGCAGAACTTTGAATTCTCTGATAAGAAACCGTAGCCAGGATGAATGGCCTCGCTGCCGGTTTGTTTTGCTGCGGCAATGATCCTGTCCATCAATAGATAGGATTCCGCAGGCATGGAGCCGCCGATGTGCACAGCCTCATCAGCCATCTTGACGTGCAGTGCTGTGGCATCTGCGTCGGAATAAACAGCAACGGTTTTAATGCCGAGTTTTGTTGCGGTGCGAATCACCCGGCAAGCGATCTCGCCACGGTTCGCAATGAGAATTTTTCCAAACATTGTTAGCTACATCCTGAAGACGCCAAATCGCGTTTCAGCAATTGGCTTGTTAAGTGCGGCTGACAAGGCGAGACCCAGTACTCGTCTAGTGTCTATCGGGTCGATTATACCGTCATCCCAGAGCCGTGCACTGGCATAGTAGGGATGTGCCTGACTTTCGAAATCGTCAATGATCGGCTGTTTAAACGCCTGCTCCGCTTCAGTCGGCCACTCGTCTCCAGAATTTTCAATCTGGGTTCGTTTCACCTGGGCGAGCACGCCGGCGGCCTGCTCACCACCCATGACCGAAATACGCGCATTCGGCCACATGAACAGAAAGTTGGGATCATAGGCGCGACCACACATACCGTAATTTCCAGCGCCGTAGGAGTTACCGATGATTAGGGTCAGCTTAGGTACCTTAGCGCAGGCGACCGCCGTGACCATCTTCGCGCCATGCTTGGCGATGCCGCCGGCTTCATACTGCTGGCCCACCATAAAGCCAGTGATGTTCTGTAAGAAAATCAGTGGAATTTTGCGCTGGGCGCAGAGTTCGATAAAGTGCGCGCCTTTTTGCGCCGACTGACTAAAGAGGACGCCGTTATTCGCGACGATGCCGACGGGGTAACCATAGAGGCGGGCGAACCCGCATACCAACGTTGTGCCGTACAACGCTTTGAATTCATCGAATTCGGAACCATCGACAACCCGGGCAACGATTTCGCGAACGTCGTAGGGTTGTCGCACATTCTTTGGCACGATGCCCATCAGGTCGCTGGCCGGATACAGCGGTTCGATCACGTCGGTGACGTCCAATGAAACTGGTTTTACCCGGTTCAGTCGAGCAACAGCATTTCGCGCGAGTTGCAGGGCATGATGATCGTTTCTGGCGTAGTGATCTGTAACGCCAGATTCTCTCGAATGGACATCAGCGCCGCCTAATGCTTCTGCGCTGACTTCTTCACCCGTTGCCATCTTGACCAGAGGCGGGCCGGCGAGAAATATCGTCCCCTGGTTTTGCACGATAATGGATTCATCGGCCATAGCGGGTACATAAGCACCGCCGGCAGTGCACGAACCCATGACGACCGCGATTTGTGGGATGTTCTCGGCAGACATGTTGGCTTGGTTGAAAAAGATCCGGCCGAAGTGGTGTTTATCGGGAAAGACTTCATCCTGGTCCGGCAAGTTAGCGCCGCCGGAATCCACCAGATAGATACAGGGCAAGTGGTTTTCCTGGGCAATATCCTGGGCGCGAAGATGCTTCTTTACGGTGACGGGATAGTAGGTGCCACCCTTTACAGTCGCATCATTGACGACGATGACGCATTCCTGTCCATTCACTCGCCCAATGCCGGTAATAATGCCTGCAGCAGGAATATTGTCTTTACCGTACATATTGTGCGCGGCGAGTTGCGAAAATTCCAAGAAGGGTGAACCAGGGTCAATTAAAGCGTCAACTCGGTCCCTTGGTAAAAGTTTGCCGCGGGCTTTATGGCGTTCCTGATACCGTTCGCCGCCGCCCTGTTTAATCTGCTCAACTTGAGCGTGTAGGTCATCTACCTGGACTTGCATGTGTTGGCTGTTCTCAACAAAGTCCTGAGCGCGCGTATTAATTTCTGTCTTCAAGATCCCCATGTCTCAGCCCGCCTCGGAAAAGAGTTCGCGACCAATGAGCATGCGCCTAATTTCTGAGGTGCCCGCACCAATCTCATAGAGCTTGGCATCACGAAGCAGGCGCCCGGTACCGTAGTCATTGATGTAACCATTACCACCCAGCGCTTGAATGGCCTGCAGTGCACATTGCGTTGCCTGCTCGGCGGTGTACAAAATAACGGCGGCGGCGTCTTTGCGATTCTCAAGACCACGGTCACAAGCCCGTGCAACCGCGTACAAATAAGCGCGGCTGGCATTAAGAGCGACATACATGTCGGCCAGCTTGCCCTGCATTAATTGGAATTCACCGATTGCCTGACCAAACTGCTTTCGCTCGTGAACATAAGGCACAACAATATCCATGCAAGCCTGCATGATGCCAACCGGGCCACCAGAGAGCACCGTTCTCTCAAAATCCAGCCCCGACATTAGTACCCGAACACCCTGGCCCTCACGGCCAAGAATGTTCTCAGCAGGGACTTCACAATCCTCGAATACCAACTCGCAAGTATTGGAGCCTCGCATGCCTAGCTTGTCGAGTTTTTGCGCCTGGGAAAATCCGCCAAATCCGCGTTCAACGATGAAAGCGGTCATACCCCGAGAACCAGCATTGCTGTCTGTCTTGGCGTAAATGACGTAGGTATCTGCATCAGGGCCATTGGTGATCCACATCTTATTGCCGTTCAGCACATAGACATCGCCTTTCTTTTCGGCTTTAAGCTTCATGCTGACGACGTCTGAGCCGGCACCAGGTTCTGACATGGCCAGTGCGCCGACATGTTCGCCGGAGCATAGCTTCGGCAGGTATTTTGCTTTTTGCTTAGCGGAGCCGTTCTGGTGAATCTGATTGACGCAAAGATTGGAGTGCGCGCCATAGGAAAGGCCAACTGAGGCGGAAGCACGACTAACTTCTTCCATCAGGATAACGTGGGCAAGGTAGCCCATATTGCTGCCGCCGAATTCTTCTGCGACGGTCACGCCAAGAATCCCGAGGTCACCCATCTTGCGCCAGAGATCGGCGGGAAATTCATTGTCGCGGTCAATGTCCGCCGCTCGCGGCGCGATTTCTGCCTGCGCAAATTTGGTGACCACGTCGCGCAACATATCCAGGTCTTCACCGAGACCGTGATCCAGCATGGCATAGGATTGTGTCATGAAATTCTCCCCTTTGACTTTTGGCGACTGGAACTGTTGTTAGAACTGTTAGCGGAACTACTGTTAGAAGTGCTAATGGTTAGCGCGGTGCGGCTGCGTTGTTCCCATTCATCAAGGTCAACAATCATGTGCTCGAGCGCTTGCTTCTGCTGGTCGAGTTGCAGCCGACGAGATTGAATTTTTTCGATAAGTGCTTCGAGTTGTTTCTGGTTGTTGGAATCCGGGTCATACATGGAAATGAGGTCGGCACTTTGCTCGAGGGACAGCCCGAGTATTTTGCCGCGCAGAATCAATATCAGTCGAGCCCGGTCAGCAGAGGAGTAAACTCTGTTCTGGCCGATTCGGTCGGGCGCGAGCAGCCCTTTCTCTTCATAAAAGCGTAGGGTTCGCGTGGTGACGTCGAACTCTTGAGACAGCTCGCGTATTGAATATTGGCTGGTCATAGGCTTTGAATAATAGGCTAAGGTTGACGTTAACGTCAACCTTAGCTGAAATGGCCGCTAGCGGCTCGAACTGAAGGGGTTCGAAGCTATTTGAAACAGCGCTAGGAATTAGATTTAAGAATTTCTGTGAGTAAGCCTGTACCAGTCTTCTTCGACATCTTGTCAATCGCGAGTGGTCGGCCCAGATCATCGTATATTTCTATGTGCGGTGTGCCTTCGATCTGATAAAAATCCATGATGGCAATCTTGACGATTGAACCAGGTGTCCGCCGCTAACTGGGTGTTGAAACTGATTTTGCCCGAAAACGTTTTGACCCGCTTTATGACAATGTCTTCGCGCTTTCTTAGCAGGGCCGGGAATTCCGCTTCCAGCCTTTTGCAGCGTCCACAATGCTCAGAGTAAACCTCAACAACGGTATACGATCCATATTCGGCCATGTTCTCAAACGTTTTACCTTGCTCAAACAAGTCTCCGATTTCGAAAAATTGTTCTTGCTCCACCGAGGTAGATGCGAGCTGTGGGAGTACTGAGTCGTCACCCTGATTGGTGTTTAGCACGAGCAGTGTGATGCCAAAAAATGCGACAACAAATATGAGCTTACGCAGGCTTTACCCTGATGGTGTATTGTTTTAATAAGATACTCGCCAGCATGTATAAATTCAATCTCGTCTCTATCTCTAGGACTCAAACGCTGCTAGTTTAAAACCTAGCAAGACTTTGAATTCCAATAAGACAAAGAAATAAACTGATGATTCCAGTATTCGACATAAGTGACGACCAAGCCGATATAGGTAACGCGCTTCGATTAGACGGTTGCGTCGTGGTTAAAGGCGTGTCGGCTGTTCAAACGCGTGATGCGCTCGTTGCAGAGTTGAACCGCTATCTTGAAAAAGCTCAGATCGAATCACAGGTCGACCCTGAGGCGTTTTACCCCGGCAGTACTAAAAGAATTACCGCCCTGGTGGCAAGATCTGAAGCTTGTCAGGAGTTGTTGATGCACCCCACGCTGCATAGTGTCGTGGCTGATGTGTTGCTGCCAAATTGCGAGCATTACCAACTGCACGTAGCCTCGGCGCTGGTCGTGGGTCCTGGGGCACGCAAACAGGTCTTGCACAGAGAAGACGATGTATATGAGTTTTTCGAGGTGCCGCGGCCTGACATGATTGTGGCGAGTATGTGGGCAATGACGGACTTTACCAAAGCGAATGGCGCGACCCAGATCGTGCCCGGTAGTCATCGCTGGGAAGCTGGCCGAGACGCTACGCCAGATGAGGTTTTTCAGGCAGAAATGTCAGCCGGAGACGTTTTGATGTGGCACGGCGGAACCTTGCATGGTGCCGGGGCTAACGTTTCTGAAGAGTGGCGCTACGGGGTCTTTCTGTCATTTTCACTGGGTTGGCTGAGGCAAGAAGAAAACCAATACTTAGATGTTCCCCCAGAAGTGGCAGAACGGTTGCCTAAAGCCATACGGGATCTGGTTGGGTACAAGATGCACGATGGGCTTGGGTTCTATGATCCGAGCGTCCGCCAAACCAGCTGAAGAGGAGTCGCCGTGCGTCGTTCGATCGCAATTGCCGGGAACATTGGGACCGGAAAGTCCACGCTGGTAGAGTTTCTGGCCCAGACTTACGACATACAACCCTTTTACGAACCCAACGACTTTAATCCCTATCTACCCGACTTCTACCAAGATATGCGGCGCTGGGCATTTCATTCCCAAATCTACTTTCTGAGTAATAAGTTTCGCTTGCACCAGAGTCTGGATCAGGTCGATGGCGTTGTCGCGCTAGATCGCACAATCTTTGAGGATGCGGAAATATTTGCCACAGCGTTGCATCAAATGGGTCGGATGGATGATCGTGATTGGGAGACCTATAGAGACTTCTACGATGTGATCTTGCAAGCCATCAAGCCGCCGGACTTGATGATCTATTTACGTTGTTCTATGCGCGCGCTGCGGCGCAGGATCAAGCTCCGAGGCCGTGAGATGGAGCAAGACATACCGCTCAGTTATCTAAAGCGATTAGATCGCCTCTATGAAGCATGGATTGAAAACTACAGCATGAGTGAGGTGTTGGTGCTGGAAACCGATCAACTCGATTACGCCAACGACTTAGTGCATCAGTTAGATGTGATGGAACGCGTCGAGGCGATGCTGCCCGGCTTCAAAAAAGGAACATAAATGAGCGATATAAACCAACGCTGAATTGATGTAGTTAAAAGTCATATGCAGCTGGAGATTGAGTCAGATTGGGATGGCATGACTGCGACCTTCGAACAGCCACGTTACGAGCTGTATGGCTCAGGTGTGGTCTTTGATGGTGAAGCGTCAATACGCAAATATTTTGCCGCATCACGAATACCGTTTTCCGATCAAGCCAATGAAATTATTTCAATTGCAGCTATCGACAAGGTGATGCGCGTTGAGTTTTGGTAGACCGGAACGCATCTGGGACCGTTGCGAGTTGGCAGCGAAACTATAGAAGCTACTGATCATGCCTTCAAAGTTTGGATGATGGCGTCATTTGAGTTCGCGAGAGACTCCGATAAGATTATTTGCGAGCGTCCCTATTTTGATCAAGGTGCTGTCACCCGCGCTGGGTTCGACTTCGAGCCTGATGCAGGCCAACTCCTGACATCACCCGCAGAAGAATTAGATATCGCGATAGGGATTGATCGACGTCAGCCGATCTCAAACATCCCTGTACGCCGTGTGAATCACAAATGGGCCGGTTTACGGACCTTTGCACCTGATAAATCTTTCGTCATTGGCTTTGACCCCAGAGCGATTGGCTTTTTCTGGTGTGCTAGGCAGGGCGGCTATGTGTGCAAAGTGCGCCTGGTGTGGCGAGCTTTGGCAGGCAATTGATCGAGCGGTTAGTGGCCTAGCATAGGCTTAGCAATGGCAAATCTGGCATTCAATGTGAACCTATGCCAATCTCTGCGCAACTTAAAAGAGGCATCCAGCATGACTGACTTTGGTTATCGCACGACAGCATTAGAAGCCCTAGATGGCATTGATTTAACGGGTAAGCATGCGGTTGTTACTGGCTGTTATGCGGGGATTGGTATCGAAACTGTGCGGGCACTGGCATCAGCTGGCGCGAACGTCACAATGGCATGTCGCGATGAGGCGAAGGCAAAGAAGGTGGCTGGCGAGCTAAACCAGTCCCTCGGTGTGAAGCTGATTGATTCCGTACCCCTGGACCTGGGTTCACTGGCGAGCGTTCGCGCTTTCGCTGCAGCTTATCGCGCGGATCACGACACACTCGATATTCTAATTAATAATGGCGCGGTTATGGCTTGTCCGCAAACCTCAACCAGCGATGGCTTTGAGATGCAGTTCGGGGTCAATCATCTGGGTCACTTCTGTTTAACGACTGAACTCCTGCCGCTGCTCAAAAATGCCCATGGCGCTCGAGTCGTTTGCCTTTCATCGACTGGACATCTCCGCAGCCCGGTGGTATTCGATGATATTCAGTTTGAAAATCGTGACTACGATCCCTGGGCTTCTTACGGTCAAGCTAAGACAGCCTGCTCTCTCTTTGCTGTTGGGATTCAGAATCGATACAAAGATGACGGCATCGAAGCCTTTGCCGTGCATCCCGGTGGCATTATGACAACGCTGCAGCGACACATGAGTGGCGAAGATATTGAAAGTCGTGGCTGGGTGGATAGTGAAGGTAACGTCAATGCACGATTCAAAACAGTGGAGCAGGGTGCGTCAACCTCTGTCTGGGCGGCGACCTCGCCGGATCTTGCGGGCCGTGGCGGTCGATATCTTGAAGACTGTTCTGAGGCAGAAGTGAATGAGGGCGTACCGGAGATGCCTAAAGGTGTTATGCAATATGCGGTTGACCCTGCGCTAGCGGATCAACTCTGGCAGGTGAGTGAAGCCATGATTGCGGCCAAAGCTTAAGGCAGAGACTGCCCCATCGATGCCTCGATAATGCGGTAAACATCAGCCCGGTCTAGAGTGACAGACAGAGCTCGGCTTGCAGATCTAATCCGTTCTGGATTTGTCGTGCCGATAATGGCGATCGGGTTCGCTGGGTGTGCTAATACAAATGCCGTCGCAAGTGTGGGGATATCAACGTCCTCACGCTCTGCGAGTTCTGTCATAACCGTTGCGAGTTCTGGGTTAAGGTCATCAATATTACTCAGCCTGCCGCCGGCAAGTGGGCTCCAGGCCATGACCGCCATATTGTGGTGCATCGCATGGTCGAACGTACCATCAAATAATGGATCCAGATGTAGCACAGAGTATTGAGGCTGGTGGGCAACAAGTTTAAATGGCAAGTGAGCCTGTAGAGCATCAATCTGTGATGAGCGGAAATTAGAAACACCAACTTCAGCAACCTTGCCGCTCGCCTTGAGGGTCTCTAGAACTCGAGCGGCTTCACTAGGATGAGTCAACAAATCTGGCCGGTGAATTTGATACAGATCGATGTGATCTGTGTTCAAGCGCCGCAAGGAATCATCGCAGGCTTTTTGCAAATACGCTGAGTTGTAGGGTATGCCGGGAATGATGCCGCCTTTTGTCGCGAGCGTCATCTGGTCTCTTAGCTGTGGTGCTTGCTGCAACACTTCACCGAGTAGTGACTCAGCGGCACCAAATGCATCGCCGCCCCAGTCAAGACCATAAACATCGGCATTGTCGATAAGATTGATATCGTTGTCTAGCGCGGCTTCTATGCGTTGTTGGGCATCATCTGCCGGCATTGCGACGAGGCGCCAACAACCGAGCGCTATCGGTTGCGCGGTGAGGGTACCAAGTTGGCGTGGTTGTGCGTTGATCAAATTGGTCATAAGGGCGTCTTGTGAGCGAGAAAATTACTGCTGCATGATACAGGCAAATCGACTGATTGTGTCCTGTCCGTAACGCGTCCTAAATGTTTGCTAACTAATCTGCGGGCAAAAAAAAGCCCCGCTGACTCTCGTCGGCGGGGCGATTTACAGGTTACTACTATCTATAGACTACAGACTAAACTTCACAGAGCCGTAGAGACGACGACCGCGAGGATCGAATACCAACAGATCTGTACCGTTTGCGTTTTTCAACTTCGGCAGGTCTGCTTCGAACAGGTCGAGTGCACCAAAAGTGAATAGCAGTTCAGAGTCGTTCAGTGGCATCGCATAGGTGTAGTTTAAATCGAATGCATAATAGGCATCGATGTTACCGTCACCGATGACGTTAGCTGGACCAGCATTGTCTTCATACTCGCCAACAAATCGCATGTTAAACCGAGCAGCATGTCGATCGCGTAGATACGTGACACCCATATTACCCTTCAGGTCTGGCATAGATTGCGTTAGACGACGATTCGGATCGTTGTTGGTAAAGCCTGCAGCATCAAAGTCTGGCTGGCCGCCGGGGAAGCCAGAAACCAAAAATTCGCGGATGTAATTGAGGCGACCATCGACAATCCAAGAACCCATGTCGTTTTCCCAGAAGTAGCTAAAGTTGGCATCAATACCGTTGGTTTCAACCGACCCGGTGTTGAGTGCGCCACTAGAGATAATCTGCAGCTCTTTGGTGCCATCGCTTCTGCGAGTGATGTTGCCGCCGACAAAGCCAGAATTGCCTGGGTTAACTGCATAGGAATCAGGGTTCACCTGGCAGGTTTCTCCAGTGACTGCAGTGCCCGGGTCAAACTGAGCATCGGTAGGATTACAAGCCGAACCAAAGCCAGGCGTGCCTGGTACTGCAATGACAAAGTCGTTTGCAGCGAGGGCGGCATTAAACAGAACAAGTTCTTCCGTCAGCAGTGACTGCGTAGGCACATCGATAATCTTGTCGGTAATCTCGATGTTGTAGTAGTCGAGACCAACGGTTAGACCTTCAAATGCTCCGTCAACCGGTGCCCAGATACCACCAATGTTATAGGTGATAGCTTCTTCTGGTGCGAGGGATGCTGTTGCGAGTCCCTGCTTAACAATGATCTGCGGGGCGCCAGCAGCTGGAAGCGCACAGCGACCGGTTCTGACACAGTTAGGACCAGCAGGGTCACTGCCTGGGCCCAACACGTCCGGTACGCCAAACTCAAGGCTGAAGCCTGTGCCTTCTTCAACCTGAGCGAGTCCAGGTCCGCGGAATGAGCTACTAGCAGAAGAGCGTAGTGTCAGTGAGTCGGTTGCCTGCCAGCGAATACCGACCTTCGGGTCGAAGGTAGAGCCGATATCACTGCCGTAGTCTTCATAACGTCCCGCTAACTGTATGTCGATATCCTCGGTGAGTGGTACCCCGAATTCAAAGAACACAGCATTAATGTCGCGTTCTGCGTCAAAGTTGCGGTTCTCTGAGAGGCCAGCAACGGATTCCTGGTTGCTTAACACACCGAAGGAATTGACCGCACCAATCGTCTTTGGATTGACGAAGGTCTTACGACCTTCTTCTCGACGTTGGAGACCAAAAGCCACGGCGAGCGGTCCTGCTTTCATGTCCATAAGTTCACCGGAAACCACGAAATCGGCCACGGTGATAAATGTTTCTGATCGCTGCGCAGGATCAATAGGGACTTCCAACCATTGTAGAAGCTCTTCTGAGTTACCGTTCCCTGGAAGCGCACGGGTTAAGTACGGGTTAAAGAAAAAGCATCCCTGGCTGTTATCACCACGATTTGTGCTGGTCAAAGCCAAGAGGACATTATCTGGGTTAATGAAAGGTTGGCCAGGTAATGTGCCGGCGAGCGAAGCGATGGTGCCTTCTAGAGGACCCTGTGAGCCAGGTGTGGCGACCGTGGTATCGATAATACGGTCAGCGCCAGCGATCAGGCCACGTCCAGCAAGCGATCTTGGGTCAGTAAGGCTAAGGCTGCCGTCAGGTACACAACTTGGTCCACCCAGTCCGTAGGCTGCTAACTCCAATCGGTCACTATCAAGTCCCAAAAAGTGAGTTGAAAATTCAGAATCACCGCGGGTGATAGAAGCGTCGTAGTGCCAGGGCTTTTCACCGATTTCAAAATCACCACGAAAGCCAACTTGAAAACGCGTGGTTTCCTGTTCATTGCGACTAAAGAAATTGCGGTCAGCATCAATACCGGGTGTTCGTAACTCATAATCAGTGAGATCTAAACCGATAGCTGTACCACCATTGGCGGGCAGAGAAGGGTCGTTGGCTGGGTCTGAGCCGATACCGAAAGGCACCAGCGCGTTGAGAATACCAGGTAGCGCATACTTGGGTTCAATGGGTCCGACATGAACAGGTCGGCTTTCACCGCTTTGTGAATCCAACCAGGACAATTGGCTATAGAATTCGACCTTCTCGCTAAAGACGTGAGTGAAGTTAGCCATAACACTGGTGCGTTCCTGTTCCGGAATCAGCAGCTCGGTATCACTGCCATTCCGGTTGCAGGTATTATCCTCGCCACCAAAGCCATCGCCAACAAAGAAGCCGTTCGCTGTGCAGAGTGGATCAGGAATAACGAAAGCGAAGGCATTGACGATTGTGTCATTCTGCAGCGGGAAAACATCGTTAGTCAGATCGCGTCGATCTTTAGACTCCAAATGACCGCGGTCAAAATATTCACCACCGAGCACAAAGTTACTGTTGCCATCATCACTGGCCCAACCAAAGATTGCACCCAGGGTTGAGTCGTCCTGAGAACCCTTATCGGTCTGTTGATATTTACCAGTGATTTCGAAACCTTCAAACTCGCTGCGGGTAATAAAGTTCACCACACCGGCGATTGCATCGGAGCCATAGATAGCCGAGCCGCCATCTTTGAGGACTTCAACGCGTTGCACCATGGTGATGGGGATTGAATTGATATCGACAAAGCGATCGCCATCGGCCAGTTTTTGGCCCGCGAAAGGTAAGCGCTTGCCGTCCATTAGGACGAGCGTGGCCGTTGGACCCACGCCTCGCAGGTTAACGTTAGCAAGGCCCGATCCGCTGTTGCCATTAAAGCGAGATTCGTTTTGTGGAGCAGTGTCAGATCCTGATGCGATCTCAAGGTTTCGAATCATCTCTGAAACGTCAGAGACGCCCGAGATCACAATGTCGTCTCGAGTCAGTGTTTGAACAGGCGATGGTGTATCCCCTGGCGTACCTCTAATATATGAGCCGGTGACAATGACTTCTTCTATCTCTTCCTCGGCAAATAACTGCGGGCTGAATACAGCCGCCCCCACAATGACCGCCTGACGGCAGATCGTTCTTAAATGTTTCATAGATTCCCTCTCTATTATTTATTTTAGGTAGCACCCTTTTGAGGTAGCGCCTTCTTAGGTAAAACCCTTTTAGGTAAAACCTTGTCGGCTACAGACAAACGCTATCCAGCCCTTATATAAGGCTTGGCTTCTATACTGGACACTTTTGGGTGATATTCCTACCCCAATTTTTGCCTATTTCTTGTACTTATAGGCAAAGGCGTGAGTCAAGGGTGTATGAAGTCTCTGTGGCAGTTGAGTCAGGTTTTCTACATTGCTGTTATCGAGGCAGTACCCTTCAACATGTTGTTAGACAAATTTCCATAATATCAATAGGATAGAAGTTACTTCGGGGTGGGGTTAACTTTTTCGGAGAGCTTCTAGCATGGCTTCAAGCTTGGGCTCGTGGTCTATTAATAAGAGGTCTATCACTAGGAGGTCGCTGATGATTTGGATGCCAGATACTGAGCTAAAGTTCTGCTTGGCCTCGTAGTTCAGCGTTTTCTTTTTCAAGCGGCTCGATGCACATCAGCATATCGCTGCTCTCGTGGCTGAAACATTGAATGAGCACCTGCATTTCTGCCGGATCGTGACCGCCGGCTTATTTGATCTTAGCTAACTCGTCCAGGGCTTCCTTTAGTTCGTTCTCGATTAAGTTCAGACAGACTTATGACTCTTTTAAGAAGCGCTGAAAGTTTTCGTGTTCTTCTGCTTTGATGCTGATTTGTGCTACAGAGGCGTTTCGTTCGCTTAGTAGCTTTGAAATGACATCTTTATTGCGGTCTGAATCAAGGCGAACTTGTTTCGTTGTTTGGCTGTTTACGCCTTTAGTTTCTTTGTGCTCGGGAACGTCTAGTTCATCTAAATTGAGATCTGCGTTGATCACTCGGACGATATCTATTAAGTCTTCTTCTGCCTCAAATGTCCGTTGATGAACCAGGTTCACGGCAGCGTCACATAGATAGCCCCATTTTTGCTTGAGGTCTGCTTTCTCGATGGGGTCATCTAATGTTGAGTCACTATCAGTTTTGGAATCAACGGCTCCGCTGGCGTGTTCAAAATCACTGACAATATCGGTCAGTCTTACCTGGCGCTTTGCTTGTTTGGCTTCTGTATTGGTTTTCCCTCTGCTGCGAGTTCTGTCTCGAGTAACAGATAACGTATGATCGCGGCCTTATTCTCGGGCGACTGCCCATTTCGAAAGTGTAATTCTTCACCTTCAAAAAAATCGTTAACCGTATTTTTAGCGGCAGTGCTTTTTCCCGTGGTCGTGCATGCGGCAAGTTGTAGCGTTATTGATACGAGCTGCGGCATTTACGCAGCTGGTATCAAGAAGGCCCCAGCAGCATTGATCTAGATGTTTATCAAACCGCCGGCAGCAATTTTGCTATACACCTAACTGCCTTTGGCCAAACACCAACAGATTATCACCTTCAGCTATGGTCAGGCGGTGGTGACAGCGAAGTATAAGGACGTAGGTGAAATTCAGGTTGAACTCAAGGATGGAGTCATTCGCGGCGCAACCATTCCCTTTACTGTTAGTCCTACTAACTTTGCGATTACATCGGTCACCGACAGTGCGGATGTTGCCAATCCAGCCGCAAGAGCGATGGTAGTACTTACATCAATTCGGCTGCGAGCCAAGGCAATTATTAGGACGGTATGCCCGCTGTCACGGTCTTATCGCCTGGAACGGACCAGGCAATGAGGACCCTGTTGGGATCGCCATCTTTGGTCAGTCAGGACAGGGTGATCTATTGGCGCGAAATTAGTTAAAATGGGCTTATAAAAAAGTCCTGTTTGCTAGGATTCTGGCGGGTAGGGGGTGTACTGACTTTCTAGCACGCGATTCAAATTTTCCTCAAGGCGTCCGATGGCAAACAGTCCCTCCTTGTGTTTGCTAACGAAGGCATCAACGGAATCATAGCGCGCTATTTCCACACCTTTATCCATCACGACGACACCAGAAGGGTCTTTGACATAAAAGATCCCGGTTTTCTTTTTGTTCATAGATTGAGCAGCCTCACTAACCGTTACTTTTTTGTTCTCTTTGTTTCTAAATGTTTTGTTTTTAAAGGCTTTGTTTTGGGTTCTTTGGTTTTTTTGGCTTCTACTTGTTTCAAGTCTTTATCGATTTCTTTGCCGATCGCGCTAACCACCACGCCCTTAAAAGTCTCATGCTGGCTGGCAGCCCATTGATAGCTAGCCGTGCGGTTATCGTTACGGGATTGGAAAACGGGCGCAACTTGACGAGCGAATAATTCATAGCTGTTGAGGGTTGGCTGCCAATCGGCCCAGTTGTGCGCCATCTGTAAAAACGAACCAAAGCCGCCGGATTCCTGTTGTAGGCGTTTGAGCTGTTGGATGGCGTCATCGACTGTGCCGATCACTGCCATACCACTTGCTACTAGCGCCTCGGCCGGGTCGGAGCCATCATCCGGTGTAATCGGCAATGCGGCCACATCCTGAAAGTAGGTGATCCACTCAGCCATGCCATAGCGCACGTTGTCAAAGGCCTGTTCTCGAGTTTCAGCGATATGCATGGGGCCCACGAGGGACCAACGAGATCGATCAGCGGTTTGATCATGTTCTTTTGCTTTTCGCTCGTATATTTCCCAGTTGCTCGCCAGCGCGTTAAAGCCACCAGCCGTTGTCGCCCCGAGAGACAGCAAACCCAGGCCGAAGCTCCCGGCAGCGCGCGCGCCCGCTGGGGAAACTTGTGATGTCACTGCCATATCAACCATGGGTTTTGTATAGGGTTGCAGTTGCAACCTGGCGTTATTCAGTTCAAACCATGTTGTTTTTCGACTAACAGTTTCACCTCGCAGCAGGGGTACGAGCACTTCAATGGCTTCCAGCATCATGTCTCTTTGCTGGGCGGGATTAATGCCCATCATAGAGGCATCTGAAGGCAACGCCCCGGGACCAACGCCAAAAGCGACTCTGCCACGTGTCATGTGATCGAGTTGCATGATGCGATCGGCCAGGATCAAGGGGTGGTGATAAGGCAGGCTCGAGACGCCTGTGCCAAATTTAATATGACGCGTGCGCTCGGCGGCGGCTGCGATAAACACTTCTGGGCTAGCGATAATTTCGAGGCCGGCAGAGTGATGTTCGCCGATCCAGGCGCGGTCGTAGCCCAATTTATCGAGGTGCTCGATGAGCTCAATGTCTCTTGCGAGAGCTTCAGTTGGGTTTTCCTTGAGCGAATGAAACGGCGCGAGAAAAATACCGAATTCTAAATCTGGGTAGTTCATGCAATGCTCCCGAGCCCTTATTGAGTTAGTCTAACGCAAAATGTTCTGGCAACGAGGGTAGCAGTGGATATTGTAGATACAGAGTTAAGGGATCCATCGATTCGAACGACATTTGTTGAGGCGAATGGACTGACTTTTGAGGTGGATCAATGTGGTGATGGCGACAAGCTCGCGATTTGCTTACATGGATTCCCCGAGCATTCATTCTCATGGCGCTATCAGTTACCAATGTTGGCAGCGCTGGGATATGAAGCCTGGGCCCCTAACCTGCGCGGCTACGGCAAGTCTTCACGGCCTCCTGAAGTTGAAGACTATAAAATGGACAATCTGCTGGCCGATGTCGCCGCGCTAATTGATGCTTCTGGGAAGAAGGAAGTTGTATTGATTGCCCATGACTGGGGCGCTGTTATTGCCTGGCAATTTGCGATTGAGAAAACCCGGCCTTTAACCCATTTGGTTATTTGTAATGTCCCGCATCCTGGCCCGATGATTAAGGTGCTAAAAGACAGTTGGGCGCAAAAGAAAAAATCCTGGTACGTGCTGTTTTTCCAGCTGCCTCGTTTTCCCGAGTGGATGCTGGGTAAAAACCATGCTCAACCGGTTGCGGACGCTATTTTAAATTCATCGGTGGACAAATCTCGATTTCCACCAGAGGTGTTAGAAGTTTACCGTCGCAATGCCGATCAGCCAGGCACGTTGACGGCGATGGTGAATTATTATCGGGCTTTGCTTAAGTTTAGAAAAACCACCGCTGTTAAGGACATCCCGAAAATCGAAGTCCCAACTTTAATGCTGTGGGGCGAGGACGATGTTGCGCTGACCAAAGAGTCGACTTACGGTACTGAAGAATTTGTGACGGATTTCCGGATTCGATATTTGCCTCGCGTCTCTCACTGGGTACAACAGGAAGCTCCTGAAGCCTGTAACGTCATGATTGAGGCTTTTTTGACGGGTGAGGAAATTCCAACCGCCGAATGGGAACTAAAACTCACTCTGTCAGATGTCGGCTAAAGGCTTTCTCGACTGTGCCTTCACCGGTTCTTTGGCCGAGCCAAGTATCGACATAAGCTTTCCAGACGTGATCTCTCGGCATCAGAAAAGCTTTTTGTTGAAAGGTGAGTGTCTGGCCTGGCATCGTTGCGCAAAGCTCGGGATGTAAAGCTGTCTGCAGTCGCACCTCAATTGCATCGGTGATCATCAAGTCTGCTTTGCCGAGAATAATTTCGTTGAAAATTGTTCTATTGTCATCATAAACGCGATGATCTGCCTGAGTGATGCTTGTTTGGATAAACTGCTGGTTAGTCCCGCCAGGATTCACAACAAGCCTGGTATTAGGCTGGTCGATTTTCTTGAGACTATTGAGTTTTTTAACATCTGCGCATCGACCGATGGGTGTTTTGCCTCCCGAATGATGTGGCAAAGAAAAGAATGCGGTTTTTTGACGATCGAGATTGATGGAGATCCCGCTCATGCCAATATCAAATTTATCCTTGTGAAGGTCTGCCATCAGCGTCGGCCAGGAGGTTTTGACGATAACGAGCTCCGCGCCCAGTACCTGGGCCAGGTCGGCAGCTAAGTCGAGATCAACACCCAGAGCTTCTCCCTGAGCTTCGTAGGAAAAAGGCGCGTAGTCTAACGTCGTGCCAACTCTCAATATTTTGCTTTGAATCACCTGGTCTAGTTGATTGGGATAAAACGCTACAGCCTGAATGGCCAATTCGAGTTTCGACGCGGTTTCTTGCGTCAGACCCTCCGCGTGAATACTCAATTCGGTCTGGGGACGGGGCTGGCCAAGCACAGCGACAATTTGGTTGCCTAGCTTAATGAGTTTCGGTCTGACTTCTGTCACAAGGTCCGGTGCTGTTTGCGGTGCGCCTGTCTGCTGCCATTGTGTAAACCAATAACGTTGAATTTCCTTTGCAGCTTCGATTTGGGCCGTGAAAAACAAACGACTAAATTCTATGGTTAAACCCGGTTGTAGACCGGCTTGCTGCGCTGCCTTGATCACCGTCTGTTCCCTGGCTAAGTCTTCAATGGGTATCTGGTGAAGCCACTTGTAAGCCGCGACATCTTTCATGTAAGCCAGACGAGCATTGATCAATTGGTCGAGGGTTTGCGGTTCGCTCGCCGCGGCGTGACTGGCTGCGAACAACAATGTGGCGAACAACAATTTGTCTAACAACCATTTGTCTAAGAACCAGGCCAGCAGCAAGTGATAGAGCGACAGCAACAATTCAGCTTGGCCCAGCGATACTTCAGTTTTCACAATAGTGACTCCGTGTGATAGTTTGCGGCTTTTATAATTCGCTGGAAACAATATGTCTGATCCCATCCTTTATGAACAGAACGGCCACATCGTGACGCTGACATTGAATCGTCATGAAACTCGAAATGCAATTTCAGAAGACGAGATGGTGGACGCTTTAGAAGCAGCATGCCAGCGCGTCAATGCTGATCAGAGTGTTCGAGTGGTGATTTTGACCGCTGCAGGGTCGGCATTTTCATCCGGTGGCAATGTGAAGGACATGAGAGATAAGAAAGGCATGTTCGGTGGAACAGCGACGGAAATTCGCGATGGCTATCGCCGCGGTATCCAGCGTATCCCGTTGGCCATTAACAACCTTGAAGTGCCGATTATAGCGGCGGTGAACGGTCCTGCGATTGGCGCAGGTTGTGATCTGACGATGATGTGCGACATGCGGATTGCCTCTGAGAAGGCCTTGTTTGCCGAGAGCTTCGTTAAGGTTGGGCTGATCCCTGGTGACGGCGGTGCCTGGTTCTTACCTCGAGTGGTGGGACTCTCTCGCGCCAATGAAATGGCCTTTACAGGCGAGCCTGTGAATGCCCAAACGGCACTAGCCTGGGGAATGGTATCGAGAGTCGTCGCACCAGAAGAATTGTTATCTGCGGCGAATGAACTGGCGAATCGAATCGCTGTCAATCCACCTGGCGCACTCAGAATGACGAAACGATTGATAAAGGAAGGTCAGGATATGCGTCTGGAGCCATTACTGGATATGTCAGCGTCGATGCAAGCGTTGGCCCATCAAACTAAAGACCATGTCGAAGCGGTGCACGCGATTATCGATAAACGCCCAGCGGTTTTTACGGGTGAATAGGACTTAACAGGCTATGGTTACCGGCAGCTGCCGGTAACCACGGTTAGTTATTACGCCGCAGGCTGCTGATGAATATGAACATCTTGCTGAGGATATGGAATGCTAAGACCAGCTTCTTCCAGGCCTAATTTACCTTTTTCTATTAGATCGAAATAAACCGGCCAATAGTTAGCCGAGTCAACCCAGGATCGGGTCGTGATATTCACGCAACTGTCACCGAGAGAGCTAATCACAACCAATGGCGCAGGGTCAGAATGAATGCGCTCGTCTGCTTCAGTCAGTTTGGTGAGGACATCTTTGCCTACGCGCAGATCATCGTCGTAAGAAATACCAAAGACGATATCGACCCGTCTTGTGGCCTGCATTGAAAAGTTGGTAATAGGATTGTTTGAGACCGCACCATTAGGAATGATGATGGTCTTGTTATCCCCGGTCGTCATAATGGTGTTGAATATCTCGATAGATTTCACGGATCCCATATGACCGTTGGTTTCGATAAAGTCGCCCGCACGATAGGGGCGAAACATCAGGATCAAGACGCCGCCAGCAAAATTCGCCAGGCTTCCCTGTAGCGCTAAACCGATGGCCAGACCAGCGGCACCGAGTATCGCGATGAATGATGTGGTTTCAATGCCGACCATTGATGCGACACTGATAAATAGCAGGCCTTTCAGACCGACATTGGTGAGGTTAGATAGAAACTTCTGTAGTGTTTGTTCAGTCCCGCCTTTGGCTAATACCTTTCCGAGGCCAGCGGTAACGCGATTGATGATCCATAAGCCGATAATCAGCGTGAAAATCGCCAGTATGAGTTTCGGTGCGTAAGTGATGGCAAGCTCTATCGCAGTGTCGGTGTACTTGTTGATATCCTCAACCGGAATCGGCAAATTGGCTAGTTCATCCACGTGTAGTTCTCCTAGTTCGGTCATTTTTTATTGTTGGCGGTCATTGTTTAGTGGTGAGTGTTAGTAGTGAGTGTTGGTAGTTAAGGTTGACGCAAATGGTATCGCTTTTAGCGACTTCTAGAAATTGTGAGTTGTCCTGCGAATTTAAATGCTACTGGTTGTCGAGGAGATCGTATTTTTTCAAATAACCCCGTAATTGATGGTAAGTCACGCCCAGAGCGTCCGCAGTTTTCTTCTGATTAAATTGGGAGCTCGCTAAAGCGTTCTTGATGAGGCCCACTTCGTAGTCTTTGACGGACTGGCGAAAGTCAATTGGGAACTCACCAATGTCTGGAACCGGTGGCACCACGACGTTCGTTGGCGACTCATCGAAATCGTTCGCGGGCAAATTAAGCGTTTCATTTGGCTGCTTGAGTCGGTAGGGAGACTCAAACGGGTTTAACGATATTAAGTCAACCGGATCATCCACGTTTAGAGATCGGTAGATGCTTCGTTCAACGACGTTTTTCAGTTCGCGGATATTGCCGGGCCAGTTGTAACTGCGTAGCACCTTGCGCGCCGACGGTGTAAAACCTGGAAAATATTCACGCCCAAGGTCGATCGCCATTGCCACAGCAAAGTGTTCCGCAAGAATCATAATATCTTCCGGCCGAGCACGCAGTGGCGGTAGTGTGATGACATCAAATGCGAGCCTATCCAGTAGATCCTCACGAAATTTACCCCGCTTGGCGAGCCCTGGCAGGTCCTCATTAGTGGCGGCAATGAGACGCACATCCGTGGTAAGTGTCTTGCTACCACCGACACGTTCAAACTCGCCATATTCGATGATTCTTAGCAGTTTCTCCTGAACCAAAGGTGATGTTTTGGCGAGTTCATCAAGAAACAGCGTGCCCTTGTCGGCGCGCTCGAACCTGCCCATGTGCATCTTTTGTGCACCGGTAAAAGCGCCGGCATCGTGACCAAATAGCTCGGTTTCCAGCAGCGTGTCGTTGATCGCCGCGCAGTTCATTTTTAGAAATTCCTGATCCCAACGCTGCGAAAGATAGTGCAGCCTGGCGGCTATTAGTTCTTTGCCTGTCCCGCGTTCGCCGACAATCAACACGGGTTTCGACAGAGGTGCGGCCTGGGATGCCAGTTCCAGCACCTCGAGAAAGGCGGGTGATTCGCCGATGAGTCTATCTGCTTGATGTCTTTGGGTCATATTCGTACCGTTAGGTTAAAGCACCAAATGTTGGTTTTATTTACCAACTATTGAGTTGCGAGTATCATACCGTAATCTGATATCGGATATAAAGTGTCTATATTACAACGGGTTACAACTTTAGCAATTGTTGGCATAGTTCGTGGTTAGTAAAGGTCAAGCAGTAGTATTCGCGATTAGGATTCCTCTAGGCAAAACGCCAGGGATTTAGGATACAAACAGACACGAATTAAGTGAGGTTAAGGAAATGGGCATTTTTTCCAGATTTACCGACATTATTAACGCCAACATCAATTCCATCCTGGATAAGGCTGAAGATCCTGAAAAAATGGTTCGCCTTATCATTCAGGAAATGGAAGAAACTCTGGTTGAGGTGCGTACCCAGTCAGCCAAGCTGATTGCAGACAAAAAGGAAATCGCGCGTAAGGTTGAAAAAACCCGCAAGGAAGTCGACGACTGGGAAAGTAAAGCAGCCGTGGCCCTCTCCAAAGAGCGTGAAGACCTGGCCCGCGCCGCGTTGAAAGAAAAGAACAACGCCCAGCATGAGTCTGAAACACTGGCAAGCGATCTCGAACAGATTGACCACAATTTGCAAAAGCTTTCAGCTGACATCGGCCAGTTGCAGCAGAAGTTGACCGACGCTAAAACGCGTCAGAAAGCATTGATCTTGCGCGGTAAAACAGCTGAGTCACGCATGGGTGTTAAGCGCCAGTTGCATCAAGTGGATATCGACGGCGCCATGAATCGGTTTGAAACCTACGAGCGCAAGCTTGACGTGATGGAGGGTGAGATCGAAAGCTACGATCTTGGTCAGCAATCTCTCGCTAACGAAATCTCCGATCTTGAATCCGATGAGCAAGTGGATGCGGAACTGGCTGCATTAAAAGCACGTTTGTCCGCTACTGGTCAGTCAGCAGAGTAATCCTAAGAACGAAAAAGGTTGGATGAATTATGGACGGTTGGTTAATTGCAATATTTGTCCCGGTGCTTGCGTTCATGGTGATCGTCGCGCCACTCTGGATCATCTTTCATTACCGTTCTGTTGCGCGCACCAAAGATGGTTTGAGTACCGGTGAGCGAGCAGAGCTGGAGGAAATGATTGAAGTGGCTAACAGGATGGCCGCAAGAATTGAGACGTTAGAAGCAATATTGGATGTGGAAAGTCCTGGATGGCGCGAAACAAGTAGTCCGGCGTAAGAGGATTTTTGACAACTTCTCATGACAAAAGGGGAGACCAGTGAACAGGTCCGAACGAGAAAAACTTGAAGCACAACTTGAATCACAACGCGAAGCACGCCGTGCCAAGCGATTGTCAGAAAGAGCGGCGCAGCGCGCCAGACGTCAAGTAGAACAAGCCGAGCAAGCAGCCCTGCGCGCGGAACAGCTAGCGAATCGGGCACGGCAGCATCAGAGCCAAGCAACACCTGATTCAAGATCTGGTTATAGACAGAGTCCTAGGCAGGGGCCTAGACACCGAGATTTAGATCGCTCCATTGAAGATTTAGTTGATGACGTGACGGATAAGTGGTCTCGTAAAGCAGAAGCCTGGATGGATCACCAATCGAGCCAATTATTTGGCTCAGATCGTGATAATTACGGCACTGAAGAAGATTACAGCGACGATTTCAATGAAGACCACGATGCGGACGAGTTTGGTTCGGCGGACGATGACTATCGATCGCAATCCCGAGCGGATGCCGAGCGACGCAGTCGTCGTCAGCAGAGAGCTAAGCGTCGACGCACCAGAATGAAGGCTGAGGTCAGTGGCCGAATGAGTCGCCGTTGGAAACGCCGAAACCGCAACGGCAATTTGTATCGAAATTCTCAGAACAAGAAAATTTGTGGAGTTTGCTCTGGTATTGCCGACTATTGGGGTATGGAAACCTGGCAGGTTCGTATGATGGCAGTGTTTGCATTGTTTATCGTGCCGTCAGTTGCTGTCCCGGGATATTTCATTGCTTATTTCCTGATGGACGATAAACCCTACTATCGCCAGGTCACGGATCGCTTTCATGAACTGGATGAAGATGCCGCTGGGGAAGGACCGATGCCAAGTGATTTTGGACAAACGAACTCTGGCCGAAAAGCTTCTGGCCGAAAAGCTTCTGGCCGAAAGACTTCTGGGCGAAAAGCGATCAGACCTGAAGACCGTGGTCCACAGGTCTCGAACATTCAGGCATTGCGCCATGCCAGACAAAAGTTTTCTGACATCGAGAATCGCTTGCGAAGCATGGAAACCCATGTCACCTCACCGCGGTTTGAATTGCAGCGAGAGCTGAGAAAGATCGCGGGTGATGACGCATGATCGTTCAGTATCGATGCGTCAGCGATTTTAATGAGCTTATTCTGCGCGGCCCTGGGGTACTCGAGGTCAGGCAAAGCGAGTTAGAATCCCTTGCCATTGAAGCGCCCAGCGAGTTGCTCGACCTGATTGATTCGACCACAACGGGTGGCACGTTGCGTCTCGGCTATCAGCCAAAAAGCATTGTAGATATTGCCAGCTATCGCGCGCCCATTCGATATCGTCTGGACGTAAAAGAACTCAATAAAATCACAATATCTGGCATAGGTCATGTTGAAATCCCCGACCTGGATAGCGATACCTTTTGCTGTCGGTTGAGCGGTAAAAGCCAACTAAGGCTCGGACATCTCACATCGGACTGTTTGGATGTGTCACTTATGGCGAATGCTCAAATGGACATTAGCGGGGATGTTGAAACACAGTATGTTGTATTGGCGGGTGAAGCTCGCTACGGCGCAGAAGCGTTAGTGTCCGATGCCGCTGAGCTGCGATTAACCGATCAGGCAAGTGCACAGGTCAGAGTCAATGATCATCTAACAGCCTATGTAGGTGGTCAGGGTGCGCTCAGTTATATTGGTTACCCTGAAGTATCAAAACAGGGTGCAGGTAATATTGTTCGACGCCGAAACCAGCAGCGAGAAACATCATTCGTTATTCAGTAACTATTGATAAGACACAATCAGTAAGAAGCTATCAGTAAGAAAACGATAACTAAGTCGTCATTCATTGAACGAGGATTTGATCATGACAAGCTTGTGGACGAGTATTGCGGTTATTGCAGTTGTGGCGATTATTTGTAAAGCAATTGTCAGTATTACTTCGGGTCGCGGTAATCGTCACCACGCGAAAGGCCTCGAAGAAGATATCATCAGATTAGAAAACGATCTGGAGGACGCGGTTCAACGCATCATTGTGCTGGAAAAAATCGTCACGGACGGCAAGCACACGCTGCGCCGTGAAATTGATGATCTTGTGGGTTAAAACTCTTTCCGGTTAAAACTCTTTCCGGTTAAAACTCTTTCCGGTTAAAACAAAGCGTTAGATGACTAACTCATAACTGAAAGATTCTCCTGCATCTCGGCATGTCAGTTCAGGACATATCTCAACGAGCGTGCTCTGCCAAAAGTTCCTGGCAGGCAAGTTAGATTTCAATACGGACACTTCCCAATGACCTTTGAAGGCCTGCAGCACCTTTATCGCCGCCTTCGAACCCAGTTTTTGGCGCCGAAAACCGTCGGCGACATAGAACTCAGCCAGTGAATGGTAAGCGTCAGCCGTAGCGGGGTCTATCATGCGCCGAACCAGAGCAAACCCGTAATCGATGCCAGCGTTCGTCATAATGAAAGGAAAGCGATCAGGTTCTCGCCAGTAATGCGTCAAATAGGGGTATGTCAGTTGTCCATCTGGCCCCCTCGGGGCTTCCGTATACTTAGCCATCTCCTTTAAGTATTCCGGCATCATGACTGTGATACGCTCAGCTTCACTGGCTTTAACAGGAATCAACTCAAAACTCATCGACTTTTGTCGCTAGAGAACTCGTTATTTGGAAAAAGCTCGTCAGGAAAGAGATCGGGGAAATTTGTGAATACACCATCCACGCCCATATCTTTTAGTACCTGCATCTCGTCTCTGGTGTTGACGGTGTAGACGAACACTTTTAGTGCCTGATCATGTGCCTCAATGACGATAGTTTCGTCCACAAGTTTATGATCCAGATTGATAGTTTTTGCGCCAAGGGATTGTGCCCGTGAAACGTAATCTGCAGCTTTATAGAACAGGGCTCCCCTATTAAAGTTAGGATCAGCTTGCGTTAGCTCTTTGTGATTAAAAGATGAAAGCAAAAACTGATCCTGATGCCAGCCATCCTTCAGTGCCGAGTTGAGCAATTCACTCACCGGTAGGGCGGTATCTGGACCCTTTAGTTCGACGTTAACGCCAATTCGGCGATCACACAGATCCAGCACTTCCTGGAGTGTCGGTATGCGTTCCCCATGACCGGCGTCCAGTTGCCGCAATGCGCTAAACCCAAGTGACATGACCGCGCCGCTGCCATTGGTGGTGCGATCGACGTCATCATCATGAATAACGACAAGTTCACCATCCACGCAGTAGACGTCCAGTTCAATCCAGAGGCAGCCCATTTTGATGGCGAGTTCAAAGGCCTTAAGCGTATTCTCCGGTGCGTGACCGGAAGCCCCCCTGTGGCCGATGCAGAGAAATGACATATAAGTCCCGATAATTATTCTTGTCCCTAATGTGATCTATTCTCTCATTATTCGTTACAATCAACGACTATCGTTCAGATGTGAGTTTTCATGAGTTATCAGGTATTGGCCAGGAAGTACCGGCCCGCCAGCTTTGAGGAGCTGGAAGGGCAGGAGCACGTGCTGCGTGCGCTGGTAAATGCTCTGGAAAATGACCGTCTGCACCATGCCTATCTCTTTACTGGCACCCGTGGAGTCGGCAAGACCACCATTGCGAGGATTCTAGCGCGCTGCCTGAATTGCGAGAAAGGCATCAGTGCGAAACCCTGCGGCGAGTGCAGTACTTGTCTTGAAATCGCCGAAGGTCGTAGTGTCGACCTTATTGAAGTGGATGCTGCTTCCAGAACCAAGGTAGAGGACACTCGCGAACTGCTCGACAACGTCCAATATATGCCCACTCGCAATCGCTTCAAGGTGTATCTGATAGACGAGGTGCACATGCTGTCCACCCACAGTTTCAATGCATTGCTCAAGACGTTAGAAGAACCACCAGAGCACGTGAAATTCTTATTGGCCACCACAGATCCTAAAAAGCTACCTGTGACGGTATTGTCACGCTGTCTACAATTCAATTTGAAGAACCTGTCTCCCGAGCGGATCGTGACCTATCTGCAAAAGATTTTACCAGTAGAAGGGATCGAGTTTGATGAACCAGCACTATGGTTGTTGGGTAGAGCCGCAGATGGAAGTATGCGAGACGCGCTCAGCCTTACTGACCAGGCTATCTCTTTTGGCAATAATTCTGTTCGAGAAGATGATGTCAAATTAATGCTAGGAAGCATTGACCAAAGAGAAGTTTATGATTTGGTCGAAGGTCTCATTCGTCAAGATGCCAAAGGCATTATAGAAAAAATCAATCAGCTAGCTGAGCATGCACCGGACTATAGTGGGCTTTTATCAGAAATGCTTGCTGTTCTGCATCGTGTCGCGCTGGCCCAGGCGGTCCCGGGTGGTATCGACAACAGCCAAGGGGACAGAGAACTCGTGCTGGCTGTCGCAGAGGCGCTGACACCTGAAGATGTCCAGCTTTTCTATCAGATCGGCCTTGTTGGACAACGAGATTTACCCTATGCGCCTAACCTGAAGGCGGGCTTCGAAATGATCATGTTGCGAATGTTGGCTTTCACGCCATTTTTGGATGGCGTGTCTCACGACGATACCCCTCAAAAAAAAACGCTTGAAATTGAGCAAGCCCCAGCAGCCATAAATCGATCAGAGAAGACTAATACTCAGCCGTCTGTGTCTTTAGTGACGACTGAAGTTCAAACTTTAGTTCAAGCGGACAATGGCGATACCATCGATTTTGGTGACAGTGATTCTGATCGGACTGGTTCTGACAAGATTGGTTCTGACAAAAGTAACTCTAAAAAAAGTAGCGTCAGCCGCAATGAGCAGACCATTTCTCAAGCGCCGCCGAAACCCAGGCTCGTTCCGGTCGAGGTCGCTGTCGTTGAATCTGGCGTCAAAACAGGCGCTGGATCAAGTACAAAAAAAAATAGGGTTTCACTGGCCGAGCGGGTCGCAGAGGCAGAAAAGTCTGCCAGGTCTGAGATTCAAATTGAACCGTCAGCAGAGAAGGTAAAAGAGGACTTTGCAGAAGGTCTTACAGAAGGTCTTACAGAAGGGCTTACAAAGGTAGATCGGTCTGAAACCGCGCCAGCAAAGGAGGTGCGTGAGCCGGTTATTGCCCTGGACAAAACCAGTTGGGTAGATGTGTTGCCAAAACTGGATTTGAGTGGTGTCACGCTAAGTGTTGCCTCGAATTGTTGTGTGTTGAGCGTTGCTGGCAGTGGCTGTAAGTTGCAACTAGATGAGACTCACGCCAGTTTATGGAACAAGACCCATGAATCCCGTATCGAGAATGCATTTTCAAATTACTACGGCAAACCATTTCAACTGATTTTTGAGGTGGGTAAAGCAAGTTCTGCGACGCCCGCTCAAATTGATGCGGGCCGCCGGCAAGCGGCGCAGGTTGCTGCCGTTAAACTGATCGAGGATGACGTGAAGGTCAAACAACTCATTGAGAGCTTTGATGGTACGTTGGACAGAGACACAATTACAGCGAGGCAATAGAACATGGCTTTAGAGGGTATGGGTGATTTGATGAAACAAGCCCAACAAATGCAGGAAAAAATGCAATCCATGCAGGAAGATATCGCGCGAATGGAAGTTCAAGGCGAGTCCGGCGCTGGTTTGGTTCAAGTCATAATGACGGGACGTCATGATGTTAAGCGAGTATCTATTGATGATAGCCTTCTAACTGAAGACAAAGAGGTGCTTGAAGATTTAGTCGCTGCTGCAGTCAATGATGCTGTCAGAAGAGTTGAACAAAACCAAAAGGACAAAATGTCGGATCTGACCGCCGGTATTCCACTACCACCGGGATTCAAGCTTCCATTTCAATAGTCAACAGAGCAAATCGGACCTAAAACTTAATGTTTCAGAACGAATCCATCATTGATCAATTGACTGATGCCTTGCGAATATTACCGGGCGTCGGACCTAAATCGGCGCAGCGTATGGTGTATCACCTGCTCGAGCGAAATCGAGATGGTGCTAGAAGATTAGCTGAAAAGCTAAACCTTGCCATGGATAGCGTTCATCACTGCGCAGCTTGCCGGAATTTTGCAGAAGATGAATTGTGCGCGGTGTGTCGATCAGATAAGCGCGACAACGAATTAATTTGCGTTGTGGAACATCCAGGAGACGTCTCTGCTATCGAGCAGACAGGCCATTACCGGGGTAAATACTTTGTGCTAATGGGGGCCTTGTCGCCGATTGATGGCATCGGCCCAAGCGAGTTGGGCATTGATGAACTGCTCGAGCGATGTCGTGAAGGTGTTAGCGAAGTCATACTTGCTGTGAGTTCCTCCGTCGAAGGAGAGGCGACCGCCCACTACATTTCAGAGCTCATTAAACTACGTCATATTCACGTTTCGCGAATTGCCCAGGGAATCCCCATGGGTGGAGATTTGGAATTGGTTGACGGTGGAACCCTTGGACATGCCATCAACGGCAGGAAAACAATCTAATTATGCGATATATGTACGTCACAAATGCCAGCGAATTACCCGCGATTGTCGCGAGTTGCCGGCAGAAACCCGCGGTCGCAATCGACACGGAATTCGCTCGAACCAATACCTATTATCCAATTGTTGGACTGGTACAGCTCTTCGACGGGGAAGCTTGTTACCTAATTGATCCGGTTGC